>R07__coassemble_18958_pt1 | contig 1861 bp, 2 predicted proteins | sample R07__metabat2_low_PE_009 | metagenome-assembled genome bin R07 | reverse complement strand
GCCTAATGCCTAGTGCCTAATGCCTTTACAAAACATAACAATGGAGGAACATAAATGAAAACATGTATTTACGGAGCAGGATCTCTCGGCACAGTTCTGGGAGCATATCTTGCAAAAGCTGGCGTCAATGTGGACCTTGTCACAAGAAACAAGGAGCATGTGACGGCACTCAATTCAACGGGCGCACACATCATCGGCACGGTTGATTTCACCGTACCCGTTCATGCCATGACACCAGATGAAATCACGGAAAAATACGAGCTCATCATACTTCTCACAAAACAGCTTGACAACGAAAACATTCTCCGCTCACTTCTTCCGCACATGACTGATGATTGCATCGTCTGTACTCTTCAGAACGGTCTGCCGGAGCTTTCCGTATCCAATGTTGTGGGCGAAGACAGAACAATGGGTTGCACCGTAGCCTGGGGCGCAACACTTCACGGCAAAGGCGTATCTGAGCTTACAAGCGAGCCTGATTCCATGTCCTTCGGTCTTGGCAGAATGAACGGTCAAAAGGACGACAAGCTGATGGAAGTCAAGGCACTTTTGGAGAATATGTGTCCCTGTGAAATCGAGGACAACTTCATGGGCGTACGCTGGTCAAAGCTTCTCATAAACTCAGCATTCAGCGGTATGTCCGCAGTTATGGGCGGTACCTTCGGCGATGCGGCGGAGCGTAAAGACAGCCGTGTATGCTGTCAGGGCATCATCAAGGAGTGCATCGATGTGGCAAAGGCTGCCGGCATCAAAATCGAGCCTGTTCAGGGCAAGGATATTGTCAAGCTCCTTGACTATAGCAATCCCATTAAAAAGAAGATTTCCAACATTCTTATACCGATTTGTATAAAGAAACACAGACTCCTCAAGGCAAGTATGCTTCAGGACCTTGAAAAGGGCAAGAAGTGTGAAATCGATGCAATTAACGGTGTGGTTTGTGCTTACGGTGACAAGTACGGCGTCGACACTCCATACAACGACTGCGTTTGCAGAATAGTTCACAATATCGAGGACGGCAAATACTCCTATTCCTTCGATAATGTCAAGTTCTTCAAGTTTATATAATTATGACAGAAAAAGAAAAAATGCATGCCCAGGTGCTCTATCTTCCGGGTGACGATGAAATAATGGCTGAACAGCTCCTGCGTCTTAACAAGCTCTATGACTTCAACCAGACAAGACCCACGGAGCTTGACAAGAGAAATGCAATGCTTAAAGAGATGTTCGCAGAAATCGGTGAAGACTGCTATATTGAGCCTCCGCTTCATACTAATCACGGCGGACACCATGTTCATTTCGGCAATCGTATTTACGCAAACTTCAATCTGACTCTTGTGGACGATACCCATATCTATGTTGGCGACGGCACAATGTTCGCTCCCAATGTCACTGTTGCTACAGCCGGACATCCCATAAATCCCGAGCTTCGTGACAAGGCGTATCAATATAATATGCCCGTTCACATCGGCAAAAACTGCTGGCTTGGCGCCGGAGTTATCGTACTTCCGGGTGTCACCATCGGCGACAATGTTGTCATCGGAGCAGGCAGTGTCGTGACAAAGGACATTCCCTCCAATGTGGTAGCCGTTGGAAATCCATGCAGGGTTATGCGGGAAGTTGGCGAGCACGACAAGGAATATTTCTGGAAAGACAAGAAAATCGATTACGATAATCTTTAATATTTCATATGTTCGGTGGATTCATTTTCACCGAACTTCTTCATTCTGAAAAAAATTTTCAAATTCTGAAAAAAACTCTTGACAAAGTATATTTCTTATGCTATAATATCAAAGCTGTTTTTCGGAATGGCCCGGTAGTTCAGTTGGTTAGAACGCTAGCCTGTCACGCTAGAGGTCGTCGG
>R07__coassemble_13601_pt1 | contig 2207 bp, 2 predicted proteins | sample R07__metabat2_low_PE_009 | metagenome-assembled genome bin R07 | reverse complement strand
TTGTGGAACGGGTGATAAGAGATGCCGTGCTGAACTTGTTGATTTCGCTCATTGAAAAGCCCTGCACCTTGGTATAGAGGGCTTCTCTAATACGGGCGGAATAATCCGCCGCAATGCGGACAACAAACAGACTGGTTATAACCGAACAGAGCATACTACCCACGGCGCACAGCAGCATATAACCGCCGTTTGACCAGATATCCGACAACTCATAAGTAACTCCCGTTGCGGAGTTGGTTCCGCCCTGGGCAATCTGAGTGATGGTATTCATATAGTCCGGCATTTTGAGATCAAGCCAGACCTGAGCTACAATGAACACCACGGCAAAAAGAGCGTATAGACACTCTCTTTTTTTGAGGTACCTTAGTAATTTGAACATTTTCCTTCCTTCCTATTGACAGAACGATGAATTTGTGATATAATGAGCTCTGTCAATGATACATTATGTATCAGACGAGCGACATTATGCACATTTTTGGAATAAAAGTCAATAGGTCTTTACAAAATGAGACAGAAGGAGCGGTATTTGTATCATGATGGAAAATGAAAGCTATTCGGTAAAGCGTGAAATCAAAAAAGCGGTCATGGAATTGATGGCGGAAAAATCCTATATGGAAATTACGGTGACGGATATTGTAAACAAGGCGCAGGTGGCAAGAGCTTCCTTTTATAGAAATTACAATTCCATTTATGATGTGATTGAAAGTATTTCCGAGGAGATTGTAAACGATTTTGTGGAGGATGTGATTCCCGTATTGTCCGGGAGCAATGAAAGAAAATACAGAGATTTTCTGTTCAACTATTTTTATGGCATAAGGAAATTGCAAAAAAACACCCTGCCTCTCCGCTTTGAAAATCTTTCCGTCCTTTTTACCGAGCTTGACAAGAAAGCAGAGCAGAAAATCCGTGTACTCCCAGCCGAAACAACAAAAGATAAATACGGCGTCATCGGAAAAATCGGACTGATTAACAGCATTACAAAAAAATGGCTGGACAACGGCACAAAGGAAACACCGGAGGAAATGATTGACTATATCATGTCGTTTATTACCAGATTTTGATATATAGCAACAAAAAAACACACGAAAGGTTTTATCCCTGTGTGTTTCTTTTGTTTGAGTCTCCGCTTGAAGAGTGCCGGTCAAAAATTTTCTTGTTTCAGAAAATCCCTATCTTGCACTCCCTTTTCTGACAGCAATTTTAATGATTAAATATAAATCAGCTCTTTGTAGATTATTTCTTCCGCACAGTGTCGGTAATTGTTCATCCGCCCGACCCATTTCATTTGGTCTGTTGCTTTCAGTTCTTCATTACAACCGTCAGCTTCTGCAAAGGCTTTTGCAGTCTGTTCAAGGATTTTGTTTGCCTGCTCGTCAACATCATGCAGATGACCGTTTAATGTGCCGTTCATCAGCATTATGGAGTACTCTGCTTTTTTGTGCTCTTTAAGATAAGTCAACCTAATTCTGCCGTACTTGCCGAGAAGTGGATATTCTTTTTCGGGCGGTAATATCAAATCGGGAATGTAGTAATCTCCCTGCAAAGTGTAGCTTATGCCCGTCTTTTCATCAATAATATGTTTTTCCATTTTGTGTTGCCTCCAATTTAATATTGTGATATAATTCATATAAATCGGAGCTTGACAAGGTCGGACGGGAATATATACCGCTGACGGATTTTGTTTTTGTTACTTGTGTTATGAACATCCGTACCATTGAGGTATCTGTTGATACCTCTCTTTTTTTGTTTGAATTGTCTCTCTTTCTTTTACCTGACACAACAAAACAGCCGCAAACTCAAGGTTTTTGAGCCTGCGACTTGTTTTTTAGGATTTTTTCTATTTAATAGTGTGCCATACCGCAATCGCAGTATTTGTGTGTACCGAAAAGCTTCCAGAAGAACAGGGCGATTTTATACAGACGCTGTTTGAATTTGCTGTCTGAATGGCAAATATGATTACAGTTAATCTTTTCAATTATCTCGGTACGAGTCTCGCCACAAATGGTACATGTATAGGTCTTTTCGCCTTCACTATCCACCGTTGCCTCCTTAGTGGTCACGCCGGTATTCCATCTGTGGGCATCTGTTTTTGCGATGACCTTTGCCGACCTTGACAATTCGTCTTTACACGCAGTGCAATATACAACCTCGTCATAGCCTCCGGCTGTCTTGCAGTTGGCAGCTACTACATTTTCCTTAACCGCTGT
>R07__coassemble_12654_pt1 | contig 2289 bp, 1 predicted proteins | sample R07__metabat2_low_PE_009 | metagenome-assembled genome bin R07 | reverse complement strand
GAACGGTCAGACTTGCATTCCTTGACCAATCCCCGGAACCCGCCTAATGCCTAATGCCTATTGCCTAATGCCTAATGTAAAAAACAGCCCCGAAGGACTGCTTTTTTTACTCGTTAACCAATCTTAAACGCTGAGATAAAGCCATAGAGAATATGGATAAGGCTGTGGAGCATAACGAATATGGAATCGGCAAAGGCACTGCCGGTTGTAAACTCGCAAAGCGGGCAAGTGAATGTGCTGGTCACCGTAGGCTCATCCTGTTTGAGAACTGCCTCGCAAATGTCGCAAATGCCATCCTTGTCATCGTCAGTATGACCTGCTGGAATTACAGGAATTTCAGCGATTTCTTCCTTGTCTGCATTGAAAATAGCTTCACAATTCTCGCAGGTGTAGTAATCCTCGTTGCCGTTTGCTGTGCAGGATGCCGGATTTGAGCCCACAAATACATACTCATGTGCAGCTGGAATTACAGGAATTTCATTGATAACATTCTTATTCGCATCAAATATTACCGTACAATTCTTGCATTTGTAGTAAGCCTCGTTGCCGTCCTCGGTGCAGGTCGCAGGATTTGCCTCTACAAGATCATACTCATGACCTGCAGCAATCTTGCCGTCGCCGACCTTCCAGGCCTCAATGTCTGTGATTTCATTTATTGCCTCTTCGTCGGAGAAATAGCCTTCGCAATCAGCGCAATACCAATAATCCTTCACACCGTCCTCTGTGCAGGTTGCAGGTGTTGACTCTGTCTTTGTGCGGTTAGTATGGTCACAAGGTTTTGTAACGATTATTGCATCATTTTCATCAATTTCAGATTTTGGATTGATACAAAATGCCGGACGAACTCCACCATAACTAGTATTGTAAGTATAAATGTCGTCGCCGACGTAGCCGTCGTAACTCACGTAGCAACTACTGTAATTGTAGCTGCCAGCGGACCGCAGAAGCCAATAGGAATTCCCGAGGTACGAGCTATCCGTTGAAACGAGAAGTCCTTGGGATTTTGCGTAGTCGGTGCCGCAGGCCTGTCTTGCTGCGTCGGAGGTTGAATTAGATGAAGCAAAGCCGTAGTCTGTATTCAGTGCATCTTGGTAAGACAGAAGGAAGATATTGTCCTCGGTATCGTCATAATCATAAGTTGATGAATAGCCCTTATTAGTTATTGTGGAAAGCGTGATATGAGTCTTATCGTCCGAACTGAACGCAGTGTTGTAGAAATCCTCATTTAGCCACTGACGAATTGAGGAGGTTTTCCATTTATTGGTGTAGGTGGTCTTTGCAGCGTCGACATAGCCGGAGTAGCAATAGTCATTGTAGGCTTGCGAGTCGATTATGTTTTCGCACATTACCAGACCTGTATCGGCATCAAGTACACGCCATGTGAGTGGCTCGTAGGCGAAGTAGTATACTGCATCGTTGAAGTATCCGTTATTAGCTTGTTGGGAATAGAAAGCCTTGTCCGAAGCGCTAATTGTTGTGGACTGCGATCTGTATTTAGAGAATTTAACGCAACGGTAGTCGTTTGTGCCGTCTCCGTCAAGGTCTATATCACAGTACTGCATATAGTCCCCGGGAGTGTTTGCAGACTCCATATAGCCGTAGGATTTCCAGGTCTTTTCGGCGCCGTTGATAGCTGTAAGAGTAGCCTGGTCAGTAACCTTGCTCTGAGGATATGAGCCGAGGGTGAACTTGTCACCGGCAGAAAGGTCGGCAACCGTTTTTGTTTCAGCAGCAAAGCTCATCAACGGAATCGCCGCCAGAACAATAATCACCGACAATACAATTGCAAGTGTCTTTTTCATTAAAAAACCTCCTTAAAACAAAACAGCAGCCCTGCATTATTGCGCAGAACTACTCTGTGAACCTAAAAATCCCGTGACAAATAACAGTGCAGACTACTCCACTTGCTTGCTTGCTTGCTTGCTTGCTAAAAACATTGTAACTGCCTCCGTTCCTTTTGTCAAGTGATTTTTTTAATTTATTGAATTATACAACTTTTTTTACGATTTGTCAATAGAAAATTGCAAATTTTTAGATTTTTTTCAGAAAAATAGAAATTAGGCTTTTCGGGGATTTATATAACGTACGCAATCAAATCCATGAGCAAATCTCCCTAACCAACCACACAGCAAAAATTCTGAATGTACTCCCCAGCCGTCGCACGCCCCAAAATCCCCGAACACAGCCTCGTAGCGCATAGCACGCCCCCTTGGGGGAGAGGGCCAAGCGAAGGGACGGGCGGGGGGGGTAATGCGGTCTCTTATCACAATCAACACCAGACCACCAAAT
>R07__coassemble_12006_pt1 | contig 2349 bp, 2 predicted proteins | sample R07__metabat2_low_PE_009 | metagenome-assembled genome bin R07 | reverse complement strand
GCCTAGTGCCTAATGCCTTCTACTAACTGCGACGAATAAATCTCACATTAAAAAAAGTTAGCTTCGTCAATATTTCCTATTTAATTCTCCGAGGTTTCTTATGCATGCATTCGATGTAATAGCAAATCCGCTTGTAAAGGCGGCACTGACGGTTCGAGGCAGCAAAAAGCTGTTTTCCAGCGTCGAGAAATCCCAGCAGGCACTCCTGACCTCCGACATCAAGGACGGCAAGGACTATGAGCCACCGGATTTTCACATAAAGAGCGCAGTTATCCGAACAGACGACACAGGCTGTCCGGTGTTTACGGTTGTGCCCTACACACCCTGTGGCACAAGGATAATCTATTTCCACGGCGGCGCATATACCCGGGACATCAACCCTCTGCATTTTGTTTTGGCAGACAGGCTTGCCCGAGAGAACAACGCAACAGTACAGCTAATGATATATCCGAAGGCGCCACGGCACACCCACGAGGACACCTTCATCTGCGCCCAGACACTCTACGCCAGAGCCGTCCGTGAGGCTGGCTGCGGAAATGTCTATCTCGCCGGAGATTCCTGCGGAGGCGCAATCGCCGCAACACTTTGCCACCGACTTCACGAAATGAATGCTCCAATGCCAGCAGGACTAATTTTGTATTCTCCACTCTGCGACCTGCGACTTAACAACGCTCTCATCGATGAAATGAAACGTGACGACCCGACTCTTGGCACGGACGGACTAAAAAAACACATTGAGGCATGGATTGGCGATACAGATATCGAAAGCCCGAATGTAAATCCCGCATTCATCAATCCGGAATGTTTCCCGAGAACCACAATTTTCACCGGCACTAACGAAATACTTTCTCCTGACGCAATTAGCCTGGCATACAAAATTCAGCAAAATGGCGGAAAATGCGATTTACATGTGTACACAAATATGTATCACGACTTTGTGTTGTATCCATTGAAAGCCGCAGAAAAGACAAGACGAAGAACCACAGAATTTATAAACGCTAAATAATGAAAAAATCAGAATACATTTTAATCAAAAAAGAAGGCACAGCAAGACGAGGAGAATTTCGCACGGTGGACGGCACGGTACAGACTCCCTGTTTTATGAATGTCGCAACCTGCGGAGCTATCAAGGGCGGACTTTCGGCATACGATTTAATGGACATCGGCGCTCAAATTCAGCTCTGCAACACCTATCATCTTCATGTGAGACCCGGCGAGGATTTGGTGTATGAAATGGGCGGTATCCGTCCGTTCACCGGCTTTACCGGACCTGTTCTCACCGACAGTGGCGGATTTCAGGTGTTCTCTCTGGCAAAGCTCCGGAAGATCAAGGAGGAAGGTGTGTATTTTCAGTCCCATGTGGACGGCAGACCTATGTTTATAGGTCCGGAGGAAAGTATGCAAATTCAGTCAAAGCTTGCGTCAACAATTGCGATGGCATTCGACGAGTGCGTGGAAAATCCTGCCACCTACGAGTATGCGAAAAAGTCCACCGAGAGAACAGAACGCTGGCTTGAACGGTGCAAAGCAGAGATGGACAGGCTCAATTCCTGCCCCGAAACAATCAACAAAAATCAGCTTCTTTTCGGAATAAATCAGGGCTGTACCTTCGACGACCTCAGGGCGGAAAATATGAAAAAAATCGCCGCCATGGATTTGGACGGCTATGCAATCGGCGGACTTGCTGTGGGCGAGCCAGCGGAGGATATGTACCGCATAATTTCTGTGGTTGAGCCATATATGCCAACCGACAAGCCCCGGTATCTTATGGGTGTGGGCACTCCTGTGAACATTCTCGAGGCAGTGCATCGTGGAGTAGATTTGTTTGACTGCGTTATGCCCAGCCGAAACGCCCGTCACGGACATCTTTTCACCCACAATGGCATCATCAACATCAACAACGCAAAGTACGAGCATGACAATTCTCCCATTGAGGAGGGCTGTGAATGTCCAACCTGCAAACGCCACAGTAAGGCATATATCCGCCACCTGTTTAAGGCGAAAGAGGTGCTTGCCATGCGTCTGACCGTCACACATAATCTGTATTTTTACAATAATCTTATGAGTGAAATCCGGGATGCATTGGATGAGGATAGATTCGAGGAGTTTTATCTTAAATACCGGGATGTGCTGGATAGGAGAATATAAGAAAGCCCTGCTAGCGGAAAGGCATTAGGCACTAGGCACTAGGGCTGAGGAAATCACTGCGTGATTTGATTATAGATTGCGTTCCGAAAGTCTATCGAAACCGTTCGCACGCCCCGCAATTCCCGAGCGAAGTCCCGTAGCGAATTAACGCACGCCCCCTTGGGGGAGAGGGCCAACGAATGTTGGCGAGGGGGGTTCTTC
>R07__coassemble_11212_pt1 | contig 2435 bp, 1 predicted proteins | sample R07__metabat2_low_PE_009 | metagenome-assembled genome bin R07 | reverse complement strand
TGAAGAACCCCCCTCGCCATTCTGCGAATGGCCCTCTCCCCCAAGGGGGCGTGCGGATGCGTTTGGGAGCTTTGCACGGGGATTTTGGGGCGTGCATACCGTTTAAGCCTTAGATATGATAAATCTTGACACAGAAATTACATACCTCAAGGGTGTGGGACCAAAAAAGGCGGAGCTTTTCTCACGCCTTGGGGTAGGTACAATCCGTGATCTGCTCTATCTTTTTCCTCGAAAATACGAGGACTGGCAGGTCGTTTATACAATAAGAGAAGCTCCGGAGGATGAAAATGTCTGTCTCCGGGGCATTGTTTGTTATGACGCCTCCACTCGTAGAATTTCCGGCGACAGGATTATTGTGAAGTCCGCGATTACCGATGGCGGAGGCTCCATGGATTTGGTTTTCTTCAACAACAAATTCATTGCAGACAGGCTTAAAGAGGGCAATGACATTCTGGTGTACGGCAAGATTACACTGGATCAAACCGGGCACAGGCAGATGATTTCTCCGCAGGTGGCGGAAAGCTCCAATCCGCCGATTATGAAGCCGATTTATCCATTAACGGCAGGTTTGAATAGTAACACAGTTGCCAAGGCAGTTCGGACGGCGCTGGACTTGATTAAGCCGTTTTTGGAGGAAACTTTGCCGGAGTATCTCATCCAGAAGTACCGTCTTATGGGACTTTTCGACTCCATCGAGCAGTTACATTTTCCAAAAAGTGGGGAGCAGATTCGACTTGCTCGGCGGAGGCTTGTATTCGAGGAACTGTTGATTTTGGAGCTGGGGATGATTCGGCTCAAATACGGTAGGACAATCAACAGTAATATAATTCTAAAAGAGAATTATATTGAGGAATTCATACAGAGTTTGCCGTTTTCACTCACGAATGCTCAAAGGCGGTGCGTTGAAGAGGCGAGGCTCGATATGGCAGGCGGCAGGATGATGAACCGGCTGCTACAGGGAGATGTGGGCTCCGGCAAGACGGCGGTGGCGGCGTGTCTTATATACAATGTAATACGGCATGGCTATCGGGCGGCTTTGATGGCGCCAACGGAGGTTTTGGCGAGTCAGCATTACGCAACCTTCCGAAAATTTTTTGACGGATTTGGAATTAATGTGGCTTTGCTCACGGGAGCTACGTCGCAGAAGGACAAGAAAATCATCAAGGAAGCTCTGAAAAATGGCGAAATTCAGTTGATTATCGGCACTCACGCACTGATACAGAATGATGTGGAAATCCCGGATTTGGGACTTGTAATCACGGACGAACAGCACCGTTTTGGAGTTGAGCAACGGCGCAGACTTAGTGAAAAGGGCAAGGACTGCCATGTGCAGGTTATGTCTGCAACGCCGATTCCAAGGACTCTTGCGCTGATAATTTACGGCGATTTGGATGTGTCGATTATTGACGAGTTGCCTCCCGGGAGGATGCCAATTGACACGTTGAAGGTGGATTCTGGTTATCATAATCGGGTGTACAACTTCATTAAACGACAAATTCATGAGGGCAGGCAGGCGTATATCATTTGCCCGCTGGTGGAGGAAGGTGAATCCGACATAACTCCGGCGGTGGAATACTATGAGGAGCTTGCGGGCGGAGTGTTCCGGAATGTAGATATGGGCTTGCTTCACGGTCGGATGAAGAACAAAGAAAAGGACGAGATTATGCAGAGGTTCTCGTCTGGTGAAATAAAAATTCTGGTGTCCACGGTTGTGGTGGAGGTTGGTGTTGACGTGCCAAACGCTACTGTTATGGTGATTGAGAATGCCGAGCGGTTTGGGTTGTCGCAGTTACATCAGCTCAGAGGTCGAATTGGTCGAGGTCAGCACAAGTCGTACTGCATACTGGTGTCGGATGCGCAGAACAGGGTTGCCAACGAAAGGTTGGATATGCTTTGCTCCACCAACGACGGATTCAAAATTGCGGATTTCGATTTAGAACATCGAGGTCCGGGCGACTTTTTCGGATCACGGCAGCACGGACTTCCTGAAATGAAACTGGCGGATTTTATGACCGATACGAGGATTTTGTACGCTGCAAAGGACATCGCCGAGGAGATAATCGAGGAGGATTTCGGACTTCAAAAACGGGAAAATTTGCCCTTGAAAATCGCAGTTGAACGGTTGATAAAAATTGAGTTTTGAACATAGGAGTTTTCAACATTCAAGTTTCAAAATGTTGAAAACTATGTTGAAAAAGTTCAAAACTACGGTAAAAACGGCTAAATAATGCGGTTTTCAATAAAAGTTTTGATATTTTCATATTTTTTTGGATGTTCAAAACTTTACGAAAATATGAGTAAAGATGGTTGTTGCTCTGCTCGCCAGCAAGCTGGCTCGCTACCTCAATGGGCGTGCGGTGGGCTACGGGAGTTTATTCGGAGATTTGAACGAAGAACCCCCCTCGCCATTCTGCGAATGGCCCTCTCCCCCAAGG
>R07__coassemble_8193_pt1 | contig 2846 bp, 3 predicted proteins | sample R07__metabat2_low_PE_009 | metagenome-assembled genome bin R07 | reverse complement strand
CTGCCCACCTTGCTGGCTATTCGCTGTGTGCCGGCATAGTAGTGCTTGGTGAAGCAGAACTACAGTTTCTCAATCTCCTCAACAGAAAGACCAGTGGCTTGACTGATGGTTTCAATTGAAACCCCTAACTTTTTAAAGTTTCGGGCATTCTCAATTTTTTCCTTATTAGCACCAATTGCCTCTCCTTCTGCTCGTCCTTCTGCACGTCCTTCTGCCAGCCCTTCTTCCTTGCCTTCTACATGGCCTTTCCTTTCGGCGGCATCCAAGCAGTTGTTCAAGTCCCAAAGGTTTTTCAAACTTTCCTCGTAATTGGTGCGGTCTTCTTGCTTGTAAGATGCTATTTCTGCCACTTCGAACAATTTGCGGAAAATACCTTCGGTTAGGGCTGCTGGCTGGTTCTGCAACTTGTATAGGTTCTTGATGACATACAGCCACTTATCAAGGAAAGAGTCAAGATGGTTCTCGTCCTTGGTGAACTTCGGCATTTCAAGGAAGATGAAATTCAGATTTTCACTGAAATCACGATTCTCGTCATCTTTCAACTTAACTCTTGTAAGATACTTTTTAGGCCTGCTTTCGTCCATAACGAAGTTGAGCACACCTACCACATAGACGGGTGCCAACCTATAGTCCCAAGGTCGTTCTTTAGCGCCTTTGATGGCCTGCTCACGAATGGCAAACGACGAGTAATAGAGTGCTCGGTCCTTGAAGTTATCCTGTTGGGCCTTCTGCATCTCCACAATGAATCGGTCACCCCTGCTGGTTTTGCAGTACACATCATAGATGGCACGACGTTCCTGAATGTTTTCACCTAACTGCTCCGTGTTAAGGTAGGTCACATCTTCAATAGCTTCATCATCCTCAAAATTGAACAGTCCGTTCAAGAAACTGATGAGCAGGTCTTTATTGGCTTCTGTACCGAAAATCTTCTTGAATGCGAAGTCGGTATAGAAGTTGATGTATCTCGACAATGAAGTTCCAGGTATGCACATACGCTAAACAAATTTTGTTTTCAAACAAAGATACTGATTTTCGGGAATATGTAACCCATTGACTCTCCAAATCGTGCGATGTTGCAACTGTTGAGCCTTTGATGGTCTGCACTTCCGCACCCTCAACTCCGTAAGGGACTATTACGAGGAAAGCAAGCACATGCACCACTGCGTCTACCAATGCCGTTACTTCCTCAAGAAAGACGTCCTCATCTTCTCCATCCGTGACGATAACGGCGACCGCCTCGCCACCCTCGAATACAACGTCAAGAGCAAGAAGATAGAGCAGTGCCGTGCCGTCTGCAACAACGTTCCCGCAAGGTACGATGATATGGTCGCCACCTTCAACGCCAACACCTGGCGTCTAACCCCATCCAAGCAGAAAGTCAGCACCCAGAAGCAGTCAGTCAAGTCTCCAAAGAAAAAGCAACCACTCCTTAACGTTGCGTAACATATCATATCAAAAAGAAAAACAGACCGTTGTGAAACGGCCTGTTTTTCCCCGTCCGGCTATCGCCGGTGAGTTATCGAAAGTCTGTCCTTTCTTTAATCTATACTTTAATCCTCCACTTTATAAGGCATTCCGTAGTGATACGGAATGTTTTGGCGATACAGGCAAAGCCTGTTATTTTCAAGACAGGACAAAGAGGTTATACTATAGATTTATCTTATCTCATGATAATAATACAGTTTTAAATTAGTATTATCAAATACTAATTCATAAGTTTCATTCGCTTTATCCTTGGAAAGACACATTACACTATCAGAAGTAATGTATCCTTTGAGTAAAGGATTGATATTGCAATTCCTCTTTATGAAAATTCCTCCTTTTGACTTCATATCATTCAATAGAGAACTCTCTTTTTGCTTATCCACAAAATATACCGTCATGCGATACCCATCTCCATTGAATTCATTCCATTGTTCCTTTTCTATATACTTACCAGATATGTCATCTATATTAATTCCTAAATTTGTACTTATAGACTTCAAATTGTCGTCTGAACAAGAATCAAGGAAAAGGAACAAGAATAATAGCAGCAATATTTTTTTAAAATCCATAAATCAATTATTTTCTTTTTGAATATCCATATCTTATTGCAAAAGGCTTCGCCGTATCAGGTGATAAATTAGAAACAGCTCTAGTCGCTAATTCCGCTTTTAATGTTCGTTGTCCAAAAGGCTTTGCATCAAAATCGTAGAAATCATAAAATCCTACAATATTGCCTTCCGAGTTCATATAAATTGTACCTGTTCCAAAAGCATAATCATACTCATAACTACCATAAAAATTAACACTACATTTGAATCCTTTATCAGTAGGCTTAGATCCAACCAACACACAATTAGAACGTTTGCCCATACTAGGGTTATGATTTTTTATATAAAGGAGTAATCCAGCAAATCTTTCACTAGACATCTCTACATCACCTTTACCTTTCCAATAATTTTCGAATAAATTTTTACTATATTCTGAATGTGCTCGATTTCTCATTCCATTCCCTATATAACCAAAATCTTCTCTACTTTCCGGTTCTATTGAAGTACTTTCAACTTTAAACACATCGGAAGTTTTCAAATCAATTGAACCGTTATTATTTTCAGAAAAACCTTGTTGTTTTAACATCTGAGTAGCAATTTCTGGTGATGTATTTAGAAATTCAGCCAAAGTTTGGGCATTGTCATTTTTTTCAGCAACTAAATTACCATCTGCATCTTGTTGCCACATTCCATCCGGATCTATCAATTTGATAGGATTAGATTGGCAATAAATATAAGGAGAATAATCAGGTCCATTCTCCCACAGCGGGTCCACCCCATACCACAGTGTAGAAATCGGATTTCTGCTTCGTG
>R07__coassemble_5582_pt1 | contig 3483 bp, 2 predicted proteins | sample R07__metabat2_low_PE_009 | metagenome-assembled genome bin R07 | reverse complement strand
CCAGGGATTGAGGCGGCGAGGGGGTCAAAAAAGAAATAGGAAATAGGAAATGTTGCCGAGTTTTACTTTATGTTAAATCAAACTTTATTCGTCGCAAGTAGTATAAGGCACTAAGCATTAGTAATAAGGAAAACGCAAGATTTTTGATTATAGAATTCGTTCCGAAGCTTGCCGACCCCCTCGCCAGCAAGCTGGCTCTCTCCCCCTTTCAGGTGGCGTGCGATTGGCTACGCAGGTTTATTACGAATGGCAAACGAAGAACCCCCCTCGCCAGGCCCTCTCCCCAAGGGGCGTGCGATGGGCTACGGGACTGCCGTTTGGAATTTTTACTTTAACAACTCCCCTCGCCAAGCTAAAGTTTGGCCCTCTCCCCAAGGGGTGTGCGATGCGCTACGGGACTTGGTTAATCAGGCTCAAAAACAAAAGAGCCGACTTAACGGCTCTCTGCGATATTATTCCTCGTCGTCCTTCTTCTTGGACTTTCTTGTCTTGCGACCCTGGTTCTTTTCGGCTTTTTCAGCCTCACGTGCTGCGGCTGCGGCTGCCTTTTCTGCGTCGCTTCTTGCCTGAGCTGTGTTATTTGTCTGAACAGCCCAGCGAGTGACCTTCATCTTATTTCTGTCTGCGCCGGTTTCGATGATGAGGGAATCCTCCTTAACGGTAACGACTCTGCCCATTATACCGCCGATAGTGGTGATTTCATCGCCGATTTGGATGCTGTCACGCATATCCTGTTCTTCTTTTTGCTTCTTCTTTTGGGGTCTTATCATAAGGAAATACATTACCACAAAGAAGAGAACCATTACGATGATGTAGGTGAAGCTACTGCTACTGGTACCATCTGATGATGTGCTACTGAAAAGTAAAAACTGCATAATATTCCTCCGAGTTATAAATCTGAATGATTATATCACACATTTACTCGAAATGCAATATGTTCACAGAAATTTTACAATTTCTATTTGTAAAATGCAAAAAAAAGGTGAAAACTCTTGCAAAATCGCCGAAAATATGTTATAATATCCAGGTTAAATTCGTCGGACACAGGAGAAAATATGACAGACTTTGTAGCAGTTTTGAGCAGCGAGCTCAATCTCAATCCCGAATATGTTAAAAATGTAATCGAGCTCATCGATGAGGGCAACACCATCCCGTTCATCGCCCGTTACAGAAAAGAAAAGCACGGCTCAATGGATGACCAGGTCATTCGTGAGCTGGCGGACAGACTTACCTATTTGCGTTCATTGGAAAAACGCAAGGAGGAGGTTCGTTCCTCAATAGAAAATCAGGGCAAAATGACGCCCGAGCTGGAGGATTCCATCGAAAAATGTATTACTCTTGCGGAGCTTGAGGATGTGTATCGTCCTTACAAGCAGAAGAAACGCACGAGAGCTACAATTGCCCGTGAAAAAGGTCTTGAACCTCTTGCCGCAATTCTCTTTGACCAAAAAATCACCGAAGGTACACCAGAGGCTCTTGCCGCTGCCTATATCGATGAGGAAAAAGAGGTCAACACCGTCGCCGATGCTCTCCAAGGCGCAAATGACATCATCGCTGAAAATATCTCCGACGATGCGGAAATTCGCAAGCTTTTGAAGGATGCTATTCTCAAAAAGGGCAGTCTTTCAACCTGTGCCGCAAAGGATGAGGACTCTGTGTACAGTATGTATTACGAGTACAGTGAGCCGGTGAGCAAAATTCCAGGGCATCGTATACTTGCCGTAAACAGAGGCGAGAACGAGGAATTTTTGAAGGTGAGCCTGGATTTTGATAAGGAGCTTGCTCTGAAAATCATCGAAAAGCAGGTAATTCACGGAAGAAGTATTGGTAATGATTTTCTCAAATCCGCCATTGAGGACAGCTATACCCGTTTGATTTTTCCGTCGGTGGAGAGAGAAATCCGAAACTACCTCACGGACAATGCCAATGAAGGCGCAATCCGTAATTTTAGCATAAACCTCAAGCCTCTTCTTATGCAGCCGCCACTTAAAAATAATGTGGTTATGGGCTTCGACCCGGCATTCAGAACCGGTTGCAAAATCGCCGTGGTTGACGGCACCGGCAAGGTACTTGCCACCACCGTTGTATATCCCACACCGCCTCATTCCAAAACCGCCGAGGCAAAGGCGACTCTCACCGCCCTCATTCGCAAGCACCATGTGAACGTGATTTCCATCGGCAACGGCACAGCCTCCAAGGAGAGCGAGATTTTCGTTGCAGATATGATTAAGGATTTGCCGGGAGTTAAGTACATGGTGGTCAGTGAGGCAGGCGCATCCGTGTATTCCGCCTCCAAGCTGGGCGCAGCAGAATTTCCGGACTACGATGTGGCTCTTCGTTCCGCCGTGTCAATCGCAAGACGGCTTCAGGATCCGCTGGCAGAACTGGTTAAAATCGATCCCAAGGCAATCGGCGTTGGACAGTATCAGCACGATATGCCTCAGACTCGTCTGGGAGAGGCTCTCACCGGAGTGGTGGAGGACTGCGTAAACAGCGTCGGCGTGGATCTAAACACCGCATCGCCCTCACTTCTTTCCTATGTTTCGGGACTTTCGAGTACCGTTGCGAAAAACATCGTCGCCTACCGTGAGGAGAATGGTATGTTTACCGAGAGAAGTCAGCTTCTCAAGGTGCCGAAGCTGGGCCCCAAGGCGTACGAACAGTGCGCTGGTTTCCTGCGTGTTCCGGAGAGCGAGAATATTCTTGATAATACTGGCGTGCATCCCGAAAGCTACTTTGCCGCAACAGCTGTTCTTACGGAAACCGGTTTCACTCTTGAGGATGTGAAGAACGGTGCAGTTTTGGATTTGTACTATCGTTCCAAAAAAATCGGGGAGCAGAAGTTGTCCGAGCAAACTGGCGTAGGCATTCCCACAATAAGGGACATCGTCACCGAGCTTATGAAGCCGGGTAGAGACCCTCGTGACGAGCTTCCCAAGCCGATGCTTCGCAGCGATGTTATGGGACTTGAGGATCTGCGTGAAGGAATGATACTCACCGGCACTGTCAGAAATGTAATCGATTTCGGTGTGTTCGTGGACATCGGCGTGCATCAGGACGGACTTGTCCATATATCGGAAATTTCCGATAGACGCATCGACCATCCCTCACAGGCGGTGAAGGTGGGTCAGATTGTGAAGGTGCAGGTCAAGAGCGTTGATGTGAAGAAAAAACGCATCGGACTTACCATGAGAATAAAAAAAGAGGGTTGATTTCCCTCGGAATTGGGCAGTTGGCATTAGTTGGGTACTGGGGATTTGTTTCGGGAAGTTTAGTCATAGCGTTCAGATAGAAAGAGTCTGGCTTCGCCAAGTCTTGCGTTGCAAAGTCTTGTTTCACAAAGTCGTGCTTCGCACAGAAAAGACCAATAGACTTTCGTATCCGACCGCACGCCCCCCTGAATCCCCGAGCGAAGCCACGTAGCACATCGCACGCCCCCTTGGGGGAGAGGGCCAAGCTTTAGCTTGGCGAGGGGGGTTCTTC
>R07__coassemble_5164_pt1 | contig 3629 bp, 2 predicted proteins | sample R07__metabat2_low_PE_009 | metagenome-assembled genome bin R07 | reverse complement strand
TAGATGAAATTACCATCCGTCTTTACCAAATCCGGCTCATCCGCAGATTCATCACGAAGATTTGTCTGAGAATAGGTCGCTCCAGCGCCAGTGTTTGAAACAGAACTGTCACTGGCAGTTTCAGCTGCGAACATATAATCCTCAGCGTAATCCTCAGCGTAATCCTCAACGTCGGTACCAATCGTACTTTTTGATACCCAGCTATTGGAGTATAACGAGACATATTTTTGGGCGTTCTTTCTGAAAATTGCCATAAGAGAGGAATAGTCACCAAAGGTAATTATGCTTTCGGGATAATCCGCCTTCACGCTCACTGGAAGTACTTTGTCGGGAGTGTAGTCTATCCGGCGGAGCATCATCAAATCGTAGACCCGCAAACCGCCCACCACAAGAGCAAATACAACAACTATTGCCGCAAGTGAACGGAGAATATATTTTTTCGTTTTTCTCTTTTTGATTGTATTTTTTGCCGTCTTTTCGTATTCGACAATGTATTTTTCATCAATTTCGGAAAAACCATTCAGTAAATCCCTGTTATCCATTTTGTTCCTCCAAAAATGCCTGCAGTTTTTTTCTTGTCCGTGACAAAATCATTCGAACATTGGTATCCTTCAAATTAAGCTTGCCGGCAATGTCGGGTATTTCATCGAGGAAATAATACCGTCCAACAAATATTTTACGTTCTCTTTCAGGAAGCTCTCCAAGAAAGCTGTTGAGAAACTCCGTAATATTTATCTTACTGGGAATATTTTTGGGAATACACTCCGACAGCTCATCAAGAAGAATTTCATCCTTACAAATAAAATCATCGGGACTTACGCTGAAAATTTCTGCAAGCATCAGTATGCTTTTATATGTCGGACGGCGTTTATCATTTTCCCACTTTGACACAAGGTCACGAGAGACAAACATTTTCTCCGCCAACATATCCTGACTCATATTTTTTTGTATACGTAATTCTGCAATTTTTTGACCGGTCTGCATACATTTCCTCCTTTCGTGAATTCATTATAATCCAGACATACATTTTTTTCAAGAGACAAAATGTAACAAATGGGCACAGCAAAATGCCATGCCCGATTTTTTATCCTATACTCGTATTGCCTACCCTGACAATATCATTTGACTTGGTGAATGCTCTGCCGTTTACTGTCACATTGGAAAAATCAACGCCGATACTGTAATCCGTATCATAGAAGAATGAGAGCCAGTTCACAATAAGCTGGAAAATTTCAACCTTTGTATAACCATTTTCAACAAGATATGTACAGATTTTGGCGGCAAATGCTCCGAATTTCGTTATATCTCTCTGGGCTGAAAGTTTGGACATTTCGGCGGAATATTTGCAGTCGATATTTTGGAATACAATATTGCTGATAGTGCTTGACTCCACATCCTCCGGGAAGGCATCGTTCCAAATCGCCACAATAATCGGTCGTCCGCTGTCGTGATGTATTTCAATATTACGGAAGGTCACATTGCTAATATTGCATCCGCCGTACTCGTTCATAACCGCAAGTGAGCTTACTCTGTCATTATCCCATATTGCATTGCGGTAAATTACAGCGCAGTCGGAAAATTCTATATCGGAAATTTCCGCATAGACCTCACCGGTAATACCGAAGCATCTTGCTTTTGTGGACCAGCCGATACAATTTGAGAATTTGATATTTTTTGAAGGATAAACCGAATTGGTGGTTTTAACAGAGAATGAGTCATCACCGTTACGGCAGAAACAATCAGTAATCGCCATATCCGAGCAGCCGCATACATTTATTCCGTCGCTGTTGGTACGATAGCCAAATACTGAAATATCAGATATATTGCAATTTTCACAGCCGTAGAAGGTCACGGTCCAGCTGGAGGGATTAAGGAAAATAAGTCCCTCAAAATTGGAATTTTTGCTCTCATTCACAGTAAAATGTGAACGCTCGTGCCAGTCAAGAGAGTTAAAGTCAAAGGTACCCAGACCGTCAACAACAACTCCGTCGCCACCGTTTACATACATAAATGAGAGGAGCTTGCCCTCGTCATCGGCTGAATTAATATCCTTAATATGATTTGCCTTAATGAACGCACCTTTGCAGAAATATGTCACCTTACGATCAAGAACCAGTTCATCAAGCTCATAGTAGCCCTTTTCAATTATGGTAACATTGTCCTCGCCGTAGGTATTGATATAGTTCGCAATTTCCGCTGACTCGTTCGTGTATTCTTTGACAAAAAGTGTTACGGCATAACGCTGGTCATCATTGTTAATAAGGAATGTAAAAGTACCACAGTGGTTTATTACGGCATTGAGCGTATCACCCATTATTTCCACTGCAACGCCCTCTTTTTCGGGAAGGCAAATTCCGTTATAGATTTCGCCGTTGAACTTTAAGGAAACATTGAATGTGAAGCTGTCGCCCTTTGGGAAAATATACTGATAGGAGGACAACACACCGTCACATTCTCTATCATAGGAAAGCGTGGCATAAAGGGGTACGGATTCGTTGTTGACGGTGAGAGACCAATATGGGGAGAAATACAAGGCAGTTCCGTCATAGCCCTTATTTGCCTCGTAGCCCTCTTCCTTACCTATGCAGTTGAGAATATCCTCCGAGAATACGGATATTGCCTCATTCGGATATTCAAGGTAATCAAATCCGTCACTTTCAAATGCAAAAGCCGTGGCGGAGAATATAATTGATAATGCAATTAAAACTGCGATAATGCGGTTGAATTTTTTCATATATTACCTCCGTATTTACACAGGAGAGCTTTTTATGGCTCTCCTCAGAGTTACTGACTTAGAACGGATTATCCTCGGATGAATCGATGATGTCTGGAACATTGTCCGCCAGGTCATTCTGTCCAACAGCGCCGAATATAGCCTTAATGAAGTGATAGGAAATTATGTGAATGAGATTCTTGAACCACTGGAAGATGTTCTTTGCATCGTCAAGACGATTGTATCTTGCACAGTCCTCACAGCCACTACCAAGGTATGTGTCACAACGGTCGCAGAATTCATCGCCGTCAAGATCAATATGAAGTGAACAGGTATCCTTTGTCACCGTCGCCATAGGCTCGTTTCTCTCCTTGCCACAGACATCGCAGGTGTAGAGAATATTGCCTTCCTCGTCTGTAGTGGACCACTTTGTAACTGTGCCATTGTCCCACTTGTGACCTGTATAACCCATGCTCTCGGTTCTTGTACCACCACAATTATTACAGGTGTAGGTCTTGATGCCTTCGTCCTTGCAGGTGGCAACGGTGGTGATTACGCCATCGTCCCAATCGTGTTCAATGCCAGCTGCCGGGATTACCGTACCCTTTGCGACTTCGGCTCCGCAGCAGGAATACACCTTATCACCAGTGTAACCATCCTCTGAACAGGTGGCATCTTTTTGCTTAACGGTGATAATTTCGCCCTCGTGATTATTGGCGTCAAGCTCTCTGTCAACTTTCTTTACGTCATCACAGGTCTTACACATGTACATATCATAGCCAGGAGTCTTGCAGGTTGAAGCAACAAATTCAAAGGCTGTATCGCTGTAGGAGTGGGAAAGCTTTTCGCCGGTGGTGAAGGTTTCAGTTTCGCTTGCAAGTCCACAGGCTGAACAGGACTTTTTGTAAACTGCAAG
>R07__coassemble_4912_pt1 | contig 3726 bp, 4 predicted proteins | sample R07__metabat2_low_PE_009 | metagenome-assembled genome bin R07 | reverse complement strand
CGCAGTCGCCTAGCCGTTCGCACGCCCCCTTGGGGGAGAGGGCCATTCGTAGAATGGCGAGGGGGGTTCTTCCTTCATTCACAGAATAAACTCCCGTAGCCCAACCGCACGCCCCTTGAAAAATCAGCGTAGCGAATTACCGCACGCCCCCTGAAAGGGGGAGAGGGCCAGCTTGCTGGCGAGGGGGGTCGAAAAAGAAATAGGAAATAGGAAATGTTGCCGAAATTTACCTTTTTTTACCGCAAACTTTATTCGTCGCAGGTAGAATAAGGCATTAGTAATGCGGAAATCGCAAGCGATTTGATTATAGAATCCGTTCCGAAGCTTGCCGACCCCCTCGCCAACATTCGTTGGCCCTCTCCCCCTTTCAGGGGGCGTGCGAACGGCTGGGGAGCTTCGTCCAAAATTTATGCTTTAACCCCCCTCGCCAGGCTCTTCGCCTGGCCCTCTCCTCCAAGGGGGCGTGCGATGTACTACGGGGCTTCGCTCGGGGATTTAGGGGCGTGCGAACGGCTGGGCGACTGCATCCGAAATTTAGAGCGTGCGTTATTCCGTTCCGCCAGTTTATTTGGGATCGTGCGGTCGGTTTCGATAGTTTATCGGTCAGGACGAACCACTACCTTTTAACTCCTATCTCCTTCAGATCTATTGCTCCGGTATAATACGCCTTGCCGATGATACAGCCGTAGATGCCCAGTTTTTCGAGCCTTTTCACATCCTCCACCGTAGACACTCCGCCGGATGCAGTAATATTTATATTATATTTTTCCGACAGTTCACGGTACAGCTCGTGGTTTGTGCCATTCATTGCGCCGTCCTTGGAAATATCCGTGCAAATCACGGTTTTTACACCGAGAGCTTCCATTTTTTCGAAGAATGTGTGAACATCCATATCGGATTTCTCAATCCAGCCCTTGATGGCGATGTAACCGTCCTTGATGTCAGCGCCAACAGCGATTTTGTCGCCGTATTTTTTGATTGCGGATTCGAGAAAATCCGGATTTGTCACCGCCGCCGTACCGAGAATTACCCGATCAACGCCTGCGGAGATGTACCGGTCGATAACCTCCATGGAGCGTATTCCGCCACCGATTTCACAAAACAGTCCGCTCTGCTTTTTTATCGCAAGCACCGTGTCAAGATTGGGTGTATCGCCGTTTTTTGCGCCCTCCAAATCCACGATGTGTATATGTGTACAGCCGGAATTCTTGAAGTCCATTGCGATTTCCGGCGGATTTTCTGAGTAAATTGTCATCTGAGCGTAATCGCCCTTGTAGAGGCGAACCGCCTTGCCGTCATATAAATCAATTGCGGGAAAAATAATCATATGTATAACCTTTATATAGTCTTGTTTCACAAAGTCTTGCTGGTGCAAAGTCATCCTGCGGAAAGTCATGCTCGCAAAGTCGAAAGAAAGGCAATAGGCACTAGGCAGGGCATTAGGCATTAGTGCTAAGGAAATCACTGCGTGATTTGATTATAGACTGCGTTCCGAAAGACTAACGGTCAGAATATTTCCTATTTCCTATTTGAAAATCCTATTTCCTATTTGAAATTCCTATCTCTCCGCCCGGCGCTATACTGTTTCTCCAGCACAGGCAAAACAATCTTAATTACTGTTCCGGTGACGATGCCCATAGCCACTCCGGAAATCAGCAATACAGGCAGGTAAGCGACGAACAAATTCGCTCCGGCAAGCAGGCTGGCGGCGGAGTATTGCCCGATATTATGGGCAGTAGCCGAGCAGACGCTGATACCCACAAGTCCGAAGCCCTTGTCACGAAGTTTCATCAAAATATACGTCACAATCGCCGAAAGCATGCCTCCGCAAAGGCTCATCAATCCGCCAGTTGCGCCTCTTGTCAGCAGTACAAAGCCCGCCTTCACAAGGACAATTCCGATGGCATAGGGAAGCCCTACAGAGCCGATACAGAACATGGTGATGATATTGGAAAAGCCCAGTTTAACTCCCGGAGGCAAAAAGGAAATTGCAGGCAAAAGTCCTTCCAGCCATGATAGCGCCAGTGCCTCCGCTGAGAGTATGCCCGTTACCGCAACAGTTTTTGCGGAAAATTTTTTGTCGGACATACTAAAACGCCACCGCATCAACACTGTATTTGCCCACAATTCGCACCAGAACGCCCTGTGGAGCACAGTATATCAGCTCGCCAGCCTTATTGATTTCGCCGGAGTTCACACAGAGCTTGTCAGAACAGGTTGAGCTTATGATTTTGGCACCGCTACGGGATACCTCGACCACCACATTGTTCACAACGACCGTCCTGCCATCGCCTGCCTCGGACAAATCAATGGTCTCCTCCACTTCGCCTTTCAGTAGAATTTCAACGGACAGCTTCGATGACCTGACATTGTCGCTTGTCAAAATGCAAAATACGGCAAACACAACAAGCCCGGCGATAACGATTAAATCCTTCGCCGTGATGAATTTTGACTTATCTTTTTCATTCATAATAATCGAAAATCACATCTCCGACAATTTCAATTTCACCGCCAGAGGTCACAAATATGCCGTCACAACCATATTCTTCCAGTAGCTTTACACCCTTTTCATAGCCTAAACTAAAGCAGGCAGTGGACAGGGCGTCCGAAAGTAGACCGCTGTCCGCAATGACCGTAACCTGCGTCAAATCCGTGTCCGCAGGGTAGCCGTCAGTGTTGGAAAGTATGTGATGATACTTTTTGCCGCCAATGGTGTAGTATTTTTCATAGCCTCCGGAGGTGGACACGAAGCCCTCTGTCAGCGTGATTGTGCCGATAATGTCGGATGTACCGCCTTCGGGATTGCGTATTCCAACAGTCCAACCCTTTTTATTGGATGGATTTTTGCCGAACATTCCCACACTTCCGCCCACGGTCACAATGCAACCAGTGGCGCCATTTTCTTTCGCACAGGAAAGTATGCTGTCACAGGCGGCGCCTTTTCCCACGGAGCCCAAATCAAGCTTCATACCCTCCGGTATCCTCACTTCGTTGCCCTCAATTTCCACATCCCTGTAGCTGCCGGCAGACAAAAGCGAGGTCAATTCGTCATTATCGGGAAGAACGTCATTTTCGGCGGACTCCTCCCAATAATCCGTCACTGCGCCCATGGTGATGTCCAGGGCACCACCGGATTTCTCGCACACATCCAAGGCGACAAGGAGAATTTCCTTCGTCCTGTCAGAAACTTCACCCGTTGAATCTGCATTGATATTCCAAATCTCGGTCTTCGCCACATTTCGGGAAATAAGTCCCTCGTCATCACTTGCCTTCGAAAGCGACTCACGGGCGACATCTTCGGATATGCCAGAGTATTTCATCGTAACAGCAGAGCCCATTGCGTAACCGTCAATAACCGACGATTCATGCCTGGAAATGTACATCGCCACAAAAATAATTCCAACCAGAATTACTAAAATTGTCAAAATTACGCCGAGCCGTTTCTTTGTCACAACAATCACCATATTATATTATACCATTATATTACCGTTTTTGCAATAGTTTTTTATGAAAATATAAAAAATATAAAAAAACACTTGACAAATTTGGAAAACTATGATAATATAAATAAGCTTTTTTGGAGAGATACCGAAGCGGTCATAACGGAACGGTCTTGAAAACCGTCGTACCTTCACGGGTACCGTGGGTTCGAATCCCACTCTCTCCGCCAATTTATGGAAGAGAGAAAAGATAAATCCAAAATAGGTTTGATTACCGATTAACAGG
>R07__coassemble_3714_pt1 | contig 4324 bp, 4 predicted proteins | sample R07__metabat2_low_PE_009 | metagenome-assembled genome bin R07 | reverse complement strand
ACGAATGGCCCTCTCCCCCAAGGGGGCGTGCGTTATTCCGCTCCGCCAGTTTATTTAGGGGCGTGCGAACGGTTCCGAAAGTCTATCGGTTCTTTCTGTGCGAAGCACGACTTTGTGAAACAAGACTTTGCAACGCAAGACTTTGCGGTAGCAAGACTCTTAACTCCTTGAACGGATAAATTTGCCTTCCTTTACCAATCTCTGGTAACTGACTAATGCCTTTGCAACGCAAGACTTAGCGTTAGAGTGTCAGTGGATATTATAACGACTTGAGGTAATTGATACTCCTGGTTACGTCGTCCAAACCGTTGGGCCATGGATCGTCATTTTCCACAACAGCCCACTCTATTCCGAGAGCGTCGGCAGCCTTAACGATTGAGGGAATGTCGTTCTGACCTTCGCCCAGGGCCTTTGGATGTCCGTCAATGCCGTCCTTGAGGTGGATTGTAACGATTCTGTCGAGATGGTCTTTGAGGTAAGCGGGTGTATCGATGCCTGCGTGGAAGCTCCAATAGGTGTCAACCTGAATGTAGCAGACGTCCATAAGGCGTTCAAAAATAGTACGGTCGGAGTCGCCGTCCTTCGTGGGAGCAAACTCGCCGGTGTGGTTGTGGAAGTAGACCTTGATGCCCTTTTCGTCCGCCTTTTTCTGACCGCCGCCCAGGGCATTGATTGTGTAGGTAAGATCCTTTTCTGTACCGGTGGGACCTCCGCCAACGCCTATCTGAGGAGTGCCGAGAGTGATTGCGTTGTTGAGAGTTTCGTCGATTTTATCCGGCTCGAAGTCGCCTACTCCGCAATGAGCGCCCACACATTTAAGTCCGAGCTCGTCCAGTCTTGCTCTGAGGACATCTGCGGTAAGTCCGAAAAATCCGGCAAATTCCACGCCCTCGTAGCCTGCTGCCTTGACATCGGCGAGGATTTTAAGCATATCGTCGCCGTCCTTAATCATATCACGGATTGAATAAAGCTGAAGTGCGTATTTCATATTTTAACCCTCATAAAGCATCTTTGCGATGTATTCTTTAGTGTACTGAATGCCCCACTCACCCAAAGCGCCTTTCCAGACACCGCTGTGAGGCTCGATGGAGAGAACGCCTTCATAGTGCTTGGCGTAGAGAAGTCCCATAACCTCGTTCCAGTTAGTCATATCAAGACCTGCGGGCGGATCATCGATGTGGCGACCCTTGATGTTGATTGTGCCCTTGACGTGGAAGTGATAGAAAATATCGCCAAACTCCTCGATTTCGTCAAGGTATTCGCCTGTACCGCAGTTGATGCAGTGGGAGGGATCGAACTTAATGCCGAGACCCGGGAGGTTACGCTGAATTTTTCTCCAGGCTCTGGGTTCACGGACGAAGTTGTTCCAGTCACAGTTGTATGTGCAGACCTTGATGCCCTTTTCTGCTGCATAGTCAACAAGAACCTTGAGATATGCCAGGGCATGCTCGCAGTTTTCGTCGAAGCTCTTGTCCTTAATCCAGTTTACGCCTGTCATAAAAACGGGTGAGCCGAAGTATACGCACAGGTCGATGAGAGCCTTCTGATTGGCAAGCTCGGACTCGATGACGTTCCATTCTGCATCGTATTTATCCGGACCCCAGCGACCTATTGCGGAAACGGACATATTGTTTTTGTCCATGAAAGCCTTGATTTCTTCCTTCTTGGCGTCAAGATCGGCGGGATTATTTCCGATGTTGTAATCCCACTCAACGATGTTGAAGCCTCTGTCGAGAGCCAGCTGAAGACCTTCGATGGTCCAACCGGCGATGATGCCGAGTTTCATATGTTTCTCCTTTTTTGGTTATATTAGATTACGCGAAATAAGTTAATTTGCTACGAAGCATTGCAAAGCAAGACTCTTCTATCAATCAAAGAATACCGGCTTGCCCGTTTTGTCGGATTCGTAGATAGCCTCGAGAATCTGAGTTACAACGATGGCTTGTTCGGGAAGTACGCAAGGATCGGTGTCGTTGACGATTGCGTTGAGCCACTGACCCATATCAACATCCGAAGAATCTCCGCTGGAAACACCCTCAAAGAATGCAGCGCCACCAGCCTTCATCTTAACGGTTTCGATGGCCTGTCTGTCGTGGTTGATGTAGTTAATTCTCACATTGCCGTCCTGGATGTCAACGCCAGCCTTGTCGCCACAGAGAATGAATGTAGCCTCTCTTGGGTCTGCATAGTTAAGAGCCCAGGAGGAGTCAAGCTCGATAACTGCGCCGTTTTCCATAACGATAAATCCGAAGCAGGAATCCTCAACGGTGTACTTTTCCGGATCCCAGGCGCCCCAAGCGTTGCCCTGATTGGTCTGGTCGGCAAGCTTACGGAACTTCTTTCCCACAACCATCTTGGGCTTGTAGTTGTTCATCATATAGAGAGTGAGGTCGAGAGCGTGGGTACCGATGTCGATAAGCGGACCGCCACCCTGTTCATACTCATTGAGGAATACACCCCAGGTGGGAACGGCTCTTCTGCGGATAGCGAGGGCTCTTGCAAAGTAGATTTCGCCCAGCTCGCCGTCCTTGCAGAGCTGTTTCGTGTAGATATTCTCGGCGCACTGTCTGTTCTGATAGCCGATTGTGAGCTTTTTGCCGGTCTTTTTGGCGGCTTCAAGCATAAGCTTTGCGTCGGCGTAGGTCTTTGCCATGGGCTTTTCGCACATTACATGCTTGCCTGCGTTGAGAGCGTCAACGGTGATAAAGGAGTGGGAACGGTTGGGAGTGCATACATGGACAACATCAATGCTTTCGTCCTTGAGAAGCTCCTTGTAGTCCTCGTAGACCTTTGCGCCTTCGATGCCGTACTTCTTGGCAGCCTCTTCTGCTCTTTCAACAACGATGTCGCAGAATGCAACCATTTCGCAGACCTTGTCGTATTTTGCGAGGGAAGGCATATGCTTTCCGTTGGCAATACCGCCGCAACCGATGATACCTATCCTAATTTTTTTATCCATAAATAACCTCCGTGCTTTCGCAACCGAATATATTTAGTACAATATATCACAAACTTCACGAATTTGCAAGCCTTTTTTATAATAAATATTGCTTGACAAAATCCCATATTTGTTGTATTATAAATGATGTATGATTATTTGAAAGATTGCTTCATCGAATGGAGGATGACAATATGAAAACGGTAACACTCATTGTTCCGTGCTATAACGAGGCGGATGTCCTGCCAATGCTTTATAAAGAGGTGTCCAGAGTCATCGGAGGTCTGTCCGGTCTTTACGACTTCACTCTTCTGTTTGTGGATGACGGCAGCAAGGACGATACTTTGCCGATTATCAAGGCTATTGCTGAGAGAAATCCTGCTGTGAAATACATCTCCTTTTCGAGAAATTTCGGCAAGGAGGCGGCAATGCTGGCTGGTATGAAAAATGCCGACAGTGACTATGTGGGAATTATCGATGCGGATTTACAGCACTCTCCGGATTTGATTCCTGCAATGCTCTCCGCTGTGGAGAACGATGGCTACGATGTGGCAGCCGCAAAACGCAGTGACAGAGAAGGTGAAGCTAAATTCAAAAGCATGCTCAGTGGTAGCTTCTACAAGGTTATCAACAAAATTTCCGACACAAAAATCGACGACAATGCCCAGGATTTCAGAATTATGAAACGCAAGGTCGTGGATGCGATTATTTCTCTTGAAGAGAAGAACAGATTTTCCAAAGGAATTTTCAGCTGGGTAGGTTTCAATGTGAAATGGTTCCCGCACGAAAACCGTGAGAGAGCCGCTGGTGAGACTAAATGGAATATCGGCAAGCTCCTTAAATACGCCCTGGACGGAATTATGTCCTTCACCGTAAGCCCCTTGAAGTTGGCATTTGTATTGGGAATTTGCGGCGGAATTTTATCCGTCATACTTGCTCTCCTTGGAGTGGTTGTTCCATTTAAGACGGCGGATTACAGGGTGTATGTATTGCTCCTTGGTGCAATTTTCTTCGTGGGTAGCGTAAATGCAATACTTATCGGTATACTTGGCGAATACCTGGGCAGAGCCTATAACGAAATCAAATCAAGACCCGTGTATATTATCGGGGAGAGTAATGTTTAGGTTGGGAATAGGCATTAGGCAGGGCATTAGGCACTAGGGCTAAGGAAATCGCAAGCGAAGTTCCCAAGCGCATCGCACGCCCCCTTGGGGGAGAGGGCCAGGCGAAGAGCCTGGCGAGGGGGGTTCTTTCGCTCGATTCGGAATAAAACCTACAGAACGGACGCTATAATCAAATTCCTTGCGATTTCCTATTTCCTATTCCCTATTTTTTTCGACCCCCTCGCCGCCTCAATCCCTGGCGGCCCTCTCCCCCAAGGGGGCG
>R07__coassemble_3220_pt1 | contig 4645 bp, 4 predicted proteins | sample R07__metabat2_low_PE_009 | metagenome-assembled genome bin R07 | reverse complement strand
CCCCCCTCGCCATTCTACGAATGGCCCTCTCCCCCAAGGGGGCGTGCGAACGGTTCCGAAAGTCTATTTGTCATTTTCTTTGCGAAGCATGACTTTCCGCAGGATGACTTTGCGACAGCAAGACTCACTCTACAGGAACGGCAGGAGATAAAATTCCGCAAAAACTCCCGGTAACCATCTAATGCCTAATGCCTAGTGCCCTCTTCTAGCGTACATAAAATCACGCCCCGAAATATCTCGGAGCGTTATTTATTATACTATGACTAATTATAGACCTTATTCAGCACTTCCACAGTCTTTTTCGCTTCATCGAAGCCGATTTGGAACTCCTTATCATTTTCGATGCAGTCGTAGAAGTCGGCAATGAGTGCGGAGTGACCGTTGCCCCAGTAGCCCTTTTCGCCCTTGAGCTTGTCCGTGTCATAGACCTCTTCACCCTCCTCAGAGTGAATAATGAGTTTTTCTCCCAGGGTAATTTTACCCTTTTCGCAGTAGATATTCAGCTCAATCGGGTCATTCCCAACATTGCAAATCGTGGCAAAGAACACGGCTCTCTGTCCGTCCTCAAATTGCAGGAGCAGGTCTGCGGTGTCCTCCACCTGAATATAGCTCGCCAGCCTTTTTGTGGATATGCTTGACTTCACATCGGCAACGGGATTTCCAATCATCCAAAGGAGTAAATCCAGGGTGTGGATGCTCTGATTTATGAGAACTCCGCCACCTTCTGTGGTGATTTTGCCTCTCCATGCGTCCGCCAGGTAGTAGTTTTCATCTCTGTCCCAGTACACAGCGGCTCTACCGCCGAGAATTTTTCCGAGACTTCCGCCCTCCAGAACCTGACGCATCATACGGGATGCTGGATTATATCGGTTTTGGAAGCATACACCGTAGTGTTTACCGCTGTTTTTTACGGCTCTTTCAATTGCGTCCGCCTCGTTGAGAGTGATGCACATCGGCTTTTCGCAAAGCACATTCTTGCCGGCGTTCAAAGCCTGGACAGCCATTGGGGAATGGAGATAATGGGGCGTGCAAATGTGAAGTACATCGAAGTCGCCGTTTTTGAGAAGGTTGTCTATGCTGTAAAATTTCTCGCAGCCGTATTCCGAGGCGGTTTTGTCGGCTCTGTCCCGTTGAATGTCGCAAACTGCGGTAAGCTGGATATTTTCGTTTTCTGAGATAACCTTGAGATGAGTGCGTGAAATATTTCCGCAACCGATTAACGCTGCTTTAAGCATTAGAAATACCTCTTATTCAATGGATTTCATTGTCGGGAAGAGAAGAACATCACGGATAGCTGGAGAATTTGTGAGAAGCATAGTGAGTCTGTCGATGCCGTAGCCGATACCGCCTGTTGGAGGCATACCGATTTCAAGGGCATTGAGGAAGTCCTCGTCGGTGTGATTAGCCTCCTCGTCACCAGCTGCTGCTGCTGCGTCCTGAGCCTTGAAGCGTTCACGCTGGTCAACTGGGTCATTAAGCTCTGAGTAGGCGTTGCACATCTCCCAGGTATTTATGAACAGCTCGAAGCGTTCCACATAATCCGGCTTGTCGGGCTTGCGTTTTGTAAGAGGTGACACATCCACGGGGTGATCCATAATGAAGGTGGGTTGAATGAGCTTTTCCTCGCAGAACTCCTCGAAGAACAGGTTGAGAATGTCGCCCTTTGTGTGTCTGTCCTCGAACTCCACATGCTTTTCCTTGGCTATTTGCTTTGCGGTCTCTGTGTCGGGAATTTCGTCAAAGTCCACGCCAGCGTATTCCTTAACCGCCTCAATCATGGTCATTCTGCGGAACGGCTTGCCCAAATCGATGACATTTTCACCGTAGGTAATCTCCGTTGTACCGCATACAGTTTCGGCAAGATAGCGGAACATATTTTCTGTCAAATCCATCATTCCGTAGTAGTCTGTGTATGCCTGATACAGCTCCATAAGTGTGAACTCTGGATTGTGCCTTGCATCAACGCCTTCGTTACGGAAAACTCTGCCGATTTCGTAAACTCTTTCAAGTCCGCCTACGATGAGCCGTTTGAGGTAGAGCTCAAGAGAAATACGAAGCTTAACATCCTCGTCAAGGGCATTGTAGTGGGTTTCAAAGGGTCTTGCAGCTGCACCGCCAGCATTGGATACCAGCATTGGTGTTTCCACCTCGATGAAGCCCTGCTTGTCAAGATAGCCTCTGATTGAGGAGATGATTTTTGACCTCTTAATAAAAGTGTCACGAACCTCCGGATTCATAATGAGGTCGGTGTATCTTTGACGATAGCGAAGGTCGGTGTTTGTGAGACCGTGGTACTTCTCGGGAAGAATCTGCAAGCTCTTGGACAGAAGAGTAATGGATGTTGCGTGAACGGAAATTTCACCTGTCTTTGTCTTGAAAACCTCGCCCACAAGTCCAACGATGTCGCCGATGTCGAACTTCTTGAAGTCCTTGTAGGACTCCTCGCCTACGAAGTCACGGGCAACATAGCACTGAATGGAGCCGTCTCTGTCCTGTACATTGCAGAAGGATGCCTTGCCCATAACACGCTTGGACATAAGTCTGCCTGCAATGCTGACTGTCTTGCCTTCAAAATCATCAAAGGCGTCCTTTATTTCGGTGGAGTGAGCTGTTACATCGTATTTTGTGATGGTGAATGGATCCTTGCCTTCCGCCTGGAGTGCGGCAAGCTTGTCAAAACGGATTTGACGAAGCTCGTTGAGTTCACGCTCCGTTACGGCTCCATTCTCCTGAATATTGTTTTCTGCCATAATTAGACCTCTTATTTGAGAATTTCAACTACATGCATTCTAACATTTCCGCCAGGAGTCTCGATGTCAAGTACATCGCCCTCTTTTGAGCCAAGAAGAGCTTTACCAATTGGGGATTTGTCGGAAATCTTGTTATTAAACGGGTCTGCTTCTGTGGAGACGATTTCGATGGTAAGCTCCTCGTTGTAGGTCTCATCAAACACCTTGACCTTTCTGCCGATGTCGATTATGTCACTGTTGAGTGTGGACTCGTCGATTACCACAGCATTGCTAACAATGTTTTCCAGCTCATTGATTCTCGCCGCAAGCTTTGCCTGTTCATCACGGGCTGCGTCATATTCGCTGTTTTCTGAAAGGTCGCCGAAGCTCTTTGCCTCGTTGATTTTTTCGATAACCTTGTCTGTTTCAACTGTGCGAAGTTGGGTAAGCTCCTGCTTAATATCATCAAGCTGGGCTTGTGTAATTCGTATTTCTGCCATTATTATCACCCTTATAAATTGTATTCATATTATTTTATCATAAACCAGCTATTTTGTCAAGCAAAAAAAACATAATTTACTGTTGACAAAACAGGGAGGATTGTAGTAAAATATTATAAATATAATTATAGAATGTGGAGATATGTACTATGGCCAATTACAGAAAATTTCTTGAAGACTATGGCGATCTGACTTTCGATGAAATGCCATTTTGCGACGTCGACAATATTGCCCTCTGTCAGATTTTTTATATGCCTCTTGAAAATGTCCTGAAAAAGGGCTTTGATGAGCCGGTGGACTTCACGAAGGCGTGCTATAAGATGTATGCCTACAACGGTTTCAAGCACAAAGGTGCCGGACTGGTGCTTCTCAAGGGTATGAGTGTCAATATGATGTCTCTGGCAGCCTGCAAGAGATACAAGGGCATAAAAGTTGTCGCCTGCCGTGATGTGTATGAGAGAGTTCCCGCCGTGCAGTTCTGTGCCGCAACCTTCCTTCTGCCCAACGGTGAGACCGTGGTTATGTACAGAGGTACCGACGATACCCTTGTTGGCTGGAAAGAGGATGTGGACATTTTTGCCCGTCACGGTATTCCTTCCCATAAGCTGGCAGCCGATTACCTTGAGGAGGTCTGCGCCAATATCGAAGGTGATGTCATTGTGACAGGTCACAGCAAGGGCGGAAATGTGGCGCTCGCCGCTGGATTGCTCTGTTCCGATGAAACCAGAGCCAGAATTAAGCTTCTTTACAATAATGAGGGTCCCGGATTTGACAACTACGATTATCTCACCTCCAAGGCTTATAAAGAGCTTCTGCCAAAGTACAGACATTTCATTCCCAATATCGCCCTTATCGGTATTCTTCTTGCCCATGATTTCGACTACACCGTGGTTAAGTCCAGCGGTCTTTTCGGTCCGCTCCAGCATGATGTCGGCACCTGGCAGGTGAACGGCACCACCCTTGTCACCCGTGACGAGCTTAACAAAATCGCTCAGGTGGCGGATGTTGTACTCCACAATGTCATATTCTCCTCCTCTGAGGATCAATGCAAGGCTCTGGACGAGGTGCTTAATGTTTGCTTCGAAATGACCGGTTGCAGAGGACTGCTGGACTTTGCGCAGAACCTTCCCACGGCGGTAAAAGGCTTCGTGAAAGGCTGGAAGAGCTTCGATAAGACTACCCGTTCGGACATCACTGGTGTCTTTGCCGATATGGGAAAATATACAAGACTTGCAATTAAGGATGTCTGCCACAACGGACTTTCAGCGAAGGAAATTATCCTGAAGGAAACGAAATAACGCACGCTATTTGATAAACTCCCGTAGCCCATCGCACGCCCCAAATTTCGGACGTAGTCGCCCAGCACATCGCACGCCCCCTGAAAGGGGGAGAGGGCCGCCAGGGATTGAGGCGGCG
>R07__coassemble_3210_pt1 | contig 4651 bp, 2 predicted proteins | sample R07__metabat2_low_PE_009 | metagenome-assembled genome bin R07 | reverse complement strand
CCTTTGTCCCGATTTTGGGACAAAGGAGATTTTTCCCTTTGTCCCGATTTTTTTTTAAGTCTCTGTCGGTGAGTTTGTGGCGAACATTGGGAATTAAATGCTTGACTTTTTCATGGGAATGTGTTATCATTTTACATTATGAGTAAATCACAAAGAGAAAAGGGCATTCTGCTTTCATACATTACAATGGGTGTAAATTTCCTAATCGGAATTTTGTTTACGCCCTTTATTACCAATACCCTGGGTACAAGTGAGTACGGCTTATATTCGCTGGCATCCTCCATTATCGCCTATCTTTCCATGCTGGATTTGGGTTTCGGTAATTCAATGATACGCTTTAACGCAAGAGCCAGAGCGAAGAACGACCAGGATGAGGAGCATACAATCAACGGAATGTTCCTTGTGATGTTCAGTATAATTTCAGTTATAGCTTTGATTGTTGGCTTGATTTTGTATTTCAATATCGGCTCATTCTTCGATAAATTCACAGATGACGAAATCGAAAAGGCGAAGGTAATCTTCCTGATTTTGCTGGTGAATACCTGTATATCCTTTCCGTTCACGGTAATTTCCGCAATTCTCAGCACCTACGAGCAATTCGCCTATCTCAAGCTCTATAATCTCATAACAAGCCTGGTGAAATACGGCTTGGAAATTGTGGTTATGCTTATGGGCTTTAAGTCCATCGGAGTTGCTGCTGCCGCTGTCATCGTGTCGGTATCCTCCAAAATTTTCCCGATTATCCATGTAAAACGGCGAATGCGTGTTCGTTTTTCCTTCAAGCATTTCGATAAGGCACTGTTCAAGGAAATCATCGTTTATTCTGGATTTATTTTCATTAATATAATAGTGGACAGACTCTATGCCGACACGGACAAAATCATCCTGGGTAAATTCGTGGGCTCTGCGGCGGTTGCGGTGTACGGCGTGGCATCAAATCTCGGCAAGGATTTTATGCAGTTTTCCACCTCTATCAGTGGAGTGTTTCTGCCCAATATCACAAAGCTTATAACCAAGGATGTGGGTATGAAGGAAATCTCGAAAATCTTCGTCCGCATCGGAAGAATACAGTTCATAATCCTGTCATTCATATTCTCCGGCTTCCTCATTTACGGAAAATATTTCATCCGCCTTTGGGTGGGCGAGGAGTATGCTGAGGCATATTACATTGCTGTGATTACCATGGCTCCGTCGGTAATCTCACTTTCGCAGAATATCGGAGTCACCGTTTTGCAGGCAATGAATAGGCACCGTATCCGTTCTGTGATGTATCTTGTAATCGGGCTTGTGAATGTCCTAATCAGCATACCTCTTGCAATAAAATGGGGCGGAACAGGCGCTGCGATAGGTACGGTTATCGGCAATCTTATGGGTCAGCTCATTTTTATGAACTGGTATTACCACCGGAAAATCGGGCTGGATATTCCCGGATATTGGCGGAAGGTTGTACTTCGTATCGGCTCCGTCACCGCCGTCTACTGTGTTGTGGGATTTTTACTTAACCAACATTTTTCCTATAATGGCTGGCTTGAACTTTTGCTTGGTATTGGAATTTACACCCTGATTTACATTCCGTTGCTCTGGTTTGCAATACTCAACAGGGAAGAGAAAAAGACATTAATCGATAAAATTCATACAATCAAAAAATTCAAGGGCTGAAATATGCCTTTGATTTTTCAGAATGAAAACGGCGGAGAATTTTACTTCTCAGCCGTTCTTTTTTGTTAGGGCATTAGGCATTAGGCAGGGCATTAGGCACTAGTAATAAGGAAATCGCAAGCGATTTAATTATAGAGTCGGCTACGAAAGTCTATCGGTCAGGACGTTTCCTATTTCCTATTTATAAAGTCATGCTATTGCAAAGAAAAAGTGAAATTTTTTTAAGATAACTACTTGACAAATCAAAGCAAATATGATATTATATAGGCAAGTGATTTGATTATAGTCTGCGTTCCGAAAGTCTATTTGAACCGATCGCACGCCACCTATGGCAGGAGGGCTTCCCAGGTTTTTGGGTCTTCAAGCTCTGCGGATGCCCGGAGAATTTTCCTTGCATCGTTGGCTCTGATTTTTCCGTCACCGTTTACATCTGATGCAGTGAACTCAAATTCTGTGGGAGTTTCCAATTCGGCGGAAAATCTCAAGGCCTTTCTTGCGTCGTTGGCTCTGATTTTACCGTCACCATTCACATCGCCTAATATTATAATTTTACCTATTGCTTCTTCGCCACAGCGTTCACAAATTCCATCATTGTCCGCATCTACATGTCCCAAAGCAGGCATTGTATCCGTCATATATTCCACGGTCTTGCCGAAATGCTCGCCACATACGGAACAGATGTAGTAATACTCACAAAGCACAGCCTCAGTACAGGTCGCTTCGGCAATTATGTTTTCAACCTTTTCGCCCATTGTGTGACTGGTTAACTTTTCAATAGGCTCTTCCTTCATACTGCCACATTGTATACAGGTGTAGATTTTTTTACCTTGAGCTTTGCAGGTTGGTTCTTTGGATACAATGCCATCATCCCATGTGTGCTGACAATTGTATACGCCCATTGTGTAATCCTGTATGGAATTACCTTCAGTCCAAAGCTTTTCGTCCATTATATGGAAGCCCTTGACTTTGTTATTGCCCTTGAATTTGAATGTAAAAACAATTGTGGTGTCAACCGTGCCCAGAGTATCGGTGAATACAATTCCCACATTGAGATTACCTAATTTGTTATCGTAGGTTTCCACAAGTGCATTTGCCAGCTCTGAGACGCCAACGAACTCAACGGTTGCCGAATTAAAGCCGATTGTGAAAAATGTGGCAGCCAAATCTTGCATATTGGTAAATATGAGAGAAACAGTGAATGTTCCGTCTTCCTCTTCGTTGTTGTTGAAGGACAGCATCATTTTATGTTCAGAGTTTTCGTCAAAATTTGAAAGAGCATCAGGTATATTGAGCTGGTTGTCGATACTCTGTTCCTTACCCACTGAGTAACGAAGAATGTGGCGTGCCTCCCAGAGATTTATGGCTCCGTCCTCATTTATGTCCGCAATATCGTATAGTAGGGTCTGAGTATCGCCAATGGCCTGACGAACGGCAATTCTTGCATCAGTCTCGCTGATTTGTCCGTCTCCGTCAATGTCACCCAGAGCCGAGGAAGTTTTTGGCTTTTCCGTCTTTGTTGCTCCACAGACGGTACAGGTGTACAAATATCCACCGCTGTCGTCACTCAAAGACACGCCATCATCCCAGGTGTGTTCTTCTGTTTTTGGAATGGATATAAACTGCTGGTATGTTTGATTTTCGGCGTTCTCATCTGTATAGAGCTTGTGACAGTATGTACACTTATAGTACTCAATATTGCCCTTGTCCTTGCAGGTGGCTGGCGTTGCCTCAATCTTTGTGAGATTATGAGAAACAGTTTCGCCGGAAGAGAAGCAGTCTGTACCGTTCGCTCCGCAGTATACACATGATAAGTAATACAATGCAGGTTCAAGACAGGTGGCTTCGGATTTGAGGTGACTATAATCTGTGCTTGTATTTATGAATCTGTGCTGGCAGGTGTATTCAAACTCCGAGGGCTGAACTTCGCTTTCGCTGTAAATAAAGGCAGGACGGATACCAAATATGGAGTCGCTGGTGCCGTAATAGTCACGGACAAGACCTGTGTCATTGACCATACAGATACTGGAATTTTTATGACCTGCGCTTCTGAGAGTCCAATAGGGCGAATCGCTGTCATTGGTCTCCGGCGATATTCCAAGTCCCTGTGCCTTCGCATAATCTGTACCGTATGCCACTCTCTCTGAGTCATTCATATCGGGACTTTCACTAAAACCGTAGACTCCATTCTGAACCTGTGTATAGGACAGAAGGAAGATATTGTCATTTGATGGCTCGTAGTCGTATATTCCGGTATCCACATATCTGCCGCAACCAGTGTTGTCCACCTGGGTCATAACGATATGCTTTATATCAGACTCGCTGAATGCGGTGTTGTAGAAGTCCTGATTGAGCCATCTTCGGAGGTCGCTTGATTCCCAGTTGTTGGAGTAAATCGTCTTATCCACATTGCGGTAGCCATTGTTTACGAACTTATTGTAGCTCTGTGAGTCGATAACATTTTCGCAAAGCACAAGACCCGTTGATTTATCCAGAACTCTCCATTTGAGAGGCTCATACTTGAAATAGTATGTGGTATTGAGCGAGTAGCCGTTGATACTCTGATACGAAGAAGAGGCATCATCCGTCGCAACACTGTAAACGAGGGCAGGACGATAGAGAGAGAAACATACTGCTCTGTAATCAAAGCTACCGTCTGAATCTAAATCTATGTCGGCATATTGCATATAATCTCCGTATTCATTGACGCCGGTGTTGTAGCCGTAGGAACGCCATAATTTATCAACCGCATCAAGTTTTGCGATGACAGCAGTGTCTGTTTCCAGAGTCTGAGGATATGCTCCCAGGGTTATGTAGTCATAGTCCGCCAGGGAAGTCAGCGGTAGGGACGAAAAAAGAAGAATAATTACAAGTATTTGAGATAATAATTTTTTCAATCTAATCATCTCCATTGACAGAAAGGTTTAGAGAAATATCGAAGTCAGATTACAATAACTAAAAATGACAGAGACAAACTCATTTAACTGATATGTTG
>R07__coassemble_2116_pt1 | contig 5745 bp, 4 predicted proteins | sample R07__metabat2_low_PE_009 | metagenome-assembled genome bin R07 | reverse complement strand
AATTTGAGCTTTGAGAACCCCCCTCGCCATTCTGCGAATGGCCCTCTCCCCCAAGGGGGCGTGCGTTACTCCGCTCCGCCAGTTTATCAAAGGGGCGTGCGATAATTCGCTACGCTGGTTGCCGACCCCCTCGCCAGCTAACGCTGGCCCTCTCCCCCTTTCAGGGGGCGTGCGATGGGTTACGGGGCTTTGCGAAGCAAGACTTTCCGAAGGAAGACTTTGCTTTAGCAAGACTTGGCGTAAGCCAGACTCTTTCCCAATTTCCACTTGACATTTCTCTTAAAAAATGCTACAATATTATCATAGGATAATATGACTGCGAGGGAAAAAATATGTGCGGTTTTGTGGGATTTGTCAACAGCGATACAGACCTTGACTCCAACAATAAATATATTCACGATATGGCGGACAAAATCGTCCACCGTGGTCCTGACAGCGACGGCTACTTTGTAGATGAGGATGTGTCCCTGGGCTTTCGCAGGCTCTCCATAATCGACCTTGCCGGCGGTGATCAGCCCATTTACAACGAGGACGGCACTCTGGTGCTGGTGTACAACGGAGAGATTTATAATCACAACGAGCTTCGTGAGGATTTGAAATCCAAGGGACATATTTTCAAGACGAAAAGCGACAGCGAGGTGGCACTTCACGGCTACGAGGAGTACGGTCCTGGCTTTGCGGAAAAGCTGAGAGGTATGTTCGCTCTGCTCATTTGGGACAAGAAGACAAAGACCCTCTACGGCGCCAGGGATATTTTCGGCATCAAGCCTCTGTTCTACTACAAGGACGGCAAAAATCTCATGTTCGCTTCGGAGATTAAGGCATTCACGGCAAATCCCAACTTTAAGAAGGAATTCAACCGTGACCGTCTGCCGGAATATCTGTGTTTCGAGTACATTCCCTCAGAGGAAACCCTCTTCAAAAATGTGTACAAAATCCGTCCCGGATCATATTTTATATGCAAGGACGGCGAGATGGAAATCACCCGTTACTACGACTTTAACTATAATATAGACGACTCCAAGAGCCTTGAGGACTGGGAGGACATCATAGCAGAGACCTTCCGTGATTCGGCTCATCGTCACGGCATTGCTGATGTGGAAGTGGGCTGTTTCCTGTCCAGCGGTGTGGACTCCTCATACGCTGTCAAGGAGCTTTCCAAGGAGAACAAGGTCAAGACCTTCTCCGTGGGCTATGCGGAGGAAAAATACAGCGAGCTCTCCTACGCCGAGGACTACGCAAAGACCGTTGGTGTGGACATTTTCACAAAGAAAATCACGGCAGATGAGTTCTTCGACGCAGCTCCCACAGTGCAATATTATATGGACGAGCCCTTGCCCAATCCATCGGCAATTTCACTCTATTACCTTGCAAAGCTTGCCCGTGAGCAGGTGAAGGTGGTACTTTCCGGAGAAGGCGCAGACGAGCTTTTCGGCGGATATTACTACTATCAGGACCCATTGGAGCTGGCGGATTATCAGAAGCTTCCGCTGTGTATTCGCAAAATCGGAGCCTCAGTCGCAAGAAAATTGCCGGAAGGTACCCACGGAAAACGGTTCCTGGAACGAGGCGCCCAGACCATCGACCAGTACTACATCCGAAACAACTATAATTTCCACTCCGCAGAGCGTCCGTTGGTAATGAAGAATTGCGGAAATCCCGCAGACCCCAGTGCCTTTACGAAGAGATATTTCGAGGAATGTCCCTCCGGTGACGATGTGACAAGAATGCAGTACGCAGACCTGAATACATGGCTTGTGCAGGACATTTTGGTCAAGGCGGACAGAATGAGTATGGCAAATTCCCTGGAACTCCGTGTGCCATTTTTGGATAGGGAAATGCTTGAGGTTGCCCTGAAAATCCCAACGAAATACAGAGTCAGCAAGGAAAAGACGAAGATTGCTCTTAGAGGAGCAGCCCTCAAACAGATGCCCGAGAAGAATGCAAGTATGCCGAAAAAGGGCTTCCTCACACCTCTCAACGACTGGCTCAAGCAGGACAAATACTACAATATGGTGGCGGAGAAATTCAATGGCGATGTGGCAAATGAATTCTTCAATAGGGATTATATAATGAAGCTGTTGAATGACCACCGTGACGGCGCACATAACATGAAAAAGATTTGGACGATTTATTCGTTTATACTTTGGTACGAAAGATATTTTGCGGAATAACGCACGCCCCAAATTTCGGACGCAGTTGCCCAACCAACCGCACGCCCCCTTGGGGGAGAGGGCCAAGCTTTAGCTTGGCGAGGGGGGTTCTTCGCTTAAATCTTTGAATAAACTCCCGTAACCCATCGCACGCCCCCTGAAAGGGGGAGAGGGCCGCCAGGGACTGAGGCGGCGAGGGGGTCGAAAATAAATAGGAAATAGGAAATCGCAAGGGATTGGATTATAGAGTTCGCTCTGTAGATTTTATTCCGAATCGAGCAGAAGACCCCCCTCGCCATTCTGCGAATGGCCCTCTCCCCCGTTCAGTGGGCGTGCGGACGGTTCCGATAGACTATCGGAGCCGACTCTATAATCAAATCGCTTGCGATTTCCCTAGCCCTAATGCCTAATGCCCTGCCTAGTGCCTTTCTTTCGACTTTGCAACGCAAGACTCAAAAAAATAACTAAAAAATCAAAAATTTTTGTTGCATTATCGAAAAATGTGTGGTATAATGGGTTATATACTGTAAACAAATGCCGTTCAAAAGGCGGCTCAGGAGGAAAATACATTGAAACTTTACAACGCAAAGGACATCCGTAATGTTTGCCTTGCCGGTCACTCCGGAAAAGGTAAGACCACTCTCGCAGAGGCAATGCTCTTCATTGCAGGCGCAACCGACAGACTCGGCAGAGTAGCCGATGGCAACGCTGTTATGGATTATGACGCCGCAGAAAAGGCAAAGAAGGCATCCATGACCACAGCAATGGCTCCCATTGAGTGGAAGAATACAAAGATAAATCTCCTCGACACTCCCGGTCTTTTCGACTTCGCAGGCGGTATGGCAGAGGGTATCCGTGCAGCTGAAACAGCTCTCATAGTTCTCTCCGCTGGCTCTGGCGTGGACGTAGGCGCAGAAAAGGCATTCAAGGCAGCCAAGGACAAGGGCATAGCCAAGTTCTTCGCAGTTACCCGTTGCGATGCCGATAACGCAAACTTCTACACAACTCTCTCCGCAATTCAGGACGAGTACGGCGCAAGCGTTTGCCCTGTTGTAGTTCCCGTTATGAACGGCGAGAAGGTTGTTGCATACGCAGACCTGTCCGCAGGTAAGGCATATTCCTACACAAACGGCAAGGCTACCGAGATTGCATTCCCTGAGGATGACGACGAGATTCAGGATATGAAGGCAGCATTCACAGAGGCTGTTGCCGGTGCAGACGAGGAGCTCATGGAGAAGTACCTCATGGAGGAGCCTCTCACAGAAGAGGAGTGCGCAAAGGGTCTTAAGGCCGGTATCGCAAACGGCGACATCTTCCCTGTTTACGCTCTCTCCGGATACAACACCGACGCTGTTGAGCTTCTTCTCAACGGTATTGCCGGTTCCGCTCCCGATGCCGCATCCGCTGCCGGCGAAGGTGATTTTGCTTGCGACGAGAACGGCGAGGTTGCCGCAATTTGCTTCAAGACAGTGGACGACCGCTTCGGCAAAATGTCCTTCTTCAAGGTTATTTCCGGTAAGCTTTCCGCTGAAATTCCCGCATACAACACACGCACAGAATCCCAGGAGAGAATCGGTAAGATGGTTCTCCTCAAGGGCGACAAGCAGGAGGACACCTCCGTTATTCCCGCAGGTGACATCGGCGTTATCACAAAGCTTGACTCCTTCAAGACCGGCGATACACTCGCTGCTCCAAAGTCAGAGCTCACTCTTGCTGGCGTAAATTATCCCGCTCCATGCCTCTCCATGACCGTTCGTTCAAAGAAGAAAGGCGAAGAGGATAAGGTGGCTTCCGGTATCAACAGAATCGTTGTTGAGGATCCGACTGTTGCCTTCGTTACCAATGCAGAAACCCATGAGCAGGTTCTCTCAACTCTCGGCGAACAGCACCTTGACGCTGTTATCAACAAGCTGAAGACTAAGTTCAATGTTGAAGTTGAGCTTAAAACTCCCAAGGTGGCATACAGAGAGACCATCGGCGCAGTTTACGATGCCCACGGCCGTCACAAGAAGCAGTCCGGTGGTTCCGGTCAGTTCGGTGATGTTTGGGTACGCTTCGAGCCCATGGAAGGCGACGGATTCGAGTTCGTTGACGAGGTTGTCGGCGGCGCTGTTCCGAGAAACTTCATTCCTTCTGTTGAAAAGGGTCTCCGTCTTGCAATCGAAAAGGGTCCGCTTACCGGTTCCAAGGTTGTTGGCATCAGAGCAGCCCTCCACGACGGTCAGTCACATCCCGTTGACTCCAACGATATGGCTTTCCAGACAGCTGCAAGACTTGCCTTCAAGGAGGCTATGACCAACGCAAAGCCCAAGCTTCTTGAGCCCTACGGAATTCTCAAAGCCTATATGCCCGGCGACAATCTGGGCGACATCATGGGCGATGTAACAAAGAGAAGAGGCAGAGTTTTGGGTATGGGTCCCTGCGAGGATGATCCCAAGCTCCAGGTTCTTGAGGCGGAAGTTCCCATGGCTGAAATGGGCGACTTCGCAACTGTTCTCCGCTCCGTCACAATCGGCAGAGGCTACTTCTCAGTGACCTTCGACCACTATGAAGTTGCTCCCAAGGAGGTTGCCGACAAGGTAATCGCCGAGTCCGCAAAGGAAGAGGACGACGACTAATCGCATATTGCCGGGAATTTGTCCGTTTCAGTTCCCGGCTTTCTGATATTTTTTCCGGAGGTGAAAATTGTGGATTTCAGCGTTATAACCGACATCATCAATATGTTCATCGGCATATTCAACTACATCGTTATCGCCATCAAGAAGGAAGAGGCTCAGACTATCGCAACCCTCCCAAGAAAGGCGTAAGTGGGAAATAAGAGATAGGAAATAGGAAATGTTGACGAGACTTACTTTTGGTTAAATCAAACTTTTCGCACGCCCCCTTGGGGGAGAGGGCCAAGCTTTAGCTTGGCGTGGGGGGTTCTTTCGCTCGATTCTGAATAAAACCCACAAAGCGAACCCTATAAGTGATTTCCTCAACCCTAGTGCCCTGCCTAATACCCCAATTAATACAGGATTGTTACATCTTTGTAAAAAAATACTATTTTTTCAAAAAAATACTTGCATTATCGAAAGAAATGTGGTAAGATAAAACTATAAATTTATGGGAGGTGCAAAAACATGCTTGACGATTTTGCTTACATCAAGGATATGATTAACTATCTCATCCAGCTCATCAACATGATTATCGGTGTTTTCAATAAGGAAGCCGACACAATCGCTCTCCTTTAATAATCAGAGTTGAATGGAACTTATGACAGCCACTTCGGTGGTTGTTTTTTCATTTTCTGAGCTTATCTTAACTTCTTATTTGATTGTGTTATATCATATAAAATCATATTTAATAATAGGTTATCAAAAAAATATTTTCAGAAACAAAAAAATCAAGTAGATGATTACTTGACAGGGATATAGTTTTACGATAGAATGCAAAGAAAGGTAAAGGTATTAGGGCTGAGGAAATCACTGCTACCTGCGACGAATAAAGTTCGCATTAAAAAAGGAAATCTCGTCAACATTTCCTATTTCCTATTTACTATTTCTTTTTCGACCCCCTCGCCGCCTCAGTCCCTGGCGGCCCTCTCCCCCTT
>R07__coassemble_2098_pt1 | contig 5772 bp, 3 predicted proteins | sample R07__metabat2_low_PE_009 | metagenome-assembled genome bin R07 | reverse complement strand
GGGGGCGTGCGATGTGCTACGGAGCTTTGCTCGGGGATTCAGGGGGGCGTGCGATTGGTTACGGGAGTTTATTCAGGGATTTGAAGGAAGAACCCCCCTCGCCATTCTTCGAATGGCCCTCTCCCCCCAAGGGGGGCGTGCGATGTGCTACGGGAGTTTATTCAAAGAGTGTGCGAAAGAACCCCCCACTCGCCATTCTTCGAATGGCCCTCTCCCCCAAGGGGGCGTGCAGTATAGACTTTCCGCAAGCAAGACTTTGCGTCAGCAAGACTTTGCGTAAGCAAGACTCTTAACCTCCTAAACGGTAAGACTAACTTTCCGAAACAAATTCCCGGTAACCGACTATTGCCTAATGCAATAAAAAAGCTCCCGAAATGGGAGCCTTCTTTATTCGCTTAATACTTGAAATCCTTGTATGTGCAGAAGTTGTCAAGATGTGCAGCCTTATCGCTAAGGGTAACAACAAGAATCTTAGCGGAGCCAATCTTAATGTCGCAGGCGGTGGTGTGCTTCATTTCAACAAACTGTCCGTCGGGAGTGATAGTTGCCTCGATGGTAACAGTGTAGAGAAGGTGTACGCCGTCATAAGAGCTGATGATGGAGATATTCTGGAGCTCTGCATCGATGTCTTCCCATGCGATGAAGGAATTTGTGAATCTGCCCATTTCGGAGCCTTCCTTCTTGGGAGTATCCTCCTGGGTGCTGGTGATGGTAATCTTGTAGTTGCTGCCGTCCTGTACGCAGGATGCGCTTGCAATTTCAGACATATCGGTAACGCTCCATGCCGGGAATCTGCTGATAGCATCATCGCCTTCGCTGACCTGGTCGGAAGCTTCTTCTTCAGTGGTCATATAACCGCCAACGATGTCAGAAATCTTACTGTCGACCATGCTACTACCTGTGATGTTGAGGTCAGAGATTGTCTGGAACTCCTTCTTTGTGTAGCTTACGCCACCAGCGAGAACCTTATCAACAGCTGCCTTGTAGAAGTTAGCAATAGCCTCTGTGCCACTGGGCATACCGCTTGCATCTGCGGAACCAGAATCATCTGCTGCGGGTGTTTCAGAAGTCTCGGAGCCTGTATCGGCAGGCGTATCAGCGCCTGTATCGGCAGGTGTTGCAGGAGTCTCTGCGCTTGTATCAGTGCTTGTGCCGGAATCTGCAGGTGTGGCAGGAGTTGAAGGAGTTGAAGGTGTTGAAGATGAGGAGGATGAGCTGGAAGAGGAGCTTGATGATGTGTTGGAGCCGGTGGAAACGCCGCCGCCAAAGTTAATATCATTACCCTCGGAGTCAACAAGTCTGATATTGAGTGTGTTGTTGCCACTGTTATCAGCACCGCAGGATGCAAAAGCAAATATCATGGTGATTACGATAACAAGACTTGCAATACGTAATGTCTTCTTTTTCATGGTATACATATACCCCTTTCATATTTCGACTAATATCGTACACTTATAAAATACACCATAATTCGAAAAAAGTCAAGTAAAATTTAAGATTTATGCAAAAAAAATATATTTCGAAAATTTTTCTTGCAAAATCTGCAGAAGTATAGTATAATGGTTATAATTATAAATATATCCCAAATTTACGGGAGGCAATAGAATGAAAAAAATTATCTCCATACTGACGGCGACGATACTGCTTCTGTGCAGTGTTACAATATGTATTGCGACGGACAGCGGAAAATGCGGTACCTCCGCAAACTGGTCCTACGATGGCGGTGTTCTGACAATCACAGGCACAGGCACTATTACAAAAAGCTCCGACTGGACTGACTTTGCCCAATATGTATTCACCGTCCACATAAAAGATGGCGTTGACACAATCAGTGACGGCGTATTCAAGGGCTTCACCAAACTCAAGGAAATTTACATTCCGGACTCCGTTTACAGCCTGTCGGACGGAATTTTATATAAACCGAGCGCAGTGAAATTCTATGTATACTCCAATTCTTCCGCTGAAAAAATGTGCAAGTCTAAGGGCTATGATTATCATGTTCACACATTCACCGGCGAAGAAGAGATTGTCACGGCTCCCACCTGTACAGAATCAGGATTGAGCACTCAGAAATGTAGCGGATGTAATGAAATCAAGGAGACAGTTCTTGACCCGCAACACGATTACGATTACAACAATTACGAGTCGGTGGCTCCCACCTGTACCGCTGCTGGATACAACACCTACACCTGTAAGTCCTGTAAGCAGACAAAAACCGAGCCTGCCGGTTCAGCCCTCGGGCATATTCTTCGTGATAAAAAAGGCAACGAGGTCACCTACAAGGAGGGCGTACGCACTCTTGAGCCCACCTGTACAACGGAAGGTAAAATCGAAAGAGTTTGCGCCCGATGCAATGTTGAGCTGGCTCCGGCGGAGTCAATACCGGCTCTTGGACACGACTGGCGTGAAACCGTCAAGGAGGAAGCCACCTGCACAAAGACCGGCATTATGTCGAAGTATTGTTTCCGTTGCGGATATTCCGAGGAATCCGAAATTCCGATGACGGAGCACACCATGAACGGCGAGAGCTTTGTTATCAAGCAGGCATCCTGTACAGAAGGCGGTACGGAGGGCTATGTCTGCGCCGTATGTAAAACCACAATCGCCTGGGATACAGAACCGCTGGGACATATAGCAGGTGTAACTCAGGTTGAAACCGAAGCCACCTGTACAACCGCAGGCAAAAAGGTGTCCTACTGTGAGCGTTGCGGTGAGCTGTACGAAAGCGAAATAATAAATCCAACGGGTCACAAGCTACCGACGAACTATACAATAGAAAAGAAGGCAACCTGTACAAAGGCGGGTCTGAAAACCAAGACCTGTTCCGTATGTGGCGAGGTGGTGGAGTCGGTTAAGATTCCGGCAAAGGGTCACTCATATTCAAGCGAATGGACCTATGAAATGACGGATGGCAACTGTGAAAACGGCGGTTATCGCTATCATATATGTACTGTCTGTGGCGACAAGAAGGACAAGGAGACGGTCAAGGCAACAAGCCACGAATACTCTACGGAGCAGGTTGTAATAACCGAAGCCACATGTACGAAGAAAGGCTTGAGGGCACGGAAATGTATCCGCTGTGAGGCTTATATAGACTCCGCTGTAATCCCGGCGCTGGGTCACGATTTCTCCGATGAATACACGGCTGTAGTGCCGGCGACCTGTACAGAAGGCGGTACGGAAGGCAGGCATTGTACACGATGTGACCAGGTGACGGATGTTCGTCCCACTGAGGCTACCGGTCACAGCTGGAATACGGAATTTACAACCGATGTTGCCGCAACCTGCACCGAAGCTGGACAGATGTCAATACATTGCAAAAATTGTGACGCCACTAAAAACGAAAAACGAATCAAGCCCACAGGTCACACCTATGTGGTAACAAAAATAATCACCGAATCCACTTGTTCAGTCGAAGGTACCGGCGAGGAAACCTGTAGTGTCTGTGGTGATACAAAGGCATGCACTCTACCGAAGGCTGACCATACAAGCGCAGCAGAGGGCATTGTTGTTGAGCCCACCTGTACAGAACAGGGCGCAACCTACTATCAATGCGATGTATGTAATGAAGTCTATATAAAAGATATTGTTCCCGCAAAGGGTCATAGATTCAACTCAAACACTACGGTTACCGTCAATGCGACCTGCATCGTGGACGGTTCTGCCACAAAGACCTGTGATGTCTGCGGATATATCGAGGTAGAGGTCATTAAAGCCGCCGGCCACTCCTGGAGCAAATGGGTGGATGGCGCAGAGCCCACAATTCTCAATGCCGGATACATGACACGGGAATGTACCGTCTGCGGTAAAAAGGAGCAGAAGGACATAGAGAGACTCAAAAGTAAGGTTATCAAGGACGAGGCAACCGGAATTGTAATGTCCTATCAGACGGATTTACATACCGGTGTTATGACTCTGGAAGTCAGGGATGTGCTTGAACAATGGGGTAGCTACTCTAAAATCAAAATAAACGGTCTGACGAAGCTGTGGTCGGTGACTTTGCTTGAAGATGGCGTTCCTGTGCCGGACGGCGAGCTCTATCTCATCTCCGTTCCAAAGGGTGAAATTCTCGGTGGACTTCTTCAGGTTTATGTTATAGATAGCTGTAAATATCCCAACACCGTGGACTACTCCTTACAGTACGACGAGATTGTATTTGAAACAGATAGCTTCGGCTGTGTGGCGCTGGCATCCTGCACCGACAGCGAGGCGACTCCCGGCTATGTAAAAGGTGATTTGGACGGCGACGGAATGGTTCGGGCTGCGGACGCAAGACTGGCTCTGCGTGTATCGGCGGATCTGGCTGTTGCCACAACATTTATGATGAAAACAGGCGACCTTAACGGCGACGAAAAAATAACCGCATCAGAGGCAAGAAAAATTCTCCGTGCGGCGGCGGATCTTGAAAAATTATAATTATGAAACTTACAATACTTGGAAATCATGGACCTTATCCCTGTGATGGTGGCGGTTGCAGCTCATACCTGCTGAACACAGGAGATAAAAAAATCATTCTGGATGCCGGAACTGGCTGTCTTTCGGCACTTTCGAACATTTTATACATTACAGATATTGATGCCTTCTACATCTCACACCTGCATTTTGACCACACGAGTGACCTCCTGCCACTGCGGTATATGCTGGAATCACGCAACAAAAAAATGCGGATTTTCGTACACCTGGATGACTCCGACTATTGCAAATTTCTGTTCAATCATCCACTTTTTGATGTGGTGAATATCGACGAGGACTCCGAAATCCAATTCGGTGATTGGATGATGACATTCCGAAAAATGAAGCATCCAGCAGAGGATTATGCGGTTAAATTCAGCCGTGACGGATTTGAATTTGTGTACACCGGCGACACGGTCTACACACCGGAGCTGGAGGAATTCTGCAAAAATGCCAGGGCAATCCTTGCGGACGCAGCAAAGGCTCCCGGATTTAACGGGCCTCATATGACTACCGACGACGCTGTGAGGCTCCAAAAACTTAATAACGGACTGGTATTTATAACCCATCTTAGCGAGACGGACAGTGAGTTTAATACCGGACTAATCACAACCGTCAGTGAAAATATGAAGTATATTTTTTAGCCGTTTAATTGGAGAAAGTCTTGCTGGCGCAAAGTCAATTGAAAAGGCACTAGGCATTAGGCACTAGGGCTGAAGAAATCACCGCGTGATTTGATTGTAGAATCGGCTACGAAAGTCTATCGGAACCGTTCGCACGCCACTAGAATCCCCGAGCGAAGTCCCGTAGCACATCGCACGCCCCTGAATAAACCATCGGAACGGAATAACGCACGCCCCAAATTTTGGACGCAGTTGCCCAGCCAACCGCACGCCCCCTTGGGGGAGAGGGCCATTCGCAGAATGGCGAAGGGGGTTCTTTTGCTCGATTTGGAATAAAACCTACAGAACGGACGCTATAATCAAATTCCTTGCAATTTCCTATTTCCTATTTCTTTTTTCGACCCCCTCGCCACCTCAATCCCTGGTGGCCCTCTCCCCCTTTCAGGGGGCGTGCGGTCGGCTACGGGAGTTTATTCTAAAAGGCGAACGAAGAACCCCCCTCGCCAGGCTCTTCGCCTGGCCCTCTCCCCCAAGGGGGCGTGCGATGGGCTACGGAGCTATGCTCGTGGATTTGGGCGTGCGGTTAATTCGCTACGCAGGTTTATCAAGGGGGCGTGCGGTCGGCTACGGGAGTTTATTCTAAAAGGCGAACGAAGAACCCCCCTCGCCAGGCTCTTCGCCTGGCCCTCTCCCCCAA
>R07__coassemble_2085_pt1 | contig 5784 bp, 4 predicted proteins | sample R07__metabat2_low_PE_009 | metagenome-assembled genome bin R07 | reverse complement strand
CTCCGTGCCTCTGCAGAATTGGAAAATCCTGCCGATTGGAGAAGCTAAGCTAAAATGATAAAAACAAGCTCACGGTCTTAATGACTTGTGAGTTTGTTTTTGAAAAAAAGAAAACAGGGAAGTTATCCCTGTTCAAAATAAGGTTTGAAGGTGTTGCGGATTATAGAGCCAAGAAGTTTAATAAATTCTTCCTGCGTCATGACTATTTCTCCATTCAGCCATTCAATCATTACTGTTGATACAGCCGTTATGAAGAAGGAAATATACACCTTTACATCTTCCGGAAGCTCAATTTCCAGGGGCTCTTCCTCATCCTCGTTTTCGGGTTTGTCACCGCTTAATGCCAGCGAGAGCCTGTACTTAAATTCATCAAGAAATAGCAGATTGTTCTTTGCAAGCAATAGTGAACGATAGTATTCCATATCCTGGTTGAGGTAATCCATCACCGCTGTAAAGAAAATCTCTGGCTCACGAACAATCTTAACTACGCCCAGCTCCAGCATATATTGAGTAAGCTCCTCAAACTCCTCATCAATAATCCTGTTGAAGAGTCCGTTCACATCCGTGAAATGTGCATAAAATGTGCCTCTGCTCACACCAGCTCTCTCAATAATATCTGTTACGGTGATTTTCGATACATCCTTCTCGTGCAAAAGTTGCGCAAAGGCAGTTTTTATCAACTTTTTTGACCTCTTCGCACTTCTGTATTCAGATTTTTGTCCCATTTTTTCTCCTCCATCTTTTTTTAGTATACCACAAATTATTTATTTTTGCAACAATTACAGATAAAATTTTACATTTAGTTCATAGTTATGTCAAATATTCAAAAGAATTTTTGCCCTGTCGCAAAAAAATGTGGCGGATGTCAACTTACAAATTTAAGCTACGATGAACAGCTCTCATATAAGCAGGTCAAGGTCATCCGTCTGCTTAAAAACTTTGGACATATCGAGGAAATTATCGGTATGGACAATCCTTATAACTACCGGAATAAGGTTCAGGCTGCCTTCGGAACAACACGCAACGGTAACATAATATCTGGCGTCTACCAATCGAGTACTCACAATATAATCAAGACCGATTCCTGCCGTCTTGAAGATGTTTATGCCGACAAAATCATAGTCACAATTCGCAGACTGCTCTCCGACTTCGGTCTATCTGTATATAACGAAAATACCTCAAAGGGCTTTCTGAGACATGTGCTTGTCCGCAGAGGCTTCTCTACCGGTGAAATTATGGTAGTCCTCGTTACTGGCACGACTGAGTTTAAATCCAAGAATGACTTTATAAAACGCCTTCTTGAGCTTCATCCTGAGATAACTACAATAGTCCAAAATATAAACAATAAATTCACAAGCCTCGTCCTGGGCGACAGGGAAATTGTTTTATATGGAAACGGATATATTACCGATAAGCTTTGCGGTTGTACATTCAGGATTTCGCCTAAATCCTTTTATCAAATAAATCCGATTCAAACCGAAATTCTCTACAACACAGCGATGAAATATGCCGATCTTAATTGCAAATCCACCGTGATGGATGCCTATTGCGGAGTGGGCACAATCGGTCTGGTTGCAGCAAAACATTCCGGGAAGGTTATTGGCGTGGAGATAAATCCCGATGCCGTGAAGGACGCTAAGATAAATGCCCGGCTAAACGGTGCTGATAATGCGGAATTTATATGTGCCGATGCCGGAGAATTTATGGTGGATTTGGCGAATAAGAATATACGCATCGATACCGTATTTATGGATCCGCCACGAGCTGGCAGTGATGTGAAATTTATGTCAAGTGTGTGTAAGCTCAGCCCAAAAAAGGTCGTATATATATCCTGCAATCCCGAAACCCAGGCAAGAGATTTGCTATATTTCACCAAACACGGATATATCGTAAAAAAAATCCAACCAGTGGATATGTTCCCACACACCAACCACGTCGAGTGCGTAGTCTTGATGTCACGCAAGGACAGATAAACAGTGTAAAAATGCCTTAAAACAAGGGTTTTGCGGACTTTTCGCACACCTTCAAAATCACATAAGGAGCCGATATTTATGAATCTTTCCAAATTTCCCAGACGAATTTATACACCTTTCGATACACCCATTCAGCCACTTGATAAGCTAACAAAAGAGCTTGGCGGCGGCGCGAGAATTTGGATGAAAAGAGACGACCTTTTAGGCCTTGCCATGGGTGGAAACAAAACAAGAAAGCTTGAATATTTGATGGCAGATGCTCTTGAAAAAGGCGCGGACACCATTATCACCTGCGGCGCCATTCAATCTAATCATTGCAGGCTTACACTTGCAGCAGCTGTCACCGAAGGTCTTAAGTGCCACCTGGTGTTAGAGGAAAGAATTCCGAACAGCTATAACAAGTACGCCGGTGGAAACAACCTTCTCTATCATCTTCTTGGTGCGGAGGGAATATATGTTGTGGACGGCTCAATTGATTCTATGACTGAGGTTCAACGGGTGGCAGATGAACTTACCGCTAAGGGCAGAAAGCCTTACATCATTCCCGGAGGAGGCTCCAATGCAATCGGCGCTACCGGATATGTCCGCTGCGCTCAAGAAATTTTAAGGCAATCCTCGGAGCTTTGTGTGAATTTTGACTGCGTTATTTGCACAGGCGGTTCCGCCGGAACTCAAGCGGGCCTTATCGTCGGGTTTAAGGGCGAAAATGCCGATATTCCTGTTATCGGAATTAGCAACAAGTCTTGCTCTATTCAAAAGAAAAATGTTTTATATGTGGTATCAAAACTCAGGGAACATCTGGGCGTTGACAAGGAAATCACCATGGACGATGTAATTGTATTTGACGATTATATCGGCCCCGGCTATTCAATCTCTTCCCATGAAATGATTGACGCCGTAAAGCTTGTGGCAAGAACAGAAGGAATTATCCTTGATCCCGTATATACAGGCAAAACCATGGCAGGAATGATAGACCTTTATAAAAAAGGCTATTTCAAAAATTGCGAAAATATCCTGTTTATTCACACGGGAGGTACTCCGGCACTGTTTACTTACACAGATGACTTCTTTGAGGATGAGGAGTAAATTAGAAAACAAAGGAAACGCAACTTTTCGTTACGAACCTATTAGATACTGTTCTTGGTGGCGTCGAAATACTGATGAAAATAATAATGCAGCTTGCGTTACTTATAATATGAAAAATCCTATTGAGTGGTGCGGATTGATATAAAACGCCGATTGAGATTTCCCTATTGATATAAAAAGGTCATTGAGACTGTCGGATTGATAATGGTGGTAAAATTAACTGTGAGGCGACTTGTTGGAGGTGTATAGGTGAAAGGAATTAAAACCATGAATACTGAAAATGATATTCAAATTGAGGTATTAAAATCAAAGGAATTTATTTCTGACAAGTATGATTTTAATCAGGCAATTTTTGATCTTGATTGCAAGCTCGATTTGTTGAGCAGCCATGCCGATTCTCTTGATTACCTTGTTTCCGTTGCGTCAGGCTTGCTTTGCGGTACGATGGATATTCTTTGGTCGGGCGATTTCAGTCTTTCTGAAGGACGTGCTTTTGCAAGTGATAAAACCGATGATTTTGTAAAAAAAACGGCAAAACTGCTTGGATGTAAAGATTCAGATACTAAGAGTTGCGTAAAATTCCTAGAGGATAAATTCCCACTTGCAGCAGATGGAAATACGCCGGATTTCGGTGGTGGTCTGCAACATCACCTGAGAGATTTTGCACACCATCCTACAATTGTTGGCCTTATATTCTCACTGTTAACACAGTTTACCGGTAAATCATATGGTACGGATGTCAAAGGCAATTTTATAGTTGTTGATGTTACCGAAAAAAGTAAGGTTTTTATTGGTAAGGACATACCGTCTAAAATAATTAACGGGACTGTAATATGGTTCTTCCATCTCATCAGTGATGTTGCAGGATCAAGCAGCACAGCAGGGCTCAGCGGTGGCACAGGTATTCCCGGACCCATTTTGTCTCTCGCAAAGGAAATATCTGCGTTGCCGTTATTTAAGGACTGTAAAATAGACAGTTATCCTTTGTCAGTTTATATTTCTAAGTTATTTAATGGAACACTTTTGGCTGACCATGATGAAAACGGAAAAATCATAAAGGACACAGTTCTTCAAATGGATTTCCGGGGCGAACTTGGATCACTTGCGGAATTGGGAAAGCAGGCAGTTCCGGTCATTGCTAATGAATGTATTGTAAGAATATTTTATAGTTGCAGGAGATTCGCAGTTGAAATAAAGAAAAATGAAATTTCAAGTATAACGGATTTAAAAAATATCGATTGGAAATCCATCGCTTCAATAAAATCTCCTTCACTCACCAGAATGCTTACTGTTGCTACCGGTGTATTTACAACAGTAGATATTGCTGAGGCAGTAATTGATGAAAAATATTGGGTTGCCATTAACTATGTGGGCGTTGGCAGATTTGCAGTTGCAATAGGTGGGGAGACTGCTTTGGCTTTAAGACGGAAAAATATACTTACGTTAAGAAGTGTGTATGAAGCAATAAAGCATAATACTTTCACAGAAGAAGATAATGAAATATACGGGAGAATGGAGCGGGATATGAATGTGGATAAACTTGGACTTACGCTTGAAGAAACAGAGATTCTTTACAACATAGAATATTTTAAAACAAAAAATGACATAGAAGCATCCAAACTACTTGCCGGAATAGATAAAACCAAGTTGTTGAAAGAAGAATGGCTTGAGGAATGGGCGTCCTATATGTCCAACGGTTTTGATGAATTTGTCAAAATTCCGGGAGCCGTTCTCAATTGGTATACATTTGAAGAATTATGCGAACGGATTGAAAATATGAATCCGACCGGCACCTGGTATAAGCTCGTAATGCTTGAAGCAATGCTTTTTGAACCGTATTTTACTCTAAGCACGGAATTTGACAAGAAGGGCAAAGAGGTACCAAGTAAAAAATATAGTGCATTGGACATTCCCACGGCAGGATTCAACCAAAATAAAGGTGACGAATATCTGGAGTTTGCTTTTTCGCAGAAGTATTGTCCAGCGGGGTTTATAGATAGGCTCAGAAAATGCTATTCAAAGGTTACAAAAGAACTGAACGAGGTGCTTAAAACAACAATAAAAGCTGTCTCAATTGCAACGGGGGTGGTTCTCCTTGTTGTAGTTACAGCAGGTGCTTTTGCCCCACAGGTAGCGGTACTCTTAGTTGGATCTGAATTTGGAGGGTTAAGTGGCGCTGCACTTACAAGTGCTTGTTTGGCATATCTTGGAGGAGGTGCAATTGCCGCCGGTGGTTTGGGAATGGCCGGCGGAACAGTCGCAATTGTTGGTGGAGGCGCTATACTTGGGCTTGGCGCAGGTGCGACAGCGGGAGGTATTGCAGCCACTGTCGGACTTAGCGGGAAAAAGGCTACAATAGCTCAATCTGCCAAACTAATGGTATCCGTTCGTGAGATTTTCCTGAATGAAGAAAAAGATGTTGAGTATTCTTCTTCAATATATGAGCAATATGTACGGAACATTGCGGAAATTGAAAAGAGGCTCGTTGAACTGAAGCTAAAGGCGGATGTCGCTACGAAAGAAGAGATGAAGCAATTAAAAGAACAAATTAAAAATGCGGAAGAATCTGCTAATGCTATGAAGATAGCAATGAAGTGTATGAATAAGTATATTAGCGCTTTCAAAGTCGGATTAGGACAGATGACATAAATTTGATATTCCAGAAATAACAAAACACCCACGATTTCATTACGATTTCGTGGGCGTTGTGTTTTATGGGCTTATT
>R07__coassemble_2062_pt1 | contig 5812 bp, 5 predicted proteins | sample R07__metabat2_low_PE_009 | metagenome-assembled genome bin R07 | reverse complement strand
TCCTATTTCTTTTTAGACCCCCTCGCCGCCTCAATCCCTGGCGGCCCTCTCCCCCAAGGGGGCGTGCGGACGGCTGGGGAGCTTCTTACAAAATTTAAGCTTTGAGAACCCCCCTCGCCATTCTGCGAATGGCCCTCTCCCCCTTTCAGGGGGCGTGCGAAATGATTCCGATAGACTTTCAGAGCGGACGCTATAATCAAATCACGCAGTGATTTCCTTAGCCCTAATGCCTAGTGCCTAATGCCTAGTGCCTTGTAGTTCCTGCGACGAATAAAGCTCGCATTTACATAAAGTAAATTCCGTCAATATTCCCTTTTAACTCCAAAAAAATGTCCCGATTTTTCGGGACACATTTGTTTTATATGCTGATTTCCATTGCGATACGGTAGAGGTCCAAATCGATGCTCTTCTTCATTGCGAGGGCTTCTGTCATATCATAATCCACGACTACATCGCTCTGCATAACAACGACTCTGTTGCTTGCGCCTTCCATAAGAAGATGCACTGCCTTGTTGCCCATGCGTGAACCGATAATTCTGTCCTTTGCGGAGGCATATCCGCCTCTCTGGCAATGTCCCAGAACTGCGTGACGACTCTCGACGCCTGTCTTGGACTGAATGTAATGAGCCAGCGCCTCAACGCCTTCGATGCCCATTTCTTTGAGCTTGGGAATACATCCCTCGGCAACCATAACGATGAAATGCTCCTTACCGCTTTCTCTTGCGTGGTTCATTCTTTCGATGATGTCACGATCCAGGTCAAATTCCTTCTCAGGGATGAGAATTGAAGTGGCGCCGATAGCGATACCGCCGTTGAGAGCAAGGTAGCCAGCGTTTCTGCCCATAACCTCAACAACTGCGCAACGGTCGTGGGATTCAACAGTATCACGTATGCGGTCCACCATATCAACGATGGTGTTAAGGGTTGTGTCGTAGCCTGTTGTGTAGTCGCTACAAGCGATGTCGTTATCGATGGTTCCGGTAACGCCGATGCAAGCTATTGGAAGATCTTCCTTTGCGGCAGCATTGACAAGGTCCATAGCGCCTCTGAATGTGCCGTCGCCGCCGATGCAGACGATACCGTCAATGCCCTTTTCACGGCAGGTAGCCACAGCAGCCTTCTGACCTTCCTCGGTGAGGAATTCGGGACATCTTGCACTGTAAAGGATTGTGCCACCACGGTTGATTATGTCGGAAACTGAGCGAAGATCCATCTCATACATATCACCATTGATGAGACCCTTGTAGCCTCTGCGGATGCCGTAAACCTTTATGCCGTTCTCCACGGCTGTGCGGACGATGGCTCTGATTGTGGCGTTCATGCCGGGAGCATCGCCGCCGCTTGTCAATACTGCGATAGTTTTCATAACAATCTCCTTTACAATGTTACCTTAACGAACACTTTCTTACCTTTTTTCACAACTACATAGCCCTTGTCGAAGGCGGACTTATCCATTGTTGCGAACTGATCTGCGGGCTTCTCGTCGTCAACGGTTATACCGTTCTGGCCGATGAGTCGCTTTGCCTCGCCCTTGGATTTTGCGATACCGGCGGCAACAACGATGTCGGCTACCTGAACCTTACCGTCAACGAAGAGGGCGGAATCCAGCTTTGCGGTGGGCATATTGTCAATGTCCGCAGCGCCTGTGAAGAGAGCCTTTGCGGCTGCCTGAGCCTTCTCTGCCTCCTCTTCACCGTGGATGAGCTTTGTGATTTCGTAGGCAAGTCTTTCCTTGACTGGATTGAGAGCACTTCCCTCAAGCTTTTCGAACTCGTAAATCTCCTCAAGAGGTACGAAGGTGAGGAGCTTCATGCAGTTGATTACATCTGCGTCGTCGGTGTTTCTCCAATACTGATAGAAGTCATAGGGACTTGTCTTGTTAGGATCAAGCCATACAGCGCCACCCTCGGTCTTGCCCATCTTCTTGCCGTCGCTCTTGAGCAGGAGCTTAAAGGTCATACCGTAAACATCTCTGTTGTCGGCTCTTCTGTTGAGCTCCACGCCACCGATGATGTTGGACCACTGATCGTCTCCGCCAAGCTCCAGCTTGCAGTCGTAAAGTCTTGCCAGGTGCAGGAAGTCGTAGCTCTGCATAAGCATATAGTTCATCTCAAAGAATGTGAGACCTCTTTCAAGACGCTGTTTGTAGCAATCTGCCGCAAGCATCTTGTTTACGGAAAAATGTACGCCGTATTCACGAATGAACTGAATGTAGTTGAAGTCCAGAATCCAGTCCGCGTTGTTGACCATAATGGCCTTGCCGTCGGAAAAATCAATAAGACGGCTCATCTGCTTTTTGAAACAGGAGATATTGTAGTCGATGTCCTCTCTGGTGAGCATCTTACGCATATCCGTCTTGCCCGAGGGATCGCCAATCATACCTGTGCCGCCGCCGAAAAGAGCAATGGGAGTGTGACCGTGACGCTGCATATGAGCCATAACCATTACGGATACAAAGTGGCCTACATGAAGTGAATCGGCAGTCGGATCGAAGCCGATGTAGAATTTTACCTTATCGTTGTCCAGCATTTCACGAACCTTGTCCTCGTCCGTAACCTGGGCAAAATAGCCTCTTGCTTTGAGTTCTTCAAATAATGTCATATCTATTCACCTTTTTTATGTTGTATGTATCGAAATTAAAACCATCCAGAATGGGAGCTTTTCCGAGGAACGCAAGCCGGATGTTTTGTAGAATTTGTCCGAGTTATGCAAAGATTTCTTCCTCTTTCCAGTTGTCGTCCTTTTTGAATTGGAATACGGATGCCGGGTCGCTGCCGGTAATTTTGGAGTATTCTCCGTCAATCAGGCAATATGCTGCGCCGTTTTCGCAGGCAATACCATCCATACCGCATTCCTTAACATGCTCCTTAAAGGTGTTCCAGTTACCGCTTTCATAATGGGGACAGTTGCACCCAGGAATGAGACCAAGACATTCGATGAACATATATTCACCATTGGGACCGCAATCGTCCCAGCCCATATCGAACCAGCACATTGCACCGGAGGATAAGCCGGAGAGTACTGTTCCCTTTTTGGCAGCCTCACGCAGATATTTCACTGCATTGGTCTTTTTCCACACGGACATAAGAAAACGCAGATTTCCGCCACCCACATAAATTGCATCCGCCGAGAGGATTTTTTCCGCAATTTCGTCCTCAGTTAGATACCAGTCTGAAAGACGCAGACAGGAGCATTTGAAGCCGTATCTCTCGAAGCCATCGTATATCTTGCCGATGTCGCTTATGTCGTCAAAGCCGGCGGTTGGCAGATAAAGCAGGGAAGGTGACTGTTTGCCCGTAAGCTCTTTTATCTTTTTTATCATAGGGTATACTTCACAGTCGGCAAAGCCTCCGCCACCCAGGGCAATAATTCTGCTCATTTTCTTTCCTCCGTATGAACATATTAGGAAAAAGAGTATACCACATTTTTTCGAATAAATCAAGCATTATTTCAAATAACTCGCATATTATTAAAATTTTACAAATTTTTTTGTTCTGTCCCCCTATTGTTTTCGATTTTTGTATATTGAAATTTGCCGAATTTTGTATTATAATGTATTCTGTTTATAAAACTGTTAATTCACTCAAAAGGAGAAACATAATGAGCGTACTCAATAAGAAGACGATTGAAGACATCGATGTTGCAGGCAAGAAGGTTCTCGTCCGTTGCGACTTCAATGTTAAAATGGAAAACGGCGTTATCACAAGCGACAAGAGAGTCGTAGCCGCACTTCCCACAATCAAATATCTCATCGCACAGGGCGCAAAGGTCATCCTCTGCTCTCATCTCGGCAGACCCGTTGCAGGCGAATTTGATCCCGCACTCTCCATGGCTCCCGTTGCAGAATGCCTTTCCAAGTATCTCGGTCAGGAAGTCAAGCTTTCCAAGGATGTTATCGGCGACGATGCAAAGGCTCTTGCTGCATCCCTCAAGGATGGCGAGGTTATGCTTCTTGAAAATGTCCGCTTCGTAAAGGGCGAGACAAAGAATGATCCAGAGGTTGCAAAGCAGTTTGCTTCCCTTGCTGAAATCTATGTAAACGATGCATTCGGCACAGCTCACAGAGCAAACGCCACCACAGCCGGTGTTGCAGATTATCTTCCCTCTGCAGTTGGCTACCTCATGCTCAAGGAAATTGATGTTATGGGCAGAGCTCTCGAAGAGCCGAAGCGTCCTCTCGTCGCAATCCTCGGCGGCGCAAAGGTTTCCGATAAAATCGGCGTAATCAACAACCTCATTGAAAAGTGCGACACCATCATCATCGGTGGCGGTATGGCTTACACCTTCTTCAAGGCTCAGGGCTATGAAATCGGTACATCTCTTCTTGACAAAGAGAACATCGAAAACGCAAAGGGTATGATGACTAAGGCTCGTGAAAAGGGCGTTAACTTCCTTCTTCCTGTTGACAATGTTATCGCAACAGAGTACGACGCAAACTCCGAGTTCATGACAATCTACTCCGACGCAATTCCGGATGGCTGGATGGGCCTTGATATCGGTCCTGTTACAAGAGAGCTTTTCGCAAAGTCCCTCAAGAAGGCTGGCACTGTTATTTGGAACGGTCCTATGGGCGTATCTGAGTGGGAGAACTTCGCAAACGGTACAGTTGCAGTTGCCAACGCAGTTGCAGAGGCTACCGATAACGGCGCAATCTCCATCATCGGCGGCGGCGACTCCGCAGCAGCAGTTAAGAAGCTGGGCTTCGCAGACAAGATGACTCATGTATCCACCGGAGGAGGAGCATCTCTTGAATTCCTCGAAGGCAAAGAGCTTCCCGGAATTGCCTGCATCGACGAAAAATAAATTGTTCACCTAAAAGGAGTACATACAATGAATAAATCTCTTAGAAGAGCCGTTATAGCCGGCAACTGGAAAATGAACAAGACTCCCGCAGAAGCGGCTGCTCTTATAAATGAAATGAAGCCTCTCGTAGCCGATGCTGACTGCGATGTAGTGCTTTGCGTACCTTTCGTAGACATCCCAGCTGCGGTTGAGGCTGCAAAGGGCTCAAACATCAAAATCGGCGCAGAGAACATCCACTTCAAGGAGTCCGGCGCATACACAGGCGAAATCTCCGCTGCTATGCTCAAGGAACTGGGCGTTGAGTATGTTGTAATCGGTCACAGCGAGAGAAGAACCTACTTCGGCGAGACCGATCAGACCGTCAACCTCCGCACTCTTGCTGCCGTAAACGCTGGCTTCAAGGCTATCGTTTGCGTGGGTGAAACTCTCGAACAGAGAGAGCTTGGCTACACCGAAACTCTCCTTAAATTCCAGACAAAGATGGCTCTCACCAATGTTACAAAGGAACAGCTCAAGAACATCATCATCGCATACGAGCCCGTTTGGGCAATCGGCACAGGCGTTACAGCTACCGACGACCAGGCAAACGAGGGCAATGGCTTCGTCAGAGCCGCTATCGCAGAGGCATATGGCAAGGATGCTGCAGAGTCCGTCACAGTTCAGTACGGCGGTTCTATGAATGCAAAGAACTGCGAAGGTCTTGTTGCTAAGGAGCATGTTGACGGCGGTCTCATCGGTGGCGCATCCCTCAAGGCTGCGGACTTCTCCGTAATCGTTAAGGCTGCGAGTAAATAAGAGTAAAGTTGTAGAGGCATTAGGCAATAGGCGGGTACCGGGAGTTTATTTCGGGATATTAGTATGACCGTTCTGTTAGAAGGCACTAGGCATTAGGCACTAGGACTGAGGAAATCACTGCGTGATTTGATTATAGATTGCGTTCCGATAGTCTAACGGAACCGTCCGCACGCCCCCTTGGGGGAGAGGGCCATTCGCAGAATGGCGAGGGGGG
>R07__coassemble_1437_pt1 | contig 7008 bp, 5 predicted proteins | sample R07__metabat2_low_PE_009 | metagenome-assembled genome bin R07 | reverse complement strand
CTTGCCGAGACGGACGAAACCGTCGCCCAAAAGCTGGGTGAAGCCCAGAAGAAAATCGCCGAGATAATCGAGAAGGCGAAGGTTGAAGCGGATGAGCTTTCCACCACCGCACAGCAGAATGCCACAAGTCTGGACGAAAATGCTAAGGCGAAAATCGAGCTTGCCAACGCAGAGGCAATCGTGAAGGTGGCAGAGGCTGAACAGCAGGCTCAGGAGATAATCCGCAAGGCGGAGCTGAAGGCTGCCGAGGTGGAGAAAAAGGCTAACGAGGAGTCGGAGCTGAAGTCCGCTGAGGTGAATGAGACTCTCACAACCGCTCAAAATCGTGCTACGGAAATCATCGAAACCGCTGAACAGGTGGTGTCCGAGGCGAAGTCCCAGGCGGAAAGCATGGTATCCGAAGCCGAAACCCGAGCCGCCTCAATTATCGCCGCCGCAGAATCCCAAGCCCAGGAAATATTAGCGTCTCAGCCCGTTGTGACTGCCCAGCCGGAAGCCGTTCAGACGGAGAATTTAACCGAGGATACCGACGAAAATACCCAGCCCGATGGACTTCTGAACCTCTACGACAGATATGCCGACAAAACTGCCTCCATTACTGTTCCGGTTGAAGGTGCGGATGAGCAGATTGACGAGCCTGCAACGGATGACTTCGATGACTTTGGAAACTTCGGTGATGATGAGGAAGATTATCTCCTTGATGAATCCGAAGAAACCGTTGATGAAAGTGAAGAAATCATTGACAAAAATGATGAATCCGTGGATGAGAATGATGAAGTCATAGACGAGCCTGAATCCGAATTGGTGGAAGAAATGCCATCTGAGACTGAGGATGAATCTGAAGAAATCACCGAGGATACAGCAGAAATTTCTATTGAAACAGACGAAATTTCAGAAGATATTCCTGATGAAAATGTTGAGGATAACGAATTTGAGATAAACAGCGAGCTTGTGTCCGACAATATTGCCGAGGCAGAGCTGGTTGATGATATTGCTGAAAATGTGATTAATGCCGTTGATAATCGTGTGGAGGAATTCATAGAGGACAACGGTGGCTTCGACATTTTGGATGACTTCGACGACATCGGAGACGAGGAAATTTACGAGGAACAGCCCGATTTTGAGGACTCCGAAACGCCTGTGGACGATTACTATGATGAAGACGAGGTTGGAAACGGTCTTGCCGCCCAGCTCGGTAGCATCATTAACGGCGAAGAGCCCGAAAACGATATGCCTCAGGTGGAGTACGAGGACGACTCCGTGGCATTTGAGATTGATTTCAGCCTCTTTGAGGACACACCTCCCAGAGAGAGACCCGTTCAACAGAATAAAAACAGAAGAAATCGCAGACGATGAAAAAACAGCTATCCCGCCCTATGAGAGTCATCCTGCAGTATGCCCTCATCGCCGTTCTCACGGGACTTGACCGACTGATTAAGGTCGTTGTGGAGGAAAATCTCCGACCCGAGGGAAGCGTCCAGGTGATAAAGGGCGTTCTGGGACTACGGTATGTGCAAAATACAGGCGCTGCATTCAGCTCATTTTCATCGAACACCACATTGCTATCCATATTCACTGGAGCTATAATCCTCGGTGGATTGGTTTACCTTGCATTGGTGAAAAAGCCGGAGAAGGTGTATTCGGTTGTTGTGCCGATTGTGCTTGCCGGTGGACTTGGAAATCTTGTGGATAGGCTGATACAGGGCTATGTGACGGATTACATAGAGGTTCTGTTTGTGAATTTCGCCGTGTTCAACTTTGCGGACATCCTCGTCACCTGTGGTTGCGGAGTGCTTGTTGTTGCACTTATTTATTCCATTGCTTCGGATAAGAAATAGGCAGTGCATTGGCGCAAAGGGAATCACAAGGATTTGATTATAGAATCCGCTTCGACAGACTATTTATCATTTTCTTTGTGTTAGCGTGATAGCAAGACTGTCCGAAGGATGACTCAAATATATGGAAATCATCGAAATTCAACCTACGGAAAACGGTATTCGTCTGGACAAATTCCTTGCGGATGAGACCGGCAATACCCGTTCGTTCATACAAAAATTACTTGAAAACGGCTCTGTGACTGTGGATGGCAACCCAGCCGAAAAGAGTGGCAAGACAAAATCCGGTCAGCTTATCACCGTCGTGATGCCTGATCCCATTGATATTGAGGCTCATCCCCAGGACATCCCGCTGGACATCGTCTATGAGGATAGCGACCTGCTTGTGGTGAACAAGCCTCGTGGGATGGTGGTTCATCCTGCCCCGGGAAATCCGGATGGCACTCTGGTGAACGCTTTACTTTTCCACTGCAAGGACTCTCTCTCCGGGATAAACGGCGTAATCAGACCCGGTATAGTCCATCGAATTGACAAAAATACCAGCGGACTTCTCATCGTTGCCAAAAATGACGAGGCGCATCTTGGACTTGCGGAGCAGATTAAGGAGCATTCCTTTCGCCGTGAGTACCGTGCGGTGCTGGTGGGATGTCCTAAGGAATACACCGGCACAATTGACCTGCCCATTGGCAGAAGCCCGAAGGACAGAAAGAAGCAGGCTGTGAATGGCTTGAATCCCAGAAACGCAGTCACCCATTACGAGGTTTTGGAGGATTTTGGGAAATTCTCCCTGGTTAGATGTGTTCTTGAAACTGGCAGGACGCATCAAATACGAGTACATATGTCGGCTATCGGACATCCGGTTGCCGGTGACACGGTGTACGGCGGAGAGAGGAATAATCAGCCCGATGGCGGACAGTGTCTTCACGCAAAAATCATCGGATTCGTCCACCCAAAAACAAAGAAGTATATGGAATTTGACAGCCCATTGCCGGAATATTTCACTGAATTTCTCACGAAAATGTGAATGCTTGCCTTCCGCAAAAATCCAGGGTAACCGACTCTACAATCAAATCGCTTGCGATTTCCTTATTACTAGTGCCTAATGCCTAGTGCCTAATGATAAATTCTAACCAACAAATTAACTCAAAGGAGTACACATATGGATGCAAAACTGAAAAATGAGCTCTCTGTAACAGCGAAAAACATTCGCAAGCATGTTATTGAGGGTACCTACAACGCAAAATCCGGTCATCCCGGTGGAAGTCTTTCCATCGCCGATATGCTGGCATACCTCTATTTTGTAGAGATGAAGGTTGACACAGCCAATCCCAAGGCAGAGAACAGGGATCGTTTCGTACTGTCCAAGGGTCACGCAGCTCCGGCACTCTACGGTGCTCTTGCTGAAAAGGGCTTCATTCCCGTTGAGGACATCAAGACTCTTCGCAAGTCCGATTCCTACCTTCAGGGACATCCCAATATGAACTATGTTCCCGGCGTTGATATGAGCACAGGCTCTCTTGGTCAGGGAATTTCCGCCGCAGCTGGTATGGCTCTGGGTTCAAAGCTCAAGGGCGACGCTTTCAGAGTTTACACAATGCTTGGTGACGGTGAAATCGAGGAAGGTCAGGTCTGGGAGGCAGCTATGTTCGCCGCAGCCAAGAAGCTTGACACTCTTGTGGCAATCGTGGACAACAACAATCTCCAGATAGACGGCACAATCGAGGAGGTCAATTCTCCTTATCCTATCGACGAGAAGTTCGCAGCATTCGGCTGGCATGTAATCAATATCGACGGACACGACTTCGACCAAATCGAGGCAGCCTTCAACGAGGCAAAGACCGTCAAGGGCAAGCCCACTGCAATCATCGCAAAGACCGTCAAGGGCAAGGGCGTTTCATTTATGGAGAATGCCGTCAATTGGCACGGCGCTGCGCCTAAGACCGAGGAATACGAAAAGGCAATGGCAGAGTTACTTTGAGAAAGTAACCAAAAATAAACCAACCTATCCGTTAATGCATTTTCCTTTGTCATTTTTACTTTACATAGAAGGCAATGGCAGAGTTACTTTGAGAAAGTAACCAAAAATAAACCAACCTATCCGTTAATGCATTTTCCTTTGTCATTTTTACTTTACATAGAAGGCAATGGCAGAATTGGATGCAATGCTGACAGAATAAGCATATTGCAGATAGGAAATAGGAATTTACAAATAGGAAATAGGAAATAGGAAATATTCTGACCGAAAGACTTTCGGAACGCAATCTATAATCAACAATCCACATCTTCTATATCCTATCTCATTCAAGAGACAAACCATTACCTTTTACATTTTCAAAAGACTTTGCGACAGCAAGACTTTCCGATAGGAAGACTTTGCGACAGCATGACTGTCCGCAGGACGACTTTGCAAATCAAAATTTAAGGAGAAAATTATACAATGTCCGATATAATAAAAACCGCAACAAGAGACGCCTACGGTAAGGCTCTTGCCGAGCTGGGCGACAAGTACGACAACATCCGTGTTCTGGACGCAGACCTTGCAGCCGCCACCAAGACAGGCGTGTTCAAGAAGGCTCATCCCGATAAGTTCATCGACTGTGGTATCGCTGAGGGCAATATGATGGGTATCGCCGCTGGTCTTTCCACCGCTGGCTTCGTTGTATTCGCATCCTCATTCGCAATGTTCGCCGCTGGCAGAGCATTCGAGCAGGTTAGAAATACCATCGCATATCCGCATCTGAATGTAAAAATCGGCGCAACTCACGCAGGAATTTCTGTCGGTGAGGACGGCGCATCCCACCAGTGCTGCGAGGACATCGGACTTATGCGCACAATTCCCGGTATGACAATCATCAATCCGGCGGACGACATCGAGGCAAGAGCCGCAGTTTTGGCTGCCTACGAGATGCAGGGTCCTTGCTATATGCGTTTCGGCAGACTGGCAGTTCCCAGACTTTTTGACGAGAATTATAAGTTCGAAATCGGTAAGGGCGTTTACCTCAAGGAAGGTACGGATGTTACAATCATCGCAACGGGTCTTTTGGTAGGTCCGGCAATCGAGGCTGCCGAGGCTTTGGCTTCCGAAGGCATAAGCGCCGCTGTCATCAATATGGCAACTATCAAGCCCATCGACCGTGACATCATTCTTGACGCAGCTAACAAGACGGGTTGCATCGTCACTGCAGAGGAGCACAACATCATCGGCGGATTGGGTTCTGCTGTTGCTGAGGTTGTCTGCGAAACAAAGCCCGTGCCAGTTGTCAGACTTGGCGTGAACGACGAATTCGGTAAATCCGGTCCTGCTCTGGAGCTTCTGGACATCTACGGCCTCAACGCAAAGGGCATTATCGAGAAGGCAAAAGCTGCGATTGCGCTTAAATAATCAGGAAATACTCGGTTAACGGAAGTTTGTTTCGGAAGGCTGGTCTGACATGCCAGATAGATAAAATCTTGATTTACGCATTGCCAAGGTAAAAGGTAATAGTTCATCCTGACCGATAGACCTTTGGACCCGACCGCACGCCCTAGTGCCTAATGCCTAGTGCCTTTGTGAAACAATCCTTTCCGCAGGAGGACTCAAAGATTATATGAACACATACAATTACGCAAAAGAAATTTACGAACAAATCGGAATCGACACTGATGCCGTTCTGGAAAAGCTGGCGAAGGTCAGAGTTTCTATGCACTGCTGGCAAGGTGACGACATCGGAGGCTTCGAGTCCAAGGGTGGCGGAGTCGACGGCGGATTGGCAGTCACGGGAAATTATCCCGGAAAAGCCCGGAATCCCCAGGAACTTATGGCGGACATCGATTTGGCGCTGAAACTCATTCCAGGTACTCACAAAATCAACCTCCACGCAATATACGCAATTACAGATGAGGCGGTTAGTCGTGACAAACTCGAACCCAAGCACTTCGAAAAGTGGGTTGAATTTGCCAAAAAGAGAGGTCTGGGACTTGATATGAATCCCACTCTGTTCTCTCATCCGCTTGCCGCCGACGGTCTGACTCTCTCTCATCCCGACGAGAAAATACGCCGTTTCTGGATTGACCACTGCAAGGCATCCCGACGCATCGCCGAGTACTTCGGTAAGGAGACTGGAATTCCGTCCCTGTGCAATATCTGGATTCCCGATGGCTACAAGGAACAGCCTGCGGATAGAATTGGACCTAGAATGAGGCTGAAAGAATCCCTGGATGAGATTTATTCCGAGAAGCTGGACAGTCGCTACATTATCGATTCCGTGGAGTCCAAGGTCTTCGCAATCGGCGTGGAATCCTACACAGTGGGCAGTCACGAGTTCTATATGAACTACGCCGCCAAGAATGGCGTCTGCTGTCTGCTGGACAACGGACATTTCCATCCCACAGAGGTGGTGTCGGACAAAATTCCCGCCATGCTCTGCTTTGCCGACAAGCTGGCTCTCCATGTGACCAGAGGCGTCCGCTGGGATAGCGACCATGTTGTTGCTTTCGACGACGAGCTGAAGGAAATTGCCAAGGAAATCGTTCGTTGCGATGCACTGGATAAGGTGCTTATTGGTCTGGATTTCTTCGATGCCTCCATCAACCGAATTGCCGCCTGGGTAATCGGTATGCGGAATATGGAGAAGGCGCTCCTGTTTGCGATGCTCATTCCCCACGACAAGCTCCGTGAATGTCAGGACAATGGCGACTTCACACGGATGTTTATGTTGAACGAGGAGATGAAGTCCTATCCGTTCACCATCGTCTGGGATGAATATTGCAGAAGAATGGGCGTCCCCGAGAGAGAGAACTGGTACAATATCGTAGCCGACTACGAGAAGAATGTCCTCGAAAAGAGATAAAAAAATTGTTCGCTCTGGATTTAGGGCGAACTTTTTTCTTCGCATGTATTTCAACTAATCCCGCATGTCCAAATTTTGAACGCAGTCGTCTAGCCGTCCGCACGCCCCCTGAATCCCCGAGCGAAGTCCCGTAGCACATCGCACGCCCCCTTGGGGGAGAGGGCCAGCGTTTAGCTGGCGAGTGGGGGGTCTTCTGTCCGAATTTCTGAATAAACTCTCTTAACCAACTGCACGCCCCCTGAAAGGGGGAGAGGGCCAGCTTGCTGGCGAGGGGGTCGGCTACCTCCGGAGCGGAATAACGCAAGTCCTCTTGAATCCCCGAGCGAAGTTCCGTAGCACATCGC
>R07__coassemble_1285_pt1 | contig 7478 bp, 6 predicted proteins | sample R07__metabat2_low_PE_009 | metagenome-assembled genome bin R07 | reverse complement strand
GAAGAACCCCCCTCGCCAACATTCGTTGGCCCTCTCCCCCAAGGGGGCGTGCGGTGGGTTATGGGAGTTTATTCGGAGATTTGAAGGAAGAACCCCCCTCGCCACCTGACGTTGGCCCTCTCCCCCAAAGGGGCGTGCGATTAATTCGCTTTGCCTGATGCATAATACCTTTGTAACGCAAGAATACATATTCATATTATTATAACATAAAAAAATCCATTTGTAAAGAAAAAAATAAAAAGAGTTGTGAAAATCACAACTCTGTGCCGGCGACGACCTATTTTCCCGGGAAGCTGCCCTCCAAGTATTTTCGGCACATTTGAGCTTAACTACCGTGTTCGGGATGGGAACGGGTGGGACCTCAATGTTATAGACACCGACTAACCTTTCGACTCGAATTATCTCTCCGAAAGCTCGTATACTATACCACATATTTTTCGATTTGTCAAGAACTTTTTTTGAAAATTTTCAAAATTATATGGATTTCGTCGTTTTGCATATTGACATGGAGTGAATTTCATGATATTATAGTGAAAGAGGTGAAGTTTATGAGAAAAATAATATCGATTTTACTTACTGTTTGTATGCTTTTGGGCACGGTGACGATTTTTGCGTCCGCTGAAACTGACAAATCCACGCCCATTATACTTATCCACGGAATGATGGGCTGGGGTGAGGATTCTGCCAAATCGGAAAGCAATCCGTATTTTGGTATGGGTTCTGGTTCTCTTGCAGACAAGCTCCGTGATGAGGGCTACACCGTTGCGGCGCCGTCGCTGTCGGGCATGGGTTCTGCCTGGGACAGATGTTGCGAACTTTACGCAAAGCTCACCGGCACTGTTGTGGACTACGGCGAGGCTCACTCCAAGGCCCACGGACACGACCGTTACGGCAGAGATTACTCCGGTGAATATCTTTTGGGCGAGGCGTGGGATTTCTCCGAGCTCATCCTCATTGGTCACTCCTTTGGAAGTCCCACTGCGAAGGCCTTTGCCAGCCTCTGCGCCTATGGTAACGAGGCAGAACGTGAGGCAAGTGGTGAGGATGTGAGTCCTCTGTTTGCGGGCGGTCACAATGATGCGGTGAAGGCTGTAATTGGATTTGTTGGTCCGTACAATGGCTCCACGCTCTCCGATTTTATGATGGATAGCGGTCTGGGCACCTTCCTTGCACTTTATCTGAACATCGCCTGCGTGACCGGTAGCGACGATTATATGCTTGATCAATGGGGACTTCAAGATAAATTCAGCATTATTGGCAGTATTAAACTCCTCAATTCCAAGGATCATTGCGGTTATGATATGACAATCGCTGGCGCAAAGGAGATGAATGCGCTGTTCCCGGACAATCCGGATGTGCTTTATATGTCCTATGCGGCGTGTATGGACGGCAATGGAGGCAATATTCTCGGACCAACATCCACATTAATCAAAATTTTGTCCAAGTTCAAGTATGACGGTGAGAAGCTGGGTGACGACTGGGCGAAGTCTGACGGTATGGTTCCGCTGGCGTCTGCGCTGTATCCATATGGCTCGGAGCATGTGGATTATAATGCGGAAAACGGACTTGTCAAGGGTGTCTGGAATGTTATGCCCGTGGAATACGGTGCGACACACGGCTATGGATGCGCACCAGTGAACGGCGATGTTGAGGGATTTTATAAGCTGTATACCGATGCGATTGCGCTGGCGAATAGCAAATAGGACGACTCAAATAAATACGCCCTGGTTTTATGCCAGAGCGTGTTTTGTTTTGCTTATTCAGCTGCGTAGGGAAGAAGAGCAAGATGACGAGCACGCTTGATAGCGGTTGTCAGCTCTCTCTGATGCTTTGCGCAAACGCCTGTTACACGGCGAGGAAGGATTTTACCTCTCTCGGAAGTGTAGCGGCGGAGCTTACCGGCATCCTTGTAGTCGATGTACTCGGCTTTTTCTACGCAGAAAGAACAGACCTTCTTGCGACCTTTTCTCATGCCGCGGCCTTTTTCTCTATCGTATGCCATTGTAATTCCTCCAAAAAACTAATTAGAACGGGAGACCGTCATCGTCTGCTGAGAACGGAACATTGAAGTCCTCTGTGCCTGCCGACTGGTAGGATGAGGGCATTGCGTTCTGCTGGGGAGCAGCCGGTGCGTAACGGTCAGAATTTCCGACTGAACCGGAATCGGCCTTTGAACCGCAGAAGTTGGCTCTGTCCACCTGAATTTCGGTGGTATAGCGCTTGCTTCCGTCCTGAGCGGTGTAGGATCCTGTGCGGATTTCGCCCTGGATTGCGATCATGGAGCCCTTGTGGAAGTATTTTGTGATAAATTCGGCAGATTGTCTCCAAGCAATGCAGTTAATAAAATCTGCCTGCTTTTCCTGACCCTGTGGAGTGAAGTTCCTGTCAACGGCTACCGTAAATCTTGTGATGGATGTGCCGTTTGATGTGGTTTTCAGCTCGGGGTCGGCGGTAAGTCTGCCCATGATGATTGCACAGTTGAGCATAGCTAACCTTCCTTATTCTGCGTCTGCGACGACAGCCTCTTCGACGACAGCTTCCTCTGCGGGAGCCTCTTCAGCTGCGGGAGCCTCAGCGACCTCAACAGCCTTGACTGTGAGCCAACGAAGAACACCGTCTGTGATGCCGAGAACACGCTCGAGTTCGGCTACGAAAGCCTCTTCGCACTCAAATGTGTAGAGATAGTAAGCAGCCTCTCTCTCGTAGTTTATTGCGTAAGCGAGTCTTCTTACACCCCATTCGTCAACCTTGATGAGGTTGGCATTCTTTGCGATAAGATCGTTGAACTTCTCTGCAAGAGCCTTTGCCTGTTCTTCGCCGTTCTTGACGGAGAAAGCAATGGGTGTTTCATACTTTGTCATTTGTTTGCACCTCCTTCCGGACTTTGGCCCCGATTTAACGGAGCAAGGAGCTGTATTTTTATTCATAAAAAATCAGCCTAAACATATTACCACAAAACGATTCATTTGTCAAGGGATTTCTTTTCGTAAAATCGTCAAAATAACAAGGAGGTGAGTCAAATATTATTATGCAAAATACTAGATTCCTTCGGTTAATTTTGGATGAACACCAAAATCAGCCGAAAAATATATTGACAAATCTGAAATTTAAGTGTATAATCTGGTTAAGGAGATGAGAGTTATGGGCTATATAAATCGACATTTGGAGATGAAAATTGAATCGTTGACGAAGGTTAGTCCTGCGATTTTAGTAACTGGACCTCGTCAGTGCGGAAAGACTACGATGCTGAAAATGCTGGCGGAAAAGGAAAACATCGGTCGAGAATATGTGACTCTCGATGATTTGTCCCTGCGGGAGCTTGCAAAGCGAGACCCAGCGTTATTTCTGCAATTACATAAGCCGCCGATTTTGATTGATGAAGTACAGTATGCTCCGGAATTGTTCACATATATCAAAATTCACATTGATAAATATCAAAATCCTGGGGATTTCTGGATGACTGGTTCGCAGATTTTTCGAATGATGAAAGGCGTGCAGGAGTCTTTGGCTGGGAGGATTGCAATTTTGCGAATGACGATGTTGTCGGCTCGTGAAATTGAGGGCAGACAAGCAGTACCATTTGATACAAATTTTGACAGGCTATTGTGTGAAAAGGATAGCTTCAGTGCAGTTTCAACTCCCGAAATTTTTGAAAGGCTGTGGAAAGGCTCTATGCCCGGCATAATCGGAGGAAATTTCAATGATAGAGAGATCTATTATTCGTCCTATATTTCGACTTACATCGAGCGTGATGTGAGAGAATTATCCGGCTCGGTTGATGTGTTGAAATTTCATCGGTTTGTGACTTCTTTGGCTGCAAGAACTGCTCAATTGCTGAACTATTCTGCCATTGCAGAGGATGCTGAAATTGATATTGCTACGGCGAAAAGCTGGACAAATATACTTGAAACACTCGGTATAATTTTCCTTTTACATCCTTATTCAAACAATGTTTTGAAACGAACAATAAAGACACCGAAGATATATTTTTATGATACGGGTTTGGTGTGCTATCTGACAAGGTGGTCAACCTTTGAAATAGCCGAAATTGGGGCAATGAGCGGTGCACTTTTGGAAAACTATACGGTGTCGGAGATTATGAAAAGCTATCAGGGTTGCGGAAGAGAGCCATACATTTATTACTACCGTGACAGCGATGCCAAGGAAATTGACATAGTTATAGAAGCTGACGGCAAGCTTTGTCCGGTGGAAATCAAGAAAACGGTGAATCCGGACATGCGAATAATCCGGACCTTTGGAGTTCTGGATAAATCCCCAATAGAAATCGGAACCGGTGCAGTGCTGTGTATGGCGGAGGAGCTTGGTGCGTTCGACAGAAATAATTTGATAATTCCGATTTGGATGATTTAGAAAAAAGCGATTTCCCGGGATATTCGGGAAACCGCAATTTTTTATTTTTTCTTTTCGCTCAATCTGCGGAATGCCTTGCCTATCTCGAAAACGGGAATTGTGGTGAGTGCGAGAGCTGCGGAAATTGCAAGCTCCTCGGCGGAGAATACGCAAATGCCATTCTGGAATGTGCCGAAGATGTCTCCCAGGAACGGTACATAAATCGCAACGAGAGTGAGGGCGGTTGTGACGACAAAAGCACCTGCAAGCCACCAGTTGAAGTTTTTGAACATACCCTTTGAGAAGAGTGAGCCGGTCTGGGAACGCATATTGATAGCGCACATCATTTCGGAGAAGTTGACTACCAGGAATGCCATTGCCATAGCGTTGTAGCAGGTATTATCGTTGAAGAGAGCGCCTGCAAAGGAGCCGGTTTCAAGCTTAAATCCGATGAAGTAGGCGGCGATTTCGATAAGTGCGAGGTAGATGCCCTGCCATACCATATCTACGCCTGCGCCGTGGGAGAAAATACCGTCCGTAGTGGCTCTGGGCTTTCTCTTCATGAGGTTGCCTTCGGCTTTTTCCATACCGAGAGCAAGTCCGGGAAGAGAGTCGGTGACCATGTTAATCCAAAGCAGGTGAACAGCATCCAAAATATTGAAGTGGAGGATGGATGCGACGAACATTATAATGACCTCGGAGAGGTTTGTGGACAGCTGGAACTGAAGTACCTTGCAGACGTTATCGTAAATCTTTCTGCCTTCCTCAACAGCGTTTACGATGGTGGCGAAGTTGTCGTCCGCAAGCACCATATCCGCAACGCCCTTGGTGACATCCGTTCCGGTGATGCCCATGCCGATACCGATGTCGGCAGCCTTGATTGACGGAGCATCATTCACGCCGTCGCCTGTCATGGCGGTGACCATACCGAGAGCCTTCCAGGTCTTGACAATTCTGGTCTTATGCTCGGGCTGAACACGGGCATACACGGAGTATTTGGGGATGATTTCAAGAAGCTCCTCATCGCTATACTTGTCAAGCTCAGCGCCAACAATTGCCTCGGAGGAGTCATTGATAATGCCCAAATCCTTGCCGATTGCCACGGCGGTATCCTTGTGATCGCCGGTAATCATAATCGGGCGGATACCTGCCATACGGCATTCCTTGATTGCGTCATAGACCTCAGGACGGCATGGATCTATCATACCTGTAAGTCCGATGAATATGAGATTGTTCTCCAAATCCTGGGGCTCAAAGGATGCGGGAGTGGCATCGTAGAGCCTGTAAGCAGCGCAGAGAACACGCAGAGCCTTGTCGGCAAAGCCCTTGTTTGCGGCGGAGACACTTGCCTTGAATTCCTCGGTCATGGGCAGAACCTGACCATTGGAGAGGTAGTGAGTGCAGCGAGCAAGAAGGACATCCGGAGCGCCCTTTGTGAACTGTACGAATTTGCCGTTCACATTGTGGACAGTGGACATCATCTTTCTGCCGGAGTCGAACGGAGCCTCACCTATACGAGGGCTCTGTTTTTCAAGTTCAAACTTTGGCATACCAAGCTTGTTGGCGTAGTTTACCAGGGCACACTCGGTGGGTTCGCCTGTGGAAAATTCCTCGCCGGGCTTGATTTCAGCATCGGAGCAAAGCGCCATTGCACGGGCAAGCATCTTTTCGTCCGAGGAGAAAAAGTCCACCACGGTCATCTTGTTCTGTGTGAGAGTACCGGTTTTATCGGAGCAAATAATCTGGGTGCAACCGAGAGTTTCAACAGCGGTGAGCTTACGAATAAGCGCCTGACGCTTGGACATTGCGGTGACACCGATGGACAGGATAATCGTTACAACAGCCGGAAGACCTTCGGGAATTGCGGCAACTGCAAGAGCGATTGCGGAAATGAATGTGGCAAGGGCTGCATTACCGATGGATGCGCCACTGAAATCCTTGCTGATAAACAGGCTTTCTGCAAGTCCAACGACGAAAACGATAACGGAGATGATAACAACCAGCTTTGTGAGGAAACCAGAAAGCTCCGCCATCTTCTTCTGAAGAGGAGTCTGCTCCTTTTCTGCATCGTTGAGAGCGTCGGCGATTTTGCCCATTTCGGTATCCATACCAACGCCGGTAACAACAGCCTTGCCTCTGCCGTAAACTACTGTGGAGCCAGAGTAGAGCATATTCTTTCTGTCGCCCAGAGCCACTTCGCCGGAATTATCCTTGCAGTAGAGGACATCGATAATCTTGGATACGGGAACGCTTTCACCAGTGAGAGCAGCCTCTTCGCACTTGATTGAGTGGCTTTCAAGAATACGGCAGTCCGCAGGTACAGCGTCGCCGGCTTCAAGCACAACAACATCGCCCAGAACAACATCCTCGCTCTTAACAACGGTGATGACTCCGTCACGAATGACCTTGCAGGTGGCAGCGGTCATTTCCATGAGAGCTTCCATTGCAGCTTCGGACTTGGACTCCTGAACAAGGCTCATAATCGTGTTGATGATTACAACAACGAGGATTACTAGGACATCTGCAAAGTCACGAAGACCCGGCTTTCCGCCTGCCTCAATGACGGCTACCACGGCCTGAATTGCGGCGGCAACCAGCAGCATGATTATCATTGGGTCTGCAAGTGAGCCGATGAATTTTTTGAAAAGGGTTTCCTTTTCGGCTTCTTTAAGCTTGTTTTTGCCGTTTTCTGCAAGGCGCTTTTCTGCCTCTGCGGATGTAAGTCCGTTTTCGCTTGTTTTAAGCTGGGCTAAAACAGCAGAAGCCTCTTCAAGATAATGCTTCATATTTTCCTCCGTGAAAGAGATTTTAGTGTATTAAAAAGACCCACGGACACAGCAAAAGCCGTGCCGAAGGTCTTGCAAACATATATGATATATGCACTGCATACCAGCCGGATAACCGACGGTTGTTGATATACAGTCGTGAAGCTACTCCCCTTGGGCGTATTCAATTTAGTTTATATTACCACACATTTTTTCAAAAGTCAAGGATTATTTTCAATTTTATGTTGACTTTTTTGAGAAAAGCAATTATAATGTATGATAGAATAGGAGTGTGCCACTTTTTGCTCGGGGATTTGGTAGGCGTGCGTTATTCCGCTTCGGAGGTAGCTGACCCCCTCGCCA
>R07__coassemble_1226_pt1 | contig 7725 bp, 6 predicted proteins | sample R07__metabat2_low_PE_009 | metagenome-assembled genome bin R07 | reverse complement strand
GAACCCCCCTCGCCATTCTGCGAATGGCCCTCTCCCCCAAGGGGGCGTGCGGTAAGTTTGAGATGCGTGCGAATAGACGACTTTGCGAAGCATGACTTTTAACTAATTGAACGGGTAAATTTGCCTTCCTTGACCAATTCCCGGTACCCGCCTAATGCCCTGCCTTGAATGAATACTTTACGGAGCATAATATGGAGATTATCACAAAAGCAAAATCTGTCCTTACAGGCGTGAAATCCAACTGGAAGACGCCTCCAAAGGGCTACTACATGACCTACAGGGAAATTGCAGCCTATTCCATCGGCGGAATCGGTGCCTATTTTGTATTCACAATGGCGCAGCAACTCCTCCTGTCCACCACGAATGTCATCATCGGCAACACAATAGGCATCCAGCCAATGCACATGTATATAATGTATGTCATATCCTGCGTGCTGAACATTCCGCTGACGGCTCTGCGTGCGAATATTATTGACAATGTCCGTCACAAGGATGGCAAATACAAGCCATACATCCTTCGAATGGGCATTCCCACAATAATTATCTCCATGCTATTCGTGTATACGCCTTACACAAAAATTGACTACATCTGGCGTATTGCATTCATCATGTTATACAATTTCGGGCTTCAATTCTTCTATAATTTCTTCTATGATGCCTACGAAAATCTCATTCATGTTCTCTCGCCAAATACCCAGGAGAGAGCGAATGTGGCGTCCATAAAGAGCGTGGTGTATTCTCTAGCGCCGTCAATCACTAACGCCATAATTCCGCTCATTGCCAACAAGGTGGCAGACGGTGATATGTACGACCTTCGGGTGTATAAGTGGCTCTATCCGTTCATTGCCGTCCTTGGAGTGGTTTTGTCTATATTCGTGGTGGCAAATACTCAGGAAAAAATCGTCCAGGCGAAAAGTCATGTGGTCACGGTGCGATTTATCGATGCCCTGAGAGCTGTCGCAAAGAACAAATATTTCTGGATTATCTCCCTTGCAGGCTGGCTTGGATTTCTTGAGGGCGCCCAGGGTACAATTCTCCAGTGGCTCTACAACTACGGCAAGCTCTGTACCTCCGAGCAGTATTCCATCATCACTCTGATTTACGGAAACGCCTCCCTTTGGGGTATGCTTATGGCGCCGTTCTGCATTAAAAAATGGGGCAAAAAGAAGGTACTCATCGCAACGAATATTTTCAACATCATATTCATCGCCCTGCTGTATCCGTCAAAGGAGTCCATCTGGCTGGTGCTTATTTGTATGTGGATGAACGCCCTTATGAATTCCTTCGCACTCATACTGAATCCCACAATTCAGGCGGATATTCGTGACTTCCAACAGTACAAAACAGGTGAAAGAATTGACGGAATGTTCTCCGCCGTGGGTCTCATCGGCTCATTCATCAGCATGGCAACAAGCTCCGTACTGCCTGCTGTCTACGAAAAATACGGCATCCACTCCGGCAACGGCTATGAGAATATGTACGACATTCTCTTCGACAAAACCGTGCTGTACAAGCTCATCGGTATGCTGATTCTCCTCTCTGTCCTGGGCGCAACCATGAATGTTATTCCCTATTTCTTTTACGATTTGACCGAGGATAAGCAGAGGAAAATGATTAAAATTCTGGAAATCCGTGCAATGTTCGAGGATTACAGCAACGGCGCATTGAAGGACAAGGCTCAGGCTCTGGAAGTCATATACAACGCAAAACGCCTGGCGTCGGAAAGTCCGCAAGATATAAAGGAGCTTAAAAATATCCGAGCTGACAGGAAGGAAATTCGCTCCGCAGTGGAAAAAAATGAGGAGATTAGCATCGCAAAAGCGGTTGTGGAGGAGCTTGGAAAATTCAGCACTACAGAGATGCAAAGCCGTCTTGCCGTGGCAAAGGAAGTGGTGGCATTCGGACTTGCCGGGGTTACGGAATGCCCTGAGGATGTGCTGAAACAGGCGAAGGCTCTGCCGAAAAATACTCCTGCGCAGAAGGAATACAGGAAGTCAGAAATCGAAACAGCAAAGACAAGACTACGCAGTAAAAAGGCGACGATGAAGGCCTACCCTGAGGGCATCACGGAGTTCGACGAGAGCATTTTCGACAGGCTCTACGACGAGGAATTCAAGCTTGACGAAAGGCAGTTCCAGCTCAACAGGGAGTTAGCCGAGTGTAAAAAATCCGACAGGCAGAGAGCATCAGAGCTTAAACGGGAAATCAAGGCTTGCGGCAATGAGAGGTATATCATCAACGGCAAAATCAAACAGGCAACCAGAGAAAATACCACCTATCATATCTGCGCAAAGGCTTACCTGGACGCACTGAAGCTTGTGAAGGAAGAGGAAAATTACCGAGTCTTTTGTCAGGAAGTAGAATAAAAAATGTGCTCCATTATCGGGGCACTTCTTTATTTTTCTGAAGAATGCTTTATCAAAAATCAATATTGATACGATATTGAAAGAAATACAAATACAAATCCAAATACAAATCCAAACCAAATCCAAAAACAAAAACAACTTCTATCTCTACCTCAAACCAAACCAAAATCCAAAAACAACCTCTACCTCAATTCTCGTCTCTAAATCTACGCCTTCTTCTACCGTTACATCTACTTCATATTTTTCTCTTTCGCAAGAAGACAGATGAGAAGAATTAGAGAAAAGACAAGCGAACAAAGAAATAAAGAGAATGTGTTTTGTGCATCTTTAACAAAGATTGATTATTTGAGAATTTTTTTGAGATAAATACTTGACAAGTATGAACTTTTATGATAAAATGCCATTATCAATAGAACAGAAAGGAAATATAAAGATGAAAGCATCAAAGGCAAACATTATCATACTTAACGATTGGTATCCACTTCTTCAATATCTTAGCCATGAAGAAGTCGGAACGCTCCTTATGTTTATGTTAGAGAAGCATATATTCGATTTAGAGCCTGATAATATTCCCGATAAGCTCATCGGACTTTACGAGTACTTCATGAAAACCGTCGAGTCATACAATGAGAAGTACGAGGCAAAGGTTGAGCGTGCGATGAATGCTGCCGAATCAAGACGGTTAAAGAAAGAGGCAAAGAAAAAAGAGAAAGAACAGAAGGAAGAAGAAATTAAGAAGGACGAAGAAATTAAGGAATCAGAGCCTGAAAAGGAAATTATCAATGAGACGAAAGAGGCTTCTGACAGGGATTTCAGTGAAAGTCAAACAGAGACAAGAGAATCTGTTCAGCCTTCGGTGGCGTCGGATGTGAATACAGCAGAGAATTTTTGCATACCGGACCAGGATTTTCACAGGACGGCTTTGTGTAACACTGTCCCAACTCAAAGAGAGGTGGAGGATTTTTGCCGTCAGCATAGGTTGAAAATAAATCCAAGGAATTTCTATGACTACAACCAACACCGGCTCTGGATGAATAATGGTAAGAAGATTATGAACTGGCAAGGTCTTGCGCTTAGCTGGGATGCGAATAGCAGGCGACAGGAAGATAAACGGGATGATGATTTCGACTGGAATAAATATATGCAACCTGTTTTTGAGAAGTTTGAAAATAAAGAGAATACTGAAAACAAATCATTCGTGTAGTCTTGCGCCTGAGTCGTTACAGAGAAAATAATGAATAGGCTTTCAGTCTGAGTATTTCCTATTTATTTTTCAGCATATCCGGTCGTTTCGCCTTCGTCACCTCAATTTGCTTTTCGTGACGCCATTTTGCGATATTGGCGTGATGACCGCTGAGAAGCACATCCGGTACAGAAACACCGTTCCAGACAGCAGGCTTGGTGTACTGGGGATATTCAAGTAAGCCGTCATAGTGGCTCTCGTCACTTCTTGCCTCCTCATTGGGAAGAACTCCATCAATCATCCGAGCCACAACATCCGTCAGAACAAGGGCAGGAATTTCTCCGCCGGTGAGAACGTAATCCCCGATGGAAATCTCCTCGTCCACGATTTCATCCAGAACTCTCTGGTCGATGCCTTCGTAATGTCCGCAGAGTATTGCAATATGTGGAAGTTTTGCAAGCTCCTTTGCCCGTTGCTGGGTCAGAACCTTCCCTTGTGGGCTCATATAGATACAATAGGGCTTGTCCTTTTCGCACAGGGATTTGTAGCAGTCGTACACCGGCTGGCACTGCATAAGCATGCCCATACCGCCACCATAGGGAGTATCGTCCACATTATTGTGTTTATCGGTGGAGAAGTCCCGAATATTGACTGCGTTCACCTCCAGGATTCCCTTTGCAATGGCACGTCCCGTTATACTTTCGCCGAACACAGAGCGACACATATCGGGAAAAAGAGTCATTATGTCAATCCGCATCGCCGAAGAGTCCTTTCAGAGGAGAAATCCTTATGACACCCTTTTCGATGTCCACCGACTTCACCACATCATCGATAACAGGAATGAGATATTCACTGCCATCCTTTTCAATGTACCACACCGCATTTGCACCGGTTTCCGCAGCATCCACCATTTCGCCGTAGCAAATATTTTCATCCTGAGCATCCACAACCCGACATCCGAAGAGCTCTGCCACAAAATACCTGCCCTCCGGGAGATGAGCGTCCTCACGCTTAATCCGAAGCACAGTTCCACGGAGCCTTTCGCCGTCCTCGGGAGTGTTTACACCTTCAAGCTTCAAAAGAGCAATGTTTTTATGGACACGGCAGTTCTCCACCTTGACAGGCTTCATGCCCTTTTCATCCATATAAAGTGTTTTGAATTTTTTCACGAACTCCGGTCCGTCGCAGAGAGGATTCAGCTTAACATCGCCTCTGATACCGTGAGTTCCCACAATTTCGCCTATTTCAAGATATTCTTTTTTCATTCTCTATTTTTTATGATATTGATAAATGCCATTGATACAAATAAGGTCAACAGGGTTTCAAGGGTCTGAATGAACACCAGCCATCCGGGATTTACACCGTTTCGGGAGGCAATGCACATAAATATGCCCACAATAAAAGTGGATACAACAGTGCAAAGTCCTGAAATGAGCCTTGCGTATCTTGACACATCCGAAAGGGCAACCGCAGTTATGAGCAGTCGGAACATTGCGCTGGCGTTGGAGCCGTAGAACATCCTGGCTTTTACTGATACCGTGGGCTTGCATATGTCTTTTATGTAGGTTTCAGCGGCGGTACCGGGCAGAACCTTAATTGTGTTGGGCGGAAGTCGCATCTGACTTTCGATGAAGTCCGCCGTGAGATATGGATCTGTTGAACGGCAAAGTATGGTGAGCCCTCGTTTCGTCAGCTTTTTGATGGATTTTGCGGTGGTCATAACCTTTGTGTAGCTTACCGTGAAGGTTGCGCAGAGCTTTTCGTCCACAGCCAGATAGAAAATCTTGTCGCCTTCTGCGTTGATTTTTTCCTCCTCATCAACGGGAATAACTCGGGTGTTGTGACTTTCCAGCATTGCCCTGGTGCCCAGCACGACGAATTCATCATTTATCACCGCAGAGAATCCCAGCCTGTCCTCATATTTGAACTCCGAAAGCTCCGGAAGTTTGTCCAGCCTGCCACTAATTATCTCCTCAAAAAGAAGTCCTATGGTGCTGTGGGATTCAATAAACATGGCAGCCGCATAGGCGATGGCGTCACCGGGTGCGAAATCATTGTAGGTGTTCACATCGTTAATACTGCAATTCGCCTTGCCGTAGAGGTCGGTGGCATCCATAACAACTGCCTTCGTCTGGGCAAAATCATCCGCATCACCAAAGGACGCAATTCCGCTCTTCTTCTTTTTCAGTGGGATGGACTCACGGTACATCACAAAGCCGAGAGCTGCCGCCGCAGAAATCGGAAGAGAGGAGAGAATACAGCCTGTGAATGCAGAGTATGCGCCGAAAAAGCCCTTGCCCTGAATGAATGTCATCAGGAAGGCAATAAAGCCGATAACGGCGGACACAATCCCCAGCACAACAGAAAGTCTGCCTGCCGGGTCGTCACACAGGGACTTGTTTACATAGTCACCCGGAATGAAAATTTTATTGAAATAGCAAATCTTTTCATCACCAGATATTATTCCTCCGCCCACTCTCTCCACAAGGCTCTCGTTTTCGATATTGTCAAGCTCATAGACATTGTCAAGCCCAAGGAAAACCGATGAACCGTTCTCCGTTTTTTTGAGTTTGAGCAGCCAGCCTGCGGAGTATATGAGAGTGGTGAACATAAGCACACATGGGTAAAGCTTTCCGGTGCCGGCACTCTGGGAAAACAAAATTCCAAACACGCTCTGGAAAAGCACAATCACCCATTGGATAGCGATGACAGAAACAGTTCCGGGCTTGCGGGACAGGAGTCGGGATATGCCTCTGATGACAACATCCTTGCCAACACATGCAAAGAACACCGCCGTGAGTGAGAATATCACGATGGGATAGGTGTAAGGACTGCTTCCAAGTAGACCATTCCTGGCGGATGCAATAAGTGTGACAATGAAGGTCGCCACAAAAATCACTGCCTGAGCAAAGAGCTTGTATAGAGCAGTTTTCTTATTTGAGGCAAAGAAAAACTTCACATCCTTAGGGTCGCCGGCTGGGGTGATTTCGAGGAAATTCTCCGCCGGCTCATCCTCTTGAACGCTACTGCGAACAGGTCGAACCCGGGCTGTATCACTTTGTTCACTGTGACGGTATCTCTCCGGATTTTCGCTCTTCGGGAGCTTCACCCTTGCTGTATGCTCCTTTTCGTCGTTGCTTTCCCGTATCGTCACCGCAGATGAATCTATATGACGGAATTTTTTTGTGTTATCAGAGCCTCTCGCAGGAAACCGCATAGTATCACCTGAAGCTGCCGACTCGTTTGCCTTTTCCGAATTTAGCTCGGGTACAGATTCAAATCGGGCGGTGATGGAATCCGGCATTCTGTCAGGCTTCACTCCCGCATAGGCAACCGGAGACGAGAGTATTTTCCGGTTACGCAGATTCGTCCCTCTGGGAATTGGTCTGCCGTAGAATTTGTCATTGTTAAGCTCGGATTCAGCCTCCATCGCTTTTTGTATGGCGGCATTAAGCTTCTCAAGCTCCTCATCCGCCGAGGCATCAAGCTTATCCCAGCCATCCATCGGACCGGGTGTGGGTTTTATGTTGCGGTCATTTACGCCGCTGATTATATCCTGTTCCATATGTTGTTGTTCCTGTATATATAAGTCTTGCTACAAAAAGTCCCGTAGCACATCGCACGCCCCCAAATTTTGGACGCAGTCGCCCAGCGCATCGCACGCCCCCTGAAAGGGGGAGAGGGCCAACGAATGTTGGCGAGGGGGTCAAATAACAGTAAATTACTGATACAGCAACTCTCCAACCTTTGTTTCCCCGAGAACTTCCAAATCTATCGTGGAGTGTACCCAATCAAAATTTTTCTTCACATCCTCGTTATCAAAACGAAGAACCTTAATACCCATTTTTTCCAGTTGTTCCGTCCTTCGGGCATCGTAAAATCTCCCAGCATCTTCATAATGCTGACTTCCGTCAATTTCAATCGCTGTTTTGCTTGTCGGACAATAAAAATCGAGAATATAGGGACCTATAGGTCTTTGACGGTAAAATTTCACCGGATAATTTCGCTGGAGGTCATACCAAAGTATTTTCTCCTCCGGGGTCATGTTCTTGCGTAGGTCTTTCGCTCGTTGAAGGTTTTTGTTGTTGTGATTGTACATTTTTGTTTTATTTAATTAATGTTTTTTTGACCCCCTCGCCGCCTCAGTCCCTGGCGGCCCTCTCCCCCTTTCAGGGG
>R07__coassemble_1148_pt1 | contig 7976 bp, 6 predicted proteins | sample R07__metabat2_low_PE_009 | metagenome-assembled genome bin R07 | reverse complement strand
GATTTGAACGAAGAACCCCCCTCGCCAAGCTAAAGCTTGGCCCTCTCCCCCAAGGTGGCGTGCGGTTAATTCGCTACGCTGATTTATCAAGTGGCGTGCGGTTAATTCGCTACGCTGGTTTATTAAAGGGGGCGTGCGAACGGTTACGATAGACTTTCGGAGCCGACTCTATAATCAAATCACGCAGCGATTTCCTTAGCCCTAATGCCTAGTGCCTAATGCCTTATAATTCCTGCAACTAATAAAGTTAGCAACGAAGAAAGTAAATTTCGGCAACATTTCCTATCTCAAAGTTTTATGCGGAAGTTAGCCATTCATAGAAACGGAAATAATTTCCGGGAAGTCGGCGAACATCCGGTTCATCTCGTTGTAATCAAAATTCTTACGGGGTTTGAGGTTAATCGTCAGCTCGGCTTTACCGTCCTCTCTGCGGGTCAGTTGCATAGAATTGACCGGCATTTTTTCTTTTTCAACGAAAGCCGAAAATCTCTTTTTGAAGTCCTCGTCCGCAATAGCCCGAATTATCACATCGTTCTCGGAGAATGCGTCACCGCCGATACTTCTCCAATGGAAAAGAAGCTGGCAAACGACCACCACCGCCGTAAGTAAAAGGCCTTCCACATACATACCGCCGCCGATTGCAAGTCCCACGCCTGCGGTAGCCCAAATTCCAGCCGCCGTAGTCAATCCACGGACATTCACGCCGTGTTTGAAAATGACGCCTGCGCCCAGGAAGCTTATACCGCTGACCACCTGAGCCGCAATTCTCGCCGGGTCTGCGCCTCTGATTCCGGCAATATATCCGCCATCCGACGTGGCAAGGTCGGTAAATCCATATTTGGACACGCACATAATCACCGCCGCCGTAGCTGCGATGATGATATGTGTACGAATTCCGGCAGCCTTGGAACGCTTTGTCCGTTCAAGTCCCACAAGTCCGCCACAGACGGATGCCAGAACGATACGGATAATCAATGTATAGAGGCTGTACTCTTTAAGAAAATCAAGCATATTACTTCAATTCACTAAAACAAATCACTGTGAGACCTTAATCCTGTTAATATCCTCCACCATCGCTTCGACACTCTGGTAGCCTTTATATAATTCTGGATGCTTACTCATTTCCTCGGTTTCACGAATGGCAGCAAGTGTTACCTCGTTGTAATTTTCCTCTGTATTTATAGTCGGAAGGCAGCCTCCCTGAACCAATTTTTGAAGATATAAATTGACAATCTCAGACAAATCAATCCCATAGCGATTCAACAGCGGTATTGCTTTTTTCATAGTCGATTCATCTATATTGACATTGGCATTGACTACAGCCATACAATCATCTTCTCAATTTTACTATAAATTCCACATATATTATACATCAATTTATATAAAATGTCAAGACCAAAATTCCAAAAAGCAAAACCAATCCAGGATTTGACATTATGCGGTGACGATACTTGCAGCCTTCTTGAGGTTGAGGCGTTCGATGGCGTCCTCACGCATTTTATATTTGAGAATTTTACCAGCGGCGTTCATCGGGAAGCCCTCCACAAAGTCGAAATACCTGGGAACCTTGTGCTTGGCGATGTTGTCAAGGCAGTATTTTTTTACCTCGGACTCGGTGAGAGTACATCCGTCCTTCACCACGATGCATGCCATAACCTCCTCACCGTATGCCTCATCCGGCACGCCGATGACCTGGACGTCCTTAATTGCAGGATGCGTATAGAGAAATTCCTCAATTTCCTTGGGATAGATATTTTCACCGCCACGGATTATCATATCCTTGAGTCGTCCGGTAATGCGGTAGTTTCCCTCGGGAGTACGACAGGCAAGGTCGCCTGTGTGAAGCCAGCCATCGGAGTCAATGGCAGCTGCGGTGGCGTCGGGCATTTTGTAATAGCCCTTCATGATGTTGTATCCACGGGCAACGAATTCACCGGTAACATTATCGGGAAGCTCTTCTCCGGTTTCCGGGTCAACGATTTTGCATTCAATCTCAGGAAGAGCACAGCCCACAGTGCCCACACGAACTTCAATCGGGTCGTCGGTACTGGACATAGTACACCCGGGAGAAGCCTCGGTCTGACCATAGACGATGGTGATTTCCTTCATATTCATTTTTTCAACAACCTGCTCCATAATGGCTATTGGACAGGGACTTCCAGCCATAATGCCAGTCCGCATATATGAGAAGTCGGTCTTGTCGAAATCCGGATTTTCCAGCATGGAGATGAACATAGTGGGCACGCCGTGGAATGCGGTAATTCTCTCCTGATTTATGCAGGCGAGAGCGGATTTTGCGGAGAAATAGGGCAGAGGAGCCAAAGTACCGCCGTGGGTCATGGTGGCGGTCATGGCGAGAACCATACCGAAGCAGTGGAACATTGGCACCTGAACCATCATTCGGTCTGCGGTGGACAAATCCATTCTGTCTCCGATGCACTTGCCGTTGTTGACGATGTTGTAGTGAGTCAGCATAACGCCCTTGGGAAAGCCGGTTGTACCCGAGGTATACTGCATATTGGCAACATCATTCACATCGATGGCGTCGGCTCTGCGTTTGACCTCGCTCAGTGGCACCATTTTTCTGCGTTCAAGCGCCTCATCCCAGGTAAGACAGCCTTTTTTGCGGAATCCAACTGTAATGACATTGCGGAGGAACGGCAGTCTTTTTGCGTGAAGAGGAGTGCCGGGAACGGTGTTTTCAAGCTCCGGACACAGCTCACCTATAATGCCGGAATAGTCGGAGTCACGGCAGTTTTCGATGAGAATGAGAGTATGTGTATCGGACTGACGGAGAAGATATTCCGCCTCGTTAATCTTGTAGGCGGTGTTCATTGTCACAAGGACTGCGCCAATTTTCGTAGTTGCCCAGAATGCGATATACCATTGGGGAAGATTAGTCGCCCAGACAGCCACATGGGAGCCAGCCTTTACACCGAGAGAAATCAGTGAACGGGCAAAATCGTCCACATCGTGACGAAATTCCGAGTATGTCCGTGTGTAGTCAAGAGTTGTGTACTTAAAAGCGTACTGATCGGGAAATTCCTCCACCATACGGTCAAGAACCTGAGGGAAGGTCTCCCGGATGAGAGTGTCCTTTTTCCAGACATATTTTCCGTCGCCACGCTTGTTTGTATAAAGGGATGATTTCCGCTTCGCAGGATTGTCAAAACGGAGCATATAATTATAGAAATGAGAGAAAATAATCTCCGGGTCGTCGATGTCACGATTCCAGTCCGGGTCCCATTCAAGGGAGATAAATCCGTCGTAGTTGATGCTTTTCAGGGCATTCATAATATCACCGGCAGGCAAATCACCGGAGCCCATAAGCACATACTTGCCATCCTTTGAGTCCTTGATGTGGACATGACGAACATATGCGCCCAGATTTTCGATGGTCTTAGCCGGATTTTCACCCAAGGTCACCGCAGGATGATGGACATCCCAGAGGGCACCCAGGAAGTCGTCGGCGAAGGTGTTCAAAACCTCACGAAGGTAGACTGTATCGGAGAATATTCCTGTGGTTTCGATGAGAAGAGTGATATTTTTAGAGCTTGCATAGGCAAGAACAGAAGAGATGAGAGCCGTAATTTCGGCGGAATTTTCCTCACGGGATTTGCCGTTATCCAGGGCTCTGACTCTCACAAATGGGGAACGAACCGCCACAGCAAAGTCCACACTTTCCCGTATTTCAGCACGGCTTTCATCGGTATTTTCAGCAAGATTACAGGCAGAATCCACGCAAGGAATACAAAGCCCTTTTGCAGCGAGCTCACGGCGTGTAGCGGATATGCTGTTGTCGTCGAACGAACCGACAATGAATCGGGAATCGTGAATATTGTGAATCTCGATTCCGTCAAAACGCAGGTCGTAGGCAAGCTCCGTCAATGCCGGCATACCCATGTCCTGCCGACCTTTGGTTGAAAATGAAAGCTTCATTTAATTTTCCTCGTAGACAATCTTATTGAGCGCCGAAATATAGGCTCTGATACTTGCGGAAATTATGTCGGTGGATATTCCAGTACCGCTGTAAAGCTTACCGCCGGAGCGAAGTCTCACAACAGCACTACCCACAGCCTCACGGCCTCTTGTCACGGACTCGATTCGGAAGTCATCCAGCTCGTAGTGGTGTCCGATGATGGATTCAATGGTGCGGAAGGCTGCGTCTATCGGACCGTCACCCATGCACACATCCTCCATGACTTCGCCGTTTTTGGACAACTTGATATGGGCAGAAGGAAGGATAATGTTGGAGGAGTTGATGAGGTAGCTCACCAGGGTGTAGGTGGGCGTCACCTGGAGGGCAGTTCCGGCAACGATGGCGTCAAGCTCACTGCAGGTAACCGTCTTTTTGCTGGCAACCCGTAGAAATTCCTCGTAAACACGCCTCTCATCCTCTGCGGACAGGTCGTAGCCCAGCTTACGGATTTCCTGACTGACCGTCACAATATCATCATTTTTGTCAAGAATTGCTTCATTTGAGCTTGACAATGTATTCTGTTCTGTGGAGTTTCCTGGGTTGATTATTCGCTGAATTTTCGCAATGGAGGATTCAAGACAAGTGATATTTACATTTGTAGTAACGCCCCAGAAATCGCCTCTTGCCCTAAGAACCGACAGAACAGCAGCAATTTTTGCAGAGCCAACACCGGAAATACTGGTCTTTATGCCACCTGCTCCCACGGAAATTGCGGACACAGAGCAAGCCGTAGCCATGTGAATGTTGTTGTTGCAAGCCACATTCAGAAGGACATTTTCAGGGATGAGAGAAGAAATTCCCTTCACGAAGCTCTCGAATTCATCGGGGATTGCGTTGCCTGCATCGTCGCAGAGAGTAATGCCCGTCACACCGGCTTCTACCACGGCGGAGATGAGGGCTTGAAGGAATGAAATATCCGCTCTGGTAGCGTCCTCTGCGCAGAATGAAACCTTGTCGCTATACTTTTTCGCCTCGGTGATGAGGGATGTGATAACCGTCAGGGCATTTTTCGGCTTGATGTGGGCGGAGTACTCCATTCCCACGGCGGAAACCGGCACGGATATGCGAAGCTCGGCGTCCTGAATGTCAGCAACACACTGAGCAGCTGCAGAGATTTTGTTTATATCACGGCCGACATCAAGACAAAGACGGCTCTTCGTCAGAAGCGGAGCCACCGTTGCGATAAGTAGCGGATCGGTCTTGTCGTTTTTTATGGGAGGTAGGTCGATAACATCCACCTGCATCTTGTCAAGACAGCGGATAATCTCGATTTTTTCCTTGAAGCCGATTTCCTCGGCGGTACATAATGTCGTGTCTGTAATATAAATTTTCTTCATAAATGTAAAGTTAAACTAAATGTGTGATTGATTGTAGAGTCGGTTTTCGGAAGATTGTTGCATAAGCAAGACTTTGCGTAGCATGACTTTATCCAACTGAACGCTATGACCAGCCGTCCAAAACAAATTCCCGTTACCCAACTATTTCCTATTTATTCCTCTGTTTCCTCGGGGAGGTCGCTTGTGCAGTGCGGGCACTTTGTAGCCTTGATGTCAATTTCGCTCTGGCAGAACGGGCAGGTCTTTGTGGTGGGAGCTTCCTCAACCGGCTTCTTTACCAGATTTTTAGCCTTAGCGATTGCCTTTACGAAGCAGAAGATGACGATTGCCATGATGAAGAAGTTGATAACTGCAGAGAGGAAGTTGCCATATGTAAGCTTTGCTGCATTTTCGCCTTCACCCAAGACAAGAGCCCAATCGGAAAAGTCAATTCCGCCTGTCAGAATGCTGATTGCAGGCATAATGATGTCGTTGACGAGAGAGTTGATAATAGACTGAAAAGCTGCGCCGATGATAACACCGACTGCAAGGTCGATTACGCTACCCTTGAGGGCAAATTCCTTAAATTCCTGAATGAACTTTTTCATTATATATGCTCCTTTGAAAAATTGTTGATTGATTTAATGTGGTCGCTAACGCTAAGTCTTCCTTCGGAAAGTCATGCTTCGCAAAGTCCCGTAGCGCATCGCACGCCCACTGAAAGGGGGAGAGGGCCGCCAGGGATTGAGGCGGCGATGGGGTCAGAAAGAAGGTAAAAGGTAATGGTTCATCCCGACCGATAGATTTTCTGTCATTTTCTGTGCGAAGCACGACTTTGTGAAACAAGACTTTGCGACAGCAAGACTTGGCGTAAGCCAGACTCTTTCTACCTGAACGGTCAGACTAACCTCTCGAAATAAAGTCCCAGTACCCGACTATTTCCAAGATGAATTAAGCTGCACGGTGCGGTTGAACACAATATTCTCTTCCCTGCTGTCCTTGTCCACGGTGAAGTAGCCCTGTCGCATAAATTGGAATGTATCACCGGGCTTTACATTTATGAACTCTTTATCGAGCTTACAGCCTGTCAGAACAGTCAGCGAATCGGGATTTATAACATCCATCATATTGTCGCCGGGATTTTCGTCCAGGAAGAGTCTGTCGTAGAGGTTGACGGTGGCGTCGATGCAATTCTCGGCGGACACCCAGTGAATTGTGCCCTTGACCTTTCTGCCGTCGGGTGAATTTCCGCCCTTGCTGTCCGGGTCGTAGGTGCAATGAAGAGCCGTAACATTGCCGTTCTCGTCCTCTTCAAAGGATGTGCAGGTGACGAAATATGCGCCTTTCAGACGAACTTCGTTCCCTGGGAAAAGACGGAAATACTTCTTCACAGGCTCCTTCATAAAGTCGCTTTTCTCAACGAAAATTTCACGGGAGAAGGTGACCTTACTCTTGCCCATTTCGGGATGGTCAGGATGATTCTCCACCTCAATTTCCTCGGTTTTGCCCTCGGGGTAGTTATCGATAATGACCTTGAGAGGCTCCAGAACAGCCATAGCCCTGGGAGCAGTATCGCCCAAAGTATCACGACAGCATGCCTCCAGGAGACCAAAGTCCACGATGCTGTATGCCTTAGACACGCCCACCTTGTCGATGAAATCACGGATTGCCTTTGCGGGATAGCCACGTCTGCGAAGACCACAGAGAGTGACCATACGAGGGTCGTCCCAGCCGGAGACGATACCGGCGTTGACCAAATCCAGGCATTTTCTCTTGGAGGTGACGCAGTAGTTCAGGTTCAGTCGGGCAAACTCAATCTGTCTGGGAGGCTCCTCAAAACCAACCTGTTCCACGAACCAGTTATAAAGCGGTCTGTGATTCTCAAATTCCAGAGAGCAGAGAGAGTAGGTGACCTTTTCGCAGGCATCGGAGAGAGGATGAGCGAAGTCATACATCGGGTACACGCACCACTTGTCGCCGGTCTGATGGTGGCTCACATGGTTGATTCGATACATAACCGGGTCACGCATATTGAGATTTGGACTTGCCATATCAATTTTAGCACGGAGAACCTTCTCGCCATTGGCAAATTCGCCGGCGGTCATACGGGCAAAGAGGTCGAGATTTTCCTCCACGGAGCGGTTGCGGTAAGGACTGTCCTTGCCTGGCTCGGTGAGAGTGCCACGGTATTCACGCATTTCCTCAGCGGACAGGTCGTCCACATAGGCAACGCCCTTTTTGATGAGCTTAATTGCGCAGTCGTAGAGGAAGTCAAAATAGGAGCTGGCGTAGTAGAGATTTTCCCACTTGAAGCCCAGCCACTGGATGTCCTCCTTGATGGCGTCGATGTACTCAGTGTCCTCCTTTGCAGGATTTGTATCATCAAGCCTGAGGTTGCAGATTCCACCGTACTTTTCGGCAGTTTCGAAATCAATACAAATCGCCTTCGCATGGCCGATGTGAAGGTATCCGTTGGGCTCCGGAGGAAATCTTGTCTGAATACGGGTATTCACTCCCGCAGCCAAATCCTCGTCTATAAAATCATGAATAAAATTTGAATTGATGATGCTTTCGTCCATCGTATGTTCTCCAATATGTAATAAGTCTGGCTTACGCTAACGCTAAGGCCTAGTGCCTTGTTTCTGAACGGTCAGACTTGCCTTCCGAAACAAACTTCTGAT
>R07__coassemble_1102_pt1 | contig 8163 bp, 9 predicted proteins | sample R07__metabat2_low_PE_009 | metagenome-assembled genome bin R07 | reverse complement strand
TAGGCATTAGTGCTAAGGAAATCGCAAGCGATTTGATTATAGCGACCGCTCCGAAGGTCTATCGGAACCGATCACACGCCCAAAATCCCCGAGCAAAGCTCCCCAGCACATCGCACGCCCCCTGAAAGGGGGAGAGGGCCGCCAAGGATTGAGGCGGCGAGGGGGTCGGAAAGAAATAGGAAATAGGAAATGAGGAAATCGCAAGGGATTTAATTATAGCGTCCGCTCTGTGGGTTTTATTCCGAATTGAGCGAAAGAACCCCCCTCGCCATTCTGCGAATGGCCCTCTCCCCCCAAGGGGGCGTGCGATTAATTCGCTACGATGGTTTATTTGGGGCGTGCGATGTGCTACGGGGCTTTGCAACGCAAGACTTTTCGAAGAAAGACTTTGTGAAACAAGACTCTCCGCAGGAGGACTTAGCGTTAGCGTGTCAACAAGACTCTAAAAAACACGGAGCGACCGAAAGCCGCTCCTTAGTTATCAGTCAATCTCAACCTGAACCTTAAGGCCCTGGCGGACAGCAGTTGTTCTTACGATGGTGCGGAGAGATTTTGCAATCTTGCCTTCCTTGCCGATAACTCTGCCCATGTCACCTTCTGCAACATGAAGATGATAAACGATGACATCCTCTTCATTGGGCTCGTCTACTGTAACTGTGATAGCATCGGGATTCTCAACGAGACCCTTGCACATTGTGACTAAAAGTTCTTCCATTGGAAAATTTCCTCCTTGAGGGTATAATTATTTGATTGCTCCGGCCTTTTTGAGAAGAGCCTTGACTGTATCTGTGGGCTGTGCGCCGTTGGCGATCCATTTTGCTGCCTTTTCAGCATCAAGCTTTACGTCGGCGGGATTTGTATTGGGATTGTAGTAACCGAGTTCTTCGATGAATCTGCCGTCACGGGGATAACGAGAATCTGCAACTACAATGCGATAGAAAGGAGCTTTCTTAGCGCCCATACGACGAAGACGAATCTTTACTGCCATGTTCTTAACCTCCATTCTGATATAGATTTATGATAAAGCCAGGAAAATCCGATTGTTGGAAAACCGGGCTTATACGAAAGTTTGGGAGGGCTACATACCTCTGGTGTATCTTGCCATTTTTTTCTTCATTCCCTTGGAGTTCATCTGCTTGAACATCTTCTGCATTTGACGATACTGAGCCAGCAGTTTGTTCACATCCTCAACCTGCATTCCGCAGCCGGCTGCGATGCGCTTTTTACGGGAGGCGTTGAGTATGTCGGGATTTCTCCTCTCCTTGGGAGTCATTGAATATATGATGCACTCGACCTTATCGATGGCTTTTTCGTCGATATCCACATCCTTAATCTGCTTGCCGATACCGGGAATCATACCGAGGAGGTCCTTCATTGAACCCATTTTTTTGATTTCCTTCATCTGGTCAAGGAGGTCGTTCAGGTCGAATTTATTTTTGCGGAGCTTCTCCTCAAGCTCGAGAGCCTTCTTTTCGTCGAGGGTATTCTCTGCCTTTTCGATGAGTGAGAGGACATCGCCCATGCCGAGAATGCGGTTTGCCATTCTGTCGGGATGGAAAACATCCAAATCGCCCAGCTTTTCACCGATACCGATGAACTTAATCGGCTTGCCGGTGATTGCTCTTGCGGAAAGTGCTGCGCCGCCACGAGTGTCGCCGTCCAGCTTTGTAAGGAGAAGACCGTCGATACCCAGATTATCGTTGAATGCGGTGGCAACGTTGACTGCGTCCTGACCGGTCATGGCGTCCACAACCAGCAAAATCTCGTGAGGATGGATATTCGCCTTGACGTTGCGAAGCTCCTCCATAAGTTCAGCGTCTATGTGAAGACGGCCAGCGGTGTCGAGGAAAATGTAATCGTAGCCCTTATCCTTGGCAATTTTGAGAGCTTCCTTTGCCACGATGACAGGGTCTGTTGCGCCCATATCGAACACGGGAACGCCGATTTGCTCGCCCAGAACTTGGAGCTGTTTGATGGCAGCCGGGCGGTAAATATCGCAGGCAACCAGCATCGGATGATGCCCCTGACCCTTGAGTCTCAATGCAAGCTTTGCGCAGTGAGTTGTTTTACCTGAGCCCTGAAGTCCGCAGAGCATAACTACCGTTGGACCGTTGTTTGCCTTGGCAAGCTTCGTCTGAGTGCCACCCATAAGCTTGGTGAGCTCCTCGTTGACGATTTTTATGACCATCTGACCCGGAGTAAGACTCTCCATAACGCTTTCGCCTATGGCTCTTTGGGTCACGGTGTTGGTGAAGTCCTTGGCAACCTTATAGCTAACATCTGCCTCGAGAAGCGCAAGACGAACCTCACGCATGGCCTCCTTGACGTCCGACTCGTTAAGACTGCCCTTGCTTTTCAGTTTTTTGAAGGCGGCATCAAGCTTATCGGAAAGACCGTCGAATGCCATATTCTCAACTCCTCAGTCAACCTTCATAATGGTTGCTTTTATTTTTATAATGTCGCTTTCCACGGTGTCATCGTGAAGTACGGTGTCATTGTATTCCGACAGGTGAACCGCAGTCTGCATAATTGTGTCCAGTGCGTTTGAAAGCTGTGAGAGCCTTGCCACAAGACCTAACTTTTCCTCGGTGTCAAGTAATTCTCTTTCCGCCCGTTTAATCGCATCGCAGACGCCCTGACGAGTTATGCCCTCGTTTTCCGCAATTTCGGAAAGGCTTAAATCGTCATTGTAATAATATTCAAGGAAATCCTGCTGTTTCGGGGTGAGTATCGGACCGTATAAATCAATCAGAGGAACTATGTCATGATTTTTTGCCATCCGTCTCGCCTCCGCAGGTGTAAAGTTATTTGCCTTTACAGACGAGCGATAGTATAACACATATTTTCCCGTTTGTCAAGAGGAAAAATAAATTTTTTCAAATTTGAGTCTTGCTAGCGCAAAGTCTTGCTAGCGCAAAGTCATGCTAGCGCAAAGTCATGCTAGCGCAAAGTCATCCTGAGGAAAATCGTGCCTAATGCCCTGCCCTGCCTTTCTTATATTTTCCCGTTTATCAAGAGGAAAAATAAATTTTTTCAAACCAAAACAAGTAGCATAATTCCTGCGAAGGCGATTATAACGGAGAGAATATCCCGTTTTGAGGGCTTGTTATCGGTGAAGAAGCAGAGAAGAGTGGATGAAATCATAACTCCGCCGGTGACCATCGGGTACTGGGCAGATGCCGGGATGTGGGCAAGAGCAATGAGAAGTAGAAGGTTTGCGGTTTTCATCAGTACGCCGTAGAGTCCGATTGCACCGTAGGAAACTGGTTTCAGAACCAGCTTTTCCTTGCGTACGAACGGCAGAATGAGTGATGGCAGAATTACTCCCATGACCGCAATCCACATAGAATAGCCTGCTTCACTGGTCTTTGAATAGTCCGCCTCAGCGAAGAATTTTGAGTACACGCCGGACATACCGTTGAGTATGAAAACTCCTATGTAATAGGGTATGCCGGACTTGATTTTTTCGTCCTTGCGGATAGTCAGAAGGAGTGAAATGAAAATGAATACGAAGCATAGGATTTTGCCGAGAGTCAGCTCCTCGCCGTAGAACAGTATGCCCTGAGCAAAGGGCAGAGCCATTCCACCCAGCATTGCGAATACGGAGAACATGGACAGGTTGATTTTGCCCAGAGAGCGTATTGCGCAGAAGCAGTAGAGCATATCTGACAGGGCGGCAATCGAGGCGAGAATTACCGTGAAGGTTGTGGTCTCGAAGGTGAATTTGTTGATGATTAACAGGGCGATAAGTCCCACGAAGCTACATCCGATGTTGAATACACAGAGGGCTTTGAGGGTGTTGCCGGCGGACTGTTCGTATTTTTTGTTGCAGAGAAATCCGAGACCAAAAAGCACCGTCGCAGCGGAAATGATTAAATAATACATAATGAAACCTACAAATAGGAAATGTAAATTGTTGATTATAGATTGCGTTCCAACAGACTTACGGAGCGGTCGCTATAATCAAATCGCAAAGCGATTTCCACAGCCCTAGTGCCTAATGCCTAGTGCCTTTCTTACGACTTTACGAAGCAAGACTCATAATACCACATCTCTCCGCATTTTGCAAGATATTTTTCTTGACAATTCCATTTCCTGGATGTAAAATAGACCTTGGAGGTAGGTTATGAAGCTTGCAGTTTTGTCCGATATACATTATTATTCGCCGTCCCTGGGAACAAGCGGTTCTGCGTTCCAGAAACGGGAACGGATGTGTCAGTATTTCCTTCGTGAAAGCGGAGCCATTGTGAATTCCGCTATTGATGAAATTCTTTCGTCGGATGCAGATGCGGTGCTGATTGCCGGCGACCTGACGAATAACGGCGAGAAGGTCTGTCATGAGGAGCTGGCGACAATGCTTTCCAGACTTTCCGAAAAAAAGCCGGTGTATGTGATTTACGCCACTCACGATTGGTGTAGTGACGGTTGTCCCAGGCGTTTTGATGGTGACAATGTGTATCACGATGTTGAAACTATGACCCCTGATGAACTGGCTGAATTTTATTTTACGTTCGGTCGAAACCGGTCGCAATCTGAATTCGTTCACGAAAATGGTTCTGTGTCATATTTTGTGAAGCTTTCGGACAAAATTGGACTTTTGTGTCTGAACGACGACAAAAACGGCAAGGGCAAGGCTGGTTTAACGGCAGAACAAAGGTGCTGGATTCGTGAAATCTGTCGGGATTGTGAACAGGTCATCGCCATGCAACATCACCTGATTATGCCGGGAATGTCCTGCCTTGTGAACGGTGGTCAAATCATCGGTGACGCCACCGAAATTCGGGATTTTTATCGTGAATGCGGAATAAAATTTGTGATTGTCGGGCACTCTCATATGCAGAGAATATCCGAAGAAAAGGGACTTTATCAAATCAACATCGGAGCTCTTACTGGGCATCCTTGCTCGGTGACATATCTTACTGTTGAGGACGGCAAAATTCTTGCGGATATGACCAATCGTCTTGAATTTGATTTTGAGGGCAAGCATTATCGGAGCGATGATGTGAAGTCCAAAACCACGAGACAGGTTCGTGACATCCTGCGTGATATGAGCGATAGCAAGGAAAAATTCATAACGAGCCTTGACGAGCTGGGTATTCACATAAAAAAATTACCGGTGCCGAATAAAATAGTCACCGCAATCGGGAAAAGGCTGTATAACGGCAACGTGAAGGATGTGTTGGGCGTCATCAACCGACTACTGCGGTTCACGGACAAAAAGGATATTCGTGAGCTGGCGGATGACAGGTTTCTTGATTATGTGGAAACCCTGTATTTGTCGGTGTTCGACGGCTCTGTGACAGTATTTCCAGAGGACAGCGCCGTGTATAACATCGTGACTGGAATTGGCAAGCTTCCAGTGAGACTGAAACGACTTCCCGTGAAGATGTTTCGGACGGAAAAATTTGACGAAATTTGTAAAGGAATAAGTGAGGCTGCGGAGAAAATCTGCCTGCCGGAGTTCGATGCGGAAAAGAGTCTTGTTGACACAAAGTCTTGCTACGCACAGAAAATGACGGATAAACTATCGGAGCGGACGCTATAATCAAATCACACAGTGATTTCCCTAGCCCTAGTGCCTAATGCCTATAAATATGGAACTAATAAATAAAATAATCAAAAACACAATACGGGATACGAGCCCGTACAACACAGTATACAACCGACTTTGTGAAAAAAATTTTCCGGGGCGGATTTTTGTCTGCGCCGTTGGTAAGGCGGCATCTCCAATGGCAAAGGCATCCTATGATGCTTTGGGTGACAAAATCTCCGGGGGCGTTGTGGTGACGAAATACGGCCATTCCCGTGATATTCCGTCCTTGTTTTCCGTTGTGGAGGCAGGTCACCCGGTGCCGGACGAAAATTCCGTCCTGGGCGCTGTGAAATGTATTGAGCTTGTGACTAATCTTCGTTCGGATGACACAGTAATTCTGCTACTTTCGGGTGGTGGCTCGGCACTATTTGAAAAGCCTCGTGTGAGCCTTGAAAAGATGGCGGAAATCACCGATAAGCTTCTCAAAAGTGGCTGTACGATTAATGAGCTAAACTGCGTGAGGAAGCATATCTCCTTCGTCAAGGGCGGTGGCTTTGGAGAGCTTTGCAAGCCTGCGTCGGTGTATTCACTCGTGTTGTCGGATGTTATCGGGGACCCGCTTGATGTGATTGCCTCTGGACCTGCGTACCCGGATTCCACAACCCGTGACGAGGCGGCAGCGATACTGAATAAATACGGCATAGAAGTACCCTTTGAGCTTGCGGAAACTCCGAAAATTCTTGATAATGTTGAAACGGAGCTTATTGGCAATTTGACTATACTTTGCAATTCAGCAAAAAAGACAGCAGAGGATGAGGGCTACCGTGGAGTTATTCTGGATACGGCAAAAGAGGGCGAGGCTTCAGTGGTGGCAAAGGAACTTGTGGAGCTTGCGAAAAAATCTGAGCCCGGGACGGTGCTGATTATGGGCGGAGAGACTACCGTCACCGTGAGAGGCAAAGGACTTGGCGGACGAAATCAGGAGTTGGCTCTTTCGGCGGCAATCCAGCTTGACGGCGACGAGGACATAACCCTGTTTGCCTTCGGAAGTGACGGCACGGACGGACCTACCGATGCGGCTGGCGGAATTGCTGATGGTGAAACTGCGGAAAAAATGCGAAAGGCAGGCGTAAATCCAGAGGAATATCTCGCTGACAATAATTCATATTATGCATTAAAATCGGCGGATGCCTTGATTATCACCGGTCCTACCGGGACAAATGTCAACGATTTGTATTGTGCAATACGAAAATATAGAACTTGAAAATGTATTATTTGGGGTGATTTCTTAAATGAAAAATGAAATTGTGGACAAGTCATTTTATTTGCAAATTAAGGACATTCTTGACGCAGCTCGTAGAAAGGCTTATGTAACCACAAATTTTGCTATGGTTGAGGCATATTGGCAAATTGGAAAAAATATTGTTGAAAAACAGGGTGGTAATTCAAGTGCGGAATATGGAGCTAACCTGATAAATGAGCCTTCAAAACAACTGACCGATGATTTTGGAAAAGGATTTACACCTGCAAATCTACGTAATATGCGTCAATTTTATTTGTCTTTTCCAAATTGCTACACACTGTGTAGCGAATTAAGTTGAAGCCATTACCGTCTTATCATGCGTGTTGAAAACATTGAGGCACGGAATTTTTATCTTAACGAATGTAAAAAATCCAAATGGAGTGTCCGTCAACTTGAAAGGCAGATAAACACCTTTTCATATGAACGACTATTGGCAAGTCACAATGATATGGATGTTGTAACAGATACAACCAAGCGTGAGCGGGGTATGGAGGCACTGGATGTTATCCGCGATCCGTATGTTCTTGAATTCCTTGGCATTAAGCAGGATTCAAGCTTCTATGAATCAGAGCTTGAACAGGCGTTGATTACACATCTTCAGTCTTTTTTACTTGAACTTGGTCGAGGATTTTGTTTTGTTGCAAGACAAAAACATATCAATTTTGATGACAGACACTTTTATATTGACCTTGTTTTTTACAATTATATTCTGAAATGCTTCGTATTGATTGATTTGAAAACGGGTGATTTAACTCATCAAGATATAGGACAGATGCAGATGTATGTGAATTATTACACAAGGGAAATGATGAACGAGGGCGATAATCCACCAATAGGCATAGTGCTTTGTTCGGATAAAAGTGATACACTTGTCAAGTATACACTTCCTGATGATAATAATCAGATTTTTGCATCAAGGTATAAACTGTATATTCCTACCGAAGAAGAGCTCAGAAGAGAAATAAATGCTGAAAGAGAAACGCTTGAGCTTGATTAAAATATAGCATATCTTGTTGTATTGATTGCGCTAAAATAAAAGGGTTTTGCATTGTATTGAATAATCAAAACGGGAGAACTTTTCGCTCTCCCGCATTTTTTATGTAGATGTGCCGTTTGAACCAGCATCTGGCATACCGCCCTGTTCGCCGCCTGGCATTTTCCCTTGACCATCGCTGGGCATTTCAGGCATTTCACCATTTTCGCCACTTGGCATTTCGGGCATTTCGCCGTCAGTACCACTTGGCATTTCGGGCATTTCACCATTTTCACCATTTGGCATTTCGGGCATTTCACCGTCCTCAACGCTTGGCATTTCACCGGGCATTTC
>R07__coassemble_954_pt1 | contig 8843 bp, 9 predicted proteins | sample R07__metabat2_low_PE_009 | metagenome-assembled genome bin R07 | reverse complement strand
TTTTATAGTCGGAATAATGCATAATTTTTTCTCCTGTCCAAAGGACGACTTTGCGCCAGCATGACTTAGCGTAAGCGTGTAGCATGACTTAGCGTAAGCGTGAAGCATGACTTAGCGTAAGCGTGAAGCATGACTAAAACTGAAAATATATAAAATCCTGCATCTCGGCTCTGGCGAAGAGAAGAATATACACCACAATTACGACATAAAGAAGACAGCGTACAACCTGCGGACATTTGTTCACAAGCCTGTTAATGCCCTTGAAGTAGTCGACAAATTCTGCAATGATGAATACCGGAAGTACCGCAACAAAACGATATACCTCGGCTCTTGTTTCAAAAATTGCTTTGAGCTCGGTGTAGATGTATGCGTAGTTTATCGGGCTAAAATCGAACATATGACGGAATACATACACCGCATCGCTTATATTGTTCGCCCGGAAAAACACCCAGGCAAACGCCACAAGCAGGAAGGTACACAGCACACTCAATACCTTATGTACCCTGGGTACTTTGTCAAGTCGGATGAGAGAATAGACCTTTTCACGAGGCTTTTTGAGAATACGCCCGATGACCTGGAAAAGTCCGTGTACTCCGCCCCAGATTACAAATGTCATATCTGCGCCGTGCCAAAGTCCGCTGACAAGGAAGGTTATCATAAGATTGAGCCGTCTCCTCGCCTCACCTTTGCGGTTTCCGCCCAAGGGTATATACACATAGTCCTTAAACCAAGTTGAAAGACTAATGTGCCAGCGTCTCCAGAAGTCCTGTATGTTGGAGGCGAAATATGGATGGTCGAAGTTGAGCATCAGACGGAAGCCCATAATTCTTGCACAGCCTCTTGCGATGTCGCTATAACCGGAGAAGTCGCAGAAAATCTGCATGGTGAACAGGAATGTTGCAAGGAGGATTGCAGGGCCGTCAAAGCTTTCAAGATTGTTGTAGACATTATTCACGGCAACGCAAATGGTATCCGCCACAACGATTTTCTTGAAATAGCCCCAAAGCATCAGCCGAAGACCGGATGTAGCCTCTGAGACATTGAATCTGTGAACCTCGTCAAACTGATAGAGCAGGTTTTTGCTGCGTTCAATGGGACCTGCCACAAGCTGTGGAAAGAATGATACAAACAGTGCGTACTTGCCGAAATTCCGCTGTACCTTCACATCTCCCCGATACACATCTATGGAATATCCCAGCGCCTGGAAGGTGTAGAAGGAAATTCCAACAGGCAATGCGAGGGAGCTTTTCACCGGCGTATATGAAATTTTCAACAGGTCAAGTACTGAATAAAGTCCGCTTGTGAAGAAGTCGAAATACTTGAACACAAAGAGTATGCCCAGGTTTATTATCAGACTTCCCGCAAGAAAGATTTTTTTTCCTTTGACCGATTTACTGCCCTCAATCAGCAGCGAGGCAAGGTACGTGACAAGGGTGGATGTCAGCAGAAGCAGAGCATACGCCGCATTCCAGCCCATATAGAATATGTAGCTGGCGATGAGAAGCATCGGCCACCTTGCCCTGTGCGGAAGCGCATAGTACAGTAATAGCACCACCGGGAAAAATATTAAAAATTCAAGTGAATTAAACAGCATAATGGAATTCAGATTGACAGAAACAAACTCTCTGCCATTTTGACAGTTTTTTCGGTTGCGAAAAATTCGGCTCTCTGGCTCGCTTTTTCACGATAATGTTCCAGCATCTCCGGGTTATCCAAAAGCCTTTTGATGCCATCATATATACCATCGGATGAATTGGGCACAACAAGTCCGTACTCGTCATTTTCGCCCAGGATTTCCTTAGCTCCTGACACCTCTGTGGACACACAGGGCACGCCAAGAATCACCGCCTCGGTTACCGCCGTAGACAAACCTTCCGTATGTGATGAACATACGAACATATCAGCATTGCGGACATATGGGTAGGGATTTGCCTTGAAGCCCGTCATACGGATAAATTCACCGGCATTCAAACGGGTAATCTGCTCGGACAAATCCTTTTGGAGACTACCACCGCCCACTATGGTTAGATTCAGATTGTAACCCTCTGAACGCAGTCGGACAATGTTGTCAATCAGCCTGTCGAAGCCCTTTTCCGAACCAAGCCTGCCAACCGTCACCAAATTTATTCCAGTAGAATACTCCGGACTAAACTCCGACGACATCTCCCAAATCCTGGAACAGTCATTTGTATTATACACGGTGTGAGTATTATGCCGAATACCAGTAAAATTCTCAAAAGCATGTGTAACAGTATCCGAAACGCCAACTACTCCAGTACATTCCGAATAGGCAGCAAACGCATCCTTTTTTGAACTCCAAAAACGGAAACAGGAATTTGATTCCGGATTTCCGTTGTGAATGAATGCAAATTTTTTGACGGACTTATCAGGGCAACCTTCGATTACCTTAACCGGTGCACCGTGCATATATGCAACGAGAACATCGTAATGCTCGTTACCGATATAATGCTTGTAAAGTTTTTTTGCCGACAGCATACGGAATATATAGGCAATTCCAGGTGGGCACGGGTCATGACCTTCAATATAACGGATGTGGGAAGAAAGTCTATCTGCATTGACTCCTCCACCGAACATTGTTTGAACCGTGATGTCAAATTTTGTCCTGTCCATATTATTGACAAGGTTCACAAGAACCATTTCGGCTCCGCCACCACCGAGTGTGTTGATTAGAAATAAAATTTTCGTCATTTAACTAATTCCCAATCCTCGCCCCATTTTTTATCCCACTCTGCAGGCTCAAGATTACATTGACCACCTGCATCAAAGAATGTGATTTCTCCAAAATAAATTTTTCCTTTTACGTAATACAAATCCACTCTTGCGAACTGGAATGGCTGTGACAAATCCGAAGCCATTTTTTGCATTTTCTTGTAGGTTTCAATCGTAAAGGGAAGCTTATCATCAAACTTATTCGGAACAGTATCCTTAATCGGTAACACATTCATATCCATATCGTAAAAATTACGATACTGCGTAGGTAGATTTCTGTTGCCATCATATTCCATATAACGAGGCTTACCGTTAAAACAATAAAGCTTGTAATCCTTCAACTCTCCGGTTTCATCTTCAAGATAGCCTTCTGCTATAATTTTTTTTGGAATATCCTTATATACCCACTCTCTTCCGGACCAATAGATATCCTGTTTGAGCCAGCATTTCATTTTGAGTTTCTGCTGTTTCCAATTGATTTCGTTTTTATTATCCTTGACGATAATATTCATATGACTGCCGTGGGAGGCTTTAAGCACGAATCTATCCGGCAAGGCGTCAATATCTATATCGCTGACCTTATCCCACTCGCCCAAAAGAGTATTCAGGGTATCGCCGTAGCCCTTGGACTTAACATATTCTCTGACAGCTACCTTGTCTGCGCACTTCTGCATCAGCGGATTGCGGTCATTCAGCTTGTACCAGTTCATCTTTTCGCTGAAGGACTGGGGATTTTCAAGGTTAAGCTCCCTGCCTGTGCTACGCTTGTAAAAACGCTTGACTGCGGTTTCATCGTCCATGAGCCGAGGCATAATACGGCACTCTGCAATATGCAGACAGCTTATAGCCAATTCACCTAAAAAGGTGTGACGGATTTTATCTTTGTTAATAATCATAATTATCTACTCTGTATCTTTCTGTAAAGTAGCTGTGCTTTTGTGGGAACGAGGATTTTTGCCAGTCTCAATACGGATATTCTCATCGTTCATTTTTCAACACGCCTTCCGTACTCGAAAATCGTGTCACTGGGCAGGTCAATCTGTTCCGACCAGGTAATGCAGGTACGGCTTTCATCCAATTGAAAATTCTCAAACAAGCCAATCTCGGTTCTCAGTGGAAGAAATTCCTTCAATTCATTTACATCTTCACTAACATCATACAAGACCAGAACACCATCATCAAAAGAGACCAAAAGCTTTAAATCCTTCATTGCCTCTACACTTTTTATTCTTGGTATCATATCACACCTCGCATCAAAGAGACGGTAACTTCGATATTATTTGAGTATCCCACATTTTTTGAAGCTCATCGGAATAGATATCCAACCATTCTTTGACTAGTTCCTAAGCTTTATTTGGCAAATCACCATCAGTCATTTCATGGGATTTTATATCAAAAATACCGATATATTCACCATACAAAGCATGAATGTGAGATGGCTCATGCTCCTTTGGTTTGAAAAACATTTTAATTATAATACCATAAAATCTACTAATTTCAGGCATATTTTAATTACCTCTACTCTGTATCTTTCTGTAAAGTAGCTGTGCTTTTGTGGGAACGAGGATTTTTGCCAGTCTCAATACGGGCTTGGCGTATCTATAAACAGGATAGCCCAGCAGATGGTAGCCGATAATGTCTATCTTGAAGGAATTCCAGCGAACCTTGGCAGTTCTGCGTTTGATTGCCGCCTCGTCCTCTCTCACAAGGTACAGCGGTTCACTTGTATTTACTCCCTTAAATCCGGCGGCGAAAAATCTGTACCACAAATCCCTGTCCTGACCACGGACGGTTCTCGGGCAGACGGTATATCCGCCCAGCTTATCGTAAACCGACTTGTAGCAAAGAATGGTTGCGTGATTGAACGGCACAGTTGTATAGGGCGTATCCCTGTCTGGCTCTGGCACCGGAGTGTCAATCATACCCATATTGCCATTGGAGTCGAACCTCTGCATGGCAGATCCGCAAAGTACCGCATCGGGATGAGCGTGAAGGTATTTAAGAAGCTTCTCAAACCTGTCGGGAGTACATTTGTCGTCGCCGTCCATTCGGGCGCAATATTCACCTGTGGCGACGGTGAGACAGTGATTCAGCGTAAATGCAAGTCGGGAATTTTTCTCGTTGCGAAGGAGTATGATTTTATCCGGGAACCTGTCCGCATAGCTTTTAGCCACGGCGTAGGTGTCATCGGTGGAGCAGTCATCGCAGAGGATGAGCTCCCAGTTTTCGTAGGTCTGACAGAGAATTGATTCAATGGCGTCGGAAAGCGTGTCTGCGCAGTTGAATATTCCCATCAGCACGGATATTTTTCCATCATTCATTTTTTTCACCGATAATTCCGTAGTATTCAAACATTTTCCGACGGCTCAGTCCCATATCAATGGTGGATTTCACATTATGCCTTTTGGATAGATAACCTAAAATCCTGTCACCGTATGCCACGGGAAGCAAATATGGTCTGCCGTCCACATAGGAATACTTTGTACGCATTTTTCCGTAGGGAAGAAATACAGCGGAAAGCAGTTTGTTTTTTTTGTTGTCAAGAGAGGAGGCATAGGCTCGCAGAGTAATCTCCGCCGAATGTACCCTGTCCTCGGTTTCGCCGCCGTAAATTCCACCAGTGAGAATGTCCTCCATCAGCGGTTCTATATCCATATCACGATTGATGAAGTCATAGGGCGATAAATCCAAACCAAAACTTTTTTCACCAATGAGCAGACAGGCGTTAAAGAAGCCATCCGCACGGACAAGCCGGCATTTGTCGAAGGCATATTCCACATCGGCGTTTGTCTTTTGAATTGTCAGCGAAATGTCACAGAGCTGACGGATACCTATTCCCTTTGTTAAAAAGTGGGAAAATGCATGGAGGACAAGATAGAGAAGGTTGTCGTCAGTCGGTAGTACATAGAAATTCACGTCATCGATTTCAAGAGTGTGGGAGGTATCATAGATATTTCCGAACAGGTCGTTGAATCGGGAGATTATGTCGTTCTCACGAAATAGCACTGGATGGAGCTCAAGAAGGAGTCCGGAATCATTCATAAGAGAAATGTCACTGCCATCGGCGTGAAGAACGAATCCCAGCTTTTTCAGTAGTTCTATTGTTTTTTCAAGCTCCTCAGGGCGAATTATCAAATCCTCATCCGCAGATGCACGAAGCGACGGCGACGGATAGAGCTGTTTGCAGACAATTCCCTTTACGCATATTGGCGAAAGTCCGGCATTAAGAAGCTCCGTATATACACGCAGAAAGTCACAACTGTGGATGGTGTCGCCATAAATCGAGTTCATCAGCATATGGCGGATAGCGTCGGTATTCTGTTTCGATAGGCTTGTGCCCTTGTATGTCATCAGCACATCTGCGCACATCGGGAGGATTTTCTGACGAGAGGCGATGTTGATAAATTCATGGACATTGCCGTCGGTAAGTCCATCACCGGAGTATGGCTTGCCGGTGATGTGGGATGAAAAGCTGTCTGTAATTATGTTCATCAGCCTGCCTCAATTCCCAGTAAATCACTGCCGTAGCAATCCAAGCCCCAGGTAATATTGACCTGATAGTAGAAGAAGGCCGTATATGCCAGGATTATGAATGGTTTTAGGAAGCCCTGATATTGTTTGTATGGATGCATTACCAGCCATGGCAGGAGTATGAGGTTGTACATCTCGGTGTAAATGGGAAGTCGTCCAACATAAATTCCGCTTGTAAAGCCACTTGCCACATACAAAATGGCGGTGATAAGGGATGCGTTTGCGGAGACCTTGATAATCTGTGGAACATCATCCCGCATTAGCTCGCCTCTTGCGAACAGCGCCAGCATAGCCGGTGCGCAGCCAACAAGTACACGGAACACACTGGTGCCGGAACCTGCATGAGCGTTGGCAAGGTCCCGAGTGTAGGCTGTATTTTCAACAGAGGAGTCCAGAGCATCGTCCAGATTTCCGGTAAGTACCAGTACAACAAGCACCGCTGCAACTACCCAGACCCTGATGTTGAATGGCTTACCCTGGATGCAGAAATACGCCAAAATCATAATGATGACTGACTGATGAATGCCGTTGAGATACCAGGGTGCAGATGCAAGTCCAAAACGACTGGTTATTGGCGAAAGCCCCATTAGAAATACAGCCAAAGGCAGGTAGAGATACCACTTGTTTTTCATCAGCCAGCCGGTACAGGCGAAGAGTATCGCCACGGCGACGAACTGACGGTAGCCGTTGAACATCCACAGAACGCCGATTGTTGTACCGATGAACAAGAATGAGCTGAATCCAAAATCAGGGGAATAATCCCGCAGAGCTTTCATTACGCAAAGTCCGGATATAATCGCCCAAATGGCGAACCAGAGCTGACCGTCATCAGCCACATAGATTTTGAAATAGACTATCAGACCGTAGAAAAACTCCGAGTGATCACGGACATGGATGAAGTCCTCCAGCTCACTAAGTACAGTTGGTGCGTCATCGAAAATTCCCAGGTATGTACGGCTGTCACCGAAGTCGGTACGAACCGCAGCAAAGAAGATGATTACTGCAAAGGTGATAAGGCAGAATGGTGTGGAAAATTTGTATTCCGTGACCCGGTCATAGGTAAGTACGGATTTGGACTTGCCATCATGCAGGAAGGTCCAGCAGACGAATGTCCATATGAATATAAACCAAAATATCATTTTGCTGAACCTCCTTTCAGATGCAAATTTTGGGTATTGGGTGATTATTTGAAATTTGTTAGGATGGCAGGTTTACTGCGACGAATAAAGCACGCATCAAATTATTTCGCATCGGGCAATCTATAATCAAATCACGCAGTGATTTCCTCAGCCCTAATGCCTGATGCCTTTATGATTTTAACTCGCCCAGCCTGCCTCGATTCCCAACAATTCACTGCCGTAGCAATCAATTCCCCAGGCAAAATTGACCTGATAGATAAAGAAGGCAGTATAAGCCAGGACTATAAAGGGCTTCAGAACGGCGGAAATTTGCTTATAGGGATGCATAACCAACCATGGAATGAGTATGAGGTTGTACATCTCGGTGTAAATGGGAAGTCGTCCAACATAAATTCCGCTTGTGAAACCGCTGGCAATATACAAAACTGCGGTGATAATCGAGGCGTTAGCGGAAAATTTAATTATTTGCGGAACATCATCACGACATATTTCACGCCAAGCGAAAATTGCAAGCGCAGCCGGAGCACATTCCACTAAAACACGAAATATATTAGTACCTGTTCCTTCAACTACATTTTCAATGTCTTGTGAGTATGCCATATCTGCAACGCTGTAATCAATTACGTCGAGAAGACTATCCGTAAAAAGAAGCACAACAAGTACAATTGCCACCGCCCAGACACGGATGTTGAATGGCTTACCCTGGATGCAGAAATACGCCAAAATCATAATGATGACTGACTGATGAATGCCGTTGAGATACCAGGGTGCAGATCCAAGTCCCAGACGGTTCGTTATGGGTGCAAGTCCCATTAGAAAGATCGCCACAGGCAGGTAAATATACCACTTGTTTTTCATCAGCAAGCCGGTACAGGCGAAGAGTATTGCAACGGCGACGAACTGACGATAGCCGTTGTACATCCATTGACATCCTATTGTTGTTGCTATGAATAAAAACGCACTGAAACCAAAATCCGGAGAAAAATCCCGCAGAGGCTTCATTACACAAATTCCGGTGATAATCGCCCAAATTGCAAACCAAAGCTGCGGATCATCCTTGATATAAATCTTGAAGTACATCATCAAGCCGTAGAATAGCTCCGAGTGGTCACGAGAGTGGACGAAAAGATCAAAGAATTCCATATACGGAGGGATTCTATTAAAAATGGTGATGTATGCGCTACTGTCCATAAAGTCTGAACGCACCGCCGCAAAGAAGATGACTGCGAAAAATGTGAACAGACAGAAGATCGTTGGAAGCTTGTACTCCGTAACACCGTCATAGGCAAGTACGGATTGAGCCGAATATCTCTGTAAGAAGACCCAACAAATGAATGTCCATATGAATATAAACCAAAATATCATTTTGTTGAACCTCCTTTCAGGTGCAAATTTTGGACGAAGCTCCCCAGCCGTTCGCACGCCCCCTGAAAGGGGGAGAGG
>R07__coassemble_920_pt1 | contig 9026 bp, 6 predicted proteins | sample R07__metabat2_low_PE_009 | metagenome-assembled genome bin R07 | reverse complement strand
TACAAAGTACTTTTCATCTACTGTTTCAGCGGTGAAGGTATGAGCCTTCATTTCGATTTCTTCGCCGGTGGAAATCTTGTTATTACAGGATTTGCAGTATGTATCACCTGTATAGCCCTTTTCGGTGCAGGTGGCGACTTTGTCATCCTTAACTTCTGTGTCGCCCTCGTGATTGGTGTAATCAAGCGCTCTGACAACGGTTTTTACATCATCACAGGTCTTGCACTTGTATTTATCGTAACCAGCGGTCTTACAGGTGGATGCCACTGATTCAAAGGCTGTTTCGTTGTATTCATGCGCAGTGGATGTTGTTTTGGCGTCGCAGTCCTCACACTTGTACCAGTGACCATTTTCATCGGATTGGAGGACATTGAACTTATGATCAAGCTTGGTGTCTGGCACTTCCAACACAGCTGTTGCTCCGCAGGAACATTCGTAAACTGCAAACTCGTTGGATGTGCAAGTAGGAGCGGTGTCTTGGGATACATAGGTTGTGTAGGAATGCGCCTCATATTCGGCGGTGAGAGTTCCGTCACCACCAGCGAAGGTGTATACACCGGAGTTCTTGTCAAATGTGCCACTGCCAGAGAGATTCCACTGCTTAAAGTGATAACCCTCGGGAGCTGTGGGATTGGTGATGTTCTTGGTATCGCCATACTTGCCCGACATTGAGCTTTCACCATTATAGGTACCGTCGCCATCATCAATTGTCAGATTAAAGTTAAATTCAAAGGTTTGACCGCAGTATGAACCGCTGAGATTTGCATTATTGAATGCGTAGACATCGGTTTCATAAAGTCCATACTCATTGTTATGGTCAGCAACAGCAACATACTTACGATAATTATATGTCTGACCATCTACTGTCCAATTTCCAGCAGTACCAGTACATGCAGAATTGGTCTGCCACGGGTCTGGGAGGTCATCCTGACCATTGTAGCTTGTCCATGACGGGAACTGTACACGGTTTATATCAAGTCCGCCGTTGGTGGAAACGTAAGCATAGGCATAGTATCCCGCTGCGCCATCCTGTACGAGCTTCACTCTGTCAACTGTCGGAGAGGCAAAATTCGGAGTCATCTGTATTCCACTGGAGGCATTGTGATCAATGCCATTGAATGCATAAACATGAGTTGTATACTCTCCAGTTTCGCCGTTGTGGGCCGCAAAGGAAACATAGAATGACTCGTTGTAATATTCTCCGTTAATTATGTAATCGCCGTAGGTAGCGGTTACAGATGAATTATTTTGCCAATCACTTGCCAAGTCATCCTGTCCGTTATAGGTAGTCCACGTAGGACACTGAACCTTGGTTATGGGATAAAGTCCGTTGTCCACAACATAGGCATAAACCGTATATCCGGAGGTACCGTCCTGAACATATGTACATCTTACAACAGATGGATTGGTATTGAGCTCGTAATCCATAGCCTGATGGAAGGTGAGTCCGTTATAATATATGTGGGTGGCATATGCGCCTGATTCATAATTGTGGTCACTCATGGGAACAACAGTTGCCCAGTTGTAATTATGGCCGTCTATTGTCCAGTTGCCCTGCCAGCCGTCATACCATACAATGTCATCCTGATCGTTATAGAGAGTCCATGTAGGAAAACGGACATCAGTCGCACCCTCTATATATGCATAAACTGCCACCTGACCGTTTTGCAGTTCAAGGGCACACTTGCTTGCATCCCATGCATTGACCTTTGTTGGCAAGCTCATGGGAACTACTGCCATAAGCAACGCAAGTACAAGCATAAAGCTAAGGGCTTTTCTTGTATTTTTCAGCATAATATAAAACTCCTTTATAAAATTCCTTATATATGATACCACAAAATAGAGAAATTTTCAAGATATTTTTATTCGTCAAATTACACAAATCTTTAGCATTTTATTCAGAAAAAAACAACGGCGAAAATCTCACCGTTGCCTATGGATTTATTCAAAGAAAAGTGGAAGTCTTTCGAGAAATACGATGTCATCACGAAGAGCTGCATCGCCCTCGGCAAGGATTGCACAGCTTGCGACGATTTCTGCCCCAAAGGAATTAACCAGCTCTGTTATTGCACGAAGAGATTCACCTGTGGAAATCACATCATCCACAATGAGAACCTTTTTGCCTTTGAAAAGCTCACCCTCTGCGCCGTCAAGCCACAGGGTCTGAACCTTGGCAGTGGTAATGGACTGGACATCTACATGAACAGGGTCGTGCATATAGAGCTTTGAGCCCTTGCGTGCCACAAAATAGGGCTTACCAGACTGTCTGGACATCTCGTATGCCAGGGGTATGGATTTAGCCTCGGGAGTAACGATATAGTCGAACTCCGGCACCTTGGAGAGAAGTTCCTTAGCGCCTGCGATGGTGATTTCCACATCACCGAAGATTACGAATGCGGCAATTTTAAGATTGTCGTTCACCTTGCAGAGAGGCAATTCACGCTCAAGTCCTGCAATAGTCATTTTGTACGTATCAGCCATAGTTAATCTCCTTTATCAGCCTGCCGGCCAGCCAAATTCACGACCGCCTAAGAGATGGAAGTGAAGGTGCTTTACGCTCTGTCCAGCAATGTCGCCACAGTTATTGACAATTCTAAATCCCTCGTCAAGTCCCTGTTCCTTTGCAATGATTGCGGCTACCTCGAAAATATGAGCCACTACCGCACTATTGTCGGAGTTAATCTCGGCGGCGGATTTTATATGTGTCTTGGGTATGATGAGAATATGCACCGGAGCCGTGGGATTGATGTCTTTGAAGGCATAAACGGTATCGTCCTCATAGACCTTTGCCGACGGAATTTCACCGGCGATTATCTTACAGAAAATACAATCATTCATAATATCACCTTATGCAAGAAGTGTTTTGACTATGGCGAGTGCCTCATCAATTTTGGATATATCCTTACCGCCTGCCATTGCGGAATCCGGTTTTCCGCCACCTTTACCACCTGTTACGGTTGCAACCTCACGGACTATGCTACCGGCATTTGCACCGTTCTTCACAGCATTTTTACCGCAGGCAGCGCAGAATGTGAGCTTACCATCATTGACAGCTGCAAATACTGCCACGATGTTCTCATTGCCTTCTCTTGCAGAATCCGCAAGGGCACGAAGATCACCAGATGCCATTTCGCCAACATTAGCGGTGATTACATCAAAGCCGTTGACCTTCTCAATATCCGAAAGAAGAGTTTTGCTCTTCATTGCGGAAAGCTCGGCTCTGAGAGTCTCAATTTCCTTGTCCTTGTCCTTGAGCTCCTTTGAAACTGCGGCTGCCTTTGTGGCAATGTCAGCAGGATTTGCAACCTTCAAAGCGGATGCGGTGTCAAATATGAGTCCAGACTTTTCATCGATAAGAGCAAGTACGCCTTCACCTGTGACGCCAGTAATTCTTCTGACGCCGGCTGCAACGCTGGTTTCAGTTACAATCTTGAACAGACCAAGCTTTGCTGTATTGTCAACATGTGTTCCACCGCAGAATTCTGTTGATACATCGCCGGCCTTAACAACACGAACAATATCACCGTACTTTTCGCCAAAGAGAGCAGTTGCGCCTGTCTTTTTTGCCTCCTCAATGGGCATTTCCCTGGTATTTACATCGATTGCAGAGAGGATATATGAGTTGACAAGTGCCTCAGTTTTTGCAAGCTCTTCGTCTGTCATAGCGCTGAAATGGGTAAAGTCAAAGCGAACCTCATCCTTATTGACAAAGGAGCCTGCCTGCTGAACATGAGAGCCTAAAACCTGACGGAGCGCAGCCTGGAGAAGATGTGCCGCAGTGTGATTACGCATAGTGGCATTCCGTGTCTTAGCACATACAGTGGCTTTCACGGTGTCACCGATTTTGAAGCCGTCTCCGTTTGCAACAGTAACTGAATGGAGATACACGCCGTCGGGTGTCTTTGTTGTATTCAATACCTTGGCAACTGATTCACCGCAGGACAGTTTACCGATGTCTCCCACCTGTCCGCCGCTTTCGGCATAGAATGAAGTCTTATCAAGGATGATAATTCCATCGTCGCCGTCTGCAAGGAAATCGACTCTCTCGCCGTCCTTGACAATGGCAAGAATTTTGCCCTCGGCTTCAAGATCTGAATATCCGGTAAATTCGGTTTTAGCCAAATCCTTTACCGCTGTACCTGCGTTTTTCCAGGCATCAGCACCAGCATCCTTACGGGCGGCTCTTGCGGTATTACGCTGATTAAGAACAAGTTCGTTGAACTTCTCCTCATCCACGGTCATATCCTTCTCAGCAAGAATTTCCTTTGTCAGGTCAATCGGGAAGCCAAAAGTATCGGAAAGCTTAAATGCATCCTCGCCGGAGAGAACTTTGCCTTCATTTGCTTCAATCATATCGGCAAGAAGCTTCAAACCCTGGTCGATAGTTCTGCCGAAGTTAGCCTCTTCGACGGATATAATCTTGATGATATAATCCTTCTTTTCTACAAGCTCGGGATAGGCATTTGCATTTTCGTTTATGACGGTTTCCGCCACCTCGGCAAGGAACGGCTTGTCTATACCGATGAGTCTGCCATGACGGGCGGCTCTTCTGAGAAGTCTACGAAGGACATAGCCTCTGCCTTCATTGGAGGGCATAACGCCGTCGCCTATCATAAATGTTGTGGAACGGATATGGTCGGTGATAACACGAAGAGAAACATCCGTCTTTTCGCTCTCGTGATATTCAATACCCGCAATACGGATAATGTGCTTCATTATATTCTGCACAGTATCAACCTCGAAAAGGTTTTCCACGCCCTGGCAGATGCAGGCAATTCTTTCAAGACCCATACCGGTATCGATATTGGGATGTTCAAGAGGAGTATAGTTGTTATTGCCATCATTTTCGAACTGAGTGAAGACAACATTCCAAAACTCAACGAATCTGTCGCAGTCACAGCCCACATGACAATCTGGCTTACCGCAGCCGTGCTCGGGACCTCGGTCAAAGTAAATCTCACTACATGGACCGCAAGGACCTGCGCCATGCTCCCAGAAATTATCCTCTTTGCCAAGTCTTACCATATGGTCCGGAGCTACGCCAATTTCCTTTGTCCAGATGTCGAAAGCCTCGTCGTCATCCTGATATACGGATACATAGAGCTTGTCAACAGGCATTTCCATAACCTTAGTGCAAAATTCCCAAGCCCAAGCGGTAGCCTCGTGCTTAAAATAGTCGCCGAATGAGAAGTTACCCAGCATCTCGAAATATGTGCCGTGTCTTGCGGTGATGCCAACTCTCTCAATATCAGGAGTACGAATACACTTCTGACATGTAGTGACTCTTGATCTTGGAGGTGTGATTTCGCCTGTGAAATATTTCTTCATCGGAGCCATACCGGCATTGATGAGAAGAAGGCTCTTGTCGCCTTGAGGTATGAGGGAAAAGCTTGGCAGACGAAGATGTCCTTTTGTTTCAAAAAATGAGAGATATTTCTCCCGGATTTCGTTAAGTCCTGTCCATTCCATTGTATATTAATCCTTTCAGCAGTTTGTGAGATAATAATCTATTCCCTCGGCGATGGCGGAGGCAATTCCGTTAAGTCCGTTTTCCGACAGAAGTACACCGGAATCGTATGGGTTTGTGAGATAACCGCATTCAACAAGAACCGACGGACATTCCTCGATTCTTGCCACCTGATACGGGTAAAATTTGGAACCTTTCATTATGTTTTCATAGGCGGATGTACCGGCAGGATACACGCTTTGATAGTAGGCAACCATTTTATTGTATATCGAAGCAGAGAGCGGGCTTGAATAGCTATAGTAGTAGAACACATGGGTACCGGATACGGTGGAATCCGAATCACCGTCACAATGTATTGATACAAAAACATCTGGCTTTGATTGGCGTGCAAGGAGGTTTCTGTCGTTCAATGTAACCCGTGTGTCAGTTGTCCTTGTGAAAATCACATTGTAACCCTTGGATGTCAGAATATTCGCAGTTCTTACCGCAATAGCAAGGTTTACATCCTTTTCGTAAATGCCACTGACCGTGGTGTAGGTACCACTATCATCCTCACCACCATGACCTGGGTCAAGCATAACGGTCTTGACACCTTGCGTTGCGGGACGATTGTTTACTGATAATTTGTATACTCCGTCACTGTCAAGGGTGAATGAGTAACCGTAGAAGAAGCCGGGATTTTTAAGGTAGAGCCTGAGAACTGAGCAGTTTTCACCAGTTGACCATTCAAAGGATGAAAGGCATTTACTGGAGGATAAGTCAATATTGCCATTGGTAATATTAGTGTAATAGAATGTGATTTCAAGATATTCACATTCAAGCTGTTCCACTGCATATGGACGACCTTGTGTATTCAAATAGTATGTCTGTGGCTTCAATTCGATGTTTACGGGAATCATCCAGTCGGTCTTAAAATAAATATCTGTGGAGTCCGCCGTATAATTTGTTTTCAGAAGGTCGAGATTGTTCGTGGGCAATATGTAGCCGTTTTCATAAACACGGGTTTCCTTTGCGTAGACCTTCTTGCCACAGCCCAGGGTGAACATTACCTCATCGTCATAGGTACACATTCCAGTGATATAGTCAAATGTGCCTTGGAGAAGAGGAGTACACAAGGGCGATGAACGGTCATCCAAAGCGGAGGCAGGCGTACATTCCGTATTGTCCTTGAGAATTTCGCAGACCGCCATGGTGCCTCTGCCGTAATCCGTTGTGGGCGTCAGCATCGATGAGGCGGAATCATAACGGGAGGTGTAGGTTATGGGATTGTCATCGGAATCCGTTGCCGTTGGAATGTAGGATGCGTATTTAACTTCACCTGCAACAGCGGTTACATTTCCGCCGTCGACACTCTCAACCGAGCCGTCAAGACTTGCGTAAACAGTGATATTGCCCATATCTGTAACCTGGGTTACATTGGGTATTGTAAACACGCCTTCGTAATATGCATAGGATGAGTCGGTACTCTCGCTTGTCATGCTGATTTGACTACCGTCCACAACGGCATAAACCGAGCTTCCTTTTTTACAGCTTGCGGATATTGCAATTTCCGTACCAGGCTGTGCCGCAATATCACCGGACGGACTCACCGAGGCGATAAGCTTTGAGTCATATGTTATAATAAATGTTTCGGATGTATCCCCAAGAACAAACTCATAGGTATTTTCACCTGGAGAGAGCAATACATCAAAGGCGAAAACATCCTCATCGTTGGTTTCGATTGCCGTGCCATTGCAGTACAGAATGTCATCACCCACAGCGGAGCCCATAAATCCGAAACGCTCCTTGCTTACTGTCAGAGAGCTTGAATATGGATATGAAAAGGAAAGTCCAGCTGGCTTTTGCGGAAGCGTAACATTTTCTGGATATAAGGCGGTTGTTCCTGGCTCTGTTTCGATTTCGGTCGTAGCCTCAGTTTTACTCAAACTAACATCCAAAGTAGGTGCGGATTTATTCCTATTTTGGAATAGCATCACACCACACATCACCGCAAGGACCACCGCAAGGACGGAAATAACCGTCACAAGAACAGCTTTTTTATTCATCATTCTTCACCGCATTTTTCCATGGACGAATGGAAATATGGCGTTTTACTCCGTCATAGGTGACAGTGAAAACCATTCCGACAAAAAAATCCTCTCCACAGGACGGACAGTGATGCCGTGCAAACATATTACATCCATTGGAATGGAGCTTTTCCGTCCGTTGAAGTGTTGCCCTGCATGAAGGACATCTGACCATCACAAGGTCGCCCTTAAGCCGTGGGTCATTGCAATCGGAAATTTTATACTTCTGGAATCTTTTACGGGCATAATATTCACTGTCGCATTCGATCACATAACGGGATGTATCCTCATTGATAAAGAGCTTTTTGAAGCATTTGAGAGCCATAATACTGTCATCAAAGGCATCATGTGCCGACAGTCCATCAATATCAACTTGAAGAAGCTTTGCCGTATCAGCAAGACTGAGCTGATGGTTTCCGGGGATTTCAAGCTTTTCATCGCAGGCCTTGAGCATATCAATGTACCTGTTTACAAATGGAACTCTGTCAAGCCCTAAAAACACACGGCAGTTTTCGTCAAGCACCGCCATATCGGAGCCACCCCAGAAAAGAAGCGTGTCCTCCTCATCCACAAAACGGCAGAGTGCCTTGACGGTATCAGAAAAGCTTATTCCATTGGAGAGCTGTTCCTCGGTAATGCCGGTAAGATTTTTCACATCCTTACGAAGACGGAAGCCTCTGCCGGGTTTAATATATGCGGAGAATCTGTCAATTATATTGAATTGTTCATCGGTTTTGACGGCTCCCACAGAAATGGCAACATTCATAAGCCGTTTTTCCGAAGCGACATATGCATTACTCCATTCCAAATCCATAGAAATATAATTCACAATAATTCCCCTTATAGTTAAATCACTTGATTATATCACAAAATTTTTCTTTTTGCAATACTTTTCTTTAAAATATCAAAAAAACAAACCGGGGTTTTCCCGATTTGTTGCTGTTAAGGATTTTTATACCGTCTGCGCCTGAACCTTGAGGACAAAGTCTAAATCATATCCGCAGAATTCGGCAATTGCTTCTTGTCTTGCCGGATTTAATCATAGTCTGAATTTGCTCAAGCATAGCCGCCAAGCGACCTTCCTTTAAGCCAGCGGCGTGACCTTTCTTCTCGCCTCTCGCTTCGCCTTCCTTTAAGCCAGCGGCGTGGCCGGCGTTACGCTCTTCCTGAAGATAACTACACATATCCCACTCCCGTTGCCGTTTTTGGCTATTTTTATTCTTGCAGAAATATATGGATATTTCGGTTCGTCAATTTCCGTCTGTTTGAACAGCTTCATATAATCCGCAATTTTACTATTGTCGTCGATTTTTGTATTCACATAGATTTCTTCAACGCCGTCGTACACGGTCTGCCCATTTTCACGAATGACCTTGTCCACATGGTAGATGGTCTTTTCGCCGTTGAAAAGGTCAAAATCGGAGATGTAAATCATAAACACATCCGGGATTTTCTCGAATTTCAGACCCGTTTCTGTAACATGGGTTGTGATG
>R07__coassemble_579_pt1 | contig 12015 bp, 7 predicted proteins | sample R07__metabat2_low_PE_009 | metagenome-assembled genome bin R07 | reverse complement strand
GCCTAGTGCCCTGCCTAATGCCTTTCTTACGACTTTGCGTCAGCAAGACTTTGCGACAGCAAGACTTTGTGAAACAAGACTTTGCGTCAGCAAGACTTTGCGCAAGCAAGACTTCCAGCTCACTGAACGGTCAAACCAACTTCCCGAAACAAATTCCCAGTACCTGCCTAATGCCTTTACCTCCCATCTAAAAAAATCTCCCCGTTTGGAGAGATTTATTCGATCACATTTGGCATCATACCCTTTTGTGCCAGCCATTCTTCGAGGCAAAGTCCGCTGTCCCGAATTTCCTTTGCGTACTGCGTTCCCACAAATCGCCAGTGCCAGGGTTCATATGTAACTCCCGTGACAAGCTGTTTTTCCTTGGTATATCGGAGAATAAATCCGTACTGCCAGGCGTGTTCACATAGCCATGAAAAAGCCTTCGTTTGGTCGAAGCTATTACTCGTACCGCAAATATCCATAGCAAGTCCGAGATTGTGTTCACTTGACCCAGGAGGCATAATAATCCTCGCCGCAAGCGCCTGCGCCTCCCAAAGGCTATATCCCTGGGACAGATACAAATTCGTCTTGTTAGTATAATTGGTCTTTTGGGTGCTGTATCGTCTGTAACCAGAATACGGCGTTAGATAAATTCCCTCACGGGCGGCGGCATCGTACATTGCCTGATAATAGACCGCCACACGGTAGTCAAGCTCCGTATCATATCCCTTTACCGCAACAGCCTTCTGCACAACATAGTCCTCGGGGATTCGGTATGACGCATTGACCAATGTTAGATTAAAATTATTTTCATCTATAATGATAGTCTTGGGTGTGGGCAGAGGATTGATTACATCCTCCGACAACACGCCATAGGTTGTGGACTGAGTCTGTGTGACGGTGGTCACCGGTGGATTTTCAAGTCCGGAGGCAATACGCATAATTTTTCGGGCGTCGGATGCATAAATCCTGCCGTCGGAGTTCATATCGCAAAGTGTGGTATCGATATTTTCCTCAAAGCCTGCGGAATAACGCAAAACAAGCCTCGCATCCGAAGCTGTAATTTTACCATCACCGTCCGCATCGCCCAGAAGACCAGCCGACACGGAGCTACCTGCAATGCAGAATAGCGTCACGACAGAGAGAATAATTGCGATAATTTTCATTTGAGTAGTCCTTTGGAAGAAGGCATTAGGCGGTTAACGGGAGTTTGTTTCGGGAAATTAGTCTGACCGTTCTGTTAGAAGGCATTAGGCAGGGCATTAGGCTCCGGAAATCGCAAGCGATTTGATTATAGAATTGGGTACCGAGAGTCTATCGGTCAGAATATTTCCTATTTCCTATCTCCTATCTCCTATCTCCTATTTCTCATCCGGGTGTCTGTCACGCCAATACTGTGTATGCGTCACAGGGTGGGTTGTGCTGTTCCACAAATCATCCGCCACGCCTTGCCATTCGTAGGCGAACTCATCGCATCTACCGCAAAGGGTGTCCACATCCTCCTGCTGAATCAGGTCTGTTGACTTGGCTCCCGTTGTGTGAATCATCTCCCTAAGCTTGTCGGGATTTTCCAGCATCGGACAGGGTCTCAAATGATTATCGTTAAAGGGCTGACCCTTGAGATATGCGGTAAACAACGGATTTTTCAGAGCCTCCAAAAGGGTATGAGTACGGATGTTGGAATCACTGTAATGAATAAATACACAGGGCTCTATGTCGCCGTTGGAGTTGATATGGAAATAGTTTCTTCCGCCTGCGATACAACCTCCCACGAACTCGCCGTCGTCCTGGAAATCAAATACAAATATGGGCTTGCCCTTTTTGCCGTTACGAACTCTGCGAAGCCAGGAGTACATATATTTTCTCTGGGCTGGCGTAGGAATAAGCTCCTTGTCGGCATTGTGACCAATAGGCATATAATTGAAATAGAATGCGTACCTTGCGCCCATTTCAATCATCTTGTCAAGGAATTCATCGCTTGTTACATAGTCGTCATTCTGCCTTGTGTAGCAAACGGAAAGTCCGAAAAGACACTTATTCTTTTTCAGAAGCTCCATGGCTGCCATGGTATTTTTGTATGCGCCTTCGCCTCGTCTTGCATCGTTACTCTCCTCCGTACCTTCAACGGACAGAGCCAGCGTAAGGTTACCCACACGGTTCATCTCACGGCAGAAGTCCTCGTCCACAAGAGTGGCATTTGTGTAGGCAAGGAATCCGCAGTCTGGATTTTCCTCGCATAAGGTCAGTACATCCTTTTTTCGAACAAGTGGCTCGCCACCGGTCATCATATAAAAGTGAGTGCCAAGCTCCTTGCCCTGGCGGACAATACTTCTCATATCGTCAAGAGTCAGATTGAGCTTATGACCGTACTCTGCCGCCCAGCATCCCTTGCATTTCAGATTACAGGCGCTGGTTGGATCGAAAAGGATAATCCACGGAATGTTACAATCGTATTTTTCACGATTTTCACGGACGGTCTTTGTACCAAAATAGCCTGCCTCAACGCCCAGAGCCATCAGCATGGTCTTTACCACATGACGATCAACTCCCGCAAGAAGGTCAAGGAAGAGCCTTCTGTACACATTTTCCGTATCTCTCACGCCAGCACGGAACTTGTCAAAATTGCCCTTTGGAAAAAGCGAACCAGTCAGCTTCTCTGTAAAGTCTACAACCTTGATGAGGTTTTCCTCAGGGTTTTTGTCTATGTATTTAAGCACCTCATCTGCAAGCTTCGATGCCGCCTTTACTGTAATGTCGTGTTTTATTCCCATTTTTTGCACCATTACTTCATTATATTTCAATTTGTTATTATAACACAATTTTTGAAAAAAGTAAAGCCATTTTTTAGTTTTATGAATTTTTGTGAGGTTTAACTTTTTTTACTTGAAATTAATGTGGAATTATGGTATAATAGGCAATGGAGTCTTGCAAAGCCAGAAAGAAAGTAAAAGGTAATGGTTTTGTTGACGAATTTTACTTTATGTAGGTTCGAACTTTATTCGTCGCTGGAAGTATAAGGCAGGGCACTAATGCCTAGTGCCTTTCCACAGCAAGACTTTCCGCAGGAAGACTCTGCGCAAAGCAAGCCTCTGCGTTAGCCACCAAATAACTACAAATCATCGGAGAAAACATATGAAAAATTACACAATTCACGGCGGTCGGGATTTGACGGATTATTCCGTCATCGGCGACCATCCGGCGGCAATCCGATTCATTCGGGACATAAATCAAAAGTTCATATTTGCAAACCGTTATACCGGGATAGAAACGGACAAAATTTTATTCTCCGGTGACGCTGGAAGCATTTTATACTCCATCGACGAGTCTATCCAAAACAAGGATGCCTACTTCATCACAGAGGACGAAAACAGCATAAAAATTCGGGCAAAGGGCGACCGTGGACTTGCCTTCGCCTTTGGTATGATTGCGAGAAAATGCCTGTTCCGTGACGGCAGAATTTACCTGGTAAAATCCGTTGCCGGCGAATACATACCCAACAAAAAAATCCGTGGTCATCAGCTGGGCTATCGGGACACTCCCAATACCTACGATGCCTGGGATGTGGCGGATTACAGGCAGTATTACGAGGATTTGCTTGCCTTTGGCGTGAATGTGGTTGAGCATATTCCGAAGGACGGCGACCGCAATTCTCTGATGAAATATTCAAGCGAAGAAATGACGGCTTTGGCGTCAGAACTTGCAAAGGAATACGACCTGGATGTGTCCCTGTGGTATCCAAATACCGAGGACACCGACGATGAGGCTCTGGCGGTCAGGCGGGAGATGTTCCGCAAAATTCCCAGGATAGATTTCATCTTTCCACCAGGAGGCGATCCCGGCTCAATGCAGGCGGATGAATTCATTGAAAGAGTGCGGAAATTCAAAAGCGTTCTGCCGCCAGACAAAGCCTCTGCACAGCTCTGGCCATCAGCTCAGGCGCCTCACAAATATCCCGACTGGGGCGAGAAATTCATCGCCGAAATGAACAAGCTCCCCGAGGAAATCGACGGTGTGGTTATGGGTCCAAATCACGCCTATCCTGTCCATGAATTGCGTCGGCTCTTGCCCTCAAAATATCCTCTGCGACTCTACACCGACATCACCCACAATGTGCGGTGCGAGTATCCGGTGCATTTCGACCGTGACGACTGGCACTTCGCTCTCGCCGGTCCTCAGGGACGTGAATCCGTAAATCCCAGACCTCGTGAGCTCAAGCTTCTTCACAAGCTTTCCGCCCAATACGGCATCGGCACTATCACCTACTCCGAGGGAATCACTGACGATGTGAACAAATTTCTGTGGTCAGATATGGACTTCTTCGGCAGCGATATTGACCTTAAAGAAACCTTAAAGGACTACTCGAGATATTTTTTCCCTGGTCTGGATGAGGAAAAAATCGCAGAGATAATTCTCGGTATGGAGCTCTGCTGGGTAGGTGACCCCAAGGACAATCCCACAATTCCCTATGTTTGGGAAAGCCTTTGTAATATCAATTACGGCGACGAAAACTGGCGCTTTAATCTACTGAAATTCCGTGCCCTGACCGACTACATTATCTACCTTAGACGAGTGTTTGAACTCGACCTGATAGAAGCGGCAAAACTTCATATTTGCAAAGGCGATTTGGCGACGGCAAGGACTGTTCTTGAAACAGATTTTGATGATGAATACAAGTCACTTCGTAACCAGCTTTTCACAATCGGAGAGAGACTTTTCAAGCAGATTGGTTACCAGTGCGACGTGGAGCATTTCGGAGCAAAAAATCCGGAAAGAGGAGCAGTTTTGGACACTGTGGATGTGCCGATTACGGACAGAAAATGGCTGTTGACACTCCTTGATAACGGTGCGGATGCGGATGTGATGTACCGTGCAATTCATCGCAATAAAGTAGACTCCGACGAGCTGTATTTTTCCGTGGCAACCAACGGCATCGAGGCAAGCGGAGTGCCGGTTCAGGACGGCGAGCCATATATGGATTTCCAGGGCGATGACCTGAATCTGAACAACGGAAAAATTCCCATGTGTCTTACGAAGGTGTTCGACAATTTCACATTCAGGAGCAAATTCGGCGGATTTACCCCCGGGACGGACTACCAAATCGTAATCACTTATACAGGCAAGCCCGAGGAGGAAATCACCCATCACAAAATCACGGTCAACGGAAATGTGGTATATGACGGACCTCGCTTCGGCGGTGAGGAGTATCCGCCACTTTACGGACTCTATCCCGAGGAATACACCGTCAGAGCCTACGACATCCCAGCGGAATTTTTTATCAACGGCACAGCGGAGATTGAATTTTCCGAACCAATCAAGGGCGTTATGTGGGCAGAATTTAGGATTGTGAAGAGGCATTAGGCATTAGGCACTAGGCATTAGACATTAGGGCTAATGAAATCACTGCGTGATTTGATTATAGCGTCCGCTCCGATAGACTTTGCGTAGCATGACTTTGCGATAGCATGACTTTGCATACGCCAAAAATTTCGTTATTCCGCACAAACAAACTCGTGCGGATGCTTTTATTTTATATAATCATATATTTTTTTAAATAACCTATTGATTTATTTTGAAAAAAGTGATATACTACATCATAGGTGATAATATGTTTGATAGAATTTTATCTCTCCTGTCCAAGAGAAAAAAACTTTTCAGTGGGCTCGGGATATTCCTCGTTCTCGTGATTTTCCTGACGGGCTACCTGCTTTTGAGAAAGGTGGACACCTCGGCATATAAGACCTCCCAGGACACAGAGGATGACGAAAATTTCACTCCCGAGGGCGACTACACATTTCTTATCACAATCGGCACCCAGGAGGAGACCTGTCCGCTGATATTTTATGCGGAATTTAATTTCACCGATGAGGAATTCACAGTCGAAAGCATTGACGCCGACACTGGCATTACATACGAGGCAGAATACACCGACTACAAAACCGTTTTTTTGGACGGCGGATTTACCGCTCTCCGATTTGCGTTGTCCGAAAATACAGACAAAACATTTTCACGATATATTTCAATCACCGACAAGAATTTTTCAAAGGCTCTTAAAAATCTTGGCTATGTGGACATAGAGCTCGAAAACGACATAAATCTCGAATGTGGCGACAGCACCTTAAAGCTGAAATCCGGAGTGAATTCCATAACGGGTGAGGATTTGGCAAACTACCTTCGTTACGGATTTCTTACGCTTAAACCATCCAAACGGGAGGCCAAACGGAGTGAACTTTTTTCTGCGATGCTGGACAGCTACCTGAACGAGGACAATCTTGACGAAGGTGAGGAGCTTTTTGCAACTCTTGTAAATTTATGCCAGGACACCGACATCTCGGCTTTCGATTATCATAATGCAGGGCAGTATTTGGAGTATTTGTCAAAGAGGCAATAGATCGGTTTCTGAGGATTTGTTGCGGTGATTAGCTCCTGCCGTACCGGAGTTAAGATAGGAGATAGGAAATAGGAAATATGGATGGCTGATTATAGAATGCGTTCCAATAGACCTTCGGAGCGGACGCTATAATCAAATCACGCAGTGATTTCCTCATTCTAGTGCCTAATGCCTAATGCCTTGTAACTGAACGAATAATCCTGCCTTCCTTAACAAACCCAAAAATCCACCAGAACACCCCAGAGGTACACAAATGGATAAACAAAGAATTGAAAACGCAGTGAGAGAAATCCTGCTTGCCATCGGCGAGGACCCGGACAGAGAGGGTCTTGTTGAAACACCGAAGCGTGTTGCTAATATGTACGAGGAGATTTTCGCCGGTCTGGAGGAGGATCCGAAACAGTACATCAAAACCTTTTCCACCGACAGCGATGAAATGGTCATCGTCCGTGATATACCGCTGTACAGCATGTGCGAGCATCATCTGTTGCCTTTCGTGGGTAAGGCTCACATCGCATATATTCCATCCGACGGCAAGGTCATCGGACTGTCAAAGCTTGCGAGAATTGTGCGTCATTTCGCATCCATGCCACAGCTTCAGGAACGGCTGACCTCTTCCATAGCCGACTTTCTCCAGGAGGAGCTTCATCCACAGGGTGTGGCTGTATTGGTCGAGGCGGAGCATCTCTGTATGACAATGCGAGGCATTCGTGCGGCAGGCGCAAAAACTCAGACATCGGCTCTGCGTGGAGTGATTTTGTCCGACACAAGAACCCGTGCCGAGGTAATGAGCCTCTTCGGAAAAAATGAGTAAACACAGAAATATTGCCCTATTTGTGCCACATGCAGGCTGTCCTCACACCTGTTCCTTCTGCAACCAAAGGACAATTTCCGGATGCGTAAATCCGCTAACACCGGAGGATGTTCGCCGTGCGGCAGATATTGCCTTACAGGACGGCGCAGGCGGTGAAATCGCATTTTTCGGCGGCAGCTTCACCGCAATTCCCATGGACTATATGACGGAGCTTCTCAATTCGGCGTATCCATACATCGAAAATGGCAGCTTCGAGGGAATAAGAATTTCCACAAGACCGGATTGCATAGACGAGGAAATACTCGCAATACTGAAAAAATACGGCGTCACCGCAATAGAACTGGGCGCCCAAAGTATGGACAACAGAGTCCTGCAGATTAATGAACGAGGTCACACGGCACAGGATGTATTGACCGCCTCCAAGCTCATAAAAGACAGCGGATTTTCTCTTGGGCTTCAAATGATGACAGGTCTATACGGCGATGATGGTAGCTCCACAATGCTAACTGCGGATGAGTTTATAAAAATTCATCCCGACACCGTGAGAATTTATCCCACAATCATTCTTGAGGGCACGACCCTTGCGAATTATTACAAATCGGGAATTTATGTTCCGCAGACTCTCGATACTGCCGTGGAGGAATGCGCCGAACTGCTAAAACGCTTCAACGAAAACAATATCAAGGTCATCCGGCTTGGACTTCATTCCGGTGGCAATGTGGAGGACGGCTATTTAGCCGGAGCATGGCATCCAGCATTCAGAGAGCTGTGCGAAGGCAGAATTTACCGTGATAAAATCCAAAAATATATAGACGAAAACAAGCTGAGCGGTAGAGTTGTATTCGAAGTACCGCCAGAGGATATTTCAAAGGCTCTCGGTCAGAAACGCTGTAATGTGGAGTATTTCCGGACGAAAGGAATTGAGCTGAAGGTTAGGGAGAAGATAGGAGATAGGAGATAGGAAATATTCTGACAGTTAGACTTTCGGAACGGACTCTATAATCAAATCGCTTGCCTATATAATATCATATTTGCTTTGATTTGTCAAGTAGTTATCTCAAAAAAATTTCACTTTTTCTTTGCGAAGCATGATTTTGCAACGCATGACTTTGCGTAAGCAAGACTCATCCTCATCAAAAATTCCCGCTAACCAACCTAAAACAAACCAAGGATAAATCAAAAATGTTCTTAAAATCACTTGAAATTCAGGGCTTCAAGTCCTTCCCGGACAAGACCGTTCTCAAATTCGACCGTGGTATGACTGCCGTTGTCGGACCGAACGGTTCGGGTAAAAGTAATATATCCGACGCCGTAAAATGGGTGCTGGGTGAACAATCCACAAAAACTCTCCGTTCGTCAAAAATGGAGGATGTTATATTCAGTGGTACCGGCGCAAGAAAGGCTCTGGGCTTTGCAGAGGTCACTCTCAGACTCGACAACACCGACCGCTACTTTGACCGTGACGAGGACGAAATATCCGTTACACGGCGTTATTTCCGTTCTGGCGACAGTGAATACCTCATCAACGGTCAGCTTGCAAGACTTCGTGATGTAAACGAACTGTTCATGGACACAGGTCTTGGCCGTGACGGCTACTCCATGGTAGGTCAGGGCAGAATTGAGGAGCTTGTATCCAATAAATCCAGCGAACGCCGTGACATCTTTGAAGAGGCGGCAGGTATTTCACATTTCCGTTACAAGCGGAATGATTCTCTCAAACGCCTGAATGCCGCAGAGGACAACCTTGTGCGTCTTCGTGACATTCTCAATGAGCTTGAGTGCCGTGTTGAGCCACTTCGTATTCAAAGCGAGAAGGCAAAAAAATATGTAGTTCTTGCCGACGAGAGAAAAAATCTGGAAATCGGACTCTGGCTTCATACATTGGAACAGTCCTCCGACAAAATCAAGGAGCAGTCCAACAAGCTTGAAATCGCCAGCATACAGTATGAACAGGTGACCAACGCCCTGGATATAATCTTTTCGGAAATCGAAAATGCAAGAGAGCTTGCCGCTGGAATAACCGCCGAAATCGAGGACATCCGTACCCAAAACGGTGAGCTGGAGGAACAGGCATCGACTCTGGATTCACAGGTGGCAGTTTGCGAAAACTCCACGGAACACAACAATGTGGCAATAGCAAGAGCCGAGGCGGATATGCTGGCAGAGGAGGAGACGAACAAATATTTCTCCGAACGCCTGGAAAAGGATAAGCTGGAAATCGCTTCACTCAACGAAAGAATCGCCATTCTTCGTGACTCACTTGCAAAGAAAACCGAACAGCTGGAAAGCATCTCCATGAGCGAGGAGGACTTCGAACAGAAAATCACCGGAATCGAGACGGAGATAAATGCCCGGGATGACGAGCTGACAAAGCACGAGCTGATAAAATCCTCCGCAGAATCTGCCATTGAGGAAATTTCATCACGAATAGAATCCCTTGATGAGGGCGCTGGCGATAGACTAAAAGAAATAGAGGAATTCAAGGGCAAAAAATCCGACTCCGAAGGCAAAATCAAGGCTCTCACTGATGAAATCGGCGAGCTTGAAAATGTGCTGGACGGCTACCGTCTGCGTGTTCAGAACCGCAATGCCAAGGTGGAGGAATACAAAAAAGAATGTGATTCAAAATCCATCGAAATCGAGAGAATGCAATCAAGAATGCGTATGCTTGAAGAGATGGAACGCAATATGGAGGGCTATACGGGCTCTGTCAAGGCCGTTATGAAGGAGTACAAAAACGGCGGACTAAAGGGCATTCACGGCACTCTCTCACAGCTCATTTCCACGGACAGCGAGTACAGTATCGCAATAGAAACGGCTCTGGGCGCTGCAATTCAAAACATCGTCACTGACAACGAATCCGACGCAAAAAAGGCGATGTACTTCCTGCGGGACAGAAATTTGGGACGTGCTACCTTCCTGCCATTATCCGCAATCAAGGGCAGAGAGCTGGACGAAAAGGGTCTTGACGACTGCTTTGGCTTTGTGGGCGTTGCCTCGGAGCTTCTTGAGTATGACAAAAAGTATGAGGATGTCATCATTAGCCTTCTGGGCAGAACCGTTGTGGTGGATGACATCGACTGCGCCGTGAATATTGCAAAAAAATATTCTCATAAATTCAAGCTCGTCACTCTTGACGGACAGGTCATAAATGCCGGCGGTTCAATGACAGGCGGTTCTCAGATTAAAAACTCCGGATTTTTAAGCCGTTCCGGTGAAATCGACAAGCTCCGCTCGGACATCAAATCCAGCGAGGAAAAGCTGAAATCTATGAACGATGAGCTGAAAAGACTTCGTGAAGATTACGGCAAATGCAAGGCGGAGGCTGACGGCACTGAGGCTGAGCTCTTCGCTAAAAAAGAGGAAAAAATCCGCTCAGAGTCGGCATACACCATAATTTGCGGACAGCTGGAGGGACTTATAAATGCCTCCAAGGAGCTGGACGAGGAGAAAAATTCCTCGGCACTTCGTATAGAAAAGCTCCGTGCAAATGCGGACTATTCCATAGGTCAAATTGCCGAAATCAAGGCGGAAATCCGCAGACTTGAGGATGAAAGGCAGTCGAACCTGGAAAGCCGTAGAAATACGAGAACCGGCCGTGATGAGCTTAACGGCGAAATTGCCTCCGTAAACCTTGACATCGTGGCGTCATTGAAGGATATTGAAAATCTGAACGGCGACATCGCAAGCCTTGAAAACAGGCGTGAAAGTCACAGCGGAAAGACGGATATGCTCAAGGCGGAAATTGAGGAGCTGAACAAATCCAACCAGGAGCTTCAGAACCAAATCCTTGAAACGAAAAACGCAGCAGCGGAAATTCGAAAATCCGTCACGGCAAACAATGATAAAATTTCCCAGCTCGCTACGAAGCGTGAGGAATACGAGAAAAAATCCGTGGATCTGCGTCTGAGTGAAAAGGAGCAAAACGAAACAAAGGAAAAGCTGGCATCGGAGCTTGTGCGACTTGACGAGAGGAAAACCGCCCTTGTCAAGGAACAGGAGGAAACCGAGAAAAAGCTCTTTGAGGAATATCAGCTCACTCGCCGTGAGGCATCGGAGCTTGGTATTGTGATAGATGACATTCCCGAAAGCGAAAAACGACTCCGTGAGCTTCGTGCTAAAATCCGTGCTTTAGGCAGTGTAAATGTGGCTGCCATCGACGAGTACAAGGAGGTTTCGGAGCGATACGAATTCCTGAGTACGCAAATCGGCGATATAGAAAAGAGCAAGGCTGAGCTTGAAAAAATGATTGACGAGCTGACAAGCAAAATGGCGACTCAGTTCAGCGAAAAATTCGAACAAATCAACACCTATTTCAAGGAGACCTTCAGTGAGCTGTTCGGCGGTGGTGAAGCCGGACTGATTTTGGAGGATCCAGAGGATGTTCTGGAATGCGGAATCGAAATCAAAGCACAGCCTCCAGGAAAGAATGTCAAATCAATCAGCCTTCTCTCCGGCGGAGAAAAGGGTCTCACCGCAATTTCACTTCTCTTTGCAATTCTCAAACTCAATCCTGCACCGTTCTGCTTCTTTGACGAGGTCGAGGCGGCTCTGGACGATGTAAATGTATCAAAATACGCAAGGTATGTACGCTCCTTCACCGATAAGACGCAATTCATCCTCATCACCCACAGACGAGGCTCTATGGAAGAAGCGGACACGATGTACGGCGTCACGATGCAGGAGGAAGGCGTGTCGAAGCTACTGAAACTCGAAACAAGCGAAATCGCTAAAGAGTGGGGATTGGAGTAGTAGATAGAAATTAGGAGATAGGAGATAGGAGATAGGAAATATTCTGACCGATGCAAATACCTCTTACCTTTTACCTTTG
>R07__coassemble_577_pt1 | contig 12034 bp, 9 predicted proteins | sample R07__metabat2_low_PE_009 | metagenome-assembled genome bin R07 | reverse complement strand
TTATAATGTATTTTTAGTTTATTGTCAAGTAGAAAATAAAAAACCGCAAAACAACATCAAAAATCGGAGACGGTTGGAAAAATGTAAAAATTGACGAAAAATCGGTTGGAAAAATGTAAAAAAATCGATTTTTTCGGTTGGAAAAATGTTGACAATCAGAGGAAAAGCTGTTATAATTGTCTCGATGAGATAAAATGAGGTAAAAAAATGCTATATCGAAAAATAATCGAACAAATAAAAGATTTTTACGACAACAACAAGAACAAAGTACTTATGATTGCCGGAGCAAGGCAAATCGGGAAAACATACATAATTGAAAAATATGCTGAGGCGAATTACAAATATTTTATTAAAATAGATTTTATTGAAAATCCAGAATATAAGGACCTTTTTAAATCGACGAAAAACAGCGATGACATTATGTTGCGGTTATCCGCCGTTTTTGGCGACAAGCTTTTTCCCGATGAAACACTTATATTTTTTGATGAGGTTCAAGAGTGCGAGGAATTGATTACACAAATTAAATACCTTGCGATGAATAATGATTATTCATTTATTCTGAGTGGTTCTCTTCTTGGTACAGCAGTCGGTAAAATAAGATCTGTTCCCGTTGGGTATATGAAAATAATCCGTATGTATCCCCTAGATTTTGAGGAATTTGCCATTGCAAACGGAATATCCCAAAGGGTAATTGACGCTTTACATACATGTTTTGAAAAAGGTCTCCCTGTTGATGAATTTATCCACAAAAGAATGCTTGAGCTTTTTGAGCTTTATTTAATAGTCGGAGGTATGCCCGATGCGGTACAGAAATACATTGATACAAAAAATCTGCGATTAGTATTCGAAACCCAGCAAACTATTATTCAGGGCTATCGTATTGATGTATCAAAATATGAGGGCAATCCGCAAATGCGCATTCACATAATGGAAATATTTGATATTTTGCCGGCTGAATTGAATAGCAAAAATAAAAGGTTTATTATGAAGGAAATGAACGAGACCAAAAGACTCAAACATTACATACCTGCATTTGAATGGCTCAAATATGCCGGTGTAAGCCTTCCAACATACAATATCGACGAGCCTGTTGTCCCATTGTTAAAGTCAAAATCCTCTTCACTTTTTAAGCTATTTTGTTCTGACTGTGGGCTATTATGCGCATCATATGGAAACTCCATACAAATCGATATATTAAACAAGGAGCAAAATATAAATTTTGGTTCAATGTATGAAAATGTCGCAGCACAAGAGCTGACCGCTCATGGATTTAAGCTTTATTACTACAACAATAAGAAAAAAGGCGAATTGGATTTTATAATAGAACAGGACGGCAATCCTATTCCAATCGAAATTAAATCCGGCAAGAGCTATAAACGACATTCAGCGCTCTCAAACATTCTTGACTGCAGAGAATATTCCTTTGAAAAGGCGTATATATTTTCAAACGCAAATACTGAGGTTGAAGGAAAAAAGATTTATCTTCCAATATACATGCTGATGTTCATCCAAAACGAAGAGAAAAAAGAGGATTTGTTTTTTGAAACAGATTTCTCCGATGTGAATGCATATTGTTAAGTAGGAATATCATCAAAAGAAATTGATATAAATTAAAAACCGCAGGATTTACCGGCGGTTTTATTGTATTTTATGGGCAATAATCCACTCCAGAATCTGTTCGCATGATTTCTCGCCAGCCGCAACAGACATCAATTATTTCTTCATTTGTTACCTTCAGATGAATGCCGTTTGTTTCCAGAAAAGAAATCATCACATAAACACCTATGCGTTTATTGCCATCAACAAAGGCGTGATTTGAAATAAGAGAATAACCGAGTCGTGCGACTTTCTCCTCTTTTGTCGGATACAGTTCCACTCCGTCAAAGGTCGCAAAACAATTTTCAAGGGCGACTCCAAAAGTCCTTCATCACGGATTCCGATACTTCCGCCAGTGGATTCAGCCATAACTTGATGCAACAACTTTACTTTTTCCTTTGAGAATTTTATCATTTTGCAAGTTCCTTAAATGCTGGGAGGTATTTTTTCAATACTCTTTTTGATATAATATCAATTTTTTCGTCATCAGTAAGCTCGGGAAAATACTTTTCGCCGTCCATGTCTATTACAAGGTACTTTGGTTTGTCCTCCTGAAATATCACAGCTTCACCATTTTTAGCTGCAGCATACGCAACCTTTGAAAAATCAAGCTGAGCTTGTGCAATAGAGAACGCAGTTTCTGATTTTATTTCCACATTAAACACCTCTTTATATGCATTATACATTTTTATGCTCAATTGTCAAGGGAAAAAACCGCAGGATTTACCAGCGGTTTTGTTGATTGTTATGCCTCGGGTTTGAATTGGGAGAGGCTCATAAAGTCGATTTTGTCAAGCTTTGTTCTGGGAAGAGCGTCGATGTATTTGTACTCTCTGGGTACGGCAAACTTGGAAATCTTACTCTCGCATGCCTTGGCAATTTTTTCCTCAAGGGCGGACTTATCCGTATTCTCATCGTTGAGGACAAGGAAGAGGCGTACTATTGGTGAAGTGCCAGCATAGCCCTGAACGGCACATGCCTCCTTGATTTCCGGCATTTCAGACAGGAGGACCTCAATATCACGGGGATAGACATTATAGCCCGAAATGATGACAACTCTCTTCTTTCTGCCCACAAAGAACACAAAGCCCTCGTCATCCATATATCCAAGGTCGCCGGAACGAATCCACGCCTTGCCCTTTTCGTCGTAGTAAACGCCGTCATCCACAGGTCCATCCTCGGTGAGGTAGCCCTGCATTACAACTGGACCGGAGATTACGATTTCGCCAATTTCACCATTGTTGACCCTCTTCATATCCTCGTCACGGATTTCAACAGTAAGACCTCTCTGGGGCACACCGATTGAGCCTGGCTTGTTATCCCAGGGACGGTTCACTATATCCACAGCGCAACACTCTGTGAGTCCATAGCCCTGACATACCTCAGCATAGGAGCCATTCTTACGGAGAATTTCACGGAGCCTCTCCTGAGCTGCCTTATCAAGGGCATCACCGCCACAGTAGATTGACTCCACATTTGCAAGATGCGGACCGTCAAATTCCGGATGAGCGATAAGCTTTCTGTACATATTGGGGACGCCGTTAAATTCACGAACCTTCTCAGTTTTAAGAACCTTAATGAAGTTGTCAGCATCGAATACCGGCATAAAGACAGCCTTTGCGCCCTCGTGAAGAGCGGCAAATGCGGCTGCCACAAGTCCAAAGGCATGGAAAAGAGGCATACAGCATATTGTGGTATCCACACCAGGCTCCGTCTTGGGCGTGTTGTCGTCGGTGGTCATCCAGGTGACCCAGTTGAGGTTGTAGTTGGTGAGCTTGATTGTCTTGCTTTCACCTGTTGTGCCGCCGCCGTGCATATAGATTGCAACATCGTCCTTACAGGATGAAAGTGCCTCTGACGGCGCATCCTTGCCCGCATATTTTTTGAGAATTTCCGGGAAAGTGATGAACTGTGCAATCGACTTGCCAGCCTCTATTGCCTCGGGTTTTGCAGGCGCAGAGCATTTGTCGGGATAAGCGTAGGTTGCCGGTACGCAGGCGACACAGGAAATTCCACATTCCGAAATAACGGGAGCAAAAGGAGTGAGGAACATATCCAAAATCGCAATACCCTTTGACTTGGTGAAGGCAAGCATCTTTTTAAGCACTGCCGGAGGAGTCTGTGGATGAACAAGGGCAGTGATTACGCCAAGTCTGTTGAGCGCATAGAGGAACATAACACTCTCCACATTTGTAGGCATAAATACGGTGTAGCAGTCACCTTTTTTGAGTCCAAGCTCCTCATGAATATATGCGGTCAGGGATTTTATATCCGCCACGAACTCTGATTTTTTGTGGTTTACACCATAGTGGCAGAATACATTGTATTCACCATACTGATTTGTGTTGCGGATATAGTAGTCAAAAATATTTTCATCTATCGGGAAGAAGCACTTTGCTCCGGCTGTGATTACATCTGTATATTTCATATTGTTCTCCTTATTTTTAGATTCAGCTTTATTTCCTATTTTCAATCTCATTCAAGAGGCAATAGGCATTAGGCACTAGACTCCGGAAAATCGCAAGCGATTTGATTATAGATTACGTTCCGAAAGTCTATCAGTCTGGATGAGCCATTACCTTTTCCCTTTTACCTTCATTGAAAAAGCTCTCCGTCGAATATTTCCTATTTTCTACCTTCTATCTCCTATCTTTTTGCAAAAAAGATAATACACCTGTTCGAAAAATAAACAAGTGTATATAAATAATTTTCGGAAAATATAAACAAATAACTATTTTAACTCGTTATTGAGGAAGGCATCCTTAAACCAAACGGACTTAACCTCAAAGGATTTTCCAGCAAGATAGGATAAATTTCCCAGGTCGGCGTTATCCTTAAAAATGAGCTTGTATGAGCAAAGAAACTGCTTTTTGTATCCGCCGTGTGCCTTGTTGTTTTCGTTTGTGCCGTACTTTCCGTCACCTAAGAGAGGATGTCCAATAGAGGACAGGTGGGCACGGATTTGATGTGTTCTGCCGGTAAGCAGGTCAATTTCGCAAAGACTCAATCCGTTTTTATAGCCTAATACGGTATATTTTGTTCGGATTTCCTTAGACCCGGGACGGAATTTATTCGACACAAAGACCTGATTTTTCTTCTCGTCCTTGAAAAGGAAGCCCTCAAGAATGTCGGAATTTTTCGGTAGCTTGCCGATACATACACATAAGTATAGCTTTGTGATGTCCCGGCGTTTGATTATGTCATTGAGATTGCGAAGACTCTCCGCATTTTTTGCGGCAATGACAATACCGGATGTATTCCGGTCAATTCTGTTGGCAAGAGCCGGAGCGAAGGAATTCTCCGCACTGGGGTCGTATTCGCCCTTTTCGTAGAGATAGCGTTTGACTCTCGTGATGAGCGTGTCCGTATATTCGCCCTCATCGGGATGAGAAAGCAGTCCCGCTTTTTTGTCAAGCAGGAGAATATTTTCGTCCTCGTAGATAATGTCGATGTTTTTTGAGGCGGACATAAAATCGTACTTAATCTCAGCTGGAGCAAAGAACTCGTCACTGATATACATATCCACCACATCACCTTCACAAAGCCTTGTAGAAATCTCGCATTTCTTACGATTGACCTTGATGTGCTTTGTTCGAATGGACTTATAAAGCAAAGATGACGGCAACATTGGAGCTGTCTTTGTGACGAACTTGTCAAGTCGCTGTCCTGCATCGTTTTTTGTGATTATAAAGCTTTTCATTATAATATCATTTCGGCGAACTCGTCCTCGTTGATGATTTTTATGCCCAGGGACTGCGCCTTTGTGAGCTTACTTCCGGCAGCCTCACCGGCAAGGACAACGCTGGTTTTTTTCGACACTGAGGAGCTTGTTTTACCGCCCAGGCTCTCGATAATTTCGGATGCCTCATCCCGTGTGTATTTGGAAAGTGAGCCGGTAAGCACGAAGGTCATACCTGCAAATCTCGTATCCTGAACCTGGGATTTATAGGTCATATTCAGTCCCAGGGACTCAAATCGGGCAATAAGCTCCTTTGTCGCAGGCAGTGAAAAATAGTCACACACGCTTGTTGCCATAACCTCGCCGAAGCCGTCTATGGTTAGAATTTCCTCCCGACTGGCATTCATAAGCTTTTCGATGGAACCGAATTTGGCACATAGTAATTTTGCCGCCTTTTCGCCGATATGACGAATACCCAGGGCAAAGATGAATTTCGGCAGGTCATTTTCCTTTGACCGCTCAATGGCATTTACAAGATTTTCTGCGGACTTGTCGCCCATTCTGTCAAGGCTGGCAATATCGGATTTTTTAAGAGTGTAAATATCCGAAGCATCCCGGAGAAGACCCTCATTTACCAGCATTTCAACCACACTTTCGCCAAGACCTTCGATATCCTGGGCATCACGGGAAGCAAAGTGAATGAGATTACGAAGAAGCTGTGCCGGACATTCCGGATTGACACAACGAAGAGCCGATTCGCCATCCTCTCTTACGGTTTTACTACCACAGGACGGACACTCGCTTGGCAGAAAATAAGGCTCGGAGGCATCAAAATGAGCCACGGAATCTATAACCTCAGGGATAATATCTCCCGCCTTTTTAACCCGTATTGTGTCGCCTATGCGTATGTCCTTTTCGGCAATATAATCTCCATTGTGAAGCGTCGCACGATTGACTGAAGTACCTGCAAGAAGGATTGAATCAAATACCGCTGTGGGTGTCAGCACACCTGTTCTGCCAACGGTAATTTCTATGTCACGAAGTGTTGTCTCCTTGACCTCCGGCGGATACTTGTAGGCAATCGCCCATTTGGGATATTTTGCGGTGGAGCCAAGAGTTTTACGATTTTCAAAATTATTGACCTTGATAACGGCTCCGTCTATGTCAAAAGGCAGAGTGCCACGGGAATTGCCAATTCTTTCAATTTCCGAAATTGCCTCGTCTATGCTTTTACAAAGCACGCAGGACGGAATCGTGTGAAAACCCAGGGATGAAAGATAATCAATGCTCTGCTTGTGACCAGTAAGCTCCACGCCACGGATTTGCTGAATGTTAAAGCAAAAAATGTCAAGTCCTCTTTTGGCTGTGACTGCAGAATTTTTCTGTCTGAGGCTTCCTGCGGCGGCATTTCTGGGATTTTTGAATGGCTTTTCCTCGTTGATTTCCTGCTCACGAACAAGCTTTTCAAAGGAGGCTCTGGGCATATACACCTCTCCTCTGACCTCGATGAACTCCGGTGGATTTGCCAGGGAAAGCGGTATCGTACGGACGGTTTTTAAGTTTGCGGTAACATCCTCGCCCACATTTCCATCACCTCTTGTGGAGCCACGCACAAGCCTTCCATTTTCGTATTCAAGAGAGATGGACAGACCGTCAATTTTCGGTTCAACGGAATACTCAACATCGGGAAATACAGAACGGACAGAGGCATCAAATTCACGAAGCTCCTCGAAGGAAAAGGCATCCTTGAGGCTCTCCATAGGAACGGCGTGAGTGACCTCCTCGAAGGTATTATCCGCCTTACCGCCAACTCTCGAAGTGGGTGAATTATCCGCCTTCAGCTCCGGATATTTACTCTCCAAATCCAAAAGCTCATGCATAAGAGCATCAAATTCAAAGTCGCTTATGTCTGACTCATTCTCCACATAATATTGATAGGTATATTTATTTATAAGCTCCGTAAGTTCCCGGACACGCTCCGCAATTTTTGAATCCGTCATAGTAGCTCCCTGAAATATAATCCGTTAGTGTGTTTTTCATTACAGGACTTCCCTGCTTTGTAATTCTCGTAAATCCGTCTACATTCGTCACGGCTTTCAACGGTAAAATAAAGGGTGACAAAATCGATATTCGTGATATTTTTTCCTGTGACATCCAGAGGTACGGAATTTAGCAAGATACTGTATTTTTTATTTCGGCAAAGCACATTAAATGCCGTGCCGTATCTGTCTGTGAGCTGTGTAAGTCCATTACAGCCTCCACAGCCGTTTTTCGTTTTCATTGGACATGAGCGAAACTGCATAAGAGGCAAATAGCCATAGACCAGAACGCCTCTGGGAATTTCACCCCGGAGATTTTCGATTTCCTTCGCCGAAAGCTCAAAGGATACCGTGGCGTCGGAAAGACCTTCACGACCATATATATCGGCGGAAAGACTGTTAAAAATATTGAGTCCGTGACCACCGTGAACACAAAATCCCATATCACGGCAGAACTTCAACATACCTGCATTTTCAACCAGGACATTTTTAACGCCCATTTCTTTTAACTTTTCAGCCTGGGCAATTATGCGTTCCTCATCGGCAGCAAAGACCAGGGACGGAATTTCCGCAATGAGTCTGTCGCCAAGCTTTTCTACAATTTCACTATGAGAAAGCACATCCACAAGTGGCAGGAGGATTTCATCAGCATCATTTTCAAAATATTGAGCGATATTCTCAAATCGCAGTCTGACCTTTTTTTCAGTAGTTTTATGAGCCGGCAAATCCGTCATCTGATAATCACGGATTTCATAGCTGTGATTGTTTTTGCGGATTTCATCAAGTCTGCAAAGAACCTCACGGCGAAGAGCATTCAACTCCGACATACGGCACATCATACTGTCCGGATTATGAACCTTCAGCTCACCCAGATAATATGGCGTATCACCGGTTTTTTCCATAGCACGCCTGACATAATCGGAATCAAGTGGTCTGTTCTCCGCAGTCACAGCGCCCTCAGATACACATTCTGCGGTATTTCCGTCGGCGTCCGTAACGGACAATCTCATTTTGCCATCGCCATTTACCGTGAATGTCATATCACAGGCTACAGTCTGTCTCTCCTTGCGATAAAGTCCGGAAAGTTTATTTAGAACATTGCTGGCTGCAAGCACATCATCCTTTGTACGGTAGCCGAACATATCCAAATTTATCCTGGATTTAAGGTAGCCATCGGTGAAGCCTGAGCGTGAAAACACGGATTGGAGAGTGTCTATATCATACTCTTCGCCATTTCTTGCCTTAAAGCAGGCATCCGTCACCGCAGCCACATATTCCGGGCGTTTCATTCTGCCCTCGATTTTAAGAGAATCCGCACCAGCTTCACGGAGTAAATTCATATCGCCGATATAGGACATATCCTTAAGCGACAGGGCATATTCCCTGCCTCTTGCGTTGAAATTCAGTCTACATGGCTGGGCGCATCGGCCACGATTACCGCTTCTACCTCCAAGCATTGCAGAGAGATAACAGCTTCCGGATACACTCATACACATAGCGCCGTGTACAAACACCTCAATTTCACAGTCGGTACACTGGGATAAAAGTCCGATTTCCTTTGCAGAAAGCTCTCTTGCGGGTACAATTCTCGAAAAGCCGAAGTTCTCGGCAAATCGGGCTCCGGACACATTGTGTATTGTCATCTGAGTTGAGGCGTGAAGACTCATATCCGGGCAAATGTCTTTCACAATATCGGCAACGGCAAGATCCTGAATAATTATGGCATCGGCTCCACATTGGGCGATGAATTTTATCTCCTCCGCCACATCGGAAAGCTCGCTGTCACGGACAAGTGTGTTGAGAGTTATGTACGCCTTCACACCGTGTATGTGGCAGTATTCCACCGCCCGGCGAAAATCCTCGGGCTGGAAATTCTCCGCATTTGCTCTTGCGTTAAATCGGGTCGCACCGAAATAAACCGCATCGGCTCCTGCACGAACTGCGGCTATAAGTTGTTGGACGCCTCCGGCAGGCGCAAGAATTTCAGGCTTGTTATTCATCAAATTTGAATTCTATCTCACCGTTTTCGGGATAGACGGATATTACGCCAGCTTTTTCTTCAAAACGGCCTTTTGAAAGTGAAAGTGAATAGTCGAAGCTATCATCGGAAAAGCCTCGGAATGACATAAACAGCTTCTTTTCTGCCACACCGATATAGGGTATTTTGTCGTTGTCGGCGGTACGGAATTCGAAATGCCAGTCGTCGGATTTACTCTTACAGAGAATTTTATTCGGGAAAATATCATAGCTCAGATTACCTGCTGTGGCGATGATTTCATCCTTGAGAGCCGTGGAAAGCAAATCTGCCGTGTTTGAACCTACGGGATAGATACCGGCTCTAATGCTGTCGTTTGAGAAAAGGAGACCGTCCATAACCGGCAGAGTGAACTGACCAGCTCTTTTTTCCCTGTTTGCCTTATCAAGGAACTGTTCTTTATAATTTTCATCGAAAATCGACAAATCACGAATCCAGACATTTTCGTCCCTGGAGATGATATTCACACGGTAATATTTGCTGTAATACCATATACTCCTGTAGCCGTCACCCGTAAGATCGTTGTCGGTACACATAGCCTCAGGAACAGTTTCGTCGAAGGTGTCAGAATACCAGTTGCCCGCCTCTTCAAGAGCCATAATCTGGATTTCGCCAGTCCTGACCTTTTCCTTGAGAAGCTCCATCTGCATTGGAAGTCCCTTGGATATGTCCTCCCAGCCAAAGGAATTTTCCTGTCCAAACTGGGCAAAGGCAAAAGATAGGCACTTATCGTTGTAGTTCTCGTTGAGGAAGTTTTCAACCCATTCTCTGTTTCCGCCGTAGCCCTCACACACTGGTTCAAGAGTGCAGACAGCCTGCTTATAATCCGCCGTGCCCAAGCCGGAATCGTACTGATGGATAGAATCTGGACCCAGCATACGAAATACCGGCACATCTATCTGATTTTCCTTTGTATTAGCAGGACAAAGGGCATTATTGCGACAAGGGTAGTAGGCTCCGTTAAAAAATCCGCCACGGAAGGTTATGCCGTCAGTACCATACTGTTCCTTGCAAATACAGGCAGCGGATATGTTGTACTTGTCCTTCATATAGGCAAGAGAACAGGCATCAAGCATCCATGCGCCCACAACTGCAGGATACATACCGTATATGTCCTTATACTTTTCGAATGCCGTGTCAATAAGCTTTTTTCTCTCATCGGGAGAATATCCCGTAAGGTATGAAACACTGACCTCTGGATCCCATGGAGTACTTCCTCGCCATAAAATTCCAGACTTTTCCGCAAGCGGTTGTACCACCTCAAGCCAAAGACCCGTTTGGGCATCCTCAAATCGGCGGACAAGCTCTATATAATCCTCACAGATAAGCGCATCATACTGGAACAAAACCGTTGAGGCAAAGGCGTATTTTTCGCAGAGCTCAAGCTCGCTTTTGAGAGTATCAAAAAGGAAGCTGTCATCCGGCACACGATGCTCCGTAGTGCGGACAAAATTGATAATGCTTGCGATTTTTTTCGGCTTGCCGTCATCATTGTTGACTGGAGTGTCCTTAAATATATCCAAAGTCGGCACTTCAATAGAAAACTCATCCTTGGTGTAAGACTGTGGACGGATTACCTTCGGCTTTCTTTTTAGAGGGTCGTATACAAATTTTTTGCAACCACCGTTTGCAGGCATAATTCCGTTTTTCGGACATATAACCTCCGATTCATCTGGAGACAATTTACCTATCTTGCAATATGCACAGGCGGGTTTTGAATCATTGTTAAACAGCTTTTGCTTCATTATTTTTCTCCGATGAAATCAAAAATTTTATCAATACTGTCGCTTGTTAGTATTTTACCCATTGCGTCACGCTCGGCAAAATCACATTCGTACATCTTCTCAAAAAAGGCATTCAGAGTATCATAATAGCCCTTTATGTTGACAAATGCCACCGGGATATTGGTGATACACAGCCTATTCAGACAGATGACCTCGGATATCTCGTCAAGTGTACCGGGACCTCCAGGTAGAGTTATGCAGGCATCCGCAAGCTCAATCATTTTGCTCCGCCTGTCTGCCATATCCTTGGTGTATATGGTCTCGGTAAGTCCCTCATAATGAACACTTTTTATGTATTCCACATCCGGCACAACACCGATAACCTTTCCGCCGTTGTCAAGCACGCCCGACGCCACAGCGCCCATAAGTCCGATGTTGGAACCACCGTATACAAGGGTGTGACCGTCCTTTGCTATACGCTCGCCGATTTCCCTGGCGAATTTCATATATTCCGGAGAATTTCCGCTTTTTGATGCACAATATACTGCTATGTTCATTTTTGTGGTCCTTTCATGTAGTCCTTCTGCGGAGGCCTTGCTCCGCAATGTCTGGATTTGCCAAGTCCCGTAACCCATCGCACACCCTCAAATTTTGGACGAAACTCCCCAGCCGTCCGCACGCCCCCTTGAATAACTGGCGTAGCGAATTACCGCACGCCCCCTTGGGGGAGAGGGCCGCCAGGGATTGAGGCGGCGAGGGGGTCGAAAGTAAATAGAAAATGTTGACGAAATTTACTTTTTTCTAATGCGACCTTTATTCGTCGCAGGAAGTATAAGGCATTAGGCATTAGTGCTGAGGAAATCGCAAGCGATTTGATTATAGGGTACGCTCTGTGGGTTTTATTCTGAATCGAACGAAGAACCCCCCTCGCCAGGCTCTTCGCCTGGCCCTCTCCCCCAAG
>R07__coassemble_457_pt1 | contig 14141 bp, 9 predicted proteins | sample R07__metabat2_low_PE_009 | metagenome-assembled genome bin R07 | reverse complement strand
AATTGACCCCCTCGCCAGCAAGCTGGCCCTCTCCCCCTTTCAGGGGGCGTGCGAGTGCTAAGTGAGTTTATTCGGAAACGGACGAAGAACCCCCCCTCGCCATTCTTCGAATGGCCCTCTCCCCCAAGGGGGCGTGCGATGGGCTACATGACTTTGCGAAGCAAGACTTTATTTATTTTCCAACTTTCTCTTGACAAATCCGCTAATTGGATGTATAATAATACGAATTACACTGTGGAGGAATATCCTTGAACACTTCGGAAATGAGCATACCGAATGCGGGTTTATCCGTGCAAAAAGGCTTTGCAGAATCCGTAAAATCCATTCTTGAGGCGAAGTACGATCACACGCCACGAGCTTTTGTCCATACCTACGGCTGTCAGGGCAATGTGTCGGATTCGGAGAGAATAAAGGGTATGCTTCACGAAATGGGCTATGTTTTCACCGACTCCCCGGAGGATGCGGATTTGGTGCTATTCAACACATGCGCCGTCCGTGAACACGCCGAGGACAGGGTTTTCGGCAATGTTGGAGCTCTGAAAAATATCAAGGAAAACCGCCGTGATATGATCATTGCGCTCTGCGGATGTATGATGCAGCAGCCTCGAATTTCAGATAAAATTAAGCGTAGCTACCCTTATGTGAATCTGGTATTCGGCACCTTTGCCTTCCCAAGATTACCGGAGATGCTCTACCGAGTTTTGCAGGGCAAGAGGGTATTTGAGGTGGCTGAGGAAAAGGGCAAAATTGTGGAAGGTCTGCCCACCTACCGTGACAGGGCGTTCAAGTCCTGGCTGCCGATTATGTACGGCTGCGACAATTTCTGCTCCTACTGCATTGTGCCCTATGTGAGAGGCCGTGAAAGGTCAAGACGACCGGAGGACATCCTTGCCGAGGCAAAACAGCTCATCGCCGACGGTGCAAAGGACATTACACTTTTAGGACAGAATGTAAACTCCTACGGCAAAGGTCTTGACATCGACATCAATTTTGCAAAGCTACTCAAAATGATAAACGACCTGCCCGGGAATTTCGTCCTGCGGTTTATGACATCCCACCCAAAGGACTGTTCAAAGGAGCTTTTGGACACTATGGCGGAATGTGAAAAGGTGGAGAGACACCTGCACCTGCCGTTCCAGTCGGGCAATAACCGTGTTCTTCGGGAGATGAATCGCCGCTACACAGCCCAGGAGTATATCGCCTTGACGGACTACGCAAAAAGCGTTATGCCGGATATTGCCATCACTTCGGATGTGATTGTGGGCTTTCCCGGGGAAACCTATGAGGAATTTCAGGATACATTAAGGCTTATAGAGAGAGTGCAATTCACAAGCCTCTATACATTTATATATTCCCGGCGTGAAGGCACGGTGGCTGCAAAAATGCCCGACGAAGTGACTCATCGGGAAAAGGCGGAATGGATGCGTGAACTGCTGGATTTGCAGGAGAGCATCGCCGCTGTTCGCACCGCTGGTTATGTGGGCGAAACGAAAAAGGTTCTGGTGGAGGAGTGGGACGGAAAAGGCATCCTCGTTGGCAGAACAAATGACAATATTACAATACAATTTCCCGGAGATGAAAGCCTCATCGGTACCTTCCAAAATGTAAAGGTGACCGAGGCATTGAGCTGGATTGTCAAGGGAGAATTACAAGGAGAATAATTATGGATATCATCAAGCTTACAAGAGAACTGGGCGCCGCTATTCAGCAGGACGAGAGATACCTTGCGTTCGTCGCCGCACAGAAGGCTAACGAAGAGGACGCAGAGCTCAACGAAATCATCGGCAAGCTCAACCTCATTCAGATGGCTTATCAGAACGAGATGCAGAACGATGCTCCCGATAATGCCAAGCTGGAAAGCTACGATCAGGACTTCCAGAAGACCTATGGCGAGCTGGCTCTCAATGAGAATATGATGAAGTACGAGAAGGCAAGAGCCGAAGTGGACGAGATGATGAACTACATTATGCAGATTCTCTCTCTCTGCGTAAACGGCGAGGATCCGGCTACCTGCGAGCCCAAGACTGAGGAACATGACTGTGGCGGAAACTGCTCATCCTGCGGAGGATGCCATTGATTCGGTAGGAGACAGGAAATAGTCGGTTCTGGGAATTTTTGCAGAAGGCTGGTCTGACTGTTCTGTTAGAAGGCATTAGGCATTAAGCAAAAGGCACTAGGGCTGAGGAAATCACTGCGTGATTTGATTATAGACTGCCCGATGCGAGATAATTTGGTGCGAGTTTTATTCGTCGCAGGAAGTAAAGGCAAGGCATTAGGCATTAGGCTCCGGAAATCGCAAGCGATTTGATTATAGATTGCGTGCCGAAGGTCTATCGGTCGGAACATTTCCTATTTGAGGCAAACCGTTATCCAACTAATGTCCAACGGTAAATACTATGAAAGAAAAAAACAAAATTCTAACAACCAAGGCGGCAGTAATTTACGCTCTCGGGATTTTTGGCATACAATTTTTCATCGGCTTCATGAATAGCTTTCAGACCGAGTTTTACAACAAAATGTACTCCGGTTTTGACGGCAATATTTTCTACGCCTCCGCAATAATCATCCTCGTAGCGAAAATTATAAGCTGCGTGTTCGACCCGGTTATCGGCGGAATGATTGACAAGAGCAACAAGCCCGGCGGAAAAATGCGTCCCTGGATTTTGCGCTCACTCTTTCCTCTGGCGATTTTGACAACCCTGATTTTTATCTACATTCCCTTTGATAAAATTCCCGGTGCGAAAGGCAAAATTCTGCTCTACGGCTACATCACAATTACCACTGTACTTTGGAATATCGCAATGAGCTTTGCGGACATTCCGTCATCGGGTATGTTGTCGCTTCTTTCTCCGGATGTGGACGAGCGAAATACTGCGGCAGGATTTGCAAATCTGACAAAATCCGCAGCGCTGGGTGGTACAGGTGTTGTTGTCACCGTCGTTATGCTTGTCCTGAACCTCATAAAGGGCGAGGGAAATTATCCCGACAGCCTCTATTATATGCTCACCGCTGTCCTGATTGCCGTTCTGGGCATTCCGCTGGGGCTTCTTATGTATTTTACCAACAAGGAAACTGTGAAATCCACAGGCTCCACCACCGGTCAGTTTTCATTTAAGGATATTTTTGCGGAATTTAAGGAAAATAAGCAGATTTTGCTTGTATTCCTCCTCTATATGCTTGGCTTTGCAAGAGGTATTACCGTTATGGTCTGCGTTCAGGCGAACGGTGCACTTGTGGGCAAGCTCAATCTGTTCGGTATGACCTTCGATACCACCGCAGATGCCACCTGGCTTCCCGGTCTTTTAGGCGGTATTACGGGTGTAATCGGATTTGCCGTTGTGCCTAAAATCCACAAGAAATTCGGCACGAAAAAGACTTATATAATGTATAGTATCGGCACCTTCGTCTGTGCGGCGATATTCTGCATTTTCTATTGGCTTTTGCCGGCGGACAGTCCCATAAGATACGGCGTGCCGGGAATGATTTATGTGGCGGCATCACAGTTCTTTATGTCCTTCCTTACAACCGCAAATACCTATATTCCGCTCATTATGACTGCCGACATCGTGGATTATGAGTTTGAGAGAACAGGCAAACGCAAGGAAGGTATCAACTACGCAGTCCTCAGCCTTGCAATTAAGCTTTCGAACGCCTTCGCTGTGGCTCTGGGACTTCTCCTTATCGCATTTTCCGGCTATACGCAGGTTATGTATGAATCCGGCGTTATACCTGTCCGCACGCAAAATATTATGGTATTCGACTATATCGGCGTCGTCGGCGTGTCGGCATTGCTTTCCATTATCCCGATGTTCTTCTATAAGGTAGATAAGACAGAGAAGGTTTGAGAATAGGAATTTATAAATAGGCAGGGCATTAGGCATTAGGCACTAGGGCTGAGGAAATCACTGCGTGATTTGATTATAGAGTCGGTTACCCAGCCTTTCGTAACAAATTCCCAGTACCCGACAATTTCCTATTTCCTATTTCCTATTTGTTTTTTTCCGGAGGTGTATTATGCCGCTGAGTCCGATGATGCAGCAATATATGAAGACGAAAGAAGAAAACCCGGGTTCGCTCCTGTTTTACAGGCTCGGGGACTTCTATGAAATGTTCTTCGAGGATGCGAAAATTGCATCAAAGGAGCTGGATTTGGTGCTGACGGGTCGTGATTGTGGATTGGATGAACGGGCGCCAATGTGCGGAATACCCTATCATGCGGTGGACAGCTACATCGCAAAGCTGGTTCACAAGGGCTACAATGTGGCAATATGCGAGCAAATGGAAAATCCGGCTACGGCGAATGGCATAGTCAAGCGTGACATCGTGCGGATTTGTACTCCGGGTACGGTGACTGCCAGCGAGATGCTGGACGAGTCCCGAAACAATTTCCTCTGCGTGATTTTACAGCGTGACGGAGTTTACGGACTCTGCTTTGCGGATATTTCCACAGGTGCGGTGAAGGTATGCGAGCTGTCCGGCGGCGACACCTCCGCAAAGGTTGTGAATGAGCTTGCCCGGTTTTGTCCGACGGAGCTGATTTGTACCCGTGACACAGCCACAGAAAAGAACATTCACGGCTTCCTTGCCTCCACAGACAAAATCACTACCGCTTTGTTTGATGAAAACGGCGACGACTTCGAGGGTTGCATTACGGCTGCCAGGGAGCATTTCGGCGAAAAATCTGCAGAATTGGGACTTACGGCTCTCACGGTGGGTACGGCGGCTTTGGGTAAGGCAATATTGTATCTTCGTGATGTGCAGAGAGGCGACCCAGAAAACATCACAACGGTGGATGTGTACTCCGGCGCCCGATTTATGAGTATCGATGCTACGGCGAGGCGAAATCTGGAACTTTGCGATTCACGCTCCACAGGCACTGTCAAGGGCTCGCTTCTCTGGGTGCTGGACGCTACGAAAACCTCCATGGGCAAGAGGGCTCTGCGTTCCTGGGTTGAACAGCCACTTTATTCAATTAAAGACATCTACCTTCGCCAGAATGCGGTGTCGGAGATTTTCGACCGTACAGAGCTTCGGGAAACGCTTCGTGAGGAGCTTTCCGGAATAAACGACTTCGAGAGAATTTTGACCAGGGTGGTTCTTGGTACCTGCAACGCAAAGGAGCTTCGCACCATGTCGGTGGCGTTCCGTCATCTGCCGGAAATCAAGAGCTGTCTTAACTCCGTCAACTCAAAAATGCTCCGGGGACTTTGGGAGTCCATCGACACTCTTACCGATGCTGCCGACCTAATCGACCGTGCAATTGTGGATGATCCGCCATTTTCTGTTCGTGAAGGCGATATGATTCGCAAGGGCTTCAATGCTGAGCTTGACGAACTACACGAAATCGTCACTGGAGGCAAGAATTATCTCACGGACATTGAAGAGAGAGAAAAGGAAAAAACTGGCATAAAGAAGCTGAAAATCGGCTATAACAGGGTTTTCGGCTACTATATTGAGGTGACAAATTCCTTCAAAGAAATGGTGCCGGAGAGCTACATCCGAAAGCAGACTCTTGCCAACGCAGAGCGCTACATAACTCCCGAGCTGAAAGAATTGGAAAGCAAGGTTCTTGGGGCAAAGGAGCGGATTAACACCTTAGAGTACGAGCTATTTTCGGCGATTCGTGAGCAAATTAAGGGTATGCAGTACCGCATAAAGCTGACGGCGGACGCCATTGCCAGGCTGGACGCATTGTATTCTCTTGCCACGGTGGCGGTGGAGAATGATTATATCTGCCCGGTGGTGGATGACGGTGATATCCTGTCGATAGCATCGGGACGGCATCCTGTGGTGGACAAAATCCTTGACGGAAGCACACCCTTTGTACCCAATGACACTCTCCTTGACGGCAAGGACAACAATCTTGCAATCATCACGGGTCCAAATATGGCGGGCAAGTCCACATATATGCGTCAGGTGGCGCTCATTGTGATTATGGCGCAAATCGGCTCATTCGTGCCTGCGAAGTCGGCTCACATCGGACTTGTGGACAGCGTGTTCACAAGAATCGGAGCATCCGACGACCTGATGACAGGGCAGAGTACCTTTATGACGGAGATGAATGAGGTCAGTATCATCCTCAAATCCGCAACGAGTAAGAGCCTTGTGATACTGGACGAGGTGGGCAGAGGCACAAGCACCTTTGACGGAATGAGCATTGCCCAGGCAGTGCTGGAGTTCATTGCATCAAAAATCGGCGCAAAGACTCTCTTCGCAACTCATTATCACGAGCTGACAGCCCTGGAAGGACAGCTCAAGGGTATAAAAAACTACAACATAGCCGTAAAAAAGCGTAAGGACGAGATTATTTTCCTTCGCAAAATCGTTCCCGGACCTGCTGACGGAAGCTATGGTACGGATGTTGCCAAGCTTGCGGGACTTCCCAAGGAGGTTCTTAATCGGGCAAAGACAATTCTCCGGGAGCTTGAACAGATTGACTTTGGCACCAGAGAGGTGAAGACGGCGTCTGACGAGGATTTCGACGACCAGATGACCTTCTCACAGAGTGGCAAGGACGAGATAATTCGGGATATTAGAATGCTTGATCCCTACAATATCAGTCCCATGGAAGCCCTCAGAATCCTGGCTGAGCTGAAAAAACAGGCGGAGGATATTGGGTAGGTAGGAGAGAGGAAATAGGAGATAGGAAATGTTCCGTAGCGAACATATAAATGCACGCTCACCGAAATCCTCATGCGAAAACTCCGTAACCCATTCGCACGCCTCTTGATAAACTAGCGTAGCGGAATAACGCACGCCCCCTGAAAGGGGGAGAGGGCCAAGCTTTGCTTGGCGAGGGGGGTTCTCAAAGCTCAAATTATGGACGAAGCTCCCCAGCGTCCGCACGCCCCTTGAAAGGGGGAGAGGGCCGCCAGGGATTGAGGCGGCGAGGGGGTCAGAAAAAATAGGAAATAGGAAATCGCAAGGAATTTGATTATAGAGTCCGTTCTGTGGGTTTTATTCCGAATCGAACGAAGAACCCCCCTCGCCATTCTGCGAATGGCCCTCTCCCCCAAGGGGGCGTGCGAGATGTTCGCTACGGAGGTTTATCAAGGGGCGTGCGATGTGCTACGGGACTTCGCTCGGGGATTTTAGGGGGCGTGCGACAACGCAAGACTCTTAACTTCCTGGACGGTCAGACAAACTTCCCGAATCAAATTCCCGGTAACCGCCTAATGCCTAGTGCCTAATGCCTTCTAACAGAACGGTTAAACTTCTATATTGAAGAAACTACCTTTAACCAGCTATCTGACAATATACAACAAAGGAGTGATTACGAATGCCGAAAATCAATATTTTACCCAAGAATACAGCGGAGCTTATCGCTGCGGGTGAGGTGGTTGAGAGACCGGCATCCGTGGTCAAGGAGCTTATCGAGAATTCGGTGGATGCAGGAGCGAAGAAAATCACGGTGGAAATTTCCGGTGGTGGAACTCGCTTCATCCGTATCACCGACAACGGCTGTGGAATTGCCCGGGAGGATGTTCGCACAGCCTTCATAAGTCACGCAACAAGCAAAATAAAGAGCATAGAGGATCTGTATTCCATCCACACAATGGGCTTCCGAGGTGAAGCTCTGCCCTCAATAGCGGCGGTGTCAAGGGTGGAGGTTCTCACAAAATCCCCGGAGGAATCCGTGGGTACCAGATACTGTCTTGAAGGCGGAGAAGAGAAAATTTTTGACGATGCCGGATGTCCGGACGGAACTACAATTGTGGTGTCTGATATTTTCTACAACACGCCTGCGAGAATGAAATTTCTCAAGAAGGACAACACCGAGGGCAACTATGTGACGGATGTGGTATCCAAGGCAAGCTTGGCGCATCCCGATGTGTCCTATCGCCTCATCAAGGACGGTAAGCAGACTCTGTTTACCTCAGGTGACGGCAACCTTAAAAATGCAATTTCCGCCGTGTACGGTAAGGAGTTTTCATCCGGGCTCATACCCTGCTCCTATTCCTTAAACGGCATTGAAATAGATGGCTTCGTGTCAAAACCGCTTAACTGCCGGGCAAACAGGAATATGCAACATTTCTTCGTGAACAGGCGTTGCGTCCGTATTCCCGTGGCAAGCGCCGCTTTGGACGAGGCATACCGAAATTCCTCCATGGTGGGCAAGTTTCCATCCTGCGTACTGATGCTGAAAATAGCTCCTCAGACCCTGGATGTGAATGTTCATCCCGCAAAAACGGAGGTTAGATTTTCTGACGAAAAGCGGATATTCGACATAATTTTCTATTCGGCGAAATCCGCAATACAACAGGGCGACACAAGACCGGAGTTCACCTTCGGCAAGACCGCTTCATCCAATTTCAACCCACCTCAAAGGTCGGAGCAGTTCTTCATTCACATTCCTGCAAGCGAATATGGCAATACCGTACCTTCCGTAAAGCAAGTTTACGAGGAGAAAAATCCGCAAACACAGGCTGTTTCAAAGACGGAGTACAAGCCCTTTGTGACCGGAGATGTGCTGACAAAGGAAATTCTCACCAGGGAATTTTCCGATGACGAGGACGAAAAAATCAATCCTCAGGAGCTTCTGCAAAGCGTCGTTCCAAATACCAGGAGTGAAGCCGAGATAGAGCCTATACAGACGAATATACCTGCAATTCCATTGGATGAATCGGTAATTCCATCGGAGGAACCGGTAATTCCATCGGAGGAACCGGTAATTCCGTCCAATGAGCCGGTGATTTCATCTGACGAAAAGGACAAGCCCAAGCCGGTGAAAATCATCAGCGAGGTGTTCAACACCTACATCATCTGCGAGTATGAAAATAAGCTCCTACTCATCGACAAGCATGCCCTCCACGAGAGAATACTTTATAACGAGCTGAAAAGCAGACCCAGGGAAAACATTTCCCAGCTACTTATTAGTCCAGTGACGGTTATACTGTCGGCGAAGGAATACGATGCGGTGATTTCCAATAGAGATATTTTCTCAAGTGCTGGTTTCGGAATAGAGGACTTCGGAGACGGTTCGGTGATAGTGAGAGAATGTCCGGTGATGCTCATGGATGAGGATGTGCCGGGAATGATAACCGAAATGGCAGGGAAGCTACTTGGAAGCATCCGTGAACCTACACCCGATAGACTGGACGAAATTTTTCACAGTATGGCTTGTAGAGCAGCGGTGAAGGCAGGCTCCCAGCTTAACAAAGATGAGCTGGCGGATTTGGTGGGACGGTTTTTATCCGACGATAGCCTTCGGTACTGTCCACACGGTCGTCCGGTACTCATCGAGATGTCCCGATACGAAATAGAAAAGCAATTCGGCAGAGCAGGTGCTATATGAAAATTCCCGTAATCGCAATCGTAGGTCCTACCGCATCCGGCAAGACGGCTCTGGCTGTGGAACTTGCAAAATCCATCGGCGGAGAAGTGGTATCGGCGGACTCCATGCAGATTTACAAGGGTATGGACATCGCCACCGCAAAGCCTACTACGGAGGAAATGCAGGGCGTAACCCATCATCTCATCGGATTTCTTGACCCGAATGTGCCCTTTAGCTGCCCGGAATATGTCCGAATGGCTCACGCTGTTTTGGAGGACATTCACAGCCGTGGGAAAATTCCCGTGGTCTGTGGTGGTACAGGGCTTTACATCGACTCCCTGCTTTTGAATATTGACTTTGGACAGGAGCTTGAGGATACGGAGAAAAAACGGGAAATTCGCCGTGTCTGCGAGAATATGAGCGGTGAGGAGCTACTGGACATTCTGAAAAAATTCGACCCGGAATGCGCCCAGAGACTTCATCCCAACAATCGCAACCGGATTATCCGTGCAATCGAGGTCTACGAGCTTACCGGCATTACCCAGACCGAGGCGCAGAGGCGTTCACGGCTTACCGAAACTCCATACGATACGATTTGGATTTGCCTTGACTACCGTGACAGACAGAAGCTCTATGGAAGGATTGACTCCCGTGTGGACAGGATGATGGAAAATGGTCTTGTGGATGAGGCGAGGGATTACATAAGCCTCCACAGGGATTCCACCGCATCCCAGGCAATCGGCTACAAGGAGCTAAAACCCTATTTGGAGGGCAGTTTGTCCCTTGAACAGGCATCCGACAATCTGAAAAAGGCAACACGACATTACGCAAAAAGACAGCTCACCTGGTTCCGCAAAAATCCGGAGCTCCATAGGATTTTTTGCGACGACTTCGGAAGCCTTGATGAAATAAAACAACAGGCGGAGAATATCATTGAACAAGAGAGAGAAAAAACCGAAGAATAAAAGAACATCGGTAATTACGGTGATGGCGTTGATTTTTGCCCTCATCGTTGTGTTGAATTTCTTTCTCAAAGCATTTTCGGATACTTCATCCTTCAAATATGAAATTGCTCAGCAGGAAACACTTTACAAAAGTATAACAGCGAGCTGTGTCATTATCAAAGAGGAACAGTATCTAATTGACAACACCCAGGGCTACATTGTGCCTCAGGCGACTGACGGTGAAAAGGTCAGCGGTGGTCAAACCTACGCAACAATATTCTCCACATCCGAGCAGGCGTCCGCCTTCGAGAAGGCGATGAATCTTGACAAGGAAATCACCTACTACACCTCCATGGCACAGTCCGCAGGCGCTTTGGCTGCCAACACCGATAGTTTGAATACTCTCATCCAATCCGATATAAAGACCTTGACGGACTCCATCTACCGCAACGAGTTGGAGGACATTCAGTCGGATACAAAGAGCCTTCGTACGGACATTTCCATGAAACAGACACAGCTGGGCGAAACCGTCAACTGCGCACAGAAGATTGCGGAATTGCAGGCTCAGCGTGATGCCCTTGGAACCTTGAACGGCAAGGAGCTGAATATTCCCGAAAAAACCGGCGGTTACTTCGTATCAAATCCCGACGGCTACGAGTATTTGAGCGATATATACTCCGAATGTACCAGCTACAACACGTCGAAAATCGACGAGCTTCTGGCAAGCGAGCCCCAGGAACTTCCCACAGGCGTACGAGGTAAGCTTATCACCAGTATGACCTGCTATCTGCTTTGCAATGTGGATACGGCGTCAACGGCGGAGATGACACAGTACACCTACGACCCATATACAGGCAAGAATATGCCCTCCACCTACGACATCTATTTCCCGTTTTCCACGGCTGGTACGGTTTCCGCCACCGTAGTGGAGATGACCCCAGATGCCAACGGTCGCACGGCTCTGGTTTTCAGAATTACCACCATGAATACCGGTGTGGCGAACCTCCGTTTGGACACCTGTCAGATACGGATTCTGGAATGCGAGAACTGCTTCAAAATTCATCAATCCGCAATTCACAAAAGCAGTGAACCTGTGGCGGTGGTCAAGTCAAAAAGCCGTGATGAGGAAGGCGTGAGCTATCCCGATGGCGTGACTCCTGCGGATTCCGAGGCTCAAATTGAGTGGCGTGACTACTACTGGATTTGGGTTGCATCCGGCACATCCGAAACTCCCAAGCAGAAACGGGTCAACATCGAATTTTATGATGGAAATTATGTAATCGTGTCCAACGAAAATAATTCGAAAAATTACATCCGTGCCCTGGAGAAGGTCATCTATGACGGTACGGTGGGTGAGAATTACGAAAAGCTGCTGGAAGAGAACGAATCGGAAAAGCTTGTGGCGGCTGAAAGCGAAAGGGATGAGCTTAATAGTGAATTTGATGCCAAACGAAATTCCAGTAGCGGATAACATCGGCTATATAAATGAAAAAATCCAATCGGCTTGTGTGAAGGCTGGCAGAAGTCCGTCGGAGGTTCGTCTGATGGCTGTTACAAAGACTGTGTCGCCAGTTCTCATAAATGATGCTTTGGATTGCGGAATTGACCTCATCGGCGAAAACAAGGTTCAGGAGCTACTCTCCAAGCTGGAATTTCTCAATCCGCCCACAGTGGAGAAGCATATTATCGGACATCTTCAAACAAACAAGGTGGCGAAAATTCTGCCGGTGGTGGATATGATTCAGTCCGTGGACAGCCTGCATCTGGCGGAGGAAATCTCCAAACAGTCCCAGAAAATCGGCAAGGTGACGGATATTTTGCTGGAAGTGAATATCGGCAAGGAGGAGTCCAAAACCGGAATTTTACCCGAAGAGGTCAATGATATTCTCTTTAATGTGGCTGAAAAAGACGGAATTAGAGTCCGAGGACTGATGGCAGTACCGCCAATTTGCGAGTCGGAAACGGAAATAAGAAAATATTTTCGGGAAATGTATAAAATTTTTATTGACAACAGAGCAAAAATGTTGGATAATAGGAGTATGGATATTTTGTCCCTGGGTATGTCAGGTGACTTTGAATACGCAATCCAGGAAGGCTCAACCCTGGTGAGAGTCGGCTCGGCAATCTTCGGCGCAAGAAGATATGCATATTCGGATAGATAAGACTTTGCGACAGCAAGACTCTTAACTCACGGAATGGTCAAACCTGCCTTCCGTAAAAATTACGATAAAACTTCACATTTTACAAACAACATTCGGAGGAAAATATAATGGCAATATTTAAGGATTTCATTTCAAAATTGACAGAAAGTACAAACGATACAGGCTATGATGAATACGATGAGTACCAGGAGGAAAGCGCCGGTTCATCACGAAAAGAAGGCTACGATCCCTATGGCGACGACACCTTCTTTGAGGACGACTATAACAATGGCTACGAAGAGGCTTATTCCCAGGAGAATATGTCCCGCAAGTCCGGACTTTTCGGCGGTTTTGGCAATGTGATTAACAGAAGAGGCGCAAGACAGCAGGATGAGTATGAGGAATCCTACGAAGAGCCGGCAAGTTATCAGGCTCCACAGGCTCCCGTGGCATCAAAAATTCCCGAAATCAAGACCTTCTGCCCAATGAGATCCGGCGATGCCACTGCAATTCTCAATGCAATTATGGCGAAAAATATCGTTCATGTAAAGCTTGATCAGATTTTCTCTTCCGATATGTCAAAAGAAGAGAAGGATGAAACCTATCTTAAAATTCTCTTTGCTACCAGTGGTTGCGCATATGCAATGCACGGTAAAGTCAGTCGTATTGATGTAAACACCAACGACTATCTTGTCATTCCCGAGGGAATTAAGTACGAAAGTCAGATGCCCGGTGAGTTCCAGGAAATGACTGACGCCAAGTACAATATTTTCAAATAAACGCTGCCGCAGTTTACGGCATTCGGTAATATCGCATAAGATACAAGTGTGATTTACCACAAATTTTAGTAGAAATTACGGAGCGTGACATATATGCTTACACCCGCACAGGTTAAGGAACATAAATTTTCATTCTACGAGGACGGAAAATACAGCGCTGAGGAGGTCAACAGATTTCTCGGTGAGGTTATTGCGTCCTACAATCAGATGTTCCTTGAAAACGGCGAACTTATAAAGAAAATCCGCATTCTTGCCAACAAGGTCGAGGAGTATCGTGAGGATGAGGAGAATATCCGTGAGGCTCTTCTCTCTGCCCAGAGGTCGGCGTCGGATATCGTGTCCGAGGCGAGGACCAAGGCTCAACTCATCATCGAAAACGCCCGTGAGGAGATGAACGACATCGTCAACGGTAAGGACGGTATCGTCACCCGGGCAAACGCTGAGGCGGAGGAGGTCCGCAATAAGGCGAGAGTCGATGCGGAAAATATTATGTCCAAGGCGCTCAAGCAGTGCGACGAAATCACCTTCGATGCCAACAACGAGGCTGGCGAAATCCTCAAAAAGGCGAAAGAGGACGGAGAGAATATTCTCAACGAAATCAACAAGGAGGCAATGGACATCCTTGCCTACGCAAAACAGGAGGCGGAGAGCATCACAACCGCCGCCGAACAGCAATCCTCCGAAAAGCTGTCCGACACGGAGAAGCAGACCTCTGAGCGTATCGCCGAGGTGGAGCGTCTTGAAGCCAACCTGGAAAGCACCCGTGAGGAAATTCACGCCGCCGCCATGGAGGAAATCAACGCCCTGATGACTGATGCCAAGGAGAAGGCTGCCGCAATTCTTGCCGAGGCTGAAGCCGCAGCCAAGGCTATGTCCGAGGAAATCATCGGTAACGCCAACACAGAGGCGGAGAGTATTCGCAGTCAAGCCAATCAGGATGCTGAAAATACCCTCACCGACGCCAACGAGAAATCCGAAAAACTCCTTGCCGAGACGGACGAAA
>R07__coassemble_438_pt1 | contig 14527 bp, 6 predicted proteins | sample R07__metabat2_low_PE_009 | metagenome-assembled genome bin R07 | reverse complement strand
ACTCATTTAACTGATATGTTGGTATATTTTTGGTTACTTTTTCAAAGTAACTTTGTGAGGTCAGATTACAATAACTAAAAATGACAGAGACAAACTCATTTAACTGATATGTTGGTATATTTTTGGTTACTTTTTCAAAGTAACTTTGCTAGGACGGATTTGAGCTCGTCCACATTTATAGGCTTAGCGATATGTTCGTTCATGCCAGCTGTAATTGCCGCCTGTCTGTCCTCCTCAAAGGCATTAGCGGTCATGGCTATAATCGGGATGTTCTTCGCAATGTGAGAATTCATCCCACGGATTTGTCTTGTGGCCTCGTAGCCGTCCATAATCGGCATTTGAATGTCCATAAGAACAAGGTCGTATTTGTCAGATTCAGCGTCACGCATCATTTCTACCGCAACCGTGCCATCATCAGCACTGTCGATAATAAAGCCTTCAGCGGAAAGAATTTCGGTGGCTATTTCACGGTTCATCTCGTTGTCCTCCACAATCAGAATTTTCTTACCCTCAAAGCTGTATTTTCTTGACTCCATTTTTTTTGCTTCAACAGGTGTTTCAGTGAGACGAAAATCGAAGGTAAGTGTGGTTTCTGTGCCTTTGTGAAGCTGGGTGCTTATGTCAATTTCTCCGCCCATCATATCAATGATATTTTTGGTTATTGCCATTCCCAAACCAGTGCCCTGAATGCCTGATACCGTAGAGGATTTTTCTCTTGTGAACGGATCGTAAATGGTCTTTACAAACTCCTTATCCATGCCAATGCCGTTGTCCTTGATTTTGAATTCAAAGCTGGCATAGCCGTTGGATTTCACATCCTTTTCGGTAATTCTCATTGAGATTGTGCCACCTGCAGGTGTGTATTTTATGGAGTTGGATAGGATGTTCAGCAGCACCTGATTAAGACGGAGCTTGTCGCAAAGGATATTTTCGTCGTTGACATTTACCGTATCAATGAAGAATTCATGGTGTTTTGCGTGAATATCCGCCTGCACAATATCCCGGAGTGTTTGGATTATTTCCTGGAGATTTTCCGGCTTTTCATCCAGATTCATCTTGCCGGATTCAATTCTGCTCATATCAAGAATATCGTTAATGAGTGAAAGCAGATGATTGGATGACTGGGCGATTTTTTCAAGATAATCCTGGACTTGATTTTTGTTATCTATGTGGCTTGCTGCAAGTCCTGTATAGCCTATGATTGCGTTCATAGGTGTGCGGATGTCGTGGGACATATTGTTGAGGAAGGTGGTCTTTGCTCGGCTTGCGGACTGTGCCATTGTCAGCGCTTCTGCCAGCTCCTTATCGGCGGAAATATCCACGATTATGCCAAAAATCCGTCTGTCGCTATTACCTGCATCCTCCATTCTGGCTATTGCGTGATACCAGCAGTATTCACCGCTTTTTCTCAGAATACGGTATTCAATATCGTAAACATAGCCGTCGGTATCCGTACATTCAAGACCACGCCAGAAGTCATCCAGAACGGCTTGTTTTTCATCGGGATGCAAAAGGTCAGACCATGCCTCAAGTGTATTCGGAAAATCCTCTTCGCTTGCCTCATAACCGAACATATGTCTGAACTCATCAGACCAGGCTATCTCCTTGGGCTTATTGTCTCTGCCAATAATCATACTCCAAAGACCTGCGTTAATCATATTTCCGAAGGCCTTGAGGTGCCGTTGCTGATTGATTAGCTCCCTGACTCTTTCTGCAGTGCGACGAAGCTCGTTTCTTTTGAGTATTTCGCTGTAGGTTACAACAGCAATTGTTTGCAGAACATTTATATCAGTCTGGGCTTTTTTAGGGTTGTCAACACCGATAAAGCCAACGGTTTTATTGTCGGAGATTATCGGCGCAGCAACAAGGGATTGAATGCCCTGCATTTCGAGTAGTTCTATGCCCTCAGGAGTGTTATGCTCGCTGTCTCGGGAATCCATAAAGAAGGCGCCCTGGCGATGGAATTCAGCATACCAGTCCTTACAAAACTCCGTGGGAATATTCTGTAACTTATCAATCTCCGCTTCTACACCCTCTGCGCACCATTCGTATGTATTGTCGATAAGCTCGTCATTATTTTTGTTTTCGAAAATATAGCATCTTTCAGCACCGTAAAATTCACCTGCGATGCTGAGAAGCTCATCTATTGCGGTTTGCGGTGTGTTCTTTTTGCCAAGTATTTCGTAGACACTTTTCAATGTCTGACGGCTCCTGATTGCAACATCACGCTCTGCAAAGCCGATTGCGATTGCGTTTGCCGGCTCACATATGGATTCATATTTTATGATGTCAATTTCAACCCAGCGGTATTCGCCATCGAATTTTCTTCTGTAGCATACGGAATATTTTTTACTCTCCGCAAGCTCTTTGCGGATTGTATCAAGATTCAGATTGTCGAAAAGAGACTTGTCTGCAGGATGAACAGGCTCATAAGTTTTGAGAAGCTTTGACAAACCATCCGCCTGTAATGCGGATTTAAGCATTTCCTCAAACATTGGGAATTTTTCACGGTCAAGGGTATAGGTGTTGAATCTGTTTTCTCTTATATTGTAGTAGAAGAGAGCATAGTATTCCTCCGCAAGACCGCCAATCATTTCCAGATCGGTTTTCATATTTTTCATATTGCTTTCATCCATAGCTTTTTACCTCAGAATTATGTTCAGGCGAATATATGTACAATACAACATAATACTATAATATAATATTTTTCAGAAAAAATCAAGTACTTTCTGCAAAATAAATTAAATGCAGATTGTAAAATGAAGTTGTAATAAAAAAAGCCTGCTTAGAGGCTTTGACAGAAAGAAATTCACAATGTTTGAGTTGACTGGCGTCACAATGGAATTGTCTTTTTGTTCTACTTGTGAGCTATGCAGTTCCTTATAACAATTCACGAAAATAAATTAAAAAAAATTAAATTTACTATTGACCGAATTGAAATTTTGTAGTACAATGGGTTTAACTATTGCAGAGGTGGTAAAGTGATGGCAAATGAAATTCAAAACAATTCTGTAACCGTTAGTAACATTCCCATACCTGTGGGTAAGCTTGCGATAATTCCTATTCGTGGCTGCGAGGATTTGGCAAAATCCGTCAGCGACTGGGTATATCAGGTCCGCCAGAAGGAATTTGAGGGACATCGGAAAACAGGCATTCTCTTTAACGAGTACCTTAAAGATGACTATGTAATTTATCCTGACTTCATCAGATTTCAGACTGGTGAGGGCAAATGCGAGCTTGAGCACTCAGTAAGAGGCTACGATATTTTCATTATCTGCGATGTATTCAATCGCAATGTTACCACAAAATTCTATGGCAAAGAGCGTGAAATGAGTCCGGATGAGCATTTCAGCGATCTCAAAAGACTCATCGATGCAATCAATGGCAAGGCAAAGCGTGTTACGGTGATTATGCCAATGCTTTATGAGGGCAGACAGCATAGACGCACCAAGCGTGAATCCCAGGACTGCGCAAATGCCTTGATTGAGATTTGCTCAATGGGTGTGGAAAACATAATTACATTTGATGCACATGATCCGAGGGTTCAGAACGCCATCACATTACATACCTTCGAGGACATCTCCACAAGACATCAGATGATTAAAGCCCTCAACGAGTACGGCAAGCAGGAGGCATCCGAAAAAGCCAAAAACGACGAGGACGCCAAAAACTACAAAATTGATCCATACAAGCTCACCATTATCTCTCCGGATGAAGGCGGTCTTGGCAGAGCCATTCGTTATTCTCATGTTCTTCATGTTCCTCTGGGCACCTTCTATAAACGCCGTGATTACAGCATCGTTGTAGACGGTAAAAATCCCGTTTTGGAGCATAAGTATCTGGGCGAAAGAAGCGAAATCGAGGGCAAGGACATCGTCATCGTTGATGATATGATTTCCTCCGGTGGCTCCCTTGTGGATGTTGCAAAGACACTTAAGAAAATGAATGCAAACCGTATTTTCGCATGCTGTGCCTTTGGACTTTACACGGAAGGCTTCGATGTGTTTGATAAGGCATACGAGGAGGGCTATATTGATCAGGTATTCAATACAAATCTCGTTCACGCTACTCCTGAGCTCCTTTCAAAGCCCTGGTTCACTCAGGTGGATATGTGCAAGTATACCGCATTCATCATTAATTACTTGAATACTGACAGATCTCTCAGCACTATTATCAATCCCGATGACCGCATAACTGAAAGACTTCATTCGAAGTATCCGGAAATGTGGGATAAATACCTTGAAGAAATCATCGAGAAGGAAAATTCACTCTCTAAATAAAGAATAAACGGCGTACATAAATCTGTATGCCGTTTTTTTGTGGTGAAGGTCTGGCAGTTGTAAAAAAAATGAAATTCTTTTAGATAACTACTTGACAAATCGGGATAAATATGATATAATGCCTGTGCAAATGGGAAGCGAGAAGTATGAAATAGGAAATAGGGAATAGGAAATAGGAAATAGGAAATAGGAAATAGGAAATAGGAAATGTTCTGACCGATAGACTTTGCGTAAGCCAGACTCACTTCCAGGGATTTTCCGTTGGGTATTTATCTGTCGCAGGATGGTTATATTCAATATCCTCAACACCGAAATAACGGAAAACTTCGTAGAGATATTTTCCGCAATGCTTAAACGCCACAGCTCCGTGATGCGGGTATCTCTTTTCAATCAGAACATTACGATAAAATCTGCCCATTTCTTTAATTGCAAATACACCGATACCGCCGAAGGACCTTGTAGCAACAGGCAGAACCTCACCCTGTGCTATATATGCCCGGAGCTTACCTTCAATATCGCATTGCAGACGATAGAATGTAATATCTGATGGTGCAATGTCACCTTCAAGAGTGCCTCTTGTGAAGTCTGGTTCACTGCCGGCAGGTTCAAGAAGTCGGTGCTGAATGAGCTGATATTTCACCGCACAGTCGCCACATAGCTTACAGGAGGGAGTGTTTCCGCAGTGGAATCCCATAAAGGTGTCCGTGAGCTTGTAGTTGAATTTGCCCTGAATATCCTCAGTGAATATGTATTTAGGGACGGTGTTGTTGATGTCAAGAAGAGTCACCGCATCCTCTGTTACACAGGCACCGATGTATTCAGAAAGAGCGCCGTAGATGTCCACCTCGCAGGCAACAGGAATGCCCTTTGAAGCAAGTCGGGAATTTACATAGCAGGGTTCAAATCCGAACTGCTCAGGGAAGGCAGGCCAACATTTATCCGCAAAGACAACATACTCTCTGTCGCCCTTGTGAGCATCCGCCCAGTCTAAAAGTGTCAGCTCGAACCGAGCCATTCTCTCCAGCATTTCGTCATAGATTTTGTCGCCCATTTCGGACTTCATATCCTCCATAATTGAGGTAATTCTCTTATCTCCGATGTGAGCATTGTATGACACGAGTAAATCCAGCTCGCTGTTCTCCTCGATTTCAACTCCCAGCTCGTACAGTCCGCTTATAGGAGCATTGCAGGCGAAGAAATCCTGAGGACGAGGACCGAATGTGATGATTTTTAGATTTTGAAGTCCGATAATTGCCCTTGCAACAGGGACGAAATCCCTAATCATTTCGGCACATTCATTGGCGTCGCCCACTGGATAGGCGGGAATGTAGGCTTTAAGACCACGCATTCCCAGATTATAGGAGCAGTTGAGCATACCGCAGTAAGCATCTCCTCTGCCGTCAATCATATCGCCGTCACCTTCCGCTGCGGCAATCACCATGGACGGTCCGTTGAATTTTTTGACCAGAAGTGTTTCCGGAGTTTCGGGACCGAAATTGCCCAGAAATACCACCAATGCGTCGACATTGTGGGCATTCACATCCTCAATTGCACGGGCTACATCCGCCTCGTTTTCCACGGTTACCGGACATTCATAAAGTCCATCACCGAAGGCATTCACGATATTACTCCGTCTTTTTTCGGAGAGCTGTATCGGGAAGCAATCTCTCGATACAGCGATTAGCCCTAATCTGATATTCGGTATATTTTTCACGAGACTGCTCCTTTATACTATGAGGTTCTCCTCTTTTACTGGATTTACAAACTTCGGATTGAGCTTATTTTCCGCATTCTTGCCGGCGGCAATTGTCTTTGTGGCTTTCAGCAAATCCTCTTTTGTGAGACCAGATTTATTGATGAAATCCTCGTCCTTGCCTACGGATTGAATGAGTCTGTCGGTGAGATTACCGCAAATTGAAACAAGGTTCATATCCGTCTTGCGGGTCTCTGCGACGGTGTTCAGAGTGTGGATTTGTTCTGCAAATCTTTCGGGAGTTGCCTTTTGACCAAGACGAAGCTCCGACTCAATCTGACCTATTGAACGGTAATCCGGCAAGCTGTTTTTAAGACGGACATTCATTGCCGCAACGCTTTCTTCAAGCACGGTGTGTCTTTCGTCCTTGCAGTAAGCCTCCAAATTCTTAGCAAGAGAAAGTCTCTGTTTGCCTCTGGATGTAAATGGTACAGCATCCTTCTTGCCGATGTATTCCTTAGAGAGCCGTCTTGTGTTCTCGAAGGCATCTGCCAGAGTGTTGTAATCCTTATCGGTAAGGCCATTTTCCTTTTTCGCAAGAGTATCCGTGAGTGTGATGAGCTTGCCCAGAGAATTGTACATCTTGTCGAACTCACCGGTATTGTCGTTGACATTCGTCTTGATGAAGCTGTCTCGGATTTCCTTGAGTCTCTCACTTTGGGCGGTTAGCTGACTCGTTGTGCATTCTGTAACGGAAGAGGATGCGGAAAGCTCCTTTTCAGGTTTGAGAACCTTTCTGTTGGCGTGTTCGTATTTGAGATATGCTCCCAGGTATTTTGGCAATTTAATCTTGTTGTAGGCTTCCATCTCGTAGAAAACATTGGCATAGATGTTGTAGCTCTCTTCGTGTATATTAAGCGTTTTGAGTGATATGTTATTCCACTCATCGCCGGAGACGATTTTCGGAGTGCCGGAAGCAATGTGATTTTGCAAATCGGTGAGACGGAGCTTTGCCATGGTAATTTCGTCATCGTTGAGACCGTTGGAACGAAGCATATGCTCCACATCATTTGGCTTCATTGCAAGAACCTTGGTGGCAAGATTCTTGTCGATAACATTTATGTCCTTAATGCAGGACATTCTGCGGATTTGCACCTCATTACGATGGTCAATTACGCCGAAGGACAGGTCGTTATCAAAGCCCTGTACGCCAACCAGCTTTACCTCCTTACTATCGCTTGTATCGAACTGATACATAAAGTTGGCAGCATGACGGTCAACATTTGCGCAGAGATAGTCAAGAATCTGGAGCTTGTTCATCTCGATGAAAGCCTTGGTTGAAATTGTCATTTTCTTTTGACCGAAGCCAGGCTGTAATGGGTCAATTTTGGATTCATGCAAGCCCTTTGCGTTAAGCATAAAGGTGCCGGTTTTGGTCTTGTCGCCGTCTTTGACGGTCATATTTACCGACCTTGCGATGATGTCGCCTTCACCCATAAGCTCCGCCATACCGGTCATTGCGTTGTTTCTCCGGTTGATATTTACACCCGAGAAAACGCCAGCCGCTTCATTTGTGTACTTAATATCAGGCAGAGAAATCACTTCCTCCACAAGCTTGTTGGTGGTTTGGGCAAAGATTGGTAGGTTTGTGGTGACCTGTTCGATTGCGTAGTCCAGGTCAAGTCCTATTTCACGAATGAGGCTTATGGTCTTGTACTTACTGGATTCAAGAGCAAAGGGCGAACGGCTGATGACCTTTCTTGAATCTGTGGAGCCTGCCATTTCCTTTGCAAGATTGCAGAACCTCTTGTAGTCATAGTTGTCACGCAGATGTTCCAGGAACGGAATTACTTTAAGACCTTCATCAACGCCAAGCTCCTTGTAATCCTCAATCATATCGTTGATGACATTCTGGAAGTCCTTCTGGTAGTCGGCAGTGGATGTGGATGTGAAATAGCCCTTGACTGTGGAGCCGTCCTCCATTTTGACCGCCATTCTCTGTCTTGAACTCATAAATGCGCCGGCTTTTTCGGTCTGTGCATCGGTTATGTCGGCTACCATATTTTGCGGTACAAATGGCTTGTCAAGTTCCAGCTTGGGCTTCGCTACAAAGGGCACATCCGTCCTGACCTTATCTCTGTAGGATAAGGTGTGGGCTCCTGTTGGAACACCGTTTTCGAGATGGTCATAAAGCTTTACAGCCTGCTCCTTATAGCGAATTTCCGTATCAATTGCATCGATGGTTTCCCAGTCGTATTTACCGTATACAAAGGGTGTACCGTCAGCGTGGGTAATCATCTTGTTGTCGCAAAGCTGTTTTACGGACATACCAGTGGTGGCAATCCAAGCCTTAATGACAGAATGATCCTCGCTATCGTGACAGGGAAGATTCTCATTTTCTGGATCTCTGAAGGTCTCCTCTAATGCGTGTATGCGGGCGGCTCTTTCTGTCGGGTCCTTATAATATTCGGGATTGGAATGGTAGTCCACGAAGAAGGTGTCTTCCCATTCACGGCTTTTGAGCTGTTTCTCCGCCTCATCCTCGGTGTACCATTCGGAGGTGAAATACTGTCTGTCCTCTCTGTCGAAGACTGTGATGGAATTTGCGAATTTTGCAGAATCCGGGCAATCCGGCAGGAAGCTCCTGACCTGTTTTTCATAAATCGGTTTGAGAAGTTTTTCTGTATCTTCTTCCCATTGCATTGTGGCTTTTGTGTATCTGTTCAACCTTTTTACCTGATTATCGTAATCTGGAGAGCCTTCACGAGGCTGACCGGGATAATTCGGTAACGGCGGAAGAGCAACACCTTCCATCTCATTGTTTCTTGCAGCCTCTATAAGATTTGCGAAAGGCGGAATTTTGTCCACGTTTTCGGAAAGCCTTGGACTACCGTTTACATCGACGTAGAGAAGTTTTTTGTGTTCTCCCAGACAGTCTTTTTCATTGAAGGAAAGTCTGCCCTCCGAGGAGAGCTTGTACAACTTTTTTATTGTAGCCTCGTCAAAATTTGCGGGTGCCTTGAAATTGTCGTTCATCCACTTCATATCGACAATTCCGTTCTCAGGCGGATATTTATAATCGCCGTTCTCATTTGTTGGACAGCCTGCAAAGAATGATTTGCAGTTGCTTGAATCATAGAATTTTGAAGAACGCTCCAGTCTGAAGCCTCTGATTGCGTAATTTGACATTGGGTCGTATACATCGTAGCCCTTGCGAATCATAATTCCGAGAAACTCTCTGTACCAAAGCTTAACATTTTCAGGTAATGCCATCTTGTATTCCTCCTTTTCTTGCCATTATACCATAATAGAATGGAATTTGCAAGATTTTTTTGTTGACAAATTAAAATTTCTGGATTAAAATAATGTTATATTTTGTTCTTTCAGCCCTCAAGGATTTTCAAATATTCATCATACACAAATACCCGGTTGTGCTGTTTATTGGTTGACTCTATAAGCACTCCGCAGGCGACCAGCTTTTTGACGGCGGCGGACACAGTGTTGAAGCTTAGACTTAGTGCCTTGGCAGTTCTCCCGATTGCGATAATTGGATGCTGTTCAATATAATCAAACAGCCTTGATACATTGTCGGGCGTTCTTTTGGAAACAGGCAATATGGCTTTGTTGCGACTGTGAAGCTGGCACAATGCTTTTATTGTATTCAGTGCATCCTCAGCGGTGGCGGCTACTGCCTCGATAAAAAATCTCACCCATTGCTCGTAATTTCCGCTACGTCTAACCTCGCTTATTCTGTCGTAGTATTCCATTTGATTGTTTTTTAGAAAAGATGACACATAAATTACTGGTTTTTCAAGTAAATCGTATTGGATGAGACATAGAAGTATCAGCAGTCTGCCGATTCGTCCGTTGCCGTCAAGAAAAGGATGTATCGTTTCGAATTGATAGTGGATGAGAGCGGTTCTTATTAGCGGGTCGTATTCTTCATCCGAGTTTATGTATTTTTCCAAATCGCTCATCGCCTTTTCCATTTCCTCAACATTTGGCGGAATATACCTTGCATTTTTTAAGGAACAGCCAGACGCTCCTATCCAATTCTGACTTTTTCTGAATTCACCGGGATTTTTGTCCTCGCCTCGTACACCGCAAAGAAGCACCGAATGTGTATCACGGAGCAGTCTGTTGCAAAGCGGAAATTCATTCAAACGAGCAACGGCGTAATCTGTCGCATTTACGTAATTTACCACATCGGCATAATCAAGATTTGAATTAACATCGTTGTCCGGGTTAAAAACATCTTCCAGTGTGCATTGCGTGCCCTCGATTTGGGAGGACAGTAACGCCTCCTTTCGTACATACATTGATATGAAAAGATTTGTATCTGGCAATAATTTTGAGGCGGAATTTAGCTCGGCAAGAAGCTTGTTTGCTCTCACGGTCTTGTTCATCATATCGAGGTCAATATTGAGAACTGGTGGCAGAGGACTTGGGGTAAATGATTTGTATTCTGCCTCGCCACTCATATTTGAGGTGTAGTGTCCAGCATTATTCATTTGCTTTGCCTCCAATTTTGAAATTACACAGCTTATTTTATCATAGTTATTTCAGAAAGTCAATGCTAAATTGAAATTAAATTCGATTAATTCAAAAGTAATTTCAGAAACTACCCTACTTTTTGAAATTACACATTATTATTTTCACTCATAATTTCAACATCAAGGAGAGAATATGAAGATACTTTTCATTGGAAATTCCGGGTCGGATTTCGCAAAATGTCTTAGCTTTTGTGCAGATGTAAGCTTTATGTCTGAATCCCAGGCTATACAAAATGGTATAGACGGCTTTGATGCCTATTGTATCGCCGGAAAATATCCCTCTGCCGACACTCTTATTAATCCCCGTTTGCGTGTGCTTTTAGAGGACAAGGCTGAAAATGGTTATAAAATCTTTCTTGAACAGCCCTTGTCTTTTCTCAATATTTACTCCGCAGGTCCAGAATGTACCGTCCGTAGCCGTCTTGTGTATGTTGGCGATGAGGCTATTCCCGGTATTGAGGTGGGCGATATTCTTGATGACCAGGCGAATTTTGCCGCCGAGCCCTGGTTTAATGTTGATGGTGTTGTTCCGCTTTTTGTGTACAGGGAGCACATTATAGCCCATACACATACCGATATGACTGTTGAGGAGATAAAAAAGGACAGTAAATACGGTATATGGAAATACGGCGAAAATGTTCTGATGACCTCCTTTTTGATTAGAGATTTTGGCAAGTCGGGCTTTGCTCCTTATAAAAAATGGCAAGGACTTATCTCATGGATTTGTAAATGGCTTTGTGGCAAGGAACCTTCATATTTTCCCGAGGCTCCTGTCCAATATAAGCTCTGTGAAAAATTAAACGAAAAGAGCCATAGAACGGCAATAGACAAGGGCATAAAATGGCTGGAACAGTTTCTGATAAATGATGGCATTGACGGGCTTTATGAGGGCGTTTCTCACAATATTTCTCCCGATGGCAAAAGAACTCTTCTTCGTGAAATTCGTACCGACTGCGCAGGTGAGACTGCCGGAGCATTCCGTGCCTATTACCGACTTACCGGAGATAAAAAATATCTGAAATACGCAGAAAACCTGGAGTCATTCATCTTCGGTCCGATGCAGGTAAATGGCGGACTTTTCGATGGAATGCACCGTTGGACGGCAAGTGGCTGGGGTGTGTGCTATCAGGATGATGTGGCAAGAGCTGTCCTGCCAACACTTTACAACGCATATTTCTACAACGAAAAAAACAACCTTGACAATGTTTATAGGTCGCTGGATTTTCTATTGAAGATAACCTGTCGTGACGGTTGTGCACCATTCAGAACGGATTGTAAGGATATGCAGACAGAGGCGGATTTTGTAAAGCGTTCCGAAAAGGAGCATGGTCTTCATTCTGCCCATTACAACGCATTCTACCATTCTGCATTGCTACTTGGGTACTTGTGTGGCGGAAGGCATGAATACCTTGACACCGCCGAAAAGGGCTTGACGGCGATAATGGAGGATTATCCCGATACAAAGCGGGAGCAGAGCGAAACCGAGGAAATTTGTCGCCTGATTCCTGCCCTGGCTCTTTTGTATATGTGTACAAAAAAATCTGAACATCGGGAAATGCTATATCGTGTTACGGACGATTTGCAAAAATTCCGTCATTCCTTTGGCGGTTATTGTGAATGGGATACCGGCTATACCGCATCCTGTTCAAGAGAATCCACTGGAGAGTGCTCCGTGCTGTCCGAAAACGGCGACCCAATAACGGATTCTCTCTACTCCTCCAACTGGCTACCCATTGGCTTTGCCCTTTGCTACAAGGCAACTGGCGATGAAATCTTCCGTAAATACTGGGCGGATATAGTTGAATTTTACATCCGTGTTCAGATGCATAGTGACAATAAGCTCACCGATGGAGCTTGGAGCAGAGCCTTCGATATGGATTTGTGTGAGGCGTATGCCAATCCTCACGATGTGGGTTGGGCGGCAAATTCAATCGAAACCGGCTGGACAGTTGCTGAGATACTTATGGGAATGATGTTCTTTGATTAAACGAATTGTATGAGTCATGCTGTGCAAAGTCATCCTGCGGAAATCTCAATGAATTTGATTATAGAATCTAATTGACGCAAAATTTAATATTTTTTATTGACAAATTATTGAAAATATGTTAAAATTAAATTTGTATTAAAATACTATTTTTGGTGTAATGCAGAGAAAGGATACGACTCTATGAAAGTTAAAATCAAAAAGACGCTTTGTATAATGCTGTCGTTGGTGATGCTTCTGGCTTCTGTACCGATGATAAATGTGTTTGCTGATTCACTTCACGGCACAGAACAAATTACATTTGACGACGATTACAGTGGTTCAGGTGTGAATTTATTTGACCCGTTTGGTTCTGGTGATTACGCCTACTCGGATAACGGTGTAGTCAGCCATTTCTCGACTCAATCCGGTATTCTCACACTTAACGGCACACCCTCGGGCAGTCCGGAGCTTTTTAAAATTTATATGACACTCGATGCGGGTACATATACAGTTAAATCGGAGTACCTCAGTGGCTCGATTTCCGGTTCTGGTTGCCTTGCTGTTGATGCTAAAACCAGTGACGCAAATAGCCTGTCCTCCAGAAGAAACCTCGATATTTACGCACAAAATTGCAGTAATACCTGGACTTTTGACAATTCGCTTGCATCCTCGGTGGGCACTATCGTTTTCTGGATTTGGAATAATGGTAGTATTTCCTTTAACGATTTGCATATCAAATTCAGTATTGTCCGCTCTGACGGTACGGAATGTAAACTTACATCCGCTGACCGTAACTATTCCGGGAACGGCGTAACGGCTCATTACAATCCTCAGACCAACATCCTGACGCTCAACGGTACTGCTTCCTGCGAATGTACACTTTTCTATATTCCGGCTAAATTCAGAGCAGGTACATACACCGTTAAGACGGAGGTTATGGGCGGTTCTTCATCCGGTAGCGGCTGTCTTGTAGTGGAGGCAAACAAAAGTGATTGGACCAGCTTGTCCACAAGACAGTTCGAAGATATTGTAAACGCCACTGTGACGAAAACCTGGACTTTTACGGATTCTCTCGTCAACGAAATGGAAGGTATTAAGATTTGGATTTACAATCCCAGCAACGACAGAACCTTCAACAATTTCCAGGTTAAGATTACATTCATTAAAGATAATGTTGTTGCCTACACTCCCGGCACAATTTTCTCCAACGGCGTATCCTACACCTATGACCCGGATACAGATGTTATTCGTCTTGACGGTACAGCAACAGCTCAGCCCTCATTCTTCACTACTCCATTCATTGCATCTGCTGGTACATACACTGTTACCGCCAAAAAGCTTAGCGGTTCTGTAACCAACGGCGTATTTGTACTTGATGCTAATGACGGTAGCTCAAATATTTCTCCCAGAACAAAAATTGATATTAGCAATTCGGATATGTCCGAAACATGGACATTCACATCCGCAAATGCTTCTTCTGTTTCCAATATCTACGCATGGGCTTGGATTTCCTCCTCCACCTTGTCATTCGATAACTTCCGTTTGAGAGTTAAAATTGAAAAGGGCTCAACGGCTACTCCGATGTCCAATACAGTGAGAACCGTTACAAGCAATATGTATTTGGGTAAGGTGACAGTTCCAACACGCACGGGCTACACCTTCAACGGTTATTACAGCGGTAAGAATGGCACCGGTACACAGTATTTTTCAAGCACTGGCGCAGGTACATCCAATTGTACTTTTACAAAGGATACAACTCTCTACGCAAGCTGGACTCCGATTAAATACACAATCACATTCAAAAATTCTGACGGCACTACCTTGCAGAGCTCACAGGTGGCTTATGATACCACACCTACTTACACAGGTAATACTCCTACAAAGTCCTACGACGCGACCTATCATTACACTTTCAAGGGCTGGTCTCCGGCTATTGCCACAGTAAGCGGTGAGGCGACCTATACAGCACAGTATAACAGCGTTGCTCATAGCTATACTGATTCCGTAGTTACGGCGGCTACCTGCACAAAGACAG
>R07__coassemble_435_pt1 | contig 14607 bp, 12 predicted proteins | sample R07__metabat2_low_PE_009 | metagenome-assembled genome bin R07 | reverse complement strand
ATAAAAATATGCAAATTATCAGACAAAATATTCACAATTTATAAATTTTTTTTTAAAAAAAGGTATTGAAAATATGAAAAAAAAGTGATATAATAGTTACTGTGTTATGGTTAGTATATTTTGTGAGGTGAAGACATTGAAAAGTAATTATTCAAAACCATTGATTTCCTTTGAACCTCTGGTAGTCAGTGGTTCTTCTGGCTCGTCTTGCGAAGGTATCGCTAATTTTGTATCCGGACTTTGCAGTGTTACTGTTAACATTGGCTACGAAATTGAGGTTTATCAAAGCGACAAAATCTGTGATTGGTGTCCTCCGAACCCGGAAGACTATGCATGCTATCACGCTCCTACCGATGCAAACAATGTATATTCCTCGTGAATTTTATTATCGCATCGGAGATTGTAAATTTTGCGTAAAGTCACCCTTGTATAATGAGAGTGATTTTCTAAGGCTTTTTTCCACAGAAAAAACAGAAACGCCCGATTTAAATATTGAAATAAATATATCACCGGAGAAACTTAATCTTCCTACCGGTGATGTTTTAATTATTGACGATAAAATAATTTACCATGAAAATGGCTGTGAAATCAATGCCGTCCGACAACATAATGGTGATATCCTTTTTTTAGCCAAATACAACAAAAATAGGATAGAATGTGTAATTACAAAAAGCCTTGCGGAAAATCTGAACACATTCACCTTGCTTGAAATTTTGAATTTACCAGCGTATTTTCTCAATCAAAACGCACTTATTCTACATTCCTCCTTCATTAAATATAATGATGGTGCAATTCTTTTTGCCGCACCGAAGCAAACGGGAAAATCCACCCAAGCTGAGCTTTGGAGAAAATACCTGGGCGCTGAAATCATCAACGGCGATAGGTCGCTGATTAAGCTTACCGAGGATGGACTTTTTGCCTATGGACTTCCCTATTGCGGTACAAGCAAAATCTGCAAAAATGAAAAAATCCCCGTTAAAGGGATTGTGTTACTTTCACAGGGTAAAGACAACAAGATACAAAAGCCAACAAAAAGAGAGATAATTCTTAAGCTAATGTCCCTTTGCACATTTGAAAATACAACTGAAGAAAAACTGAATCGGTTTATGGATTTATTGGACAAAATCGCAACCCAGGCGCCATTTTATTCACTTTCTGCCCTGCCCGATTATTCAGCCGTGGAAGCTCTAAAAAAGGTACTTGACTAAATATACTTCATAGTATTTTTGGAAAATTCACATAAATATTCCGGCGGATTTTCAAAGCTTCCGGTTTCTGCAAGACAGGACGCAACGCAAACAGGACACACAGTCCGATAGCTACAATCGGAGCATTTCTTCGGCAAACGAACTGTTGCGGCATATTCACGAACTCTCCGCCAGCACTCATCAAAGCCATATTCCGCTATACTCCAGCTCTCGGGAACATTTCCGCACATACTCATATTGCCCTGATAGTCCACCCAGTAGCCACTTCTACCACCACGGCAGACACTTTCATTGCCAAAATGTCTTCCGTCAATACATTCATTAAGCCTTGAAAGATTATCCGCCTTCGCCTGATACTTTTCCTTCCCAAGACGCAATATATCGCATTTCATTCGGTATAATGCGGCGTCCTCAGGAGAAAATCTCGCTGTATTTACTCCCGGAGCAGAGCCCAGTCTAATTGGCGGATACATATATGTTGTCGCCTTTACAGGAATATTGCGAAGTTCAGCAAATTCAAAAATTTGGTCAATATCCGAAGCATTATAGGGCGTTACTGACAGATTAAGCCTGATTTTTATTCCGTTATCCAGCATCCGGTCGATGTTTTCCGATACAATATTGAAATATTTTCCACCGCAAAGTGAAAGATATGTATCATCGCTTGCGCCATATAGTGATACATTTATTTTTGACGGCGGAATTTTTTTTATTATCTCAGCATTTTTACCGCAAAGCAGAGAACCATTTGAATTTATTGAAATTACAACACCGAGGCTACTGAAACCACTATAAAGCTCAGCAAAATCATCCCGAATTAAAGGCTCTCCACCAGTTAAAAGAAGAAATACAAGACCTCTTGACACCGCCGTTTCACATATTGAAAGCCACTCCCTGGTGGTCAGCTCATTTTTGGCAAAAGAATTGCAAGAGCTGTTGTGTATATAACACATTTTACAGTTGAAATTGCAACGGTTTGTAAGCTCAAATGTGCCAGATATTGGCGTACCATTTGCCGCAGCTTTGAGATTTAAGTATTTTGAAATCGGAGCCTCAACTCCGTCATTTGTATAATCCATAAAATCAATAGCTCACTTTTCTGATGAGATGTATGTTAGGTACAATCATCACATTTGTATTTGAATTATACTACATACATATGCTTTTGTCAAGGCTTCTCCCAAAAAATTCCACAGTGCGCATATCCGAAAATACTACCTTTGCTTCTGTTTTGAGCTGCTTTTAGCTATTTTTGCAGCCATTTTTCTGCTGATTTGTTTGCTATCAAAAAAACACATCATCTATGCTTATTTGCTTCGATGATGTGTTCTGTTTTATGGCAGAAAGTTAGCTTAATGCCATTACGCCTATCGATCCGCCAAATTTGATTTTACCAGGTTGTAGGATCTTCGAGTTCCGCAGAGGCACGGAGGATTTTACGAGCATCATTGGCTTTCCTTTTCGACTTTTTGCCTTATATCGTTAAGCCATTCGCCTTTATATTTGAAATATTTCGGACCTTGAACAGACGATTTACTATTCAAAAGTTTTGCTGCGAGTGATGATAATGAATAGATTTCGTCCATATAAGATACATGCTTATCATCAACAACCGTGCAAACAGCTTCCGGTGAGGATGAATTATTTCTGCAGAATTCAACTGTTTCGCCGGGCAATATATTACAGAGAGAGAACATAAACTGTGACATCTTTTCTCGCTGTTCTTCTTTAATTTCATCGGCAGTTTCTTCTTCAATTTTCTCTTTTTCAGTCTGCTGCCAGATTTTGAGTTTTTCTTCAAGACCATTGATTTCTGCAATAGCTTCAAAAATGCTGTACGCATCTTCTTTGGTCATTGCGTAAAATTCACGAACTCGCTTTTTACCGTTTACGTTATCAATGCTCCTCAAATTCGGATTCAGCTTGTCAATGACATCGTGAATCTTCATATCTGTGAGCCTGTTTGACACCTCATAAGTAGCATAAACACGAAAGGCAAACGGCGTACATTCGCTTCTGTTAAGCTGTTGTAATCTTTGTTCCACATCATCCGCATAACCGATTTTTACATAATCAGGAAAGGATGGATTTGTTAGAATGTATATGTATCCCATTGAATATCCTCCAAAACATGGTTTTCATTGCATATATTACGAATATCTATCTCAGTCTATATTCCAGACTCAACATCATGGGTATTGACCTATTTGACTTTTCTTGACATCAATACCACCGTCTCGACGTGGGTGGTTCGTGGGAACATATCCACTGGGGTAGCATCGTTTATCTGATAGCCGTATTCGGCGAAAATTGCACAATCCCGGGCAAGGGTACCAGCGTCGCAGGACACATAAACCACTCTGTCCGGATTCATTTTCGCAATTGTATTAATAAGCTCCGCATCGCAACCTTTTCTCGGCGGGTCGACAATGAGAACTTCTGGCTTTATACCTTTTGTTTCAAGTATTTTTGCAGCTTCGGCGGCATCGGCGCAGATAAATTCGGCATTATCTACATTGTTGAGCTCTGCGTTGATTTTTGCATCCTCGATTGCCTGCGGGACGATTTCCACGCCGTAAAGCTTTTTGATTTTGTCAATCATTGTAAGACCGATTGTGCCGGCTCCGCAGTAGAGGTCAATTACAGTTTCTTCGCCTGTAAGAGAGGCATATTCGGCGGCTTTATTGTAAAGAATTTCAGCTGTATCGTGATTGACCTGATAGAATGACAGCGGTGAAATTCTAAATTTCTTCCCGCAAAGGATGTCTGTTATATAGCCGTCACCGATGAGATTTAAACATTTTTGTCCGAGAATTACATTTGTATTTTCTGTATTCACATTTAAGACGATTGTCTTAATTTGTGGAAATTGCGAAGTCAGGGTATTGACAAAAGAAGTACTACCAGGTAGAGAATTGCCGTTTATAACAAGGCAAACCATAATTTCTCCGGTAACAAAAGCTTTTCGGATATAAATATGTCGCAGGAGGCCTTCACCAGTTTCTTCGTCATAAATTGATACAGGATTTACAAGGAGCCATTTTTTGATTGCAGATAGGATGTCAGAAAATTCCATTGGTTGCAAGCGACAATCATTGCAAGGAATAATCCGATGAGTTTTGCCTGCGAAAAATCCAATTTCAAGCTTGCCGTTCTGCATTCTGACTGGAAACTGCGCTTTGTTTCTGTAACCATCAGTGTTGCCGAAAAGAATCTCCTTAGGTGTAATGTCGATTTTGCCGATTCGCTGGAATGCATCCGAGACACGCTTATATTTAATTTTCTTCTCTGCGTCATAGGAAATATGTCTGTAAGCGCATCCGCCACAGGCAGGAAAAGCAGAACAATCCACCACCGTTCTATCCTTAGACGGTTTGATTATTTTTACGAGCTTCCCTATTGCGTAGTTCTTTTTTGCTTTTATGATATGAACAAGTGCCTTGTCACCAGGAGCCGTTCCTTCGACAAAAATCACTAATCCGTCAACCTTGCCGATACCGGAGCCCTCGGCTGTCATATCGATTATATCAAGTGTAAGTTCTGTATTTTTTTTGATTTCCATATTATCACTGAATTTTTGTAAATACTCTAAACAGTGGGAGACAACTAGAAAAGAATTGTTTGTACGCCTTACAGTAGTCCTCACTCTGCCGTTCTCTTTTACAACCGCCGCCACGACACAGTTTGTAATAGACACAATTTTTACATCTTTCGGGAATTACAAGGCTTTCTGCTATGAATGCCTTTGCCTTATCGGAGTTGACAATAGAATCCAATGGAGTATCATCGTTAACATTTCCGAGAAGGTATTCATCGGTGCAATAGAAATCACAGGGATAAATGTTGCCATTGCCTTCTATGACAAGCTGATGGGTACAATGTCCCATAAGACCGCATTGCTCTGCATTTTCACCGTTGTACATCCGAACAAGGTTATCGAATTGCCGTATACTGACATATTCACCTCTTGCGAAATCCTTAACATACCGATTGAATGCATGAATGAGAAAATGGGCGTATTGGTCGCTTGTCATAAACAGCTCGTTGGGAGTTCTTTCTGTATCATCCATTGGACGCAGACAGGGTATGAATTGCAAATAACGATAACCATTACTCCTGAAGTAAGAATAAATTCTGTCGATATTTTCGGCGCAATAGCCTGTGAGAACAATAAGAATATTGAATTCCACCTTATTTTTAGCAAGCTTTTTTGCCGCCCGAGTGATTTTATAATACTCATTGTTGTCGTTATCGCCAACACGGAATTTATTGCCCGCAAAATCGCCGTCAAGACTGAGACCAACAAGGAACCGATTTTGAAAGAAAAACCTTGCCCACTCATCGTCAACAAGTGTGCCGTTGGTTTGAATTGAATAATAAATCGGAGAATTTTTTGTGTTGAGCCGATTGACAGCTTCCGTGAAATCCCTGAAATAGTCAATGCCTGCAAGTAATGGTTCACCGCCCTGAAAGGCAAAGGCAATTGAGTCACCATCGGCAAGCTCAAGTGCCTTTTTTATAAGATTTTCAGCGGTACTGAAAGACATTTTACCAAACGAAAAGACTTCCCTGTTTTCCGCCTCATCACGGTAAAAGCAGTATTTACACCGCATATTGCACATTCCGGAAGCAGGCTTAATCAATATTGAAAGATTCATTTTTTGAATGCCTTAATATGTGAGCCTCTGTCAATGAGAATTTCTTTAAACAGAATTACGGTAAGAAAACCGATTGTGCCACCAACAAGTACATCGCTGAAAAAGTGAGCGCCAACCATAATACGACTGAGAGCTACAAGTCCTGTGTAGGTAAAGGAAACAATCCAGAGGAGGTTCCGTACCCACTGTTTTTTGATTTCCAGGGCATTACCCAGCATAACTATACCGAATATCATCGCTGCAGAACAGGTATGACCGCTGGGAAAGGATTTGCAAGCGTCTGAGGTGCCATATACCTCTCGAAGCATCTGTTTATCGGGCTGACCGTTAGCAACATACCATCTTGTAAAATTTCCAAATTCTCCGGTGACATTCATGGCTCTGAATCTCATTCTGCCAAATGGAATTTTTACAATTGCAACAAGTGCATTGGCGACAATGGCTATGGCAATACATGCAAAAGCAAAGCGGACAAGTTTTTTTAGCGTGTCATCCTTCATATTATTGAGTGAAAGGAGTGTAAAAGCAGTAAGCATTACACCAAGCATAAAGCCGAGAACATTGATATATGTTGGAGTATCGGCATCAACGCTCATCATATGCTCTTTTATATAGGTAAAAAATTCCTTACAGCAGAAACCGTAGACAATTGCCGCTATGACAGAAAGTATTGCCGAAAGAGAGTATTTTTTTCCTTTATCATAGAAACGGAAACAGTACAATGCAAGAATGCAGAGTCCTAATGAACCGAGAAAATACCCCGGAAAACTACCGATTATCTCGAATATCGTACCGAATGTGCCGGTTGCGATGTACTGTCCCTGTGGAAGAGTGCCTTTTGTGAGGATTTGACTTACCTGAAGGTCCGTAAATGTTGCAGTGATAAGTAAACCTGCAAAAATTACAACAAACAGAAGCACTGACAAAATCGTTTTCTTTTTTAAACTCATAACAAATCTCCTTTTTTGTACATTATAACATACAAATAAGATTTATGCAAGAAAAATATTTTCAAATCGTAAGTACTTTAATTGTGTTAAAAAAGCCAATACGAAACTATCACCGTATTGACTTGATAGAATTTTTTGAATTTATAATTTACTACGTTGTCTATAAAATCTGATGCCATTATTAGCAGTTACAAAAACATCCTTGTATAAGATAGCAACATGCCCTAAATTTGTCATCCCATCTTGTAATACTGTATAACCGTCAATATCCGGCAAATCAGCGGAGGCGAGTAGCACTGATGAAGTAGAGAAGGTTAACAATAGGATAGATAGAATAACTATCAAAACTCTTTCATTCATCCGTTTTGATTCCCCTTTCTTTCATTTCATTTTTGATTTTAGAAAGAGCCTCATCTGCAAGGGATAATAATTCGGGATTCTCGCTGAAGAATTCTGCATTAACTGTAATGTAGTTATTTAGCGACTCATAGTATTTTGGATGAAAGCCAAATGTCAAGGCTTTTAATACCAATTCTGTTTTTTCAGTGTCAGGTGTAGAATTCAGAATATCCAGAATAACATCTTCATCCCAGCCCACACGCTGATACTTGTCAATGTCCGATATTTTTTCGCTGTTGATTATATACGAAAGTGTTTCATAGCTTCCTATTGAACCAATAAATTCGATGAGACTATTTAAGCAAGCTTCATCATCAGGGTTTACATTGATAATATTATCACAAAGAGAGACAAAGGTAATGCGTTCGTTCGGAGTCGATTTGCTTTGAAGATTTTCTGAACGGATAAACAGAGCAGATTTCGAAAAATTCATAAATTATTTCATAAAAATACACATTTACAATGTATTACGACTCCAATATATAGTTCAGTCAAGAAAATAATTTAGGTTATTGACACATACGAAAAATTGTGTTATAATAATACAAGAAAACATTAACTTAAGGAGAAAATCTTATGTCGGTATTCAAAGCAATAATGAGTAATTTTGGTATATTTTTGCTGGCATTCTTTGTGACTCTTGTTCCCTATGCCGGGCTTACACTTCCCGGTACGGACACAGCCGAAGAAAATAGCACACTTACTGTTGATATTATTTCCGATGTACATATCGAGGAAAAGGAAATTTTCAAACAGGCATTTCTCAAATGCGCATTCAAGAATATATCCAACTCTAAATGCGACATCGATGCTGTAATCGTTCCCGGTGATGTTACCAACTACGCCGACGAACCGACTCTTGCAAAATACTACGAAATCATTGATAAATACTGCGATGTGCCCGTTATCACCGCTGCCGGCAACCACGACATAGGTCATGCTGGCGACAGAGATGTAACTGACATTACAAAGGAACAGGCTTTGCAGAATTTCATCGATTACAGAAACGAATACCTCGGCACAGACTACGATGTAAACTATTACAGCACCGAAATAAACGGTTACAAGTTCATCATCCTGGGCGATGAGGTAGTGGACGGCGGTCATTGGGACGCCATCTCTATGACGGATGAACAGCTGGCTTTTCTTGACAGAGAGCTGGCAGAAGGTACAAAGGACGGCAAGCCAGTTTTCGTAATTTGCCATTGGCCTCTTGAAGGCACCACAAGCGAGGATACAGTTTGGCCAGATTCCGCAATTGATGCCGAGGACTACGACATTGCGCCCATTCTCGAAAAATACGAAAATGTATTCTGGATTAGTGGTCATATGCACTCTGGCGTAAAATGTACAGCCATGGACGAGTGGTTCGGTCTCACAAGCGTTGAGGTTAGGAATGGCGTTACTTATGTAAATCTGCCATCCTTCGGTTTTATCAACTCATTCGGTATTCCCTGGTCTGGTACTGGCTTCCGCATGGAGGTCTATGAAGGCAAGGTGCTTATTCGTCCGAGAAACTACCTTACAAACAAATGGTATACAAACGCCAACTACGAAATCCCGTTGGTATAGTTCAAAAAAAGGACGCAGGTCATTACGACTTGCGTTCTTCATTATTTTCGGAAATTGTTTTTTCCGCTGCGGAATTGGATTTTATATGCGAGCCGATAATCTCCGATACGTCACTTATGGTTACAAAGGATGACGCATCAACTGTATTGATGATATGCTTAAGCTCCCAAACCTCAAAGCTTGTGACAACACAATATACAATTTGCTTTTCACCGCTAACAAGTCCGGAACCGCTCATTATAGTTACTGTCCGTCCCAGCTTCTTGTAAATTTTTCTCGAAATTTCCTCTGCATCATCGGTAATTATCATTGCCGCCTTTGCGTTATCAAGTCCGTTCTCGATTAAATCCAGGATTTTCGATGTGATGAAATAAGTCAAAAGGCTGTACATTCCACGGTCAAGACCGAATAGTATAGCAGCAACTCCGTATATAACCACATTAAACACGAGTACCATTTTACCCACAGGAATGTTGAACTTGCGGTTCAGCATAATTCCCACGGTTTCCGTGCCATCAAGACATCCGCCGAAACGAATTACAAGACCAACGCCGGCGCCCAATAGTACACCACCAAAGCAAACCGCCAGAAGGTAATCATCCGTCGCCTTTGACAATGGCGTAAACAGACGAAGAAATATTGAAAATGTCGCCATGGAAAAAGCGGATTTCAGAACAAATCTTCTTCCGATTTTTTTGTATGCAACAATAAGGAATGGAACATTCAAGGCAAGGGTAAGAATACTCAAAGGGATTTTTGGCGTAAACGAGTCGATTATCATGCTTATACCAACTATTCCGCCATCAAGGATATGGTTGGGCGATAAAAATACTTCGATGGAAAATGCAGCAATCGCCGAGCCTGCCATCATCATAAAATATTCGAAAATAATTGTAAGAATAGTTTTATATCTTTCCTTCTTGATTTTTTTCACTAAATGCACACCTTTCTTATTTTTTGAATTTTTCCATTTACACTGCCTTACATTTCTATATTACCATATAAAATCTTAAATTTCAAGTAAATTTTTTTATTGCATTATCGTTAAAAGTATGTTATAATGATTCCATAAAATGAAAGGATTATCAATATGAGTTTCACAGCAATATTTACTGCCATAGCTCTTCTGTTTGGACAGATGCTGGCATATTTTGTGCCCACAGCTCCCACCACAGGGGATATTACAACAGTTTCCAGCGAAATGTACATTGAGAAAAAGACCTGCGCTGACTGCATCTATGTTGTTGACGGCAACAGTCTTACAACTGATGAACATCAGGTTGCAATCTGCCTTCAGGGACTTGTTAACAAAGCCCAGCCGAAGCTTTTCATTGTCAGCAACGATGCCGATGCATCCTATGTTGAAATGTATAAAGCAGACGGACAGACCATTATAACCGAAAATTCCAACGGTGAAAAGTGGACTCTCGGCTTGCTTATAGATGAGTTCAAAGAATACATTACCGACGGCGGATATACGCTTTACAAAAGCAATGAGACAGGCGAGGGTTTGAATGTCGCCTGCAACTATGCCACAGCAAAGGGCTGGCTTGCAGTTCCAGTTGAATTGCAGGAATTTGCAGAAAGCTGTGGACTTACTATGAAGCTTGATATTTCGGAGGATTGGTATAATTATGCCTTCCAGAAAAAACACTACAACAAGCTTAAAGATTATTTCAGCAACAAGGCAATTGTCCATGTGAACGGTACCGTTGCAGGACTTCGTGACCTTGCAATACAACAGAATTTCTGGATTACGTTCACAAAAGCCGAAACCTCCGGCGAACTTTTCCTCAAAAACATACTTAACGGTATGGGAACAAATATTGCCGTACTTGGCTGGGGTGACACCGAAATACATTTCGTCAGATATTTATCAAAGCTGGGCGATTATGTAATTCCCATGGATCACAGTCGTAACAACAGTTACATTGCGAATTACGACTTCGGTACCTTAACGCAGCCGAAGCAGACCACTGATATTGTTGCAAATCCCGAAAAACACTATATGGCAATTGTATTCAGTGACGGTGACAATTCACAATGGATTCAGAACGGCTACTCCGAATATTACGAGAAGCTGGAACAATACGATACATTCAAGATGACCTGGACCTTCCCGTTAATTCAGCAGGAACTTTCCCAGGTATCAATAAAGAAGGCATATGACTGTGGCAACGAGAATAACTACTTCATCGGCGGTGTATCCGGTATAGGTTATATCAATCCATCGGTATTCAAGGGCACACAGCTTGATACATTCACAACATACACAGCCGCTGCTGCGGAACGTAGTGACATTAGCGTTGTAACTATCCTTGATGCCATTGATGAAACAATCAGAATACCCACTCTGGAAAAGACATTCGCCTATTACACAAGATTTGATAATATCGACGGCGCAATCGTTATGCTCGACCCCAATAAATATGCGGCTGCAGGCGGCAAAATCTGGTGGAGAAACGACAAACCGCTCATTTCCGTGCGTGAATCTCTTTGGGCAAGCAACAACGAAAGCAAGGAAATACCAGAGGGATTTATCGAAGAAAAGCTTGAAATATGCAATAACTATCCGGCGGATATTACAAGTATAAACGGCTACTCAGTTATCAATGTTCATCCCTGGTCCATAAGCATTGCTAACCTTCAAAAATTCGTCAATGGTCTTGATGATCATATAGAGCTCGTTACAGTTGACGAACTTATAAAACTCATTAACGAAAATGTTCCGCATACAGACGCAGAGCCCAACGATTAAGTATATCACTACTAATACCTAAATTTCATACTAAGTATTCTTAAAAGACAGCCCATTTCGGACTGCCTTTTTTGGTTTGTGGATTATTTTTTCAAAAGCTTGATAGCAGTTACAAGAGCAAAGCAACTCATCAGCACACTCGACACGCTCATTGCAAGGTCGTTTGCGCCACCGTGATAAATTGCGTTGTTGATAATGGCAAGTGGCAGTTCGTAGATACAGAAGAATACAAACAATGCGATAAGCGAATAGATTATCTGCTTTAAGTTACTCTTATCTCTATGTATGTTCATCCAAAGAGCAACTACAAACAATGCAAAGATAACGAGAGTCACTACATATGCCGGGATTTTTATCCAGTCGATATAGAGTCGTCTTGAGCGGACAGCGAGAATGCCTGATGCAATATAAATTATCAGCGGAGATATTCCATAAAGGACAATATTCTTAAGATTTCTCTCGCCTCGTTTGATTAAGAGAATGAGATATATAGCAAGCAGAAGTACGGATACACCGAAAATAACCCATGATGCAATATAGACAAACGGCAGGACGGTAGCCATATTTCCGTCATTCCATGTGTTTATCGGTAAAAACATATACAAGCTTACGATTTTAAAATCTCCACCTTCACACCAGCAAGTAACGCCAGCGTCCTTTATTCTATTAAGAAGGTCAATTCTTGCCTGCTTTCCGTCGAGCACACTTTTATACTCGCCTTTTTTTAGAGAGCATTTTATGTATTCCCATGAAATCTCGCTTCTTTCCTGTCTTGCAAGCTGTTCGTCGGTAACATTCTCCGAAGCCTGTTCCCAAAGCTTGTCTATTTTTTCAACATCGTTGTCGGAAAATTCAAAGGTAACATTTACGTTATAATAAATACCTGCATGTCTTGATGCGGCATTATCGCAAAACATATCGATTATCTGTCGCATATTTTCCGAGTCGCCGTAGTAAGCATCCAAAAATTCCGTGATGACCTCATCGCCGTCACAATATGGATCACGCAGGAACCTGGAAATCATATAGGAACGCAATTCCTGAAATTCCGTGTCACAGGATGTCACATAATATGCGCCTTCCTCATAAACGCCCTTTGCTCCATTTTCGTAGAATATCTGAATATTTCTTTGAAGAATGTTAAAGTCGGGAAATACACAACAGGTGTAGGCATAATTAGTTGTATAGTCCCAAATGTAAATTCTGTCGCAAATCTTTCCCCAGTTGACAAGGTCATTCATTAGACTGACATTTTCTGCGCAGGACGTATCATCAAGGGTATGTGAAAAACAGCATTCTATGGTGCAAAGACGAACAATAACATTGTCCAAGGGCTTAATATTGGTGGGACAGGTTCTTGTATAGCGATATGCGAAGGTATCGATAGCCACATTATCATAGCCGGCATCCTTCACACTTTGAGCTATTGTGTTGACAAAGTTAATCATACTGCCTGCATGAGAGCCGTTTTCATCGTCAAGAGCCTTACAACTTTCACATTGACAAAAATCGCCATCCTCACCACTGTCATTTTGCGTTAAAGATACAATCTGTACTGAGGCATTGGGATTGTGCTTTTCTTCGAGCAATGCCATAACCTCATCGGTGACAATTTGTATTGTATCAGGATTTGTGAGGCAGAGCTGCTGTTTACTTCTTACGCCGTCATGTAGAGCGAAATACTCGGGATGCTCGTCAAAATAGGTCTCGGCGGAGCAAAATTCAGTTGTAAGTGTGTGGCAGAAATTACTTATATAGTCAACCGTTCCGCCATGTTCCGTAGGTATTGAACGGTATGAACCACCATTGAGACCATTGATAAGAGAATAAATCTCATCACTAGGACTTACCCAGTCTGTTTCAGTATACTCAAAATATGGATTGTATTCTATCTTTTCCGTAGGAAGCGTTATTTCATCAGCGTCAGTATTAAGCCCCATTGAGGAAGTAAAACAACGATAACCACAGAAGTCATAAAGAAATCCGAATACGCCGTATATTGTGCCTCGTTCGCCTGCTCCATATATAGCTGTTCCCTTTTCAAAGGGTGCGATAGTATAGGCGCCATCATCTTTGTCTTCACAGTCGGATGTATCGTAAAGAGCCGTATTGCCTATAGCAAAAATGTATCCTTCTGTACTCTCATCATCAGTAATCGGTATTGATTTTCCCACTATTTTTCCAGCGTACTCGGAAAATATCTCAGCAGCATATTTTTCATTGTCACTGGCTTCGGATGAAATCACCACAGTGAAGCTTTGTGCTGAATTATCAGCAGATACACTCGGTATCATAGCAATAATCAAAAGAACCGTCATTAACAGTATAAATATTTTTTTCATAATATTCCTCCTCTTTTGCTTATATTATCACTTATGCATAAAAATTGCAATATATTTTTTTATTTTTTCACAAAAAAATGCCACATGCGAGTCATTAGTTATATGCCGTCCGAACTCCGGGAATTCATTCAAGAAGAGCACTCCGTTATATGCAAGGGCTAACTCGTCGGGTCTGGTACTGCCGTTTATACATCTGCCAGTTACACCATTCACACAGTCGTCGTTACTTTGAAAAAGTAACCAAAATTATACCACCATATCAGTTAAATGAATTTGGTTCTGTCATTTCAAACTCGTCTTCAATCGAACCTCGTTACTTTGAAAAAGTAACCAAAATTATACCAACACATTTGTTAAATAAATTTGACTTTGTCATTTTGAATTTTTCTGTTTGCGAGACTTTAACCTCGGCGACGGGAACAGATACGATGAGATAAAGACTCTGAACGGGCTTAAAAGCAATATGCTAAGCGTGGGCCAGAAACTGAAAATACCAGCCTAAGTAAGATACCCTCTGCGGAGTAACTTCCGTGGAGTGTATTTTTTTACAGATTGACATGTCTCAAGGTCGGCTGACAACTCAATTTTGCCCTAAATCGCTCTAAAATTTAGTCAACCCCCATTTTTTTGAGTAAAAATTTTCTCAAAAAATGAAAATTTGCCGTTTTTTGCCCGAGGATGACAAAATTTTTCCGGTAAAAAAATTAAATTTTCATCTTG
>R07__coassemble_417_pt1 | contig 14902 bp, 10 predicted proteins | sample R07__metabat2_low_PE_009 | metagenome-assembled genome bin R07 | reverse complement strand
CATAAATGTGATATTATGTCTGTGCAAATGGGAAGTAAGAAATAGGAAATAGAAAATAGGAAATAGGAAATATTCTGACCGATAGACCTTCGTAACGCAATCTATAATCAAATCACGCAATGATTTCCTCTGCCCTAATGCCTTGCAACTGAACGGCAGGAGATAAAATTCAGCAACAAATCCCCGGCAACCGACTAATGCCTTGCAAAAAAATAAAATTTCTATTGACATCTGTCAAATTTTATTGTATACTTATACTGTATTATATGGTGGAGTATCCATCTAACTAATCAGGAGGAAAAAACATGAAAACCGATTTTTGTCGCAGAGCTCTTTCTGTGATACTGGCCATCGCTATGGTTTTCTCTCTGGCAAGTGTTATTGCCTGTGCCGAGGACACGAGAACTCTTGAAGGCCTTAACTACACGGTTAAGGATGGCAAGGCAGTAATCACATCCGCAAATTCTGCGGAAGTCTATGACGAAATATATATTCCCGAATCGATTGTTATTGGCGGTACGGATTATGATGTAGTTGAAATTGCTGATTCAGCATTCAACGGCTGCACCAGAATTGTCTATGTGTCATTCCCGGAGACACTCGTAACCATCGGCGCAAATGCCTTCAAGGGTTGCTATTCTCTTGAAAAGGTCAATTTCTATGGCGAGCTTGAGTACATCGGAGAAAAGGCATTTAACGATACAAGGTGGTATCAGAATTATCCTACCGAGTATGTTTTTGCATCCACTCCTCACGGACTCAACTACCTCATCGGTTACAAGCCTGATGCTGATTCAGAGCCTCTCACGGAGCTTCAGATTCCGCTTACCGTTGATAAAATCGGCGAGAGAGTTTTTGAGGGCAACACGGATATTCAGTCGCTCATCATCCCTGAGAGATGCGTATCTATCGGTGCTTATGCATTCAAGGATTGCACAAACCTGAGTAGCGTGACCATTAAGTCCGCCCTTGAATATTCGGGCAGAGATGCCTTTGCCGGCACAGCATGGCTTGACAACTACGACGGCGAATATATCGTTGCTGGTTCGTTTATGTTCAAGTATGCAGGCGACGAGGAGCTTGTTTATATTCCCAACACAATCAAGGCTATCGCAAGCTATTGCTTCGAGGGTTGCGAAAATGTTGTTGCAGTAAGAGTTCCCATGTCTGTCACCAATATCGGTGATGAAGCGTTCTTCCTTTTCAATGACAATTCCAACGACAAGTATGCCGAAATCTACACATGGGAAGGCTCCGCTGCCGAAACCTATGCAAAGGAGCACGGCGCAAATCTTGTTATCCTCAGTATGCCTGGCGATATGAATCTTGACGGCCTTGTCAGAGCAGATGACGCAAGATATTGCCTTCGTTGCGCTGCTAAGCTTGACGACCCGAAGAACGATGAGAGCTTTGTTGCCGGTGACATCAATTGCGACAGCGAAATCAAGGCTGGTGACGCTCGTTCCATTCTTAGAATGGCGGCTGATCTCGAGGACTACACTCCCATGGATCTCCTCTACAAGCCCAACACTAATTTTGAAATTCTCATGGCTTATGCTGAGTCGATTAGATATGCCATCCGTAAGAATGCCGGCTATGACCTCAAGGAGTATCAGGAGCTTACAGAGATAAATGTTGGTCCGGCATGGTTCCGTTCATTCCTTTGCAACCCATTCAACACCTCTCTTACAAAGGAAAAGAAAGCTAAGACCGTTTCCTTCGAACAGGATTCCCTGGAAGCTATCGAAAAGCTTTACGCCTGCGATCTCTCCAACAGCGGTATAATCAAGTCCGCAAAATGCGTGATTTCTGGCGATCATAAGTATTACGAAATCGAAATCACTCTCAATGACGAGACTGATGTTGTGGGTACTGATTCCTACACATCCAAGATTTTGCCCGTTCTTTCCCACGAGGATTTGGAAGATATTCTTACAACAGAAGAGGCTGTTTGGTATAAGGCCTGTGGCACTGACTTCAACTTTGATGTAGTATATCACGGTTGTAAGATTGTTGCAAAGATTGATATTTCCAACGGTGGAATTGTCACTCTTGACACCACAACTGGCTACCGCTTCGATATGTCCGGTAAGGTAAATCTCATCTCCATAAAGAGACCTGACGACAACAGCGAGGCTTCCGGCGCAACCGGTGACAGTTCCGTAGGTTATGCTCTTCGTGTTGATACTGCGAAGTACTCCAACTTTGACTACATTCCCGAGGAATTTGAAAGCATGATGAACCCAGAGGTTGAGACCACAACGGCTGTTGCGACAACTGAGGCATCTGGTGAGGAAACAACTGCGGCGGCATCTGAGGACAGCGGACTTGATCTCTCCGGAGTAATGGATACAATCAGCGGAATCGGTGACACAATCGGTGGTCTCGTTGGTGATGTTGACCTTGGCGGTATCGCAGATACAGTCGGCGGACTTGTGGGCGACATCGATTTAGGTGGAATTACAGATACAATCGGTGGCCTTTTAGGCTAATAATGATTGAAGTTTGTCACATTGCACAAAAAGACTCCAAAAGGAATATTGAATATTTGACGCCTTTTTGTGAATATTTTGTTGACAAATTAAAATCCTTATGTTATAATCCGATAGTAACATCGCAATAAAGCGAAAAACAAAATGTATATATGGGCAAAAACCCTATATAAACTTATCAAAGGAAGGTTCAAAAAATGAAACTTGCGAAAACTATTCTTGCATGCGTAGTTGCTCTTGCTCTCGTAGGCACAATGGCTATGTCCGCTCTCGCAGCAGGTGCTGCAACAGCTACTCTTACAGCTGACAAGGCTACAGCTGCTATCGGTGACGAGATCGTTGTTACTGTAGCTATCGAGTGCGCTGATGATCAGCTCGCTTCTGGTAAGCTCCCCATCGTTTACGATGCTGCTAAGGTTGAGTTCGTTTCCTCAGCTAATGTTGTTGCTGGTATCACAAACACAGCTGAAGTTGCTGAGGCTGGTACAGTTAAGAACTCCTTCATGTTCCAGGGTGCTGCTGGTGCAACAGCCGTTACTCTCTACACAGCAACCTTCAAGGCTATTGCTGATGGCGAGGCTGTTTTCACAATCGCTGATGGCAACTATGCTACAGATGCTGAGGATGAAGATTATGAGCTTGCTACAGCTGGTTGCACAGTAGTTATCGCTGCTGCTGAGACAGAGGCTCCCACAACAGAGGCTCCCACAACAGAGGCTCCCACAACAGAGGCTCCCACAACTGCTGAAGCTACAACAGTTGCTCCTATCGTTGAGACCACTGCTGCTCCTGCATCCGTAGTTACTCCCTCTGAGGAAGGCACAGCTGCTCAGAAGGCTACTCCCAAGACAGGTTCCGATGCTTCCATGGCAATCGTTGCTGGTCTCGTAGTTCTTGCAGGCGCTGCTTATGTAGCTACCAAGAAGAGCAAATAAGATTAAACTAAAAAGTTTATCGTAAGTTAAGGGGAATCGTTTAATCGATTCCCTAAACTTTTTTGTCTTAGATACGAAATTCTTGATTATAAACCCTTTTATTCCTTGCCTTATGGCTCCTGCGAACCGTCTCGTCTTTTATGTTTTGTATTCAAATAATCATTCTATAGCCAAGAAATCGCTTTTTTGGATAATTTTCGCCTGAGTCCTTTTTATTTCGGAATGATTTTTATCTCGAATGAGGATTATATCAATTGTAATTATGTACAATTTTTTATGCTTTTCCATTATGTGATTTGTGGGGCGATTGTCATAATTTTGTAAATTTTATATTGACAAATCGTGAAAGCTGTGTTATAATCAAACGGTAAATCGCTATTTAGCGTGAATTTATGCATTTCGCATATCAATTTATCAAAGGAAGGTTCAAATAATGAAACTTGCAAAGACTATTCTTGCTTGTGTAGCAGCTCTTGCACTTGTTTGCACAATGGCTGTTTCTGCTCTTGCTGATTCCAAGACCGCAACATATGCTGTATCCACTAATTTTGCCGAGTGCACTGTTGGTGACACAATAACCGTTACAGTTGTTGCTTCTGCTGATGACGATAAGCTTGCTTCCGGTAAGGCTCCTCTTACCTATGATTCCGCAAAGCTTGAGGTTGTTTCCGTTTCTGCTGCAAATGAAAATGTTGAGGCTGAGGCTGTTAATGCTGGCACAGTTAACGCTGGCTTCATGTTCCAGGATTCTATCGCTGCTTCCAGCACAACTCTCTACACTGTTACTTTCAAGGCAATCGCTGAAGGTACAGCTGATTTATCCATCGGCAGCAACTATGCTATCGACGATGATGACGATGTTTATGTAGTTGTTGTTTCCGCTGCTTCCGTTGTTATCAATGCAGAGGAAGAGGACACAAAGGCTGAAGAGCCCGACACAAAGGCTGAAGAGCCCGACACAAAGGCTGAAGAGCCCGACACAAAGGCTGAAGAGCCCGACACCACAAAGGCTGCTGAGGCTGACGACACCACAAAGGCTGCTGATGCTGACGATACAACAGCAGTAGTTCCCACTTCCAAGGTTGTTCCCTCAGAGCAGGGCACAGAGGCTCAGAAGGACACTCCCAAGACAGGTTCCGATGCTTCCATGGCAATCGCTGCTGGTCTCGTAGTTCTTGCTGGCGCTGCTTATGTAGCTACCAAGAAGAGCAAATAAGATAATCTAATCTTAAAATGAAAGGGATTCCGAAAGGTGTCCCTTTTTCCTTTTGTATTTTGGTCAAAATAAATTTAAAAATTTATTAAAAACCTCTTGACATATCGTTAATTCTGGTGTATAATGGAGTAACTTAATAATCGTATATTCATCAAAGGAAGGTTTATATAATGAAGATTGCAAAGAAAGTTCTTGCAGTAGTTATTGCCGTAGCACTCGTTGCTGTATTTGGCGTTACCGCTTTTGCTACGGACGCTGTTGTATCTGTTGGCATAGATGCTGAGGAAGAAGGCACTACAGAGCCTCAGGAGGTTGTTGCTGAACCCGTAACTGAGACAACTACAGTTGCAGCTGTTACAACACAGCTTGCTAATGTTGATGATGCATCCAACAAGACCGCAACTGTTTCTCTTGTTTCCAGTGCTACCAATGTTAAGGTTGGCGATGAGTTCACCATCACAATCGTTGTTTCTGGTGATGTTGCAGAGCTCGGTTCTGGTTCTCTCCCGCTTTCATTCGACCCCACAAAGGTTGAGTTCGTTACATCCGACAAGATTAGCACCAAGCTTGATATGCACGCCTCCGCAGAGGAAGCTGCCAAGCTTAGCGGTGACTTTGTAAACGAAGCTTTCGCTTATATCGATTCTCTCGGCACCAACACCGACCAGATTTACTATGCAAAGTTCAAGGCTAAGGCAGAGGGCAATGCTAATTTCTCAATCGATACAGCAAATGCTTACCTCACTCCCGCTGAAGGCTTTGACGGTTCCTACACCGTAGTATTCGGTGAGCTCACCGTTGGCGTAGGCAATACTGCCGTTGCTACAACAGCTTGCGATAATTGCAACACTACTACAGTTGTTGCCACTCCCACAGCAGCCGCAACAACCGCATCCATCGTTTACAAGACCTCTGACGGCACACCCACAACAGGTTCCGATGCAGCTTTCGCTCTTGTAGCTGGTGTTATCGTACTTGCAGGTGCTGCATTTGTTGCAACAAACAAGTCTAAGAAGTCCAAATAATTCCTTTGATATGAAACATTGAGGTCCTTCGGGGCCTCGTGTTTTTTTTAGATAAGTACTTGACAACCGATGAATTTTGTGATAAAATAATTTGAATTATTATGCGGAGTAGTCTTATAAATGTCCCTCACCGATACGATTAAAAATAAGTTTATCAAAAAAATAGCCTCGGACTTTGTACTAAGTGCCGTTGCTCTTGTCGTATTCAACGGCGTGGTGCAGTTTCTCGTATATCCGCAATTCGATAAAAAGCTGGGCGCAGACGGTTACGGAGATGTCCTCTTCTACATTTCCGTTATTTCCATTATGGCGTCAACATTTGGAACAGCCGCCAATTACAGCCGAATGGTTCGTTCTACAACTGGTGCCGACAGAAATGCCGATTACAACAGATTTCTACTCATTGCTGCTGGAATTTGTATTCCCGTTGTAATTGGTATTGGAATTTACACAAATCTGTCCGTATTTTACATTCTGGGATTTTTCCTCGCAATGATTCTGACAATCCTGCGATTTTACGCCGATTGCGAGTTCAAGCTCAACATAAATTATCGTGGATTTCTCCTGTATTACCTCGTGGCAGCTCTGGGCTATGTCATCGGAATTTTAATCTTCCGCTTCACCTCCAACTGGACAATTCCGCTGATTATGGGCGAACTTTTTGCTCTGCTTTTCGTCCTGTTTTTCGGCAAAATTTTCCGTTCACCGGTGCTGAAAAAAAGCGAATTTTACGCCGACAGTATGAAATCTATGTGGATTCTCACCGGCGCGAATATAATTCCAGCAATCGTGCTGAATGCCGACCGAATTTTGCTGAAATCCATGTACGGTGGCGAGGCGGCGACACAGTATTACATCGCCTGCCTTGTGGGTAAGACAATCAGCTTTGTTACCACTCCGCTAAACGGTGTTATGATTGGCTACCTTGCCAAGTGGAATGGCAGATTTACCAAAAAAATGTGGAATCTCTCCTCACTTGCTCTTTTCGTTGTGGCAATTTTGGCGACCGCAGCCTGTTTCGTAGGCTCATGGGTCTATGTCCGACTCATCTATCCGGATTATCTCGACGAAATCAAAAAATATTTCCTGGTTGCCAATTGCGGGCAGATATTCTATTTTATCGGCAATTCCCTTATGGTAATTCTCCTCCGTTTCGCCGAGGAAAAATATCAGACTCTTATCAATACCCTCTACGCCGTCATATTTGTCGTCGCTGTGCCGATACTCACCAAATTTTTCGGAATATACGGCTTTGCGTATTCGCTTCTCGGGGTGAATTTCATCAAATTCTGCCTTGTGATTGCCGTCGGCCTCATAAAAATCGGCAAAAATGAGAGTGTCCAGCTTAAATCGGAGGACGAAATATGATATATGTCACCGGCGATACCCACGGCGAGTACTCAAGATTATCCGTGAATACACTTAAAAATCTCGCTGAAGGCGACACTCTGATTATTTGCGGCGACTTCGGATTTATATGGAACGGCTCCGAGTCCGAGCGTAAGCTTTTGGCGGAGCTTGGCGAAAGACCCTACAATATATATTTTCTGGACGGCACCCACGAAAATTTCAACATGCTTGAAAAATTCCCAGTGATTGAGAATTGTGGTGGCAGAATGCAACGAATTTCTGGCAACCTTTGCCGACTTATGCGTGGAGAAATTTACACAATCGAGGGCAAGAGCATATTTGTAATGGGAGGCGGAGAGAGTCCGGACGCCGGAATACGCATTGCCCAAGAGGAATATTCCGTTATGGAAATTCCCACAAGCGAACAGCTTCTTTTTGGTGCTGAAAACATTGCATCTCACGGTCAGACGGTGGATTACATTATAACCCATGAACCGCCTGCAAAGACGAAAATCTTCCTCAATATGAAGCTTAATTCCGAGCTCCAACTCACAATTCTCAACCGTTATTTTGATAAAATTGCCTCCGGATGCACCTTCAAAAAGTGGTATTTCGGAAGTATGCATGCCGATAAAGTTGTGTCGAGCTCACAATTTTCCGTATTCGAAAAAATTCGGGAGCTGGAAAGCGGAAATATCCTTTCTCGATAAAGCACTTCAATGAAAAAAATTTCCATTATCATCATAAGCCTGATTTTGGCTTTTGTTACCTGCCTGTCTGCTTCGGCGATTGATTTTGATGACCTGCCGGAAATGCGTACCCAGGTTGTCTATGCTGCAAGTATGGATAACGACCAGGTAATTTACGAAAAAAATGCAGACCTGCATGTTGCTCCAGCAGGCCTTTTGACTGTTGCGGCGGCGTTGGTGATAATCGAAAAAAATCCCAATTTGGATAAGACGGTGACGGTGCCCTCGGATGTGGAATCTGCTCTCAGCGGAACAGGCGCCTCACTTCTCAATCTTGACCCAGGTGAACAGTTTACAGTTCGGGAGCTTCTTCATTTCATTCTCATCCGTTCTGCCGCCGATGTGTCCTACACTCTTGCGGTGGCATCATGCGGTACTGCGGAAAAATTCGTGGAAGAGATGAATGCCCTTGTGACGGAGCTGGGCTGTACCGACACCCATTTTACCAATGTCACCGGACTTGACGACGATCAGCAGTACACCACCGCCCGGGATATGTGGACCATCGCAAAGGCGGCATCCCTTAACGCCACCTACACCGAAATTGCCTCAGTTACCGAGTTTTCCGTCGAAAAGACCGACACTCATTCCAAATATTCAGCCGAGACATCCTGCTTGCTTCTGGACGATGCCTATGGCAATTATTACAGCAGTACTGTAAAATGGGGCAAGTCCGGCAGTACGAAAAATGCGGGTCACTGCGTCGTGGCGCAGGCATCCCGTGACGGCTACACATTCATATATGTTTTTATGAATGCGCCCTATGAAAAGCCTGAGGAGGACAGCGATTTTAAGCGGGATTACGCCTTTTATGACTGTCACAGCCTCATCGTTTGGTCCTTCAAAAACATCAAGCTCCAGGTTCTCTGCGACACAAATGAGATGGTCACAACGGTGCCACTGAAATTCTCCTCGAAATCCGACCATGTGACCCTCTACCCGGCAGAACAGATTAAATTGCTGCTACCCTCAAGCGTGACCAAGGACTCGGTTTTGCTTGTTGTGGACGAGGACGAGACCAAATCCCGGGTTTATGCACCAGTAAAAAAGGGCACAGTTGTGGGAAGAGCGAATATCGTGTACTCCAAGGAGGTCATTGCCACCGTTGACCTGGTTGTGGGTGAAACTGCAATGTTCTCCTTTACGGGATTTTTCCAAACCATCGGACGTATTCTGTTGCCAATTTTGATTGTTCTCTGCGTTTTTGCCCTGATTTTTATTATAATTCATACACTTTTTGGCGTCAGAATTTATCGTGACACGCCTCATTTCAGGGTGGATTCGGTGACCTCCAACTATTACAAAACAAAGCTTACACATTTTATTGAAGGCATCACGGAGCCGTTCTCCGTCGATAAAAATCCGAGGGTTCAAACTCCGAAATCACCGAAAAAACCGCCGAAAAAACGATATTCAACCCGGATTGTACAAAAGAATACTCATACAACGGATAAAAAACGCAAGCCCGAAGCTCGCAGTGAGACGAATACACAGATGAGACAAAGGCGTCCGAAGGCTCAGAGTACCCGAAAGGTTGTCTCAAATAGGAACACAACGCCGGATATTCCGGATTTGTTCGACCTTTACGACGCAAATGGTCTCAAGGGCAAATACGACTTTGATATGTTTGAATAATATGAAAACCTTCGCATCAAAACTAACCTCTGCTTTTCTAAAAATAAACATAACCTTTGAAAAGGCGGTTATGCGTTTTATCTCGTCCTTTGCACTGGTACATTTTGCACTTTTGACGAAGCTGGATGTGGATTACCTGTCGAAGGAAGCGGTCATCGATAAAAATTACATCATCGTCCTGCTCTATGTTATCACGATTTTTATGCTGATGAATGCGGCGTTGGTGTTCTGCAAAAGCGATATTCCCGAGAGGATAATCACCTTTTTGTCCGTGACCTTACTGTTCGCCGGGGCGATGTTCAAAATCAACAATGACTATGTGTACATATTCTTTATGATTTTGGAGGCTGTCTGCTGTTATTATTGCTTTTCCGGACTTGAAAAGGACTTGAAAATCCCGAAAATTCTCACCAAAACGGGTTACATACTCATAGCACTTGTATTTGCAGGATTTTTAGGCTCGCTTTTGGCGTTGCGTTACATTACTTATTGTGCGCCAAACTACGACTTCGGCATATTTGCCCAGATGTTCCACTATATGAAGGAAACGGGCATACCTTACACTACCTGCGAGAGAGACACTCTCCTGAGCCATTTTGCGGTACATATGTCACCGATATACTACCTCATCCTGCCCTTTTACTGCATATTCGAGTCCCCAATTACCATAAATGTGGCGCAGGCGGTAATCCTGACAATCGGCTTCATACCGTTGTATTTGCTTTGCCGTAGGAAAAATTTATCCGAGGGCGTGACTCTGCTTTTTGCCCTTGTGTATGCCTTCTATCCGGCTCTAATGGGCGGAACATTCTATGACATCCACGAGAATGTTTTTCTTGTGCCCTGTGTCCTATTTTTGATGTATTTCATCGAGGCGGACAAGACCGTGGGCATATTCGTTATGGAGGCTCTGACGCTGGCAATTAAAGAGGATGCCGCCGTATATGTGATTTTCATCGCCCTGTTTATGATTTTCGCAAAGAAAATGCGACTCAAGGGCTCAATTATGCTTGTCACTGCCGGAGTGTACTTCCTGTTCATCGTCTGGTGGCTGAACAAGTACGGCGACGGAGCCATGGTCACCAGATATGAAAATTACGAAATAAACGGCAAAGGCCTCATTGAGGTCATCAAGGACTGCATTACTTCTCCGATATATGTATTCGGTCAGTGCTGTGATGCGGACAAGCTTATATTTGCCCTGAAAATGCTGGTACCCTTGGGATTTTTGCCATTCTTCTGCAAGAGAAATTTCGGAAATTACCTTCTTCTTGCTCCCTTTATGATAATCAATCTGATGTCCAATTATCAGTATCAGCATTCGATTGATTTTCAGTACAACTTTGGCGTACTTGCAATATTCTTCTATCTGTCGATTGTGAATATCGGGGAATTTAAGCCTGACAAACGGAAGGTTCTGGCATTTTTCTGTGTGGCGGCGAGCGTTTGTCTGTTCTTTCCGACGATTTGGTACAGAACGAATTATTTCAAGATGTACAGCGAATCCCATGAGCAGTATGCCGATATACAGCAGGCGTTGGACGATGAGCTTCCAGATGACGCTACGATTGCGATAAACACTTTCCTTCTGCCACATGTCTGTGACCACGACATTGTGTACCAGCTCTCGCCTACAAATCCAAATTTCGAAACCAGAGTGGAATATCTTGTGTTCGACATACGTTTTCAGGAGTTCATCGACCAATATAATTCATATACTGAAAGCGGGGACTATACGCTGTATTACAGTGATGACAATATAGCAATACTGACCTATGATTATTATGATGCAATAGGATAAGAGGAGATTATAGAATGGATATTAGAATTTTTAAGACCAAGGACGAAATTGCAAAGGCTTGCGGTGATATTTTCATCCAGCAAATCAATTCAAAGAAGGACAGTATTCTGGGACTTGCCACAGGTGCATCTCCAGTTCCAACTTATCAGTACCTTGTGGAGAATTACAAGGCAGGTAAGGTGTCCTTTAAGGATGTAAAGACCTTCAACCTTGATGAGTACTGCGACCTTCCAAAGGCGGATGTGAACAGCTACTACACCTTCATGATGACCAACCTCTTTAATCATGTTGACATCGACAAGACCAATGTTCATCTGCTTGACGGCAACGCAAAGGACTACGAAACAGAATGTGATGAATACGACAAGCTCATCGATGCCCAGGGCGGTATTGACATTCAGCTTCTTGGTATTGGCACAAACGGTCATATTGGCTTCAATGAGCCGGCGGAGGACTTCACCGAGGGTACATTTAAGGTTAAGCTCACCGACAGTACCATTAAGTCCAACATCATCTATTTCCCGGACGGAAATATGCCCCATTATGCCCTCACTATGGGTATCGGCTCAATAATGAAGGCGAAGAAAATTCTCCTCATTGCAACAGGTGCAGCAAAGGCAGATGCAGTAGCCAAGCTTGTGAATGGTCCAGTGGATGCCCATTGCCCAGCATCTATCCTTCAAAAGCATCAGGATGTTGTAATCTTCCTTGACGAAGACGCCGCAGCAAAGCTTAAATAAGTCGTGGACGATAAAAAAACTGAAATATTCGAAAAGGCCGGAATTGGCAAATCCGTGGCGAAGCTGTCGGTGCCGTCGGTGCTCAGCACTTTGGTGACGGTACTTTACAATATGGCGGATATGATATTCGTGGGACTTCTCAAGGACCCAATTGAAACCGCCGCCGTATCCCTGGCATCCACAGTTGTATTGTCATTCTACGCTGTAAACAACCTTTTCGGCGTTGGTTCATCAAGTATGATGAGTCGCTGTCTCGGGAAAAAGGACATCGAGTCCGCAAAAAGAACCGCATCCTTTGGATTTTGGATGACTGTGCTTTGCTCTGCCGGAATTTCCATCGGCTACACGGTTTTTTCGAAGCAGGTTCTTACCATACTTGGAGCAGATGATACCACCTGGAACGCCACTAAGGATTACCTGTTCTGGACTGTATCCCTTGGAGCCGTGCCCGCAATACTGAATGTGGTTATGGCGAATATGATTCGGGCGGAAGGTGAGGCGACTCACGCATCAGTCGGAGTTACAGCCGGATGTCTGCTTAACATTATATTAGACCCGTTTTTCGTATTGCCTCGTTTTCTCGGAATGGGTGCCGCTGGCGCAGGACTTGCCACCTTCATCTCCAACTGTGTCGCCTGCCTGTACCTCTTCGCCGTGGTGCTTTTCAAACGCCGTACAACTATCGTATGCCTGAGTCTTCGGAAATTCTCTTTCCGCAGGGATATAGTCAAGGAGGTTTTTACCGTCGGAGTTCCTGCAGCGGTGCAAAATCTTTTGAATGTGGCAAGCTACACGGTGCTGAACAACATCACAGCCAGCTTCGGCGCATCGGCAATCAGCGCTATGGGAATTGCCCATAAAATCAGTATGTTACCCAACTATATGTCCATGGGCATAAGTCAGGGTGTTATGCCACTTATCGGGTACAATTATACCGCTGGAAACAACAAACGGGTGAAGGACAGCATTGCGCTTGTACTGAAAATCGCATTGATAATCTCCGTATCCCTCGTTGTGGCTATTATGGCTGGCTCCGGGCTTATCATCCGAATGTTCATCAACAATGATGAGGTTGTGGAAATCGGCAAGGTGCTTCTTAGGGAGATGATTTTGCTGGCGCCGTTCCTCACGGTGGACTTTCTTGCGGTGGGCGTGTTCCAGGCAATCGGCAAAGGACAGTACTGTCTCATCTTTGCAATTTGCAGGAAGCTCATTCTCGAAATCCCGGCAACTATCCTGCTGAATAAATTCTTTTCACTCTACGGTATGGGCTTTGCTCAACCGATTGCGGAGCTTGTAATGTGCATAATCGCTGGAATTATGCTGAAGAAAATTATGGACGGCAAGCTAAAAAAGTCATAGAATTATTAAATTTCCGTAAAGCAAAATTGTTTTACGGAAAATTTTTTCACATAACAGGGCAATATTTTCACGGAATTTGTGATTTTATTGAGGAATATTGCAAAAATGTTGCAAAATCGTAAAAAATTGTATGAAATGACATAAATTTTAAAATTGTCGCTTGCAAAATAGATCAAATCGTTGTATAATACCTATCGTAAACAGCGTGAATACACGCAATAATTTACAGGAGGAAAATTTTATGAAGAAGGTTCTGGCAATAGTTTTGTCACTTTGCATGCTCCTTTGCTGTGCACCATTTGCCGCATCGGCAGAGTACACAATTAAAGATGTAGCAGCCGGCAAGGTTGATGATCTTACGACAGATGATATGGCAAACATCATTCTCAACTGGCTTGACAGAGAGATAGCTGCCGTATCCGAAAATTTTGACACATTCAACTATGCAATTGATATCAATGGCATCAATGTTGAAATCCCGATTACAATTTCAATCAATGGCGTTGATGATTTAATCCAGTATAAGGATTATCTCGCAAATCTCGGCGGTGATTTCGCAAATCTCAACACAACCGCTCTCAATAAGACAAGAGCAGCTGACGGCGACATCGCTTTCATTAAGAGCATTGCTCAGTTCGTTGCTGACAACAATCAGATTTTCGGTAAAGTATTTACATGGGGCGAAGGCAATGGCTTTGACCTTGGCAATGTAGGTAAATACATTATGGAAGAAGAAGCTGCAGCCGACATCAAGGCAGTAGTTGAAGATTACATCGTCGATCGTGACGGTGAATACTACACCAACCTGGAAATTCAGGAAAAGTTCGTTACTGAAATAGCCCGTGAAATGGGTTATGAAATCCCCGAAGATGGCGAGACCTTCGATGAGACCATCAACAACGGTATCAAAGCTTGGGCTATTGACTTTGCAGAAGAGGCTGGTCTTGGCACAATCACAATGGAAAACATCGATTTCCGCACAGATTCCGCTTATGACGCATTCGAGAAATTCGCTGCTGAAATCTACGAAGTAAACGAAGAAAAGATTGATATGTACCTTCGTTACTTCCTTGACAATCCGATCAGAGTTATGATGAAGTCCGTTCTCGGTCAGTCCGTAGTTATGGGCGAGGCTACAACAGTTCCCGAAGACTTCACAGCAGTTTACACAGACCTTGAGGCTCTCAAGGGCATCGCAGGCTCCACCGTTTACTTCTATGACGGCACTACCTATTATGCAGTTGACCTTACTGATACCGAAAATCTCACTGCAAAGACCTTCACATGGACCGATTCCGTTCTCAACTTCGATCCTCCGACAGTTGAAATCTGGGATGCAAACGTTAAGGTTGGCGGAGCTTACACTCCCACAAGTGCTGACATTACATCCTATGCTCCTACGGTTTATGTTGATGCAAAATATGCAGACTACATTCCTGATGAAATCGTTGCTGACGCAGGCGAGTTCGGTGTAACAGTTTCCACAGAGGCAGTTCCCGAGGATATTACAGCTATAATCAGCGGTGACGGCATCGATATGGCTGACAAGTTCGTATTCAAGATTTCCGGTGGCACAACTCTTATTGAGATGCCCAGC
>R07__coassemble_396_pt1 | contig 15348 bp, 13 predicted proteins | sample R07__metabat2_low_PE_009 | metagenome-assembled genome bin R07 | reverse complement strand
AGAACCCCCCTCGCCAAGCTAAAGCTTGGCCCTCTCCCCCAAGGGGGCGTGCGGTGGGCTACGGGACTGAGCTCGGGGATTTTTGGGCGTGCGATAATACGCTACGGAGGTAGCCGACCCCCTCGCCAGCAAGCTGGCCCTCTCCCCCTTTCAGGGGGCGTGCGTTATTCCGCTCCTCCGATTTATTCTGGGGCGTGCGATGGGCTACGGGACTTGGCGAAGCCAGACTTTGCGCCAGCAAGACTTTCCGTCAGGAAGACTAAAGCATAGCGGGACTTGGCGAAGCCAGACTCTTTCTATCTGAACGATAAAAGAAGGTTTCCGAAAAAATTCTCGGAAACCGACTAATTCCTCTCCTCATCCAATTGGTTCGAAGACAAAGGTGAATTTCAATGGGTCGTCATTTGTGACAATCTTATATTCCGGCAGGGTATCCGGACCGCAGGAGGAAGAGCCGATGCCTCTGACGAAGCCGTCAAGTGACAGGAAGGTGCCGTTCATATCCGTCAAATCCTCACGGTGTTGCGCCTTCTGGAGGACATCCTGAGTATAGTGATGTACGCTGAATGAGAATGGCTTTACACCGCTGATTTTAACGCCTTTGCCATTGTCATCTGTGAGAATGAGATAACGGGTATCGCCGTGATTTCCGCTGTCCTGTGGGAATACATAGGGCTCGTCCATATCGGCAACCTTCGCTGAATATGTGCCCATGGGCGCCTGAATGTTGAAGTCCGGCAAATTCTCCGCTCTGCCTCTGCCGTAGTATTTCGCATTTTCAAGGCTTCTGTCCAGGGCAATATTGAGTCCCACTCTCGGTACATCCACATTTTCCATAGCATCCGGATAGATTTTACCTGTAACCGCCATTTTGCCGAATGCATCGAAGGCGGTGGAGATGAGCATATCGATACTCTTCTCGCCAAAAGTTACTCTGCGAATCGCATTAAATGTGACTACACCCCTTGTCATATTTGCGTTCAAAAGTCTGCCGTCCTCCACCTGTGCGTCCAGGAGCTTGATATTGTCCTTTTTCCAATAGAGGAAGCCGTTGTCGTTGTCGTTGAATGCCCGGGTGAAGTTGGGTACGAAGCCCTTTTGTTCGGTAGAGTCGCTGATGTACGCCTTGCCACCGCAATTGTAGGATATGAGATTGCCGTTCTTACCGGCGATAACAGCATAGCCGTCTGCCCATTCTACTATGTAATAACCCTCGGCGTTGGTGAGAGAAATTCCATAATCGGAGGGTTCCACAGCTACGGAGTATTCGGTGACATCGTTTATTGGAAGCTGTTCCATTGCGATGAGGAAGTCGTCGTCATAGTAGCGGATATTGAGGAAGGTGTCGGCGGATTTATCCTTAATCACAAAGGGAGCCTTTACGGTGGCGGACTTCTCTGCAGGAATGTCTTTTAGAAATTCTCCGGAGTCGATAACCATGCCGTCCTGGAGAATCTCCCAGCAGAAATCGATATATTCGGTTGAGCGGAAACGGTTGGTGTTGGTGAATGTGAGCTTGCCGTTGGCAAATTTGCATATGACTGGACGATAAACTGCCTTCATTTCCAGAGCGCCGGTGTGAGGCCTTCTGTCGCTGTAAAAGAGTCCGTCAACGCAGAAGTGACCATCGTGCTGAGGCTCGCCGTGGTCTCCGCCGTAGGTGTACCTGTATTTGTACTTGTCGTTTTCGTGAAGTACCGTGTGATCTGCCCATTCCCAGATACAACCGCCCATCATGAAGTCGTTGTCATAGATTACATCCCAGTATTCCTTAAGGTTGCCAGGACCTACACCCATTGCGTGGGCATATTCACAGAGGAAGAATGGCCTTGTTGCGAATAAATCCTTGCCGTCTACGAATGAGTGACGGGCTCTGTGTTCGCCCATTGCAAGCTTTTTCAGTTCTGGGATTGAGGTGTACATCTCGCTTGCCACATCGTAGGCAAATCTCTTTGTGCGGATTACACCTTCGTAGAACACGGGAATGTCGGAATTCTCGGACTTGATAAATTCGTAGCATCGATCCTGACAGTAGTAGCCATGGCTTTCGTTACCTAAAGACCACATTGCGATGCAGCCGTTGTTGCGGTCACGGAAATACATCCGCTGGATTCTGTCCACATAGCGGTTTGCCCAGGCTGGATTCATGGAAAGCTCTCCGCAGAAACCGTAAAGCTCATCGCAACCGTGGGTTTCGATGTCGCCCTCGTCCATAATATAGAGTCCGTAGACCGTTGCAAGCTGGTGGAAAATTGGATCTGGCGGATAGTGGGAGGTTCGAACGGCGTTGACGTTGAACTCCTTCATAAGCTTCACATCAAGCTCGTAGTCCTCAATGCCCATGGCGTAGCCCTTGGTAAGGTGAGTATCGTGGTGATTTACACCTTTCATCTTGATTGCCTTGCCGTTGAAAAGATAAACATTGCCGTCGATTTTTATGGTGCGGAAGCCGTAGAGCTGGCGAGCGCAGTCAATGTCGCCCTTTGTATCACGAAGTATGAAATATATTTCGTAGTAGGCTGGAATTTCCGCATTCCATTCATCCACGGTGAGCTTGGTGAATTTGATATTCGTATCCGCATTTGCCTCGGTGGTAAGTTCAGTCACAGCCTTGCCATCACGGACAATTTTCACCGTAAGAGTCTTGTCTGAAAGCTCTCCGCAGAGCTTCACATCGGCGGACAGGGAATAGGTTCTGCCAGTCTTTTCTGCCACAAGCTTGTAGTCATAGATATAGGCATCCTCGTATTCATAGAGCAGGACATCACGGTTGATTCCGTTCTCACGGAACATATCCTGAGCCTCGAGGAATGAGCCGTTGCACCACTTGTGCATAACGAGTACAAGCTCGTTTTCGCCTGCATGAATGAGCTTTGTGATGTCGTACTCCGTGGTGTTGTGAGTGCCTTCACGATAGCCCACAAATTCGCCGTTGACGAAGATATCCGCATTGTTGGCTACACCTAAAAATGTGAGAATGTACGCCTTTTTAAGAGTGTCTACATTGAAGAGCTTTCTGTAAATCGCTGAGGGCATTGTGTCGGGAAGAAATGGAGCAAAGGTTTTGAATTCATATGGACAGTTGAGGTAGACCGGCTCCTGATAGCCTGTCCTCTGCCACATACAGGGCACGGTGATTTTGTCGAACTTGCCCTTTTCGGTGTCAAGCCTTGCGGGCATCTTGGCGCAGTCCTTGTAAAATCTGAAATCCCACTCACCAGAGAGCAGACGAACCTTGTCGCTGGATTTTCTCTCGTTGCGGAAATCAGTTTCGGCGAGCTTTCTTTCGCTTCCGAACGGGATAAAATATGCTCTGGGCGGAAGAGCATTTATGTGTAGAACATCAAAATCCCGGTAATGTCCCGTGTTTATGTTGTATTTCATTAAAAAATATAACCTCCAAATGGATTTATTTATAACATAATACCACAAGAATAAAAAATATACAAGAATTTTTTGAAAAAACTTGCAAAAATTTTCAAACTATGTTATAATTCAGATAATATTATCGGAGGAATGTCCGTATGAAGAAAAAATATGTAATTGTGCCATTTTCGGTACTGATGATATTCGTACTTTTGTTCACTGCCTGCAAGTCCAGGGATAGCGGCGGAACCATAGAAACACCTTCCGTCACGCAGAAGGCAACGAGAGTTTATACCGATGTGGATGAGCAGAACGCCGAAGCTCAGACCTATGTGGCGGATAGCTCCTGGACGGATAACTATGTGCTTGAGTATAATTATGCCGACACAGGCACCGCATCCCATATAAAGGAAATCCGCATTGGCAATTACTACAAGGCTCTGGACACCACAAGCGGTTATATTTCATTTTTCGAGCAGGTACAGGGTGGCATAGATGAGTTCGTCATCAACACTGCCGACAACACAGCGGTACACAGCTTCATTGCCGACCAAAGTATGAGCGACTTAACTACTGGCTGGATGAGAATTTCCTCCATTGACGCTAATTACGCCGAGTCGGAGGATGTGCAGTACGAGGGCGTGGAGAATGTTGCTGGCAGAGAGGCGGACAGATACCTCCAATCCGTATACACAAGCGACACACTCACCGCCTATGCCTTCGTCTGGATTGACAAGGAGTACGGCTTTGTAAGTAAATGCTCGGTCTACACCGTCACAGGCTCACTCTATTCATCCTGGGAACTTACCTCATTTTCTGTGGGTACGGTGACGGAGCAGGATGCCTATGTGGACATCACGGCATACAGCATTACAGAGGAAACGACGGTAGCATAATTATGAGAAAATCCGGAATTTTAATGCATATATCATCCCTCCCCGGGGATTATTCCTGCGGTAGCTTCGGCAGCTCTGCAAAGGAATTTATTGACCTGCTGGCGGACAACGGCTTCACCTATTGGCAGGTTTTGCCTATGGGACTTGTGGACGAATGCAACTCTCCCTATAAGTCCTATTCCGCATTCGGTGGAAATCCCTATTTTGTGGATTTGCCCACACTTCACCATGAGGGCTTGATTACTGAGGCTGAGCTTGCCGGTGCAAGACAGACAAGTCCCTGGAGCTGTGAATTTGTACGGCTCTATCATACTCGGGTACAGCTTCTTGCCATTGCCGCATCAAGAGTTGATGACATTCTCAAAGCAAAAATTGAGAAATTCATTTCGGAGAATAAATATCTCACTCAGTTCTGTGAGTTTATGGCTCTGAAAAAGGCGAATAACGAATTGCCCTGGACTGAGTGGACCGTTAATGAGCCCATAGAAGAGGATGTGTTCCTGTGGAAATTCATCCAATACGAATTTTTTAACCAGTGGAGCGAAATCAAGAGCTACGCCAACGAAAAAGGCATCAAAATAATTGGTGACATTCCGATTTATGTGTCCGCCGACAGCTGTGATGTCTGGGCAAACAGGGAACAATTTTTGCTTGACAAGGAAAACAAGCCATCCTGCGTTGCAGGTGTTCCGCCAGATTATTTTGCAAAGGACGGTCAGCTCTGGGGTAATCCTCTTTACGACTGGGATAGAATGCAGGCGGATAATTTCACCTGGTGGAGAGCAAGACTTTCCCACAATCTTTCCATGTTCGACGGCGTCAGAATTGACCATTTCAGAGGTATTTCGGCATATTGGAGCATTCCTGCCGAGGCTAAAACCGCAAAGGAAGGCAAGTGGGTAAAGGGTCCCGGTGAGGCATTTTGCGATATGGCAAAGGAAATTGCCGGTAACAAGCTTATCATTGCGGAGGATTTGGGCGATATAGACGAGGATGTAATCCAGCTTGTGAAATACAGCGGATTTCCTGGAATGCGAGTGTTTCAGTTTGGATTCCTTGGCGACGATGACAATCCCCACAAGCCTCACAACTATCCGGCGAACTCTGTCACCTACACCGGTACCCACGACAACAACACCCTTTTGGGCTTCGTCTGGGAGCTTGAAGATGAGCAAAGACGCTCGATGCTGGAATACTGTGGCTATACAAATCCCGACTGGAACAAGGGTTACGACAGCATAATTCGCACTATGTTCGGGAGTCACTCCGACATTTTCATTATGCCGATACAGGATTTATTGGGCTACGGTTCGGATACCCGCCTCAATATTCCCGGCAAGGCGGACGGCAACTGGCAGTACAGAGTCACCGCCGAACAGCTAAAATCCATTGACTGGAAAAAATTCTCAGCCTTCAATAAAATCTACAAAAGAGCTTGACAAATCCGGAAAAATGGGTTATAATGTATAGGTTAAATCGATGACGAAGAAGGCATTTGTGATAGTTTCTTCAGAGAGTATGCGGCAGGTGTGAGCATACGAAACGACACAAAATCGCTACCGCTTCCGAGAGACGGCGAAAACGAGCATTCGGATAAACCGTACGTGATGCCGCGTCAGTGCGTAAATGAGTGGCGGAATTATTCCGCAATACGGGTGGAACCGTGGAGTTTACATAATGTAACACTTCATCCCTGTCTATTACTTGGCGGGGATGTTATACTTTTTATTCCCGATATATGGAGGAAATTTTATGATTAAGGTCACACTTAAAAACGATGTCAAGGAATTTGAAGATGGAATTACTCCTCTTGAAATTGCTAAGTCCATCGGCGCAGGACTTTATAAGGCTGTTTGTGTCTGCAAAATAGATGGCGTTGTGAAGGATTTGCGTACACCTTTAACTGGCGACTGTGAGGTGGAACTTCTCACCTTTGATGACGAGGCTGGCAAGAAGGCATTTTGGCATACCGCATCTCATATTCTGGCTCAGGCAGTCAAAAGACTTTACCCCAATACAAAGCTCACAATAGGTCCTGCCACCGCTGAGGGCTTCTACTATGATTTTGACACGGACATCACCTTCACCGCCGACATCATGGAAAAGCTTGAAGGCGAAATGAAGAAGATTGTCAAGGAAGGTCTCGAGCTTGAAAAATTCGAGCTTTCTCCCGCAGAGGCAATGGCTCTTATGGAAGAAAAAGGCGAGAGCTATAAGGTTGAGCTTATCAAGGAGCATGCTGACAAAGGCGAAAATATTTCCTTCTATAAACAGGGCGAATTTACCGAGCTTTGCGCAGGTCCTCATATTCCGGACACAAGCCGTGTGAAGGCATTTAAGCTCACACAGTGCACCGGCGCATATTGGAGAGGCGACTCCAACAACAAGATGCTCCAAAGAATTTACGGTACCGCATTCCCGAAACAGAGCGAGCTTGATGACTACCTCACCATGCTTGAAGAGGCAAGAAAGCGTGACCACAATAAGCTTGGCAGAGAGCTGGAGCTGTTTACCACATCAGACCTCATCGGACAGGGACTTCCGATTATGCTTCCAAAGGGCGCAAGAATTATTCAGCTTCTTCAGCGTTTCGTGGAGGACGAGGAACAGAAGAGAGGCTGGCAGCTCACTAAGACGCCTTATATGGCAAAGCGTGAGCTCTACAAGGTCAGCGGTCACTGGGATCATTACCTTGACGGTATGTTCGTTCTTGGAGACCCTGAGGACTACGACAAGGAGTGCTTCGCTCTTCGTCCTATGACCTGTCCGTTCCAGTATCAGGCATACCTCAACAGACCCCGTTCATACAGAGATTTGCCTCTTCGCTACAATGAGACCTCCACTCTTTTCAGAAATGAGGCATCCGGCGAGATGCACGGCCTTATTCGTGTCCGTCAGTTCACCATTTCCGAGGGTCATCTTATGTGCCTTCCGGAACAGCTTGAACAGGAGTTCAAAAACTGCCTTGAGCTTGCCATATTTATGCTCAAAACCCTTGGACTTTATGAGGATGTTTCCTATAGATTTTCCCAGTGGGATCCGGCGGATACAGAAAAGTATATCGGCACTCCGGAACAGTGGGACGAGGCTCAGGGTATAATGAAGAAAATCCTTGACCATCTGGAAATTCCCTACAAGGTCGGTATCGGTGAGGCTGCATTCTACGGTCCGAAGCTTGACATTCAGATTAAGAATGTTTTCGGCAAGGAGGACACTCTCATCACAATTCAGATTGACCAGATGCTGGCAGAGAAGTTCGGTATGGAATATGTGGACAGGGACGGCTCCAAGAAAAATCCCTATATCATCCACAGAACTTCCATCGGCTGCTACGAGAGAACTCTTGCTCTTCTCATCGAGAAATATGCCGGCGCATTCCCGCTTTGGCTGGCTCCGGAGCAGGTTCGTGTAATTCCCATTGCGGACAGACATCACGACTATGCCTATGATGTTTGCGATAAGTTAAGAAGTGCGGGCTTCCGTGCAGAGGTTGACGCAAGAAGTGAAAAGCTGGGCTATAAGCTTCGTGAGGCACAGCTGGAAAAGCTTCCCTATATGCTGGTTGTTGGCGACAAGGAGGCTGAGGAAGGCACAGTATCCGTCCGTCAGAGAGGCGTCGGCGATGTGGGCTCATCCGCTGTTGATGAATTTATCAATATGGCTCTCAAAAAGGTAGCCGACAAAACTATCGACTAAATAAATATAGAAAGCAGTCTTAACCGGCTGCTTTTTATTAGTAATTTATTGAATCGACAGATAATTTCTTATAACAACGATTATTTATTGTAAAAAATGCAACATTTTTTGACAAATCTCATAAGATTACAAACGAAGTTATGAGATTTGTCAAGTGGAAAAATAAAAAAATCCTGGTCTTTTTTTAATGATAAACAGTTGACAAAATTTGGGTATTGTGGTAAAATTATATCAATGATTAAACTTGGATATGCTGTTCAGTAGTGCCATAATGATTGGAGGTGGAAATATGTCAACCGTAAAAATAATCGGATATGAGGATTGGAGTGTGTATAATGGTTTTGCAGAAGGTAGTGGACGAGGTGAAAAACTCTGGTTGCAATCCAAATTCGGCGAAATAGGGCTCTTTAAGTTCCCTAAGGTCGATCCGCTTACATTGACCAGCACAACAGAATATATTTCGGAGCATATGTCCCACCAAATCGGTGAAATTATAAATGTCAAAACAGCAAAAGTTGATATAGGTGTGCGTAATCAGCGAATTGGTTGTATGAGCTACCTTCTCAATAAGCCAGATGAAGCAATAATCGAAGGCGCCGATTTTATCATAGGTAAACATCCTGATTATGATACGGATGAAATGAAGGAAAAAGAAAGTGGCAAGTATTACAGTATCGAACATTTGCTTGAGGCCTGCGAATCTCATGATGAAAAACAAAAAATAATTCAGATGATGCTATTTGATTATTTGATTGGCAATTCGGACAGGCATCAAAATAATTGGGCGATATTGGTAAAATCCGATAAAAGACAAAAAAATTTCAATGAAAGAATATTTTGTCCGCTATATGATAACGGCTCCTCGCTGTGCAGCTATGTTACAGATGAGCAGGCAAAAGAGATTTTAGGCAAGGATAAGACAAGATTTGAGGCAATTGTAAATACAAAATCTCGTTCTATGATAAGAATAGATGCAACATCAAAAAACAGACCTACACATTTGGAGGTTGCAGAATATTTACTTCGACAGTATCCAGAGGCAAAAAACATTGCTTTTGAATTTTGCAGTAGCCTTACAATGAGGCAAATAGAAACACTCATAGAACAGTACCAAGATCTTGCTTCTGAAAACAAACTTAAACTTATCAAGCTGTTTCTTGTGTGGAAAATAGAAAAGCTTGGTATTCTCTTGAATGAGGTATAAATGTGATGAATGATGATTTTTTATATGTGATGTGGCAAAGCCCGTTATCTGGAAAAAATTACATTATCGGAAGGTTGACGAGAGCGGACGGCTTTTTGTTTGAATATACAGATGATTTTGAAATTGCTAAGTCCGATGGTTGGTCGTTGCTCCAGGCATTTCCAGAAGCTAAGACTTATTACAGTAAAGAATTGTTTCCGTTTTTTGCAAGAAGATTACCAGATAAAAAAAGAAGGAACATTACGCAGGTTCTAAATAAATACGGATTAAACAGTTATGATGGATATGAACTTTTGAAAAAGAGCGGCGGAAAATTGCCGATTGATTCATACTCATTTGTAACGCCCAGAAAGCAGTCTTAACCGGCTGCTTTTTATTTGCATATTTTTCGATAATAAGTAGTTGACAAAAATATGGGATTGTGGTATAATCATGCTGAATAATAGGGGTATAAGGTTTATGAATAAAATCGATAAAACAGTAAAAAAAGAGACCCTGTTCGTAATTGAGGTGTCGCTGATTTTGAGCGTCCTTATGCAGGCTGTATTTCTAATAATCCAAAAATGGGATTACACCGTGCTTACGGGAAATCTTCTGGGATTTTTCGGCGCCTGCGGTAACTTTTTCCTTATGTGTCTGTCCATTCAATCCCTGGTCAACAAGGATGAAAAAGATGCAAAAAAACGGATGCAACTGTCCCAGGCAGGTCGTATGCTCCTCCTCTTCGGCATAGTAGTTCTTGGCGTGGTGCTCGACTGCTTTAACACAATTGCCCTGGTTATCCCGATTCTCTTCCCGAGAATTGCGGTGGCGATAAGACAAACTATGATTAATAAGACAAAAGACAATGAAACGGAAAATTGATTTAACGGACATCCTGCTGATAATTCTGATGATTCTTCCGTTCCTGGGTGTAATGGCGCTTAAGGTACTGTTCACGCCCTCGGGAGATGAGGTGGAAATAACAGGAGCTCTCATATTTTTCACAATAGAACTGCCGGAATTTCTGCCATCGTTCTTGCGGACAATTCCCATAACCGAATCGCAGGTGAACTCTCTTGCGGTTGTGTTGTTCATTCTGTTTTTGTCGCTGTTTCTCACCAGAAAGCTCAGTGTTAAAAATCCGTCACCTCGTCAGCATCTGGCAGAATTTATCGTGGAAAAGTGCGAAGGACTCATAAATGCCAATATGACTGACCCGATTTTTGCAGGCTTCGGACCCTTTGTCGGAGCAGTTATGGGTTTGTCGGCATTCTCGAGTCTTCTCTCCCTTTTGGGACTCTATTCACCCACCGGCGACATCAATATAGTGGCAGGCTGGGCGATTCTGGTATTCTTTATGATTACCTACTACAAGCTCAAGTGTGGTCCGCTGTACTACCTCAAGGGCTTCACTGAGCCAATATTCGTTATGACACCCATGAACATCATCAGCGAGCTTGCAACTCCGCTGTCCATGGCCTTCCGTCACTACGGAAATATTATGTCCGGCTCGGTTATCGGAGTACTGATTGCCTATGCTCTGGGTACGGTGTCTGTGTCGCTGCTGGGCAAAATCCCGGTTTTGGGCGAAATTCAGCTGCTGAGAATCGGTATTCCAGCGGTGATGAGCCTGTACTTCGATATATTCTCGGGACTCCTGCAGGCTTTTATCTTCGCAATGCTCACTATGCTAAATATAAGCTCCGCCTTCCCGGCTGAGGACTACTATGCGAGGAAGAGGAAATAGTCGGGTACCGGGAATTTGTTTCGGAAGGCTGGTTTGACCGTTCAGTTGGAAAGAGTCTGGCTTACGCCAAGTCTTGCTTACGCAAAGTCTTGTTTCACAAAGTCGTGCTTCGCACAGAAAGGTCTATCGGTCAGGACAAGCCATTATCTTTTACCTTTTGCCCTTTGACTTTTTTTCGACCCCCTCGCCGCCTCAATCCCTGGCGGCCCTCTCCACCCTTTCAGGGGGCGTGCGATGTGCTACAAGACTTTCCGAAGGATGACTTTGCGATAGCATGACTTTGCGAAGCAAGACTAGAGCGAAGCGGGACTTTGCGAAGCAAGACTAACTAATATTAATAACCATTTTGGAGGAAAAATACAATGCTTGAAATTGCAATCGGAATTATTTTGGGATGCTGTGGACTTGGTGCTGGTATAGCTATGATAGCTGGTATCGGTCCCGCAATAGGTGAAGGTAATGCCGTGGCGAAGGCATGCGAGGCAATCGGCAGACAGCCCGAGAGCAAAGGCGATGTTATGTCAACACTTATCATCGGTTGCGCAATGGCTGAAACAACGGGTATTTATGCTCTTGTTATCGCAATTCTGCTCATATTCGTAGCGCCCGGTAGATTTGTCAAGGTACTCACCGAAGCCATCGCAAATTTGGGTGTATAACCGGAGAAAGCTATGCAGCATCTTGATGTAATATCCATCAACCTGTGGGAGATAATCATCTCCTTGCTGAACCTGGTAATCATTTTCTTCATTCTCAAAAAGGTGCTTTGGAAACGGGTTAAGGCGATTATTGCCAAGCGGAATGCGGAGCTTGCGGAAAAGTACAATGCCGCAGATATGGCTGAGCATACGGCTGCCGAGCATAAAAAAGAGTGGGAAGAAAAGCTGGCGACGGCGGACACACAGGCGGATGAAATAATCAAAACTGCGGTGGATAAAGCAAACATTCGCAGTGAAAAAATAATTTCCGACGCAAAAAAAGAGGCGGACGGAATGATTGGTCGTGCGGAGAACGAAATCGCTCTGGAGAAAATCAAAGCCCGTGACGATATGAAACGCGAGATTGCGGATGTATCTGCTGTTCTTGCGGAAAAGCTCATTGGCAGAGAGATGAATGATGAACTTCACCGTTCAATGATTGATACCTTCATTGACGATATGGGTGACGGCAATGACTGAATATAGTAAGGAATTTGCCGGTGCGTTGTTTTCGCTCTGTACTGAAGATGGCTCGGTTGAGGCTACGGCAAAACAGCTGGATTCTCTGGAAAAGCTTTTTTCGGAAAATCCCGCCTATCCCGTTTTTCTCTCTGCTCCTGGGATTCCGCTGGAGGAGAGAATAACAAACCTCAAAAATATGATGGACGGCAGCTTCTCAAAAACGCTTACATCCTTTATGTGTGTGCTTTGCGAGAAGAACGCAATGATGTCCTTTGGCAGTATTGTGGAAGCTTATCGTACTTTATATCGTGAAAGTATAAACAGATGTACAGCGGTAGTGACCTCGGCAGTTGAGCTGACACCGGAGGAAAAGAGCCGTATTGCATCGGCTATCGCAAAAAAAATCGGCAAGGACGCCGACATTACCTACAAAATCGATTCGTCTATACTGGGTGGAATTATCACCGAGGTTGACGGCAAAATAACGGACGGCAGTATTAGAGGCAGGCTGTCCGCAATAAAGGAAGTGATTGACGCATGAGCAGTAATCCCGAAGAACTGGGTAAAATCATAAAAGAACAGATACGGAATTACGAATCCCGTATAGAAATGACCGAAACCGGCACAGTTATACTCGTGGGTGACGGCATTGCGAGAGTTTACGGCGTGCGTGATTGTATGGCAAACGAGCTGCTTGAATTTGACGATGGTAGCTTCGGACTTGCTCAAAATCTTGAGGACGAGACCGTATCGGTGGCAATACTGTCCGATAACAATAATATTAGAGAAGGCAGTACCGTACGCAGAACGGGCAAGGTTATGTCCGTACCGGTAGGCGAGGCTCTGCTTGGCAGAATTGTCAATCCTCTTGGTAAACCTGTGGACGGCAAAGGTCCCGTTGCAACCACCGCAACAAGACCCATAGAGAGTGAGGCTCCCGGAATTATTCAGCGACAGGGTGTATCGGTGCCACTTCAAACCGGCATCAAAGCCATCGACAGTATGATTCCCATTGGCAGAGGTCAGAGAGAGCTTATCATCGGAGACCGTCAGACCGGCAAAACAACCATAGCAACCGACACCATCATCAACCAAAAGGGTACCGGTGTTATTTGCATTTATGTGGCTATCGGTCAGAAAAATTCATCGGTGGCTCAGATAGTAAACGACCTCACTAAGGCTGGAGCTATGGAATATACCATAGTCGTTACGGCATCTGCATCGGAGAGCGCTCCAATTCAGTACATAGCGCCCTATTCAGGCTGCGCAATGGCGGAATATTTCAGAGAACAGGGCAAGGATGTGCTGATAGTCTATGACGACCTGTCAAAACATGCTGTGGCATACAGAGCCCTGTCGCTTCTCATACGCAGACCTCCGGGACGAGAGGCCTATCCCGGCGATGTATTCTACCTCCATTCAAGACTGCTTGAAAGAGCCGCCTGTGTGGCGCCGGAATATGGCGGAGGCTCCATTACTGCTCTTCCCATAATCGAAACCCAGGCAGGCGATGTTTCCGCCTACATTCCCACAAATGTTATCTCCATAACCGACGGACAGATTTTCCTTGAAACGGAGCTTTTCCATTCCGGAATTATGCCCGCAATCAATCCGGGTATTTCCGTCAGCCGTGTGGGTGGCAGTGCACAGCTAAAGGGTATGAAGAAGGTTTCCGGTTCACTTAAGCTCCTGTATTCCCAGTATCGTGAGCTTCAGGCGTTTGCCCAGTTCGGAAGTGATTTGGATGCAGATACAAGAAACCGCCTTGATATGGGTGAGAGAATTGTCGAGGTGCTTAAACAGACGAAAAATTCACCCGTTAGAGTCGGCTGCCAGGTGGCGATAGTCTATGCAGTAATCAATGATTATCTCAAGGATGTCGCCGTAAAGGATGTCAAAAAATACGAGGCTGAGCTGTTCGAAAAGCTGGAAAATAAGTATCCTCAGTTGCTGGATAGAATTGAAAACGGCAAGTGGGAAGAAGAGGATATTGCAATGCTCAAAGAGGCTCTGAAATAATATGGGCGCTGATACAAAAGCACTGCGAACAAGAATTAAATCCGTTGACTCCACATTGCACCTGACGAAGGCAATGGGACTTGTCGCAGCATCAAAAATCAGAAAAGCCACAGACCGGATGAACAAGGCTCGGGAGTACTCTGATGTGCTGACTGAAAGTATAAATACACTTTTGGGTAGCAAGGAGGCGCAAAGGAGTCCATATGTGGCGACTCATAACGGCAACCGAACGAAAATTATCGTCATTGCCGGAGACAGAGGTCTTGCTGGCGGCTACAACTCCAATGTATTTAAGGTGGTACAGGAGTATCCCGAGGCGGAACTTATCTCCATCGGCAAACGGGCAGGAGATAGGTACGGAGATACGCAGATTGTCTGCGAAAGCTTCACCTATAATGATTGCCTTGGCCTTGCAAGATCCCTTTGTCGGGATTTTAAGGAGAATAAATTCGACAGGCTGATTTGCGTGCATACGAATTATATTTCCGTATTGACTCAGGAGGCTGCCGCCGATGAAATTTTGCCGGTGAAAGGTAATGCCGAAACAAAAAACAGCGGTATGATATTTGAACCGGACGAGCTGACGGTACTTAACGAGCTTATCCCTGAATATGTTGCCGGGAAAATATATGCCTATCTCCGGGAGAGCTTTGCCTGCGAACAGGCGGCAAGACGGAATGCCATGGACTCCGCCGGCAAGAACGCCGAGCAGATGATTGCCGACCTGCAGTTGCAATACAACAGAGCAAGACAGGGCGCAATTACACAGGAAATCACCGAAATCGTCGCTGGAACATAGAGCGTAAGACTAGCGGAACCGACCGCATGCACCAAATCCCCGAATGAAGCCCCGTAGCGAATTAATCGCACGCCCCAAATTTTGGACGCAGTCGCCCAGCACACCGCACGCCCCCTTGGGGGAGAGGGCCAAGCTTTAGCTTGGCGAGGGGGGTCTCAAAACTCAAATTTTTGACGAAGCTCCCCAGCCGTTCGCACGCCCCCTGAAAGGGGGAGAGGGCCATTCGCAGAATGGCGAGGGGGGCTCAAAACTCAAATTTTGGACGAAGCTCCCCAGCCGTTCGCACGCCCTCCTTGGGGGAGAGGGCCATTCGCAGAATGGCGAGGGGGCTCAAAACTCAAATTTTGGACGCAGTCGCCCAGCACACCGCACGCCCTCCTTGGGGGAGAGGGCCATTCGCAGAATGGCGAGTGGGGTCTCAAAACTCAAATTTTGGACGAAGCTCCCCAGCCGTTCGCACGCCCCCTGAAAGGGGGAGA
>R07__coassemble_384_pt1 | contig 15623 bp, 13 predicted proteins | sample R07__metabat2_low_PE_009 | metagenome-assembled genome bin R07 | reverse complement strand
TTATCGCTTGCGTAAGAAGTTGTTAATATTCTCGGAAATTATATATTTACAATGTATAATATGTCGGCAGCGTCAGTGGCGGTTCTTCTACAAACGGTATATTTATTGGTAATGGTACCGACACTAATTCTTACAATTCTTCTTACTACCTTTCCTCAATCAGTGGAACAGCACAGGGCACTTCAAAAACGGACAGTGAACTTAAAAATCTTGCTTCCACCTTAGGCTCTAACTACTGTGACAACTCCCAGCGTGGTGTTACAATAGACGATAAAACCTATTACTATCCGATATTAACCTGGTACAGAGATCTCTTTACATATAATGTTACATTTATATTGGAAGATGATTATGCCAATATAAATAAAACAGTAACGAAAAAATACGGAAATACTTTCACTACTCCCACAGCAAGTAGAGACGGCTACACTCTCAAATGGGTTGATACCACAAACAGCTCCTACGAAATCGCCGAAAACACAACCGTTACGGCAGGTGTGGATAATAACACCCAGTATTTCACAGTAACTCAAGAAAAGAGTGATGTGGAGAATATCCACGCTGACAGAACCTACCGTGGTGTTTGGGTTCCAAATTCTCTTACCGTTAATTATAACGGAAACGGTTCCACTTCTGGCTCGGTTTCGTCAGTCACCTTTAACTACGATACAGAAAAATCCGCAAGTGCAAATGGCTTCGCAAAAACAGGCTATACCTTCTCTGGCTGGAATACCAATGCGTCAGGTACAGGTACAAGCTATGATGTTGGTAGCTCCATTAAAAACATCATTTCGCAGGATTCTACCACTCTTTATGCAATGTGGACAGCCAATACTCTTACCGTAAACTATAACGCAAACGGCGGTAGTGGTACTATGTCTCCATCATCATTCAACTATGATGAAATTCAAACTGCAAAATCAAATGTTTTCACAAAGACAGGCTATCATTTTTCTGGCTGGGCAAAGACAGCTGGCGGTAATGTCGAAATCAATGAAAACGGTTCAATTAAAAACATAGTTTCTGAAGGTACACAAAATCTTTACGCAAAGTGGGCTGCCAATACCTACACAGTTAACTATAATGCCAATGGCGGAAGTGGTACAACTGCATCAACTTCTGCGACCTATGACAGCAACATAACTCTTTCTGAAAACTGTTTCACAAACACATCCGATTATGTATTTTCAGGTTGGATGACCTCACAGAATAGTAGTAATATCTACAAACCAGGTTCTTCGTCTCTCTCAAATCTCACAACTGAAAACGGAGGAAGTGTCACACTCTACGCTAAATGGGCTTCTCTTAAGATTGACTCTATAGCTCTGGGCGGTGACAGCATAAACGCAGTACCCAATGACGGCTGGGATTCAAGAGAGGTCACTTCTGTTTCCGTTGTTAAGGACGAGATTGAAACTCCTGCAACTGTCGGTGGTGAAGCAATTGAGGCTAAATATGGCACAGTTGCTCTTGATAATTCAGGCAAAATTGAGTATACACCAACCTCTATGACCTGGGGCAACAAGACTGATGAAGAAATAAAAATCAATATTACAAATGAACTTAACGGCGAAACATACGTGAACAACTCATCAACCGTTAATATCTATCCTCAAACTAATATTCTTTTCAACGAAAACAGCGATGCGGAGGTTACCCTTGCAGGTGACACTGGTACCGCAAGTACAGATACTCTTACTAATGGCTGGTTCGATGTGACAGATACATCAACTGCCTCCCAAAGCACTGATTCAACTGCTTACGGATACTCCGATGTCTACGGCAAAAATGCCAAATATTCTGGCGGTTCTGCTAAGAGGGCAACTGTTACAAATCTTACCTCAAACGCAAGTACATACAGTTTCTCATTTACCGGCACAGGTGTTGATATTTATTCCATCTGCGATAAGGACTCCGGACTTATGATTGTCACACTTAAAAATCACGCAACTGGTGAAAGAGTAGGTTCAATTCTGGCAATCAATCTCTACTATGGTAGCGCTGATACCATTTACCAGGCTCCTGTATATCACAAAACAGGTCTTGAATACGGTACATACGATGTGGAGGTGAGAGTTGTATACAGCTTCGTTTTCGACTGTACCGATAATGCTATAGCGACTGCAAACGCAAATGCCACCGATGAGGACTTCGCAAATGCTTTTGCCGATATGGGCTTTGACCCGGATGAGGTTGAATATTATGCCATAGCCGATGGCGAAAATCTCACAGAAGAAATATCTGCGGATGTAACTCCGACTCTCAGCGGTGCTAATCCAGTTAAGACCAGTCTTAGCGAATGTACAGGCGATTATTCAGTCACCATTGATTCAATCCGTATCTACAATCCTGCAGGTGAAGCAGAAGAGCTACCAGATGCTATTGCTGACAGATATTCAAGTGACGGTGAACTTGGCGCACAGTATCTCAACTTCCGTGACTTCATCACAGCCGACAATTATGGTAGTTGTTATGTTGTTGGCGTTGGAAGTGATGCTTCCTTTGCGGATTACAAGAAGAACGGTGCAAAGAATGAAGTAATGCTCAATGCCGGCGCTGATGCAGTATCCTGCACAGTTGATGGCTTCCAGGCGGGCGGTAGAGTTCACATTTCACTTCGCTCACCCTTTGCAAATCCTGTTGTAGCAGACTTTGGAAACGGTAATACCATAACAATCGGCACTTCAACTGAGCAATACTACGATATAACTGATTTCGTTGATGAAAATGGTTGTTTCACAGTGGCTTGCTCCGGAGGTATTCTTTCTGTATGCAACCTGAAATATATCCCTGTACAAAATGAAACCGTTGTTCTTGCGCCAGCTCCCCAAAACCTTTCCGTGGCTGCAGCTATTATTCAGGAAACAGCCGAAAATCCGGCTCCTCAGACACAGGATGTAACATTCTCAATTGATTTTGCTGGCAAAACTCAGGATATAACCATTCCCGCAAGCTCTTTCCTCTATGAAAAGGACGGCGATAGCTGGCTTGTTACCTGCACTCTTGATAAGGCAACCGTCATTGAGCTTTATGAAAAGACAGGTCTTACAGATGACTATTCACTCAATGAAGGTAGTATCAAGCTGACAGCCACCTGGGACGGTGAAAATTGGATTGCAGATGAAACGAAGGCAAGCGTAAATACTCCCGAGCCTGTTACTCCCGAAGAAACGGAAACGGACGATACTGAAGAGCAAACAGATGATACTCAATCCTTCATATCCTGGATTAAGAAGATGTTCGAGTTCATCCTCAGCTTCTTTAAAACGATTGCTTCGGTATTTTCAATTGAGATAGGCTAAGTGTATATTTTACCCTGCACAAAAAAACAAACTGTGCAGGGTGACGTATAGTGAAAAGACAAAATAATTCATTAAAATCTTGAGTTATTTTGAAGAATTTATTTTTTAGTGAGTAAAACGATGACCTCTAATTATATTAAACCTGGATTTATTCCAGTATTGTTACCTCTCTCTGCATCAGGCGGAGGATGTCCTTATACAATTCAAATAAACTCTGGTGATGTATCAATCTGCTCATTTTTTGAACCATCATTAGCGATGTGGGTTCATGATAACAACACCTGTGACCTTGAATACACTATGTATCTTGGTTTTGGCGAAATTAACGAAAAAGTTATGACTTCCTAATTAGACTTAACGCCTTTATGGCGTTTTGTCATTTTCCAAGGAGAGATATAAATGAAAAAATTCCTTTCATTTTTATTGATATTAGCCCTTGTTCCACAGTTTTGTATATTTTCAAGTGCAAATCAAGAAAAAGTCAAGCTTATTGACCTAACCAGTGATGAATTCAATCCAACCCTTGAAACAGAGGATGAGGATTTTGTTGAATTATCATCTGATGAACCTGCACTGGTCTGTGGTGAAACATTCCCGGAAAGCTACGATTCTAGATCTAAAAATGTTATAACAACAGTAAAAAATCAAGGTCTCAGCGGTGCTTGCTGGGCATTTGCTACGATTAGCACAATCGAATCCGATGCAATAAGTAAAGGACTTTCTGGCATAAATTCAACTGATTATTCGGAAGCACACCTTGTGGATTTTACTTATTCCGCAGATCAAAATACAAACAGTACTCTTTATGGAGAATGCTATAATACTGAAAGCCCATATATAATCGGTGGCAACTGGATTAGAGCTACCGGTACCCTATCCTGCTGGAATGGTGTTGTCACAGAATGCTCATATCCCTTTGATGATACGCTTGATGATTATTCAAATATGCCCTCTTCAAATGATATATATCGATATTCTCATAATTCTGGCATAATTATTTCAGACGCTGAGGTTCTCGAAAAAAGGGATGATATAAAAAGCTGGATTATGGAACACGGTGCATGTACAGTAACATTCAATTACAAGTCGGATTGCTATAATGAAACAAATTCAGCCTATTACTGTGTAAGCTCTGGCTCAAATCATATGGTTTCCATTATCGGTTGGGATGATAATTTTTCACGTTACAATTTCAATTCAACTCCTTCATCAGACGGCGCATGGCTTGTTAAGGACAGCTGGGGCTCTGTTCAGAAAAACAACGGCTATTTTTGGATTTCATACAAGGACTCCACTCTTTGTTATTGTGTGGGATACAATGTAATAAGCGATACTACTTATGACAATAACTACACATATAATTCAATAGGCTATACTGCTGCAACAGAGCAGGGAAGTGGTGCAAAAATTGCAAATGTGTATACTACAGAAAATACTGAATTTCTCAATGCTGTAGCATTTTATACTATTGATTCAAACACCACCGTTGATATTGAAATTTATACGGATGTTGATAAGAATAATTTCAATACAGATTCCGCATCCTTGGAAACTCTTACTGTTACCGAAGCTCACAAGGGCTATCATACAGTAAATCTGGATTGCGGTATAACACTTGACCCCAATACCACATTTGCTGTTGTTTTGACTTATAATCATATTTGTGGTAATGTAAAAATACCAACTGAACATCCCAATGGTACAAGCAATGATTCCTTTACATGTACTTCAAATAGTGGTCAGTCCTTTGCCTATTTTGATGGATATACTTCATGGATGGATGCAACCGATATAGGTTGCGGTAACTTTGAAATTCAGGCTCTTACTGTGGATTCAACACTGGAGGACTTTCCGACGGTTTGCAATTGTATCTGCCATAATGATGGTATATTGGGCTTCTTCTATAAAATAATTCGTATTTTCTGGATTATCTTCAATCCGGATAAGCAGTATTGTGTTTGTGGTGCAAAGCATTGGTAAGAGATTATAATTTAGCCGGTGTTAATTTTAGAATAAATGCCGACTTCGATTTCGTTGAAAATGAAATATCCGATAATTTTGCAACGCAGTTTTCTGTTCCGGATATAACTGTAAATATAAAATTAGGCGATATTCCTGAATTCGATAATCCGATTGTCGAAAATGAATGGTATTCTATTTACCAAAATGAAAAGAATGAGAAAATCCGTATAAGCTTTCATTTGACAAAACAAAACAGATGTTTTTTTGCACGATATACTGATTTCGGCGCTGATTGTATTTGTAATAAGGATTTATCTGATGGCTTGAGGGATATATATCGATTCTGGAATATGTTCGGTTATGATGAACTGCTTTATCGCAAAAATAGAATTTGTATTCATGCATGTATGATTGAATACAATAACGAAGCAATTTTGTTTTGTGGAAACAGCGGTATCGGAAAATCTACCCAGGGCGAGCTTTGGAAAAATTATGAAAATGCGGTAATCATAAATGGCGATAGAAGTATATTGCATATTCAAAATGACATAGTAGTTGCCTCCTCTGCACCAATATGTGGTTCTTCTGGAATTTGCATAAACAAAACGCTACCAGTTAAAGCCATTGTTATCCTGGGACGCTCCTCTGAAAATCATATTGAGAGACTCAACGGTTTTAATGCTCTTTGCAGGCTACTTGAAAATATTCCAGTAGGCGTAAAAGCAACAGAAGAATGTATAAAAATTTGTTCCGCCGTGCCTATATACAAGCTTGACTGCACTCCCGATGAAACAGCGGTAAACACATTAAAGGATGTGATATATTGATAAACAATGAACCACCCTATGTTATAAATCTATTCAAGCGTGCAGCCGAGAAATCTGTTCCATTGTCGGTTACCTTTGAAATTACCACCCGTTGTAATTTTAATTGTAAGATGTGTTATATCCACACATGTAACCATGCTGAACTTGAAAAAAATGAACTGTCTACAGAAACATGGAAGCATCTTGCGGATGAGGCGAAAAAAGCAGGTTGTCTGTTTTTGCTGATTACTGGTGGTGAACCACTTCTGCGACCTGATTTTCCGGAAATTTATACATATTGCAAAGAGCTTGGTTTTGAGGTTAGCATAAACAGTAATGCATCATTGATTAACGATGATATAATTGAACTGTTTAAGGAATACCCGCCTGCAAAAATTAGTGTAACCGCATATGGCAAGGACGATGAAACATATAAAAAAGTTACCGAGCGTGACAATATGTTCTCTCGGGTCGAAGCAAACATTGCAAAGCTAAAAAATGCAGGAATAAGAGTTAAAATGAATATTACTGCGTCTAATTATAATAGCGCCGATATTCCTTCGCTTTTTGAATTTGCCGATAAATATTCTATGCCTGTTCAGATAGCCTGTTACCTTTTTCCATCTGCCAGACTCAATAGAGAAACCGACAGACCAACTCCCGAAGAAGCTGCTTATAATTCTCTTATTGTCAGCCGTTTGCATTATAAGGATAACTACAAAGAATATTGCGAATTTTTCAAAAAACATAAATTTGTGAGGAATGCACCTGTTCCAGCGGTAGGCACTCCAATTCTTTGCCGAGGCGGAATCGCCGCCTGTTGGATAAGCTATGACGGCAAAATGACACCCTGCGGTATGGTACCAATTCCATCAGCAAATGCCCTTGACGGCTTTGAAAGTGCATGGAAATATATAAATTCCGAGGCGAAAAAAATAACATTACCACCAGAATGTAACGGCTGTGAATATATCGGTATTTGTGACGTGTGCTATGCTGCATGCTATTCCGAAACCGGACGATTTGACGGCGTGCCATTGTATAAATGCAAAAAAGTAAAGGAGTACTGCCGTTTGATAAAGGAGGAGAATATATGAAATATGCAATATCTCCAAAATTTAGTGTCCGTGATATTATGGGAGACTGTGTTGTAGTTCCTATTAACGGATGTGATGACGGTGAAAATCGCCTCTTTTATGTAAATCCAACTGGCAAAATAATTCTTGATTGTATCTCCAACGGCAAAGAACTTGACGAAATCGTTAAGCTCTTTTCAGTACAATTTGAAATGGAAATTAATGACGCAATGAATGACATTGCCGAGTGCATCGATGGCTTTGCCAAATATGGAATTCTGATTCAATGTGATTGACGCCTTCGCTATATTGTATTGAAATAATGATACCGTTATCCATAATACATAAAAAATGCTAATATGAAATACACAAACACAATCTCCGCAAAATTCATTGACCGACCAAATCGCTTTATTGCCCATGTTGATATTGATGGCAATACCGCAACCGTCCATGTGAAAAACACCGGCAGATGCAAAGAACTACTATTGCCTGGTGTGGATGTCACCCTTTCTATATCAGACAATCCGTCACGAAAGACGAAATATGACCTAATTTCGGTTTACAAGAACGGAATCGGCTGGATTAACATCGACAGTCAGGCACCCAATGTAGTAGTGAAGGAATGGTTGGAAAACAACCCAGACCTTTTTAAGAACATTACGTTGCTTCATCCCGAATACACCTACGGTAACTCCCGTGTGGATTTTTATCTTGAATGTGGCGAACGGAAGATATTTATCGAGGTAAAAGGCTGTACCCTCGAATTTGACAAGGTCGGCTACTTTCCCGATGCCCCAACTGAGCGAGGTGTAAAGCACCTGCACGAGCTTGCTGGGGCGGTGAAAGAGGGCTATGAATGCTATATTGCATTCGTCATTGCCATGAATGGTATTACAAAGGTTCTTCCGAATATCGAAACACATCCTGAGTTCGGTGTTGCTTTGGATGAGGCAGTAAAAGCCGGTGTTAAAATATTGTATCTGCCATGTGATGTAAAGCCAAACGAACTGTCAATTAAAGATATAGAAAATGAGTAAGGATCCCGAAAGAAGAGGACTATGAAAAAAATAATATCGATAGTCATTTGCTTTACTGTTATTTTGTCATTTACGGCATGCGGAGGAAATGTAAAAGAACTAAAGATTCGTGATGTTGAGTCTGAAATGTACACCCAAGAAGATATTTCAGAGGCTATTGAAACCATAAAGAAAGAGTTCGAAAGCAATTGGGAAGGATGTTCATTAAAAGAGATTTATTATGCAGGTGACGATATTTCGAATGACTATCAGGCTTGGGCAGACAGACATAATGCCGATGAAGTGATTGTTTTATTATCGTCTTATTACGTAGAACCTAACGGTGGAGACGGCTCTCTGGAGCAAGATTACACATATACGAATTGGAATTGGATTTTAGTAAGAACAATTGGCGGAAAATGGGTTCACGTTGACCATGGGTATTAATACAAATCTCAGTTTGCCTGCTTAGTAAAAAAACTTCGACTTCTAACGGTATGTTGGTTGTTGCTTTATGACATTTTTTTGCAATCGTTTCTCGGCAGAGCTTGAAACTCCAACAGATGCAGAGTTCCAGGCAGCTGATGTAAACAAGGATGGTCAAATCCGTGCCAACGATGCCAGAAAAATCCTTCGTGCCTCTGCGGACCTCGAAGATCCTACAACCTGGTAAAACTTTCAGGCAGTCCTGACGGGCTGTCTTTTTTTTGCTTAAGAGTCACTGAATTACGACTCCGTCAATTTATCCGAAAAATACCACTTGCATTTCTGAAAATGTTATGATATAATAAAATAAAGAAGAACAATATGCTCAAAGCACGATGACAACACAGTCATTTCGTTGGGGTATCAACCTTGTAAGGTGTGCAAGCCGTAATTTATTAGAAAATGTATAACAATTTTCAAGCATTAGGTTAAATAAAATCACTATGGGAGTACTCGTTCTTGATATACTGCTTAATCAAGCAAAAGACAAAGACTCTTATAGGTACTCATCTCATTGTGGCATTTAACGAGGAAAATCCCAAAAAGCAAAGCTGTTATTTTACCTAATCATATTCGTTTCTGTAATCTTTGTTTTTATATATCGGTTGGACAAAGAAGCGTATAATAAGAAAAAGACCTCACTTAAGAGATCTTAAAGCACACACTGTGCAGCCGCAAAAAACGGCGATTTGAGTAAACTTTTATTTGAACTCGCAGTGTAATTTTATAGGGAACTACAAAATCACAATCAAAGTATATCACACAAAAGGAGATTTGTCAAGTGGAAATTAAAAAAATTTATCTCGGCCTTGATATAGGCACAGATTCCGTAGGTTATGCCGTAACAGATTTGGAGTATAGTATTAAGAAGTTCCATGGTGAACCCGCCTGGGGTGTAACATTATTCGACGAGGCATCTCTCGCGACGGAAAGACGCACCTTCCGAACTGCACGCAGACGCCTTGACCGCAGACAACAGCGTGTACAGTTTATCCGTGAACTTTTCGCAAAAGAGATTGCTTCTGTTGATTCACGCTTTTTCAGGCGAATAGACGAGTCAAGGCTTTTCCGTGACGAGGCAGATTCTGACTACACTCTCTTCGATGATGTTAATTTTACGGATGTGGAGTATTACAATGCATATCCTACGATACATCATCTAATATTCGATTTGATGACTTCCGATGAGCCACATGACATCAGGCTCGTTTATATTGCTATTGCCTGGCTCGTTGCCCACAGAGGCCATTTTCTCAGCAACATCGACATGGATAACATCGCCTCAATCAAGGACTTCTCAATCGTCTATGACGAATTTATGGCGTTTTTCCGTGAAAATGAATTTGCAATGCCCTGGGATTGCGATTCTGTATCTGAGCTTGGCAATATTCTCAAAACAAAAATGGGTGTCACCGCAAAGATCAAGGAGCTGACGGCTCTTCTTTACAGTGGCAAGAAGCCAGAGAAAGATGCCACTGTTGATTTTCCGTACAGCCGAGATGCCATTATTCGGCTTCTTTCTGGCGGTGAGGTTAAAATTAAAAATATTTTCTGCAAGGAAGACTACGAAGAGTATGGTTCATTGAAGCTTGGGCAAGATGAAGAAAAGTTCGCAGAGCTTGAAGGCAATATCGGAGAGGATTATGCTCTTGTTGAAGCTCTTCGTAAGCTCTATGACTGGTCCGTGCTTGCCGATGTTATCGGTGATTACAGTTGTATATCCGAATCGAAGGTTGCCGTTTATGAGCAGCATAAATCCGACCTTGCATTCCTCAAAGCATTCATTCGGAAGTATGCGCCAAAGAAATATGATGAGATTTTTAGGGATATATCAAAGAACAGTTATGCTGTATACACTCATCATACCGACGAAACACGCAAAGGAAAATGGTCGTCCCTCAATGCTGAGGACTTCTCAAAATTCCTTATCTCGATTCTTAAAAACGTCAAGCCTGATGATATAGATGCCCAGGCATATTCTGATATGATGACTCGTCTTGAGCTTCGCACATTCCTACCAAAGCAAAAGACCACTGACAACCGTGTCATTCCTCATCAGCTTTATTGGTATGAGCTTGACTGCATTCTCAAAAAAGCATCTGCTTATCTTCCATTCCTTGAAAGCAAGGATACTGACGGCTTGACGACTGCGGAAAAGATAAATTCCGTATTTCGTTTCCGTATTCCATATTTCGTTGGACCGCTGAACAGTAATTCCCCGAAGGCGTGGATAGAGAGAAAGGCGGAAGGTAAAATCTATCCATGGAATTTCAATAATATTGTAGACCTTGACAAGAGCGAAGAGGGCTTTATCCGTAATCTTACCAACACTTGTACCTATCTGCCGGGCGAAAAAGTTCTGCCGAAGGATTCCTTGCTCTATCACCAGTACACTGTACTGAATGAGATAAACAATCTCAAAATCGATGACGAGCGTATATCCGTTGGTTTGAAACAGCGTATATACAACGAGCTTTTCCTTACCCACAAAAAGGTTACGAAACGTAAATTGATTGAGTTCCTTGTATCCGCTAAAGTATTGGAAAAAGGACAGGAAGACAAGGTAACAGGAATTGACATAAACATCAACTCCAATCTCATTCCACAAATCGCCTTTGCAAGGTTGATAGATAACGGTGTGCTCTCAGAGGATGATGTGGAACGCATTATTGAGCGTGCCTCCTATGCTGAGGATAAGACCCGTTTGTCAAAGTGGATAGTTACGAATTATCCCAAAATCAATGATGCTGACAGGAAGTATATCTGCGGAATCAAGATAAAGGATTTCGGCAGACTTTCCAGAAAGTTCCTCTGTGAAATATACGGTGGCTTGACTAATTCCGACGGCGAGGCATATTCTATAATTGATGCCCTCTGGAATACTCAGTACAATCTCATGGAAATTCTCTCCGACGATTTTGGATACAGACAGGCTGTTGAGGATTACGCCACTGAGTATTATTCCGAACATCCAAAGACTCTCTCCGACAGGCTGGATGAAATGTATGTATCCAATGCGGTCAAGCGTCCGATATACAGAACTCTTGCAATTGTAGATGATGTAGTCAAGGCATTCGGCGTCCCAGAAAAAATCTTTGTTGAAATGGCTCGTGGCTCTACTCCGGACCAAAAGGGCAAACGCACAAAGACCCGCAAGCAGCAGATACTCGATTTGTATGACACCTGCGGACAGGACGTTCGTCATCTCCGCACACAGCTTGAAGCAATGGGTGAATATGCCGATAACAGACTTCAAAGCGACAAGCTCTTCCTCTACTATATGCAGTTGGGCAAATGTCTGTATACCGGTGTGTCGCTTGATATTGAGAAAATCGGCACAAAGGAATATGACATAGACCACATCTGGCCTCAGGCATTTGTAAAAGATGACAGTATCATCAACAACAAGGTACTGGTTCTTTCGTCTGCAAACGGTGCTAAAAGTGACATCTACCCGATAGCAGAGAATATCCGCACGAAGATGCACGGCATGTGGACCATGCTCAAAAATGCTGGACTTATCTCCGAGGAAAAGTACAAGCGACTCACTCGTTCAACTGGTTTCACCGATGATGAAAAATACGGATTTATCAATCGTCAGCTCACAGAAACAAGCCAATCCACCAAGGCAGTTGCGACAATTCTCAAGGAGAAATATCCTGAAAGTGAAATCGTTTACTGTAAGGCTCGTCTTACCTCTGAGTTTAGACAGGAATTTGAGGTTTGGAAATCCCGAAGCTTCAACGACCTTCACCATGCCGTGGATGCCTATCTTAATATTGTATGTGGCAATGTTTACAATATGAAGTTCACCCGCAGGTGGTTCAGTGTGGACTCAAAATACAGCATTAAGACAAAGACCCTGTTCACTCATCCTGTTGTATGCGGAAATACAACCGTTTGGGATGGTGAAAGGATGCTTGCAAAGGTCAAGGCAAATGCCGTAAAGAACACTGCACACCTTACCAAGTACTCCTATTTCAAACACGGCGGATTTTTCGACCAAATGCCAATGCCTGCAGCTGAAGGTCTTGTTCCATTAAAGAAAGGCCTGCCTACTGAAAGGTACGGAGGATACAACAAGGCAGGTGCAATGTTCTTCATTCCTGTGAAATATAAAATAGGAAAGAAGTCAGACATTCTCATTATGTCAGTGGAGCTTCTTTTCGGTAAGAAATTCCTCGCCAACGAAGAATTCGCAAAGGCATATTCATTCAGACGGCTTGAGCATATTCTCGGCAAAAAGGTGGATGAAGTTTCTTTCCCGATGGGTATGCGTCCCTGGAAAATAAATACTATGCTTTCACTTGATGGCTTCAGAGTTTGCATCAGCGGTATGGGAAACGGAGGCAAGGTTTTGCTTGCGCAGGGAATGATTCCGTTTTCCGACAAAAAATTCTGGCAGAAATATCTCAAAAAACTGGATGTTTTAACCGAGAAGGTTAAGTCAAAAACTGATTATGTCTTTGATGAGAAATTCGATGAAGTTAATTCAGAAAAGAATGCTGAGCTTTACGACCTTTACATAAGGAAGCTTCGTGATTCAATCTATTCAAAGCGCGCGGCAAATCCCCTTGACACTCTAATAAATGGTAGAGATAAATTTATCGCATTGTCTCCGGTTGAGCAAGCAAAGGTACTACTCAATATCCATCTCTCTTTCGGAAGACTGGCATCTGGTTTCGATTTGACAGCCATCGGTGGAGTAGCAAAAGCTGGTGCATCAACAATCTCCTCAATCGTTTCAAACTGGAATAAGAAATATTCCGATGTTCGCATTATCGATTCATCCGTATCCGGGCTTTGGGAAAAGGAGTCCGACAACATTCTTGAACTGTTATGAGCTGGCGTACAATTATAATAACTAATCAGGCAAAGCTTGACCTGAATTCGGGCTTCATGGTGGTTCGAGGAATGGAAACAAAAAAAGTAGTCCTCGATGAAATTGCGATTCTCGTGCTTGAAAATCCTGCAATTTCATTGACTGGATGCCTTATGGAAGCATTGATTGAACATAAGGTTCGGATTATTTTCTGCGATTCAAAACGAAATCCCATAGGTGAGCTTACACCACATCATGGTAGTCACGATTCATCCGCAAAAATAAGAACACAGGCAGTCTGGCGTGAGGATGTTAAGGCTCTTATTTGGGATGAAATAATTTCTGAAAAAATTCGTAAGCAGGCGGATTTCTTAGCGGAGCTTGAAAAGGACAGAGAGGCAGAACTTCTGCGGTCTTACATTGGTGGTGTCGAAATGAAGGACGCCACCAATCGTGAAGGCCATGCAGCCAAGGTTTACTTCAATGCTCTTTTCGGCATGAGTTTCACACGAAGTGCGGATAATCCGATAAATGCCGCATTGAATTACGGTTACAGTATTATTCTTTCCGCATTCAACCGTGAGATTTGTGCAAACGGATACATTACTCAGCTAGGCATTTTCCATAATAATATGTTTAATCATTATAATCTTGCCTGCGATTTAATGGAGCCTTACAGAATTCTCGTGGATCGTCTTGTGCGGAGTATGGAACTGACAAAATTCGGGCTTGAAGAAAAGCATGCACTTTGGAGTTTGCTGGAATACACCGTATTACTTGAAGACCAAAGACAGCATTTATCAAAAGCAATAGCGATTTACACTAAAAGTGTCTTCGATGCGATAAACGATAACGATCCTTCGAGAATAAAACATTACGAAATTGCTCCTGAAGCTAATTTCCATTTATGATATTATGAGTTCAATTAGATTTATGCGTTGTCTTGTACTTTTTGATTTACCCACAGCTACCCCGGAGGATCGGCGAAATTACAGGAACTTCCGGAAAATGCTTCAGAAAAACGGATTTATTATGATGCAGGAATCAGTATACACAAAAATGTTGACCACACCTTCCGTTGAAAAGTCCGTAAAAAATCTCATTTATAAAAACCGTCCCGAAAAGGGACTTGTACAAATCTTAACCATTACCGAAAAACAATTTGCAAATATGGAATTTGTAACTGGCGAATGGGTACACGATGTGCTTGATACCACAGAAAGGACGGTGATATTGTGAAATTTGTCTATCCGGAAATCGATCATGAGTTTGAAATTTCCTCCGATAAGATAAACACCATTGTCATAGAAAATCAAAGACTTATGTCAAATCTTCTCACCGACCTGTCCCGACAGCTTAACGGCGCAGAAGGTCGTGCAGTTGTCTATGATAACTATAAGATTCAACGAACGGATAAGTATCTGGAGCTTCTTACCTCGTTCTTTCCCCTTGAAATAAACAAAAGACCATTGCTGACTAAAATTTGCAACGAGCTGGAAAAAAATGCTCTTACCGGTGAAAATTACGTCGAAACATTGGAGGTACTTCAACGACTTGAAGCTCTTCTTGTAAAACTTTCTCTTGACATTTCCTGCGATATCGATTATAATAAACTTGATATCGGGACTCTAATAAAGGCTGTCGGTGTTTTTTTAACCGATGATTGTGATACTCTTTGTGAAAGAATCGTCAATTACTTTAAGCTTGTCACCGAATTTGATCATGCGAAACTCTTTGTTACCCTGAACCTCAGAAGCTTTGTTTGCGATGATGAAATGAACATCTTTATGAAGACAATTCTCGGACATGACTTCAAGCTTCTTATGATTGAATCCTTTGAGCACCCGTTATTGGAACTGGAAAACAGATATATCATAGATTCCGATCTATGTGAAATCTGTTAGCGATGTTTGATTTCCCTTCACATTACTCTCGGATGTTTGCAGTACATCTTTGCTCCAGATTTTGATTTGGGGTTTGAGAGTAGTGTTAATTTATAGGGAACTCAAACTATTCACACCGAGAGGAGTGATGGGAGATGTTTGAGAGTAGTGTTAATTTATAGGGAACTCAAACATATGCGATGAAATTCATAAAAAGAAATTAGATTTAGAGTAGTCTTAAATTATAGTGAACTCAAAAATTACCAT
>R07__coassemble_372_pt1 | contig 15995 bp, 10 predicted proteins | sample R07__metabat2_low_PE_009 | metagenome-assembled genome bin R07 | reverse complement strand
TATAAGATTTATTAATTGTCAGGCAGAACTCATATATCGAGGATTTTTTCCTTGTTCTCCTTCCGTGATTTCTTGTTGATTTTGTCCCTGTTCACCATCCGGCTTATCAGGTGGATTTTCGCCCTGTTCACCATCTGGCATTTCTGGTGGATTTTCACCATTTGTTGTACCTTCGGTAGCTTCAACAGTTATATCCGCCTGCGTTGTGCCACTTTCACCTGTCGTGTTATCTGTCTTATTACATGCCGTAAACGAAACAACAAGAGCTGCCGACAGAAGAATTGAAATAATTTTTTTCATATGCCGACTCCTTAAAATTTGATTTTGTTGAAGTTATTTCCAATTCAACTGCCTGAATTATACAACCCCAATATAAAACCAACCTGAAATTTAAGTTTTCTTTTTGTTTTATTTATCGGTGTCTATTCAATAAAGCGAAATCTCCGTAAGCTCGGCATCAGGATAGCATTCCTCAAGTGTGACACAAATTTCCTTTGCGCATATATCTACTGGAATAATCCGTTTATGTCCGACGCATTTGCCCTCTGCAAGCCTTACGCCGTCCGCCTCAACTGAAAATGAGAGTATGCCGTGACCTCTTGTAATATCCTCTTTCAGAACAACATAATTTATCTGCCGTTTTTCTGGGAGCAGGATTTTCTGAACCTTATCGGCGCTTCCCTGTTGTTTTGCAATACAGGCGCCATCTCCGAATGTCTTATCAATCAACCGCCCGAAATCAATAAACTGCTGTTCATCCTCAAAACGCCCATTTGTAGCGATTGCCATTCCCAAAAGCAAATTGGAATTCCTGCCCACAGAACGAATATAGCAGTCCAGAAGATGCTCAGGAGTGTAAACATAATTCTCCTCGCCGGCCTTCCAGTTCCAGCCGCCGCCAAATGCCGCCTTGTCACGATTGGGCATATCCGTCTCCGCCGGCTCCCAGTATTTACCAAAGGGACTTCCGCAACCCGGAACTTCAATTTGACATTCGCCTCTATCTGTGGCGGAAAAACAATCCGCAGGAGCAAGGCCGTTTTCATTACCGACCCAACGAAGATTATGTGTATGCCCCACTGGACCCTGGAAACACATAGCATTAGGCTGATATTTTTTCAAAATCGGGATTAAATCAGGTCCGCCCTGTTCCTTTGGCACAACGCCTCCGTCAAACCAAATCTCAAACAGTTCACCGTACTCAGACCAAAGCTCCGTCACCTGCTTTTCCACATTCTTAATATAAGTCTGATATTCCTCGGACTTGTAATCTCGTATGCTTTCATCGCTGATACCGTAGTAGCCGTTGCATCCAAGTGAATAGTAAAGTCCGGGCTTAAGATTGTACTTTTTGCAGGACTCGATAAAATCACGAACAATGTCACCCTTGCCATCCTTGTAGGAACAGGACGCAACTGAATAATCATTTACCTTCGTCTGCCAAAGTGAAAATCCAGTGCCGTGATTTGCAACCAATACAGCATACTTTGCGCCCAGTTCGGAGGCGCTTCTGCACCACTGATCTGTATCCCAGCCCTCCGGCGCAAATACTGATGGTGGCAATTCAGTACGAACCGCCTTTGTCTTGAATTCAGTAAATTCGGGCTTGTAAGCATCAATGAGGTAATGTATGATGACGCCGATTTCCATGTCCGCCCACTCAAGATGCGAAGGTGTCGGTATCGCACGAACAATATTTTCATCCATAAAAAAAATCCTCCATAAGCTAATTGCATAAAAACATTATACATAATGGCTGGATTTTTGTCAATCATTATTTATAAAAAAATTATAAAAAAACACTTGACAAAACGCAATACTTATGCTATAATACATAGGCTTTTGACGGATCATTAGCTCAGTTGGTTAGAGCAACCGGCTCATAACCGGTTGGTCCGGGGTTCGAGTCCCTGATGATCCACCATAAATTATAGGGGCATAGCTCAGTTGGTAGAGCAGCGGTCTCCAAAACCGCGTGCCGAGGGTTCGAGCCCTTCTGCCCCTGCCAATAAAACACCCGTTCTGGGTGTTTTTATTTTTGTTTATTAAATGGAATATAATTTATTCCCTAAATTGTCAAGGATTTTATGAAATTATTTTTCCAATTTGCTGCAAAAAAATTCCTCTTGACTTTTTTTAGATTTAGGTTGTATAATATCTAAAACTTGGGAATGAAGTTCTCCCTTGGGATACCAAAACCGCTTTTCAAAGCTGACGACTTCTGCTATTTCACGCAGAAGCTGTCGGCTTTTTGCGTTTTAGGAGGCTTTTATGCTTGCATCTTTATCTCTTATTTTTCTTGTGGGACTCTCAATGGCTTTTATCTGCTGAAAATTGGTTATACCCTCGATGCAGGAATTATGGCAGTTGCAATGATTTTATCGCACTTGTTTTTTGCTCTATCGGAGTTCTGATATGCCTCATCGGCACAAATCTGAACCGCAAAGAAAGGCTCTATTGTGTCATTGCCTATCTGCCAATTGTCAAATATAAAATCTCTAAATTCTGTAAAATCAATAAAATTTTATTTTTTAAGTGAAATTTTATGTTTTGATGTTATAATAAAGAAAAAATGAAAGGATTTTCAGTATGAAAAAGGTTCTAAGCGTAATGCTGAGTGTTCTTATGCTGTCTTGTATGCTCGTCCTTTGCTCCCAGGTTTCGATTGCAGAGGGTATTACATACAGCACGGAGAACGCCACAATTCTCACTTTCGGCGAATCCGAAATCACAACAGTCCAAAAAGGCAGTGGTAAATTCGAGGCAGAGGGTACAGCACTTTCAATTAAGAAAGAAGGTACATACATTGTATCCGGTAGTTGCTCCGACGGCAGTATTGTTGTGAAAAAAGGTACAACAGATGTTATTCTTGTTCTCGCTGGTTTGACTCTTGAAAGCAAGACTACTGCACCGCTCACCTGCAACAAAAGTTCATCTGCTACAATAGTCGCAGCAGAAGGAACTGTAAACACACTCACCGACAATGTGCAGAACAACGATGATGTTTACACAGACAACTCCGACGCAGAAAATGCCGTTATAAAATGCAAGGACGGCTCTAAAATTACTCTTGATGGCACAGGAACACTCAACATCAACTCCAACGGTAAAAACGGAATAAAATCCGGATGTACAACAGAAGACGAAGGTGAGGCATATCTTAAAATCCGCAACCTGACTCTCAATATCACAGCCACAGTAAATGACGGTATCAATGCTGAACAGCTTCTTGAAATCGAAAGCGGAAATATTACAGTTGATGCCAACGACGACGGTATTCATTGCGATTTGGTTATGAATATCGGTAAAACAGGCGAGGATACAAGTCCTGTCATCGATGTAAAAAATTCCTACGAAGGAATTGAGGCTGCTACTCTCAATATTTACGGCGGTGACATAAGTGTTCACTCCAGTGATGACGGTATGAATGCAGCAAATTCTGATCTCACAGATTACGACTTTTCGCTGAATATCGCCGGTGGTAAGGTTTATGTCAATGCCGAGGACGGTGACGGAATTGACTCCAACGGAACCCTCACAATCAGTGGCGGAAATGTTATGGTATTCTCTTCCGCAAGAGGCGACAATGCTCCTCTTGATTCCGACAAGAAGCTCACAATATCCGGTGGCACTGTTCTTGCAGTTGGCAATTCAAGAATGGCACAGACTCCACAAAATTCACAGGCCTATGTTGAATTTGGTAGCAGTAGCCTGGGCGGAGGTATGTATGGCGGTCCTCGTGGCGGATTTGGTGGCGATGATTCCACCTACACAATTAACGCCGGCGATACAATAGCCATCAAAAATTCCGACGGCGAAACTCTTATCGAGGCGGTATCTCCAAGAAACGCAAACTACGTACTTTACAGTGCCGCAGGTGTGAGCGCCGACAATACTTCCCTCTATGTGAACGGACAGATAAGCGAGGGTTCCAACGGTTCCTCCAGTTCATTCCTGTCTAAAATAATTTCCTTCTTCAACAAGATTTTTGATTTCTTCAAAAGAATATTCCATATTTCGAAATAAAAATTTCAATATATCCGTTGCGGTTTTTACCGTAGCGGATTTTTTTCTTGACAAAATCCCTATCTTATGTTAGAATAAAGTTAAAAAATATGTATAGTGAGTATATTATGAAGTGTAAACTAAAAAGGGTAATTTCCTTACTGCTCTCGATTTTGTTCAGCATGTCCATTTGTATCACGGCTTCGGCGGATGATACCCAAGACGACAATTCCTATCTTTTGAAATACGAAGGTGACAACTCACCCTTGGTAAAATCATACTGCGATGGAATGATTGAAACGCCACAATGAGCAGATTCCCTGATTATTGTTGAAGTAAGACCAGATACAGCCTCCATTGGCGGAACACTGACCGAATGCTATGATTTAATCGATTTTTATGCAGAGCTTGGAGTTAATGGAATATGGCTTGCTCCAATCTATGAGAGAACCGAAATCGGTAACGGCTATTCAAACTGTGGACCTCACACACTTGAGCCCGCAATAGTCGGCACAGAGGATGTTCAAGAGGGCTGGCAGGTGGTCCGTGAGTTTGTGGATTATGCCCATTCAAAGGGTATTTACATTTTCCTTGATGTGATTACCTGGGGAGTTGTCCGTGGTGCTCCGCTCATTGAGGAACATCCAGATTGGTTTAGTGGTGAAGCCTGGGGTAATATTGCCTTTGACTGGACAAATTCTGAGCTTTACGACTGGTTTGTCCGCACCCTGGTGAACAATATTCTTGTTACCAATGCTGACGGCTACCGCTGCGATTGCGAACCCTATTACTCAGGGTATTCAATGTATGGTGAAGTTCGGGATAGGCTGACTGAAAAAGGCAAAAATATAGTCATTTTTTCTGAGGATTACAGTACAAGAAGCGGTACATACGATTTTGAACAGGACGGTGTTATGGCATTTGACACCTATTCAAGGGAAACCCTCTATAAAAATCCTGTAAATTTATTTTCAGATGGCTATCTCAACATCGTTGACACAGTTAAAAACGGTACGAATGAGGGCTATCCTCAATGGCAAGGCACGCGCAATGCAGGTACAGCAAAATACTATACCAACTGTATCACAAACCATGATTATCATAGCAGAGTCGTATGTGGCAGCAGGATAAACATAGGTTACTCCGCAATTTTCGCACCATACATACCGATATGGTATATGGGCGACGAATTCAATGCCTCCAATGTCAACGGTGTGCTTTATGACTTCCCTGTGGATTTTTCGGAGATAAACAATCCTGAAAATGGGGAATTTTTGAAGGATGTTAAAAAAATGATAAACATCCGCCGGACATACAGCGATATATTCGAATACTGGCCAACAAATCACAAATATTCAAATATATGCAAGGTAGAGTCGGAGGGCTTCGGTACACTTGAATCCTATGCAAGATACAGCGGAAATAAGGCTGTTATCATCGTTGCAAATAACACGGAAAATATCGCAAACGGGAAAATTTCAATACCATTCTCTGACTGCGGAATTGACTTTTACAAGACCTACAAGGTGACGGAACTTATGAGTGGTGAGGTCATCACAGAGGGCACAAAAAAACAGGTTGCAGAATTCACCGCCGAAATAAATCCGGAATATGTAGGTGTGTATCTTGTTGAAGGACAGGAGCCGGTGAGCAATATTCTGGTGAAAATATCATCCTTCCTTATGCTTTTACCAGATAAAATATATTCAATCTATTGCAGTATTTTCAAGAGTTAAGCGAGGTTTAAAATGTACAAACTCAAATCAATTTTTTGCTTTTTGCAGGCATTCCTTATGGTGGTTTCATCATTCTCCGTCTATGATTCCAACTTCAAAAGGTGGGTTGACAGAGCAGCCATGGAACTTACATCCGTAAGCGATTTCGGATTTGATTCAATTTCCGCAGATGAACTCCCTGTTTCCACTGCTGAAAAGGAAAAATGTCGCAGCTGGTACAATGACAACATTCTGACAAGCGAAAATCCAGCATATAACTTCACAGTCGGAGGCAAGAGTATTCAAGCATCTTCTGATGACTGGGATTTTACAATCGGCGAGGAAAGTGCTGTCGGACAGGTTTATGACGGCGGTAAGACCACTTACATCACCGTTTCCCATAAAAAAAGTTCTCTCGTGGCGACGGTTGAGGCAACGATTTATGAGGACTACGCCACCTGCGAATGGACAGTATTTATCGAAAATACAGGCGATGAAAATTCACCTGTTATAAAGAAATTCTACGCGTTGGATACCACTCTTGATACGGGCATTTCTGATATTTATTTCAGCAAGGGCTCAAACGACAAGGAAGATTTCGAGTTAATGAAGTCTGCAGTTTGCCCAATAAATATGATTTACAATGCAAACGGTGGCAGAAGCGAATCATGGCTTCCCTACTTCAATATTTGCGGTGATAACTACGGAGTTGTAGTCACAAACGGCTGGACTGGTCAATGGTATTCATCATTCCGTCAGAGTGCCGGCGGAGTTTCAGTCATCGAAAAACAGGAAACATTCAAAGGCTACCTTACTGCTGGTGAGGAGGTTCGTTCACCTCTTGTATCCCTTACCTTCTACAATAATGACAATCCGCTCAAAGGCTTCAATACCTTCAGAAGCTGGCAGAAGGAATGCGTTATTCCCGATGAGGCTGCCACAACTCTTACAAACTGGAGCGTTGATACAACAAGCTCCGATTCAATGGTCGCTGGAATAAATTCTCTCTCAGAAGAGGAAGCAGAAAAAATAGATATTCTTTGGGTGGATGCAGTATGGTATCAATTCAAAGAAAATGACGGCAACTGGTTCAACAGCGTAGGAAACTGGGCTTGCAGAGATACCTTCCCGGATGGCTTTAAGCCTGTGTCAGAGGCGGCTGCAAACAGAGATATGAGGCTTATGGTCTGGCTTGAAGCAGAGAGATGCGCCAAGGATACCATTGTTTATAATGCCATAAATGACAAAGAGGGCTGGCTTTGGGATACCGGTGACGAAGACAGATATATGATAAATTTCGCCAACGAGGATGCCTTCAATTATATCACAAATTATGTATGCAATTTCCTGAAGGATAACGGTATTTCAATTCTCCGTCTTGACTGTGCTTTGGCGCCCTATGATGATTGGCGTGAAATGGACGATATTTACTATGACGGCAGAGACGGCTTTGAGGAAAATCATTATGTAACAAATCTCTACCGCTACTACGATACATTGATGGAAAATATTCCCGGACTGTATCTTGACAACTGCTGTAGTGGTGGCAAACGCCTTGATACCGAGCTTGCAAGACGCAGTGTACCTCTTTGGAGAACCGACTACAACTGCACCGATGAAAACGGACTTCATAATGACGATATTCATACCGTGACCCAGGCTCATACCTACGGAATTTCATTCTGGTATCCCGTTGAGGGCATAAATCAGTATTACAGCGGTGAATATGCTTATAGAAGCTGTATAATTCCCTGCACGATGTACGATTTAGAGTACAACGAAATTAGAAAATACACACTGGAAAATTATTATCCTCTCACCTACGGCGGAATAGATAATTCAAAGTATCTTGCAATGCAATTCGGCGAGGCGGATGAAGGTATTGCCCTTATCTACAAGCGTGACAATGTTACAGATAACGAATACACGCTCGTTCTTAACGGCCTGGATTCCAATGCAAACTATACTGTTTCCGATTACGACGGAATCATTCCTACTGTTACAAAAACTGGCAAAGAGCTTATGAGCGAAGGAATTACAATCAATATCGAATCTACTCCCAAGGCTGTCATAATGCAGTACTGCGTTACGGAATAAGATTTATGACTCACGAGATTGAATTGCTGAAACACAAAAGGGCATATGATGTTGTAGTCGCAGGTGCCGGTATTGCCGGCATCTCGGCTGCCCTGGCAAGTGCAAGAAAAGGCGCCAAGACGATTTTAATCGAACAGGAATGGATGGTCGGCGGACTTGCAACCCTTGGTATGGTAGCTATGTATCTGCCCTTGTGTGACGGCTACGGCAAGCAGGTTTCCTTCGGAATTGCCGAGGAGCTTCTTCGGCTTTCGATTAAGGACGACTTTGAAGCTACATCCCAGCTTTCCGATTGGCTAAATGGTTGTCACAAAGACCCCGATGGCACAAAAAATCGCTTTGAAACTCTATTCAATCCATGGCTTTTTGCCCTGCGTGCCGAACAGCTACTCTTAGACGCAGGAGTTAAAATTCTCTACGGCTCTCGGATTATAGACACTGTTACCGAAAACGGTAAAATCAAATCCGTAATAGTACATAACAAATCTGGCGCAACGGAAATCTCGGGTATAAATTTCGTTGACTGCACTGGTGATGCTGATTTATGCCTGATGTCCGGTGCAAAAACAGTTCTGTTCGAACGGAAAAATGTCCTTGCAGGCTGGTATTTTGCCATGGACAAATCCGGCAAAAACCGACTTCATATGTTCGGTGGAGCGGATATTACCGACAAAATGGAAAAAGCAGGCTTCAAAGCGAATAACCTGTCCGAGTTGCGTTTTTCTGGAATTGACGGCGACGAAAACAGCGAAATGATGCTTTTGTCCCACAGAATGACACTTCGTGATATTGATAATCATATCTTAGACGACGGCAAATTCACTCCCACCGCAATATCCGCAATACCACAGCTTCGCAAGACAAGACGGCTTGAGGGTATCGTCACAGCAGACAGTAATCCCGATTCATACCCGGAAGATACAATCGGGATTGTCGCAAACTGGCGTGAGAGAGGTCCATGCTATGCAATACCCTATACTGCACTCTACGGCAAGGATATTAAAAATTTGGCTGTGGCAGGACGGTGCATAAGCGTTACCGATGATTTATGGGAATACACAAGGGCAATTCCCGGTTGCGCCGTCACTGGTGAAGCCGTCGGTATCGCCGCCGCAACATGCAAAAATTTTGAGGATGTTTCAGTAAGCGAAATAAAATAAAAGACAGTCTCACCAGGCTGTCTTTTTTGAATAAAACCGAAAAATGTTTTACATTATTAAGGAACCTGCAAACGGCGGACTATACAAAGAGATTTTGTGGGTTTAGAGACATATTTAACGACTTGATTCGGAGTCCATTGTCGATGTCACCGACACGAATCATCTTGTACTTGCTGAGATATTTACCTCACGAAGTATCATCAAAATTGAACGTAGTTTTTTCATTGACAAACGCACATTTTTCATTTTATGTAAAAAATTACCACCCGACCCTAACAAGATTTTTTGCAGATTCGGGTGGCAAGTTCAAACCAATGACCTAATTTTCGATGATGTTATCAACAAGAAAAACGGCACGTGTATTTTTTATTTCAACTGTCCTGGTCGGGAATAATCGGAAGAGTAATTTTTGACGGATATTGTTCATTGTGGTAAATTGTAACAACCGTATTTTCATCAACTGCGTCATTCTGTTCAAATGTCGGGCTATCGGCACAAGCAATAGAAATTCTTATAGAATGTCCGGATTTAAATGTCCATGAGGTCGGGAAAAGTTCGAACTCGAGATTAACGATATTTCCGTCCGCAAAGATAAGTGAATTATACTGTTCCTTCTCATAGCCGTGCCACGGAAGATCGGGCTGAACATCAATATCTGAATTACCGCCCAAAATCATATTGTCATTATCGTACATTTCTGCATATCCAGCACGAAGCAAGCCCTCTGTAACAAGAATTGCTGTTCCGTTTTCATCCACATCTTCAAGATAAATATGGAAATCTGCATCGTTGCTGGTTGATGAAGCATAAAAACTGATAATGGGATAACCAGTGACTTCAGTATCGCTAATAAAGGCAGAAGTTGTATAAGTAAGGCATTTTTTGTCCTCTTCTGTACGGTCAGGAATCTCATCGGGTTCGCACATTACATAACGGGAAACATCATAATCATACCATTGTGTTTCAAAACTCGAATTTTGTGTCAAATCGACCTTGTATTCGTCACTACCACTTGTGTTTTCTGTTGTCAAAGTATTATTACTCCCAAAGTAATAATCGGTTTCAACCTGTCTTGCAAGAGGCCATTCATTTTCACTTCTCCAACCGTCACCGTTCATATTGTAAATATAGACTGGTGGTTCAGAGGCAAGACCGTTATCAATCCCCTTGAGATAATAATCGAAAAATCTCAGCAGCTCCGTTTTATATGCGTCTATACTTTCTTCCTCATCCTCGCCACAATATTCCCAATAAGGAGAGTAGGTTTCGTGATAACCTGGGTCAATAATAAGCTTTGATGGGTTTGTATCCTTTAATGTGCAATACAGCTCTGTTGTTCCGGTTACGAAAGTATCCATCCAGCTACCGTGATTATATATTGCAATTCCGCTTTCCGCAATTGCCTCGCAAGCTGCTGCAGGTGCAACATCATAGGCAGTGCGTTCTATGCCGTCACCAAAATCAAACTTGGTATCAATATATGTTGCAAGATTTCCAACTTCATTATATGGTATATTTTGTAGGTGTTCGTAGGATGCCATATAATAGATATGTTCTTCACGCTTATTACCGTCTGCGTATTGCGGCTCATCGTTGGGGTCCGTTGGATAATTATAATCATTGAGGAAATTACCGTCACCGTCAAGGTCAAGAGGGATTTCATCCGCCAACTCTCCGTCGCCGTCTTCATCAACAACGGGTGCAGTCGGATATATCCAGTCATCAGGCATATAACAGTTCCACTCTAGGTAGGTTTGAAGGTCCTCTTCGGAATATTCATCGAGGAAAATCCCGCCGGGTCTTATTTCACCGGTGTAGCCGTCAAAACCGACAACCTCTGGGAAAATTGCTTTAAGTGCCTCTGGCTGAGTACCAGCGACAACAAGCTGAGTATAACCGAGATAAGAGCCACCGAACATACCAACATTGCCGTCACACCACTCCTGCTCAGTCATCCAGTCTATCAACTGTTTGCCGTCCGTTGCGATTTCTGGCATAAAGTCTTTCTTTATTCCATACGATGCACCAGTACCTCTGACATCGGCACAGACATACACATACCCGTATGACAAAAGAGTATTGACTATGTTTTTCGTCGAACCGTAAACTGTATCGTAAGAATTGGCTCTGTCAAGAATAAGAGAGAAAGTCGTATCGGCACCGATAGTCATTTTTAATCTGTTCCATGCATTTTCATAAAATTTTTCGCTGTACGGAACCGCATAGGCTCTGCCATAAGGTGTGTATTGAAATACAACTGGGAAAGCTGTCGCCGACTTTCCTATACAATCTGAAGGAATATACACATCGACAGCAAGCTTTACACCATCGTCCATTTCAACATATTGTGAGGTTTTTTCATAGCTCAAATATGTGGCCTGAGAATATCCCTTGTATTCAAAAGGACTGCTTACCTTATTGTCGGTTCCGAAAATATTACCAATAAATGCAATGATAAATGATAACAATATTGAGAACACTTTTTTTATTGCATACATAATTTTCTCCTGTTAAAGCTCCGATGACGGCGTTTCTGCAATTCTCCAGATGATGTCTGCAAATGTTTCTGCCGTGGGCTTCAAATCATCCTTTGCTATCATTTCCACAGTATCACAGTTATCGTAAAGATAAATCGGTGCGGTTATCATACTGACTATGGGTACACCCTCCTGATAAATCATATCTGCATCGCTGGGCACCTCATCGAAAAGATACGCCGGTAAAACAACCGTTTTCGCAAGCTTATGTCTTACAATTTCCTCGGTTGTTATGGTTGTGAGCGCATCAATATCATTCACAAAAAAGAGTTTAAGCTCCGACTTACCAGTGAGATACAAATTGCCGTTATCGTCAATCTTACCCTCGTTTGCGATATGCTCAACGCATACATCTGCAACTATATTGTGACCTTCGCCAAGATATTCTGCTATAAATGCATCGTGACTTTCATAATCATTGAAATGTGTATCCATAAGGACAAACATAAGAGTTCTTTCTCTTTTTTCAGCAGGTATTTGCGAATAAAATTTTGCAAGAGCAAGAACATCCGCTGTACCAGACGCATCCTCAGCACCACCAGGAGTTGACGAATCATAATGGGATTGAACAATAATCGTTTCATCTGAATTGCCCGGCAGAGTTCCGATTACCGCACCTGCCTCAACTGGCGTACTGGAAACACTCATATTAAATACGGCTTCATTTTCGCCATTCTTAATGAGCTTTATTATTTTTTCTCCACCTTCAGGTGAAATCCATGCACCGGGAATTTGCATCATCCCACCCATATATGAATAATCTTCATTATTGTAAATGCTGCTGTTGTAGTAATCTTCGAGTATGCCTATAAACGCAACGGCACCATTTTGCTGGGCGTAATAATAATTGTACGGATATGTGTTTGCACTGTACGGATTTGTCAGTGTGGTAAAAAGACCTATCTCATCGTTTGGGTCATAGGTTAAGTAGGATATAAGCCCGGACAGCCCAATCGGCAATTTCTCAAAATCGATATTCGCAACCACAATTTTGCCTTCAACATCAATCTTTTCAAAATCTCGTTCATCTCCGTCTCCCACATAAACAATTTCTGCATTTATTCCACCGTCAGGTGTAGAATTGATGCATTCCTTGCCTGTAACAAATGTATGTGCCATTCCGTAAACGGAAATATTCTCGCTTCCAATAGTCAATGTGCAGGTATCACACTCCCAAAGCGTTGTGTCGGATTTTATGGTTTTTACATTTTCAAGACCAAATGCTGTTAATTTATCACTAACATAGGCATTTGCTGTTTCCCAAGCTTTTGTACCTGGTTTTCTTGCACCCATATTGACAAGATCTTCTGCCCAGCTGTAAATTTCATTCGTATCAGGCATATATCCCGAATATTCCGCAGTCGGGGAATTTTCCATTGTTAGCTTATTTTGCAAGCTGTGAACCTGAAAGATTGCCCGAAATCCCGAGGATAATACAAGTATTATGAGCGAAAAAATAACTGGCAATGTTATCGTTATACGAAGCTTTACTTCCTTCTTTTTTTTCATATTATCTCAAATTCCTCCATTCAACCCTTGCTTTTTTTGATTGTTTGTATTATAATTATAGTTAGATACTATCAAATTGTCAATAAACAATAATTCTTTACCCAGTCTTTTATCAGACATTCTTTTTTTAAAGTGTCGAAAATATGGAGAAAATTATGGAAGATCGCAGAATTCGAAAAACAAAAAAATCCATTACAATTGCTTTTGCGGAGTTGATGACAGAAAAGGAAATTCAGGATATTACTGTAAAAGAGCTTGCCGAAAAAGCCGATATACACCGAGCAACATTTTATTGCCACTATCAGGATGTTTACTCACTCTATGATGAAATAAAGCAAGTCGTTATAGATGAGCTGAATTCAATTTTGGTCAAAAATACGAGTCATAATTACGAATTAACATTTGCCCGAATTGCAGAATATGCTTTAAAAAATAAAGCAGTTGTTAAAATGCTTCTCTGCGGAGAAAATTGTGGTGAATTTCAAAAAGAATTATCTGCACTAATAGAGCAGAAGTATCTTGAAATATCCGAATACGAAGAAAATATTAACAAATTGCCGGAAGCATGGGAATATGTTGCAAGATACCATATCCAGGGTCTTGTTGCACTTTTAGCTAAATGGATAGAAAACGATATGAAATATCCAGTTACAAAGCTTATAAAAATGATAAACAATATAGACCTTTGTATCGATACTGTCTATGAAAAAATAAAATGAATTACATTGTATCCGTTCAGGAAGTTAAGAGTCTTGCTGTCGCAAAATCTTGTTTCACAAAGTCTTAAAAACAGCAATTTTGATCGGCAAACGGGTAATACCATTGCCGATTTTGTATTTTATCCGAAATTTATCTTTAAAATATTTGCAATTTCATTTGAAATGATGTATGATATGCCTGTGATTTTTTTTATTGCAAGTTAATTATATCACAAAACAGCCGCAAACTCGATTGATGAGCTTGCGACTTGTTTTTTTATTAAGGACTTTTTTACTGTCCTACCATTGTGTGGAAGAAGGAATCAGCGATGGAACGAATTTCAACTCACACGCCCCTTGCGAGGCGTGACGTAAGCTCCTCTTTTGTTGTATCATACGTGCATAAGCGTTACCGATGATTTATGGGAATACACAAGGGCAATTCCCGGTTGCGCCGTCACTGGTGAAGCCGTCGGTATCGCCGCCGCAACATGCAAAAATTTTGAGGATGTTTCAGTAAGCGAAATAAAATAAAAGACAGTCTCACCAGGCTGTCTTTTTTGAATAAAACCGAAAAATATTTTACAACATTTAATAAAATGATTTTACCTATTGAATATGCGTTCAAAAATCAGTTTCAGGAAGGCAATTAGTGACTTAATTGCCGTAGCAATTCTTGAAATAAAACTGGTACTGGGGTCGCCGTTGCCGTCCTGCTCATACCAACTTTCAGTATGGCAGTTCTCCTCTGTCATTTTTGTGAGCTTTACTGCGGAATGGTCGCCATCAGGATTGCTTGCCACAGCAAACTGGGACAACTCAAAATCGTCCACGGTGAGCTGTCTGTCGGCTCCCATAATCGTCATAAGAATGGAGTCCTCGTCATCGGAAAATGTGGAATGTCTTGCATTTTTGATAAAGAATGTGGAATCCGGATACAGGCAGGTGGATGCATCAATCTGTTTATCCGGTGAAATGTATTTGTCTAAGCCCTGAGCCTTCTTTGCAGCAATATAATCCTCGGTGAAGGTTTCAAATATTGACGGCGCAGCGGTAGCTCCAAATGAGGAACGCTCAACCGTTGAAAACTGGTCCGCAATTTCATTTTGTGATTCACAAACTGGAATAAGCTGACTGCCGTACTTGCAGACAATGCCAACATTTACGCCATTATCACCCAATGCAAGCATAAGCTCCGGAATATTCACGGCAACCTGATTGTGGTAATTTTCGATTTTCTCGATAAGACCGGCGTATTCCGTGCGTTTTTCGCTGCCTTCCTCGCCGAAAACATTCAGCATAGCCTCATCGTAATAATCCGAACCAACAGCAGCCCAGTATCCAGGCCATGTAAAGAAGGTGGAAAGAGCTAGAGCCGAGGTAACGCCTGCCTCAATCTTTGAATAAATCGTGTATCTGACTGAGTCCGTCACCGCCTCAATAAGACCGCAGTCAACGGCAAAGTCGATTATCGTATTGACCTCATCGCTGAGAGAATCAAATACATCGTACTTTTCGCAGTCGACGAGAAGGCGTCTTATTGCGTAACCATCAACCTCAAAACCGCCAGCAAGAGTCTCACCCAAAGGCTCGCTGCCCATAGCAACAGAAGCTCCTATGCCTACACCATAAATGTCATCGTAACCGTATTTTGAAAGGTATGCAAGGAAAATGTTTGAGCCAAGGCAATGGCAGAGAACACAGACCTTATCAAAGCCAGTGACAGCCTTTACGCCCTGAATAAATTCGTTCAGCTTGTCGGCAGTTTCAAGCGGATCAAGTCTCCAGTCATAATAAAATCTGTAATACTCTTTACTGTATGTACCATCAGCGTTATGATAATGATTGACCATACAAGAGGCATTGTAATCTAATGTCCATTGCTCGATATTTGTGCCGTTTGAAGGCTCGCCATTGTTGTCAAGCTTTGACTTACCGAAAAGATCATTTATTTCATTATAAATTGCATCGTAGTAGTTGTCCCAATTATTTGTGAGAATACCTTCCAAAATAAAGGGCTTTACGATATTTATAATAGACTCCTTGACTGCACCGTCCTCAGTATTTGAAAACACACTTGTTAGATGTGCAAATTTGAAAACCTATTGACCATTCTCATCAACAATTGTTGCACTGTCACCCGCTACCTGTACTATAGGATATTTACAGTGATTATATTCCGGAGTTACAAAGCTCTGCGCCATAACGCAAACGGACGCCGAAAATACGAGAATTACCGCAAGAAAAACTGATATTGCTTTCTTCATTGTCTAC
>R07__coassemble_343_pt1 | contig 16858 bp, 13 predicted proteins | sample R07__metabat2_low_PE_009 | metagenome-assembled genome bin R07 | reverse complement strand
AGCAAGACTCACCCACAACAAAAAGGAGCAACTATGCGCTACAAGGATACAAATCTTCTGAACAGCATCACAGAATATATAGATGAATTTTTCGACAAGCAGGGTGTCACTCCATCTGTGAGATGCATTGCGGCTGCATTCGGCATCGGCGTGTCCACCGCATTCAGATACCTGCGTGAGCTGGATGAGTCCGGCGTAATCCGTTTCCGCAATGGCGAGCTGTCCACACCGCATACTGAGAAATTTTCCCGTTCCTGTACCACTGCTCCAATGTTTGATTCCGTGGTGAAGTGCGGAAGTCCGGACGAGGTCGAAAGCTCCGTACTGGAATATGTCAGCCTGCCAGATTCAATTTTCGGCACATCGGATATGTTCATCGTCACCGCAAGTGGCGACTCAATGGTGGACGAGGGCATATACGAGGGCGACTATGTGGTGGTGGAAAGCACCTCTCTTGCTGGCAAAGGTGACCTTGTGATTGCCCTTGACGATGAGGGCAGAAATACCCTCAAACGCTATGCCGGATTTGATTCAAAAAAGGGCAAATACATCCTGGAATATCGCAATGAGGAGGTATATCCAGAGGAAACAATCGAGCTTGACGACCTTGAAATTCAGGGTGTAGCGAAGTTCATCATAAGAAGCTTGTAAAAAAATAAAAAAAGTCTTGATAAATATATCAATTTGTGTTATTATAGATGTGTATGTGAAAGGATGATTGAAATGGCGGAAAAAAAAGATAAAGATAAGACCGTACAAATAAACACCACTCCCGAGGAAAAAGCAAAGGCGCTGCAAAATGCCCTCGCTCTGATTACGAAAAAATACGGCCAGGGCTCGATTATGCGTCTGGGCGAAACTGCAAACCTCAACATTCAGGCGATTTCCACGGGTTCAATCGGTCTTGACATTGCCACCGGCATCGGCGGACTTCCAAAGGGAAGAATTATCGAAATCTACGGTCCGGAGTCCTCTGGTAAGACAACTCTCGCTCTCCATGTGGTGGCAGAGGCACAGAAGCAGAACGGCGTGGCAGCATTCATCGATGCAGAGCATGCCCTTGACCCGGTCTATGCCGCAAATTTGGGCGTGGATGTTGACTCACTTCTCGTGTCCCAGCCGGACAACGGCGAACAGGCTCTCGAAATAGCCGAATCACTCACTCGTTCCGGCGCTGTGGATGTTATCGTGGTTGACTCCGTTGCTGCACTGGTTCCGAAGGCAGAGATAAACGGCGATATGGGCGACTCCCATGTGGGTCTTCACGCAAGACTTATGTCCCAGGCACTCAGAAAGCTCGCCGGCGCAATTTCCCGTTCAAACACCATCATCATTTTCATAAATCAGCTCCGTGAAAAGGTGGGCATTTCCTACGGCAATCCCGAGGTCACCACCGGCGGACGAGCTCTGAAATTCTATGCCTCAATGCGAATTGACGTCCGCAAAACCGAGACACTGAAATCCGGCGACCAGATGATTGGCTCCCACACTCGTTGCAAAATAGTCAAAAACAAGGTGGCTCCTCCGTTCAGAGAGGCGGAATTTGACATCTACTACGGCAAGGGAATCAACCGCCAGAACGAAATTTTCGATGCCGCTGTGGAGCTTGACATCATCAAAAAGAGCGGTTCATGGTTCTCCTACGGTGACATCAGACTCGCCCAGGGCAGAGAGAAGAGCGCAGGCGTTGTAGCGGCGAATGAGGAAATGACCGCCGAAATCACAGCAAAAATCTTCGACGCTCTCAAGAACACATCACCAAAAAGCAAAAAGATGTCGGACAACAAGGATGATGACATTCCGCTGGAAATCTCCGGGGATGAGCTTTTCTCCACAGATGAACCCGAACAAAAAAAGCCCTCGGCAAAATCCCTGCTGGACATCACAATCGACGACGACTAAGGCGACAGCCAGTCCCGTTTACAAGGGCGAAAATCACAATTCACAATCCACAAAATCCGGTTATGCAATTCCCTGATTTTACTCGCAAAAAAAGCAAAATCGCTTAATTGTGAACAAATTGTAAACAATTCGATGTATTTACGCTCTCTTATGCTTTTGTGAGTATAATTTCCACAGTCATTCCCCAACGGAAGACCTGCATAAAACAATTTTGTGGTATAGTCCAAATGAAAATTTCCACAACCGAGGGCAAAGGCGGACGAATAAATGTCTTTGCCGACGGTGAATTTCAGTTCTCCATCGACGCCGCCGTGTGGTTCGGCTTCGGACTGTCCGACGGTGACGAAATCGACGAGGACGAACTTTTCGAGCTGAAAGAGGAGAGCGACAAACGCCACGCTCTTTCAAGCGCCCTGAACATCCTTTCAAGGCGAGCACATTCCAAAAAAGAACTCCGGGATAAGCTAAAAAGGAACTTCCCGGAGGCTTCTGTGGTTTTTGCAATCGAAAAGGCTGAGGAAATGGGCTTCATAAACGATGAGGAATACGCCGAGCTTTTGGCAACACAGCTTGCGGAAAACAAAAAATATGCTCCGTCACGAATTAAACAGGAGCTGATTTTCAGAGGAATTTCACGGGATACGGCGGACAATACCGTTGAGGATATGGAAATTCCCATTGAAGAAAATATAATTTCAATTTTGGAGAACAAATATCCGGATTGCACAGATGACGAAAAGGCTCAGCGTCGGGCAATAAACGCCCTCATACGGCTGGGCTACTCGTTCAATGACATTAGAAGAGCCATTCGGGAAATGGAAAACGGGTGATAAAAATGAAGGTTGGATTTATATCTCTCGGCTGTCCGAAAAATCAGGTTGACAGCGAAATGATGATTGAAAAGCTGGCAGCTGCTGGTTTTGAAATCAGCGATGACCTGGGAGAAGTGGACATCGTTGTAATCAACACCTGCGCATTCATCGAGGATGCGAAAAAGGAAGCCATCGAAAATATTCTCGATATGGTTTCCATGAAGGAAGACGGTTTAATCAAGAAAATCATCGTCACCGGCTGCCTTGCACAGCGTTACAAGGACGACATTCTCCAGGAAATTCCCGAAGTCGATGCCGTTGTAGGGCTTGGCGCTAACGGCGATATTGCCGAAATTCTCACCGCAGTCACCGCCGGCGAGGAGCACAAAACCTCATATCCGGATGTTTCTCTTATGCCACTGGGCGACCCGAGAATTCTCACCACGCCCCAGCACTGGGCATACCTGAAAATTGCAGACGGTTGCTCAAACAGATGCACCTACTGTTCAATTCCGTCCATCCGTGGCGACTTCCGTTCAAGACCCATGGAGGGCATTATCGAGGAGGCTCGTCAGCTTGTAACAGGCGGAGTTAAGGAAATCATCCTCGTGGCTCAGGACACAACCCGTTACGGCGAGGATATCTACGGTGAAAAGAAACTGCCCCAGCTTCTGCGTGAGCTCAACACAATCGACGGTCTGCGTCACATAAGAATACTCTACTGCTACCCTGACAGAATTACTCCCCAGCTTTTGGATGCCATGGCGGAATGCGACAAGGTGGTCAATTACATCGACCTTCCGCTTCAGCACTGCAACGGTGAAATTCTCAAGAGTATGAACCGTCACGGCGACAAGGAGAGCCTTCTCCAGCTGATTTCCGACATCCGCACAAAGCTGCCGGACGCAACGCTTCGCACCACTCTCATTGTGGGCTTCCCAGGTGAAACCGAGGAACAGTTCAACGAGCTGTGCCAGTTCGTCAAGGAGGCTCGTTTCGACAGGCTGGGCTGCTTCACCTACTCTCCCGAGGAGGGCACCGACGCCGCCGGAATGCCCAATCAGATTGACGAGGACGAAAAGGTTCGCAGAGGCGAGATTATAATGGACATTCAGCAGAAGATTTTCGAGGAAAAGCTGAGTGAAAATGTTGGCAAAATCATCGATGTGACGGTGGATGGCTACGACGCCTACACGGACTGCTACTATGGCAGAGCCGCAAGCGATGCGCCGGATATAGACTCAATTGTTACCATGACCTGCTCCTACGAGCTTTTCGAGGGTGATTTGGTACAGGTTGAGATTTTCGAGGTAATGAATGGTGACCTTATCGGTGAGGTTGTCTGACGGAGGATATATAATGCCCGAGATAAAACAGCCCGTAACGGCGATAATCGTCGGTGCGGGTCACAGATCAATTTTTTACAGCACCTATTCACTGTTGCACCCGGAGGATCTCAAAATCGTGGGTGTGGCAGACCCGGACAGAGACCGCTGTCTTCAAGCCCAAAGGATGTTCGGCTTTTCCGACGACAGGATTTACGCCTCCGCCCAGGAGCTTGCCGCCGTGCCAAAATTTGCCGATGCCATAATCAACGGCACAATGGATCAAATGCACGTAGAAACCTCGGTTCCTCTTCTGGAGCTTGGGTATGATATGATTCTCGAAAAACCTTTCGCCTGCAACGAGGCTGAAATGCAGGTTCTCTCCGATGTTGTCAACCGCAAGCACAACAAGGTTGTAATCGGTCATGTTCTTCGCTATACGCCCTTTTATCACGGCATAAAGGACAGAATTGACTCCGGCGATATCGGCGAAATTCTCACACTGCAGACCACCGAGTCCGTCAACTATCATCACCAATCCACCGGCTATGTGAGAGGCAAATGGGGCAACACCGAAAACTGCAACACCACCATGCTTCTGGCGAAATGTTGCCATGACATTGACATTATGATGTGGCTGATGCCCTCGGACCCGTTGACCGTATCATCCTTCGGTTCCTGTATGCAGTATAAGCCAGAGAATGCTCCCGAAAACGCCGGCGAGAGATGTCTTGTGGACTGTCCGCTGGTGGACACATGTCCCTATTCGGCGAAGAAAATTTACATCGACAAGCCTCAGCGCTGGGAGTCCTATGTCTGGGCAGACCTTGGCAATGCTGGAAATCCCACGAAAGAGGAGCGTGTACGACTGCTGACGAATGACACCCAGTACGGCAAATGTATCTACAAGTGCGACAATAATGTGGTTGACCACCAAACCGTCACCGTGAATTTCGCCAACGGTTCCATCGGCACCCATAATATGATAGGTGGCACCGCAATGCCCAGAAGAAGAATTCATGTCACTGGCACCCGTGGTGAGATTTTTGGCGACTTCGAGGACGAGATGTTCACCGTGCTGAAAATCAATCCCGACTCCGACACAGGCTACGACAGAGAAATCGTCCGACTCTCCGAAGAGGAAACGAAGCTTGGTCACGGCGGTGGCGACCTTAAGTTGGTGGAGGATTTCATCGACTTTGTCCGCACTGGAAAATGCTCTATTGCCTGCACTTCCCTGGACGACTCCATTGCCGGTCACCTCACCGTGTTCCTCGCAGACAAATCCCGTGACGAAAACGGTATGCCTCAATGCATCAATCTGTCGGATTACATCAAATAGACCTGAAATGCAAAAACATCAATACGATTTTTTGAAGATATTCCAGTGCGAGCCGTCTGGGACAATGAGAGCTCCAAATGGTGGTTTTGTGCCGTAGATATTGTTTCTGCTTTAACAAAAAGTAAAAATCCGAGAAATTATTGGGCAAAGCTCAAAAGTCGGCAAAGTGAGTTGATGACAATTTGTCACCAACTGAAAATGAAAGCCACCGATGGCAAATATTACCTAACTGATGTCGTAGACGAAAGCAGTCTAAACAGGCTAACTGCTCTAATTCCCAGCATAAAAAAGATGTATTTGAGAGATGGATAAAAAATATGGAGACATCCATCGACGAAATGAGCAGGTTGAAGGCCTACGAACTTTTTGATAGCGGATTTATCAATAATATCGAAATTGGAACAATAACAGGTCTGCAACAAATACACGGATATATCTTCGGCGGTCTTTATGATTTTGCTGGGAAAATCCGAACATTAAATATAGCAAAGGGTGACTTTGTCTTCGCTCCGGTTATGTTTTTACATGAAAATCTCGAAAAAATCGAAGCGATGCCAAAGGAAACATTTGAGCAAATCATCGCAAAATATGTGGAGATGAATGTGGCTCATCCATTCATGGAAGGTAACGGCAGAAGCACAAGGATTTGGCTTGACCTGATTTTGAAAAAAAATCTAAATCTTTGCATAGATTGGAGCAAAATTGATAAAACTGAATACCTTTCCGCAATGAAGCAAAGTGTTTTCAATTCCGACAAAATTTTTGCTCTTTTGAAATCGGCTTTGACAGCGGATATCAACAATCGTGAGCTAATCATGAAGGGAATAGATTACTCTTACTATTACGAAACCGAAGATTAAGCAATACATTTTTGATTTTGTCTGCTTACAATTTCAAAAAACGCCCCGGAAATCGAGGCGTTCTTTATTGTATTTTATGCCTTGCCGTTGCAGCCCAGGACATCAACTATCTTGTGAGATACCATATCCTTGATTGCTGTTCTTGCGGGAGCGAGGTACTGTCTGGGATCGAAGTGCTCGGGATGCTCTGCGAAGTACTTTCTGATGGATGCGGTCATGGCAAGACGGAGGTCGGAGTCGATGTTAATCTTGCAAACTGCCATCTTGGCTGCCTTTGCAAGCTCGCTCTCGGGGATACCGATTGCGTTGGGCATATTTCCGCCGTAGGTGTTGACCTCGGTGACGAACTCCTGAGGTACGCTGGATGCGCCGTGGAGAACTATCGGGAAACCAGGAAGACGCTTGCCAACCTCTTCAAGAATATCAAGGCGAAGCTTAGGATCCTGACCAGGCTTGAACTTGTATGCACCGTGGCTTGTGCCGATTGCGATTGCCAGGGAATCAACGCCTGTGCGGGTTACGAAATCCTCAACCTGCTCGGGCTTTGTGTAGGATGCGTCCTCTGCGGAAACATTGACATCGTCCTCGATGCCTGCAAGCTGACCAAGCTCACCTTCAACCACAACACCGTTTGCGTGGGCATACTCAACAACCTTCTTTGTGAGAGCGATGTTCTCCTCATAGTCGAAGTGAGAACCGTCAATCATAACAGATGTGAAACCGCCGTCGATGCAGGACTTGCAGATGTCGAAATCTGCGCCGTGATCAAGGTGAAGAGCGATGGGAAGGCCTGTTTCAGCAACAGCAGCTTCAACCAGCTTTACAAGGTAGGTGTGGTTGGCGTACTTGCGGGCGCCTGCGGAAACCTGAAGAATGAGAGGAGCATTGAGATCCTTTGCAGCCTCAGTGATACCCTGGACAATCTCCATATTGTTGACGTTGAAAGCACCTATGGCATAGCCGCCTTCGTAAGCCTTTTTGAACATTTCCTTTGTTGTTACAAGTGGCATAATTTATCTCCTTTTGGTTATGAAATCCATTGCTGAATTTCGATTTTAACGATTGATTATATTGTAAGCCGCCTCAACGACTTTCTTGCGACATTCCTCCGCCGTACCAAAAACCGTACAGCCAGCGGCGCCGGGATGTCCGCCTCCGCCGAATATAGCGCAGATTTCGGATGCGTTGACTCCGTAGTTTGTTCGGACGGACACACGGAATTCGCCCTCCTTTTTTTCACGAAGCGAAATTCCGGCATAGACGCCCTCGATTTGTCTGGGCAGAGCCTTAATCGGGTGGAACTCATCCTCCTGGGCGCCACTCTGCTCGAACATATCCTTCGTCACCGTAATTACAGCGATTTTGCCGTCCTCGGTGATTTTCATTCCTGAGAGAGCCAGAGTTTCAAGACTGTTGTAGCTCTTTGTCCGTGTCTCGAACATAATCCGGTTGATGGTGGCGATGTCGATATTGTAGTCCATCATATCCGCAGCCATACGCATGGTACGGCTCGTGGTGTTTGAATAGCGGAAACAGCCGGTGTCCGTGGCAAGTCCCACATAAATGCACTCGGCAATGTCCTTGTCAATTTCAACATCCATCAGCCTGATTATACGCAGAATGGTCTCGGCGCAGGCGGCAGATTCCGGTTCAACGCACACAAGCGGAGCGTAGTCCGTATTCGTACCGTGATGATCAATGCAGAGAGCGATTTTATCCTGCCACTGGGCGACAAAATCATCGTCACCTAACAGAGAAATCGCCGCAACATCCACCGCCACCACATAGTCCTCTGGGAATTCCTGAACCTCGATGCCGTCCGGAACAAAGGAATAACAGGCGGGAACTCTGTCACAGCAAAGCACTCTCGCTTTTTTTCCAAGAAGATGAAGCGTACGGCAAAGGGCATAACAGCTGCCCAGGGTGTCGCCGTCCGGACTTGCGTGGGCAAGCAGGAGAATATTGTCGTGGTTGAGCAATTCTCTTGCCGCCTCTTCGATGTCAATCCTCATCCGAATACTCCTTTCGCAGCTCGGACATAAGCGAGAAGAGCTCCATATTTTTTTCGACACGGTTGTCTGCGATGAATTTCAGCTCCGGCGCCTTGCGAAGGTGGAGTCTGTCCGCAAGCTCACGCCTGAAATAGCCCTGGGCTCCAGAGAGAGCCTTTGCCGCTGTCTTTGCGGTGTCCAAGCCATCCATGGAGCTAACATAAATTTTCGCATAGGACAGGTCGCCGGCAAGCTCCACATGGATGATAGTGAGCATTGCATCGGCAATTCTCGGGTCCTTCATTTCACGCAAAAGAGCCGTCAGCTCACGGCGGATATCCTCGCCGGTGCGGTCATGTTTGTAGTTTGGCATAATTTATTTACCGAGGTTCTCTATTGCTCCGTCGATTCTCGCAAGAGTAATTTCCTTACCCAGAATTACCGCAAGATCCGTGCCGCCGCCGGGAGTTTTCTGAGTTCCGGCAAGGGCAATTCCAAGAGGATAGAGAAGCTTTCCGTTCTTTATTTCAAGCTCCGCAGCCTTTGCAGAGCATACGGCGAAGATGCCGTCGGGAGTCCAATCCGCAACAGTTCCGAGAATTTCACGAAGAATTTTCAGGGATTCAAGGGAGCTTTCCGGATCAGTTTTCATTTTTTTGTTGAAGTACAAATCTTTGTCAAAATCTGGAAGAGCGTTTATAAAGGCAATCTGCTCCGGAATTTCACCGAGAACCTCCGTTCTGGGCTGCAAATTCTTACAAAGGAGCTTCATATCCTTAATATTTTCGGCAAAATCCGCCATCCAGGGCTTTGCATACTCCTGGAATTTTTCGGGGTCAAGAGCCTTGATGTACTCAAAATTGATGTGGCGAAGCTTCAGCGGGTCAAAAATTGCCGGAGATTTGCTTATTCTCGCAGGATTCCACTGTTCAATCATCTCATCAAGGGAGAAAATTTCCTGTTCGCCCTCGGGACTCCAGCCCAGGAGCAGAAGGTAGTTCAGCACTGCCTCGCTCAAATATCCCTTTGCCACCAAATCCTGATAGGATGCGTCACCGTTTCTCTTGGACAGCTTTGCGTGGGCGTCCTTCATAACAGGCGGACAATGAACATACACCGGAGGCTCCCAGCCGAAGCTCTCGTAGAGAAGGTTGTATTTCGGAGTGCTGGACAGGTACTCGTTGCCTCGCAGAACATGGGTAATTCCCATAAGGTGGTCGTCGATTACATTTGCAAAATTGTATGTGGGCATACCGTCGGCTTTAAGGAGAATTTGATCCTCAAGCTCGGAGTTGTCAACCTCAATGTGACCATAAATCAGGTCATCAAAGCTTGTTTTGCCCTCAAGAGGCATCTTCTGACGAATTACATAGGGCACGCCGTTTTTGAGATTTTCCTCGATTTCCTCGGTCGAAAGATTGCGACAATGACGGTCGTATCCGCTGTTTTCGCCGTTTTTCTCACGGATTTCCGAAAGACGCTCCTCGGTACAGAAACAATAATACGCCTTACCGTCAGCAACGAGCTTCTCCGCCCACTGCTTGAATATGCCCATTCTCTCGCTCTGAACATAGGGTCCCACATCACCGGGCTTATCCGGACCTTCATCCCAAATGAGACCAGTTTCGGTGAGTGTTTTGTAGATAACATCCGTTGCGCCCTCAACCTTTCTGCCCTGGTCGGTGTCCTCGATACGCAGAATGAAGGTGCCATCCTCGTGCTTCGCCGTGAGGAAGGTGTAGAGAGCCGTTCTCAGATTGCCGACATGCATATAACCGGTCGGCGACGGTGCAAATCTTGTTCTGATAATCATATGTTTGTCCTTGTTTATAAAAGTCTTGCTGGCGCAAAGGCACTAGGCACTAGGCACTAGACGGTTACCGGGAATTTTTTGCAGAAGATAAGTTCCTGCCGTTCAGATGCGAAGGTAAAAGGTAATATTTTTAGTAGGTAGGAGATAGAAGATAGAGATGTGGATTGTTTATTATAGATTGCGTTCCAATAGATTTTCGGAGCGATCGCTATAATCAAATCGCAAAGCGATTTCCTCTGCACTAATGCCTAATGCCTAATGCCTAGTGCCTAGTGCCTCGCAACTAAACGGATAATCTTGCCTTCCGAAACAAATCCCTGGAAACCGAATAGAGCCTAATGCCTTTACATTGCAAAGAAAATGACAAATAGACTATCGGTCATAGTATTTCCTATTTCCTATTTCCCACTTCCTGTATCCTATCTGTCCTACGGATGTATGCAATTACTCGTGAATACCTTCACGCCCATAGCATACAGTTTTTCAAGTCTATTCGGGCTGTCGATTGTCCAGGCAACCAGCGGAATATTCTTTTCGATACATTCGGCGATGTATTTGTCATTGGATCTTCTGTCGCCGTCGAAGTCAAGTCCGCAACCCAGCGTCTGGCACTGTGCGATTTTTTCGTCGGAAATTTTACTTGTGAGATAGTATATAGTCACATCGGGAGCAATTTCGTGGAACGCCTCCAAATATTCATAATTGAAGGAAATCACAACAACGGAATCCCTAACATTATGCTTTTCGAGAATTTCCAAAAACTCCGGCAAAAGTGCCGTATCAAGCTTTTTCAGCTCTATGACAGGCACAACGCCATATTCTGCAAGAACATCCAAATACTCATCAAGAGTTGGAACAAACAGCTCGCTTTCGTCGTAATTTTTCCGCTTGTTGCCGTGTTTGAACCTCATTTCCCGAAGCTGAGCATAGGTCACATTTTCAATTTCAACATCCTCACTCAGGAGTCTTGCGGTGTCATCATCGTGCATAATGACGAACTCGCCGTCGGAGGTAGTGTGGACATCGCACTCACTGCCCCAATAGCCCTTTTCACAGGAGAGCTTAAAGGATGGCAGAGTATTCTCCGGAGCCATGGCAGCCATGCCACGATGACCTATCATGGTGATGTCAGAAACATCCGTGAAGGACGAAAGGGCAATGTCCTTGCCACAGGAGTATCCATTGAGAACATACCATGCGGTATATCCGCCCGCCATGCCGACAACAAACAGCATGACGGAAACTAAAATCATTATTTTATGGGATTTTTTCATTCCTCGCTACCCTCGGAGGCATCGGGAGTATCCTCGATTTCAGCAGATGCTTCATCCTCGTCGTGGTCGACCTCTGTCACGGCGACAACACGGCGGTCATCGGTGATTTTCATAAGTCGTACGCCCTTTGAGGCTCTGGCATGCTCAGGTACAGAGCGGGCATAAATTCGGATGAGTATTCCGTCGTCGGAGATGATGATAATGTCCTCGTCCTGTTCGACCATACGCACCGCTGCAACCTTGGTGCCGTATTTCTCGGTGTGGTAGTTTGTAACACCCTTGGAGCCTCTTCTTGTCAGACGATATTTCGCCGGGTCGGACACATTGCCGAAGCCGTTTTCAGTGACAGTGAGAATATGTCTTGTTTCACTGACAACGCCGAAGCCCACAACCTGGTCACCCTCCGCAAGGGTAATTGCCTTGACACCTCTGGAGGTTCTGCCCTGTTCTCTGGCGTCAGTCTCATTGAACTTCACCGCCATACCGTCACGGGTGGCTATCATAAGCTCGTCGTTACCACTTGTAAGACAGGCGCCCACAAGCTCGTCGCCTTCAAGAATGTTAAGGGCTATAAGTCCGCTCTTACGAATATTGCGGAAGTTGGCAAGCTCAGTTCTCTTGATAAGACCGTTCTTTGTAACCATGCAAAGGCTCTCTTCGCCGATTTCCTTGGGCAGACGGAGCATTGCGCAGATTTTTTCATCGCCTTCAACAGGCAGAAGATTTACAACATTCATACCCTTTGACTGGCGGTTGCCCTCGGGAATTTCGTAGCCCTTGAGCTTATACGCCTTGCCTCTGTTGGTTATGAACATAATATAGTCATGGGTGGAGCAGACAAACATTGACTCGGCGTAGTCGTCCTCACGACGGCTCATTGCCTTAATGCCTCTGCCGTTTCTGCCCTGCTGTTTGTATACATCCGTGGGCTGGCGTTTTAAGTAGCCCATTGCGGTGCGTGTGAATACGCAGGTCTCCTCCGGAATGAGAGCTTCATCGTCTATCTCGCCGGTGACATTCTGAATTTCGGTGCGTCTTTCATCGCCGAATTTATCCCCGATTGCGGAAATTTCATCCTTAATGGTCGCCATGGCAACTTCAGGAGTAGACAAAAGCTCATTGAAGTGTTCAATTTTTGCTTCAAGTCCAGCCATTTCCTCGTGGATTTTATTCTGTTCAAGGCCAGTCAACTGACCAAGACGCATCTGTACAACATAGGTCGCCTGAACATCGTCAAAGCCGAAACGCTCCATGAGAGCTGTCTTGCCCTCCTGAATATTCTTCGCAGCCTTGAGTATTTCGATGATTTCGTCGATGTGATCAAGCGCCTTCAACAGGGCTTCAAGCAGGTGAGCTCTCTCCTTAGCCTTGCGAAGCTCATACTTAGTACGACGGATAATTACCTCATACTGATGGTCAATATAATATTGAAGAGCCTCACGGAGAGTGAGAATTTTCGGAACACCGTCCACCAGAGCAAGCATAATTATGCCGTAGGAAATCTGAAGGTCGGAGTTCTGATAGAGCTGATTTAATACAAGCTGGGGATTTGCGTCACGCTTCAGGTCGATGACCATATTCATTCCTTCACGGGATGAATAGTCGTTAACATCACTGATGCCCTCAATACGCTTTTCCTTTACAAGCTCTGCAATTCTTTCAATAAGCTTTGCCTTGTTGACCTGATAGGGAAGCTCCGTCACCACGATCTTAAATCTGCCGTTATTGCCCTCAACTATTTCACAGCGTGAACGGAGAGTGATTTTGCCTCGTCCTGTGGCGTATGCCTGACGAATGCCGGCTCTACCCATAATGATGCCTGCCGTCGGGAAATCAGGGCCCTTGATGTGCTCCATAAGCTGTTCAAGGGATGCCTCCGGATTGTCAATAAGGCACTTCACAGCGTTTATGGTTTCACGCATATTGTGAGGCGGAATATTTGTCGCCATACCTACGGCAATACCCGTGGAACCGTTCACCAGAAGATTTGGAAATCTTGAGGGAAGAACCGTGGGCTCCTGCAAACGGTCGTCGTAGTTCGGCATAAAATCGATGGTTTCCTTGTCGATGTCCGTGAGCATTTCAAGTGAAATTTTACTCATTCTGGACTCAGTGTAACGGTAGGCAGCCGGCGGGTCACCGTCCACAGAACCGAAGTTACCGTGACCGTCCACCAGCATATATCTCATGGAGAAATCCTGCGCCAGACGAACCATTGCATCATACACCGACGAGTCGCCGTGAGGATGATAACGTCCCAGAACAGAACCCACCGTATCTGCGCACTTTCTGTATGCCTTCTCTGGCATAAGATTATTTTCATACATAGTATAAAGAATGCGACGGTGAACAGGTTTCAAGCCGTCACGCACATCCGGAAGCGCGCGGGAGGTGATGACTGACATGGAATAACTCAGGAAGGATGTCCTCATTTCATTGTTAATTTCGATGTCAATAAGCTTACCTATCGGGTCGGTGTTTTCTGTTGTAATGTTTATATTTTCGTCCGACATTTTATCTGCCTCTCAATACAAATTTGCAATCAATATATTATATCATACTATTATAAAAAAGTCAAGACATATTTTTCGTTATTTTCAGAATAAGCCCTCCAATAAACGAAAAAACAAAATTTTGTAAAATTTTACAAAAACAGTTGACATTTGCTTTTGTTTGTGGTAATATTATGTTAAAGTATCGACGGAAGGCTATTCCGCCAACTTTGAAACATTTGAAAGGAAGACTTATATGAAACTCTCAAAGAAAGTTCTCGCAATGGTACTTGCTTTGGTTATGGTTTTCTGCACACTCCCCATGTCCTCAATCGCAGAAGCAACCACAGCTGAACAGTTCGTATCAAACGAAAACCTCTGCGTTCTCGCTGAGCGTCTTCTTAAAGACCTTGCAGCAAGAAGCGATGCAATGACAGGCACAATTATTCAGTTTGTTCTCCAGTTTGTAACTGGCAGCAACCTTCAGGACTATGTAGGCGATACAGACCTCTACAACGCCACTGATGACCAGCTTGCTGACATCCTGGTTGAATGGATTGACAAGGAATTTGTTACCGAGCTCAACTCCGATGATATGCTTGGTAAAAAGGTTGTAGGTAGCACAACAATCGCTGACCTCCTTAAAATTCTCAGCGTTAAGGTTGGCTCCTTCAAGGAAATTTACGAAAGCCTTATCTCTCTTTGCGGCAACTCCATTGTTAAAGGTCTTGGCGATGCCAAAAATCTTGATGCAACAGAGCTCAAGAACGCTGATACAAGCTCCAACATCTCCATGATTACCTGCCTTCTCAAATGGCTGGGCGCTGACGGTCAGATTACAATCGTTAAGAAGCTCCTCATGGGCGACCTCAAGCTTGGTAGCCTTCTGCTTGGTGCTGTAAACCTTGACGAGATGGTAACAGAAGATCTCAACGAAACAATGAAGAATCTCCCGGAGACAATCCGTGGTCTTGCTTACTCTCTCCTTAATTCCGATGCTCTCACAGAGGATGACTACTACACAGAAGTAAACGAGGAAACCGGCGAAACTGAAACTCATCGCAAGGCTCTCGAAGATTCCTACTATGCAGATTACACAATCGACGAGCTCCTGGCAGTAGCTCTCATCGGTCTCCTTAAGACAGGTCACGTTGAAAAGGCTGAGGCTGACAAGGCTGCTTCCCTCACATTCTATGAGCTTCTCGGCGAATATGCAGTTACAGCTATCGAAAAGTATGCTCTTGAACCCATCAACGGTCAGTTCAAGAACTGGCTCAAGAACGATGTTGCTGCTTATGAAAACTATAGCTTCCTTGAGACAGCTATCAACTGGGACTTCGAGGTTAAGGCAGAAGACTTCAACCTTGACGGTGTTGCCACAGAAGGCATCTTCGCAAAGCTCAACGAGATTCTCGTCGGCTTCGCAAAGGCTGTATTCACTCCCGAAACAGTAGCTAAGATGAACCTCCAGGAAGGTGGCAATGACAAGCTTCAGGCAAACCTTGAAGGCGTTGTAACATGGTTCATCGATGTTATGCCCGACACATTCGAGGGCTTCGACTTCACAGCAGTTAAGGCTGCAAACGCAACTGCCACTCTCGAAGAGAAGGCTGTCGCTGTTCTCTCCGTATTCTGGCCCACATGGTTCGGTGATGCTTATCCCATTCCCGCAGATGTTAAGTCACTTGAAAGACTCGGCGCTTATGCTGTATACTGCGCTGTCGACAAGTTTATCGTTCCCAACACAGACAGATACGCTGACTGGCCCTTTGGCAACTGCAAGGATGCTCTCCTTATAGACAATGCCGACGCCACAGACGAAGCTGTATTTGAGGCTCTCCTTAACGTAGGTCTCGATGTTGCTATCTACGCTCTCAACAAGAACACAAAGTACACATCCTTCGTTATGACTCCCGATGAGCAGGTTGCTAAGAAGGCAGCAGGCTGGGATTGGGAAGACTTCCTTGACGAAATCGCTGACTGGGGTATCGGTTATATCGCTGGACTTCCCGCAATCGCAGACGTATTCGCAGGCAACTGTGAGCGTGGCACAACCGACGGTCTCGGCGCATTCTACAAAGTAAATGTTGTTCTCAACAAGCTCCTTCCCACATCCATCTTCACAGATTGTGGTGACGGCTACTTCACTGCCGACGTCAAGACTCTTGCAATCGATAAGTTCTTCGGTTCAATCTTTGATTTCGACTTCAGTGGCGCTGTTGATATGCTCAATGTCAACAACAACGAGGGCAACCCGTTCAATAAGCCTCTCATCTCCGCTCTCCTCGATGTTATCTCCGACCTTCTCTTCGGTATCTTCGAGTATGATGCAACCACAGGCGCAGAAGCAACAGCTGACTACAAGGGCAAGACCTACACCTTTAACAAGGGTACAAACGATCAGTTCTACCTCATCACAAAGGTTGAAGAGGCTGCTGCTCCCGTTATAGAAACAACAACTGAGGCTCCCACAACTGAAGCTCCCACAACAGAGGCTCCTACAACTGAGGCTCCCACAACTGAGGCTCCCACAACTGAGGCTCCCGTTGTAGAAACAACAACTGAAGAAACTCCGGCAGGCGATGTTACCCTCGGCGATGTCAACGGCGACGGTAAGATCAGAGCAAACGATGCCCGTAAGGCTCTCCGTTTCTCCGCTGATCTTGATATTCCCACTGCTGCAGAGCTTGCTGCTGCCGACCTCAACGGCGACGGTATGGTAAGAGCTGGCGAGGCTCGTAAGATTCTCCGCGTATCCGCAGATCTTATGACTCCCGAAGAACTTGCCGGCTAAGGCTAAAACTAATGGACCGCAGGAATCCCTGCGGTTTTTTTATAATGCACGCCCCTTGATAATCCAGCATAGCGAATTAATCGCACGCCCCCCTGAATCCCCGAGCGAAGCCCCGTAGTGAACATATCGCACGCCCCCTTGGGGGAGAGGGCCATTCGTAGAATGGCGAGGGTGGTTCTTCGTCCGCCACGGAATAAACTTACTGAACGGTTCGCACGCCCCCTGAATCCCCGAGCGAAGCCCCGTAGTGAAC
>R07__coassemble_250_pt1 | contig 21379 bp, 12 predicted proteins | sample R07__metabat2_low_PE_009 | metagenome-assembled genome bin R07 | reverse complement strand
AGTCCATTCCCGGGATTTGGCGTATTTATCCAAAAATTTCACGGACGATTTTCTGGATAATACCTTCGTCCTGACCGTGGGAACTCGTTGTGGGCGTTTCGGTTGTGGGAGCTTCCGTCATTTTTTCGCCCCAGATGATGAGAGTTACGGTATCGCCGTCATAGACAGTCACACCTTCCGCCACACTTTGCGTGCTGACGGTATTTGCAATCTGGGAACCATCGTTGTCAAAGGTTTGAGTCACAACGGTGATGCCGTTGGATTCCAACAATTCTTTGGCTGCATTGGCATCCGTACCCACGAAGTTTATCATGGTATATGGCTTGGGACCAGCGCTTACATAGAGCACAAGCTGGCTCATTTTGGCGGTCTGAGTACCAGCCTCGATGGACTGACGGATAATAATTCCCGGCTCGACATCACGGGAATATTCATCCTCATAGCTAATATTGAGAATGTTTCTCGCCTCAGCATCTGCCATAACATGGGTTTTTAGCTCGCCAACAAATCCAGGCACATCCACAGTTTCTGCATCGGCAGTCGGTGAAGTCACAGGCGTAACGGATTGAACATCTGTCTGCGGAGTTGCATTAACGGCGTCAAGGCTGTCGGAAGTGTCCCCGAGAAGGTAATACAGACCTACGCACAGGACTACACAGAGCAGGACAATCATCACAGTGAACTTGCCAACTCCGTTATCCTTTTTCTTTTTTTTCTTCTTTTTAGATTTGGGTGGAGTCGAGGTTTTCGGTGTAGGAGCAGGATTGTTGACCGAGGCGCCGGGACTTACATGAATGGGCGGAGTTTTATTTTCCGACTCTTTTTTTTCGTTGGTTGTCTTCTCCAAAAATGGAGCTGAATGGGTCTGGGATAACCGTGTTGAAGTGGTGGAATTGAGCTTTTGAGGCTTAATAATTGCCGCCTTTTCGGTATTCACCGTCACCTTCGCCGGGACAGTCTTCTCTAAATCAAGCAGCTGGGAGGTGGCAATCGCCTGTCTTTTTTTATTTTCCGCCCTGTAATAGGCGCTGACATAATCCTGGGGTTTTTCGTAAAGTCCGAACAATGACAGTCGGAAGCTTTCCATACTGTCGGTGCGTTCAGATGGACTTACGGCAAGGGCATCCACAAGAGCCACGGACACATATTTAGGCAGTTTTTCACGGAGCGACAGAGGTAGAAGGAAGGTATCGTCAGTCATTCGCAGCTTTGCATCAGGAACAACGGTACCAGTCAGTGTGTAGAAAATCAACACGGCACAGGCGTAGACATCCGTCCAGGCTCCGGTAAACTGCTCTGCTTTGTATTGCTCCGGAGCAGAAAATCCCGCTGGCAAATCGGCGGATATATCGCACATCAGTTTACGGCTCTGTGGTATTCCAAAGCCCGTGATGAACACGCTCTTGTCCTCACGAACACGGATATTGTCAAAGCTTATTCCACGATGATAAATGTCCTTGGTGTGGAGAGTTTCCAGGGTAGTGAGTACCGAAAGGAGCAGTCGCCTGCTCTCCTCGTAGGAAATAAGTCCGTCCTGAGTTTTGTCGATATATTCCCGGAGTGAAATGCTGTCCTCATAGTCATAGATTGCCACCAGAGAGCCCTCTGCAAAGAACACACGGTTCACCTTTGGCAGTGCGCTCAGACCATTGAGTGACATCAAGCCTTTCCAGAGGTAAACAAATTCGGCAGCACAGGTGTAATGGGCATTCTTACAGCCCTCCAGTATTTTTGTTCCGTCATTGGCTCTTTCCACCAGCTCCTCAGGAAAAAACTCCCGAATGCAAACTCTCTTGCCGTCGAGCTGATCCTTTGCGATGTAGGTAAAGCCCTCGGAGTCCGAGGAGAGAGTCCTGCCGATAACATAGCGACCCTCTAAGAGATGACCGCAGGAAAGCGCAGGAGCTTCATTTTTAACCGCACGGTCAAAGCCACATTCCGGGCAGACCTGTTCCGAACCGGCTCTCATGCAACCGGGACAGTAATTGGTGATGAAATTGTTTACTTCCATAAAACTACCTTATGTTGTTATATGTTGGCGGAGGTTTCCAGCATTTCGGTTATATAGTCAAGCTCTGCTGCGACACGAAGGACAAATCTCGCATCGGCAGCGGTGGTTTTGCCGTCCAGATTTGCATCGATAAAATATTCGTTGGATACGTATTCCAAATCGGCGGCATGCCTGAGGATAAGTCGGGCATCGGCGGCGTTTATCTTGCCGTTTCCGTTGGCATCACCCAGCAGGTATTTATATTGAACCACATAGCTCACCGGGACAAACAGACCATCGGAATCACTCTTTGCGCAGTACTTCACAAAGGGCGTATTTGCACGCCCAAGGGAAGTGCCGATAACATAAACGATAGTGTTATTTCTCACCGGGATGTAGCTGTCGCCGAACTCCGTCATAGAAAATCCAACGGCATACTGTCCGATGTACTCCTGTCCGGCGGTTTCGGGAACATATAGTGTAGACAGTGAATTGCAGTTTGCAAAGGCTATGTCTCCGATGCTGGACGTATTTGCACCCAACTTCATACTCTTTAAGGAGGAGCATCCAAAAAATGCGCCGTAGCCGACTGAATAGAGGTTCGCCGGCATAACATTTTCGCCGCCGAGTCCGATGAAATTCACCGTTTTCAGATTTGTGCAATGGGTGAATGCGTACTTGCCGATGCTGGTTATATAGCCGTTCAAATTTACGGTGGTAAGGTTTTTACAGCCATAGAACAGAGATGACGCCACAACGGTAATACCCACCGGCACGGTGACTGAATGAAATCCCGTATTGCGAAAAGCGGAGGAGCCCAGATAGGAAAGATTTTCCGGCAAATCCGCAGCATTGAGGTTTACACAGTCCGCAAAGGCGTAGTCCATTATTTTTGTGACGGTCAAAGGGATTTTCATACCTGTGAGCATTTCATTTCCAGCAAAGGAACGGTAGTTTATGGTGGTAACCTCCGGAATTGTCAGCAAGGACGCATTGCCCTGATACTTCACAAGTATATTGTTTATTATAACGAAGCCGTTTTCGTCCGCAGTTGTCGGGTCGTCAATCCAGGTAGTCCCAGTGAAGGCATTGTCGCCGATGGAATTTATCGTATATGGAACCGTTATCTTGCGTATTTCCGGATGATAGCTCACATTTTCACCGCTGATTACGGAGAAACAATTGTCACCCACGGCAGTAACCGCTCTTCCCAGATAATCCGACGGAATATTGACCTGCTCTTGACCATAGCCCTTGTAACTGGTGACCTCATAGGAGCCATCTGACAAAAGAGTATAGGAAAAAACATCTTCGGCGCATACGGACAAAAATGGCGTAACAGAAATCGCCATAATTATCATCGCAATAATCGGAGATATTCTTTTCATTATGAATCACCCGTTTTCCTTGTCGTTCTTGCGTTTTGACAGTACTTCCACATCGTCCCTGTTGAAATGTGCAGGTGTTGCGCCTTCAACATTATCAAAGAGAACCTTCAAGTCACCGCTGATGAGATTATTATCAACAACTGTGGCAATTCCCTCACTTGTCTTAACCTTTGAGCCCACCGGCGGAGTTTTCTTAATCAGGTCGTCGTAGGCGGAATCCTCGTAACGAAGACAGCATCTGAGCCTTTCACAGGGTCCGGAGAGCTTCTGGGCGTTCATGGCGATTCTCTGTTTCTTGGCGGACTTGATTTGTACCGTTTGAAAATCCTTGAGGAAGGTGTTACAGCAGAACTGTCTGCCACAAATTCCCACGCCGCCGAACATCTGGCACTCGTCACGGTTGCCGATTTGACGAAGCTCCACTCGTGTGTGGAAAATTCTAGCCAAGTCCTTCACAAGGGCACGGAAGTCCACCCTGTCGGGAGCGGTGTAATAGAAGAAAATCACGGCTCTGTTGAAGCTATAGGAAGCATTCGAAAGGTACATTTGAAGACCATGCTTGCGGATTTGTTCCTGGCACAACTCGAATGCCTTAGCGGAAAGCTCCTCGTTTTCCTTGATTGTCCGCAGGTCCTCTTCCGTCGCCACACGGATTATGGGTTTAAGGTTTTTTACAATTTTTTCCTCATCGATGAAGTGATTTGCCTTTGACACGGTGCATTCCTTCAACACATCCTGACTGTCAACAATCACAACATCGCCCACACGGACCTTCTCACCGTTGGGACTGTAATTATATGTCTTGTTCGATTCCTTGAAACGAACGCCAATAACTTCTACCATTTAGTATTTTCTCCCCGAGCAGCCGCAGTCAGCTTTACCGAAAGTGAGCAAAGCAGGAGATTTTCATTGCAGCTTATCTCTGTATCGTCAAGTAATGAATTGAGTACATCCGTCATAGACAGCAATACGGCGGGACTGAATTTTTTGCGGAAGCTGTCCGCCATGGCATCCATACCGGAGATTTTCTCTTCGCTACCGTGGGAAAGTGCATCACGAACCACGGTTTTCAATTTGTCGCAGACTCTTCCCGTAAGTACTCTATTTTTCGTAAGCGGTGAGGTTGCCAGCATAACCGCCCTCTCATCGCATTTATAAAGTCCTCTGCCGATTTCCAGGGCAATTTCCTCCACCTTTTTTGCAGTGACTCCGGATATGGAATCTCTCTCCTCGCCGAGAGAAAACTCCTCTGAACGGGAAAGTATGGTGGGAAGTACCGCTGCTCTGGAACCTGCGGTGAGGATGAATATGGAAAATTCCGGCGGCTCCTCGATGGTTTTGAGCAATGCGTTTGCCGCCTCTTCACGAAGGTCCGATGCCTCGTGGATGATGAAAATATTGAATTTTCCGTCACCGGGGACGATGTTGGCGTTGGCGATAACAAGCTCCTTAATCAAATCCACCGGTATGAATTTTTTGCCCTCGGGAACCTCGGCAATACGGACGTCGGAATGAATTTTTTCCTTAACCTTTTTGCACTGAGTACATTTTCCACAGGGTATGTTTTTTTCGGCGGTACACAAAATTGCCTGGGCGATAATGTATGCCGTCTTTTTGCGGATGTCCGCCGTAGCTCCGGTCAGCAATATGCAATGGGCAAGATGCCCTGTTTCGATTGCTCTGCCCAGCTTATCCTGGGTTGCCCCGGGTATGTCGATTTTCGGCCATTTCATTTTATTATTCCGATATTTCTTTTGATAACCTTTTCTCCACGCCAGCCAAATGCCCTGTTTTCTATGGATGTATTTTCGTCAATATGGGCAATACAGGTGTCAATAAAGTCACTTATAGGCGTAATTTCTGGATGAGCATTGTAGGGACAAACCTCCTGACAGATGTCACAGCCCCAGCATATTCCCGAACTTTTGATTACCTCGATTTGTTTTTCAGTCAAGTCCTTTTTTTGCTGACTTATGGCGGAGAAGCATTTTTCACGGTCAATTTTACCATCGGTTATTGCGCCTCCGGGACACATTTTTTCGCATCGTCCACAGCCCTCGCAAAGGTTTATTTCGGCACAGGTTGGCGTAAAATATGCGTCGGTGATTATCTCACCCAAAAATACATAGGAGCCGTAACGACGATTTATGAGAAGTCCGTTTCTGCCCTTTACTCCCAGACCGCATTTTACTGCGGCAAAGACCTCAGGAACCGGCGAATTATCCGCAAAATGGACAAAGCATTTACCTGGATAAGCCTTCGACAGTTTTTCACAATACTCCGAAAGAATACGGTTTGCGGTGATGTGATAATCCCGTGGCACTGCGTATCGGGAAATATTCCTGTCACGATAATTTTCCTCTCCTGCGAAGTAAGGAAAGAGCACGGAAATTATGGATTTTGCGTTGGACGGAATTTCCGACCTGTTGCGTGTGTCGAAAAGATAGGGTGAAAGCTCCTCAAAATCGCATACGCCAAAAGGAAGAGTTATAATATCCGAAATTGTCATAGCTTTGTGTAGGCAATCATCACCGGCATGGTGAATACCGCCATAAATGTGCAGAACGCCACCACCTTAGAAGCGGTGCGAGAGTCGGCATCGTACTTTGCGGCGAACATAACCGTATTCGTGGCAGCAGGAGCCGAGCAGGAAATACCGATTGCGGTGAGGAAATTGCCCTCGAAGCCCACAAGACGGTAGAGTGTAATCATTATAATCGGCATACATATCTGTTTGAGAAGCAAAACCAGATAGTATTCCTTGACCTTGAAAAGGGTCTTAATGTCGGAATTTGCGATGTAGGTACCCAGAATGAGCATGGCAAGTGGAGAGTTCATATTGCCGATATGAGCCGTTGCGCTGTCAAGGACAGTTGGCAGTTTCACTTTCAGCATAAATAAAGGCAATCCCACAATTACCGCCAGAACTCCGGGATTCAGCAGCAGGGATTTTGGAGTAAATTTGTACTCTCTCTTTTCATGGGACATGAGCCATACGCCGTAGGTGAATGCCATTATGTTGTAGGCAACCACTCCGGCGGAGCAGTAGAATACGCCTTCCGTACCCACCACGCTCTGCGCCAAGGGAAGGCACATATAACCCATATTGCCGAACACAGAGGCGAATTTATACACACATTTTTTGTCTACCGAGCTTTTTCGGAAAAACGGCAACGACAGGACTATTCCCACTGTGTGAGTGAGTATTCCACAGCCCAACGCAAGGAAAAATCCCGTAAGCTTTTCACGGTCAAATTCCATGGTCAGGAAGGACCGTATAATCACCACGGGCGTGATGATGTAGAACAGCAAGTCCGTACACGCCTTCGCTGTTTTTTCGGTAAATACACCGGTCTTGTCCGCCACAAAGCCAGCAGCAACAATGATGAACAGGGTGAACACCTGCGTCGCCGCCGAGGACATATTTTCAATGAAAAGTTCAATCATTATACATCGTATTCCGAGGCAAGGTCGTCAAGACTTTTGTCCGAATATTGTTCCGCAATACGGAAGGCAAGTTCGTCTCGCTCTTTTTTGCGGATTTCTTCAAGAGTAATTCTCTCAACGGACTCTCTGACCTCTGTCACTTCTGAAGCGTCAACTGGTCCTGCGGGAGTGGGTACAGCCACATCCACATCGGGTACAGGCTGTTTTTCCGGATTATTTCTTCTGCCGAATACGGTCACTATGTAGTACACGGCGAAAATTGCTGCGGCGAAGTCGGCATAGCATACAGGAGAGCCCTCCACAAGGTCACCGCCGATGAGTTTCACGGCAAAACGAGGCACGAAGCAGATGAGGGCAAAGAGTGCGCCGGCAAATCCGCAGGCAAGCATACTCCAAAGTCTGCCCGCTTCGTCCACCTTGGTCACAGTTCTGGCGAGTATGAGGAAGAACATAATGAAGAACACTATCATAGCAAGCTCGAAGAGAACCTCGGAGACATTCACGAAGGAAATAGCTCTGATGAAAATTCTGATAAGTCTTGCCATATACCATATGGGCAGTGCGCAGGCAAGTACACCCAGCTTACGATAGGAAATACTACGGTTGGAATAGGATACTCCATGGATTATAAAGTATATTCCGCCCAAAAGTGCAGCAATGGCACGAAGGAGCAGAGGAATTGTGCCCTTGGAGGTCATAAGCACCGAGGTGTATGTTTCGTCGCTTAAAAGGGAAAGAAGAGTCTGTACGAAGTCCACCAAAAGTCCCGCAGCCAAAAGCAGGGATGTTATAGTAACGCCTTTGTCCGGAGTTCTGGGACACTTACACTCTGGGATATGTCCGCAAAGGAAGGACAGCACGATTATCACAACAGCCGCAGCAGCAGTCACGGCATAGAGAAGCGGTATGGTAAGATTGGCTTTGTCGGAGAAAAATCCGCTCTGGGTGTCGATTATGGTGCTAAGCTGATAGACTCTCACCGGTACGGCAATGAGCGCCGATATTGCAAAAATTATAAACACGGTATCCGGGAAAATTCCGGCTACGGAGCCCTTTATTTTTTTCATTGATATAACTCTTTTCTGATTTTTAGTAGTTTTCGGAGATTTAGAACTAACATTTTCTCTCATCCAGCGGAATGTACTCTGCACTGGCAAGCTCCTGAAGTGACGAGGTACGCTCGTTCATTGGGACATAATCCATCGGCAGAGCAAGTGACTTGTAGGCAGGACGGATAATTCTTCCGCCGGTGAGCATTTCTTCAAGCCTGTGAGCGCTCCAGCCAGCAGTTCTGGCGACGGTGAACAGCGGAGTGAACAAATCCTCCGGTATGCCCAGCATCCTATAGAGAAGTCCGGAATACAGATCCACATTTGCGCACATTACCTTGTTGGATTTCTTCATCTCAGCAAAGACCTGGGGAGTCAGTCGCTCGATTGCATCCAGCAGAACGAAGTCATCCATACAGTCGTTCTTCTCGGCAAATTTCTTAGCCTCTTTTTTGAGAATTACGGCTCTGGGGTCAGACATAGTGTACACGGCGTGACCCATACCGTATATGAGTCCAGTGCCGTCTCCGCCCTCTTTGGAAACCACCTTGCGAATGTAATCCGCAACCTGTCCGTCATCATTCACATTGCGGATGTGGTCCTTGAAGTCCTCGGTCATCTCACAGACCTTGCGGTTTGCGCCGCCATGCTTTGGACCCTTTAAGGCTCCGATACCGCCGGCGATTGCGGAGTAGGTGTCCGTGCCGGTGGATGTGAGAGAACGAACCGTGAAGGTACTGTTGTTACCTCCGCCATGTTCAGCCTGCATAATGAGGAGCAGGTCAAGGAGCTTTGCCTCCTCATCGGTGAATCGGCAGTCCGGTCTTATGGAATTGAGTATCATCTCTGCGGTCTTTTGCTCGGGTCTTATGGGATGCAGGAACATACTCTTGCGATAGTAGTGACGGCGTTTTACCTGATATGCGCTGGACATAATCGTAGGCATTCTGGCAATAAGTCCGATGCATTGGAGCAGGACGTTTTCTACGGATGTATCCTCCGGGTCCGGGTCATAGGAATAGAGCGCCAATACCGAACGGGCAAGCTTATTCATAATATCCGGTGAGGGCGCCTTCATAATCATATCCTCGAGGAAGTCCTCGGGCAGTTCACGAAGTCCCGACAAAAAGTCACAGAAGCCGTCCAGCTGGAATTTCGTAGGCAGGAAGCCGAAGAGCAATAGCCAAGTAATCTCCTCGTAGCCGAAACGGTTTTCCTTCTGAATACCTGCCACGAAGTCGGCAATGTTCACACCTCTGTATTTGAGACAGCCCGGCTTGGGAGTCTTTTCACCGTCATCTATATAATAGCCCTCGACGGAACAGACCTTTGTAAGACCCACGGACACACCTGTGCCATCGGGGTTTCTAAGACCTCTTTTTACGGGAAACCGGGCATAATCCGCAGCGGATATGCAGTCGTTTCTCGTGAGTATTTCCGTCAGCGCCGAAATCTCTTTTCTATTTCTCTGATTCATAGACAATTCTCCGACATATACTTATATACATTATAATAATACAACTTTTATTGGCTTTTGTCAATACAAATTAAAAAAATGTGAAAATTTTCTTGACTAAATCCAACGCTTGTGGTAAAATGAAAAAAAATATCCGGAGCAAAACAATGCTTTATTCTTTTATTCCATTTGAATATCTTTCAATTATTGCCATAATCGCCGTACCGCTACTGTCCTTCGTACTTATCAAGGGCTTTGCAAAAAAGCTTGCCACCGACAGAGGCAAGGAGTTCGATGTGCCACAGGGCGAGCTGTCCCGGGGCAAAATCACCGGCGCTGGCATATTCTTCGTCATCGCTTATATTATCGGCTCTCTTCTCTTTGTGCCGGTATCCATCGAGTACTCGATTTATTATGCTCTGATATTCATAGAGATGATGTCGGGATTTTTGGATGACTGCGCAAAAATTCCCTGGGGTGAATACAAAAAAGGTCTCATTGACCTTGTTGTATCCGCTCTTATGTCCCTGACCTTCGTCCACTACAATCCGGAGCTTCTGAATATAAGCATATTTGGTTTTAGCTTCGGTGTGAACAAGATTATCTATGTCATTCTGGGCGCAATTCTCGTATGGCTGATGATTAATGCCGTCAACTGCTGTGACGGTATCGACGGCTACTCCTCGGTGCTTTCCATTATCGCATACGCCTCCTGCTGTGTGGTGATTGTCATAAACAAGGGCGACACGAAGGCAATTTTCGCCGCAGTGCTTATGACGCTGGTACTCCTGCCCTATCTCTGGTATAACGCAAATCCCAGCACAATTCTTATGGGTGACGCAGGTTCAAGAGCATTGGGACTCCTGCTTGCTCTCCTGCTTATGAAAACCGGCAACGCATTACTTGTCATTCCGCTTTGCGCCCTGATTATTGTGGACGGACTTCTTGGCATCGTCAAGGTGTCAGTCATCAGATTTTTCCACATCAAGGGCTTTATGAAGAACATCCGTACCCCAATTCACGACCACCTGAGAAAGAACAAAAACTGGTCCAACACTCAGGTGATATACAGATTGTCAATCCTTCAGCTGATTATCTCGGCGGTCACAATCCTCGGAGTAATCACTCTTAAATAAAATCAAGATACAGCAAAAACAGACAATTTTTACCGGCAAACGGAGATTCGTTGCCGGTTTTATATTTTCACCGAAATTTATCTTTGAGTTATTCAGAAAATTCACCGCTGCTACTTTTCTCATTTTTTTGTTGAAGCTTGAAAATTGCAGTCTGTGCTTCAATTTCTGCTTTCAATTCTTCCTCAGTAGGAAGATACAATTTATATTTTGAAGCAAAAAGCTGTTCGTTTCCATTGAGAACGGAATACTTTGCAATAGCGGCGCTGGTTTCCGAACAAAGGACAATGCCAAGTGTTGGATTATCTTCCGGAGACTTTTTCAAGTCGTCGTACATCCTTATATACATATCCATCTGTCCTACATCCTGGTGCGTTATAGGTCCTGTTTTTAAGTCAATCAAAACAAAGCATTTCAGAATGTAATTATAAAATACCAAATCAATGTAAAAGTCGTCCAAATCCGTGCGTATGTGCTGTTGACGAGCAACGAAGGCATATCCTTTTCCCATTTCCAAAAGAAATTTCTGAAGATTGGAAAGTATACAGCTTTCAAGCTTTGTCTCCGAAAAAGATGCGTCACGTGTCAGACCGAGGAATTCCACAACATAGGGATTTTTTATAAATTCAAGCTTATCTCCCTGAAAATCCCTTGTTTTTTCCTGCATTTCCGCAATAACAGGCTCTTTTATGCGTGATTTTAACAACCTGTAATAATATTGCGTATCAATATTTCGCTGAAGTGTTCTTGTGCTCCAGTTTTGTGAAAGGGCTTCCGTTTCATACCATCTCCTGGCTTCTTTGTCATACACTCTGAGAAGCTCCAGATAATGACTCCATGACAAAATAGCCGAAGATTTTCCAAGCAGTGTTTGGAAAATGTCCGGATACTCCTTGTAAAATGAATAGCAATTATATAGTGTGGATTTGGTAAATCCTTTTCCGTATTCCGCCGTCAGCACTTTTGATAAGTTTTTGATAATTTCCAATCCGTATGTATCGCTTCTGGAGGCATTTTTCATTTCTTCTGTGCAGATTCTTTTCCCAAGTAGCCAGTTTCTGGCAAGCAATGTAATATTGACTGCTGAATATGCCGCCTTTTTAGATAAATCTATAATCTGTCGTGTATCCTGAAAAATATCATCGGAATCAGAAAGTATCACCAATTTTTCAAGTTCATTCATAGTTTATTTCACATTTATTATTAGATCATCCTAATTTTCATCTGTTGATTATCTTCTTCACCCTGTCAGGCATATCGGTGATAATACCGTCCACGCCGTCAAGCATCAGTCGTTTTACATCGATGGCGGAATTGACCGTCCACACATTGACCTTTATTCCCAGGGAGTGCATAAGGCTCACAAATGCCCTGTTCACAAGCACAGTAATGGGGTGAACGAAATCCACACCACTGGTCTTTATCATTTTCAATGTGGGAATTTTTCTCTGACCGGGAATTTTCTCATTGGTGGGCCAAAGGTAGGCGGTTTTGACGGAGGAATCCAGCCGTTTCGTTTCCAGCAGAACTCTGCGGTCAAAGGATGAAATCAGGAGCTTATCAGTAAGTCCGTGGCGTTTTACCGCATCCAGAGTCTTTTGTACAAGTCCCTTTTCGTCCTTTTTTGGAGGTTTCAATTCAAGATTGATAATTTCAACATCTGTTGATTTCACAAATTCAAGGAATTCGTCCAGAGTCGGGATTTTCGTCCCGATGAAATCCATTCCAAAATAGGCGCCGAAATCCAGTCTTTTCAGTTCCGCAAGAGTCATTTCGGAGATTTTTCCTGTACCGCTGGAGGTCTCATCCACGGTATAGTTGTGGCAGATGACAAGCTCGCCGTCCGCCGTTTCGTGAACATCCGTTTCAAAGCCGTCTGGTTGCATTTGGGCGGAAATTTGGAACGCCGGAATTGTGTTCTGAGGAGCCTTTCTATTGGCGCCTCTGTGGGAAATAATTTTCATTTTTCTTTTCTCTCAAATATCCATAAGGGAAGGTTTTGACGCCTTCCCTCATTTACTTTATTTACCGCTGATAAGGAATCTGATATTCGCAAACATGTGGTAAATCGCATGATAGATTGTGATGAAGAAGCCACCGACACCGTTGCCCTTATTGGCATCAGCCCAGTCGCATTTATCGCATCTCCAAGTATTTTTGTCAACTACGGTAGCTCCGCCGTTGGTAATCTGACCGTCACAGTCATCGCAGTAGCCGTCGCCATCATTGTCGAAGTGTCCAAGAACAGGCTCAGCTACGTCTTCAAGAGTACTCTCCGTGAAGGATATGGGATTTCCCTTGGAGTCGTAGTCCGTCGCAACGAATACGTCGCCACAATCCGGGCAGGTCCAGTACTCTATATGACCAACAGTTGTGCAGGTGGGCTCAACTGCAGGATGTACAACCAGAAGGCTATGTCCAACTGCCGGAATACTTTCTGTGCCAACAACGGCGTTACATTTGCTACAATAGTAGGTTCTCACGCCAGGCTCGGAGCATCCTGCGGTTCTTGTGATTTCGGAGTAGGTGCCATAAACATGGAGGCAATCCACCTTGTCAATACGAAGCTCATCCATGGTGGTGGGTTCTTTGCCCTCGGAGTCATAGAATACAGCGTCACAATTGTGGCAGGCATAGTGGGCCTTGTAGCCGTAGTCGTCCTCGGTGGGCTCGATTTTCGTCACATAGTAGAGATCGTGCTTTGGCGCTACGCTTTCCTCATAGGAATATCCGCAGAACTTACAGGTGTAGACCGCAGTACCGGGAGTTGTACAGCTAGGCTCTACAGTGTATTCAACATCGTATTCGCATTCCACAGTGAAATAGTGGCTTGCGTCACGCAGACACTGGATGGAGTGTGTACCGTTGCCGTTGTTAATCCAGTTGTAGTCGCCGAAGTCATGGTCAAGAGCCTTAATACTTTTGTAAGTACTATAATCGCATCTTGAACAGGTCACATAGGCCTCCCAGCCATGATCCTCGCAGGTGGGCGCCTTAGCCTCGTGGTTGATGAGGTCATGTCCAAGAGCAGCAAGTTCCATCGTCTTAGTATCGGTGTAGGTGTCGGAGAAGGTGCTTGTGGCAGTGTAGGTTCTCACGCCGGTGTTCTCGCAGGTAGCCGGAGTTGTGTCCTCGCTGGTAACCGTGCAGGTGTCGGTGTGTGTTCCGCCACAGACCGTACATTCGAAGTTCGCAACAGCGCCGAAATCCTCATCCCATACAAATGTGGGCTCATTCCATGCGCAATCCTCAGTAGCGTTCTTTGTTTTGTCGATACCATAGGTACCGCAACCATTTACGCAGGCGTAGTTGTGCTTGCCGTCGGATACCTTGTGAGCATCGCCGGTGTAGTCATGACCTGTGGCAGGAATTACATCCGTCTTTGTGTCGGTGTAGTCCTTACCGCCGAAGGTGAATTTAGCCACATAGGTCTCAACGCCAGTATTCTCGCATTCAGCCTCGGTGGTGGTGGAATGAGTGATTACGCCGTCAGCTGTCGCCTCATGTGAACAGAGTGTACAAACGAACTTTGCGGTGCAGGAGGTAAAGCCGTTCCAGGTGTAGGTAGGTTCTCCATAGGTGCAAGCCTGGGTATCATTCTTTGTTGTGCCGATACCGTAAGTACCGCAACCATTGACGCAGAGTCTTGAATGTGTTCCGTCGCCGTTGTCCTTGTATTCGCCTGTGTAGTCATGTCCTGTGACAGGAATTACATCCGTCTTTGTGTCGGAGTATTCCTTACCGCCGAAGGTGAATTTAGCAACATAGGTTTCAACGCCGGTTTTTTCGCATTCAGCCTCGGTAGTGGTGGAATGTGTGATTACGCCGTCAGTTGTTGCCTCGTGTGAACAGAGTGTACAAACGAACTTTGCGGTGCAGGTACTGAAGCCGTTCCAGGTGTAGGTAGGCTCTCCATAGGTGCAAGCCTGGGAATCATTCTTTGTTGTGCCGATACCATAAGTACCGCAACCATTCTTACAGAGTCTTGAATGTGTTCCGTTGCCGTTGTCCTTATATGCGCCTGTGTAGTCATGTCCTGTGACAGGAATTACATCCGTCTTTGTGTCGGAGTATTCCTTACCGCCGAAGGTGAATTTAGCAACATAGGTTTCAACGCCGGTTTTTTCGCACTCAGCCTTGGTAGTGGTGGAGTGAGAGATTACGCCACCGGCAGTTTCCTCGTGAGAGCAAGCCGTACAAACGAACTTTACGGTGCAGGAGGTGAAGCCAGTCCAGGTGTATGTGGGAGTACCATAGGTGCAAGCTTCGGTAGCATTCTTGCTTGTGCCGATACCATAGGTACCACAACCATTCTTACAAAGTCTTGAATGTGTTCCGTCGCTGTTATCCTTGTATGCACCGGTGTAATCGTGACCAGTAGCCGGAAGTGTTACCGTCTTGACATCCGTCTTTTCGGCATCGGTGAAGGTCGCCTTTGCTGTGTAGGTACTCTTGCCGGCGGTCTCGCAGGTGGCAGGAACGGTGGATGGTGTAATCGTGCAGTTTACAGATTCTGTGTGAGAACTATCTCTCTTACAGGTTCTTGTGCAGGAGCAGGCAGTTGTGCCAGTCCATGTGAATGAATATTCCCAATCGTGACCTACCGCAACGCCGGAGGAATATCCACAGCGTTTACAGGTTGAAATATCAGTACAGGTAACTGTACCATAGTCATGTCCGAGAGCCGGAATTTCAACATATGTCGTATAGTCGCATCTTGAACAGGTCACATAAGCATCCCAACCGATATCGGTACAGGTAACTGTCTGTGCCGTATGCGGAATTTCATCGTGACCCAGAGCCGGAATTGTGGCAGTTTCCGAAGCGGAGCAAGCCGTATATTCATCCGTTGCTGTGGTATTCTGACAGTAGCGAATCTTACTACCCGCAGTTGTACAGGTGGCAGCAAGGGTCTGTGTATATTCAGTCCAGTTGTGATTGCGTTTAGCGATTGTTTCGGTATACTGACCGCTACATACCGAGCAGGTATATGTTCTCACGCCGTCTGCAACGCAGGATGCCTTTGTTGTCACCACGCTTGTGAAGGAGCAGTTCTCCTTGATAACATGGCTTGCATCGTTGGCGCAGACCTTCTCATGCTGTTTTGTGGAGGCGTTGTAGGTCCAGTTGCCGTAGTTATGTCCTAATTTTGTGAGTACCTGAGTCTTTGTATCGGTGTATTCATCATCGTCAAAGGTGCATTTTGCGGTGTAGACAGTCTGACCATCCGTCTCGCAGGTTGCAGGTGTTGTATTGGGAGTCACGGTAACACTTGCGTCCTCGGTGTGATTACAGGTTTCGCAGGTGAAGGTTGCCGTAGCGCAGAGGTAGTTATTCCAGTTGAATACCGGTGCGCCGTAGCTATGTCCGGTAGCCGGGATAATTGATGCCTCGACTGTTGTGGCAGTGTTGCCGTAAATATCCGCAAAGACGCCGTTGCAAACAGAGCAGGTGAAGTATTCCTTATTACCAGCTGTGGTGCAGGTTTCCGCCTTAGCAACGGTCCTTGTCATGGTATGAGCTTTTTTGGAAACTTCGCTCTTTACTGTGTGACCGCAAACGGTACAGCTTCTCTGTTTTTCGCCCTTTTCAGTACAGGTCGCTTCCTTAGTGGTGGTCCATGTACTGGGGTACTGACAGCTTGCAGTATTGCCGTATTCGCTACAGCGTATGCACTTCCAGGAGTGTGTTCCGTCGCCGTTGTCCTTGATTGAGGTGTTGTCGGTGAAGTCATGTCCCAGGTCGGAGATTGTCTGAGCCGCTACGGTTGTGGAATTTGTGCAGGCAGAGTCAGTGAAGCAGGCATCACAGCGTGAACACTTATAATACTTATTGTTACCGGTTTCGGTACAGGTAGGACTCTTTGCCGCAATTTCCTGAGGAGTATGTCCCAGAGCCGGAATAGTCTGAGCCGCTACGGTTGTGGAATTTGTGCATGCAGAGTCGGTGAAATACAGCTTACAGTTTTCGCACTGATAATATTTGTAATTACCTGTTTCTGTGCAGTTTGCATCCTTTGCAGCAATTTCCTTACCGCTATGGCCGGTTGCAGCGATAGAGCCATTCTCCACATAGCTACAAGCGGAGCATGTTCTGTGCTTTGTACCTGTTGTGGTACAGCCGGGGTTCGTATCCGTAGTCCAGTCGCCGAAGCTGTGGCTTGCGGATGAGAAGTGAGCGTAGTAGGTTGCATTCGCAGTTGCCACCGGAAGAGTAGAGGCAGTATAAACAGTACCGCTACCGTCGGAATTGACAGTCCAGCCGTCGAAGGTGTAGTGATTGGAGCTATCGGATGCTTTTGTGGGAGTAGAGCCGGAATATACAGGCTTTACATTATAATTAGGAGTATCCGTGCCGACTGTTGTTGTGCCATTCTTGAAGGTGATGGTGTAGGAGGCAATTGTCCACTTTGCGTAGTAGGTCTTATCGCCAAGATCTGTTGTTGTGATGGAAGTCACAGCCGTACCTGTGCAGTCGGAGTTGTCAAACCATCCGCCAAAGGTATAGCCTGTCTTGGTGATGTTAGTGGGAAGAGTTGCGCCTACGCCATAGGTGTAACCTGTCACATTGCCGGCATTGATAGTACCGCCGTTTGTGTTGAGAGTCACATTGTAGGTATTGGCAGTCCAGTTTGCGGTGTAGGTCTTATTACCGGTTGAACCCTGAGCAATGCTAACGGTAGTCTGTGCGGTAGTGCCGTTTGAACCAGTCCAGCCGTTGAAGGTATGACCTGTTTTTGTGGGATTGTTAAGTGTGAAGGTGGCTGTTTCAATGGTGTAGGATGTGGGATTTGCCGTTGCAACAGTTCCGTCGTCAAGATTATATGTAATTGTATAGCTTGTGGGAGTCCACTTTGCGTAGTAGGTCTTGTTGCCAAGGTCTGTTGTTGTGATGGAGGTCACAGCCGTACCTGCGCAGCCGGAGTTATTGAACCATCCGCCGAAGGTATAACCTGTCTTGGTGATGTTAGTGGGAAGAGTTGCGCCTACGCCATAGGTGTAGCCTGTCACATTGCCGGAGCTTATAGTACCGCCGTTTGTGTTGAGAGTCACGGTGTAGGTGTTGGCAGTCCAGTTTGCGGTGTAGCTCTTATTGCCGGTTGAACCCTTTGCAATGCTTACACTTGTGCTTGCGGTAGTGCCGTTTGAACCAGTCCAGCCATTGAAGGTATGACCTGTTTTGGTGGGATTGTTAAGTGTGAAGGTGGCTGTTTCAATATTATAAGATGTGGGATTTGCCGTTGCAACTGTGCCATCGTTAAGTGTGTATGTAATGGTGTAGTTTGTGGGAGTCCACTGAGACCAGAGCTTTGTGGGATTTGCGAATTTGGCAGTGCTTGAAGTGACACTTGTGCCGGTGCCGTCCTTACTTGTGTTCCAGCCGCCGAAGGTGTAGCCTGTTCTGGTGGGAGTTATAAGAGTGCCGAGAGCGGAGGAGTCATACAGATAGGATTTACCGCTGGCAGAATAGTTGATTGAATTGTAGTAGATAGAATTCTTCTCAATAAGGCGTGTGTTGTAATAGTCAACGGTACAACCTACATGATCATTATCCGCAACGCCGAAATCGAAGTAAATACGGGTACAATCCGAGCCTGTCTTAAATTCCAGACGGAAGGTGTTGGAGGAATTTGAATAGGTATAAACCAAATGGACTCTGTTTACATCGGTAGAAGAGGAGGGCCATACGGTGTACTTACCATTCGTATCTTGTTGGAGCAAAGTGCTACTAGTCTTACTGTAAATACCCGAGGCGCATTTATTTTCTGAGCCGTTATAGTAATATTTCGGAACGTCAGCAAAGGTCGAACCTGCCTTGCCATCTTCATTACCGGCATAAACATAAGCAGATGTGGCTGTTCCGTTAAGAGTGTAGTCAAAGCTAAATACATAGTCCGTATTGGGCGACACCTCAACATAGTAGCTGTCGTTTGTGGCTGCTTTCCAATCATCCGTCGACACGCAGGTAAGCTTTCTGTTGGATTCGTCAAAGCTTGTAGTTAGACCGCTTGGACTCGATGAATCTCTGAACCATCCAACAAGAGAGAACAGGTTATCATACATAACTTCCGAATTGGCAATCTCCCAATTGGCGGTGTAGGTCTTGTCGCCGGTTGAACCATTTGCAATGCTTACACTTGTGCTTGCCGTTGAACCATTGGAACCTGTCCAGCCTGTAAAGTTATAGCCAGCTCTCGTTGGATTGTTGAGAGTGAATGTGTTTGTTTCGATGTTGTAGGTCGTGGGATTTGCCGTCGCAACAGTACCGCCGTTAAGATTGTATGTTATATTATATGTTATAGGCTCATACACATAATTAAACGCTGTGTCGCCCTGTGCCAAGGTATAGGATGTGGCATTAGTTGTTGCACCGTTTTCTGTAAAGGAGATATTCGTAAATACGGTTGTACTGTTTGCCGTACCATTACCAAAACGGAACGCAACATAGCGTACATTTGAAGGTACAGTATAGGAACAACTTGTATTTCCAGTCGCATAACTACTTGTACAAGCATTGAGCGAAATACCATTTTCGTCTACTGGGAAAATGAATCCCTGTGCGGAAGTTCCGGTTGCGGTATAAGAGAGTGTGTAGGTCTTGCCAGGAGTTACTGGAACACAATAATGGGTATCAAGGCAATAGGTTACATCATTCATAGGTGGCATGGTGGTATAGTTATCATTGCCACTACCAGTTACAGACAAAGCACCATTTGAAAGTGTTACGCTTGTTATTGTGTTACCAGTCCGGTTGACATATGAACCGCTAGCGTTCTGGAAATTATAGAAATCTTCAATGGAGATAAGGTTAGTTTTTGAGGTAAAAGATTTCTTCTGGTAGCCTGTAATCGAAGGATCAGTTGTTGAAACAGTGTCACCTGCATTGTAGGTCTTTGTTGAAGTCTGTGTAGCCTTGCCGCTTGTGAAGGTGATAGTTTCTGTGGCTGTGCCAGTTATTCTGACAAGTGCATTTTTGGCAGTGTTAAGAGCATTGTTTGCATTAGTAATCTCGGTAGCCGTTGCAGCAGGATTACCAAGAACAAGCGCCGCAGCTGCAAGCGCCTTGCTGTATTCACCATAGCTTGCCGCAGTGTAGAATAAGTGATTGTATGTGCCAATGCAGGTGTTTACATTTGTACGAAGATCGGATTTGTTGACACAAATAACCTTCATGCTGACCATTGCACTCGACATTGCCCAAGATTTACTTTTATTTCCTGTGCATGCACCTCTGTAAAACCTCGTTTGAGTGCTTGTACTGTTAGCTGTTATATCACAAGATATTGCAGCTTTATATTTCTGTCCTTCATCATTAGTTGAACCGTCAATATTAGTTCCTGTTACTTCATCACCACTGCTTGTCGTACCAGATAAAACTGTTCCGTATGCTGAACTATAAATGTCCTTAGACTTATCGTCGTCTCTGCAGTAATAATGATGCGTTATGTCAATTGAATTCGATGTAGAATAAAGGTGAGGCGTGCCATCACTATCGTATGTAACAGCACTTGTGGCGTCAGAAACATAATAGTTTCTTCTTGAACTTGAATTATCCCAGTCTGTGACAATAAAACCAAGACCGAGATTCGGCAACTGGTTAGTATTCGTATAACGGGATGAGTCAACATAAAGCTCTGCACTGGATGTATTGTAATCCACCTGCATTACCCAATCACCATCACCGTCATATTTATTTTCTTTTGCACATCTACACGCAGTAAATGATTTTGTTGCATTTGTAAACGGTGAATCACTTGTAGTCCATGAATTAGGAGCATTACCATCTGAATCCGGATTTGCGACGCCATTAACGAGTGGGTCTAAATATTTACTGGATGTTGATACATTCTGATAATTAATTACATCTGCAGAACAACAAGCATCTTGCACAGTTCTTGCACCGTCATAGGTTTTATGTGCACCATATATGTAAATAAGACTGGATGCACAGGATTCACTGGAGTTATAATCATATCCAAACACACCACATGCGGTTACATTTCTGTTCGGTGAATAGAGAGTAGAATAAGCCTTGGCAATATAGTTTTTTCCGTTCACGGTATAGGTCAAGGTCCAGCTAATCTGGGATGTGCTACCGCTGGACAGAGCCGAGGAAATCGAACCGGAAGTAATATTTGCAGAGAGTGTTCCACTTGAGGAGGAGGTACTACTCAGGCTCACCGTGGCTCCATTACAGGTAAGGCTCGTGACGGCAGAGGCAGACGAACAGTTAAAGTAAATATTACCCGTTGTGTCATTTGCCGAAGCAACGAGATTACCAGAACTGTCTCTGTCCACATAATACTGAAATGTTGTGCCGTCGGAGGGATTTAAGTAAATCGTCTCCGGCACATAAAATGTACAGCTGGGCGAATTTGCACTTGTCACAGTCGTTGTCGCCAGCGCATCAATCATTCCTACGGGAATTACCGTTATTATCATAAGTAAGGATAATAACATAGATAATACCCTGCGAAGGTTTTTATTCATACAAATCTTCTCCTATCCATCCAAAGTATTATTATACACTATTATATTACCACAAATTAGAGCAATTGTCAATAACTTATTTCCCACAAAAAACATCAATTTACACACAATTTACATTTTCGTTACATAAATTCAACATGAAAAATATGCAATTCAATCTTTTGCAACATTTTTGCAACAATTAAACATTTTTAGATATTTTGTGCGATTTTCCACAAGAACAATTTCGAACAAAATCATTGACTTTGTATGAATTTAACCCCTTTTGCCTTTTTTATTTCTATTTTAGAATTAAACTTTTGTGTAATTTTGGAATTTTAGTAAAAAAAAATAATTTTTGAAAAAAAAGCTTGCATTTTTCTTCGACTTGTAATACAATACCAGCGTAAGGAAAGGAATCAGAAATCCCACCCGGGTGGTTCATTT
>R07__coassemble_207_pt1 | contig 24337 bp, 25 predicted proteins | sample R07__metabat2_low_PE_009 | metagenome-assembled genome bin R07 | reverse complement strand
GGCCCTCTCCCCCAAGGGGGCGTGCGATTAGTTCGCTACGTTGGTAGCTGACCCCCTCGCCAAGCTAAAGCTTGGCCCTCTCCCCCAAGGGGGCGTGCGTTATTCCGCTACGCCGATTTGTTCTGGTGCGTGCGATAATTCGCTACGCTGGTTGCCGAACCACTCAACAGGAAGAAAAAAATACACCCCGAAAAATCAGGGCGTACTTTGTCTTTAATAGTAATTTCCGAAGAACTGGCCGAAGAAATCCTCGAAGCTGTCGTAATTGCCGTATCCGCCGTAGTTGCCGTAGCCATTACCGTAGCCGTTGTCGTAGTCATAGTTTCCGGAGGAACTGCTGTCTGTGGTATCATCCGTCTCATCTGCTGTTGCGGACTGGACCTTCTCCTCCACAGTCAGGGTAATAGTGAGAGTTTCACCACTTCTGTAAATCGTCATTTGAAGCTCGTCGCCAATCTCCATATCGCCAACCATGGACACAAGCTCATCGGCGCTACTGATTGCGGTACCATTCACCTCTGTGATGATGTCGTTCAACTGAATGCCAGCCTTATCCGCAGGACCGTCTTCGGTTATCTCCTTGACCGCTGCGCCTTCGGGAAGACCCAGTTCAACGCTGTCATCGCTGACCGTCATTACCGCCACACCGATATAGGGCTTTGAGATGTAGCCTTTTTCGATTATGCTCATGACGATTGACTTAACATTCGCCATAGGAATTGCGAATCCGATATTGTCGATTGATGCCTCGGAGGAATCGGAGGAGCCGGAGTATTTCGCATTAGTGATACCCACCACTTCGCCGTACATATTGAAGAGTGCGCCGCCGGAGTTGCCGGAGTTGATTGCGCAGTCAGTCTGAATGAGGTTCATGGTGATGTTGTCGGAGGTTGTGACGCTTCTGTCGAGAGCGCTTACAACGCCCTTTGTGAGAGAGAATGTCAACTCGCCCAGAGGATTACCTATTGCGATAACCTCGTCACCCACGTTGAGCTTGTCGGAGTCGCCCAATACAACGGGAGTCAAATCCTCGGCATCGATTTTCAGAACAGCCACATCGTTGCTCTCGTCATATCCGATTATCTCCGCATCGTACTTCTCGTCATCATAGGTTGTGACGGTGATGCTAGTGGAGTCCTCGATTACGTGGTAATTCGTAAGAACATAGCCGTCCGCAGTGATGATAAATCCGGAACCTGCCGCCGCAGCGCTGGTCTTGTAGCCCCAGTAGTTGTAGGTGATTGTGGTGGTGATACCCACGGTGCTGTTCACATTCGCCGCATAAAGCTCAGCCGCAGTGAGAACCTCGGATGTGTCAATCTTGTTAATCTCAATGTCCTTGGTCTCTCTTTCACCCTCCATAATGACGGTGCTTCCGCTATTACTGTGGGATGTTTTAGAGCTACGCATTGCCAATCCGCCGACTACACCGCCCACAAGGGAACAGCAAAGTGCCACTGCAATGATTTTCCCGATGCCACCCTGCTTCTTTTCCTTCTTTGCCTTCTTTTTGGACTTCTTGGCGTCCGTAACAGGCGTAGACTGGGCAGAAGTAAATCCGCCATAGGGATATGTACCGTTCTGAGAGTTGGACTGATTGTTTCCATAGCCGTAGAACGGTTGATTCTGATAGGCATTTCCAAAAACCGGATTGCCTTGTGGAGCGAAATTCGGTTGAGCCGTCTCCTCTACGGGCGTTGTCTCTGGCTGAACTGGCTCCTCTGTGGTAGTAGTCTCTGCCTGAACTGGCTGTTCTGCGGTGTCATCGGTATTGTCCGGAGTGAATGTATATCTGTCGGCAAATTCTTCGCCGATACCTTCGTTAAGATTGTTGTCAAAATCTTTATCCATAGGGTTTTCTCCTTTGTTTTTCTTGCATTATAACCCCAAGTACTTAATCAAAACTTAAAATTCAATGGATTTTATTTTTCAGCACATTCCAAAATCTGTCAGGCTTAATTCGCACAAAATCCGCATATCTGTCTGATTTTTTGATTATAGCGGTCTGTCCTGGAGTAAATTTTACTGCGTTATCGCCGTCATTACTGAAAAATGCTTCGGAATAATCCGTAACGCTGACCTTCAACCGGGCATTCTCCGAAAAAATAATAGGTCTTGCGGAGAGTGAATGTGGACACACCGGAGTGAGGACAATCATATTTTGAGTGGGCTCGATTACCGGACCGCCTGCTGAAAGCGAATATGCGGTGGAGCCGGTGGGAGTTGAGAAAATCAGTCCGTCGGTGCGATATTTATCCACAAGAATGCCATCACATTCCACGGATGCCTCGATAATTCTGATGTCGGAGCCTCTGGCAAGGACGGTATCATTAAGACAGCAGTCCGTCCAAAGGAGCTTGTCACCATCAAAGCAGGACACATCCAGCATCATTCTGCGGTCAAGGCTGTATTCGCCATCTTCCAGAGCCTTCAAAAGACCCAGCTCGCCTCGTTCAAGACCAGCCATAAAGGCAAGATTGCCGGCATTCACACCCAGCACGGGCTTACCATAGACCGATGCAATTTTTGCGGCTCTGATTATGGAACCGTCACCGCCCACTGCAATGACGAAATCCGACATTTTCACCGCCTCATCCCGCTCATCAGGATTTTCACCGCATATAATCGTCCGGGCAGAAAGCTTGCATAACTCATCCGCAATTTCTCTCGTGACCTGAGCGGCGTAGCTTCCGGTGGGATTTGGTAAAATTGAAATAATCATCAGCTCAGCTCTCCTGCATGCTCGTGGGAGTCTTCCACAAGCTCCGCTATGTCCGTATCGCACATTCTGCCCTCATCGTCGGATTGCAGATATGCCAGATATTCAATATTGCCCTCGGGACCCTTTATGGGTGAATAATCCAGTCCCAGCACAGAAAATCCGTTACTGACGGCAAATTCCGTCACACTGCGAATGACCTCCTCGTGGGTACTTTTCTCACGGACAACGCCCTTTTTGCCCACCTTTTCACGACCAGCCTCGAACTGGGGCTTAATCAGAGCAACCACTCTGCCACCAGGTGCAATGAGAACTTTCACCGCTGGCAGAACAAGCTTCAATGAAATAAAGGATACATCGATGCTGGCAAAATCCGGCACAACGCCCAGTACCTCGGGAGTGAGATAACGGATATTTGTCCTCTCTAAATTCACAACTCTCTCGTCGGTGCGAAGACTCCACGCCAGCTGACCGTAGCCAACATCCACGCAGAACACCTTTGCAGCGCCGTTTTTCAGCATACAGTCGGTAAATCCGCCGGTGGATGCGCCGATGTCCATACACACCTTGCCGGAGAGGTCGATGTCAAAGGAAGCCACAGCCTTTTTGAGCTTAAATCCGCCTCTGCTGACAAATTCGCTCTTGGCTCTGACCTCCACATTGTCGCCGTCCTTCACTGTGTCGCCTGCCTTGGATGCCTTCATCCCATTGACATAAACCTGTCCTGCCATAATGAACGCCTTCGCCTTCTCACGGCTTTCGCAGAGTGCATGCTCAGTCAGGAACACATCAAGCCTGGTCTTTTCCATAATCTCCTCCCAGTGACGATTCTATCATATCGCAAATTCCGTCGGTATCCAGTCCGTATTTTCTCAGCTGGGAGCTTACCTCTGCGTGCATTACGAACTCATTTTCTACCCCACGGATGTAATAATTGCCGTCAAATCCGCCTTCAAGTAGCATTGCGCCCAATGTTTCGCCTATGCCACCGTCAAGCTCGCTCTCCTCAAAGAAGAACACATTTTTCTTACCCTGTAAAAGCTTCAGGATGTCGGGATTTAAGGGTTTGATTTTATTGATTTTTACAATGTTTAACTTAATATTTTTTCTACGAAGTGAAATCAGGGCATCTGCGGCAAAGGCAAAGGTTCTGCCGTAGGTGACTATGACATTCTCCGCCTGCATATCGCCGTAGGTATCGTAGTCGCCGTTCAGCGGAGCAAAATCCGCCGGAAGTGGCAGTTCAGCGCCTCTGTTGTAACGCACCGCAATAAGACCTTCCTCACGGTAAAATGCCTTGTAGAAATTATTCCGAAGCTCCGAATAGGATGCCGGAGCATAAATTGTCATTCCGGGTATGGAATTGAGCATTGGAACATCCAGAAGTCCGTTGTGGGTTTCACCGTCTGCGCCCACAAAACCAGCTCTGTCCACGGCAATTATCATATGAAGCCGTTGGAGTGCGCCGTCATGCACCAGCTGGTCGTATGCCCTCTGTAAAAAGGATGAATACACCGCAAATACCGGCAACATTCCGCCCTTGGCAAGTCCGGAGCAGAAGGTCACTGCGTGTTGTTCTGCAATTCCCACATCGAAAAATCTGTCGGGAAATTTCTTTGAGAAGCTGTCAAGTCCGGTACCCAAGCCCATTGCCGCCGTAACAGCACAAATCCGCTTGTCATTTTCCGCAGCAGCAGTGAGATAATTTCCGAATGCCGCAGAGTAGTCAGTGCCGGAGGATTTCCTCTCACCGCTGTCTATGTCAAATTGTGATATGCCGTGATATATGCTGGGATTTTTCTCCGCATAGTCATAGCCCTTGCCCTTTACTGTGTTGATGTGCAGGAACACTGGAATGTCCGCCGCCTTTGCACCTTCAAGAGCGTCCGCCACCTGTTTTATATTGTGACCGTCGATTGGTCCCATATAGCGAAATCCCAAATCCTCGAACATTGTGGAGTTGTATATGGCATTTTTGATGTCGGTTTTTATACGGAATATCCAGTTGGCAAGCTTAACGCCAACGAACGGAATTTTATTTATGACCTTTTCAGTACGGGCTTTGAGGCGGAAATACCTGGGATTCGACCTGACAACAGCGAAGTATTTAGCAAGAGAGCCCACATTTTGGGATATGGACATATTGTTGTCGTTAAACACAACGATAAGCCTTGTATTGCTCCTGCCGGCGTTGTTCATCGCCTCGTAGACCATTCCGCCGGTGAAGGCTCCGTCACCGACCACCGCCACAGCGTAGTAGGGCTTATTCTTTATTTTATTTGCTGCGGCAACACCGTATGCTGCGGAAAGTGCAGTACTGGAATGTCCGCTATAAAAAATGTCATGCTCGCTTTCATCCGGTCTTGTAAAGCCAGAAAGTCCGTCCTCAGTGCGTATGGTGGAAAACTCCTCATAACGCCCGGTAAGAAGCTTATGCACATAGGCTTGATGTCCAACATCCCAGATAATCTTATCATCGGGAGAATTGAACACCTTGTGAAGAGCAATAGTAAGCTCCACAACGCCCAAATTGGAAGCAAGATGTCCACCGTTACGGGACACCGTTTTTATCAGCTCATGACGGATTTCCTCCGCAAGAACATTCAGTTGTGAATAATCCAGCTTTTTTACATCCGACGGAGATTTTATGCCGGATAAATATTTGTAGTCATCCATCAATTCTGTCTGCCTATGAGAGAATTTGTAAATTCTATAATGTCTTTATTTTTGTCGCCGAATATTTCCAGAGCATCGATTGCCTCGGAGGTGTAATCAAACACCGCCTTGCCTGCGTCCTCCATACCAAGCACGGACACATAGGTATTCTTGCCGTTGGTCACATCGCTACCGGAAGGCTTGCCCAGCTGTTCGGAGGTGGCGGTGACATCCAGAATATCATCCCTTATCTGAAATGCTATACCCAGATTTTCCGCATAGACCTCTGCCGCCTCGATTTCCTCTTCACTTGCATCCGCCGCATAACAACCCAAAAGGCACGCCGATTTAATGAGGGCACCGGTTTTCAGCCTGTCGGTGTCAAGGAGCATCACCAGGTCGGTTTCTCTCTCCTCGTTTTTCAAGTCCTTGTACTGACCGCCTATCATACCCTGGGCGCCTGCCAATTCAGAAAGACAAGCCACCGCATAGCACTTGAATGCCGGAGGTAACGGACTCATACAGACTATTCCAAAAGCCCTGGTCAGAAGTGCGTCACCGGCAAGAAGAGCATTCGCCTCGCCGAATTTTATGTGGGATGAGGGCTTTCCACGACGCATATCGTCGTTGTCCATACAAGGCAGGTCGTCGTGAATGAGAGAATAGGTGTGGATGTATTCCAACGCCACCGCAAAGGGAATTGCCTTCATTGGGTCGCCACCACAAAGACGACAAAACTCCAGTGTGAGATAGGGTCTAATTCTCTTGCCACCGTTTTCAAGGCTGTATTTCATCGCCTCGGCTATGTATTTATGCTCGTCCTCAATTTCAGGAAGGTAGTCAATGACCGCCTTGTCAATGGTTCTTTTTACTTCATCTAAATTCATAGCTATGCCTTTATTTTTGTAATTTTCTGTTTGATTTCATCAAGATATTTCGTGCAGAAGGCGGACAGCTCAGCGCCCTCGGAATAGAGCGTCACCGCATCGTCAAGCTTAACCTTACCGCTTTCCAGCTTTGTAACTATGGCTTCAAGCCTTTTCATCGCCTGTTCATATGTCATATCAGCATCCATAAATTTCCAATGCCTCACATTCAATTTTTCCGTCCGACACTCTAATGGAGAGAATGTCGCCCTGTTTGACATCCTTTACGGAGGTCACAGCCCTGTCACCGCTTGTTACCGCAGAATATCCACGGAGCATATTTTTAAGCGGACTCGCCGAATCCAGCCTCGTAATCAAATTTTTGAGACTGTTGTCATTGGATATAATTAGCTTTTCCAGGGAGTAATCCAGCCTCATACCAAGCTGACCTATGCGATTCTCCTGATTTGATAGAAAAATCTTAGCTCCGCCCGGACCTGCGATTACACTCATCTGTTCAAGTCGCAACCGCTCATTGGTATAAATTCCGGCAATACTCTTTTTGAGTCTGGACAAAAGCACATCCATTGAACCTCGAAGCTCCTCAATGTCCGGTACCGCAAGTTCCGCACCGGCAGATGGTGTCGGAGCCCTCAAATCCGCCGCAAAGTCGCATAGTGTAAAGTCGGTTTCGTGTCCAACAGCGGATATAACAGGGATTTTTGAGCCTGCCACAGCCCGTACAACCAGTTCATCGTTGAAGCACCACAAATCCTCCGCAGAGCCTCCGCCTCGTCCAACAATCAGAACATCTATATTGCCGATTGCATTCATCTTTTTTATGGCGTTGACTATGGACATCGGAGCCGTAGCGCCCTGTACAACGGCAGGACAGAATACAACCTCCGCTAATGGATACCGTCGACCAAGGACATTGAAAATATCCCTGACCGCAGCTCCGTATTCGGATGTGATTACGCCCACCCTTTTCGGAAACTCCGGCAAGGCTCTCTTTCGGCTTTCGTCAAAAAGTCCTTCCGCCGTCAGCTTCTTTTTGAGCTGTTCGAAGGCTATTGCCAGGGCTCCGTTGCCCGCAGGCTCCATTTTTTCGGCGTAAAGCTGATACCGTCCGTCACGCTCGAACACGGAAATCCGTCCGGTCACATAGACCTTCATTCCGTCCTCTGGTACGAATTTCAGGGAGGATGCGCTTGACTTGAACATCACGCAGGCAAGCGTCCCACCTTCATCCTTCAATGAAAAATAGAGGTGTCCGGAGGAATAGTAGCTCTTGAAGTTTGAAATTTCACCCTCAACAACAATCCTTGTAAGCATCGGATTGCCGTCAATCAGGGATTTTATATACATATTGACCTGTGTTACGGTCAATGACATTTGATTTTGCATCAGTATTTCAGTTTGCCCAGGATTGCAACTCCTGCGGCGTTGTCGGTGCTGTATTCGGGAAGAGCAAATACAGCGGAATATTTATCTGTGAAATAGTCACGGATTATTGAGTTGGACATAACTCCGCCGGAAAAAACCACCGGCATTTCGCCATACCCTCTAAGAATTTCCTGCATCATTTTTTCAAGGGCTACAGTGATAAAGTCAAGGCAAAATCTTGCGGTATCCTCATGGGATTCGCCATTTTTCAGCATGGTCTCGCACTTGTTTTGAAGTCCCGACAGGGATACACAGCCTTCACGCATAAAGGGCTTGGGCTTAAATTTTTTGTCACTCTGTAACGCCAGTTTTTCAAGCTCCTTGCCCGAAGGAAACGACAGTCCCATTGCGTGTCCAACCCTATCCACAGCCTGCCCAGCATTCAAATCCAGGGATTTCGCCAGCGTCTGGGTGGCAATGATTTTCTCATGGTCTGGAGTACACAAAACTGCCTCCGTTGTACCGCCGGATACATGAAAGGCAAGGAAAGTTTCGTTCGCTAAATCAAGCCTTCCTGCGGAATACAACACCGCCACAATATGCCCCTGTTGGTGGGAATTTGTGAACAACGGCACGCCCAAGGTTTTCGCCAAAATACGGGCATTGGCTGTTCCCACAAGGAAACAGGGAAAATATGAGCCTTCTCTGTCGCAGGGCCTTGTGGACACCGATACCGCCTTTATTCCAGACAAATCCAGCTCCGCCTCATCAAAGAGCATTGGCAGTTGCATCGTGTGATGGAACACCGCATCACTTTGTCTAACGCCTATTTCGCCATCCTTAACAGGCAAAAGTCGACGGAATGAATGCATCTCATCCGTTGCGGAATCATAAAATGCCACCGATGTGGTGTAGTTGCTGGTGTCAATGCCGATAAAGTCAATCATTTTCAATCTCTGCCCTTACAAAGGTGCCCAGAAGTCCATTGATAAAGCCCGGCTCCTTTTCACCGCAGTACTTTTTCGCAAGCTCCACCGCCTCGTTTATGGCTACGGGTGCGGGAATGTCATCGAAATACAAAATCTCCGCAATGGCAATACGCAGAATGGACAGAGTAGTTTTGGCAAGACGGTATATGCTCCAGCCCTTGAGGTATTTTTTGATTATGCCGTCGATGTTCTCAACCTCTGCAAGAGTTTTTTCCGCCAGAGCTATGGAGTATTCCGCTGTCACCGTGGTGTCGCACATGATGTTCATCAGCGCCAAATCTGACACATCCAGCTCCTCCTGAAAGCTCTTTTCAAATACATAAATGAATGCCTGCTCACGCTCCAGCCGTCTTTCTTCTATGTCAAATACTTCCGTTACTTCCATTGAATATAATCTCCCATAATTTTCTAATATATACTATACCACAAATTCCCCGGAATGTCAAGGGATTAAAAGAAAAACGGCAGCAACGCCACCGTTAAATCTTAAATATTGTCCATTACTACTGGACAATTTTTCAAAATAATAAATATCGTCCAGTATGGTTACAAAAAAAGTTACAAAATCAAACCCTATAGTAATCCTTATACCATCTTGCGAAGGCATGAAGGCCGTCTCTAAGTGAGGTATGAGGCTTGAAGCCGAAGTCCTCTTCCAGCTTTGATGTATCTGCATAGGTCACCGGGACATCTCCGGGCTGCATAGGCACAAGCTCCTTATGTGCCTCGAAATCGTAGTCCGCCGGCAACACTTCGGCATTCACCAGCTCTTCACACAAAATCCTCACGAAGTCCGTCAGATTTTCAGGATTTGAGTTGCCGATATTGTACACTGCATAGGGTGGCAAAGGCAGTCCGTCATCGCCGTTTTGTTTTTCGGGAGCGCACTCCATCACACGCTTTATGCCCTCCACGATGTCGTCCACGAAGGTGAAGTCACGCATACAGTTGCCGTAGTTGAAAATCTTAATTATATCGCCCTTGATAAGCTTGTTGGTGAAGCCAAAATATGCCATATCCGGGCGACCAGCAGGTCCGTAGACGGTGAAAAATCTCAGTCCTGTGGAAGGAATATTATAGAGTTTGGAATAGGCATGAGCCAGAAGCTCGTTGGATTTTTTCGTTGCGGCATACAGGGACACAGGATTATCCACCTTATCATCGGTGGAGAACGGAATTTTCGTATTTCCTCCGTACACAGAGGATGATGAGGCATAGACAAGATGTTCAACGGGATGATTCCTGCATGCCTCGAGGATGTTGTAAAATCCGATGATATTGGACTCAATATACACATCCGGATGGTCAATTGAATATCTTACACCTGCCTGCGCCGCCAGGTTCACCACCACATCGAATTTATACTCTGAGAAGAGCCTGTCGATGAACTCCTTGTCCGCAATATTACCCTTTATAAACTTGTACTGGTTCTCGCTTTGAATTTTTTCAAGCTCCGTGAGTCTATATTCCTTCAAAGACACATCATAGTAGTCATTGAGATTGTCGACGCCGATTATGTAGGCTCCATGAAGCTCAGTCAGTAACCGTTTCACCAGATTAGAGCCGATGAATCCCGCCGAGCCAGTGACGAGTATATTTTTTTCGTTCAAATCCACATTGAGATTTTTCATTTTGAAATTCCCTTGTATTCCTTATTAACTTTTTCGTAGCTTTCCAGATTGCCTATGTCGTATCTTTTTCCAGGCATATCCATAGCATACACTGTCGATTTATTGCAAAGCCAGGCAACGAAGCTCCCGGGAGCATCCACACCGCAGCCCTCAGCAATGGCTGTTGGCAGCCTTTTTATGTCCTCTCGTGTATAGAAATAGAACGGCGGACAACAAAACTGTGACTTGGGTTCAGCGGGCTTTTCCTCCATACCGATTACCCTGTCGCCCTCAAGCTCAAGGACACCCCGTTTAGTGAGAGTCTCCTTTTTCGGTTCGAAGTACCGCATTACGCAGGATGTCTTTTTATTCATACAGTAATCGGTGAATTTCGTCAAGGAGAAGTCCAGCACATTGTCGCCGGCAAGAATGAGAACGTCCTCGTCTATGCCCAGCTTTTCCACCGCAAACTGAATATCCTTCACGGCGCCCAGACGGTTATCATTTGATGTACTGCCGTCATCAATCAAAACGGGCTTATAATCCTTTGTCCTTGCCCAATCCTCAAAGCAATTTATGAATTTGTGGTTGGAAATTATCACAAACTCATCCACGGCGTCCCCGGTACGCAAATCATCGATGAGATAATCGATTATGGATTTTCCGCCCACCGTCAGCAGAGGCTTCGGGAAGTTCTCCGTCAGCGGATACAATCTTGTGGCGTAACCAGCCGCCAAAATCAGACATTTCATAATTTCACTCCGTCAGCAGTATGGCACACATGGGCGCTGTACTTACCTTTCATCTCCGGGAATGTAGCCAGATATTCACGCTCCACCTTTTCCAGTATGCTCGCCTCGAATTTCGGGTCAACAATAGCCATACAACAGCCCTTGAATCCAGCGCCGGAAAACCGTCCGCCATAGATACCTTCCGTGCCTTGCATAATTTCATAGAGCTTGATAAGCTCCGGTGAACCTGTCTCCCAGTTGTATATCGAGGAGTTGCCACTTTCAAATGAGAGCCGTCCGAATTCCTCAATGTCACCTTTACGCCAAGCCTCGGCAGCCAGCTCAACTCTCTTCTGCTCCGTATACCAATGCTCCGCCCGTTTTGCAAAATTCTCCGGCAGCCTGTCACGATATTCAAGGTATGTTTCGTAGGGCACATCCCGGAGATTTGTCTCCTCGAATTTGCCGTATTCCATCCCGGAAAACGCCTTCAAGCAGTATGCGGCGCTACGACATTCGTCCACACGCATATTAAACTTTGAGGAGGCAAGACTGCGTTCAAGTCCGGAAAAGAATATGATGATTTCATAGTCCTTCATTCCGTCACCGGGAGAAATGAGCTCGTAGCTGTCATCACGGGTATCGAGGTAGAGGAGCTTGTCCTGACGGCAGTATACCTCACAGCTCTGATCAAGCTTTCCGCAGGCAACGCCCACATACCTATTCTCCGCCTCCTTGGAAATTTCGATGAGTTCCGCCGGAGAGAGAGTAATACCGTTAAGCTTGCACAACGCCGAAAGAAAGGATATAATGACAGCGGCAGAAGAGGACAGACCACCAATGGGGAGCTCGCCGTCGATAACTGCGCTAAGACCGTTTTTTAGCGGAAAACGACTGGCAAGAGCAATGGTTGCACCACGGAGATGATCCGCCCAGTCGCCCTGTTTTTCGGGAGGCGTATTCAGAATATGCCACTGGGCACGCTTTGGAAACTGCAAGCTTTTCAGCTCGATTATACCGTTGAGTTTTGGACCGTAGGCGATGTAAATGCCCTTGTCAATGGCAAAGCCCGTAATTTTACCCAGCTGATGATCCACATGAGCGCCCACCGGACAAATACGATATGGTGTGAACATCACATCCGCCGGCGACCGCTTGTATGTCCGAGTGAACGACCTGACAGCAGACACCTGCGCATTAGAGGATGAAAATTTGATTGTATCGGCGTTTTCGTTTTTCATTATTCTAACCTTTAATTCTATGCTTAAACTATATAACTGTATCTGCATAGGTCGCCGGGACATCTCCGGGTAATTTTTCAATTATGTTTGATTTTTTGTGGAATTGGCTTTTTCTCCGGCAATGTCAAAAGTTTACCCAGCTCATAATCCCAGCTTTTCGGTTCGAAATTTCCAGTGCCGTTCATTGGGATAAATGTCATCTCTCCCATAAAGAGTTTACCTTCACTTTCAAAGAAATCGACACGGACAAAAGCGAAATCACGGCTCAATATTTTTGAAAATTCAAGCATCTTATCATAATTTGCAGGTTTTTCGCTCAAATACTTGCTACCATCAGGCCAACCGCATTTCATATCGAGTTTATTCCACTCAGTATCATATATACATCTGAGGTGATTTGGCGTACCGCTGAAAATATCCACCCAAACCTGTTTCGGCACTCCGTTAAAGCAATAAAATCTGTAGTCAACAAGACCATTTTCGGATTCAAGGAATTTTTCGGCGGTGATTTTCGGAGGTATATTCATATAATGAAGTGTGAAGCCACCATAAAATGCAAAATCCGTATGAAGCCATTCATTCAACTGCTTACGGGTTGCCTGAATATCAAGCTTACTCTTATCCTCGACGATAATATTCCAACCGCTTCCGTGATTTGCTTTAAGCACGAATTTATCCGGCAAAGCGTCAAAATCTATATCATTTGCATCATCCCAAACGCCAAGGAGAGGAACAAGATACTCTTCACCAATTCTTTCCGCAAGCCAATCTCTTGCGAGATACTTATCTGCCAGTAATGTTTCCAGCGGTGAGGCATCAAACAATTTCAACCATTGCAATTTTTCATTGAATGTAACAGGATTATTCAAATCGAGAGTCTTGCCGGTAGCCCACATATACCATTTTTCTAATTCTGCTGGAATTTCATCGGGCTTCAATTTACATCTTTTCAGATACTCTCTTTGCGCCTCTTTTTCCGGGTCGTATCTTCCCAATCGAACCAGAATCCACCTTCTTAATTCTGAAGGACTATATCTTTCAAGCAGCTTTTTCACTTTCATTGTATAAACCTCGATTTTATGTGTCGTACCTATTTTTACATTCCCGGACAATCTTTTTCGCAACCCTGTAAATAAATTTCTGGACAAAATTCATTTTTTTCTTTGTTTCCACGGGCTCAAATACCTGACACATATCAGCCTTCCAGCCCTCTTTTTTATATTCATCCACACGGTCAAGGAAAATTTCCTTGCAACAATGATAAGCCGGGAAATGAGTATCCATATAAAGTGTAATTCCCGCAGCGCCGGCACGAACACAAAATGGTCTGTCCTCACCGGGAATTTTCAAATTATATATTTCCGTGAAGTTTACGCCTTTCTCCAAAGCACTGCGTTTCATGAGGGTACAAGCACCCAGGCCATCCACAATATGAAGTCCCGGAGTTTTCATCCGCTCAATATTATCCATACGGATTTTAGCGGCCTCTTCGGGAGTATAAGGAATATTGAATTGCTTTTCCTGAACAAAGATATCCGGAATATAAAAGCATTGAGGAGTAAGAATACCATTCTTTTTCCACTGGTTCCAGAATACATTGGACACAATCTCCACATCATCAGCTATAAGCTGTGGAAAAGTCCTTTTGTCAATGATAATATCTGAATCCACAAGGAAAAGATAGTCATATTTTTCTTTAATACAATGCTCAATCATTGCATTTTTGTAGGCTGTAACCTTGGCAAGATTTACCGTTTTCCAGCCATGATTTTGGTAGTCACTATTCTCCGTATACGGTGTTACATCAAACAGCTCCGCTCCTTTTTTTAATATAGTATTATGAGTTGCCGCAAAATCCGCAAGGAGCTTGCAGGATGCTTCCTCAGTATTATCATCAACAAAGAAGTATGTAATATCACAGTTCGCTTTGTCCGCCTCATCAAGTCCAATTAAGAACTCCTTCAGAACGGTTGATTTCTGTTTTATCGGAGAACCTACCAATATTCTCATAATCTATACCTTTCCCATTACACAACAATCAGCTATATATTCACCAGTTGTTTTTGAAATATACAATTTTTCCGTCTATTTCCCGATTGAATTTTGCCAGCTCTTCCGGGCTCATCTTTTGTCGGAGTGTTGCCTCATCCCAATATACAAGACTTTCATCCTGCATACGCTGTCTGTGTTTTTCAAGATATTCATCCAACGTACATATAACCCTTGCTGGATTTCCAACTGCCACCGAATTATCCGGAATATCCTTCGTGACAACACTTCCTGCGCCAACAATAACATTGTTTCCAATGTGAACATTTGGCAGAATAACAGACCGTACGCCCACGAAAACATTATCTCCGATTACAACTCTGCCAATCTTCAAGCAATTATGGTCAAGCAGATGAACCATTGATGCATCGTGGGTCAGAATCTGAACACCAGACAATGTTACATTGTTTCCAATTTGGAGACAAGAGGCATCCTCCTGCGAGCATTGTACATTATACAAGAATACATTTTCGCCTATTGTACCCCCCCCGCACGCAACATTTCTATTTGCGAAAGCTGTGGTTCTTTTCCATCATATTTTATCTGTATTTTGAGCCATCTTACGAAACGTTTAAGCTGATGAATTATCATACATTTATCCCTCTATAATTTCATTGATAAAATCCGCCCACTGCGCAAGAATTTTTTCCTTCTTCAAGGTTTCCCGAATTTCCATTGCATTCTTGCCCATTTGCTCTGCCTTATCCGGATTTTCAATCATATATTTCATTGCCTTATACAGCGCTTGGGCGTCACCCACAGGAGTTAGTATTCCATTTTCATATGGCTTTATGAACATCCTTGCACCACCTGCCGGACAGTCTGTGCAAATCGTCGGCATACCAATAGCCATAGCTTCAATCATTGAATTGGAAATACCTTCTCTGTCAGATGAGCTTACGAACATCCCGCAATCGCAAACAAGTTCCAGCACATTTGAAGCAAAGGGTCTTATCTCAACTGATTCATTCAAATTGCACTCACTTATACAATTCAGAATATTCTGCTTTTCGGGACCTTCTCCGTAAATTACAAGTTTATACTCCGGGTATTCCCTGTGAAGCAACGCAAAGGCATCAACCAGCAACGGAATATTCTTTGCAGTTGACAGACGGCAGAAATTGACGATTTCTTTATTTCTATTACCGGATGACTTCACATCTATTTGTTCAATGGGATTTGGAATTATTCTTGTTTTCGTATTTTTCAGGTAGTGATAAAAATCCCTTTGTTCTTCTGTCTGAAATATAAATCCATCACAAAGCTTGAAATACCTTTGTTTGAGCTTGTTTTCCGGAGCATTCTCAACAAATTCATTCTTCGGCGATGCAAACTCCGCCATAATTACCTTATAGCCACACTTTTTCTTACCATAACAGGCGCTTATATTGGGCTGAGAAAGGAATGAAATGACAAGGCTGTTTTCTATATTTTTCTGTTTACTTAAATAATATTCTGTCTTTTTCACAAAGGTATTCAAAACATACATTTTTTGATCATACCATTTGAATTTCTCGTCGGATATGGTTTTGTAAAATTTCAACCTCACCTTTTGGACAGTATTTACTTTAAGTACACTATCGGGAAACTCAATTTTTGACAGGTCAACGACATCTATATCCTCATTTAAGTGATAATCCACAAAGCCGTTGGACAGTAATAAAATACTTACATCATAGCCCAAATCAGATAAATAATTCGCAATGCTTGATGCGTGACGCTCAGCACCACCAACAGAAAGAGTCAACAACAAAATATATATTTTTTTCCTACTCATCCCTGTTACCCTTAATGCTTCAACAGTTTTGAAGCCGTTTTTGCAATCTTATTATTTCTCAGCCTCTCATATTTTACAGTAGCGTCCTGCAAATATGTGAATACCTCCGGCAGATATGGCTGTGGTAAATTATATCCCTCTTCAAGGAGCTTTGCCTCATTAACGAAGGACATTGTTTTAATGATTTTTGACAGCAGGGCAGAAAAATCCTTCTCATTAATATTTTTCGCAGCCATAAATGATGCATCTCTGTAAAGCCTCATTGCCGTCAGATAATGCAATTTCCATATTCCAGCCTCCGCCGACATATTCAGGTTGTCTTTCAGACCAGAAAGCAAATCCGTTGTCTTGGAAATATTTAATTTTGCCGCAGAGGGAACCATTCTATAACAATAGCTCTCCATATCGCACATATAGAACTCGCCGGCTGTTATCATAGCCTTCACGAAGAATGGCGGATCCTGAAATCTGCGGTACGGCGGAAAGAAAACATCGTTGTCAATAAGCATCTTGCGGCTGAAAATGAATTGCGTATAGCCGTAATCATAGCCATAATCCGCATATTTACATTTCCCACTGGGCTCAAAGCTCAAATCATATTCGGTAAAGCACTTTTCATCGTGATTGAGTGAGCCGTCTGTTTCAAGCTTAACCTTGCGACCGCCACAGACCTTCACATTATTTTCCTTTGCGGTATTGTAAAGTACTTCAAGGACATTTTCAGTCGGGTAATAGTCATCCGAATCCATAAATGCAATAAATTCACCGGTAGCCCTGCGAAGTCCGTCATTGCGAGCCTTGCCCACGCCTTCATTCTTTTTGTCAATTACAACAATTCGTGAATCCTTCTTTTCGTATTCACGGATAATATTGATTGAGTTATCCGGCGAACCGTCGTTTATGATAATGATTTCTATATCCGCAAGAGTCTGGGATACAACACTATCAAGGCACTCACGAAGATATTGTTCCACATTATAGACGGGAATTATTACGCTGATTTTCGGCATTTTCTACTCCTGTTAATCAAAAATATTATCCATATAAGGTTTAATAAGATTATCGTATTTTTCTTTTTTCAGATTGTGAATGATGTTCTCTCTAAGCTTTTCATTGTCCAGCAATGCCTTAACTCCATTAAACAAAGCCTCATCTGTAACCTCAGCAATAATGCCGTTAACTTCGTTTTCTATCTGGTCACGCATTCCGCCCACATCTGTGGTAATTATCGGCTTGCACAATACCTTTGCTTCTGTGATAGTAGTACTGTAAGCTTCATATCTGGAAGACTGTACATAAATATCTGCATTGCTAATATATGGGTATGGATTTAGCTGATCTCCTTCAAGTATAAAAACATCCTCAAGATTTTTTTTTACAATTATTTTTCGGATTTCGCTCTCAAGATTTCCGTTACCTACCCAATGCCATTTTACTTTACAACCATTATCAGTCAATCTTTTACATATATCAATTGCCCAACAAGGCTGTTTCACTTCAACCAACCTTCCAACAGTGACGATATGTATAAATCCGTCATCATAGGATTTGGGATAAAACTCATTTGCTTTTCCACGAATTAAATCCACATCTACTATGTTTTTCAGTGCAAGGGATTTTTCTTCTATGGAAAAATATCTGCACAAATTCTTCATTGCATCCGTTGAGGCAGATACTATTTTGTCAAATTTCGGAATGTATTGCTTATCCCTGGCATAGGCTTTATCGGATTGTTCATAAACACCGTTATGATTCCACAGGATTTTCTTATCCGCATCCACCTTATCCATTACATAATAAAGCGTACTTCCGTTTGCGGAATAGGCTATGGCGACATCATAATGTTTTTGAAGCCTCTTAAATATCATCCACGGCTTTTGCAAACGCAATTTAACCGCAACACGATAAAAAACATATCTTAAAAACAGCGTAATATTCTTTGCAATGCCACCGTTTTGCCCGATATACGACATAACATCCGTAGTATTGAGAACATAATCAAACACCGGCAGTATGCGAACATTTTTCGCTTTTATTCTGTCTTGCAAATCATAAATCGGATTCATCAGAAGCAAATCAATATCCATATCCTCATCGGATAATTTGTTGAGTAAATTCACAAGGCAGGTTTCTATTCCGCCAATTCCAAGACCGTAACAGGCAAATAAAACTTTTTTACCCATAGTTCACCTACTAATTATTCACCTGTGCATAATGGTACAACTTTTCATGCAATGTGGGTGAAATAAACAAAATCAAACATCTCAATCTTTGCTTTAACGAAAATGAGCTGTGCAAAATCATTCTGAAAGCAGAAGAGTTATACAGTTCCTTGACTTCCTTCAGCTTTTCGGCATTTTCCTTTACGGATTTATCCAGGTGTGAAAACGCAACGGCTGTACGAGAATATACCCACAGATAGGCGTCATCTGCCAGACGGTATTCCTTTTTCTCATCATAGAATTTTGCACGGTTATAATAGCCTCGGACAATATCGGTAGAATTAAGAGTATATTTCGTATTCATAATACTGTCAGAGCGTGTGCGATAATGATAGGAATTTTTGCCGGTATATGCTACCTTATCCACCTTATCTAAGATAAGATGATAAACATACAAATCCTCATACAGCTTACCCTTAGGGTATCTGATATTATCGAAAATTTCTCTCTTATATAGCTTATTTTGGGCACAGTGACGCAAGAGGGATTCGTACTTTTCTTTTCCCTCAGCAAGAGTCATCGAAGTAAAGGGCTGGCAGAATTTTTCATCCGTTTTGCCGTTTTCATCAAATGTTGTCATATTGCATATGGCTAATTTGGTATTGAATTTTTTCAATGCTGAATACAGACCTTCCAAAAAGTCCTCATCAACATAATCATCGCTATCGACAAAGGAAATGTAATCACCGGTTGCAACATCAATCCCAGCGTTTCTTGCATCAGCTAAACCACCGTTTTGCTTGTGAATAACCCGAATGCGGTTGTCCTTGTTTGCCCATTGGTCGCAGATTTCTCCGCATCTGTCGGGCGAGCCGTCATCCACAAGGATAATCTCGAGATTTCTGTATGTCTGACCCGTAACCGACGCCAGGCATTCATCCAGATACTTCTCAACCTTGTATACCGGTATAATTACCGAAATCAAATCCTCAGCCATAACATCACCCTAAACGCTTTTTTATCTTGTGTATCACTCTGCCCGGAGAAAATGAATGGAAATAATCCGGAACATGAAAATCAATCACTTCTATATTCTCATCCGCATTGTATGTGTGCAATCCAGTGACCTTGTCCTTGTTAATAGTCACTTCAACAGGTTCAATCCGCTTAAAAATCTCCTCGGAATAGCCATTCCTTTCAAGGCTCTTCACATCAAGGAAAACCAGCGCCTTGCCGTAGTCACCGTCGCAATCCTGGGCAACACGCAAAAGTTTTCCTTCATAATTTAGGAAATTTCCGCCATGTCTGGCAACCGACACATCCTCACTAATTGGCTCGTCGCAATAAAGCTCCGCCTTGCCGTTGTCACCGACTTCATACAGCCAAAGCTTGCCATTTTCGTAGTCCGTGATGTCATAGGTGAACATAAGATGTTTTCCCTCGTAGTCCGTAAAGGTCGTATCCACAACCGGAATATTATCAAGCAAAACTCCGCATTTCTCCCATTTATCCGGAAACGATACCGCCTTATATGCATAGAGCTGTTTGCTGGCAGAGGACTCCGGCACAATGTAAATATTGCCCTTGTAACGGAAAATATTCGGATAGGAAAGATGATAATTCTCTGAAATCACAACCTTCCAATCGCCGAATTTTTCGCCGTCAAACTCCGCATATCCTATCTTGCCCAAATTGTCGTGACTATCCTGAAGCTCCGCAAACAAATAGGTCTTGCCGTTTTCCGTAAACAGGAACGGATCCGCCGCCATATAACGAAGCGTGTTGGGAATAGCAATGAACGGCGTATTCAAGTCCGTAAAAATACTCCCCGAAGGCTTAATCCTGTAAGCTATCTGCCATCTTCTCAATACTAATTTCATAACTGTTCTCTGTATCCAAAATTATAATACTTTTCGCCACCCAAAACAAGCTTATACTGTTCATCGCCTCTTGATAAATCAAGTATAAAATCCTGATTTCCCGGTAGCCTTTTTATGTACTCCGCAATCATCACACAACCCGGGCTATATCTTGAAAAATCCGTGTCAATGGATAATTTTGGGATGACAATTCCTTCTGCGGTTCTGTATGCAAGCATAAAAGCAGCCAGCTTTCCGTTTATGTACAACCGTGTTGCCTCCATATTTTTTTCTCTGTTGAGCATGTGAAAAATAATATTGAAGTAACAATTGATGTGATTTTTGAGGCTCTGTTTCAGACTATTATCCTTCTCAGCTCTGTTATTTATCTGATCTGTTCTTTTTATGTACAGTTTCCAAAGCTTCATTTTTTCTGAATAGTCTACCCGGCTATCCGTCATAAATTCAAAAACACATCCGTCAGTATTCATTCTGTTGTAAGCCGTCCGTAAATTTTGCCGTGAGCTTTTGCTTAACCTACTGAACCATGAATCATAAATATTTTCCGACGCTTCGATATTTATTCTTACACAGGGTCGATATTTCTCCATATCATTCAATAAAGAGGACTCCCTAATATCGATAAAATCAATCAAAAACCCAGTATAAGCCTTTCTCAAATATGCCAACGCCACATTCCAGTATTTTCCGTCTCCAATCAAATCATTGTAACCAGAGCCTGATGAAAAATTTGCAGCCAGAAAATGAATTGACTTATTTTTTTCGTCAATCATCAAAGGAAGTACGGATAATACCCCCCCCGTTTAGCTTTTATTACTATATTTCCAATAAAAAGCGATGACTTTTTTAGACATATTCTCTTGATTATTTTTTCTCTAATAGTAAATAATTTACTACAATAGTAATTATAATCCCAAGAAAGGTATATATCCTGATGATTTTCATATGTCAATTTATGCCATATTTTTTTCAAGGCAAGGATATTGTTGTTTTCACAAATCAAATATTCAGTACCTTCGAAAACAAAGTTTTCTTTTTTCATAATTATTTTTTGAAAAGCTTTTTTATCCGCCCGAGGTTTATCTCCGCCCAGAACGGTCCCATATCCTTTATGTTAAACACAAGATGAGCATCCGCCGTCAAATATTGCCATACCCATTTGAAAGGATTTATCTTACGATGGAGCACATGCGCAAAATCTCCGACATCGTTACAGAAAACAACATTATGTAAATTAACCACAGGGAATTCACCATTTTTTTCGCCATATAACCAAATATATGGCAAATTCGCCCCCATTTTGGTGTATGCATACCCATTGGAACCATTTCGGAAATTACATTCAATAAAATAATGTTTACCTTCTTTGATTAATACATCCAAATCATAAATTCCATTTAATCCGATTAAAGTAGCAAAATCTTCAGATTTTTTTTGAAGCTCTCTATCATCAACTTCTCTCAATTCAGCATATGATGTTGTTCCCAACGCAAAAAGAGAAGTTCTTATCTTATGTATAACGCCAAAAATTTGAGCCTTATCACGCAATGATACGCCTTGAATAGCTACTTCCTCGGCTTCATCAATATATTGCTGAATGATAATAGTGAGACCGATACATATTTGCAATTTTTCTTTTAATTCTTCTTCGTTTTTTACAATAAAGAAATCACAACCAGGAATAAAAATACTATCGGCTTTCAAGATTAACGGATAGAGGTCTCGAAATGCGTACAACAAATTATCGTCATTCGTTGATTCTTCCGTGACTGAATATTTAATCATTTTGGGAATTGAAAATCCGACTTGTTTAGCATACTCCGCCATCACAGTTTTGCTCATGACATTCTCAAGGGATACACATTTTTCTGAAACCGTTGGGAATATAAATTTTTCTTCAAGATAATCTTTGTTTTCACTTAAAATTTTAAGGATAAAATCACTTGTCGGAATTATAAAAACTTTTTCATTTGGACAAGCGAAATGTTCAAGTTCAGCCAAAACAAGTTCAGCACTTTTATCCACAATTCTACACTGATTGTAGTATTTTGATTTTTTTATTGTAATTGGCTTGGCACTATTATGCGTGATTATCAAATCCGGCTGATAACCTTTTTCACCTAAGCTACGCAATACCCCTACGGTGTTTGCACCATCATCGCCTATCAAAATCACTTTTTGTGCCATACTAAAAAACCTCTTTGCGAACATCATTTAACATTTCATAGATAATAGGACAATGAATAATCATATACCCAGCTATCTTTTGTTTTTTACTTAAATAACTCAATAAATTCTTATTCGTTATTATTAATTTTCGTAAATTTTTCTTAAAATCACTGAATTGAGAAGATTTCAATTCCTGTCTGCCATAATAATTTATAAGCTTGCTAATATAAATCTTTTTTCCAAAAATTTCTTCTTTTTTTCCATTGCAGTCATCCATAATTATTTGACGAACATGTATTGGTTGCTCAAAATCTCTCAATTTTGCATTACAGTTGGATGCCGAGCCTTCTCTTTTTATATACTGATACGGGCAAAAATCCTCATAAATACTTGACTTTGCCTCACGGAAAAGGAAATAATTCATCAATAAATCTTCATTGATAATAATTGATGTATCAAAAGCCTCTTCGTGGAACAAGCTGTGTAACAAGGTCTTGTTATAGAGCTTGTTCCACAGGCCGGGTTCGACAAACGAACCCTCAAGCAGGTCTATGAGCCCTGCTTGGTTGTCCTGGCGGACAACTCGGCCTGTATTGTACTTATACTCCGTGCCGGTGGTTTTAATCACCCGGTAGCCACAATGGGATATGTCTGCGTCGTACTTCATCATATTGTCATAGAGACGCTGGTACATATCCGGGTCTATGAGGTCGTCGCCGTCCACAAAGCCGATGTAATCACCGCTTGCCACCTTTACGCCATCGAGTCTTGCCATAGTCACGCCACCGTTGGGCTTGTGTATGACCTTGAGGCGAGGCTCCTTTTTTGCGTAGGCATCCAAAATCGCCGGAGAATTATCCTTCGAACCGTCGTCAACCGCCACCACTTCAATGTCTCGGTAGGTCTGGGCAAAGACGGAATCCAGCGTCCGTTCTATGTAGTTTTCCAGATTGTATACGGGAATAATAATACTTATCATAGTCTTAACCTGAAATAATATTGCGGAATTTTTCCATAAACACAACAGAGCCGTATACGCTCAGGTGGTCGGAATTGCCGAAGCAGTCCGGATTGTTGGAAATCTCCTCATCGTGGGACAAGTCAATATACCTGCAACCTGTATTCTCTGCCACTTTTTTCACATTGCTGAAATAATATTCATCCAGCTCTTCATCGGAAAATTCCTCATTGAGGGCTGTATAGACAGGCGTGGTAACAAGAATTGGCTCAAAACCATGGTCGTAGCAGTAGTTGACCATATCGGTAAGAAGCTGGGTGTTGGAGTCCATATATGAGGAGTAGAGGTTCATATAGGCAAGTCGCCAGCTGACGGAACGCCCGGCTGCATGGGTTTCCAGCTCCTTAATATGTACAAGAACATCATCCGTATACGCAGCATCCGATTCCATCACGGTGCTGTTTGTGTTGATGTCCTTTTCCTCGTCGGTGTCAGAACTCATCATATTCTGGGCATTGATGTTCTGATCATGAATTATGTCCTTTATTATGAATTCACCGCTGCGAAGAGCCGGGATATACTTTGCGTTAATGAGAGTTTCGTAGCTGAATTCGTTGATGTACTCCTTGTCAAGATACAAATAGTACCTCTTTTGGGAGGGCTCATCGGTGGACATACAGAAGCTGAAATAGGATGTGGGAATAACCACAATACAGCCCTGGGACAGGTTTTCGGTGAACTGTTTAAGTGTTGCGAAGTTGTGGTAGATGTCGCTGCCGGACAGAGCCAGATTATAGCAACCCTCAGCCAAATCCTCGTTGGTATAACGGAAAGAGCAAAGTCCGTGACTGGTACCGAAGTTTACAAAGGTGAGATTTTCCGGCACATCCTTCATTGACTCAATCTCATTGTAGACGCTGTAATAGTAGTATCCGCCAACATACTTTTTGTTAATGAGATACAAGACCGAAATGCAGGCAAGCAACACGGCGAGGAATTTGGTGAAGAAAGTTAATTTAGGTTTCATAGTATGTAAGTCATCACTTCGTGAAAGTCATTCCTACGGAAAAGTCATTCCTTCGGAAAAGTCATTCCTTCGGAAAAGTCATTCCTACGGAAAAGTCATCACTTCGTGAAAGTCATTC
>R07__coassemble_184_pt1 | contig 25748 bp, 22 predicted proteins | sample R07__metabat2_low_PE_009 | metagenome-assembled genome bin R07 | reverse complement strand
TTTTTGCCCGAGGATGACAAAATTTTTCCGGTAAAAAAATTAAATTTTCATCTTGACAAGTCAATATTTTGGGTGTATAATCCTATATGACAACTAAATGTTGCTCTACCATTCCCACATAGGGAATTGAAACGGGAGTTTTTGTGCAGCTTATTAACATCATCATTATCTACCATACCCACATATTGATGATTTCAAAAAATTTATATATTTTATATATAGCTATTTCTATTACCATTTTATACCGAGAGGAGAACACTAGATGACTAATACTTTTAACAAATGGCAAAGAATGCATATAGAGCATTACAACCAAAATTGTAAAACATTACCTGATATAGAGATATTTAGGAAAGTGTTTAAGACTGATATTACAGCGACAATAGATGAGAATATAGTGAATAGATGCATTGAATGGTCATATTCTGACTCTTTTGGACAGGCTGGTAGATATATTGGATTTACGAAAGAACGGCTACCAGCAATAAACGAAAAGTTCCAAAATATACTTGGCCAATATGAGTACAAATTTTCACGTGCAATGATTGCCGATTTTGCCGATTATATTAAGACATATCCTATGTCTGTAACAAGAATCGATAAAAACGGAAAAGAAAGAACTGTCTCATGCACACCATATGGTTTGTCTCAAAAATTTGTAAATATGTTTTTTAAGAATATAATGGTATATTCAAATTTTTTAAAATCAATTCAGCTTTGCTGCAATGATTGCGATTGTCCAATTGACAGTAATATATTAAGTTCTATTGGTAGAAGCGATTTGGCCTGGAGCAAATTTCATGAAAAAGATTATTCTGATTGCCAAAAACTGATTCGGAAAAAACTGAGCGACTATCCCATTATTGCTACAGATCCTTTCCTATCTACAATAGGCAATTTAGCATATGATTTTATTGAGTTCATTCCATTGGTAACAAAATCGTAAAATAGATAACACAAAAAAACGCACATTTATAGCAAAAAGGGGCTGTAAAAAAAGTCCCTAACTAAAAAACAAGTCGCAGGCTCAAAGTACTTGAGTTTGCGGCTGTTTTGTGATATAGCCCGAGTTTGCCACTTAAAATAAAAAAAACGGAGTCTAATATGGCTCCGTTTTGGCTACAAATGGGCGTTTTGAGCGTAAATTAGGCACTTGAAAATTTTGATAAAATGTACCTACATTTACGCACCTACATGAAAATTTGTGTTTTAGTTTTTATCGTCTTCAGCTCGGCTCGGCGATAAAGCTTCGCCGGGATTTCGACATCGAATGCCTTCAAAATGAGCACCAAATCTGGGTCATCCACATCCATAAATCTGAACAAATCCCCAGGTAAAGTGTCCACTTTCCACTTGTTCAACGCCGTCTGAATCCGTTCTGCACTCATTCCTACATTCCACAAAACATCTCGTTTTGCAATATTCAAATCCCGAATCCGCTTTTGGATAATCCTAATCATAACCAGGGCAATCATGCAGATGAGCAGGCGCGCATCGACGTGCTCTGGCGTCCGTACATAGACCGGCCTCGTTTCAAGGTCGCCCTTCATAACACGAAATTGATCCTCAATCTGCGTCAGGCCGTGGTATTTGTCGATGACCTCTCTTGCATCCAGCGTCAACTCCGAGGTCACAATTTGATAAAATCCCATACTTTTGCGATATTCGTTCACTTTTTCGAAGTCCACAAGGGCACGAATGTCCGAAGCATTCACAATTTCGCCAGTTTTGCAATTCAAATATTCCGCCTTCATGAACTTACGAAGTGATTTGGATTGAACGGCGGTAATCCTGAAATTTGCGGGATTGTTCTCGAGTTTTTCGAGAAATTCAAGGAATTTTTTGTTTTCCTTGATGCTTTTTTCCTCGAACTTTTTGCTCCAATAAACGACAACTTTTTCCTCAATTTGCCGGTCGTTGCCGTCGTCGTCCTTGATTTTTCTCTTCAAAAATGCGGGATTTGTACTTGAAATCGGGACTGACTTCCGTGAATCCGTCGTCCGAATAAGCCCATTTCTGCTCCGCCTTGGTGCTTTTCAAAAGGCTCTTCGACACGATGTAGCCATTGCCAGCGTCAGTAAGATGCAGAAGATTTTTGTAATTGCAAATCCCACGGTCAGCAACGAGGATATACCGAGAAAAGCCCATTTCGTCGATGGTTTGCTTCATTGCCGGGCGCAGTGTCAAGTGGTCGAGAGTGTTCCCTGGAAATGATTTTATTGCGATGGGAATCCCGTCATCGTCCATAAACAAGCCCATTTGTACAATCGGCTGATGACGCTCCTCTTTGCAAACGCCGAATTTTCGCTGACCTTTCTCGAGAATATTTCCGTCGCAATCGCAAATATCGTCGTCGGCATCCTCAATTTCAAAATAGAAATTCGTCACATCGTAGTAAATCACCTGAGGTGAACGGCCGTTTTTCTGAACCAAATTTGTGTTCATTCGGCGAATGATTTTCTCTTTGTTTTCGGCAATGAAAGAGAGGGTATCGTAGACATTGTCCGGATTGAAATCCTTCAAAATCGGCTCGTAGTAGTCGTCATTTTGGCTAACAGTGGCTCGGTTTCTTTTTTTAATGGCAGTCGTCAGAATTGGCGATAGCCATTTTTGCGATTAAAAATCAATCCACCGTCAAATTATTTGTCGCTGTCTATGTATGAATCAACAAGCGTCAAGTATTTTGCAGGGGTTGTTACCACATCAATTGTATTGTTGTTTTCGTCAAAAAACTCGACTTCAAATGCTGCGCCATCATACTCATATACAATTACGCCAATCGTATTTGCCTTTATATTATCGTAATCCTCAACTAACTTAACAGTATCTAATTCTTTCATTATTAGTCCTTTCTATCCGGATAAACCGTGATTATCTTATATGTGGTTCTATTGTTATCTTTTTGAATTACCACCACAACATTAGCAGAATGGTAAGTCCCATTTTTTCCCTTGATTGATGTATAAAATGTATGCTCAAATCCATAATCTGTATGTTGAGTTTTGGCCGGTGTTTTCTCGATGATTGATTCGACAATGGCCTTATGAAAATAACGCGAATCCGCTTTGGTGTAACCGAGCATATCTTCCATAAATTTTGCCTTAGCCCCACCTTTCGGATGACTCTTGTTCAGCAAATATTCTTCGGTCTTTTTTTTACTATAACGCAAGTCACCGTGTTTGTGAATCGGCACATTTAACGGTGCAGATACTTTCTGCTCGTTTTGTATGGCAGCATTTTCCGAATTCATCTGTTCAAGTGAACCCTGAGAACCGACAGTGCCGTTACTGATTTTGATTTCAGCTCCGCTACTCATGCTATCGCCCCCTTTACATTACGCTGATTTCGGCGACGCATAGTGTTGTCAATAATGCGGACATCGATTCCTTTAGATGTCGCATAATCAAACAAACGGAGCGATGTTTCATCTTTCCCGCAAACCGAATACACAAGAATCGTTTTTAACGGGAAATGATCGACAACGTATTTAACTGTTTCTTTGATTCCCATAAAAGACTAAATGCAAAGATAGCGGTGGTAGTTTTGCTCCAAATTCCTCGCCTTTTTTCTGAACCTTTATCAAGTTGATGATTTGATTTACTTCTGCTTTTACTCCAGCAAGACCAATTAGAGAATTTAACTTAGAGTTCATGAAATAATTTATCATCAAGAGAAATCACTGTTCGCTCAACAAAATCTTTATAACTCATTTTGTCATCTCCTTACTTGGACACGCAATTTGATAATCCAAATTTTTATTTTGTCTGCGGAAAATAATAAAATTCATTTCATAAAAATGAATATCACCATTTGATATTTTAACGCAATACATCAAATTTATAAAGAAAAATAAAAAATACCGCCTAACAAAAAGCTATGTTAAGCGGTTTTTATGGCGGAGAGCATGGGATTTGAACCCACGAAACCTGTTACGGTTTACACGATTTCCAATCGTGCTCCTTCGGCCAGCTCGGACAACTCTCCGTGTCACTCTTGACAACTCAAATATTATATCACAAAATTTGTACCTTGTCAAGAGTTTTTTCACATTTTTTTGCTTTTGGTTCCCTGTGAATTATCGGTAACTCAACCTTATGCCTCGTATACAGAAACCTTCTTGCGATCCTTACCAAGACGCTCGAATCTTACTGTACCGTTTACAAGAGCGAAGAGTGTATCATCGCTGCCCTTGCCAACATTTGTGCCGGGATGAATATGAGTACCACGCTGACGAACGAGGATTGTACCTGCGTTTACTGTCTGGCCATCGGCGCGCTTTGCACCGAGTCTTTTGGACTCAGAGTCACGACCGTTACGGGTCGAACCCATACCTTTTTTATGAGCGAAAAGCTGTATGTTTAATTTAAGCATATCTACACCTCATTAGTAACTGTTACATATTGCGAGTATTCTTTCGAGAGCTCTGTGAGATGCAATCTCAATCCCTCGAGAACATCCGATGCGATGCTGGATTTTTCTTTTAATTTAATGCTCAAATATCCATCCTTGCAATTTATTTTGCAGTCGACCTTGAGCACATCGGTAATAGTATTCGCAACCATAATGGTGGCGGATGAAACGGCGGCACAAACTATGTCCTTGCCGTATTCACCAGAATCCGCATGTCCGCTAACCTTCACCGATTCAATTCCATATTCGCCTATTCGGAATGCTGCGGTTATCATTTATGCGTTGATGGCAGTGATTTCAACCTTTGTGTAAGGCTGTCTGTGACCCATCTTGCGTTTCTCATTCTTCTTGGGCTTGTAAGTCATAACAACAATCTTTTTGCCCTTGCCGTTCTTGATAACCTTAGCTGCAACTGTAGCGCCTGCTACATAAGGAGCACCGACCTTGATGCCGTCATCTGAGCCTACTGCAATAACCTTATCGAAGCTGATTTCGTTATCTGCCTCAACGTCGAGTTTCTCGATGAAAAGCGTGTCGCCTGCCTGTACCTTGTACTGCTTGCCGCCTGTTTCGATAATTGCGTACATGTCTTGTACCACCTTTACATGAATTCGCTGCACCGGGCACGATTACTCGTTTTTATGGCATAATACCGCCTGTCACATGCGTTAGCTCAAAGATTATACTACTAAACGATTCAAATGTCAAGCACTTTTTTTAGAAATTCTTATTTTTTTCTAAAAATTATTTTGAAAGTTTTACGTACAAATGGCTGAATAAAGAAGAGCTGTGTAAAGTAGGCAAATGGGAGGTTGAAGCAGACCAATTTAAGCCAATTTGCAAGGAGAGTTGCAAGGCAGAATCCGTTATAATAGGGATAATACATCCAGGCGGCGAGGAAGCTCATTGCCGGGCACATAATGCCCACTGTGGCGCAGATAATGGCTGTTTCGAAGAGAACCGGATGGTCTTTACCGGGAGTAAAGATTTTGCAGGCGAGCTTAAAAGAAAGTGGTGAGCCAAGGATGTTCTCAAGGGTAAATGCGCAGGCAAATTCTATGAGTACAATTGCCCAGATTGGGAGCATTTTACCGAACATCATAACTCCGCCCATAGCCTTGATAGCTCCCAGAACAGAGGATGCACCAGTAGCAGCCATAAGAGTGGAGCCATTTACAACATAGAGTGAATAGAAAACATAGGCGTGGACAGTGATTACAACGGTAATGAAAGCGAAAACGAGTTTTTGAAATTTATTCTGTGGCATAATTTTCTCCAAAACAAAAAACACAGGTTTTGCAAAGGCAATCCGAGCGTACCGTGATCAGATTTACATGCATAGCAAAACTTGTGTCGTGTCAATATTAAATTTTGTATGTTTACCTATGACAACCGGACCACAGCAAAGCGGTCCGATTGTTTTATGGAATAAACGAATTTATGCGTTTTCCTTGATTGCAGCCTGAGCAGCAGCGAGTCTTGCGATGGGTACTCTGAACGGCGAGCAGGAAACATAGTCAAGGCCGATGGTGTGGCAGAACTCAACGGATGTGGGATCACCGCCGTGCTCACCGCAGATACCGAGGTGAAGCTTAGCATTTTCGCCCTTGCCGAGCTTGATAGCAGTCTTCATAAGAGAGCCAACGCCGACCTGGTCAAGCTTTGCGAAAGGATCATTCTCGAAGATCTTTGCATCATAGTAAGCATTGAGGAACTTACCAGCATCATCTCTGGAGAAGCCATAGGTCATCTGAGTGAGATCGTTTGTACCGAAGCAGAAGAAGTCAGCTTCCTTAGCGATATCGTCAGCTGTGAGAGCAGCTCTCGGAATCTCTATCATGGTACCAACCTCATAGTCAAGAGCGATACCAGCATTGGCGATTTCCTCGTCAGCGCAAGCAACTACGAAGTTCTTGACATACTTAAGCTCCTTAACTTCGCCAACAAGAGGAATCATAATCTCGGGCTTAACGTTCCAGTCAGCATGAGCCTTCTTAACGTTGATAGCAGCACGGATGACAGCTCTTGTCTGCATCTTTGCGATTTCGGGATATGTAACTGCAAGACGGCAGCCTCTGTGACCCATCATTGGGTTGAACTCGTGGAGCTCAGCGATGACCTGCTTGATGTAATCAACGGTCTTGCCCTGAGTAGCTGCAAGTGCGGCAATGTCAGCTTCCTCTGTGGGAACGAACTCATGGAGAGGCGGATCAAGGAAACGGATGCAAACGGGAGTACCCTCGAGAGCCTCATAGAGAGCCTCGAAGTCAGCCTGCTGCATGGGAAGAATCTTCTCAAGAGCAGCCTCACGCTCCTCAACTGTCTCAGCGCAGATCATCTCACGGAATGCGCCGATTCTTGCGGGATCAAAGAACATATGCTCTGTACGGCAAAGACCGATACCCTCGGCACCAAGCTCACGAGCCTTCTTAGCATCTCTGGGAGTGTCAGCGTTTGTTCTGACCTTAAGCTTTCTGTACTTGTCAGCCCAAGCCATAACACGACCAAACTCGCCTGCAATCTTAGCATCAACAGTCTCGATGATGCCCTTATAAATGTTACCAGTAGTACCATCGATGGAGATGTAGTCGCCTTCAACAAACTTCTCGCCAGCGAGAGTGAAGGTCTTGTTCTCTTCGTCCATCTTGATGTCGCCGCAACCGGATACGCAGCAGGAGCCCATACCACGAGCAACAACAGCTGCATGGGATGTCATACCACCACGAACTGTAAGGATACCCTGGGCAGCCTTCATACCAGTGATGTCTTCGGGAGAAGTTTCAAGACGAACAAGGACAACCTTCTCGCCTCTTGCGTTCCAAGCCTCTGCGTCGTCGGCAGTGAATACTACCTTACCGCAAGCAGCACCAGGAGATGCGCCAAGACCTTTACCGAGAGGTGTAGCAGCCTTGAGAGCCTTTGCATCGAACTGAGGATGAAGAAGAGTATCAAGGTTTCTGGGGTCAATCATAAGAACAGCTTCCTGCTCGGTCTTCATGCCCTCATCAACGAGGTCGCATGCGATCTTAAGAGCAGCCTGAGCGGTTCTCTTACCGTTACGGCACTGGAGCATGAAGAGCTTACCGTTCTCAACAGTGAACTCCATGTCCTGCATATCGTGATAGTGTGCCTCGAGATTGTCGCAAACCTGAAGGAACTGTGCGTATGCCTCTGGGAACTTCTCTTCCATCTGAGCAATCGGCATGGGAGTACGAACACCAGCAACAACGTCCTCGCCCTGAGCGTTTGTAAGGAACTCACCCATGAGTTTCTTCTCGCCTGTAGCAGGGTCACGAGTGAAAGCAACACCTGTACCGGAGTTGTCGTTGAGGTTACCGAATACCATGGGCATTACGTTAACGGCTGTACCCCAGCTGTAAGGAATGTCGTTATCACGGCGATAAACGTTAGCTCTGGGGTTATCCCATGAACGGAATACGGCACGGATAGCCTCGTAAAGCTGAACCTTGGGATCTGACGGGAAGTCTGCGCCAAGCTGCTTCTTGTACTCAGCCTTGAACTGCTCTGCAAGCTCCTTAAGGTCAGCTGCAGTAAGGTCAACGTCGAACTCAACGCCTTTCTTTGCCTTCATAGCGTCGATGAGCTGCTCGAAGTACTTCTTACCAACTTCCATAACAACATCAGAGAACATCTGGATGAAGCGACGATATGAGTCATATACGAATCTCTCGAACTTAGGATCGGGATTGCCCTTAATCATAGCGGCAACAACCTCATCGTTAAGACCGAGGTTAAGGATTGTATCCATCATGCCAGGCATGGATGCACGAGCACCGGAACGAACGGAAACGAGAAGCGGGTTATTGAGATCGCCGAACTTCTTGCCGTTGATTTCTTCCATCTTAGCAACATTTGCCCAGATTTCAGCCATGATTTCGTCGTTAATCTGACGACCGTCCTCATAATACTGAGTGCAGGCCTCTGTTGTGATTGTGAAGCCCTGGGGTACGGGAAGACCGATGTTGGTCATCTCGGCAAGGTTAGCACCTTTACCGCCGAGGAGCTCACGCATTGTAGCATTGCCTTCTGTGAAGAGGTATACAAACTTCTTAGACATTAAACTGCCTCCTAAAGATTAAAATAGCGTATTGTTACACAATAGTATTATAACACAAGATTTTGTAAAAATCAACCTTGCATTATTCCGAATATTGGGATATAAAAATGGAAAAATTGGTTATTTTGCCACGATATTAACAAGTCTGCCCTTAACATAGAGCTCCTTGATGATGTTTTTTCCCTCAATTTCCTTTGCAATTTCGGGAAGAGCTTTTGCAGCAGCGACGGCATCCTCGTTAGATATATCCACTGCAACATTGGTGCGAGCCTTGACCTTGCCGTTTATCTGAACAGCAATTTCGATTGTGGCATCGATGCATTTTGCCTCATCCCAAGCGGGCCATTTAGCATCCTTTGCCAGCATCTCACCGTAGCCGAGAGTCTCCCAAAGCTCCTCTGTTACATGTGGAGCAAAGGGATTCGCCAGTGTTATGAGGGTTTTGAGCTCTGCCCTGTTGATTTTGCCGTAATCATAAATATCGTTGAGGAGGGTCATAAGAGCGGCGATGGCGGTATTGTATTTGAGTCCCTCGATGTCCTCGCTGACCTTTTTTATAGTCTTGTGCATGGCGGACATAAGCTTCTCTGAATATTCATCGCCATCAACAAGTATGTCCGAAAGTCCCCAGATTCTGTCGATAAAACGCTTACAGCCCTTTACGGAGCTTTCACTCCATGGAGCAGCCTTCTCGTAGTCACCCATAAACAGTACATAGGAACGAAGGACATCTGCGCCGAACTGGTCCACAACCTCATTGGGATCTATTACATTGCCTCTGGACTTAGACATCTTAACGCCGTCTGGACCTAAGATAAGTCCCTGGGCGGTTCTCTTGGCGTAGGGTTCCTGAGTTGGAACAAGACCCAAGTCATAGAGGAATTTATGCCAGAATCTGGAGTAAATCATATGTCTTGTGACATGCTCCATACCGCCGTTGTACCAGTCAACAGGAAGCCAGTATTTGAGCTTGTCCTCATCAGCGAACTCATTGTCATTATGCGGATCTATGTAGCGGAGATAATACCAGCTGGAGCCTGCCCACTGAGGCATTGTATCGGTCTCTCTCTTCGCAGGCTTTCCGCATTTAGGACAGGTACAATTTACATAGGAATCGATTTTGGCAAGAGGACTTTCGCCGTCCGTACCGGGCTCGAAATTCTCCACCTCCGGAAGTCTGAGAGGAAGCTCATCATAGGGTACGGCAACCATACCGCAATCCGGACAATGGACAATGGGAATTGGCTCACCCCAGTAACGCTGACGGTTGAACGCCCAGTCCTTCATCTTAAACTGAACACCGCCCTCGCCAATGCCTTTATCCTGAAGATAGTCAATCATCTTGGCTATGGAATCCGCCTTATTATCCATGCCGTTGAGGAAGTCGGAATTAATCATCTCACCGTCGCCGGCATATGCCTCTTTTGTGATGTCGCCACCCTTGATGACCTCAACAATATCGATACCGAATTTCTTTGCGAAGTCGTAATCTCTGCCGTCATGAGCAGGAACAGCCATAATTGCGCCAGTACCGTAGCCCATCATTACATAATCGGAGATGTATATGGGAATATCCTTACCGCTGACAGGATTTTTAGCTGTAATACCCTCAAGTCTTACGCCAGTCTTGTCCTTAACAAGCTGTGTACGCTCGAACTCCGTCTTTTTTGCGCATTCAGCACGGTAGCTCTTCACCTCATCCATATTCGGGATTTTGTCCGCATACTTGTCTATGAGCGGATGCTCCGGAGCCATAACCATAAATGTGACGCCGAAGAGGGTATCAGGACGAGTGGTATATATTTTAAGCTTTTCATCAACTCCGTTAAGAGAGAAATTCACAAATGCACCACGGGACTTGCCAATCCAGTTGACCTGTTGGAGCTTCACATTGGGAAGGTAGTCAACATCCTCAAGTCCGGAGAGGAGTTTGTCAGCATATTCGGTGATACGAAGATACCACACATCCTTAGACTTTTGTACTACATCGCTATGGCATATATCGCATTTACCACCCTGGGAATCCTCATTGGAGAGAACGACCTTACAGGAAGGACAATAATTCACGAGAGTCTTGTCACGGAAGGCAAGGCCGTTTTCGAACATTTTAAGGAATATCCACTGAGTCCACTTATAATATTTTTCGTCCGTGGTATCGATTACTCTGTTCCAGTCAAAGGAAAAGCCCACTCTTTTAAGCTGACTTGTGAATTTGGCTATATTGGTATCGGTGACCTTACGGGGATGAATACCGGTCTTAATAGCGTAGTTTTCCGTGGGAAGTCCATAGGCATCGAAGCCTATCGGGAAAAGCACATTGTAGCCCTCAAGTCTGCGTTTACGGGAAACAACCTCAAGTCCGGAATATGCCTTGATATGACCTACATGCATACCGGCTCCACTGGGATAAGGAAATTCCACAAGGCCGTAGAATTTCGGCTTGTCGCTGTTATCCTGAGCATGAAAAACTCCAGCGTCCTCCCATTTTTTCTGCCATTTAGCTTCTACATTCTTAAAATCGTAAACCATCATATAACTCCTTAATCGGTAAGCAAATCGGAAATATCCAGCTTTGCGGCGTCCGCCCAAAGTCTTTCAAGGCCGTAGTACTCTCTCTGCTCGGCTGTGAAAATGTGGACTATAACATCCTCGTAGTCAAGCAATATCCAGCCAGTAGCTCTGCCCTCAACACTTCTGGGTGAAACACCAACCTGTTCAAGCTCGTATTCCACCTCATCCGCAAGAGATTTAACATGGGTAGAGGAAGTACCGTTGGCTATTATAAAGGTATCCGCAAGGATAGACACCTCGGTAATTTCGATGGCAACTATATCCGCCGCCTTCTTTTTATCAAGAACGGATATGATTTTTTTTGCATTTTCGGATAACATAATTATTTCCTTTCGCTTGAAGTGATTTCGTTATATGCGGCAACTGTGTCTGGATGAATTGGACATCCCAGGTTTAGCAGTTTATTTATTGTGTATTTAAGGGAATACAGCATTGCCTCCTCAAGGCTCTTTTCCGCCTCGCCACGCATAATATCCACATCCGGATAATTTCGTTCCGCAGAGATGAAATCCGCCACATACACTATCTTTTCCAGCTTAGACATACCTGCTCTTCCAGTTGTATGATAATGTATTGCGTTGATTATATCCTCATCCTCCAGGTAATTCTCCTTCACGAAGATAGCATCGGCAATCTGGTGCCACACATTGGGAGTCAGCTGTTCAAGAACCGTAAGCTCGTAATGTGACATTATGTATTCCCGCATTTCCGTCTTTGGCATTTCCTTCAAAATGTCGTGGAGAAGTCCGGCGGTATAGGCTTTTTCCGTATCCTCACCGTATTTTTTCGCAAGATATAGGGCAGAATCCGCCACATTCAGGGAGTGAATATATCTCGCATCACCCAGATGTTTGCGGATTTCCTGTTTATAAAAATCGTTATCGTAGATCATAATGTTAAATAGAATAATCGGTATTGTGAATTTTGCAAAAGGCTGGTCTTACCGTTCAATTGCCGATTGCTTTGCAAAGGTAAAAGGTAATGGTTTTTCCGTCACGATAGGGCAAATAAGGCACTAGGCACTAGGCATTAGGCATTAGTAATAAGGAAATCACTGCGTGATTTGATTATAAAATCGGCTCCGAAGGTCTATGCATTTTGCCCTGCCTTATATCTGAACGATTTGACCTTGACTTCCGAAACAAGCCTCAATACCAGATTTTTCCTATCTATACAGCTCATTCTCAATGACGTAATCTCTCACCACTGGCAAAAGAAGTCCGTCGGTAGGCTCGCCGTTTTTTAGTTTTTCTCGGATAACCGTACTCGAAAGTACTATGGGATTAACGGATTTAACGGTAATCTTATCTGCAAATTCAGGAAGCTCGCGGTCTATGTATTCTCTCATACGGATTTCGCCATCATCACGGGCAAAGGCAAAAATATTGCATAGGGAGAATATCTCACGGTACCTGTACCAGGAGGTAAAGCAGGTCAGCATATCGGTGCCCATAGCAAGGACCAACTCCGAATTTGGATACAGCCGTTTAATCTCACATAGCGTATCGAAGGTGTAACTCTTCCCTGTTCTGCGAAGCTCTATATCAGACACCTGATAGATGCTCTCTGGGAATGCAAGGCGACACATATTAAAACGATGCTCCGAGGACGCCTTGTTTGCGGATTTATGAGGAGGTATTGCCGCCGGTATAATCAGACATTTGTCCAACTGCTCAAACTCGGTAAAACAATCGGCAAGATGTTTATGACCAAGATGCGGAGGGTCAAAGCTTCCGCCGTAGATGCCGATTTTCATAAAATTCAACCTTTCGTTTATTCAAAATGATATAATAACACATTAATCAAAAAAAGTCAAGAAAAAATTATCCGTACTCGGGAGAATACGGATAAATTGGAGAGAGAAAATAGGAGGCAAAGGATGCAAAATCACTGCACGTAAGCCCAGTATGGCGAATCGGCTTTCATTTCCGAATAGGACGAATAGAACATATCCGACACATCCTCACCGGCATTTACCTTATTCATTACATCACAATAAACCTGTGTAAAAGCTTTTGCGCCGTTTTCGCACATATGACATTCGTCTGAGAAGCTTTCTTCATCATTCAGAATATCATATCTGCATTTCAGCAAATTGAAATCATAGAGTGATGAATTATATTTTTCAGCCAGTTCAGTCATACAGCTGTAAAATGCATCAAGATTATTCGTTTTCCATATTAAACAATCTGCAATTGGCGTGACGACAAAGATTACATTTGCGTTTGCCTCACGGCATAATTCTACCATTTTTTCAATTTGCTCAAAATTATCTTTGTTGTAATCCTCGGAATAGGCTGTTGAATTGTAAAGGCCGGAAACATCCTCGGTTATGGTTAAATTGTTGCAGGTTTTTCTAATATATCCTGTTTTATTCCAGCAATAATTAGTGCAACCATTTTTAATTATATCAACAATGTTATCAGAACCGAAATTTTTATAGAGCAATTTTGCTATTCTCTCCCACGTATATACACCAGTATACAAGCCTTCAGCGTAAATAATATCGTAATTTGATAAGGTTTCATTTTTTATTAAAAATTCAAGCCTATCCTTTTCTGTTGCTAATCTATGCACAGTTTTATAATTACTTTCTCCGCTGTATGTACTTCTTTGTAATGCATTATACGAAATCTCAAAGACGACGGTTTTTATCGGATTTTTATCTATTTCCTCTTCAAGCATTCTTGTACGAGCACGGAATGTCATTTCCGTTCCAGAAAGATTGTATGAATTACAATTTAGTTCACTGTCAATAATTGGCAGATAAAGACAAGTAAGGGAATGAGACGAACCAACAACAAAATAATCGATGGTACCTCTAAGAGATTCACGATAAAGACGGTCAGAATATGCTGTCATATCTGTTAAATGATAAGGTGTAATTATTACAACACTTAAAACAGATATTACTATCAAAAAAGCTATGCTCCGGAGTAGTGCTTTCTTAAAATCCCGCATACATAAAGCCTCCTTCTAATGATGCCATTACACCTATTGAGGCAATCAGCATAAATTCAGCAATAAGACATACCAATCTTACAGGTACAGGAATTTTGTTGAAATATTCCCTGACCGGGCGTTTTCGTTGTAAGAGACTGAATATAAAAAGAATTCCAATCAACACTACAACAACTGCAAAAAGAAGTGGCAAATTATTATCAAACAATGTATTACTGATTTCAAGGAACGGCAGAAGCGTCGTAATTGAAGTGGGAATAGTATGCTCTGTAAAAATTTGTTTCCAGAGGCCGATTCCGTCGGAAAGCGTACCCACCTCGGGCAAAACCTTAATAAATGTCACAAGCACGAATGTACGTACTGTTTGGAATGCCCTCCAAAGCCAGGTTTTTTCGTTAATATGGAGTCCATGTTTCATCTTTGCATATACCGGCTCCATCCACATTGAGAATATGATAAATAGACCGTTTACGCCACCCCAGGCGACATAGCCCCAGGATGCTCCGTGCCACAGTCCTGTAGTCAGCCACACCGCCACAAGAGCGATAGTAGCCGGCAAATTAAGGCCAATTGTCTCGCCGAATTTCTCTGTTAATTTAAGTCCCAGCTTTCTGTTCCACTTTGATACCGCAATTGGATAGTATATGTATTGCTTAAACCATGCACCAAGGGTAATATGCCATCTTCTCCAATATTCGGCAATGGATTTTGAGAAATAGGGTCTCTCAAAGTTTTCAGTAAGGGTAATACCCAGCATTTCACAGTAGCCGCACATGATATCCATATAGCCGGAAAAGTCGGCATATATCTGCACGCTGTACATAAATGCACCGATAAGGCAGGCAATACCTGTATACTCGCTGTAATTAGCGAATACATCATCCACCCACAAAGCCATATTATTTGCTATGACCATTTTTTTGAGTAAGCCCCAGAACATCCTCTGAAGACCCCAGGAATAGTTTTTGTAAGTGAAAGGCTTGCGTTCAAAAAGCTCATTGGACAGCTGTTCAAACTCACTTATTGGACCTTGTGTCATCTGAGGGAAGAAAGATACAAACAAAAGCACCTTGAGAAAGTTCTTCTCGGGCTTGTAGTTGTTCCAATAAATATTTATCAGGTAGCCGGTGGATTGGAAGGTGTAGAAGGACAGTCCAAGAGGCACAATAAGTGAAAAGCTGTTATCGATGCCTGTACCAAATATAGAATTGACTGTATCAACCGCAAAATGTGAATACTTAACTACCGCCATTATTCCGAAATTGAGAATAAGTGTAAGTACAAGTATTGCTCGTCTCTTCTTGCCGTTTTTAGCCTTTATTGCGGACTTCTCATCCTTTGTGATGGTATCCTTGTTTTCCTTGAAATATGCCTTCTGTTTGTCGGTTATGCTTTGAAGCCACATTGTAGCTCCGTATATACTACCTGCGGTAAACAGTACAAATATTGTACCTTTCAGACTTGAAAGTAGATAGAAGGATATACTGGCAGCAAGTAGCACAAGCCACGAAAATTTTTTAGGAACGATGTAGTAGACTATCAGCGTTGCAAATATGAAAAGTAAAAATACAAATGATGTTACCGACATTATTCATCCTCAAGAATTGTATCAATCATATTGACCATTCTGTCAACGGAATTGAAATTTTCATTTTTCATCCATTTGGGACCGATGTCAATATCAAATTCATCACAGATTTTCGCAATGAGTTTTATGATGCTGAATGAATCCAGCACCTTACCGTCAATGAGATTTGTTTCGTTCTCATAATCAATTTCGTCGTTGATGTCCTCAAGTATTTCGAGCAATGTGTCCTTTGTATTCATCACAGCATCTCCTTTAATTTTGTTCTGTGTATTTTGCCATTGGCGTTTATCGGAAGTGAGTCCAGAATTTTTACCTTTTCCGGAAGCATATAGCTTGACAGCTTTTGTCTTAGAATATGCTTAATATCTCTCGGAGTAGTGTTTTCGTCGTTGACCTCAGCAAAAAGTACTATAGCCTGTTTTTCTGAATTATACAGACAGGCACATCTCTTTATTTCGGGCAAAGCTCCCGCAATTGCCTCAATTTCGCCAAGCTCAATACGATGCCCTAAATGCTTAATCTGAAAATCGCTCCTTGATGCGAAAATAAAATTGCCCTGTTCATCAATGCTTGCAAGGTCGCCAGACTTAAAGCATCTCACTTCGCCGTCGTCGAAATCCTTGTTAATAAAGGATTTAGCCGTCTTTTCTGTATCGTTATAGTACTCCGTCGCCAGAGCATCGCTTACGACATAAATTTCGCCGATTTTACCCGGCTCTGTAATTAGGGTATCACCCTCAAGCAAATAAAGCTTGCAATTACAAAGTGGTTTTCCCATAGGAAGTGTTTCGCTGTCGGCAAATTCACCCTTGACCTCATAATAACAGCTTATTCCGGCAAGCTCCGATTGACCATAGAGGTTTACAAACTGAACATCCGGCAATGCCTTTCGCCAAACATTCAGGTACTTCATGGGCATAACCTCGCCTACAAAAAATACCTTTTGCAGATACTTTGGTAGGATGTAGTTGAATGTCCGCAATTGCGCCACAATGGATAAAGCTGTCGGTACCCAGGATATAAAGGTAATTTTTCGTTCATTCAGGTATTCGACCAAATCCGTTGGCATTGCGAATTTTTCCGTGGGAATAATTTCGAGAGTCGCTCCGATTTTTAACGAGAGATAGAAATCCTTTGCCGAGGCATCGAAAAAGAAAGGCGTCTGGTTGCCGATAACGTCGCTGGTGGAAAAATCGAAGGTGTCCGTATAAGCCTGAACAAAGCTCATTACAGCACCGTGGCTTTTCAGTACACCCTTGGGCTTCCCTGTTGAGCCGGATGTGTACACCATGTATAACGGCGAGCTTTCATCAAGCTCCGGAATATCGCAAACTGCATTTGGCTTATCATTTATCGTGAAAAATAAGCCATTGTAATTTTCTGGTTTGCTTGAACCAAATATCACCTTACAGCCACAATCATCGATTATGCTTTGAATTTTTTCCGACGGCGCATCCGGGTCTATTGGAACATAGAAATTTCCACTATATATCACCGCCAGGAAATAGAGGGCAGTATCCACATTTCTGTCTGCGATTACGGATATCGGTGAATTTTTTATATCCTTCGGGATAAGCGTAGCCAGGGATTTAGCAATTGCCACTGCCTCGCTATAACTATAAGCCGTATTGCCGTACACAAAAGCCTTTTTATCGGGATATGCCTTGGCGGATTTTTCAATAAAAGAAAGTATATTCATAGTTAAATAAATACCACAAAACACCCAAAGCCTACGCTTCGAGTGTGTATATTGTGAAAGACAAAATTACATCGCTTGCTTGCTTGTTTGCTACAAACATTGTAACCGACCTGCCTTTCTTTGTCAAGACCTTTTTGAAGAAATTTGCCTTATTTTATCATGTTTATTACAGCTTGTCAAGTAAATTTTTTATTAAATACCAAGGAGCTGTTGACTGAATTTTTTTCGAATAAACTCCGTAGTTTAGGCTAAGGTTTTCACAAGTGAGCGTAGGATACATTCCACATCATCTCTTGTATTATTCTTGCCCAGGGAAATTCGAATTGTGCCCTTTGCCAAATTTTCATCAAGACGAATTGCTTTCAGTACATGGGAAATTTCCTTATTCACACTGTCGCAGGCAGAACCGGTTGAAATACTTATTCCCAACAAATCCATTCTATGGAGAATTGCCTCGCCGTCCTTACCGGCAAAAGAAAGACTTAACAGTCCCGGAAGCTTATCGTCTGTGCCGTTTCGCACATAGGCAATACCCGATTGGTCTAGTCCTTTTATCAGGGCTTGTTCCAGGTCTTTTATATGAGTTATATTCTCCTTCATATGCTGGCAGTTATTTTCTAATGCCGCAGCCATTCCCACTATGGAGGCAATATTTTCCGTACCGGCACGCATACCAAATTCCTGTGCGCCACCGTCAATAAGAGGAGAAATATTTATGCCATTTTTTATGTAGAGGAATCCGATACCTTTCGGACCGTTGAACTTGTGGGCAGATGCGGAGAGCATATCAACTCCAAGGCTATGGACATCGATTGGAATATGTCCCACAGCCTGTACTGCGTCCGTATGAAATATTGCGCCATGGCTATGGGCTACATCAGAGAGTGCCTTTATCGGCTGAACTGTGCCGATTTCGTTGTTAGCAAACATAACCGACACAAATCGGGTGTTGTCGGTAATGTTTTTCTCAAGGACATCTGGTAGAATAATTCCCTTTGATGTGGGTGGCAAATATTCAACCGGATAGCCAAGTCTTTGGATTGACTTACAGGAATTGAGCACTGCGTGATGTTCGATTTGAGAGGTGATAGCGAGCCGTTTTTTTGTGTCTCCAAAGGCAGAGCCCTTTATCGCCCAGTTGTCGCTTTCTGTACCACAGGAGGTGAAATATATCTCATCAGGCACAGCTCCTATACAATCCGCAATTGTCCTACGTGCCTCTTTCAAAGCCTTCTTTGGCTCTCTTGAGAAGGCATAGGGCTGAGATGCATTGCCGTATTCCGCCCTGAACCAGGGCATCATAGCATCCAAAGCAACACTATCCAAGGCGGTAGTTGCCGCATTATCAGCATAAATCATATCAGACAAAAAGCTTACAGCCTTCCTCCTTGAACTCCTGAATTTTTTCGAGAAGCTCCTCCGTTGTACAACCCAAATAATCCGCAAGACAATCCATACAATAGAAATTTTTAATGTCGTCTCCCAACATTTTTTTATTTATACCGATAGTGTCCTTATCAAGGTTGTCTTTCCTACATGCAATACAAATATTTTTCATCAGTATTTCACCGTAAACATGGGTATGTCTTTACCTTTAAATTCTGCCGAATCGATAAAACGCTGTTGAATCCTTACTATTCTACGCATTTTAATTGCGGGCTCAAGACAGTATTTGTAAAATTCTTCCCTGTCAACATCGGATTCACTTTGTACATTCGGGAAGAGAAGCTTGAGGTATGCTGTGGCAATCAGTTTTATGGCATCTGTATCTCTTGTATCCGCACCCTCCGGTACCTCGATGAGGTTGTCAACAATTCCTCTGTAGCTAATATCACTGCGTAGCTGATGCATTATAGTACAGAAATATTCCGAATTGAGCGCCCAGCCACTGAGCTTAAGACTGTCATTCATCCTCGGAATATCCCAGCCCTTAATAAAGCCGTGAATACGATCCAGCAATGCGGATTCCTGGAAAAGCTTGGGAAGCTCACCAAGCAAAAAACCGTGCTCATCCATATTTTCAGCCTTGATATTTCCTAAGAATACTACGCCGGCATCGGACTGTCCGTTATATCCCATTGTATTGAAGGTTCCATATTCGAGGTAACCCTGCAAAATAGATTTCATTTCGTCATCATTGCCGAAGGTAACCAACTTTATCTCATCTATAGCAACAAAATCCGGTCCACAAATAAATCCGGGCTTTCTTCGGGAGGAATCATAGAACATTTTAGCACGGGTAATTTTACCGCCGTCAGTCAGCATACCATATTTGCTAATATGACCAAATACATAGCTTTTACCTGTACCCTTTGGAGCAAGCTCGATAAGATTTACATTCTTTTCGACAAAGGGCAAAAGACGAGTTAACATCGCAAGCTTTTGTACTTCGCTTCCGTAGCCGTCGGCATTGTAGTCTATTGCCCCAAGGATAACATCCATCCACTCCTGTGTGGTGAAATAGGAACGAATTTCCTTGTAATAATCCAAATCCACAACATAAGGGCAGAAATTCTTAAACTCAACAAGCTTGATTTTACAGGCGCCCTTTTCGGGACAATAATACCCCAGCTTGATTATTCCCCAAACCTCATTTCCGCCCATGAGGTCATCCTTGTACATCGCCCATACAGCATGCTCAATTATAGTATCCTTCGCCGTAACACCGAAATCCGGCAGAGAAAAAGCAATATTGCCGGTACTGATGTCAATATCCGCCGAAATCTTGGTGAGTATCTGGACTGTTTCGAACTCACAGATTATTCTGTCCTTAATGCGTGTCCAATCCTCCTTTTTTGGAATATAGGTTTTAACGAATTCACTTACCTCTGTAGCATCGTAATTTCCTTCCTCATCACAGAATGTTTTCAAGAGGTAATCACGGAGGAATGCAGGAAGGCCGATTGAAGAGAAGAAACTACTATTCTTAATATCTTTATACACAACCATCTCATCGAAATAGTCACGAATTTTATCTGTCATATTTATCTCCTCAATCAAACAGTGAAATATTCATATTTGCCACCTTGGATTTAACAGTGAATTTCTGCTCAGTGGCAAGAACCTCGGCTCCGTTGTAAATATCAATGGAAAACTCTCCGTTGGCTTTTACATCTGGGAATGCCACGGTATAGATATAATCCTCTGCAGTTTTTTTAGCGTCATAGTATTTTCCATTTAAGGCTACGGAGATATTGTTACTTTTCAGAGCAACATACAATTTAATTGAAATATCCACCTTTGCCTTGCGGCTGATTACCTTTGAGCCGTCCTCGATGAAGGCTTCCACATTCTGGTGCCTTTCAGTAATTTCGATAACTGGTACAGCTACCTCCTCTAAGGTGGCACCGCCGTGAACCTCAACATTTGCCTTACGACTGCCCTTGAAACGATCATAATTGGCAAGTACCCAATAGCCATTCCTATCTATCGAGCCCACAGGTTTAGTATCGGTATCCTGCCTTTGGACACATCGACCGCTGTGTATACCCTTTTCAGACATCTCCAGGAGATTTTCCGATTCATGAATAACGGCAAGACGGGATGTGCCATGATCTGACAGCACAACAGCCTTTGTATATAAACCGCTATCAATATTAACACGGATTTTATTCAAAAGTTCATCGATTATTTCCAGTTCTCGGATAATGTATACCGGAGTTTTAACCTTTTCATAATCGAAGTTATTCTCACCATGGTGCTTTATTTCATCAAGTTCCTTGATGTTATCATTAACCTTAACACCCTTTGAACGGAAGAAATCTACAAAATCCTTGTTGCACTCCGTCAAGGAAGGCAATTCGCAATAGGCACTGGTAATACTTACGGACAATCCGTATTGTACGCATTTTGCCTGTATAAAGCCAAGGTACTCCACGCCCATTGCATCCACAAAATATACCTCTGTATCATCGGTATCTATATTTGCAATCACAGAACTTCTGGGCTTGAGCAGCTCAGGATAGCGAGATTTTGTCGCTTCGGTATCAACAATAGTCTGGAAGTCTGGGATAATCTTATTGATGACCTTTTGATATTTGTACTGGTCGAAATAGTCATTCAGAAAATCATCATGGAACCTGAATGTTTTGAGATAATCAGCCAAATCCGGATATACATTACGAAGAATAGCGATGAGCTGTTCACGGGTATATGATGTGCCGTAGTGGTCTAACCAGGTGATAATTCTTTCCTTTTCAAGCTGGGTAAGGTCAGTAAGATAGTATATCAACTCGCCTTCCTTCTGTGCGACAAGCTTACAGAAATCCTTGACATCGGAATTATAACCGGTGATGTTCTTCAAAATATCCTTTCTTTGGGCATAATATTTTTCAAAATCATGAGAGTCCTTATCAACGGTCAGAATGGCTCTGTACAGCTGTTTTTCGAGCTCTGTATAATCCTGACAATTTGTTATCGCAAGCTTCAGATATTCATTTTCCTTCGCACCAAAAAGAGACAACACCACAAAATACAGCCATTGCTTCTTTGAATCAAAGCTGTTGTATTGACCTAATGTAGCGGTGAGATTGGATACAGAGCCAAAGAGGGCAATGCCAATTTTTCTCCAGCTTTCATGTTCCGCCATAAGCTCAAGAGCATAAAGCCACATTTCATCCGTACCAGATTTATATGGCAGGTCGGAGGTCATTGCATCCCGCTCACACAGGGCATCGTAACCATTTACAAGACTGGTGATGGTGAATATGGAATGTGGAAAATAAGAGCTGGGAATATCCGTTGCAATGTAAACATTATCAGCGGTATTATCAGCGGTATTATCCTCGATTATATGTCCAAAGTTATAAAAGCCCTCGAAACAGGATGGAAAACAGCCGGAAAGTCTGGATGGAATAAAACGGATTTCCCGTTTTTTATCACGGTCGCCCTCAACGATTAAAATCCTTTTGGCTTCTTTTATTCTTGGGTCATTGAATTGCAAATACTTCCGGCAACAATAGGTAAACATCACAACCCTGACATTGACCGTTTTATTGACCAAATTCTGCAGAGTGTTCCTGGTATATCTCTCGCCTTGTATTTGCAGAAATGGCGAGAATTCCGTTACGAAAATATTTTCCGTAGTCGTTTCTATTGCGTTATAGAACTCATCCAGTTTAAAAATTCCGTCATCGTTGCAAAAATAACGGCCGAATACAAACTTATTAACACCTGTATTGAAGTATTCGATAGTTTCTCGTAGCTGTTCGGTATTGTCGAAATCTACAATCAACGGATATTTTTTATCGGAGCTTATGTAGTCTTGTATGGATGTTTTTACACGGTCAAGTTTCATAACGGACCTCGCATCAGTTATTCTTTATTATCTGTGTTCCCACGACGATATTATTACGGATGAGCTTTTTAAGGTAATTTTTAAGCATATCCGTCGGCATATCGTCAATTATGCTATTTGCCTTCTGGAAGCCGGTTTTGTCGTACTTGTCGTTCGCCAGCTTCTTTATCATTGAAGTAATCTCAGTATTGCCAAGCCAGAAGTACGGCTTATCGGCAACCTTTTCCACAAGGTAGTTCTTCACCTCGTTGATATCATCAAAGAGTGCTGAATATTCACCAAGGAAGGTCTTTGCGAATGCCATATCACGCTCTGTGGCAGAGGAGAGCTTATCGATATATGTCATATTGGAGATATAGTCCATAGCCTCATCGACTTGCTCGTTGGTCGGATTTTTCGAATTTACAATCTGGAAAATTCTCCTTGCCTTTTGGAATTCATTCTCCGGAACCATGGCAAGAATAGGCATAGAATACTTTTCCGACCAAGTCATAGGTGAAGGCGTTCCTGTCTTTTCCAGCCAAAGCTTGCGAAGCTCTACGGATTTCAAGCCTGCCTTGTAGGTGTTAATTGCGGATTTGACTTTTTCGGCATAAATATTTGAGTCAACAGTAAATGTGCCTTTGAGCTGGTATTTGGCATCGTAGAGAATTGTCTCTGCATCGGTGCTATCCAAGTCACCAAGATAGTATTTGAATGCCTCGACAAAAATAGAAACCTGCTTGCTCTCGAAATCATTAACGGCGTCGGGATATTTACGCAGAAGGTCAAGGAAGGTTGCCTTTTGTGAATCCAGGAGTCTACCCTGTTTTTTAAGACTGTAGAGCATAGAAAGGAAATCCTTTTCCTCGCCGAGGTGATTTTCCACAGCCTTGAATGAAAGTCGTAATGTATCCAGTTTACTATTCCATTCACGGATTGTATCATTGAATGCGGTCTGCTTTGGAAGGATTTTATTGGAGTTTAAGATTATCTCATACTCCACAATAACCTCATCGATTTTTTCGTAAACCGTATCCCTATTCCAGACCCAGTTTGCTGCATCGGAGGAGAATTTGTTTTTGAGTTGGTTAAGATACTGGGCACCGTCACCCAGGTCATTTCCAAGAGCTGGCAATACACCTTCCCTGTATGTCTTGAGGAATTGGCGCATACCGTCACGGCAGTTATCGTGGGTGAGCACCTTTTTAAGGTCATCCACAACCGAGGGATTATCAAGACAGGTTTTACCAATGTCCTGAGCTATATCATTGGCGGTTCTGCCGTCCTGGTCATTCTTATCGTTGGCGATGCTACAGAAATCCTGAATAAGCCTTGTTACCAGGTTACTGCTTGTGCTAATCGTCATATTCCCGATAACATATTCCGTAACCCATATCGGGAAATCGAAGTTCTTCATGGCTTTTCTGATATGGGAGGCTGTGTCCGTCAGGGCAATACAATACTTTTCGTCGATACCGAATACAAAACTTGTTACACGGTTAAATTCCTTCTCCTGAGGTGTAAGCGCTACTATGTACTTATCGGTGTACTTAGAATTGGGAGTGTTGTCCAGCTTGATTATATCTGCAATCATATCTGCCAGATAGTCGGCGCTAAGAGGTTGGGTGACTTTGCCATCCGAATAGGAGTACACATTGTTGGCGTATTCCTTAAGGAGAAAACCTAAAGTGAAGGCAGAGAGATTACAGGGCATAAATCCATAGGGCTCATCCTTCAGCATATCCCAGATGTCACGAATGGATATTCTATCCGTCTTGCTTAGCTTGTTGTTAATCAGGGCATCAACGGCAATCTTCAGCTTGACAATGTAGCCACTACCATTCACCCAATAGTCCGGTGTCTGCCATGCGCCTACAAGAGCATTCTCCAGCTTTGTAGTCGAGTTGTTGGACCTGAATGTGCCTTTCACCTCCTGCTGAATACCACAGAGTGCGCCCATTTTAAGGCTATTCGCAACATACATTGTATCGATAACATTGGTAAAATGGTTTTCAAGACAGGAATGATAGCGGAATTTGTTTATTTCACTTAATTTAATCTGAAGCTGGGCATCGTTCGCAGCTCTGTCGCCGTTTGGATTGTAACGGGAATACACATAGAATGAGCCCTGACTAATTGCCTTCGCCCAATTTCTAAGTATATCGCATCCCAGATTCTCGTATTGCATTTGTTGTGCACGGTCACTTCCGCCGATTGCCATGGCTGTAGCGTAATTTTCTACCATCTCCTCGTATTTCTTGAGCTCAATGATAGTATCGGAAGCATCGATAACCACTACATTACTTTGAGGATGGTCAACGAAGAATTTGCGGATTTTATTCTGAACAGCCGAAGCCTCCACATTATCTTTCGCAATAGTGGTTACGGCATATATCTTGCTGTTGCCGGCGGAGCGATTATCCGCCTTATTCAGGTCATTGTCCAGCTTCGTAATTGAGGAATACGTGATGTCGTATCGAAGATTCAGGGCTTGTTTAAGCTCCACATATTCTCTGAGGTCAGTGCATTTTAAGGATAAATCCTCGGTAGTCGAGGCTCTTACCTTTGGCTCAAAGGGTCTATAGTCGATTTCAGCCTGTGAAATACAGCAATAGGTAAAGTTGTCGCCGGTAAGAGGTGTGCGGGAAATAATATGGTTGGCGAGGAGATTTTTTGCGATTTTTACGGCAGCGGATTCCAGCTGAGTACCCTCGAAGCAAAGGGCGATGTTCTTATCGTTGGGCTTAAAAATTTCCTTTGCGTTGGCGATTCTGTCGGACACAGCCTGAAGGAGAATAATTGTCTTGTAGACCTGGATTTGATCGTCATCCAATCCGTTGGGTTTGTAGCAATCCAATATCTTTCTAAAGCCAGAGACAAGCTTATCTTTACCGCTGTCATAGAAGAAACTCCACAGCATATCAACGGTAATAAACGGGTTTTCGGAGGTAAAATCGAATCTGTCGATAAACCATTGGAATGCCTTTGTATTTTCGTCATCATCGCTTTTGATGAAGGTGAACATACTTCTTGCGTTGGAGGTGAAAGACTGGGAAATACGCTCCAAAAGAAGAGCCGCAAAGGGATGTATCGGCAGAACCTTATTGAAGTCCTCCTCCTTGATGTTTACAGTTTGAGCGACTTTGGTACGGCTCTGTACCGT
>R07__coassemble_125_pt1 | contig 34194 bp, 32 predicted proteins | sample R07__metabat2_low_PE_009 | metagenome-assembled genome bin R07 | reverse complement strand
GATTTCCGCTTTACTAATGCCCTGCCTTATTCACCTAATGCCCTGCCTTTTACCCTTGCAAAGCAAGACTGAATTAATATTATGAAAAAATTATCAATCATCCCAATATTCCTCATCATAGCCCTCACATTCTCATCCTGTTACATTAACATCACAATCGGCAAGCCGGAGGATGAACAGTCCAGCGAGACTATCGTCGTCGAAACTACCACGGATGAATGGCTGGACGATGAGGATGATGTCACTCCATCTGAAACCGAAGCCGTTACCGAATCCAGCGTAACAGCAACAAATCCCGTATCTCTGCCTGAGAATGCCAAAAGTGTCTCCGCAAAGAAGGCTCTCAAAATGTACGAAAAGTACTTTGGCAATGTAAAGTCGGATGGTGTGGGGTTTACTAAAAAACAGTGGGAAGGCATCGACAATATCAATGCTCCGGTGGACACCACTGGGCTCATTAACGGCATTCTCACAACAGTGGGAAAAAATCTCATCACCCATCAGCAGGCGGATTTTGAAGCCTCTGCAACGGTCTATACACCAGGTTCGGCGGAGATAAAATCCGAATTCCCTGTGTTCGGTGCAGATTATGTTCTCTCCCAGGATGTAGTGGATTCGATTTCGTCCGCCTATGTGGTAAAGGGTGACGATGTAATTACATATTATATCTATTTTGCTGACTGCCTCAATCCATATGTGGGTGACGGTGGATTCGGCGATATTATGACGCCTTTTGACAGAGAAGTGATGCTTGAATCCGTCAAACAGTATGTTCCCGTTGCCGATGTTGAAAATCTCAAGTTGGACTGCACCTACTCCGGCAGCTATATGGTGTTCTCAATCGACAAGCAGGACAAGACTCCAATAGCCCTTGAACAGCATCATTATGCAAATATTGATGCATCCGCCGAGCTGAATCTTGTGGTGATAAAAACCACCTTCCTTAACGGTACCTGCACCTTTGAAATGCACAATTACTATTCCGACTTTGTTATTCCGGAGACATAATATGAAACACATAAAAATTATTTCGGTAATACTTCTCCTTCTTCTGACGTCTCTTCCGCTGAATGTATCGGCGGAAAATACGGCTCGGGCGTGTGAAAGCTTTCTTGCCGAAGACGGCGGAATTATAGCCGTGTCCTACCGTGGTGAAAGGGATAAGTTCCCGGAAAATTCTCTGCAAGGAATAAGAAAAGCCATATCGGATGGCGCAGATATGGTCTATATAAATGTTAAGGTGACTGTCGACGGACAGCCGATTCTCTGCGCAGATGAGGACCTTACACGGCTCACCGACTGCGAGGACATAACGCCTGTGACGGAGATGACTTTGGAACAGGTGCAGTCCTATAACCGCAGAGACGGTGTCGGCGGTAAAACGGCGGAGGTGAACAGCTATCATATCAATTCACTCTCCGAAGTCCTCTTTGCCGTTGAAAACAGCACAATGCTGATGATTGACTTTGACTTTGCCGACTTTGATGTCGTGTATGAAACCGTGGAAAATTGTCATTGTCTGCAGACCGCATTTTTAGTTTGCAGATGTGATACGGACGAGTACACCGCAAAGATTGAATCTCTTGAAAAGACGCCCTACACTGTGCTTTACCGGAAGACGAATATCGTGTTCACAGCCTGGAATTTCGTCAAAACTGCCGAGCAGACTGACAAGTCCTGCATATGGCTTGCATCCTCCAATACATATGGCGTTGTCTGGAAGAATTGGGTGATGAAGCATAAGTCCACCAAACGGGGTGTTGTGTGCACCGCCGAGCCAGGGCTTTGCGGACAGAGATATGACACAGAAGCCTATTGGAATGATTTGGTATCCAGAGGTTACAGCGTCATAATCACCGATGATATTTCTGGACTCATCGCCTTCCGTGATAATTCCGCCGCAGCAAAACAAAATCTTGCGGACAAGGTGGAGGCTCTGGACGAAAGCTTCACCTTGCCGGAGTTCGATTCATACGAATACATCGATTACAAGAAGGCGTATACCGATGCATATAGCGAGGCTCAGACCCTTTTGTCAAAGCAGGCGGTGGGCGAACAGGAGGCGAATGAGTGTATATACAGCCTCAATACAGCGGTGCGGAATATCAATACGAATTACGCAGATCTTGAAAACGGTGTGGCAGGCGTGACATTCAGCATACCCAGGCTAATCATAGTCTTGCTCTCTGTTGTCGCCGTGGTAGCTGCTCAGCTTTATATTTTCAAAAAGAGGAAAAAAGGATGAATGCTTACATCATAGCCTCGGCGGTACTTGCCGTTATATGTCTTGTGTTTATGTGGCCCTTTCTTTTTGCCCAAAGACCAGGCAAATCGAAGAAATCCCTGTCCCTTAAAATGACCGCCGCAACTGCCTATCTGCTTGCCGGAATTTTGCTGTTCTTGAATGCAAAAAAGGATGGCGGTGTTTCGAGATTTCACAGCTTTATGCTGCTGGGACTCATCGCCTCCTGGCTTGGCGACCTGTTCCTCCATATTCCCGGAAAGCATACGAAAAAATTCTTTGCCCTGGGTATGGCATTCTTCTTCTCCGCCCACATTATCTATACGATTGCCTATTCCTTCGGACAGCTCGACCTCACCGAAAATAAACAGTTTCTGCCGATTTGGGGCTATTGCGTGGTAGTGGGCATAATCATCGCTGCAATAATCCTTCTGATAATCAAAAAATTTCACTTCGGACCGGTATTTATCCCCTTTATGATTTACGGCTTCATCCTCAATACCATGATGACTAAGGCTGTGGTGTTTTCGATGTCCGCCTTGTCCAGCGGTGTGACAAGCTCATTTGGTGCGGTACTATTGTCGGTGGGCGCTGTGATGTTCTTCCTTTCTGACTACTCACTTGCAGGAATTATAGCCTTCAAAAACAAGAATTTCGGAGTGAAAATATTCAATATCGTGACCTATTTTGTGGCGCAGATTTTGCTTGCGTATTCAATAATTGCAATCGGGTGAAAAATATGGCATACGAAAAAGCTAAACAGTATCTGGATGAAAAGGGCTTCGGTGACAGAGTGAAAACATTTTCCGAATCCACCGCCACCGTGGAACTTGCCGCCGCAGCGGTGGGCACAGAGCCTGCAAGAATTGCCAAATCATTGACCTTCAAAACCGACGAGACTGTGGTTATGATTCTTGCCGCTGGGGATGCGAAAATCGACAACGCAAAATATAAGGCGTTCTTCCATAAAAAGGCTACAATGCTTACCCGTGACGAGGTGAATGAGCTCGTTGGACACGATGTGGGCGGAGTCTGTCCTTTCGGTATAAACGACGGTGTGGATGTCTATCTGGACGTAAGCCTGAAAAGATTCGATTTTGTCTATCCCGCCTGCGGAAACGCCTCCAGCGCCGTGAAACTCAATAACGAGGAGCTGGACAGCCTCTCGAACTCCAAAGGCTGGATAGATGTCTGCAAACTTCCGGAATAGGGCATTAGGTGAATAAGGCAATAGGCAGGGCATTAGGCATTAGTAAAACAAGACTTGGTGTGAAGCCAGACTTTCATAGTTTTCATTATATACTTTCAAAACCATTTTCATCAAGGGCAATGTTTGTATCTATAACGCTCTTTCCGTTGATGATTGAATGGATTATGACGCAGTCCCGGGCATTTTTGGGATACAAATCACCGCAGCTGGCAATTTTAAGTAGTCTTCGTGTTTCGTCAAGATCGAGCTTCATTCCGAAAGCAAGTCTGAGTACAACATTTCGGGAAGGATTAGACCGTGCGCCACGGAACAGCTGATACACATAAGTTTTTTCCAAATCGGAATTTTTGACTATATCGCTCTTTTTTAGTTTGGTCTTGCCGAGAAGAATGTTAAGATATTCTGTAAAGCTAACAGAAGGAATGCTGTTCGTTTCACCGCTTAGAAACTCGTGGATTGTTTTTTTGTGTTTTAGAATTTCAAGTAGCTCTCCGGTTGATTTTACTTTCATTTGTATTTCCTCCTTGACAAAGTCTTTCATAATGTTTATAATATTCCAAAATGCAAAAAAAGTCAAGGTGAAATAATTGTATAACAAAATAAAAATCTTGGGTCCCGACACGGTTCTGTACGAACAAGACGGTTTTTTCTTTACATTCAGGAAAATTTTACCGGACGATATTGAGCTGTATCGTATGCTGACAGCAATCAGTAATTCTCATCTTGCAAGTGTCCGTGAGCTTGTTACCGACGAAAATGGCGATATATACGCCGTAACGGAATATATCCAAGGGTCGACTCTTGCCGACCTGCTTGAAAGTGGCACAATATTTACAGAGGAGGATGCGGTAAAAATTTGCATGGGAATTTGCGAAGGACTTTCGGAGCTTCACCGAAAAGAAATAATTCACCGTGACATAAATCCGAACAATATCATAATTGACCGTATGGGCAACAGTGTGATTATAGATTACGGAATAAGCAGGATGGAAAAAGTCGGAGCCGTTTCCGATACGGAAATTCTGGGTACGAGAGGCTACACCGCACCAGAGCAATTCGGCTTTATGCAGACAACGCCAGCAAGTGATGTGTATTCCGTCGGTGTACTGCTGAAACTTCTGCTATCTGCCGATAAAACGCATACAATTTCGGAAAAATACAAATCTGTGATTGAAAAATGTCTGTCCTTCAGTCCAGAAAAACGATACAAAAATGCATCAGAGCTTCTTGATGCTCTCAATGGACAAAATAAAAAACGCAAGGCTGTATCTGTTATTTCCGCAATAACGCAGATTTTTGTCGGGCTTATATATTTAGCTGTATTTGCCCTGATAACCGTTATCTGGTGGATGTATATTGATGATTCGTTTACTCTAGGAAGTGCCGTTTCTATTACAGGAACTTTAATTTTCGCATTCTGCATTCCTCCGATTTTATTTTTTCTCGGCTTTTCCCATTCATCGCCCATATATCACCGTTTTTCGGACAAAATACGCCATCTTTGTGCTGTTTTGCTGTCAATTTTAAGTCTCGTAATTGCTTTTACACTTTTCATTGCTATACCTTAAAATAAAATATAACAAGTGAGCTGGCAGTTCACCAATTTCTTTGAAAAAAGTATTATCCTATAATTGTAGGGAAAAATAATTCTACATCAAAGAAAGAAGGTTAATTTATGTTTTGCCCCAATTGTGGAAAAGAAATTGACGGGAAATTCTGCGGTAACTGCGGTTATGCTGTTCCTGAAAATGATTCCGCTTCAACTCAATCAGCAACAAACAACATCGCACCTCAAGTAATTGCAACACAGCCTCAGCCCACAGAGCAAAACTTCGATTCAAAGAAGAACATGCTTTGCAAATCCTGTGGTAAGGCTATTGCAAAAAATGCAAAAGCTTGTCCGTATTGTGGTGCGAAAAACAAGAAGCCCATATTCAAAAGAGTTTGGTTCTGGATTCTCATTGTCATCGTGTTTCTCTTTGGATTCCTTCTTTTCAGTGGTTCAGATACAACTACCACAAAGACGACTCAACAAACCACCAATCGCACTCCTGTTACAAATAATACAACGGAAGCTACACAGGCACAAACTGAGGCTAAATTAGATGTTGAATCACTTAAAGCTGCCTGCAAGTCCTATACTTTTACCGAAATAGCCAGAAATCCAAATGTCTATAAAGGTGAGTATGCTGTATTTGACGGCTCGGTGGAGCAGGTTGTTCAGGACGAAACCGATAGTAGTTACGGCGTATACAGAATTTGCGTTACAAACGATGATGATTGGTGGACTGATGCTATTTTGGTCGTTTATGAGGGAAGTTTTGAAGATGGTTCAAGACTTATAGAAGATGACGAGGTAAAGATGTACGGCATCCTTGATGGCACTTACACTTATGAAACGGTTATGGGCGACACAATGACTGTTCCAATGTTTAGGGCGTACTACATGGAGCGTATGAACTGATAAAGTTATTCCGCCAACGAAAAACTGCTACCGTGGTTATGTTTATACCGTTATTGAATAAACAAAATCTCCCGTGTTACATTCAATGTCATTAAGTTGATTTTCTGACATAAGATAAAAGAACATATCATCGTGGCTTATTTGCTCCGATGATGTGTTTTTTTGAAGGATTGATTCCGACTGTTCAATGAGTTAAGAGTCTTGTTACACAAAGGCACTAGGCAATAGGCATTAGGCATTAGACTCCGGAAATCGCAAGCGATTTAATTATAGATTTCGGCTTGGATGAATATTGTTTTATAGAACAAAAAAAGAGAGGCACTATGAAGTACCTCTAATGGTGCGAGAGACGGGACTTGAAAAGCAAGCTTTTCAAGCGATCTGATTTATAGCATTTTTTCTGCGAAAAAACGCAAAAGGGGTTCAAGTCCCTGGATAAATTTTCGTTTACTGAACAAAAAGAGAGGTACAATTATGTACCTCAATGGTGCGAGAGACGGGACTTGAACCCGTACGTGTAAACACACGCCCCTCAAACGTGCGCGTCTGCCTATTCCGCCACTCTCGCAGGTCGTCTCAACTGACTTGAACATATTACCACATTCTTTTTGTTTTGTCAAGAGTTTTTTTTATTTATTCTAAATTTTTTTTCTGACTTGACTTTACAAAGCCATTGTGATATACTTATACTAAGTAATTTTGGATTATTATCGGAAAGGAAGATTCATATGGGAAAGTACATTCTTGCGCTTGATCAGGGTACGACAAGTTCCCGAACGATTGTATTCAACAAGCAGGGTGAAATCGTATCGAAGGCGCAGTACGAATTTGAGCAGATTTATCCGCAGCCAGGCTGGGTTGAACATGACCCCATGGCAATTCTGAGAAGTCAGGTTCGTTCGCTTGCAGATTCGCTCATCGAGGGCGGTATTGAAGGCCGTGACATAATGGGTATCGGCGTTACGAATCAGCGTGAGACCACCATTCTCTGGGACAAAAAGACTGGCAGACCGATTTACAATGCAATCGTGTGGCAGTGCCGTCGTACAGCTGATGAGGCGGAGAAAATCAAGGCGGACAAGGAGCTGTCGGAGTACATTAAGCAGCACACTGGACTCATTGTTGACGCATATTTCTCGGCGACAAAAATCAAGTGGATTCTCGACCACGTTGAAGGCGCAAGAGCGATGGCTGAAAAGGGTCAGCTGCTTTTCGGAACGGTTGAGACCTGGCTTATTTGGAATCTCACCGGTGGAATTGCCCATGTTACTGACTACTCCAACGCAAGCCGTACAATGCTGTTTGATGTTGACAAGCTCTGCTGGGACGAATACCTCTGTGAGAAGCTTGACATACCAATGAGCATTCTGCCGAAGGTAGTGCCATCAAGCCATATTTACGGCTCGGTAGCTCCGGGTATTCCGGGTGTTGAGGCGCTTGCCGGCGTGCCGATTTGTGGCGCAGTTGGCGATCAGCCGGCGGCTCTGTTTGGTCAGGGCTGTTTCGAGCCAGGACAGGCGAAGAACACCTACGGCACGGGCTGTTTCCTTCTTATGAACACAGGCGACAAGAGGGTTGAGTCAAAGAACAACCTGGTCACAGGTGTGGCTTGGGGCATTGGCAGTGAGGTCACCTACGCAATAGAGGGCTCGGCGTTTAACGCAGGCTCCACAATTCAGTGGCTTCGTGACGAGTTAAAGCTCATCAAGAAGGCTCCGGAGTGCGACAAGCTGGCGGAGAGCGTGCCGGACGCAGGCGGAATTTATATGGTACCGGCATTCACTGGCCTTGGCGCTCCGTACTGGGATATGTACGCAAGAGGCTGTGTGGTTGGCATCACGAGAGGCACAAACAGGGCGCATCTCTGCCGAGCCGTTCTTGAAGGCATCGTGTATCAGATGACGGATTTGTTGGAGGCTATGAAGGCGGATTCTGGCATTGATTTGGCGGAGCTCCGTGTTGACGGTGGCGCATCGGTGTCCAACATCATGATGCAAATTCAGTGCAATATGATTCAGACGGCGGTGAATCGTCCGAAGGTGGTTGAAACCACGGCTCTGGGCGCTGCATATCTTGCAGGACTTGCCGTTGGATTCTGGGAGAATCTTGATGAAATAAAATCCATCCGTCAGGCGGACAAGATTTTCACGCCGGAAATCTCCATGGAGGAGAGAAATAAAGCATACGCCGGTTGGAAGAAGGCTATCACAAGAGCCAAGGACTGGGCGGAATAATTCTTAAAATCAAAGAAAAGGAGTGATAATAATGGCACAGGCAATGGTGAGCTTCAGCATTGATGAAGAATTGAAGCGAAACTATGAGATATTGTGCGGTAAGCTGGGCTTGACCGTATCAACTGCTTTGACTGGGTACATAGAGCAAATGCTCGAAAATGACAGCACTTCTTTGATGAATAATGCAGATCCGTTTTTCGGCGAAGGCAATCTTGAACAGCTCAACAAAAGCATTGAACAGATTAAATCTGGAAGATGTGTTGTAAAAACAATTGACGATTTGGAGCAAATACTGGATGAGTAAGTTTCAATTTTCCGAAGATGCCATGGAGGAATTGAGTTATTGGTCTCTGAACGATAAAAACGGCAAAAAAAATATTTGAGCTGTTAAAGGACATAGATCGCAATGGATATTCTGGCATAGGAAAGCCCGAGCCTCTCAAAGGGAATCTATTCGGATATTGGAGTCGACGGATCGATGAAAAAAATCGTATTGTCTATAAAATTGAAGATGAGTACATAGAAGTAATTCAGGTTAAAGGACATTACGATGACAAATAAAACAAGACCGCATTTTGAACATTTGTCCGATTGTGCGGTGTTGCATATACAATTTTATATTACCGAAAGGAAGTAATAACAATGCCTAAGATGAATCTTGACTGGGCAACTGCCCAAAGCTTCATTACCGACGCTTTCGTAGGTGTCGGCGTACCGAGAGAGGACGCTGAAATATGCACAGATGTTCTTCTCGAATCTGACAGACGCGGAATTGAATCCCACGGCTGTAACCGTTTCAAGCCGATATACATCGACAGAATCAACATCGGTATTCAGAATCCCGTAACCAACTTTGAGATTATCAAAGAGACCGAGACCACAGCGGTTGTTGATGGTCATGACGGTATGGGACAGGTAATCGGTTACAAGTCAATGAAGCTGGCAATCGAGAAGGCTAAGAAGTACGGCATGGGTATGGTAGTTGTCCGCAACTCCTGCCACTACGGTATCGCTGGCTACTATCCCACTATGGCTTGCAAGGAAGGTTGCATCGGTATCACTGGTACAAACGCAAGACCGTCAGTAGCTCCCACCTGGGGCGTCGAAGGAATGTTCGGTACAAACCCGCTTACAATTGGTATCCCGACAGATGAGCCCTTTGACTTCCTCATTGACTGCGCAACCTCCATCACTCAGAACGGTAAGGTTGAGTACTACGCAAGAATTGACGAGCCTGTACACGCTGGCACAATCGTTGGTATAGACGGTGAGCCCGTTGAAGGTGACGCAGGTGTGGCTCTCAAGAAAATCCGTAACGGCACGGCTGCCCTCACAACACTCGGCGGTATCGGAGAGGCTCTTGGCGGATACAAGGGCTACGGCTACGCAATGGTAGTTGAGCTTCTCTCCTCTGTGCTTCAGGACGGTAACTACGGCAAGGCTCTTGACGGTAAGGATGCCGAGGGCAAGGCTGTACCCTATCATCTGGGCCATTTCTTCATAGCAATCGACACAAACCATTTCCTTGGCGAAGACCTCTGCCGCAAGAAGGCAGGCGAAATCATTCGCACAGTCAGAGCCTCCAAAAAAGCACCTGGTGCAGACAGAATCTATTCCGCAGGCGAGAAGGAATACGATGTCTGGATGAGCCGCAAGGACACCGGTGTTCCTATTAACGAATCTGTTCAGGCTGAAATGAGCAAGGTAAAGGATGACCTGAAGCTGGATTACACATTCCCGTGGGAAAAATAAAGGTCAGATAGAAGATAGTACATTGCGTCAACAAAACGATAAATAGGGAACATCTTCTATCTCCTATCTCCTATCTACTGGCAACACAAATAACTTGAAATTTTAATAGAAGGTAAAGTTTTATGGACTACAGAAAAGAATCCCTCCGTCTGCATGGCGAATGGAAAGGTAAACTTGAAATAAAATCCCGCGCTGCGGTTGACTCAAAAGAGGCGCTCTCTCTGGCCTATACTCCCGGCGTTGCAGAGCCCTGTCTTGCAATTCAGGCGGATGTAAATAAGAGCTACGATCTCACTCGTCGCTGGAACACTGTTGCCGTTGTTACTGACGGTACTGCTGTTCTTGGCCTTGGTGACATCGGTCCTGAGGCAGGTATGCCCGTTATGGAGGGCAAATGCGTACTCTTCAAGGAGTTCGGCGGTGTGGATGCAATTCCCCTTTGCGTTCGTTCCAAGGATGTTGACGAAATCGTCAATGTTGTAAAGCTTCTTGCCGGTTCCTTTGGCGGCGTAAACCTTGAGGATATTTCCGCTCCCAGATGCTTCCAGATTGAGAAGAAGCTCAAGGAGTGCTGCGATATTCCGATTTTCCACGACGATCAGCACGGTACTGCCGTTATCACACTTGCAGGTCTCATCAACGCTCTCAAGGTTGTTGGCAAGAAGATTGAGGATGTTAAGATTGTCACCTCCGGCGCAGGCGCAGCTGGTATCGCAATCATCAAGCTCCTTATGAGCATGGGTCTCAAGAATGTTATTATGACAGACCGCACAGGCGCTATCTACAAGGGTCGTGAGGGTCTCAATCCCATCAAGGAAGAGATGGCTGAAATTACAAATCAGGCATGCGAAAAGGGCAAGCTTGCTGATGTAATCAAGGGCGCAGATGTATTCATCGGTGTATCTGCTCCTGGCACACTCACTCCCGATATGGTCAAGACAATGGCAAAGGATCCCATCATCTTCGCTTGCGCAAATCCCACTCCCGAGATTTTCCCGGATGAGGCAAAGGCAGCTGGCGCAGCGGTGGTTTCCACTGGTCGTTCTGACTTCCCGAATCAGGTCAACAACGTACTTGCGTTCCCGGGTATTTTCCGTGGCGCACTGGATGTAAGAGCCTCCGACATCAACGATAAGATGAAGGTTGCTGCGGCATACGCTCTTGCAGGACTTGTATCCGACGAGGAGCTTAACGCTGACTACATTCTTCCCGCAGCATTTGACCCGAGAGTCAAGGATGCGGTTGCGGCTGCGGTAGCAAAGGCAGCTGTTGACAGCGGAGTAGCAAGAATATAAAAAATAATACACAGACAGAGGAATATCCGTACAATGCGGATATTGCCTCATTACAAGGAGTTCGTTATGGCATACTTTTTACTTAAAATGCAATGGACAATGCAAATCATCAGAATGATTATTACCAAGGTTGCCGGCGAGGGCGGACTTCTGGATAATTTTGATTTGAGCAGCATAACCGGAGCATTGGGTGACTTCGACATCGGTAGCCTTTTAGGTGACTTCGATTTGGGTAGCATCACCGATACAATCGGCGGTTTGCTGGGTTAACAGGTGAATTTTATGGCAAGAGTATATAATTTTTCAGCAGGTCCGTCCATGCTTCCTCTTGAGGTTCTTGAGAAGGCAGCATCTGAGATGACAGATTACGAGGGTACAGGCGAATCCGTAGCCGAAATGTCCCACCGTTCAAAGGAATACGATGCAATTATAAAGGGTGCAGAGGCTCTCCTTCGTGAGCTTATGAATATCCCGGATAACTACAAGGTGCTTTTCCTCCAGGGTGGCGCATCATTGCAGTTTGCTTCCATTCCCATGAATTTTATGACAGGAAGTGGCAAGGCGGATTACATCGTTACCGGTCAATGGGGCAAGAAGGCATTCCAGGAGGCGCAGAAATACGGTGACGCCAAGTGCATCGCATCCTCTGCAGACAAGACATTCACCTATATTCCAAAGGTCACAAAGGACGACATCAGACCCGATGCGGACTATGTGTACTATTGTATGAACAATACAATCTATGGCACAAAGTTCCAGTACATCCCGGATACGGGCGATATTCCGATAATTGCCGACATTTCCTCCTGTTTCCTTTCAGAGCCGATTGATGTTACGAAGTTCGGTATGCTCTACGGCGGCGCACAGAAGAATGTGGCTCCCGCAGGTCTTGTTATCGCAATCATCCGTGAGGACCTTCTGGGCAAGGCAATGGACATCACGCCCACCATGTGTAATTACAAGATTATGGCGGACAACGACTCCCTCTACAACACACCTCCTTGCTATACAATTTATATGTGCAAGCTGGTGCTGGAATGGCTCAAAAAGCTGGGCGGTCTTGAAGCAATCAAGGCAATCAACGAAAAGAAGGCAAAAATGCTCTATGATTTCCTCGATTCATCCAAGATGTTCCACGGCACAGTTGTACCCGAGGACAGAAGTCTTATGAATGTTCCCTTTGTCACCGACAGCGAGGAGCTCAATGCAAAGTTTATCAAGGAAGCCAAGGAAGCTGGATTTATCAACCTCAAGGGTCACCGCACAGTCGGTGGTATGAGAGCATCCATCTACAACGCCATGCCTGTTGAAGGCGTGGAGAAGCTGGTTGCATTTATGAAGAAGTTCGAAGAGGACAACGCATAAAGGAGTAAATTTATGAAGCTCGGCGTATTTACCACATTACTTTCAAACCTCTCCTTTGAAGAGGCATGCAAATATTTTTCATCCATCGGAATTGAGATGGTGGAGGTTGGCGCAGCAGGCTATCCGGGAAATGCCCACGCAAATCCCGATGTAATGCTGAATGACCCTAAGGCTGTTCAAGATTTCAAGGACACCGTCGCCCGTTACAATCTCCAGGTATCCGCTCTTTCCTGCCACGGCAATCCTGTTCATCCCAACAAGGACATCGCTGCAAAGTTCGACAAGGGCATCAAGGACACCATTCTCCTTGCGGAAAAACTGGACATTCATCAGATAAACACCTTCTCCGGCTGCCCGGGTGACAGCGAGAACAGTAAGTATCCCAACTGGGTTACCTGCCCGTGGCCTGATGATTTTGGCACGATTCTCGACTGGCAGTGGAATGAAAAGCTCATTCCCTATTGGACAGATACCGTTAAGTTCGCAAAGGAACACGGCGTTGACAAGATAGCCTTCGAGCTTCATCCCGGATTTTGTGTGTATAACACAGAGTCCATGCTGAAAATCCGTGAGGCTGTAGGTCCTGAAATCGGCGCAAATCTTGATCCATCCCACCTTGTGTGGCAGGGTATGGATGTGGTTACCGTCATTCGTGCTCTGGGTGATGCAATTTTCCACTTCCACGCAAAGGACACAAAAATTGACGCTGCCAATACCGCCCGCACCGGCGTTCTGGATACAAAGTCCTACGGCGATGAGCTTCATAGAAGCTGGATTTTCCGTTCGGTAGGCTACGGCCACGATGAGCTTTGGTGGAAGGATGTTATTTCTGCGCTCCGTATGGTGGGCTACGATTACGCAATTTCCATCGAGCATGAGGACTCTCTCATGAGCCAGAAGGAAGGTCTGGAAAAGGCTGTCGCAACACTCAAAAACTGCCTTATCACTGAGAAGACCGGTGAGTCCTGGTGGTTCTGATATGATGAAATCTTCGCCGGATTGCCATACTTAGCGGTTCGGCGAATAATCCTAACTACTATATTCTAATGTCGGCTACATCTCAATTTTGCCATAAAGCAATCGATTAATTTCGAGTGAAAATATATGAAATTTGACAACATTGTGTTATTTGTTTGAAATTTTGTTAAAATCGAAAAAAACACTTGCAATTTGCTTTTTTATGTGGTAGTATGTAATTACAAAAAAGTCTTAGGAGATGTATCTTATGGATAAGCTTATCGAGATGTTCAAGAGCATCATTGAGTTTGTAAAGTATCTTATGCAGATATTCGGTTTTGCAACCGAGGAAGACACAGAAGTCGAATAATCATCGAGGAGAAATATTATGGATTTTGCAGAAGTAATGAGCGTTCTCAAGGCATTCTTTGAGGCTGTAGTTAAGATTGTTGCTGCTCTCTTTGACGGCAAGACAATAGCAGAGGTCGTTTCCGACCTTCAGAAATAATCAGTGAGGTAGAATCATGTCATCTTTGGGTTTTGATTTCAGCTTCGGCGAGGATAAGGCCGAAAAGACTGTTGGTATCATCGAGACTTTCTCGACATATCTTGCAAAGATTATCGAGATTATCAAGCAGCTCTTTGGTCTGCTCGATAAGGACGACGAAGCAGCTGAATAAGGTGTTTCTCAGCGGTGTGCTTGAGGCATACCGTTTTTATTCCGTTTAGATAGTGAGGTGTCAACAATGGATGTATTGCTTGACTACATTAAGCAATTATTCGAACTCTTCGAACAGCTTCTTGAGGCTCTCGGAATAGAGGTCGATTGGGATTCTCTTTGGAGTTCTCTCGGAATGGGTACAACTGAGGAAGAGGAAACCATTCCAGTGGAAGAATAATTATTGCAACAATTTGTTGTTTTTGTAAACAATAAAATTAATTGTCATTTGTACTTGCATTTTCCTGGAAAATGTGTTATAGTACATTTGACATTGAGTTGCAAGGAGGTATTAGTATGGAAAAGGTTATGGATTACATAACTAAGTTCTTTGCTATAATTATGGCCATCCTTGCACTGTTCGGATATGGCGAGAGCGATGATGCCGACGAAAAAACGGCAGAGTGATTACCGTTTCCGTGATTGATTTTCATTATTGAAAAGAGGTGCAACATTAATGGGTAACTTCAATTTTGAAGCTCTTATAGACTTCCTTAAGGGTCTTTTCGATCTTCTCAAGGGTCTTTTCGAAAAGCTTACAACAAAGACTACTGAAGAGACATCTGAAGCATAATGTGTAAAAGCTGGATTTAGTTTTTATTGTCCGGGCAATCGCTCGGGCATTTTTGTTTTACTAAAACTGGATATTTCCATAGAATGTATCTGGCATTCGGCATTTTCATAAAAAGAAAAAACACCGTCAAACGGTGTATTTTATGATAGGTAAACAGGATTAGACCGCACGAGTAACCTTGCCGGAACGAAGGCAGCGAGTGCAGACATGAATTCTCTTGGGAGTACCGTCAACGATAGCCTTAACCTTAACTACGTTGGGTTTCCATGTTCTGTTGGAACGTCTGTGAGAGTGGGAAACCTTGATACCGAAGGAAACACCCTTACCGCAAATATCACATTTAGCCATTTTGTTACACCTCCAGTTTGTACACACAGTAAGCATAATTAGCCACTGCAACTAAAACATAATACCATAAAAGCCGAAAAAAATCAAGTACTTTTTTTGAAAAATTTACTTTTTCTGCATTTTTATATATATTTTATAAGCATCACAATCCGTATCGGATAAAAATTATCAAAACTTATAAAAATTTACTCTTGAAATATTGGGATAAAGGTGGTATACTATAATAAATCAAATTAAGAGGTGTATTATGGCAAACAAGATTTATTGCAGAATTTATCAGAACGCATTCAAAATCGGCGTCAATTTTCTTCCCTGGAAGTTCCCGGAGATAGTCACAGGTGCTGGCTCGATTAAGAAGCTACCTGCTATCGTCAAGAAGGATGGCGTTGATAATGTCCTTATCGTCACTGATGCCGTACTCAATCAGAAGCTGGGTATGCTCAACTCTCTCTATGAAGGACTCGAAGCCCAGGGCGTTAAATATACCGTATACGACGGTGTTCAGCCCAATCCCACGATAGACAATATCGAGGAGGCGAGAGAGCTTTATCTCGCAAACGGTTGCAAGGGCTTTATCGCATTTGGCGGCGGCTCACCCATGGACTGCGCAAAGGCTACTGCGGCAAGAATTGTCAAGCCCAACAAGACCGTACCACAGCTCCGTGGTCAGCTGAAGGTCAACAAGAAAATTCCTCCGTTCTATGCTGTTCCCACAACCGCAGGTACAGGCTCCGAGACCACAATCGCAGCTGTTGTATCCAATCCCAAGACCCACGAAAAGAACGCAATCAACGATACACATCTTCTGCCGGCTTACGCTGTGCTTGACCCTGAGCTTACAACAGGTCTTCCGAAGCACATCACATCCACCACAGGTATGGATGCTCTCACCCACGCCGTAGAGGCATACATCGGTCACTCCAACACCAAGGATACCGAGGAACAGGCAAAGCAGGCAACTCTCCTCATCTTCCGTTACCTTAAAAAGGCATACGATGATGGTTCCAACATCGAGGCAAGAGAGAAGATGCTCCTTGCATCCCACCTTGCGGGTAAGGCATTCACAAGAGCCTATGTTGGATATGTTCACTCCATCGCACACAATCTTGGCGGAACCTACGGCACACCTCACGGTCTTGCAAACGCCGTTATCCTGCCCTATGTACTTGACTACTATGGCTCCACTGCATGGAAACGCCTGGCTGAGCTTGCTGATGTGGTAGGCATCAAGGCGGATGGTTCTGTTGAGGGCAAGGCAAAGGCTTTCATCGCCGAAATCAGAGCTATGAATGAGTATATGAACATTCCCAAGGGCTTCGACTTCATCCAGGAGAAGGACATTCCCACAATTGTGGAGAGAGCTCTCAAGGAAGGCAATCCGCTTTATCCGGTTCCCAGAATTATGAACGAAACCGACTGCGAGGCGGTCATCAGAAGCTTTATGATATAAGGCAGTAGTATTAAGCATTAGACGGTTACCGAAAAAATCCTGGTAACCGCCTATTTTGTATTCAAAAGTCATCCTTCACGCTTACGCTAAGTCATGCTAACGCAAAGTCTATACCGCACGCCCCTTGGGGGAGAGGGCCGCCAGGGATTGAGGCGGCGAGGGGGTCGAAAAGAAATAGGAAATGTTGACGAAATTTACTTTTTTCTAATGCGAGATTTATTCGTCGCAGAAAGTATAAGGCACTAGGCATTAGGCACTAGGGTTAAGGAAATCACTGCGTGATTTGATTATAGCGTCCGTTCCGTGGGTTTTATTCCAAATCGAGCGAAAGAACCCCCCTCGCCAGGCTCTTCGCCTGGCCCTCTCCCCCAAGGGGGCGTGCGATGCGCTACGGGACTTTGCGCCAGCAAGACTTCCCGTAGGGAGACTCTATTGTATTACCACATTCGCATCGCCCAGGATTTTCTGCAAGCCTTCCACGATTTCCGAGTCATCGGGTATTCGTATCCCGGTTCGTAGGTTGTACTGCTTCGTGTCGTTGAAGTAGAACATCACCGGGACTCTGCCGCCACTTTGCGGTAAAAGAACGGTGGCACTCTGATATTCCGGGGCGGACTGTGATGAAAAACGCAGGAATATGCCTTTTTTTGCGGCACGGAGCTTGGCTAAAATCTCCGGATTTTGCCGTTTGACCGGTGGCTCTTCCTCGGTTGAACTCTTTTTCAGGTAATCCGGTACGGTGTACTCTGGTGGAGGTGCCTGCATACTCTTTTCGAAACTCTCTGGCGAGGGCGCTTTCTCCACGCTCTCCATAACGATACTGGGTTGCTTGTCATCGCTGAGTGACAGCTTGCCACGGAGGATTACTATGCTATCCTCACGGAGAATATCCCCAAATTCCGTGTAGCCTTTCGGGAATACTACAACCTCGATTGAGCCGTAGGTGTCCTCCGCATTTATAAACGCCATGGTGGTGTCGTTCTTGGTGATTTTCTTCTTGACCGTCGCCAGCAGGCAAATCAGCAAAACCTTCTGCTCGTTTTTGTAGCCAGTTGGGTCGTTGAGAGAGGCGGCAAGGAGCTCGTCAATACGGGCGGCACGGTACTTCTGGCACATCTTTTCATATGCCTTGACCGGATGTCCGGATATATAAATACCGGTGGTCTGCTTTTCCAGAGAGAGTTTTTCTCTGTCGTCGATTTCCGGCATATCGGGTGGTGTAGGCTCGCTCTCCTCCGCAAGCTCGGGAGCCAGGTCGAAGAAGCCAATTTGACCTTCCACATTCTTCTTTTTGTCTGAATCCAGCCCGGAGATAATCTCGTCCAGCATCATCAGCATCTGACGGCGATTCCATCCAAGACCGTCAAAAACGCCTGCCTTGATGAAATTTTCCACGGCACGACGGTTGAACTCCTTGCCGTAGGTTCGTTTCATAAAATCGTAGAAGCTGTGGTAATTTCCGCCACTTTCTCTTTCGGAAATAATCAGGTCGATGAATGCCTCACCCACATTTTTGATTGCCAGAAGTCCAAAACGGATATTGCCGTTCACAACGCTGAACTTTTTCTCTGACTCATTTATGTTGGGCGGAAGTACCTGGACACCCAGGTTTGCGCATTCTGCGATATAGGGCACCATCTTGTCGGTGTTGGACAGGTTGATGGTCAGCATTGCCGCCATAAATTCGGCTGGATAGTGACATCTCAGCCAGGCAGTCTGAAAGGTTATGAAGGCGTAGGCTGCAGAGTGGGATTTGTTGAAGGCGTAGGATGCGAAGGCTGCCATATCGTCGAAAATTCCGTTTGCCGCCTCTTCGGATATGCCGTTTGCAAGGCATCCGCAACAGGGTGATGAGCCGTCGGAGCCATCGGAGCCGTAGAGGAAATACTTCTTCTGTGCCGCCAGAACATCCGCCTGTTTTTTCGCAACAGCACGGCGAACCATATCTGAGGCTCCCATTGAGTAGCCAGCAAGGTCACGGAATATCTGCATAACCTGTTCCTGATAGACGATTGTACCACAGGTAACATTCAAAATTGGTTCCAGCTGCGGACAACGATAGGCTATGGAGTCTGGATGTGAACGGTTGTCAAGGTAAGCCGGGATGAAATCCATGGGACCCGGTCGGTAAAGTGCGATGACGGCGATGATATCTTCCAGATTTTTTGGATGCATATTTATCATCAGGGAGCGTATTCCCGCAGATTCGCACTGAAATACTCCGTAGGTTCCTCCCTCGGATAGCATTTTGTAGGTCTCCTCGTCCTCAACGGGAACCTTGTTCACATCGAAATCCGGTATTCTCTTTCGAATCATTCTCTGGGCATCATTCAGCATGGTCAGAGTTTTCAATCCCAGGAAGTCCATTTTCAGAAGGCCGATTTTTTCAACCCAGCCCTTGTAGAACTGTGTGATGACCGAGCCGTTGGACAGCGCCAGCGGAACATAGGTCACAACTGGGTCACGGCAAATAACAACACCAGCGGCGTGCATACCGGTGTTTCTGGGCATACCTTCAATTCGGATTGAGGTGTCGATGAGTCGCTTTACATCCGGGTTTCCGTCGTAGAGCTTCTTCAAATCCTGGGATGAGTCCAAAGCCTTTTGGATGGTCATACCAAGCTCCTGGGGAATTTCTTTTGCCACGGCATTGACCGAGGAGTAGTCCATACCCAGAACTCGTCCAACATCACGAACAGCGCCCTTTGCAGCCATTGTGGAGAAGGTAGCTATCTGCGCCACATGGTCGTCGCCGTAACGCCGTTTGACATATTCGATGACCTCTCCTCGGCGTTCCTGACAGAAGTCAATATCAAAGTCGGGCATGGATACACGCTCTGGATTTAGAAAACGCTCGAAAATCAGGGCGTATTTCATGGGGTCGATGTCAGTAATTCCGCAGGTGTAGGCGGCAATTGAGCCGGCTCCCGAGCCTCTGCCCGGACCTACCGGGATGCCTACGCTCTTTGCGTAGTTGATGTAATCCCAAACGATGAGGAAGTAGTCAATGAAGCCCATCTGTTTGATGATACCAAGCTCGTAGTTGAGACGATCCATGTATTCCTGTGGATAGTTGTCGCCGTAGTTTTTCACCATTCCGGCGTAGCACATATCACGGAAATATTCGAAGTGATCTTGATTATTGGGAACATCGAAATGAGGCAGAATTGAGGCAGCGTGGAGGTCGTATTCCACATTGCACCGTTCTGCGATTTTGTTAGTATTGGTGACCGCCTCCGGATAATCCGGAAATAGAGCCGCCATCTCGTCGCCACTTTTGAGGTAGAATTCGTCTGCGCCGAAGTCAAGTCCTGTGTCCTCATCTATTGTGTGACCTGTCTGGATGCAGATGAGAATTTTCTGGATTTCCGCATCCTCTTTGTTTATGTAGTGGCTGTCATTTGTGACAACAAGCCCGATGCCAGTCTCCTTTGCAAGGCGGATGAGTCCCGGATTTGTACGCTTCTGAATGTCAAGTCCGTGATCCTGAATTTCGATGAAATAGTTGTCAGCACCGAAAACATCCCTGTACCAAAGAGCCGTCTGCTTTGCCTTTTCGTAGTCACCTGCATCGATGTATCTGGGCACCTCGCCGGCAACACAGGCAGAAAGGCAAATAATACCCTCGTGATACTGTTCAAGAAGGTCGTGATCCACACGGGGCTTTGTATAAAATCCCTCTGTCCAGGCGTCGGACACAATGCGGATGAGGTTCTTGTAGCCGATGTCGTTTTCTGCCAAAAGAATGAGGTGGTAACGCTCCTTATCGAAGGCGTGTACCTTGTCAAATCTTGTGCGTGGCGCAACATAGACCTCGCAGCCGATGATTGGCTTTATACCGGCATCCTTGCAGGCCACATAGAAGTCAATGCAGCCGTACATTACGCCGTGGTCCGTTATGGCAAGAGCAGTTTGTCCCAACTCCTTTGCACGCTTTGCGAGTTGCTTCAACTTGCTTGCGCCGTCAAGAAGCGAGTATTCGGTATGTACATGAAGATGTGTAAATTCGGTCATATGTAAAAATCTTTGATAATATAAAATATATGTGGGTAATAATTAGAAAGTATTAGGCACCAGGCGGTTACCGGGATATCACCTTTGCCGTTCCTAAAGAAAGAGTTTTGCTTGCAGGACTTTGAGTAAGCAGGACTTATCAAATCGAGCTTTTGGCTTTTACGCAATTCTGTATTGCAAAAATTATTGTGGGTACGGCGGCAACAATCACCGACACATTGGGCAAGGTGAGGACTTCTTTGTATTCGGCGTAATCCTTTGCACAGAAGAAATACACAATTGTCTGTATGATGAAAATTCCAGTAAAGGTCAGGATTGCAAATTTGGCATTTGAAACGCCGGACATATCAAATTTGTTCCGTACACCAATGAAAATCAGCAGTCCGACAACTGCAATACAGCTTACGATTATAACAGGAATCTGAAGCTTTGAGTCGTCAAAACGCTTGATGACAGGGTAGAGAATCATAAATCCGATTGCGAAGCCGTAACCTAAGAGATATGCAAAAATTTCACGGAATTTCGGCGGCAGGAAGTCTATCGTCAGCTCCTTTAAGCCGTTGGTGACGCCCAGCTTCAATACTGCGAAGGTGATAATTCCGCCTGCGATGAAGCCAGTGAAAAACTCCCAGCTGCTCCATGCTGGCACGAAGGCGGAAACATTGCCGTTTACTCCGCCGAAGAAGTAGAAGAACAAATCTGCAACAGTAATTCCAACCCCAAAGGCAAGGCAGGTGATGAGTGCAATGCGTGAACCCACCTTGTCCGCAAAAAGAAATCTATCGGCAAGTAGCACAACAACTGTTGCTATGGCTTTTGAAATATTGTTAATTTCGGCTATGTAATTTCGTCCGCCAGTGTAAGCCTTCGCCCATTTGCCGTCGTTGAAGAAATGTTCAAGACAAATTTTTCGCAGGTTTCCAGTTATGCCGTCCGCTGCGAGAGCTTCACGGAATGAGCTTTCGCTGACAGGTTGAATGAGCTTCACAAGTGAGTGGGAGACCGTTGCCTTGCACAGGTACATCACCCCGAAAAACAGGACGATGAGAGTCACATATTGGCGGATTTTCCAGGACGATGGAGAGAAAATATTGCCCATCAGTACCGCATACATGCCTGCCATTCCGAAGCCCAGAATCAGCATCATAATTATCGCCGAGGGCTTGGATACGCCGTAGATTACCGGGTCGTCTTTGTTGGAAATCAGCCCGTTAATCTGACCGTTGATTGTGCCCCATTCGGGAGTCGTGATGATGAATGCAATGGCGGTCACGATGATTTTCAGCGGAGTTGCCTTGGCGTTGTCACCGGTTATCATAACCAAAAACAGAGTGAACAGAAAGCCCACATTCATAACACCCACTTCACCGCCCCAGCCGTGGGAACCACGATAACGCCATAATGCGCCTACGAGCAACGCACCCAGAATCGACAGGAGAATAATTTGAATTGTGTTGTAGTTTTTTGAAATTGACATAAAAATCACCTTTGGATAGAAAATAGGGGATATTTAGCGGAGAACTTTTGGAAGGTAAAAGGCACTAGGCAGGGCATTAGGCATTAGGCGGTTACCGGGAGTTTGTTTCGGGAAGTTAGTCTTACCGTTCAGAGAGTTAAGAGTCTTGCTGACGAGGGGGGTCGGTAACCTCCTGAGGGGAATAACGCACGCCCCCCTTGGGGGAGAGGGCCAAGCTTTAGCTTGGCGAGGGGGGTTCTCAAAGCTCAAATTTTGGACGAAGCTCCCCAGCCGTTCGCACGCCCCCTGAAAGGGGGAGAGGGCCGCCAGGGATTGAGGCGGCGAGGGGGTCGAAAAGAAATAGGAAATAGGAAATGTTGACGAGATTTACTTTTTTCTAATGCGACCTTTATTCGTCGCAGAAAGTATAAGGCATTAGTAATGCGGTAATCGTAAGTGTCTTGATTGTAGTGTTCGCTACGAAGCTTGCCGACCCCCTCGCCAGCAAGCTGGCCCTCTCCCCCAAGGGGGCGTGCGTTATTCCGCTCCGATGGTTTATTCAGGGGGCGTGCGGTCGGCACTTACAGTCTCCAATAGCTATATCCAGCGTCCTCGTATTCTTTTCTATCCAGGATGCCCTTGATGTCCAGCAACACTTTTTTGCCATCGCCGAAGAAACCGTCCACATCCGCCATAGTGAGCTCTGAGAACTGATTATGAGCTACGGCGAGAATGACCGCATCCATATTTTTGATGTCGGAAATATCGCAGAATTCGATACCGTAAAGTCTCTTTGCCTCGTCAGCATCTGCCGCCGGGTCAGCCACCATTGGTTCGATACCGTACTCTCTCAGCTCGTTGACGATGTCGATAATTCTTGTGTTTCTTGTATCCGGGCAATTCTCCTTGAAAGTGAAGCCCAGTATGCCCACCTTTGCGTTTCTAACAGGCTTATCTGCGGCAATGAGGCTCTTGACTGCGTTCTCCGCAACATACTTGCCCATATCATCGTTTATGCGTCTGCCGGCGAGAATGACCTGGCTGTGATAGCCCATCATCTCAGCCTTGTAGGTGAGGTAATATGGGTCCACGCCGATGCAATGTCCGCCCACAAGACCGGGTCGGAAATTGAGGAAATTCCACTTTGTACCAGCAGCCTCCAGGACGCTCTTTGTATCAATTCCCATCTTGTTGAAGATGATGGAAAGCTCGTTCATAAAGGCGATATTGATGTCTCTCTGGGAGTTCTCGATGACCTTGGCAGCCTCGGCAACCTTGATGCAGGATGCTCTGTGAACTCCAGCCTCAACCACAAGCTCGTAGATTTTCGCCACAACATCCAATGTCACATCGTCCATACCGGAGACAATTTTGGTGATGGTTTCCAGTCTGTGAACCTTGTCGCCGGGATTGATTCTCTCAGGAGAGTAGCCGATTTTGAAGTCAACACCGCATTTAAGTCCGGATTCTCTTTCAAGAATAGGCACGCACACATCCTCGGTAACACCAGGATAGACCGTGGATTCAAAGACAACGATACTGCCCTTTGTCAGGTTTCTGCCGAGGATTTCGGATGCGCCTTCAACGGGAGTCAAATCGGGAGTGTGATCGTCGTTAACAGGAGTTGGAACTGCCACAATGTGGAACTTCGCCTCTTTCAGACGGCTTTCGTCAGCGGTAAATTCAACGGTTGTATTCTTTATCGCATCGTTGCCGACCTCGTTTGTCGGGTCAATTCCGTTTTTGTAAAGCTCAATTTTCTTTGCGTTCAGGTCGTAGCCAATGACCTTAATTTTCTTTGCAAAGGCGACGGCAATGGGCATTCCCACATAGCCAAGTCCCACAAGTGAAAGCTTTTCCTCACCGGAAAGTATTTTTTCATATAAATCAGTAAACATATCCGACTCCTATTAAAGTCCCATAATGCGAATTATCTCCGCATTGACCTTTTTTACATCGTATTTTTCTTCCGCAATTTTCCTGCCCTTTTCGCCCATTGGAGCCACCAGACCAGGATTTTCAATAAGCTTTTCCATAGCATGCGAGAGAGCCTTCCAGTCCTTCACCGGCACCAGAATACCGTTTTCACCGTCGGTAACTGTTTCACGGCAGCCGGGAGCATCTGTCGTAATGACAGCTCTTCCACAGCTCATGGCCTCCAACACCGTCTTAGGCGTGCCTTCGTGGTATGAGGGCAGTACGAAAACGGAGCAGTCAGCAAGATAGGGTCTCACATTTCTTTGCTCGCCGAAATATTCCACCGAGCCGTCGTCGATATAGCTTTGAAGCTCATCCTTCGTTATAGCCGATGGATTGGTATCAAAGGGTCCTACAAGCATACATTTCACATCGGGATATTTTTTATGTATTTCTCTCGCTGCGTCCAGATATTCACCTACGCCTTTGTCACGGATGAGTCTGGAAATGCAAAGGAAGGCAGTTTTTTCCGGGAGAGGAGTTACAGCAAATCGCTCTGTATCCACTCCGGAGCCATTTATAATTTCGCATTTTTCCGACTTTACCAGCTTGTTTTCCAGGAAGAAGGCAAGGTTGTCCTTATTTTGGAGCATAACCTTTTTGGCGAATTTCAACGAAGCCCTGTACTCTGTCATCATCAGCTTTTTGACGATTCCACCCTCTGCCATAAGCACGGAGCCCACGCCTGCGATGAGCGGATAGAACTCCTTAATTCCACAGAGTCTTGCACCGATTGCACCGTAGATAACGGTCTTTGCCTGGTATGCGAAGATGCTCTGAGGTCTCTCCTCACGCAGAAGTCCTATAATGCTTATGAGAGTTTTTATGTCGTTCAGAGGATTTGTGCCGTTCCGTGACACATCAATTTGTCTGTATTTCACACCCAGAGATGAGAAGGCTTGACTCCAATCCTTTTCCGGGAGCTGACCTGCGGCGGTGACCTGGTAACCCAGATTCATAAATTCCTTCATCATATCCTGTCTGAACCAGAACAATGACTGGGTATGGCTGGACAATACCAAAACCTTTTTATTTTGATTTTTCAAGAGCGCCTGTACCTCCTTCAACAACGCCATCCTGCTTGAGGACGCTGAACACAGTTCCGAAGAAGCATTTCACATCGAAGGCAAAGGAGAAATTCTTAACATACTCGCCGTCGAGTCTTGCCTTTTCTTCGATTTCGATTTCATCTCTGCCGTTGATTTGTGCCCAGCCGGTAAGTCCAGGCATCACGGAGTTTGCATCGTACTTATCTCTCTCCTCTATGAGGTCAAACTGATTCCACAATGCAGGTCTTGGTCCGATAATACTCATATTTCCCACGAGAATGTCCCAAATCTGAGGCAGTTCGTCAAGGCTGGTCTTACGAAGGATTTTGCCCACTCTTGTTATGTACTGTTCAGGATTTTCGAGAAGGTGAGTTGGGGTATCGTGAGGTGTGGACATCTTCATACTTCTGAACTTATGAAGAGGAAATTCCTTTTTGTCCTTGCCGATTCGTCTTTGAGTGAAGAACACAGGACCGGGATCGTCAATTTTAATGGCAAGTGAGATGAGGAGGAACGCCGGAGACAGGAGTATCATTCCTAAAAATGACAATAGCCAGTCGATAAATCTCTTATAATATTTTTTATACATCTTAATTATTCTCCGCAGGCTTGTATGTCACGACGGATTCACGAACCATAGCTCTGATTTTGTCCTCACGGTTGGAGTAGGCAGCATCCATCAGATGTTTAAGATTTTCACAGAATTTGTCCTCATCAAAGGGTATGGGATTGCCGATATGGATGAGCTTGTTTTCGGTCTTGCGGAGACCTTCCTCAGCCATAAGCTTCTCCTCAAAGAGCTTTTCTCCGGGACGAAGACCGCTGTACTCGATTTTGATATCCACATCCGGCTTAAGTCCGGACAGCTTGATGAGATTTCTTGCCAGGGTGTCGATTTTAACGGGTGAGCCCATATCCAGTACGAAGATTTCTCCGCCCTTTGCGTATGTGCCAGCAAGGAGCACAAGGGATACCGCCTCAGGGATGGTCATAAAGTAGCGGATAATGTCGGGATGCGTAACCGTCACAGGACCGCCTTCTGCAATCTGTCTTTTGAACACAGGAACTACGGAGCCATTAGACCCAAGAACATTACCAAAACGCACAGCCACAAATTCCGTGGACACATTTTGCGGAATCGTAATATTCTCATCCCTCTTCATTTCGTGGGTGAAGAGCTTTGTAAGACTTGCTGTATCGCCGGACTTCACCTTGCGGTCGAAGGTCTGTACAACCATTTCACAGAGCCTTTTGCTGGCGCCCATAATGTTGGTGGGATTTACCGCCTTGTCCGTGGAGATGAGTACAAACCGCTTGCAACCGTTCACCATGGCGGCATAGGCTGTCTTATAGGTGCCTAAAACGTTGTTCTTTATGGATTCGCAAGGGCTGTCCTCCATAAGCGGAACATGCTTGTGGGCAGCGGCGTGATAGACCACATCGGGACGATATTTGGAAAAGACGTAGTCAAGTCTTGCGGTATCTCTCACCGAGCCGATAAGAGTGATGAGGTTAAGCTCCGGATATTTTTTCTTTAATTCAAGCTGAATATCGTATGCGTTATTTTCGTAGATGTCGAATATAATCAGGGCTGCGGGATTGTGACTTGCAATCTGACGGCAAAGCTCGCTACCTATTGAGCCGCCACCTCCAGTGACCAGGATTTTCTTGCCCTGGATAAATTCGGCAATGCCCTCAAGCTGAGGCTTCACAGGTTCTCTGCCCAGAAGGTCCTCAATGGACACATCCCTCAAAGCCGCCGTAGTGATTTCGCCGGAGAAGGAAAGATACATTGAAGGAAGGTTTTTAATGCGACAGTCGGTTTCGGTGCATATCGCCATAATCTGACGCTTTGCCTCCTCGTTCGCCGATGGAATTGCCACATAAATCTTGTCGATGCCGTACTTTTTTGTGGCAAGCAAAATGTCATCTCTGCCGCCAACAACGGGTACTCCTTCTATAAATTTTCCCCATTTATGCTTGTCGTCGTCAATTATACAGCAGATTCTTTCGTTGATAACGGTTTCTCTCTGCATTGCCCGAATGATGAGCATACCAGCCTCACCACCGCCAACCAGCATAACTCTCTCAACATAGTCGTCAGAGCGATTGTGCTTTTTCATTCCGTTCTCGGTGTAGATAAATCTGCTGGCAAGCCTGACAAGGAGGATGGCAAAAAGCTGGAGCGCATATCCGAAGGCATAGTAGCTCAATGGCATTCTATTGCTGTAGAATTCGTTCCATTTTACACGGATGTAGACAGTTATCACAACGCTGTATATGAGGGATGCAACGGTTGAGCCCATAAATGCCCTGACGCACTCCTTGAATCCGGCATATTTCCACACGCTGTGGTACATTTTGAAAAGGTAGAATACAACGATAATGATGATGGAATAAACGGGAACAAGCTCAAGGAAGGACCGCCAATATGCCTTATAAATATAATGTAAATGGCCCTCGTATCTGAGAAAGAGTACGAAAAAATATGATGCGTTTGCGGCGATAATGTCGTATAGCATCATCATCGCAACACTCGCCGAATGTAGCGGATTATATCGAAGAATATTTTGTTCTTTCTTCATTTCATCTAACCTTATTCATACTTCCGTCGGGATTGATTCTGTAAACTCTGTCGCAGTATTCGAGCATACTTCTGCGGTGAGTAGTGAGAATTCTTATTCCTGTTGGATTTTCTTTCATTATATTTTTCAAAACCATGGCTTCCGTATCGTGGTCGAGAGCCGAGGTTGCCTCGTCCATAATGAGAATGGGCGTCTTTTTCACCAGAGACCTTGCAATGGCAATTCTCTGTGCCTGCCCGGCGGAGAGCCTGCCACCCTTTTCGCCGATGTCGTAATCAGTCTTTTCGGGAAGATTATCTATGAAGTCCCACATTCCGGCATTGCGCAGAGCCTCCTCAAGCTCCTCATCCGATGCGCCGAGCCTGACGATACGGAGATTTTCCGCAACGGAGCCAGAGAACATACAGACCTCCTGTGGCACATATGAGATAAACCGTCTTGTGCTGTCGGAGATGTCCAGAATATCGCCGTCGGAACCCTTTATATATATCCGTCCGCTTACGGGATTTACAAGTCCCAGAAGAAGCTTGAGTAGAGTTGTCTTGCCTTCACCCGAAGGTCCGATTATGCCGATTGTCTCACCAGGTGATGCCGAAAAACTAATATCTTCCAGCACCATATCCGTGCTGTCACGGTAGGCGAAGGACACATCCTCCACGAAAAGCTCCACACCTGTGTCGGCGTTGCTTTTAAGAAATTCCAGAGCCTTTTCCCGGTCGGCGTCGTCCTCCTGCCTGTATTCGCAAATCTCCATTATACGGCCTGCGCTTGTGGCAATGGTGATGGACTGTGGCACAAGCCCGGCAACAGAGGAAAAGGAGCTACTGAGTCCTGAGCCAAGCTGCAAAAACAGGGTCATTGTGCCGTAGGTGATGAGACCTTGCCAGAGGCGATACACACCCCAGCCGTAGCACAGGTATGACACGCCCAATCCCACAATGGACAGACCCAGAGAAATCATTATGGAGAACTTCTGATATCTGAGACTGACTCCTCTGTATTCATCCAGCACGCCACGGAAATTGTTTATGTACTGTTTGGAAAGTCCGAAGGATTTTATAACAAGGATGTTCCGGAAGGACTCCTCTGAATAGGACAGAACCTTGCCGTTGAGTTCCCTGCTTTCCTTATTGTATTTACGCATTGTCCGCATAAGATACTTTGAAATGAGGAACATAAACGGTGCGCTCAAAAGGGAGAACAGAGCCATTATTTTGTCGTAGTACAGCACGATGGCAAGAGCGCCGAAGAATTGAATAAATTTTGTAAACACCGAGGGAATGAAGTTGATAACTCCGCCTGCGACGGTGGAAACATCGCCCTCAATACGGTTGATAAGCTCTCCGGATTTGAAGTTGTGAATTTCCTCCCATTCTGCATTGAGAATGTTGGAGAAGATTTCCGCCCGGATTTCGTTATGAACTCTCGTTCCCACAATGGATGTGGTATAGGATGCTAAAGAACCGAACAGAAGCTCGAACACAGCCATTCCTATGGTGAGAATTGCGTAAACCGGAAGCCTGCTACCGTCCTGGGACACCACAGCGTCTATGAGATATTTAGTTGTGACAGAGGCGCCCAGGGACATTAATGTGCCCACGACTCCAAGGATGATATACAGCAGGATGATGAGCTTATATCGACGGACATACCGGAATATCCACTTCCATTCCCGGAGCATACTAACAAGGCTATCCCGGGACAGTTTATTTTTATCCATTATCCGATTTCTTTTCTTTTAAGGATTTTTTTCCGCTCTTCTTGTCGGATTTTTCGGATTTGTTCCGTTTCTTAAAATATGTTTTGTGGTGGGACTTGCTTTCGCCGTAGCCATACTTACTGCCGTAGCCGTAACCATAGCCATAGCCGTATTTCGAGTAGTACTTGTAGTGTGAGTATCTGGCGTAGCCATAGCCGTAGTCGTTACCGTAGCCTGCAAGACCGGACTGAGCTCCGTTAAGTACACCGCCGAGGATTTTGATGTCTGTACTTATAAGAAGGTCAATAGCGCCGAGAATTTTGTTTGTACGCACCGTATCCTGAAGCATAACATAGGCAAGCACATCGCAGACCTGGGCAATGGTGATACTGTCTGAAACAAGTCCGCAGGGAGGCGTATCCACTACGATGTAGTCGTACTTTGAACGCATCTCCTTCATTAAGCCACGCAGGTACTGGACATTCATAATTTTCCAGTAGCTTCCGGAATTTACATTGAAGTTGAGATAGGAAATTCCCAGGTCGATTTTTTCATCGATTTCGTAGAATGAGGCATCAGGGATTTCGATTTTATCATCATCGTCAAAATCATCCTCAACTACCTTCCTTCTAATGCCCAGCATTTCCGAAACACTGGGGTTACGCAGGTCGCAGTCGACGACCAGAACACTGCATCCGTCATCCGCAAGAGCTGCTGCGATGTTGACCGCAATTGTAGTCTTGCCCTCGCCCGGAGCAGTACTGGTGACCATTATGACCTTCTCATTCTCCGCAAGCTGGTTGCGAAGAGAGTTTTTCATAATACGAACTGCCTCAAGGAAGCCGTTGCCTATCTTATCGTTCTTGATGTGGATGGATTTGTCAAAATCCTGCTTCTTGTATTTTTTGAAGGTGACCTCGGGAACTGTTCCCAGAACGCTGAGCTTCAGCTCGCTACGGATGTCCTCCTTGGTCTTGATTGTTTTTCTGAATATGGCATAAATCGCAATCCAGACAACACCCAAGAAAATTCCGATTACCATGCCCTTACTAATGGAATTGTAGGAAAATGAGTTTATGGGCTCTGTGGGAACCTGTGGCTCGGTAATGACTGTGAGCTTCACATTGCCCACCAGGAATTTCGCCGCATTGGGATAGTTTTCCATGGCGGACATAAGCACGTCATAGGTAAGCTGGGCATCTGCGCCGGTGGAGGTCAGGGTGAACATATTGGTTTGTGACACAACACTTGCAGTGAGAGATGCCGGCACATAGGACATATTCAAATCCTCGCATATTGCCTCGGTGAGAATGTTGCTGGACAGAATATACGGGAAGGTGTCCTCAAGCTGGGATGCGGTGGCGTTGTCATAGGCGTAGGAATATGAGGGAAGTCCTTCGCCAGTGAGAGAGCGTGCCTGGGTATTTACGGTGAAGGTGGCGGATACGGAGTATATTTTGTGATAGCTCCGATAGTCCCTGTAGTAGAAGGCTCCGCCGCCAAGCAAACCCAGAATTACCACAAGCCACCAGAATTTGATTATGCCTTTCCAAATGTCGGAAAATCTTACAGTGATTTTCTTCGGACTCGTCTCGGATTGGCTAATTTTCAGTTCTTCATCATTCATGTGCTGCCTCCGGACTTGTCTTTATTGTTGAGAGAGCGAAGACTTGTGCCGTCCATTGCATTTGTTTCTGCATTTTCAGGCATAACGGTGATAATCTCACCGCTTTCGTCAACGCCATAATAGGAATAATTTTTGTTGGTGTCGAACTTTGGCGAATTATCTTCGTAGCCTCTGTCCGCATCGGAATGTGAATACGCAGAATACTTGCTATACTTGGAGTAATTACTGTATTTTGAGTATTTTGAGTATTTTGAGTATTTGTTGTATTTGTCGTATTTATTGTATTTTGAGTACTTGTTGTACCTGTCGTATCTTCCATAACCGCCGTGGTACCTGCCCACACCGGAGTAGCCGGACTCGTCCGTACCGAACTGATAGAACAGGGAGAACTCATCATAGGCATCGTTGAGAATACATCCGCATACATTGGCGCCGGCATTTTGAAGTGTGAGAAGAGTGTCGTTGATTACGGGTACGGCAACGGTGTCAGTACGAACCACATGGATGGTTGCATCGCAGAGCTTTACGATACCGGAAACCGTGGAATCAATGGCTGCGGGAAGTGTGTCGATGATGACGAAATCCTCTTTTTCACGAAGGAAGTCCAGAGTGTCACGGATTGCGCCGGAACGGAACCATGCCTGATAATCCTTATGTGGTCTGGTGTTGAGGAGGAGCAGAAGAGGTAGCTTTCTGTACTGTCTGAATTTGAATGAGCGACGCGGAACCTTGCCGGAGAGCATATTGCCCAGCTCACTTTCATGCTCGTACTTCACGCCGAAGAGCTTGTAGAGAGCAGGCTTTTTCACGTCCATATCAACAAGAGCCACCTTCTTACCACGATTTGCAAGGGCAACGGCTATGTTGGCTGCCACGGTACTCTTACCCTCGTTTTCGCCAACGCCGGTGATACAGAAAATCTTCATACCCTTTGTACGGCTCATATACTCCATCTTGGCGCAGATTTTATTGAAGCTCTCGGAAAATCTCAGGCTTATGAAGGCACTCTCCGACAGCAGCAAGCCCTTTTTCTGCCTCTTCAGAATTTCTCTGAGAGTGAAGTGCTTTTTTTCGTGGGGAATAACTCCCAGGAGCTTAGCGTCGATTTTTGCATTGAAGGTCTTTTCGTCCTTGACCGTATTTTTAAGTATGGACAGAGCGACAATTACGGCAACACAACCGACAAAGGCTATGATTGCGCTTTTAAAAAGGCTGGATGGCGTCATCTCGTTGGATGGCGATTTGGATATTGCCGGCATTTTGAGAACACTGACTGCGCCGTTACTGAACAGGGATTTGGTAAGCTTGGGATAGACCTTGATAATAGCGCAAAGCTCTTTGTATGCGGTAACGGGATTTGTGGCTGTGACGGACAGCTCCATAATGTTGGTACCGGCGTTGACCGATGCCTCGATTTCACCGTCAAAGGAGTCCATATCAAGATATTCCGCCGCCTTCTGCTTCATTGAGGGCTGAACGAAAACCTGGGCGTAAATATTTGCGATTTCTATGGACTGAATGAGGTTCGCAGAGCCGTTGGATGTGCCGGATGCGTTGTTAACTATAACGGAGGCATAGCTTGTATATTTGGGATCATACACCTCGTTGTTCATTATGTATGTTCCCATCATAGCCATAAACACAACACAGATGATGATTGAAACATTTCGCCATAAATCACGAACTATGCTGTGCCACTCGATGGAAAATTTCATATTATTCATCGGCGATACTCCTTATTCAACCACAACTATCATGGCGGTGTGGCAGAGAATGGTTTTTTCCTGTGCGGTTGCTGTTGTTTCGGCGGTGCTTTCCTCTTCAGGCTCGTTGTAGATGTAATAATCCACCGAATACACACCCGTAACTCCTGGCTCGTAGTCAGTTTCGATTTCAACATCGAACTTGGCATCAACACCCTCTGCATCTACGGTTTCCTTGATGAACTTCGTCCAATCCGGTACGGTAGCTGAATCCTTCGACATGTAGAGAATGTATTTGTTCAGAACAATTTCAGGACCGTTCTTAGCCTGCTTTTCCACGATAATCGGAAGTGTGATGGTGACGCTTTCGCCCTTGGAATTCATTACCGACGCTTCAACGGAAAACTCGCCCTCTGTATCCTCCTCAAAGTCCGGAGAATAGATGATGACGTTCTGGGAAATGTCGCCGTCAAGACAGTCCTCCGCACCGATGATACCCACCATGTCGAACTTGTCGTAAATCGAAAATACAAGAGAGCGTGTCATAGTGAACTTCGGCGAAGTGTAGTCGTTGTAAAGAATGGTCCTTATGGCGGTGGATACATGGTTGTCCGCATCGCATACGGCAATACTCACCTTGCAGGTGCCGTCAGATGAAAACTTGGAGATTGACTCGATAATAAGGTCGTCGGTAATATCGCCGTCCTTCTTGTCGTAGGCTGTGACGCCCTCTAAAATGTCCTCATCCCTGGCATTAACCGACACCTCGAACACTCCGTCCGGTACGGTAATGACTGGTATGGTCTTGTCCTTCAGAAAATTTACTTTTATGTATGAAATAGCAAAGAGTACGGTAACTATTCCCGTCACCGCAAAGACTACTATCTTGATAAGCTTGTTAATCATTTCTTCGTCCTGTTAAATATTATATTTATTTAAATATAACATATTATTGCCAGTCTGTCAAGTATGTATCAAAAAATTCTACATTTTCTCTAAATTTAAACGGAAATTTCATTTTATAATTAGATGGCATTAATCGCACGCCCCATAATAAACTGGCGGAGCGAAATAACGCACGCCCCTTGATAAACTGGCGGAGCGGATTAACCGCACGCCCCTTGATAAACTGGCGGAGCGGATTAACCGCACGCCCCCTTGGGGGAGAGGGCCAACGAATGTTGGCGTGGGGGGTTTCTTCCTTCAAATCCCTGAATAAACTCTCGTAACCCACCGCACGCCCCTTGATAAACTGGCGTAGCGAATTATCGCACGCCCCCTGAAAGGGGGAGAGGGCCAGCTTGCTGGCGAGGGGGTCGGCAACCAGCGTAGCGCAATAACGCACGCCCCCTTGGGGGAGAGGGCCATTCGTAGAATGGCGAGGGGGGTTTCTTCCTTCAAATCTCTGAATAAACTCCAATAACCCATCGCACGCCCCCTGAAAGGGGGAGAGGGCCAGCTTGCTGGCGAGGGGG
>R07__coassemble_117_pt1 | contig 35029 bp, 28 predicted proteins | sample R07__metabat2_low_PE_009 | metagenome-assembled genome bin R07 | reverse complement strand
CTAGTGCCTAATGCCTTATTCTACTTGCGACGAATAAAGCTCGCACCAAATTATCTCGCATCGGGCAATATATAATCAAATCGAAAAAAAGGCAGATGCCATGCCCTGCCTTACAACTGAACGAATAAACTTGCCTTCCGGAAAAACTCCCGGCAACCGACTAATGCATACCACCTAATATCTTTTCCGGCTTTGCCATAAGCAATTTATTTCTGCTGCCGTACCAGATAATTTCCTTGGCATATCTGCCCATATCATCTATTCCGCAATACTCAAAATGGTAATCCGTAGGCTCATTTTTAAGTTCTACCCTGTTACCGCTGAGTATACCTTCAAAATAGTCATACCAGTTATGGGAGAAGTGTACATCGGCGGATGTTCTGTGCATAAGGTTCATCCTTGCCTTCTGGAAGTTAAATACATCCTGGCACATTTCGGCATCTGGAATAATCGATTTCAGATAGCCCTCCGCCTCGGCGTAGAATTTATCCGCATCCCTGACCGTATAGAGGAGCAGAAGTGAGTCGTAGGTCCATGTACCGCATCCCCAGTCCTGATCGAAAATCGAAACATCTGTGGAGCCAAGAGACACATCCCTGGGGAACATACCAAAATTGGCATCCACGCAGAGAGTGAATTTGGACTTGTGATATGCAAGGTACTCAACATCCTTCTTTGCCTTTTCAAGAGAGAATTGGCGAATGGGATTGTCATGCTCGCACCAGTCGCAGTAATTGCTTTGATTTTCTTCTCAAAATACAGATACATGGCGAAGCATTGAAGCAGTCCCTGATTATGGAAGGTTCTGACGAATATGGACAGAATATTGCACATAATCCAGTTTTCCTGCGGTATAGGGAAAATATATGCTATCGCCGTATTGAGAATTAGGCTGAACCATATAAATTTTTTTCATTTGATTGCCTCAATATTTTCCTTTATTAAACTTATGCTTAAAGTCCGTTGCGATAATCTGCAGTTTTTGACAAAGCCGAGCCCTGCGGTGTTGGTATATTGTTTGTCACAACAAGACAGACCAGCCATATATTCAGCAGAACAAATGGTATGGCAAAAAACAGAAGCTTGTTTTTCTTTTCTCTATTCATAAGGTTCAAGACACCTTTTTCCCAATTTATCGTTATATTATAACATTTCAAACTTATTTTGTCAAGAGTAAAGAATATTTTAATTTCTACTTGTATTTTTTCGAAATATGTGGTATAGTGGGTATAATCAATAATTTAAGGAGCAGCAAAATGAAGGTTACAAAAGCAGTAATTCCGGCGGCGGGTTTGGGTACCCGTGTCCTTCCTGCGTCAAAATCCGTACCGAAGGAAATGCTCAACATCGTTGACAAGCCGGCTATTCAATATCTCGTTGAAGAGGCAGCCGCATCGGGCATTACGGATATTCTTATCATTACAAACCGTGGCAAAGGCATAATTGAGGATCATTTCGACTACTCCTTTGAGCTTGAATCAAATCTCATAAAAAATCCCTCAAAAAAGGCTATTTATGACCAGGTTCACTCCGTTGCCGACAAGGCGAATATCTACTATATCCGTCAGAAGGAAACTCAAGGGTTGGCTCACGCAATATTGAAGGCTGAGGCATTTGTGGGCAACGAGCCCTTTGCAGTTCTCTACGGTGACGATGTAATCATCAACGACGAATATCCCGTAACACGCCAGCTCATCGACGCTTTTGAAAAGTATGGCAAGCCCTGTGTAGGTGTCAACGAGTGTTCAAGAGAGAATGTGAAAAAGTACTGTTCCCTTGATGTAACTCCGGTTGAGGGCAGAGTTTACGGTGTTAATCGTATTATCGAAAAGCCCACTGATGATGAGATTATGTCCCTTTTCGCAATTCTGGGCAGAAATGTTCTCACTCCAGACATCTTCGACAAAATCAGAGCTACTCCCGTTAATGCAAAGGGTGGCGAGGTTTATCTTACGGATACATTCAGCGAAATGGGTAAAAACGGCAATCTCAACTGCGTAAACTTCGAGGGCAAACGCTACGATATGGGCGATAAATTCGGCATTATGGAGGCTAATGTTGAACTGGCGCTTAAGCATCCGGAAATCGGAGATAAATTCAAGGAATACATAAAAGAAATCGCAAAAGGACTTTAATGATATGAGCAATATATGGCACAATATGAATCCAAAAAGGATATCCGCCGATGATTTTATTGCGGTTATTGAAATTCCCAAGGGTTCAAAAAACAAGTACGAGCTTGACAAGGAAACGGGACTTATCATCCTGGACAGAATACTTCACACATCTACTCACTACCCGGCTAACTACGGATTTATTCCACGGACCTACGGCGACGACGGCGACCCGCTGGATGTTCTGGTACTTTGCTCCGAGTCTCTTGAACCGTTAACCATGGTCAGATGCTACCCGATAGGCGTTATCACCATGCTGGACTGTGGCAAGGTGGACGAAAAAATCATCGCAATTCCCTTTAACGACCCAAACTACAACACCTACAAGGACATTACCGATTTGCCGGAGCATATCTTTGATGAGATGACCCATTTCTTCACCGTTTACAAGACCTTAGAGGGCAAGGATACCGTTGTGGACGAGGCGACCAACCGTGAAAATGCTGTGGCAGTCATCAACAAGTGTATCGACCATTACATCGAATGTTTCTGTAAATAAGGCAAAGCTAATGTGAGTAGCAAGAGAGCACATTATAAGTACATTCTCTCGGCAATATTACATTCCACGAATGAAATCCTGTTTTTGAAACGGGATTTTTTTATGAATAATCTGCAAAATCTTGTAAAAAGGCTTGATTTTTGAAAAAAATTGTTGTATAATGAAATCTAAATTATTTTGGGGGTGTATTTATGGATAATGGAAAGACCGCAAAATTTTCAATCAGCGATACTAAAACTGGCATTCAGAAGCTCCAGCTTGCCAAGGTCTACGATGCGCTCAAAGCAAAGGGCTACAACCCGGCAGAGCAGATAGTCGGATTTTTACTCACGGAGGATCCTGCCTATATTACCGCATATAACGATGCAAGAAATATTATGTGCAGTATTGACCGCTACGAGCTACTTCTCAATATGTTCAACGAATACTTACAAATAAAATAAGGAGAAAAATTATGTCAACTGAAAATTATCTTACCTACAAGAACCGTCCGCTTGTGCGTTCCGGCGATACTCTTTACTATGGTTTTCCCTATAATCCTTATGTTGTGATTATTAACATCGTAAGTAAAAAACAAGTCGGCTCATTGGATGTGGCAGACAAGGTGTCGGTTCAGCTTTTTAATACAGATCCAACAGTCAGACCTCGTGATAAAATAAAAAACAGCGCAATCCAGTTCGGTCTCACCCAGGCTCTGGATGTGGCGACGATTTGGCTTTCAAGAGAAGGCTTCTAAGCTGTATAACAAACAAATGTCCCGATAATCCGGGGCATTTTTGTTGTCTGAAGTATTATTTAATAATCCGAGCATAGCAGGAAGTCAGCAATATGCATTGTCTTAATACCGGTATAATTTCCACCCGAAAGCTCATCAGTTCTGAGTACATATTTGGAATAATTATCCGCAATAGATAGCAGGTTGCCGTATTCACGCTTTCTGGTTTCCTCTGAGGTTATTTTCTCGGAAATTTGGATATAGAGCTTTTCCTCATTGCGTGTCGCAACAAAATCCACCTCATTGTATATTATACTCGGAATTTTGTATTTTGTCAAGTAGTTTATCGGGTTATACTCCGATAAACTTCCGTATTTTGATGACTTTATCGGGTTATACTCCGATAAACTTTATAGTTAGGGCAGAAATTGCGGTTTGTATTTCAAAAGAAAAACAGACCCGTGAGAGCCTGTTTAGAATTTGATTATTCGGACAGTGCTTTCATCACCTTGCCGATGGTATTCACTAGCCTAGTAGGAGTGCAACCATATTCCGAATGGATTTTACACACTCTTTCCGCCGATTTGCCGTGAATGTAGGCACCCACTGCGGCGGCTTCTGTGGAGCTCATTCCCTGGGCGATGAGTCCGCCGATAAGTCCGGTCAGCACATCACCGCTACCACCCTTGGCAAGTCCGCTATTGCCGGACATATTCATATATATGTTTCCAGTGGGTGAGGCGATAATCGTATGATGTCCCTTTAACAGTACGGTGACATTGTATTTTTTCGCAAAATCCGTAGCGGTCTTTTGTCTGTCGCTCTGTATTTCATTTACAGAAAGTCCCGTAAGACGGCTCATTTCTGCAGGATGTGGCGTGATGACAATATCCGACTTGCAATTTTTCAGAATATCGGGATTTTCCGCAATACAGTTAAGTCCGTCAGCATCCAGAACAATGGCACATTCCACATTTTGAAGAAGAAGAGAAACCAGCTTTTCGGTGTATTCCGTCTTGCCGATACCAGGTCCCAGTACAAGAGCCCTACATTTTTTTGATTTTTCTATGAGATTTTCCGCATCCATTACCGCATCGCCGGAGAGCAGCATAAGAACAGGCTCGGTAATTTTCGGTGTAATTGCGTTATATGCCTTTTCCGGAAAGGCAGAAATGACCAGTCCGCAACCGGAATTTACGGCGGAATTTGCACAAAGCACACCGGCTCCGGGCATTTCATAGCTACCGGCAACGGACAGCACCGTACCGAAGCTACCCTTGTGGGAGTCCTGTATTCTGGCAGGCAGAATTTTCTTCACATCCGCATCACAGAGTATGTTGAAATCCGGAAAATCACCTGACACACCAATGTCGATGACCTGGGTATTTATTCCGTTAAGGCAGAACTTTGGAGCTATCATTGTATAGACCTTGTCCGCCTTGAATGAGCCCTTTGCACGCTTGACGCTGTCCGCCTCAAAGCCTGATGGAATGTCCAGAGCTATGCGTTTTTTCCATTCATACACATTGGCAGTGTTGAAAATCCCTTGGAGTTTTTCGTCAAGTTCACCGTGAAAGCCAATTCCGAAAACTGCATCAACGAAAAATCCCACATCAAGAGCCTCGTCATATTCGTCTGCGGAAAAGATTTTCACCGAAGTCTGCTTCATTTTTTCATATACGGCGACACAGACCTCATCCGTGGGCTCACCGTACACAAGCAGAACATTCACCTCATAGCCGTGACGGGCTAGATAATCGGCGAAAACAAAGCCATCACCGGCATTGCGACCTTTACCACAGATGACCGCCACGCTTTTTCCCAGGTGCCAATAGCCCATATTGTCGAAGTCATGCAAAAACGCCTTGGCACAGCCAATACCGGCTCTTTTCATCATTTCAAGATAGGAAAGTCCGCCTTCATTGGCAGATTTTTCAACCTGACGAATTTGTTCAACACTAAGGATTTTCATAATTTACAGCCAGCCAAGTTTATACATTCCGAAGGCGCCGAGAAGAGCAATTATAACGCCGACAATAATGAGATTTCCGGCGGTGAGAGTTCCTGCGAAGATGAGAATGAGGCACATAGCACCGATAGGCAGAATGGAAATTTTCCAGTGCTTGTAGAAATATGTCGCACCGAGAGCGCCGAAAAGGGCAGGCAGAACCTGACGAAGAGCAGGAGCGAATATGGAGTCCTCTGCGGTGAGATAGGGAAGTAAAGCCCTGAGAGGCAGAACGAATATTGCAAGAATGAGAGTGCAGGTAATTGAGGATGCTGCGATTGCGATGGTGGAAATTACCTCTGCCTCATCGCTACCCATTTTCACCTTTGCCTGTTCCATTGCATTGAGAGCGCAAGGAAGCTTCAGGTTGGATATGTTACCCGTTGTGAAGGAAAGATACATTCCACCGGTGCCAAGGAGAGGTACATAGGCGATGATTTCCACAACGGCAGTACCATAGAACAGAGGCGCTACCTTCATCAATGCTTTGAACACGATGCCCATATCCGGACTTACGGAGTTGTGAATACCGATGAAAAACGGCACAGAAAAGAGGGCTATCGCTATGATGTAATCCCATATTGTGCCCACGATGTGCATGGAATCATTGTACGAGCGTTCCTTTTTCATACGAGCATACCTCCTAACATTGCTGTAACCGGTCTCCATTCAAGATTTTTGATACTTTCGGGAAGAACCTGAGAGAGAAGAATTGTTACGCCCAGAGCCGCAAACATTGCAATGGGCATGGCGAAATTTTCAAGCCAGCGGAGTTTGAATTTTTCCGCAATTTTAGTGAGGATTATCATCACAATTACAGCCGCAAGAAGTGTTGCAACGGACATAACGCCGGCGCCGTCATTATTGCTGACGAATACACCGTCCTTAACCGAGCCTGTGTCCTTACCAATAAGCGCCCTTGCGATGAAGGTGGCAATGAGACCGATGAATGCGGCGGCGGAGAGAGCGTCCGTAAGCTTAGAATCGATTTTATCCGTTGCCTTTTTCATACCCTTTTGGAGGCGTTTAAGTACAAGCGGAAGCACAACCAGAGGCATTGTACTACCCAAAGCCATAACCCATGCAACGGTGGTGAATACGCCAGGGTCTGTGACCTCAGTTGCAAGTCCGCCCTGTCCAAGAGCCTCAACCGCTGCTGAGGCGGCAGTGGTCTCCTGCATAAGATTACCTATGACGGAGAGTCTTATCCAGGGTAAAATCGTACCGATGGATGGCGCAAGAGCGAGAATTGTGGCAACAATTGCCAGAGCCGGAGTGATGGAGAAAAGACAGCTTGTTATGAAGGTGTTTTTCATCGTATCTCCTGTAATACCCAGCTTTTTGCCCTGTTTCCATGCTTTCAATAAGAAGAAAACAGACTGTCCCAGAACCAGTACAACAACTACCAGTCCAAGGCAAATCATAAAGGTGTCCTGTTTGAAATCCATAAAACTTTTCCTTCCAGTTATTTAGATAATAATACACTAAAAACCAATTTTTGTCAATATATAATCTTGACAAGTTGGAAGAAAAGTAGTATAATCTCTCGGTAAATTTTTCAAAGGAAGCGATTTTATGAACAGACAAAAGAGAGTTGCCGCAATTCACGACATATCCGGCTTCGGCAAATGCTCGCTGACTGTAGCCCTGCCGGTTATTTCCGCAGCAGGAATAGAGACATCAGTTATGCCCACGGCGGTACTTTCAACTCACACCGGTGGTTTTACGGGCTACACATACAGGGATTTGACACAGGACCTTCTGCCTTTTGCCACCCATTGGCAGGAAAATGCTTTCCACTTTGACGCAATATATTCCGGTTTTTTAGGCAGTAATGAGCAAATCCACATCGTCGGCAAAATTTTTGATATGATTTCCGCTGAGGACACCATTAAAATTGTGGACCCGGCAATGGCGGACAACGGCAAAATGTATGTCATATTCAACAAGGAATTTGCCCTGAATATGGCGGAGCTTTGCAAGAAGGCGGACATCATCGTGCCCAACTTCACCGAGGCTGCTTTTATGCTGGGCGAGGACTATGTAAAGCCACCCTACACAAAGGAGTATGTGGAAGGTCTTTGCAGGCGACTCTCCGAAAAATGTGACTGCAATGTAGTTTTAACCGGTGTTTGCTTCGATGAAAAATCCCTGGGCGCCGCCGCCTACGACAAAAACACAGGTATAATAGAATATGCTCTGACGGACAGAATTGAAGGTGCATACCACGGCACAGGCGATGTATTCGCAAGCGTACTTACCGCTGCAATTGTCAAGGGCAAGAGTATGAAGGACAGTATTACACTTGCCGCCGAGTATGTGAAGGACTGTATCATCCGTACCCAGAAGTCGCCAAATCCCATAAAATATGGTGTGGACTTCGAGAGAGGACTTGTGGAGCTTTCCTTTGCATTAAGGACGGACGACGACATATGATTTTGAACATAGTTCTCATTGAGCCGGAAATACCCCAGAACACAGGCAATATCGCCAGAACCTGTGCCGCAACCGGGGCAAGGCTTCACCTAGTTGGGCCTATGGGCTTCACTATAGATGACAGGAAACTTAAACGGGCAGGACTTGACTACTGGCATTTTCTCGATATTACATACTACGACTCTACAGAGGAATTTTTCGAAAAGAACAGAGACGGAAAATTCTATTATTTCTCCACAAAGGCAAAGCATACCTATTCCGAAATAAGTTACCCGGACGGCTGTTACATCCTTTTTGGCAAGGAAACAAAGGGTCTACCGGAAAAGCTACTTCACGATAATCCGGATACAACTGTGCGTATTCCCATGATTGGTGAGGCACGGAGCCTTAACCTGTCCAACAGTGTCGCCATCGGTGTATATGAAATTCTGCGTCAATGGGAATTTCCCCAATTACAGGAATTTGGCAAACTTCGTGAATATAACTGGGACGAATAATAAAGAAAACAACCGAACATCTCGGCTGTTTTTTTTGATTGTTTGTTTTATTCGGGAAGAGTTTCGGGTTCGGAGTAATCAATACCCTTTGTGTCCACACGGATGGTCTTTATAACCTGATCCTCATAGGGCTTATCGTTTGAATCGGTATCCACGGATACGATTTGGTCCACAACATCCATACCGTCGGTGACACAACCGAATGCTGCATAGCTTCCGTCAAGGTAGCTTGCTGTGTCAACCATAATGAAGAACTGGCTGCCGGCGGAATCATAGGCACTACTTCTTGCCATGGAGATGACGCCTCTATTGTGTTTGAGAGTGTTCTTTATGCCGTTGAGAGCAAATTCACCCTGAATTGAATAACCGGGACCGCCCATACCAGAGCCAAGCGGGTCGCCACCCTGAATCATAAATCCGGGGATGACTCTGTGGAAGATGAGTCCGTCATAGAAGCCGTCATTGGCAAGGGAAATGAAATTCTTAACTGTGTTGGGCGCTGTATCGGGATAGAGCTCTATGGTGATTACACCGCCGTCTGCCATTGTGATTGTTGCTATTGGATTGTCTGTCACTTTCTGTTCCTCCGTTTCAGCGGTTTCATCGGTATCATTTACCTCTGCCACCGCTGTTTCGTTATCAGCTGTTGAATTTGTTGTATCTCCGCAGGCGCAAAGGCTCAACAGAGAAGTAATGAGTAAAATTACTGCAAGTAGGATTGTGATTGTTCTTTTCATATTGTCCTCCGCTCTAATAAAGATTACGATTGTCGATAACACGCTTTGCCTTGCCCTCGGAGCGTTCGATGCTCTTATTCGGCACAAGGTGGACATTCACAATTATGCCCAGCATAATTTTAAGTGCGCCCACAAGCTCCTTTTCAAGGTCGGAAATTTGCTTGACAGTATCCACCGCCATATCCGCATTCATTTCCACAAACAAATCCAGCTTATCGCTGTGATGCTCACGGCTGACCTCTATGCGATAGTTTGCAGCGTAGCCTTTCTGAATAAGCACCGCCTCAATTTGACTGGGGAACACATTAACGCCCTTGACGATGAGCATATCGTCGCTTCTGCCCATGGGCTTTGCCATACGGATGAATGTCCTGCCACAGGAACAGGGAGTATCATCCAGCACGCAGATGTCCTTGGTACGATAACGGAGTAGCGGAAAAGCCTCCTTGTCAAGGCTGGTGAATACAAGCTCGCCCTTTTCACCGTGAGGCAGAACCTGCCCAGTCTGAGGATTGATTATCTCGGCGATGAAGTGGTCCTCATTTATGTGCATACCATGCTGTTGGGAGCATTCAAAGGCAACGCCAGGACCGGATATTTCCGTAAGTCCGTAGATGTCATATGCCTTGATGCCAAGAGAGTCCTGAATATTTTGACGCATCTCCTCTGTCCATGCCTCTGCGCCGAAAATTCCTCCACGAAGTTTGAGCTTATCCTTAACTCCGCTTTCGTTAATTACCTCGGAAAGATATTCCGCATAGGAGGGCGTACAGCAAAGGAAGGTTGTACCCAAATCCGCCATAAATTGCAGCTGTCGTTCTGTGTTGCCGGATGACATTGGTAAGGTCAGGGCGCCCACCTTATGAGAGCCTCCGTGAAGACCTATTCCGCCGGTGAAAAGTCCGTAGCCATAACAGACCTGAACGGTGTCGGAGCTGTCACATCCTGCTGCTGTCAGGGCTCTAGCGCAACAGTCCTCCCACAAATCCACATCGTGCTGGGTGTAGAACGCCACAACACGCTTACCGGTAGTACCGCTTGTGGAGTGAACTCTCACGCACTGTTCTCTGGGACAGGCAAGAAGTCCGTCGGGATAGCACTCCCGCAAATCGTCCTTGGTGAGGAACGGCAGGAGGTGTAAGTCGTCGATGGAGTGAATATCCGAGGGCTTCACGCCTCTCTCGTCCATCAACTTTTTATAATACGGCACATTGGCATAGACACGCTCCACCGTACCTATGAGCTTCTCACTTTGCAATGCCTTGAGTCTGTTACGGCTCATTGTTTCGTATTCTGGCTGAAAATATTTCTTCATAGCTTCGTATATATTTCTTTCGTAATTATATCGTGTGAATGTCCTGGAAAATCTATGCTCCGGGACCTTATGAAACCACATTCCTCCGGATTAAACCAAAGGCGGACATCCGAGGGATAGAGCTTGTTCCAACGGTAGATTATTATTTTGTCGGCAACGGCAGTAAGCTCCTCTGCGTTCTCCGGATACTGTTCAATAAAGCAGTATTCATCATCCGAAGAAAAAGCATTGGTGACGGAGATTGAATTTTCCCTATCGGCAAAAAGTCTCTTGGAATACTCCGAAATACACAGAACCGAACCGCTGGCCTCAGTGAGAATATCCCTGATAACTTCCCTGTCACGGGATTGTCGCCGGCTATTGAAGGTCATACCGTCACGGTCATCAAGACAAAAAATCAGAGTCATAGTAATCTACCAAAATAAAATTTCATTCTATTATAACACTACAAAATATTTTTTGCAAGAGTTTTTTTATTTTATATTGATTTTGTGAGAAAAAAATGTTATACTAACTATACGAGGTATTGCTATGAGTAAGATGAAAAAAAAGGATTTTAAGAAAATCGTCGGACTTATCATCACGATAATTGTTGTTATTGGCGGAATATATAATTATTTCACAGAGCCGACGCAAGAGACTCCCACCGAGGCGAAAACCCAAATTACAACCGAGACACAAAATACCACTGGGTTAAGCAAAGCTACAACCGAGACAAACGCAACGGATGAATTTACCCTGTCGGATATTCCGGCATATTCGGGTGATGCGTACGTCGTTGTAAATGGTAATATTCCCTACTTCACCCAGGATGACTACACAACCCAGAGCTATGAATTTTACAGCGAGCTGGACGATTTGGGCAGATGTGGAGTCTGTACCGCCTGTATCGGCACTGACATTATGCCCACGGAAAAGAGAGGCAGTATTTCCTCTGTACATCCCACGGGCTGGATTCAGAAACAATATGACTGCATCGCCTCAAAGGATTTATACAACCGCTGTCACCTCATTGCATTCAGCCTTGCGGGAGAAAACGCCAACAAGCAAAATCTCATCACCGGCACCCGTTATATGAACGAGGCAATGATTGAATTTGAAGAGCTGGTTCATGACTATGTTGTTGAAACCCAGGAGCATGTACTTTACCGTGTGACTCCGATATTCCAGGATGATAACCTGGTGGCAAGTGGTGTACTTATGGAGGCTTTGTCAATGGAGGACGAGGGCGATTCCGTATGCTACTGTGTGTATATTTACAATGTCCAGCCAGGCGTAGTAATCGACTATGCCACCGGCGAAAGCAAAGCAGAATAAGAGAAAGAGAATTTTAATATGACTCCCGAGGTTGAAAAAATACTTATGCGGGTTGAGAAGCCGGGTCGTTACATCGGCGGCGAGCTCAACTCCGTAATGAAAAACAAGGATGCTGTGGACATCCGTTTTGCCTTCTGTTTCCCAGACACCTATGAAATAGGAATGTCGCATCTGGGAATGAAGCTACTCTATTCACTAATAAATGAGCGTGAGGATGCCTGGTGTGAGAGAGTTTTTGCGCCCTGGCAGGATATGGAATCCGAAATGCGTAAAGCCGGCATACCTCTTTTTGCCCTGGAAAGTGGCGACAGCATCAGGGATTTTGACATAATCGGCTTCACGGTTCAGTACGAGCTTTGCTACACCAACATACTCAATATGCTGGATTTGGCGGGACTGCCGATTTACTCAAAGGACAGGACGGATTTGTCTCCGCTAATCATCGCAGGCGGACCTTGTGTATGCAACGCCGAGCCCATTGCCGACTTCATCGACCTGTTCCAGCTGGGTGAAGGCGAGGTTATGATGCCACAGCTTCTGGATTTATACAAGGAGTGCAAGGCAAAGGGCGTGACCAAGGCGGAATTTCTCCGTCAGGCTGCGAAAATCGAGGGTATCTATGTGCCGTCGCTCTACGATGTTGAATACAATCCGGAGGGCACTATAAAGAGCATCACAGCAAAGGACGGTGCTCCCCAAAAGGTGAGGAAGGCGATTGTGAAGGATTTGGACAAGGTCTATTATCCGGACAAATTCATCGTCCCGCTTATCGAAATCGTCCACGACAGAGTTGCCCATGAGATTTTCAGAGGATGTATACGAGGCTGCCGATTCTGTCAGGCAGGATTTATTTACCGTCCTGTTCGTGAAAAATCCCCGGAGACAATCAACGCCCAAGCCCGACTTCTCTGCCGTAATACCGGCTATGACGAGGTATCTCTCATCAGTCTTTCATCCAGCGACTATACACGCATAAAGCCACTTCTTATGGATATGGTGGACTGGACGGACAAGGACAATGTGAACATAGCTCTGCCGTCGCTTCGTGCGGACAATTTCGATGCAGAGCTGATTAAAAAGCTGGCAGGCGTTCGTAAAAGCGGACTCACCTTCGCCGCAGAGGCAGGCACCCAGAGGCTTCGAGATGTCATCAATAAGAATGTCACCGACCAGGATGTACTTTCCGCAGCATCTGATGCATTCAAGGGCGGATGGTCCGGTGTCAAGCTCTACTTTATGATGGGTCTTCCCACAGAAACAGACGAGGATTTACATGGCATACTCAAACTTTCCGCCGCCGTGGTGGAGGAGTATTTCAAAAATCCCGACAGACCAAAGGGCAGATTTGTATCCGTCAGCTCCGCAGTATCCACATTTGTGCCCAAGCCCTTTACTCCGTTCCAATGGGAACCACAAATCAGCAAGGAGGAAATCAACCGTCGAAAGGAATTCCTCAACTCCGCTCTTTTGGAGGAATATCCCACCCAGGACGGCAGAAGCGTTTCAATCAAAAACAAGGTGACCCTCAAATACCATGACACGGACACAAGCTACCTTGAGGCTGTTTTTGCCCGTGGCGACAGAAGGCTCTCCAGGGCAATCGAATACGCCTGGAAAAAGGGCTGTACCTTTGACACCTGGGGTGACAAGCTCATCGGCGGATACTGGGACGAGGCATTCAGAGAAAGTGGAATTGACCCGGATTTCTACGCTGCAAGAACCAGAGACTACGATGAAATTTTCCCGTGGGAGCACATGGATGTGGGCATCCGCAAGGAATTTTTGATTGAGGAAAACCGCAAGGCTCACAATGCCCAGACCACGCCTCATTGCAGGCAAAGCTGTGCCGGCTGCGGAGCATCAAAGCTCAACGGCGGAAAATGTGACGGGAGGGATGTAAAATGAATTTCACCGATGTAAGAGTCCGTTTCAACAAGACTGGACGAATTAAATTCATCTCACATTTGGACATCTACCGCACAGTAATCAGAGCCATCCGACGCACCGACATCCCTGTTTGGTACACCGAGGGTTTTAATCCCCATGTATATCTGAATTTCGTACTGCCGGTGCCACTTGGGTGTGAGAGCTACTCCGACGCCTTCGATATGCGACTGACGGAGTTCTATGATTTCACGAAAATTCCATCCGAAATAAACAAATACCTGCCGGAGGGAATTGAATGCACCTACGCAGGACTTGTTTACGATAAGGCGAAGGAAATAAATTCCGCAGAATGGTATGTCCGATTTGACGGCATCACACCAGAGGAGCTTGACAGGCTTATGAAAATGCCACTTGTGACGGAAAAGCTTGGCAAGGTCAAGGGCAAAAAGACTATGAAACAGGTGGATGTTTCCGCAAATATCCGTGAATATCACATTATGACAGAGGAGGCTTACACCGTTCTGACCTTCATCGGAGCCGCCGGCAACACGGTGAATATCAACCCCTTTGAGCTATCCGAGGCTCTGAGTAATGTGGCTGGATACGAAATCACACCAACACTTGCCAAGCGTATCGGCATATATACTCCCGGCGGAAAATTCAATTAAAAATCACGTTAAATTTATATTTTCAACAAATAATACTTCTTTGCCTTACCTTTGCCCTCAGCCCGAATAAGTCCAAGTTCAAGCATCTCCCGGGTTAGATTGTACGCCCGGGTATGCTTAACGCCCAGAAGCTCCTCAATTTGCACATCAGTCACAAAGCCGTTTTGAGCAATAAATTGCAGCACTGCTTGAATTTGGTCAGTAATCCTATTCGCCTTTACCGGCACCTCGTTCATATTCGGTAAGGTGATTTTGAAAGCACTTGCCGACACCTGGATTTCTGGTTGCGCCGAGCATTTTTCGTAAAGCTTGTATATTCTGCGAATACCTGTACCGTAGCTCTCAATGAATCTCAATCGATGAAACACCTCCGCAAGGTTTTTGTTCCTGGGCTGAGAAATTCCGATGCGAATATCCTCTGCCGTTAAGCCCGGAAGCAAGCCACCAAGAGAGATAAACTCAATTTTCTTATCCGTCACATTAATTATTACGCTACCGCTGAAGCTGTAATCACGATGAACAAGAGCATTCAGCAGAGCCTCACGGACAGCCTCGGCAGGATAATCCGGGCTGTCTATTCTTTCGATGCCTCTAATTACTGAGCTTGTCTTATTGCAAATGGCAAGATAATTCACCGAATCCTCCATCTGCTTGAATACAGAACCGCCGAACTCCTTGCTGTCACGAAACATTGTGCAGGATTCATCAGCAAATACTGCAATTTTTGTTGTATAAGGACATTGGTCGGAAAGTATCAACCCAAGATTAGTAAAGGTACTTCCGCCTTTTTGAGTAATGCCGAGAGCCCGATATTTCTCCGTTCCGAATTCTACACCGTTGCGTGCGAACATTTTCCCTGCAAAATCAAAGGTCAGGTTCTGTTCAATGGAACGAAGCTCCTCAAACACGTCTCCGTCGCTTTCTTTAATCATCATACGAATTTGCTCGTTGGACGCCGGCACTCGGGATGTTCCCTGACGAACAAAGACACCGCTGGGCTTTAAGCTCTTGCTTTTGAGATAATAGGGCTTATTTACACCTTCGCTAACCTCAATGCGTACAACACGATTTTCCTCAATCGTGAATTTTACACACATTGTAACATCCGGCATTATTGCATCACGAATCCCGTTTGTGATACGAGTGTACTCCTTATCCACATCGGTAAGTCCGATTGCTTTGCCCTCATTGTCAATTCCCACATAGACAATACCGCCGTCTATATTGGCAAAAGCGATGACCTCTTTGTATATTTCCTCGGTGAATTGGGATTTAAATTCAACCTTTTCAGTTTCAAATTCCATAATATATCTCCTTTTTAAGTTATTATACACTGAATTTTCACTCCAGCCAAGTGAAAAAGTGATTTTCAGGTGAAAAAAGTGAATTTTCAGTGAAAGAAGTGAATTTTCACCGTAGGAAAGAGCCGCCGAATTAACATTATTTCCTGACGAACACAAAAAATCAAGAATTATGTGATTTATTTCACAAAAAACAGGAAAATTTTGTGATTTGGCATTGACTTTTTCTTTCGAATCGGGTACAATAGGAGTAGCGAAAATAAGGAGGTTCTTATTATGCGGAGATATATTTTAGATGAACTCAGAAGCTGGAAGGAATCCAAACGAAGGAAACCGCTTATTGTCCGTGGAGCAAGACAGGTGGGAAAGACCTGGGCACTTGAAGAATTCGGAAAAGAATTCAAGGACGGATTTTTGCGGATTAACTTTGATAAGCAACCCGAATATAATCAGTTTTTTGAAACGACGAAAGATGTGAATCGTATTTTACGCAATTTGGCAATGGCAAGCGGACAAAAAATTACGACGGAAACATTGCTTATTTTTGATGAAATACAAGCCTGTCCCAAGGCTCTCAATACGCTGAAATATTTTTGTGAGGATGCACCGGAATACTATATTGCTTGCGCCGGTTCATTGCTTGGACTGACTCTTACGGAGGGTTTTCCAGTCGGCAAAGTAAGCTTTCTCGATATGGGTCCGATGACATTTAAGGAATTTTTACTTGCCATGGGCGATGACAATTATGTGGAGTATTTGGAGTCCATTGACGAGATAGAATCAATACCTGAGGCATTCAGCCAACCATTGACGGAAAAACTGAAAATGTATTTTGTTGTAGGTGGAATGCCTGAAGCGGTGAAGGTGTGGGCAGAAGACGGAGATATTAAGGTCGTTGACGAAGTTCAGCTGGAAATTTTGGATTCTTACGAAAGCGATTTTGGAAAACATGCGCCAGAAATCGATGTGCCGAAAATCCGCCTTATATGGAAATCTCTTCCGTCACAGCTTGCGAAAGAAAATAAAAAGTTTTTGTACAGTGCCGTCAAAGATGGAGCGAGAGCAAGAGAGTACGAAAACGCATTAAACTGGCTCAAAAATGCGGATTTGATTAAGAAAATTTCAAAAATAACGAAACCGAATCTTCCTTTGTCTGCCTATGAAGATCTGACTTGTTTTAAGATTTATATGGGTGATGTGGGGCTTTTAAGGAGGCATTCTCATTTGGCGTCCTCCGCTTTTTGTGAAGAAAACAGATTGTTCACGGAATTTAAGGGAGCGCTAACAGAAAATTTCGTACTGCAAAGTCTTTTGAGAAAGTTTGAGACCACGCCATACTATTGGGCAGCTACACCCCACGAAGTGGATTTCGTTATTCAAAAGGATAATGACATTTTTCCGATTGAAGTCAAAGCCGGAATAAATGTTGCTGCGGCAAGTATCAAACAATATTTGAAGGAATACGAAATGGAAACACAGTTTGCTATTCGTTTTTCCTTGAGAAATTTGTCTTTTGACGGAAAAATACTAAATATACCCTTATATCTTATTGACGAGTTAGACAGGCTAATAGAAATAGCAAAAAAGTAATTGCGACAAATATCGGAATATTCAATTAAAATCAATGAAAGAGCCTCCGAATTAACGGAGGCCATGTTTTATTTTGTGGAAAGCTTTCCCATTAAGAATTTTATGAGATAGACAAGGTAGTTGAAGAAGGACTTTATCCGGGAGAAGAATGAGCTGCCGCTGGAATTTTCATCCGGGTCCGTAAGCGTAACGCCGTTGGGATTGCAATTCTCCTCGGTCTGAATTGCGAAGGTGTTGCCATTGTCCAAAAATATGAAATACTGGGGATATTCCGGATTGGAATTTATATCCACATCCTCTGTGTGGAGTATGTAGCTAAGGAAAGAATTGGCTTTGTAATGGAATGAATCGTGGTCATAATTGGATATAAACCATGTGTGGTCTGGGAAAAGACAAGTGGAGGCATCCACCTGTTTATCAGCGGAAATATACTTTGCCGTACCGTTTTCCTCAGCTTTTTTCAGGTACTTGGAACCCAGTGTTGTGTAAATTGTGGATGTGGTGGCGCCAAAGGACTGGTCATACAGTGAAATCTGCATATCAGAGAGATAATCGGAGGTCTCGCCACTTACAGGATAGGTGTAGTTATAATACTTGCAAACGAAGTTGACATCCACGCCTGCATCCAGCATACCATATATAATATCCTCATTGTGCTCCTGAACATTGTAATGGTAATCATCGATGACTTCAATCAGCTTTGCCCAGGTTTCAGTATCGCCTTCACCGCCGAAGAGATATGCCTTTGCCTTTTCATAGTTCTCATCACACATCGACCAGAAACCAGGAGTGGAGGCTAAAGTATACATAAGGAAATCCTTGATGAAATTGTCCTTAATTTTGTCGCAGAATTTCTCAACGAAGGCGCCTGCCACATCAACACCGTAGGTCTCTGTAAGCATGGAAATTGTCCTATCAAGAAGCTCATCTATTTCTTCATCACTGATGTCAAAATCAAGCTGGTTCAAAAATGCGATGGCTGCCTCTCTCGACACCTCAATATCACCACTGAATGATGCCTCAATCGTATCAAGGCCATTCATCGCCGCATCATAAAACACAACATTATCAAGTCCGGCGTAGTCAATGGGCATTTGATATTTGTAAATGTATGCCATGGCGTAGTTTGTGCCCACACAGCGTGATATGATGTTTACCTTATCGGCGCCTGTCTGCTGTTTGACCTGTTCAATGAGAGTATTCAGCGTGTCAGCAACCTCCAGCGGAGACAGTCTTGCATCATATTTGAATTCCCAACGAGCCAAATCCTGCTTGTCTGTTTTGTCATCAAGCTTGTTCCAGGTAGTATTAAAACCACCTGTGACCTCCAGGTCAGGAGTCATTCCAAAGCCATCGAATAGCGGGTATACTACTTCCTTAAGCTTGTCGGCGTATTCATCCCACTGACCTAAAAGAATTGCCTTCGCCGCATAGGGAATACATTCCTCAACAAGAGACATTAAATCCACACCCTCCGTAACGGGAAGGCTCTTACCCTCGTGATTGTAAAAAGCCGTCTTACCAATTATATAAATAACCGGACTGTCATTGACCTCCTGGGCGGAGGCTATCGGCATTACAGCGAATGCCATAATCATACTTAACAGAATTGCAATTGCCTTTTTCATATAGATAGATGTCCTTTCTATATATATTATTCCTTTTTTTGTTCATTATACACGAATCAAAAAAAAAAAACAAGTAGTTTTGTGCAATTTTTTAGATAATTCATATTTTTTTTACAATTAAAACAAATAAATATTACAATTAAAACCCCGCAGAGCTTCATATTGGCTTGTAAACTTGATGTGTTCTTTCAGTCATCGTCCTTTCTTTTATACCCTTTCGGGTGTATAATATGCAAAATTGCAAAAAAGAAGCTTGTATTATGAATCAGATAGCCAAATTTATTAAAATGAAGAGAAAAGAGGCAAGCCTTACGCAGGAGGAGTTTGCACTCCGCTCGGGACTCGGTCTGCGCTTTGTAAGAGAGCTTGAGCAAGGCAAGGAAACCGTCCGTATGGATAAGGTCAATGTTGCGCTGAGAATGTTCAACAAGGTTGCAGTGCCCGGAAATATATCCGGTGATGGAGAAAACAAATGAGCCAATTCAGGACAGCCTATATTTATGTGAAGAACGTTTTTGCGGGCATGCTCTGCGAAACCGATTACGGATATTCCTTTGTTTACGATACTGCTTATCTTTCCTCCGGGAACGCCGTCGCCGTTTCGCTGACGTTACCCTTGACTGATACGGAATATACATCCAAAACTCTATTTTCCTTTTTTGACGGTCTTATTCCCGAAGGCTGGTACTTTTGACTCTCGTGCCGTTTTTGTTTCAACCATCCGCCCCGAGCAGGCACGCAATCCCGGTTGCCAAGATAAGAGCCAACGCAACAATGATTTCCAGTTTCTTTCTCACTTTATTCCACATAGTGTAACTCTCCTTTTTTAATATGGAAAGAGCACGGAAAAATCTCCCGTGCTCTCCGTTGGTCGTTTTACCAATCCTCTTCCTATGCTTTTTCTGCCCAAATCATCTGGTAGGCATAATCGGCTGTGCTTTCATCTACCTCGATGCCCCACCTGGCATAAAGCCCAACAATGCTGTCTAGATAGAGGTAATACACCGTTCCCCCTTTGGCGTTGCCGGAAAGCGGTTCATCTAGCACGCAATGGTGACACTCCCCTCTATCGAGCGTTTGTCCGCAAAGGTCGCAGGTGCCAGCGCCAAGTCTTGGACCGAGGCAGGCTCCCTCTCCTAAGCCTTTCGGCAGGCCGCAATACTGGCAGAAGTAGTAGTGGTCCCTATAATATGTTGTCTTATATGCGTCGCACAGACCCTTCTTTGAGGCGGCTATCTCCCAGTGCCCGCCGGTGCTGTCGCACCGCCACATCAGTGCCGGGCAGTCCGTTCTGCCACAATATTCGCAGGTACAGCCCATTATCTCATTGGGAATGATATCGTTTCCATAGTAGTCTGTCTCATAGTAGGAGTCGTAGGTATCTGGAGCATCCAAATCCTCCACCAAGATCATTTCTTCCGTGGTGGTTTCTTCCGTTGTGGTTTCCTCAGTCACGAAGCTTTCCAGGTCGGCGGATACTCTCAATATTCGTCTTGCGTCGTTGGCTCGGATTGTGCCGTTGCCATCGATGTCGGCAAGATTGGGATCAAAAATTTTGCCGTTGGTGTAGGTCTTGATGCCAAAGGGAAGGCTGTCATCCTCCGTCTCCACCGTCTCACCCTGGTAGACATCCAGCTCGGCGGAATATCTCAACACCAGTCTTGCGTCGTTTGCCTTGACCTTGCCGTCGTGGTTTACGTCGCCCATTGCGTACTCTCCGGCGGTCTCCTGTACCTCCTCCACTGCCATCGTGGAGCCGGTGAACATGGCGACCATAGAGCACATAATCAACGCCAGCGCCAACACCCTAAGTATTGTACTTGTTTTATTCTTCATAATAACTTCTCCTTTACTTTATATATTTTTTGTTTTTTTCGGCTCTTTGTTTAACCTTACAATTCACATTATACACCAGAAGAAAATTAATTTCAACTATTTTTTCTACAAACTTTCTCATTTTCCTCCTGGTGTCTTTGTGTATTTTGCACAGTTTTTTACGCCTCCTTAACGCTTGCCGAGAAGCTCGTCGCTCTTGCGTAGAATTTCGCAAAGCATACCTTTCACAGAGGAATCAAAACTGCACTGAATGGAAAGAACAGGGTAAATGAACAAAACCCCGCAGAGGGAAGTCTGCAGGGTTTTTTGTGTTTTACGCAGGATACAGAATCCTGCACCCGGGAGGATAAACGGAAGTGTACCGGGACAAAATTCTGTATCACTTAGGGCTTATGAGAAGAGGTTCTTGAAGAACTGGATAATCTTCTGGAAGAAGGCAATCAGCTTCTGTACGAAGGTAACTGCGCCGTCGGATGCAAGGCCTTCACTGTCGTAAATACCATCAAGATATGTGTCGAGGAGGTCTGCAAACTTCTTACCCAGGTCTGCTATAGCATCTGTCTCTGCATGCTGCATAAGATCGATGATGAACTGCCAGTCGGCGTTGTAGTCATTGAGCCAATCGTCGGTGGCTTCAACAGCCTTATCTGCGCCGTAGAAGATGTACCAGATTGTGGTAAGCATAAGGTCAACGTGCTCATCCGGGTTGGTTGTGACAGCCGAGTAAAGGGTATCGATGAGGGCTGTTACATACTCACTGCTCGTATCGGGCAGGTACTCCTGAACGAGCTCTTTAAGAGCCTCTGCGTTGCCATCTGTGGCGATGAATTCCATAGCTATGCAAAGCACAGCGGTGATGAGGTCGGCTCTGTCGCCAAGTCCAGCGTCCTCGTTGTATTCCATAGAGTAAGCAGTCTCGCCGTTGAGTGATGTGAACTTATAGACCACACCAGTGGAGAGATCGTTTACGAGGGATACAGCAATATCAGTGAAGGTGAAGCCTGTCTTTTCCTCAAAATCGTTAAGAAGGTCGGAGAGAATCTTGAAGAGGTCAAGTTCGCCACCCTGTTCAACGGTGTGAATATCCATCTTGAATACGAGCTGACCCAAATCAACGTCGTAAAGCGGGCTGATGGCTTCGGTTACCTTGTATGCACCAAGGAGGAGGTTTCTCCAGCAAGCGGAGAGTCCGTCGGACTCGATGAAGTATACAACTCTGGGAAGAAGGTTCATAATCTTGTTTGCAGGATCGGTCATAATGTCGTCAATCTTGTCGAGAACAGGATTAAGAATGGAGGTAAGGATAGCTTCCGGATTCTCTGCATAGGCAGCTGCGAGTTCAGCCTCAGTGAGGATGCCCTGGCAGTCGAGAGCCTCGAGAATCGGGATGATACCGTAGTTGTAACCACGTGCGCCGGTGAGAACTATCTGATCATTGCCCTCATCGTCCACGAAGAATGCCCATCTGCCGTCAAGGAGTGTCCATTCAAGAACAGGAGCAAGAGGCATAAGCATATCCAGGAGAGCCTGAGTGAAGCCTGCACGGTCACCGTCAGCGAAGCCCCAATCATAGTCGGTGTAATACTTATCGTAAGCGGTAAGGTCTACGCCGAGGAGATCCTTTACAAGGAGCTTGATTGTGCCGTCTCTGTCGATATTGTCGAGAGTTTCGAGGATTTCCAGGAGCTTATTGAGAAGCTTATTGACGATGTCCTGAGTGTAAAGCGAGCCACTGATAAGACCGTTGAGAAGATCCTCAAGGTTGTTCAGCTTAATGATTTCGCCGGTGTCATCGGAGAGCTCAATACCGAGAAGGTGGATGAGCTGGTCGACACAAGCATCAAGATGCTCATCAACATATTCTGCCTTGTCACGAGTCCAGTACTTGCCGTACTTGATAAGTGCTGTGGAATTTTCAATTGGGCTGTGAGCCTCGCCATCGGGCTCGCCAGTCTTCTTGTCAACGAACTTCCAGTCGATGGTGTCGTAAGGAATGGAGTAATCACCCAGCTTGAAGAGGTTGATAATTCCCTGATAGGTATCTGCTGCATCCTCATCATCCCCAAGGAGCTCAATGATAGCTTCCTTGTTATCGGCATTCTCAATCACCTGGAGTACAAGTGAGAGAAGGATTGTGATGAAGTCGCTGCGTGTACCGGTGTGCTCGTTCTCATAATCGTCGGAGAACTGAAGTCTGATAGCGGGCTGACCGTTAGCGCTTCTGTAAGCAACCATTTCGCCGCAGAAGTAGCTCTCAAGGAACTCACCGCAAACTGTGTAGATGTCAAGTCCGGTGAGACTCTCAACGATGTCGCATACGGTCTTGATTCTTACATTGGTTATGTCGAAGTTCTCAAGCTCAAGCTTATCCTTAACAAGATCATTTACAATCTTATTGAGGTCGAGATCGTCTGTTTCAAGCTTGGCATCGATTGTGTCAGTTACGTTGAATGCAAGGACAAGGAGGTTGTGGAGAGAAGCGGAAAGACCGTTTGCCTCGATGAAGTAGAGGAGGTTGTTGAGGAGGTCAAGAACCACATCCACGGAGGAGACTTGGATTGTCTCGCCATCCTGCTTGTACTCACCAGTTGTAATTGCTGTGAAGAGTGTGTTGATAGGATCAAGAATTGCCTTGACAAGAGCGCTCTTATCGCCTGCTTCAAGCTCTGCCTTGACCTGGTCGCCGGATTTAACATTGATGCCAGCGCCCTTTACGAGGACTTCAAGAAGCGGAACTATACCGTAGTCGTAGCCGTCACGTCCTGCAAGAACGAGAATTGGCTCGCCGTTGTCCTTGTCTACGTTGTCGGAGCCTGAGAAGAACTCATAATCGTGGTCAAGGAGAATCCATTCAAGAATGGGAGCAACGGGTGTGAGAACATCAACAAGAGCGTCGCAGAAGGTGTTGAAGTCGACTACGCCCCAGGTTTCAGAACCTGTAAGACCCTTGTAATAGGTCAGGTCGGTGTCGAACATAACATCCGCAACTGTCAGAAGGTTTTCATCAACAGCTTCGATGTACGGAACAACCAGCTTGATGATGGAGTTAATCATATCATCCGAGAATATATCGGCGGTCATACCGATGAGCAGGTCGTTGAGGCAGGTATAACCCTCATCCTTCTCGGCGTAGATGAGATTGATTATCATATCCGCAATTGTTTCAAGGCTCAAATCAAGGTCGTCGGAGAGATTCTTGCTCCAATTGTTGGGATAGGTGAGGTATACGATGGACTGAGTTGTGGCAACAGTCTGACCTTCTGTGAACGGATCGGCGTCAAATTCTGTATTGTCATAGCAGAACCAGTCGATGTCCATAAGGCCTGCGGTGATAGCCTGCTTGTCCAGAATATCAAGTACCGCATTGATTGTGCCCTCGTTAAGTCCCAGCATTTTCTCGAATACAGCGGTGTTGCCATCATACTTGACAAGTTCAAGAGCAACGGAGATTATGAGAGTGAGAACATCATAGGGCTGGAATGCGTCGCAGAACTCAATCTGATAATCGGAATTGATTGTGCAGAGGTCGGTATGAGTGTTGTCGGAACCGTCAGATACGGGATAATATGTGCCGTAGATTGCCTCTGTGATAATCGGGTCAAGTGTGAGACCGGTGAGATTTTCAAGGATTGCAATGAGGTTATCCCAGGTGAGAATATCGAATACATCATCCTCAGGTACTTCAATTTCCTCGGGCAGTACGGAGGCAAGAAGCTCAGCAAGGTCAATCTCGTAGATTCCGTCGATTCTGTCGATGAGATTCAAAGCGGAGCCAAGGAGGTTAACGATGGTGGTCTTGAGGTCGCCGGACTGGATGTAGAAGATAAGCTGCGGGATAAGGTTGCAAAGTGTGATAAGGGCATCGTCGCCTGTCTTTGCAAGAAGCTCAGTAATGGGAACAAGGAGATCCTTGATACCGGAGCCGTCATGCTTTGCAAGGTCGGTTGCGAATGTGACTGCGTTCACGGGATTCATCTCAAGAGCCTTGTAAAGTCTGATGAGACCGTCACGATAGCCGTAGGAGCCCTTGATACAAATCTGAGAATTTGTGGTATCGCCGTCAACGAAGAGTTCCAAATCCTTGCCAGTGAGAAGCCATTCAAGAACAACTTCAAAGGGAGCAAGAAGGTCGGAGAGAGCATTGACGAATTCGTCCTTGGCGTCATTTCTCGGGTCGAAGCTGTATCCGCCTGTGGAGCCGATGTCGCCTTCCGGACCGTAAACGCTAAGGTCTACCTTAAGAGCAATGTTGAGAACATTGATGATGTGGTCGAATGCCTCGACGCCAGCCTTTTCCTCAAGGTCAGCATAGAGACCTGTGAGAGCATCGTAAAGGCTGTTTACAAGTTCCTCGGTGTAGAGGTTGCCATAGATGAGCTCTTCAAGAATACCGTCAAGAGTCTTGGCTTCCTCATCCTCGCCTGCAACGAGAGCAAGTACGCTGTCGATGATGGCTTCGTTGTTCTCATAGAGAGTCTTTGCGCCTTCACGAGTCCAGTTCTTGGAGTACTTGAGGTAGCACATATCAGCGCTGGTGAACTCGGAGGAGTTGATGATGTCGATGAAGCCATCAAAATCGGTTTCGGCAGGCTCATAGTCGGCTGGCTCGTCCATAAGGACATTGAGGATTGCGTTGTAAATCTTTTCGGCGTTCTCTTTCTTTTCGAGAGCCTCTGCAGGTGTGTCATCATCGGAAACTCCGGCAAGGAGAGTGACGATGGCGTCAGCATTTTCGGAATCTTCGATTGTATCAAGTACAAGGGAGATGAGGCAGGTGTAGAAGTCACCGCTTGTGCCAAGACCCTCGTCGTTGAATTCAAGTCTGAGTGCGGGCTGACCGTTGGCGGACTTGAACATATGAAGATGACCTACGAAATACTTACCCTCTGCATTTTCAAGGAACTTACCAAGGTAGTTGTAGATATTGATACCAGTGAGATTTTCAACAATATCGCAAATGTTCTTTACGCCAAGGTTCTCGACGTCGATTGCCTTGTCGCCTTCAAGACCGAGTGAGTCATTGAGAAGGTCATTTACAAGCTCATATACATCAAGGTCAACAAGTCCGGATTCGTCGAGAGAATCTGTGATGTTGAGAGCTGCGATGAGCATATTGTTGATGCTTACGCTGATACCGTTTGTATTGAGGAAGTAGAAGAGGTTGTTGAGTACTGCGCCAAGAACATTGACAGTGTCACCGTCGATGAGCTTGTGAGCCAGGGAAAGGATTGGATCGAGGATGGCATCAAGAATTGCGTTTTCGCTCTTGCCTGTTGCCTTCTTGACTGCGTTGGCAGCCTTAACCTGGTCGCCGGACATCATTGTGATGCCTGCAGGACCAACAATTGCTTCGAACAGAGGTACAAGACCCAGGTCGTAGCCATCAGCGCCCTTTATGGTGATGAGTGCCTCGCCGTCGCCAACGGAGTAAGAGGAGCCATTGAGGAAGGTGTAGTCCTCACCAAGAAGGAGCCAGTTGAGAAGCGGGCAGAGAGGAGTAAGGAGCTGTTTGAGAGTAGCCACGAAGGAGTCAAGGTCGGTTACGCCCCAGACCTCATTGCCTGTGAGTGCTTTATAATAGGAAAGGTCAATGCCGAGAACCATCTTAACGGTATCAGTCAGCGACAAATCAATCTTTTCAAGAATCGGTACAATCTGGGATACGATGGAGTTGATTGTGTCGTCATTGAAGATGTCTGCGCCGTTGATAAGTGCGTTGAGAAGCTCGGAGAGATTCTGATAATGCTCGTCCTTGTCGGCATAGATGATTGCGATAACAGCATCGATGATATCCTGGAGGTTATCGTCAAGATAGTCAACGGTATCCTTATTCCAGATGTTGTTTGCTGTGTAGTTTTCAAGGTAAACGATGGACTGCTGTGGCATCGTGATGTCCTGACCGTCGGCAAATTCAGTTACCTTGAAGTCCTCGTCAAAGTAGAACCAATCAATGCTCTTGAGACCGGTGATTTCGGTGTCGAATGCACCAAGAATTGCCGCAATTGTGCCGGGCTTGATGACCTCTTCGCCATCGCCGAAGGAATTGATGAAGGTCTCAATCTGAGTGGCGTTTGTCTTGTGGACAGTTTCGCCTTCAACCTCCTCATCCCATTCAACCATAACAAGGTCAACAACAAGGGATACAAGGAGTGTGAGAGCATCATAGGGCTCAAACTTGCCTTCGATGTACTGAATCTTACCAGTTTCCTTATTGATGATGCACTTAGAATCATCATCGCTGTCCGGGAAGTAGGTGCCGTTGATTGCCTCGGTGACTACGTCGGCAAGCTTAATACCGGTCCACTTCTCAAGAAGGTTGATAAGGTTGTCGTATGCAAGAAGGTCATAGACTGTTTCGTCCTCTTCAAGCTCAACGCCGAGAGCGTCAACTACAAGTCCTTCAAGGTCTATGTCATAGATAGGTCTGATTCTGTCGAGAAGGTTGAATACTGCTTTAAGACCGTTGGTAATAGCTACCTTCAGGTTGCCGGTCTGAAGGAAGTAGATAAGCTGCGGGAGAAGCTCTGCCACTTCGTGAATCGGGCTTTCCGCAATATCGTTAATCCAGTCTGCAATTGCTGTAAGAAGAAGCTTTGCGCCGGAGCCGTCATGCTTTGCAAGAGCCTTTTCGTACTTTTCAGCAGTAGGAGCATCAATGTTGAGCTGTGTAAGGAGCTGATAAATACCCTTTTCATAGCCCTTTGCGCCCTTGATTACTACCTGAGGTTCGCCCTTGCCCTGGTCGTCGTCGCCGTAATCCGTGAAGAGTGAGATGTCCTTATCGGCAAAGAGCCAGTCGAGAAGAGGCTCAACGGGTGCAATCAGGTCAGCCATAGCATCGATGAACTGCTCCTGAGCATCCTCGTAATCATTGAATTCGTAAACGTATGTGACAGTTTCTTCGTCGGTTTCATCGTCGACTGTTACAACCTTGGTAACATTGTCTTTGAGGTCATCATACTTGGAGATGTCAACATCCAGAGCCAGTCTTACAACCTCGGTGATGTAGCCGGTTTCGTCGGCTTCCTTGAGAGTATCAATGAGACCGAATACTGCGGTGTATGCCTTGCTTACAAGGTCGGCAGTGAAGAGCTTGCCGTTGAGGATACCGTCAATGATTTCCTCGATTGTCTGAGCATCCTCGCCATCCTCAGCCAGGAGAGCAAGTACGCCGTTGATGATTTCTGTATCGTTGTTGTAGACATACGCAGCGGCGGAACGAGTCCAGTTTGTGTTATACTTGAGATAGCACATATCTGCGGATGTGATGTCATCATCCTGTTCAACGCCATCGATGAAGGTATCCCAATCATAGTCGTCATATTCAACATCACCGGGATCACCGCCAAGAAGGTCGATGAATTCGTTATAAAGAACCTCTGCGTTCTTCAGCTTTTCTTCGTCGGTGTCGCCATTTGCGCTCTTCTTGAAGAGGTTGATGAAGAAGTTCTTATTGCCGGGCTCCTCGATAACATCCAGAGCGAGGCAGAGGAGAACAGTTACGAAGTCGGAACGAGTACCCTTGTAGAAGGTATCGTCAAGGTTAAGGTTCGGCAGACCGTTTTCATCGAAGTAGTCGGTGAATCTCATCATACCTGCCATATTACCGTTGGCGCTCTCGTAGTAATCGAAGTAGCCCAGGTAATATTCATCCACGAAGAAGTCGGCAAGTGTGGTCAAATCAAGGTCGCCGGCAAGTACGCAGACAGCTTCAAGAACCTTTGCAAGGCTCAGGTCCACAGTAACCTTACCGTCTTCATATTTAAGATTGAAGGAACAGGATTTCTTTACAACCTTTTCTTCTGTATCCTCGTCGATGACATATTCGCCATCCTCGTCTGTCTCATAGGACTTGATTGTGATGAGGTCGTTGAGGTAGGCGATAAGACCGTTCTCGAATCCCTCAAGCTCAAGACCCTGGAACACTTCCTGCTCATCAAGGGATGCTGCCATATTGAGCACGCCGGAGAGGATGTTAAGGAGACATGTGGAGAGACCGTCAACGGAGAGGAAGTAGATGAAGTTGTTGAGAATGTCGAATACGATGTCTACGCAGTCGTCAGTTGCAAGCTTTGCAACCAGTTCCTTGAGAGGATCAACGATTGCGCGGAGTGTTGCGTCTTCAACTTCGCCATTTGCTTTCTTTTCGGCATTTTCAGCTCTGACTGTATCAGCGCCCTTTACTTCAATGCCAGCGGGACGGCAGATTGCTTCAAGAATGGGTACAAGACCAAGGTCATAACCCTCTGCGCCGCCAAGGTGGATAATGGCAAGGCCGTCTTCTTTTACAAGTTTACCGTTTTCGTCATAATGCTTGACATAATCGGAGCCTGTGAAGATTTCGTAGTCATCACCAAGAAGGAGCCAGTCAAGAAGTGCGGAGACAGGACCCAGCTTATCCTCAAAGATGGTGATAGCTTCCTCAAGAGAGAGATCCTGACCGGGCGTAAGTCCGTACTTCATACCGCCGTCGTCCTCGTTGCCGTCATCCATAAGTGCGGTGAGGTCAATATCAAGGAAGAGGTCTACGGTGTCAAGAAGTGCGTCAAGACCGGAAAGAGCATCAAATATGCTGTCCAGGATGTCGATAATACCGTCGGTGGAAAGGATACCGTCGACGAGACCGTTGATAATCTCAGCGATGGAGTCGCCCTCGATGGACGGAATCATTGCGATTACGGAGTTGATGATATTGGTGAGGTTGATGTCGAGATAATCGGCAAGTTCCTCAGTCCAGTTAGTATTATAGGAAAGATATGTATTGATTCTGTCGAGAGTATCGGGAGTTGTAAGATCCTCAAGAGCATAGGAACCGGAAATCCAATCCCACTGTGTAAATTCAGTACCATCGGGTCTCTTGAAGTTCTGGAGCCAGTCGATGGTGGCGTAATCATCCACGCCAATGTCGGATTGAAGAAGTGAGATGAATGCCTTGATGATACCCTTTGGAGTAGTTGTGCCCTTGTCCTCGTCAATATCCACAAACTTACCGCCGATGAGAAGCTCAACTGCGTCAGCGTTGCCCTCATACTGGCAGATTTCGAGAATGACCTCGAGGATTACGGTCATAACATCCCAGGGCTGATACTTGTTAGCATCGACTCCATCGGTATGGTCAACAAGAGCAACTGTTCTTGCAGGACCGCCATTTGCGGAGGTGACGGACTTTGTACCGCCCATAAGGAGAGTACCGCAGACAGCCTCAATAATAAGGCTTGCGCACTCGATACCTGTAATCTTCTTAACGCCGGTGAAGAGTCCCTTTGCAGTGAGAGCCTCGGTGATGGATGTATTAGACATCCAGTCACATACGCCCTGGAGAATATCGTTGTCATCCGCATTGGATTCAAGAAGCTCTGCAAGAGCCGGAAGATCGAAGTTGAATACAGGTCTTGCTGTATCAAGGATTACGAAGAGTCCCTGAAGAGTGTTGGTGATATAATCTGACATTGCACCGCTGGTGAGCTGGTACATAATATCCGGGAGATAGTCGCAAACCCAAACAAGCGGATTTTCAGTTACGTTACCAACGAGCTCAACAATCGGGTCAAGGAGAGCGCCGACGATGTTCTGATACATTTTGAGCTTATCAGCTTCGCTTGTGCTGTCAGCGCAGGCAGTAGCAGCCCAGGACTCGAAGGTATCCGCATCAACGATTGTGTCGTCATCAAGACCCAGGGTTTCGTAAATCGGAACAAGACCGTAACGATAGCCCTTGTAGCCCTTGAAGTGAATCATTGTTGTAACGCCGTCTTTACCAGTGAGAAGATCCCACTGCTGACCGCCGAAGAGCATTGCAATAATGGGAGCTATGGGCATAATGAGGGCTGTTACCATATCGAAGAAGTCGCCACTCTCCACGGAATGAACAACAGTTTCTTCCTCTGTTTCCTCATCAATACCGGTGACGATTTCCGTCGCCTCAACATTGAATTTAGAGATGAGGTAGTTAATCAGCCATTCGGAGCCGTCATAATCCTCGTCTGCGGGATTGTACTTTGTATCGTGAAGCTCACAGCTGTATTCGCCGAAGAGGTCGGTGAGTGTGCCGCCAAGCTCCTTTTCTATAAGCTGAGTGATATTGTCACCAAGCTTAGGATCGTCATACTGAAGCTTGCCACCTTCGTATACAAGGTTGCCTTCATCATCCTCCTTGGGCTGAGGATTCTCAAGAGAATAGGCAAGTCCGCCCAGGAGCGATGCAATCTTCGCAACAAGCTCAACGGTAAAGAGATTGGTGTTGAGAAGGTCGTTGATGATACCGCCCAAGGTGAGAGCTTCCTCATCCTCGCCTGCGATAAGATCGAGAATACCGTCGATGAGTTCCTCGGCATCCTCATAGAAGGTCTTTGCCTTGGATTCAGTCCAGGTGTTGCCGTATTTCAGGTAGCACTGGGATGCGATGGTATTGTTTGTACCGTTGAAGGCTGTGTATTCGGCTGTGGAGTTGAGTGCTTCATACTTTTCGGAGGTATGAGCATAGCCGTACTGCTGCGGGTAGAAGAGCTCGATGAGGGCAGCGAATACGTCGTTGTAGTTTGCGCCGATATTGTCAATCATATTGGTGAAGACGCCATTGAGGTGGAAGTCCTCATCAAATACCTGCAAAAGATTGATAAGATCAGTGGAGTTGCCGTAGTTCTTGAATACCCATGTGAGTACATCATAGAGTACGGACGGCTCGTCCGCTGTAATTTTATAGTGGAAGTTATTGATACAAGCAGAGGTTCTGGCTGTCCAGGATGTCTGGGCGGCAGTACCGAGACCTGCAAGCTTTGCCTGATCAATATTCTTAATGGTGATTGCTGTGCCTTCCTCATCGTCATCCTTGAGCATGGCAAGAACGCCGTTGAGAATCTTGTTCATATCACGCATATCTGCGGGATTTTCAAGCTCAAGAATATCGTAAAGCTTTACAAGACCATCATCTGCGTCGGGATACTCAAAGAGCTGAAGCGGAATATCGAAGTCAAGTTTATTGATGAATATATCCTGCAAAAGATCGACAATAGCTGCGATAACGCTACCGCCCAAATCGACCTTAGTTACCTTCAGATTGATATTAAGACCGAGGAATGCAAGAAGACTTTCAAGAAGTCCGTTCTGAATCGCATAAGCAAGTGTTGGAAGAAGGTCAACAACGGTTTCGAGAGGCTTTGCGCAAAGTGTATCCGTTACAAAATCCCAAATCGGGTTTACAAGAACATCAACTATTGTTGAACAGTTCGAGGATGTTGAAATCTTATTGATGTAGGTCTGGAGTTTTGATGTGTTGACGCCAAGAGCCTCATATATTGGGTAGATAACATCCTTCATACCCGTGAGACCGTCTATTGTCACCGTAGCTGTAACAGAATCGACATCAAGACCAATGGTACCGGTGGAAGTAATTAATGCATACTTAACGTCTCCGTCATCAAGAACGAGAACCTTATTGAGTCCGCTCTTTGTGAATGTATTTCCACAGAAAAGACACTGAAGGAGCGGATTGATACCGCTGAGCATTGCGACGAGAGCCGCTTTGAACTGAGCAAAATTGGTACAACCCCAGTTGAATGCAATCTTACCGTCCTCATCTCTCGGAATTGCAGAGGAAGACCATGCATTAACGCCATTTCCTGCATTCTGAAGAGCAGTCTTTATGGTAGGATAATTATTGAAATAGCCTGCCGATGCCATATAGCCGGGATAGAGCTCAATACCAAGCTGGTGGAAGAGCTCCGGGAAGGTCCATGTGCCTTTTCCACCGTTGAGGTAAATCTGACCATCAACAGATTGTATACCAGCCCACTTATTACCTGCAATATAATCACTGCTGCCGCCATATTTGAAATACACCTGCTGAGAACTTACAACATAGGCATCGTCATTCATATCGGCAAGGGCATTACAAACCAAATCAGGAAGACCGCTGACAAGGTCGGTGAAGAGCATATCCATAATGCTGTTCAGCATATCATCGTTGAAGAGCTTCTGGTTGAAGAGCTCGACAATGAAGTCGCTGAGGTTGTTAACGCCACTGTAGTCCTTCTCACTATCATCAAGCATGGTTGTGAGAACCTGGGCGAAGGCATCACCGGAGAGCCAGTTGTCTATGCTATAGAGAACCTGCTGAACGGCAGTCTTGGTAACAACATAGTTGTCCTTATTGCTGTTGGCGCCGTCGGTCTCGTTGTAATGTCTTGCAACATCCTGATAGACCTTACCGGACTGAGCCTTCTGAGCTGTACGAGTGCAATAGGTACTCTGATTGATAAGGCTGTTGGAGGAATAACCCGGCCATGTTCTCTGGTCGGCTGTGCCTTCAGTTTCATCAACCTGAGTCTCGGTTGCAAGGACTATGCCTCTGTTCTCGATTTCTGTTTCAAGAACAATCACGCCACCTGTAATCTCGGCAAATGCGCCAAGATTGTCGCTGTCGAAGGCATCCAGCTTAGCATCAAGCTGGGCAAAACGGACATAGAGGTCGGTGAGAACTTCATCCGTAAGGCTTGACTTGAAAAGGCTGTTTGTTGCGTTGAACTCGTCGATATCCTCAACATAATAGGGAGTAAGCTCTGCAATGAGAGCCTCTGCCTCGGGAAGATATTCGGAAGCCTCGACTACCTCAATGGCATCCTGAATTGAAGCAAGGAAGGCCTTCCATGCATCCTTATCATAATTATACTTTTCAATTATATAATCACGAGCATCAAGATAGCCCCAGTTGACAATGAGGTCATAGTCAGCCTTTACATCGGCATAGAACTCATTGAGCTCATCAAGAGTATATGCAGAGAAATCAACAGCCTGAGCAGCAACGAAGCTTTCACAAGCGGATGTCTTTGCAATGACCTCGGAAGCCGCCAGAGATTCGGTCATATAATCCGCAATCTGGTCAAGAGTCGGGTCGGTGAAATACTTCTCATAGAATTCTGCGGAAAGACCATACTCCTCAAGAGCTGCCCACTTCTCATCGTTGAGAGCAGTCTTGTCGCCCTTTGCAACGAGAGTGGCGATGTCGCCCGCATTATTCTTGAAGTAATTGTAGGCACTCTTTACGGTGGAGAGCATATCGTTGGCATATTCAATCTCGGTGGAAAATTCACCGGCGAAGGAATACCAGCAATGTCTGGAAAGAGTGGTGTTGGAGGCAACATTTTCGTTGACCTCGAAGGAATAGCAGAAAGTAGCCGGAAGACTGGTGATGTCCTCAAGCTTATCGCCTGCCTTGGCGAATGCTGCTTCGGCAGTGAGACCTACCTCCACATAACAGGTATCAATCTCCTCGAAGTCACCGTCCGCCACGATGTACTTCGTCTGCGGATAGTCCGCATCGTATTCAAGCACATCGGGAAGAAGAGCGTTGATGACGCTGGCGCCTATGCCGGAAGTGAAGCCAGTGGCCTCCTTGACAGCCTCACGCATACGCACCATGCTGTTCGCACCTTCGTTCGCATCAGTACTAACAAGAGTATTGACAACAGGAACCAAAGCCACGGCTATATCATAGATATAACCCTCGCTTGTATTGTCCTGAATGAACGAGGCTCTGTCGTTTTCGTCGGAGGCTACATCGTACTCGGAATAAGCCGTGAGTACGCTGCCCTCATCGGAAGCAATCCACGCATTGACAGCCCTTTGGAAGGCCTTTATCGGTGCGTCGGCATTAACATCCTCTGCCACGGCGTAAAAGCCCACCGTCAGACAGGAGATTGCCATTAGCATCGACAATACAATGCTGAGAATCTTTCTTGGAACCCTATAAGCGTTCATAAGATTTCTCCTTTATTATCCGCCAACTTTACACTATTGGCTATATTACAGAATCCATAATAACACAAAATCGGACAAATTGCAATAGTTTTTTTTATTTTTTTGTGAAATTTTTTCGGAATCTGTGAAAATTAAATAAAACAAAAAAAAGCGGCAGATAGCCGCAAAATACAAAAGCTTAATTCGATGTTGCCTTGTTGAAAAGACCGGCAATGGTGGAGAAAAGGCTGTTAAAGAAACCTGTGTTCCCTGCGAGAAGAGTGTCAATTGCCGCCTTCATTGAATCTATATCAAGCTCAAGATTAGCAAATGTTGACCAGATTGCATTCAGCATAACGAAACCTCTTTTTTGATATTTTGTCGTATTATATCACAATTTTGCCAAATTTTAATTACAAATTAGAATTATAAAAAATTTTTATGTAGAAAATTTCATCGTTTTTTTGTGTATTTTATACAAATATGGTAATTTCCGGAATTTTGGCTTGATTTGTGGATGGATTTGGGGTATATTATATAATGAAAAGGAAGAACTCACATAACCCTCCGCACGCCCCCAAATTTTGGACGCAGTAGCCCAGCCGCTAGGCCGCCCCCGCAAAGGGGGACGGGGCGTCCCATGGCGTGGCGCGGGGGCCGGAGTGCAGCGGGGCGAGAGGACGCCGG